>Ga0315274_10000006_pt1 | contig 454592 bp, 397 predicted proteins | sample YL17G02_20_MG_FD_203700 | JGI IMG/M metagenome (GOLD analysis project Ga0315274, IMG submission 203700) | Sediment microbial communities from Yellowstone Lake, YNP, Wyoming, USA - YL17G02_20 | ecosystem: Environmental > Aquatic > Freshwater > Lake > Sediment | place: USA: Wyoming | collected... | reverse complement strand
ATTTGATATTTGTCATTCATTTTAGCACCACTATCTTCCCTCTCCCGCTCACAGTCTTGTTGCCGCCCTCCACGATCACCTCGAAAGGATACACCCCGTTCAGCACAATGTCACCCCTGCCGTTCCTGCCGTCCCACTCAACATCGTTATACTTGTTCCATATAGAAGCGCCTTCGGCGTTGCAGGTGCCGTCCATCTCCCTTACCAATGCCCCAGTGATGTCATATATTCTTATCGTTACCGAGTCAGGCTCTCTGCCAAGGCGGTACCTTATCTTGGTCTTCTCACTGTTGGGATCAAAGGGATTTGGCCAGTTCGTCACTCCGCTCAAGCTTAGAGGCAAATCTATCCTGAATGAGCCGACTTCGGATGTTGTTACCTCGGAAGTATTCGCGGTCTTTACTCTCCAGTACCAGAACGGTCGGCTTGAGTCTGACTCGTCAAGCCCCATTGAATGCTCGGGCACTAAATACTCGCAGATAGGCTTGGGTGAGCTTACATCCGATATCGTGGTGGTAAAGTAATCAAGTGAGCCGGAAAGCGCGATATCTTCTGATGTGGTGGCGCACTCTACCCTGTAATCTTTCCAACCTGTAATTCCATACCAGCGGAATGTGGGACGTAAGTCCTTTACTGTTGTTCCGCCTATGGGAGAGATGAGCTCTATTGTTGATGCTCCTGACATAATAATTGGTGCAATGACTCTTTTGGGTAAAGCCATAATAGTCATTCCGGGACTATTTATTGGCGCGAAGTTATAGGGGATCTTTTGAAAATAAACATTTCTTGGGCCATTCCTTGTGTCTTCCCATGCAACATATGCATTACTATTTGAATCGCACACAATAGTTGGATTATATACATTTGAACTATGCGTAAGTTTTACAGGGGTAGTCCATCCAGCTCCTCCATTTGCACTTCTCAGATAACAAAGATTGATATATCCTCCACTTGCTTCAGTTGTAACCTTATGTATCAGCATTCCATTATAACTTGCCTGATTTGTCGGTGTTGGATAATAATCATCAACGTAGCCATTGTATACAATATTCAAGGACATACCTGCGCAGAAATTTGGCCCGATAGCTGATCCTGAATACCTGTTATATTTTAGGAGCCAATAGTATATTGTAATCCTTGTTGAGTATGCATGACCGGAATCAGCCTGTGCATCCACAACTCCATGAAAAGTTCCTGGCCCAATATTTACATCTACTGTATTTGCATCGCGATTCCAATATACGTTACCGTTCGGGGGAGTTTCACGATATATTTTGTAATCAGTACTGCCTCCTCCATTTTCATATTTTTCAACCGTGACCGGTTTTTGCGAGTCCCCTAGATCCAGCGTGAATGAAGGAGTGTTCCGTACAACACCATCACCATTTGAACATTGTCCATCGGCCTCAACCCATCCTGCCCAATCTTCATAAGAGCTATTTGCCCATGAAATGAACATGTTGTTTCCGGATAACGAAAGATATGTGTCGAAGCAATTTCCTGAATTGGGCAGCCTCTGATCATCAGCCAATGTCACTGAACTTTCAAATGTGACTGTGTTACTGCAAATATCCCGAATAATCCCTCTTATAATATAAGTTCCCTCATTTACATAATCATTTGGAGTATTGTCATTTAAGCCTGTCCACCCTACTTGGATCAAGCCTGTTTGTATATGATCGGCCACTCTTATTGTTTTGATTTTTGTTGTGTTGGCATATACTTCAGCAGTGATCAATAAATATGTTGCAGGTTCAGAATAATTTGAAGTGTTCAGAGAATTCTCGTCCAATTGAAATTCCATAGATATGCTGTTATCTACATATGGATTGAAATAGTTCCTTATTTGTCCATTGGATTTTACTTGAATGTTTGAGATTATTGGAGGATCGTTGTCAATGTGATAATAATTATGAGCCTCCCCTGTATTACCTGCAGCATCCACCACGTACAATTCAATGGTACATGTCTTGCCAATCCCGCTTGTATTCCAGGAAGCAAGCGTATTATTTGATTTATTGCCTTCACCGGTGCCGATATTATTATTGGAATTATCATATCCGACCGAATAAATAACAGGACTCGGATCATTTATTGTACCTCGTATATCGATCGTACCCTTCTGCCATGAGCCATCAAGCGGGGAAGTTATACTGGCTACAGGAATGACCGTGTCCACTACTGAAGCCGGAGTTAAATTGCCGGTGGCCGGGTCACCTACCATGTCAGCCGCGGTCACTTCTATTGTATAAAGACCATCAGGGACCTTAACTCCTGAGGCATCTGTTCCATCCCAGGTTACTGTATAAGTCTGGTCCTTATGACAGCTTTCTGCATTCATCAGGGTCTTGACCGTTGTTCCCGAAGAATTTTTTACCTCCATCGTGATCCTGCCAACGCAATAGGTGGAAGCCATTATCTTTTTCTTTTTTGTCTTGGCCAGTAAATAATAAGGATATGATTCTTGGGTGGTCATAAGCGAGAAGGAAATTTCGGTTGAATCCTTCACTCCGTCATCATTGGGCGAGAAATAAGGCTCTGATGGATTGTTCGTGGGCGGAACAAAGCTTAAATACACCTTGTCCACCTGCACCTCGAAAGATGAGACGTTAAAGCGGACATTGCCTAGCACATCTCTTGCCTTGACAACATATTTATACATTCCCTTGTCAGCATAACCGTTCCCGTCCGCGTCACCGTTCCCGCCCCTCACATTCACGCTTCCGTCCCATACTGTGTCCCCGTTCACGCTTCCAATAAGGGACCTTACCGTTGTGGTGCTGTCAAATGTCGTGGCTGAGTTGAATATCAACACTTCGATTGAGCTTATTCGGGTGCCAACATCAAGAACATGATATTTTAACGTGGTCTCATCCTGCTGGCCGTCGCCGTTAGGCGTTATTATCGGTTCTGTTACCCCTTCATCCGAAACATTGGGCGGCCCCCTGTCCACAATGATGTCCGTCACATAAACATAAGGGGTATTGACCGGATCAGACGCAACTACTTTTAGACTGTATGTCCCGTCAGGCACCTTCCCCCCGGCCACGCTATTTGTGGCATCCCAAATATGGAAATAGTTGCCTTCATCCTTTGAATCTGAAAAGTAATAAACCTTGTCATTATCGGAGTTATATATCGTAGCCTCAATGTGTGAATTTCCCTCCATCAGCCTCCCGTGATAATTGACCGTGTAATATATCTTGCAGATATCCATAAAATCGTCGCCGTTCGGCGAAAATTCCGTTGGATCTGCAAACATGGAAACCGAGGAATTCCTGATAAGAGTGATATCTCCCTCAACCGGGTCCGTCTCATTTCCCGTGCTGTCAACCGCGCTTACCTCAAATTTATACTGGCCGTCAGTCAGGGGATTCTTGTTCTCGTCATCGCCAAGCCATTCTTCATAATCAGAAATAGGGCAGCTTCCATGAGTCGATCGGAATTCCTTTATTGTTGCTCCACCCAAAGTTTTTATCTTTACCTTAGAGGTGATCTCCCCTGCACCGCCGGCTATCGAATACTTGATGAGCGTGGACCTGTTCCCATATTCCGCGTCAGGAGTGAAAGCGGGAGGAACGGCGGCTGCGCTTGATATCTTAAATCCGGAAATGACAACAAGCTTTGTTTGTTCGTTCGTGTACTCATTGCCTGCCTCATCCACAAGCTTGAACCGGATAGTATATGTGCCTGTAAGATACTGCCCCCCTATGAGAAGCTTGTCCTTCTCAAATGACAACGTTTTTCCCTTCGGCTCCTGGAGCTGGTCCGAAAGCAGGTTTGAAACCACAAGCCCGAATGGGTCGAGAATATCAATGGTCACAGAACACTTATCGGAGAGATAATAGGACAAAGTAAAGTCATCGGTCATAATGGTTAGCGACTGGACGCTTTCTTCCTGCGGGCTCAGCATTATCTGGGACACATAAGGGCTTGTGTTGTCTATCCTTACTATCCCTTTCTTTGTCATTGTCTTGTTCGGAGTTACTGCGGAAAACACATAGTTATAGCTTCCCTCTTTCATCTTGTTCCCGCCTTCGTCCTTGCCGTACCATTCCGTCTGATAGCTATCCCTCTGTTTCACTGACAGCGGCACTATTGTATAAATATTGGCCCCCTGATTTGTAATATATGCTTCGATGGTGCATGTATCCGGGATAGAATAGTTGAAAGTTACAGGTTTTGGATTTGTTATTACAAGTGACATGACCTCAGGACTTGCCTGGACTTCCATCAGGTTGGAGGATAGTTCTACAAGCAGGTCATCCCTTATTTTATGAACGGTCTTATTACCAGCGTAATCTATCGCTCTTATGTATACTTCTATTTTTCCTGTTACTACCTCTCCGGCATAATTTTTCCCGTCCCACGTGACCTGCTTGACTGCGTCTTTTTCCGCAAAAAGATCAATCTGCCTCAATAATTTGCCGCTAGTATCCCTGAACATGACGGAAACATCGGATGGCTCTGAAACAGAGAATGAAATATTTGTGTCATCATTTACTCCGTCATCATTTGGTGTAATTAATGATGTTGAATAAGATTCGTTTGATATTAATGGGCTTACTGTATCAACAGTGATGGGCTTGGATTCCTCTTTCTCATTCCCAGCCTTATCGGTCGCCCTGATAAACAGCTTATAATCTCCGTCAGAAACCATGTTGCCCAATTCATCATTGCCATCCCAGATAAGGCTAAGGGTTCCGCACTCAGCTGAAATGGCACCAAAAAGGAACTTTACTAGATTATTCTGCTTATCATAAACATATGCATTTATGCTCTGCAACTCGCTGGAACCAAGATCTACTACTTTAAATGTCCCTTCCATATTACCTAAAAGCGGGGAATAGTATTCATAAATATAAAAATCATATATCGAGGGAGGAGTAAAATCGGCTACAACCTTTATTTCTCGATTCGGTATCCTCCCTTCGGAAGTTATATCTCCTGTAACTTTCAATGCTTCCCCAATCTGACCATAGCCATCACTATCCCTAAAAGCTGTTCCATTTGAAGCTCTCACATTCACAAGCCAGTTTCCTTCTCTTGGGATACTGAAGTGGACGTTATTAGCCTTACTGGGAATATTGTCTACAAAGGCTTCCCAGTAATCTAGATCGCTTCGCTTGCCGACTATTTGATATTTGTTCACTTTAATAAAATCCGATTCATGTGTAGCAAGCCATGATATGTCCATTCCTTTATTATTAATATAATAAATGCCTTTTAATGGGATTGTTGTATTGAAATCAGATGGCGGCAAATCAGCTGGATGGGACTGAATTGTCTTCATTTTGGCATCGCAGAAATAAAGCATCGCCCTTCCATTTTCATCCCTCAATAAGGCCTTTAATGGAGATGGTGATTTTATCTTATCGCCATAGGTACAAATATAGTTGTAGTTTTTCCCGTATCTTTGTATCCTGCTGTTTCCTTTGTCCGCAATGTATAGATTTTCTTCTCCAGAGGTTTGATTTGTGAATAAATAAGACGAGCTCGGCATATTTAAGTCTATCCCTTTTATGATTTTATTAAAACTGCCATCATAATTATATGATTGTATGCGATTGTTCATTGTGTCTGATATATATATTTGATTTGATTTATGAGCAAAAACTGAAGAAGCATAATTAAATTCCTGATCAAATGACCCCATTATTGCATTTGAATATCTTGTTGAATAAACTTTATGACCAAAAAGCCAAATATTAGTCGGTTGCCCCATGAAAGGCCAAATATAACCTAAATATGTTCTGCCAACTTCATATGCGCTAGAACCGAGAGGACTGCCAAAACGATTCGGATTACCGTTCCCATCATATTTCAGTATTCGGCCTTTAAGTGAATCAGCAACATATAAATATCCATTGTTGTCTACAGATACTCCTTTAGGACATTCAAAGCCTTCTCCTGGTAAGTGGTATTCCTTCCATTCTTCTTCACTTTTTTGTACATTCCATAAAAATACTTCATATACTTCCCTGCATACAAAAAGCGAAAATGCTCCTTCACCATATATTGACCCAATCCCCTGTAAATTGTAATTGAAAATAGTTATTCTATTATTATAAGTATCACTTACATATACTTTATATCCATCAGGCGAACAAGCTATGCCCCATGGAAAGAAAAATGGAACATTTGCAAAACCACTTACGGAAGCCATTTCCCTTCCTAATTGGTCATATTTAACCACTTTTCCTTCTCGACAATAAACAACATACATGCATCCATAACAATCAAACGCAAAATCACTGATAAGTGGCATATTTTGTGGCAATGGGGGGACTTTATTGAAAAGAGACCTGCCAATATTTATTCTACCGATTCCTATACTCTTATCTGGTATCTGGTCAACTCCCGCTTTTAGTATGTTTTCAACTTCATCTGGTGATGCATCAGGAGTAACTGAAAAAACCAATGACGCCGCCCCAGAAACAAAAGGCGCAGCCATGGATGTACCACACTTTAATACGTAGTCGTGATCCCCCAAACCACAGCTTAATATTTGCCCGCACTGACGAGCGCCACCGTTCGAATCGTATGTCCAGAACGCTCCCCCGGGAGCTGCAACATCTACCCATGGGCCATAATTTGAATAACTCGTTCTATTATCATCTTTATCCGTTGCAGCAACAGCAATGACATGGTCGCATGCTGCGGGATAAGCGGGGACGGAAGTATTGCCATTCCCCGCCGCTGCGATCAAAACACATCCCTGTGCGTATGCATAATTGATTATGTCTTGAATGGCTGGATCATAATAAGGACCACCAAAACTCATATTAATAACTTCTGCCCCGTGTTCGGAAGCGTATTGAATCCCTCTGATTATTGCATCATCACAGCCGCAGCCATTCGAATCAAATGCTTTTATTGCTAATATTTTGGAATTCCAATTTACACCTGCTACTCCTTTTCCATTGTTTGTTATTGCAGCTGCAATACCTGAAACATGAGTTCCATGACCATGATCATCCATTGGATCATTATCGTTGTTAACATAATCGGGGCCAAGAATTACTTTACCTGCCAGGTCCTCATGATTGTAATTTACACCGGTATCGATCACTGCTATTACCTGGCTTGAATTTCCTGTTGTGTAATCCCAGGCGGCTGGAGCACATATCTTAAATAATCCCCACTGGGTGCTGTCTGGCCATTTGTAAGGCTTGAAGCCAGGATCGTTTGGAACTTTAAATATTTGAGACAAGTAATCAGGCGATGCTTGTTCAATATTTGAATCATTTTTATATTCCTCAACCATTGATTCAATGCTCACATCTTCAGGCACTTCAATAATATAATAATTTGAGAGGTCTGGAACCTGGACCGCCTTTTTTCCTAATATTGTTATGCCGGCAGGTGTTTTCTGCTTTGTAAACATCCTTCTAACTCTTTTTACTTTAAACTTTAGATTTTTCTCTTTTAATGAAGTCGGCATTACAGCCCCGGCATTCTCAACAGACAATGAATAAACATTGGAGGGCATATTAATTGCACCTGCGATCGTCTTAATTATTATCTTATCAGGCAAATACTTCTTCTCAATATCATTATTTGGCTTCTCAATGGCAAAAGATGCCAGAACAAATATCTGAAATGAGATCAAAGCAGCAAAAAGGATTTTAATTGATGTTTTTCTTTTATTTCCCGTGAAAGGGAGCTTGAATATACCCATTGATAATTTGATCATACCCATAAGGCGCATCTCCTTAGTGAGGTTGCCCCGAAAGGATCGGGGGGGTATCCAACCTCTTGAAAAAGCGTATTATAGCACTTTTTTATCGTTTTGGCAAGTAAAAAGTTCAAAGATATGCTATAATATTTTCATGCCATCAGTATTTGACTGGCTAAGAACACATAAAAGGAAGCTCGAGAAACGCAAAGGCGTAAAGTTCTCGCCTGCCGCAAAGTCCATAATCCTGACAATAATCGCCTTAATACTGTTCTTTATACTTAGATTTTCGGGACAGATAATCCATCCTTTCATATGGGCCCTTATAACCACTTACCTCTTCGCGCCGCTGATATTCTTTCTCGAGGCAAGGACCCGTATTAAGAGAATTTTTTGGATATTGGCGGTCTATTTCATAATAGGCCTCATCCTTTACTGGGCTCTTTCATATGTGACGCCGATCGCCAATAAAGAGATATCCGAAATGATCGGCACGGAAGGATTAAGCGGTTCATCCTTCCTGGGCCAGTTCGCAAAGATCGGCAGCAGCAACCTGCTTGGGTATGAGATCAATTACAGGGAAGTTATCCCGAAACTGCAAACCTGGCTGAGGGAACAGATATCAACCTTCGCGGTCCCCGTGTTCTTCGGGTTCATCGAAAGGCTGATACTCATATCGGCATATCTGATCATCACTTTTTACCTGTTGCTGGATGGTGAAAAATATATCAGGTTCTTCCTTTTGCTTTTCCCGGCTAAATACAGAAGAGAGCTGACAAATGTGGCAAAAGATATCAACGTGACCCTGGGCGCTTACGTCAGGGGGCAGGTCATACTGATACTGATCATGAGCACCGCAAGCTGGCTTCTTCTTACGTCATTGAAAGTTCATTATTCCCTTGTTCTCTGCATGGCTACCGGGATACTTGAAGTTGTCCCGATCATCGGGCCCATTATCGCGACAACTCTTGCAGCGCTTGTGGCGTTCAACCAGCCGACCGTGGCCTATGGACTTACAAATATACACCTTACTCTTATTGTAATTATCGGATATTTTGTTTTGAGGCAGATAGAGGACCTGATAGTGATCCCGAATGTGGTAGGCAAATTCATACATGTTCATCCGGTGGTGGTATTGTTCGCGTTATTTGTCGGGGCGAGGATCGGGGGAGTACTTGGTATTTTTCTTGCGCTTCCTGTATCTGCCGTCCTGATGGTATTGTTTAATTATTTCTATCCTAAGCTGACCGCATAAAGAACTTCATCAGTTTGTGTCCCTGGTCTATCCTCAGTTTTGACCTTGAAATATTCTTTTCGTCATAAGCCTTTGCTCCACGGATTTTTTTCTTTGAAGAGTAAATGGCAAATGGCACCGGCTCAGATGAATGGGTCTTGATAGATATCGGAGTTGCATGGTCTGGCAGGACCATTATCTTGTGATCCTTGTATTTCCTGAGCCCTTTCAATATTGTGCCGACCACATATTTATCAAAGTCCTCTATCGCTTTTATCTTGTGCTTGATATTGCCCTCATGCCCCGCCTCATCCGGCGACTCCACATGGACAAAAACAAAATCATTTTTATTAAGTGACGCCAAAGCATATTTTGCCTTGCCGGCATAGTTGGTATCAAGGTATCCGGTCGCTCCCGGCACATTGATCGCCTTGAGGCCGATCGCTTTACCGATCCCTTTTATCAGATCGACTGCGGTGATGACCGAACCCTTGAGCGGGAACTTCTTCATCTTTGGCGTCTTCCCCTGCCCCCAGAGCCATATCATATTGGCCTTTCCGCCTTTTGCGGACAGGATCTCGAACGAATCGCCCATCAGGATATTAAGAGCATCGGCCCCAGGTCCTTTGGGCAGATATTTATTGATAGGACGCCCAGAAATATCGTGTGGCGGGGTGCATTTGACCATGGCAGGACCGCCGTTGATTATCAGAATATGCCTGTAGCTAACCCCCGGAAAGAATCTTATTTTCTTGTTTCCGAGCTCTCGATCCATAAGCTTTATGACTTTCTTTGCTTCAGCTGTTGTAATGTGCCCGGCACTGTAATCTTTCATTTTCCCATTTTCAATCCTTACAAGATTGCAGCGGAAAGCCACATCGTTTGGGCCAAGCTTGATGCCCCTGCTGTAGGCTTCCAGAGGCCCCCTACCGGGATAAGACACTTTGGGGTCATAACCGAAGATCGAGAGGTTCGCGACATCGGACCCGGGCTGGACGCCTTTTGGAATTGTGCTGACCATGCCGCAGACGCCATTACGGGCAATAAAGTCCATGTTCGGGGTTTTCGCCACTTCAAGTGGAGTTTTTCCACCAAGTTTTTTGATCGGCCTGTCCGCCATGCCGTCGCCAATAAGTATTATGTATTTCATATTGTGGGAATTATAGCAGAAATAAAAGCGAGGAAGGAGCTTTTATATGGTCAGATAATCCAGGTCCGTGTCGACGCCTAAAACATCCTGCTGGAAGATAATGGCAGCTTTCTTCATCCCACGCCTTACCATCTCAGCCAATATGAGGAGGTTAACACTTTTGGGATCCGCAGAAGGATGCTCGCTTGATACTTTTCTTATAAGGGCTCTCTTGGCTGTATCTATTCTCTCTGATACATCCCGACTTACCACTTTGCAATAACTGTCATAGGCGGAATAATACCCGTCCAGTTCAAGACCCACCTTGCCCTGGTTCATCCTTTCTTCATCCTCCTGTTCAATTGTCCTAAGGGTGAGGCACCCTTCGTTCCCTACCAGAAAATCAAAGGCCCTGTTGATCGTGTCCCGATGCTCCGAAGGCGTATACCTGCTCCTGAATCCGTAACCAAGCAGTTCCGATGCCTCCTCTTCAGGATCGATATCTATGCTTTTCAGGAAAGAGATCATCTGTCTTCCCAGCATGGATCCAAGAGTGTTCATGAGAACATCCCTAGCAGATTGCGGCAGGTATATATAAAGGCTGGCTATCTGGACGATCTTGTCGAACAATATTATCCTTATTATCTCCGGATTTCCCGCAAGATCGATCATTGCCTCTTCAGCCTCGGTAGCTATCTGCTGATCTGAGAATCTTCTGGAATAATCCTCGAACGTCCTGTAAAACTTTTTCTCGGCCTGTTCAATGGGATCATAATCATAATCTGTCAGTAAATTGTTGATCTTCAGGCCTAAGGCAAAATAATGGACATAATTGTAACAATTGGGAAGCAGGTGGGTCTCCATCCCGGCCATAATCGAAGGTTGCAACCATAATGCTGCTTTAGACCTGTTGATCCCTATGCCTCCCACTTCGGTACGAGTATAACCGTCATATTGGACCGGGTAATGAGCGGCTACAAAAGTCACATTATATTCAGCTTCGGCAGTTATGCTGCCCCTGTTATCCACCCATCCGGTCGTTGGCGATATTTCCACCGGCAATACATTAGCCCTTCCGTATTGTTCGGGTTTTACCGCTATATCAACGTTCAGGCGAGGCAGTAATGGATTGGTTCTCACAAGAAAATCCTTTTTAAGGACTGCGGAAGCATCCCTGAAGAATTGCGCCATACGCGCCGGATATACTTTTACTACCGGCATTATAAATTCACCATACTTTCTCACCCAGGTCCGTATCGATGCCGAAAGCATCTTCCTGAAAAGAAAGCGCCGCCAGGCGCATGCCTCTGATCGCCATTTCCCTTAAGATCATCCGGTCGATCTCCACCGCGCTGGTATTTGGATATTCATCTGATTTTTCCTTTCTCAAGCCCGTCTTTGCCGCTCTAATTTGCGCGGAGACATCTATACCGCTCACCGCGTCAAAGTTCTCGTAGGCATCGTAAAAACGCCCGAGTTGCAAAACAATGCTTCCCGTGTCGATATTTTCCTTGTTCATTTCGTCAGTGGTCCTCGGGAAAATCATGCTGCCCATCCCCAAAAGATATCCGAACGCCCGCTCTATGGTCTCGCCATGCAGCGATGGCGTGTAATATCTCCTGAATCCGTCCGCAAGCAATACTGTTGCATCAATATCAGCGGCAAAACCGATGCTTTTTATGAACCTTAGCAGATGCCCCTCCAGAATGGAGCCGATACTTTTTAACATGACATCCTTTAAGGACTGTGGCAGGTACATGTAAACTCCTGCCAGCATTACTACATCATCATAAGTGAATATCCTGACTACCGACGGATCAGGACGTTCTGTCCCCAATCCCATATATTGGAGGTTCTTCATCACCGAGAAGTCGGAAAAGGTCCAGATATCCCTCTCGAATGTTTGCGCGAGCCTTCTTTCGGCATCTTCATCGATCGGATCGTATCCGTTCTCCGAGAGGATGTTCTTCTCGGCAAGTTCCATGGCAAATCTGAGCGTAAGGGAGTGATATAAGGCCAGTTTTTTATTTTGCAGTCTGTCGATCGCCGTCCCGGTCAAAAAAGATGACGCCCATTCCGTATCCACTCCGAATCCGGCTGTATTCGTTCCCCTGTATCCCAAATGGGAAGCAAGGTAGGCAGCCACCGCGGATGCTATCAGATATTCCGCGATCGGCGTCATATTCCCTTTGTCGTCCACGCATCTGACCAATGGCGATATATTTATGGGCAGAACTTTGTATCTTGATACAGCTCCCGGCCTTGACGCCACTTTCATGCCGAGCATTGGCAGGAAAGGGTTCGTTCTTACGACGAATTTCTTATCGATCATCGCTGTGGCCGACTGTAAAAATCTGGCCAAACGCGGTGTATAATTTGTAATTATCGCCATAGTGATACCTCTGCTAATTATCGCGAAATATCGGGGATAATTTCAGTTTTTATGTTTTTAAGACGTGGGGATTTCCTTTGATGTAATATCTGAAAAGCTTGTGTGAAGCCTTTGATAATCCTATTCTTTTTGCCTTAATAATTGAGAATTTCGAGGCTTTGCCTTCAGCAATGATAAGGTTCCCTCTTGTAAGGTCTGCCCTGTTGAACCTTTTATTGATCCTTAGAGCTTTAGTCAATTTTCCAGGCCCGTTGGTCGGAAGCCCGATGTTCTTGATCGGCTCAAGCGCCCTGATCAGCACGGCTCCAGCTATTCCGAATCTCTCCGTGACGGCGTTGAGGCAGTAATGATTGCCGTAGATGAAATAGACATAAGCATGTCCAGGATGCTCGAACATTGGAGCGCAGCGCGGGGTCTTTCCCTTGAATGCGTGGCTTGCGGGATCATCTTCGAAATACGCTTCGGTTTCAACTATCCTGCCGATAAGCTTTCGCCTGCCGGTCTTCCTAATCAAATATTTTCCAAGGAGCTGCCTTGCGACAACAGCGGTATCGCGTGCGTAAAACGATCTGGGAAGGTCCTTCATTACAATCTTGGTGCAGTTGGAGCTTTGGGGATCGCCGGGACTTTCTCTTTGTTAGGTATGGCCGGAGTGACCATTTCTTCCATGAAAAGCCGAATCTTGGGGAACATGCTGAATATGGAAGAATAAGACTTTGTAAGCGTCGGAACAGAGATCTTTTTGGACATCGATGTTGAGAAGAGCCCTTTGATATCCACAGACAGAGGCAGCATCAGGCAAAGCTGGATGGTTATGCCCACTATCAGTATTCCCTGGATAAGCCCGAGCAGTGAGCCGCCCAGCGCCTCCACCACGCCGATGAAAGATATCCTGACAAGCTTCATTATGTAGCCTGCGAGCAATTCCAGTGCGGCAAAAGCTATGACCCAGAATATAATGAACGTGACCGCATAAACCGAAGGGTCCTGGACCTTGAGGAACGGCATTATCGATGCGGAAAGCATCCTGTAAAGCTGTCCGGAAAAGAATATGCCAAGCAGGACCGCGAAAATATCCAGAAGTGTCCTCATCACCCCGCGCTGTATCCCCCAGAAAACAAAGAACGCTATGGCGATCACCGCGATCACGTCTATCCAGTTCGCCATCAGATATTTACCCCCTTCTCCATCTTGTGCTTCATTGCTTTGAGCGCAACTTTCAGCTTGGGATATTTCAGGCTCAGTATCTGAGCGGCGAGTATGGCGGCATTCTTGGCACCGCCGATCGCCACGGTAGCCACGGGTATCCCCGAGGGCATCTGAACTATTGAATACAGCGAATCGAATCCCGACAGCGACTTTGTTTCGATGGGTATCCCTATCACCGGAAGAACCGTGTGCGACGCAATCACTCCCGGCAGGTGCGCCGCCATGCCGGCTGCAGCGATTATCAGATCATATTTTGATTCCGCGGCTGACGCTATGCTTGAAACTTTCTTCGGGTTCCTGTGGGCTGACGCAATGATCACGTCGAAAGGGATCTTGAATTGCGAAAGCAGTTTCTTTGTTCCCTCGATCTGAGGGATATCTGACTCGCTTCCAAGTATTATCAATATTTTCATTATGGCGTTACGGTCATTATCTTTCTGGCGATCTCGGGATATTTCGCGACGAACATGAGTTCCCTTTTTGTAAGCGGCTTCTGTGTGTGCACATTGGCGTATCTTGCGAGCTCAAGTATCTCTTCGGCTTCCTTGTCATCCTTGAACTCAACTTCAAGTTTGCCGTAAACGTTCCGGAAGCCCTTGATGCCGCTGTATTCGCCTACAGTGATCAAGCGTCCTGTCTCAACAAGCTCCGCCTGGCCGCGCCCGAGCTCCTCAAATTCATACAGTTCGTAATTTCTCCTGTCTTTTAGCGCTCCGTCGGCATGGATGCCCGATTCATGCGCGAACGCATTGGCTCCAACGCCGACCTGATTTATCGGTATCGGTATCCTGAAGGCGTATGAAGCGTAATTCGCGATCTCCCATGTTTTGGAAAGATCGATCCCTTCCGGAAAATAATTTTTGCCGGCAAGACCGCTTGAATATTTGATCGCGAGAAGCACTGAAAGCATATCGGCATTCCCTGCTCTTTCGCCTACGCCGTTCACGGTCGTATTGATGTACGCGTCCTGGCCTGCATCAACGGCACCCCTCGCCCCTTCCACGGAGCAGGCAACCCCCATACCAAGGTCGTTGTGGCAGTGCATCTCGATGGCCATTTTCGTGCTTTTTGCAAGTTCATATATCCTGTCGTAGATCGTCTTTGGATCATCGGCACCAAGGGTATCGCAGTATCTCATTCTTTTTGCGCCCACAGATCTTGCCGCCTGGCCAAATTCAATAAGGAAAGGCATTTCACTTCTTGATGCATCCTCCGCATTGACGCCCACCGATTCCGCTCCGTAAGCATAAGCTGCTTTTACCGCTTCCTGCATCTTTGCTATCACGTCCGGCTTGCTCATCTTTCCCAGGAACTTGCTCTCCAGCATTATATTCGATGTGGATATTGAGAGGTTCAGATGCTTTATCTTCGGGGTAAGCTTATATGCCAGGTCCACGTCCTTCTTTATGGCCCTGCACCAGCCTTCAAGCCTGATAGGTTTAAGCACGCCCATTTCAGCAAGCTCTATGTTCGCGTTGAGGTAATTTTTTTCGTGCTTTGTAAATGGAAATCCGAATTCGGATTGGAAAACCCCCATTTCATTAAGCAGCATATTTATGATGGTCTTCTCAAGTTTTGCAAGGCCAAGGCGGGATGTCTGCACCCCGTCCCTGTTGGTTACGTCAATAATATAGACTTTAGGCATCGAAAATTACTCCTTCTAATCTTAAAATTAAGAAAAGCAATTATAGCTAATAGATATGTAAAAATCAAATGGGGATTATCTGTATTCTTCGGAGGTTTTGTAATACCTGAACCATATATTGACTATTCCGATCATCACAATAAGCAATAATACTGATGTGGCAGCGCCTGTCCCGAAGTCCCATCTCTGGAAGGAATTCCTGAAGATGTCCGTCATCATGAGGTCTCCCCACTGGCCGGGGAACCCTGCGCCAAAACCGAACATCATGATGACGATATTGAACGAATACACATTATATATAAGGCCGAAAAGTATCAGGATCGCCCAAACCGGCTTTAACAGAGGGAATGTGATCATCCAGAATTTTCTCCAGGGAGACGCGCCGTCAATGTCCGCGGCTTCGTAGAGCTCGTCTGGTATCGTCTGCAGGCCTGCCAAAAGCATCAGCATCGAAAGCGGCCAGTACCTCCATATGGTCGGGATGATTATCGCCCACAAAGTATTTGGCCCCAGGAGCCAGAAAGGCTTTGTTGGAAGCAGATGAAGTATGTCCACAAGGGCGATGTTGATGACCCCGATGCTCTTCTGCCACATGAAACCCCAGAGAAGCCCGGTCACGTAAGTGGGTACGATCCATGGGAAAAGGAACAGCGTCCTTACTATGGCGCGGCCCCGGAACCTTCTGTTCACCATGAGGGCAACTATAAGGCCCACCCACAGGGTGCCCAGCGTTACTGCTATAGTATAAATGACGGTGTTCCTGAGCGCTTCCAGAAGCCCCAGCCTTATCGGGCTTTGCGAGTTGATCAATACATCATAATAATTCTGTAAGCCGACAAAAGGGGCGAGAAGGTACCTGTTTAGCGTGAACTGGTTAAGCTTGAGGAACGACATGTAGATGCCCTGGACTATAGGCAAAAAATGCAGGAAGAACATCGCGATCGCCGTAGGGGCAAGGAAAGCGTAAGCAAATTTATGCTTTTTGATCTGTTTCCACATCGATTGCAGAATATACACTATTATAATCTTCATTGCAAGACCGTCCTGTTCTTTGATATAATTACTGGGATTTGCATTTTTGAAAGGAGTTCATAAGTGAGAAAATATTTCCTGTTTGGACTTGTTATCATTATCGCCATTTCCCTTGCCGGCTGCGGAAAAGCCGCTAAAGAAGAGTTCGGAAAAGTGACGGTGGAGTTCTGGGTGATGCCAAATTCACTTGAACCCATCAAAGACATCGAAGCATTACTGAAGGATTTTGAGGCGCAAAATCCGGGCATAAAAGTGAAGATCACGTCGGTTGACTGGGGCGCCGCATGGACAAAGATAACAACAGCGGCAACATCGGGCGATGTTCCGGACATGGTCCAGATCGGCTCCACATGGGTCGGCTCCATCTCCAGCATGAACTCCCTGCTGGACATGAAGGACAGGATCGCCGAACTTGGAGGGAAGAACATTTTCGTGCCCGCGGCATGGATATCCTCCGGCATGGAGGGCTCAAAACAGGTCACCGCCATACCCTGGTTCATGGATGCAAGGGCAATGTATTACAGGACCGACGTGCTGCGAGAGGCGAATGTGGACCCGAAGGAGCTTGATAACTGGGATTCTTTCGCAAAGGCTCTCCAGAAAATAAAGGATGCGAAAGTTTCCATCGACGGCCTTGATGTGTCACCGCTGGGGATCTCCGGAAAGAACGACTGGAACGTTATCCACAACCTTGCGCCCTGGATATGGGAAGCGGGCGGGGACTTCGTGGCGGCCGACAGGAAGAGAGCGGTCATCAATTCAAATGAAACACTTAAAGGCATTTCATATTACATTGACCTGGTGCGCAATGGCTACGTGCCCATTGAATACCTGGAGCTGAACACCGCGCAGGTGTCCTCGAATTTCAACAACGGCTCATGCGCAATTTACTTTGACGGGCCGTACGAAGTGAAAGCGCTCACCACGCCGCCCGGCCAGGGCGGGGCCGCAGGTTCCCTTGCTTCCAGGAACTTCGCGATGGCGCCGTACCCGAAAGGGCCGAAAGGCAGATACACGTTCGTGGGCGGTTCCAATATCGGCATCTTCAAGATGGCCAAGCACCCCAACGAAGCGTTCAAGGTGATACAGTATCTCACTTCGAAGCAGGCGCAGGTGAATTACGCGAAAGTGACGGGATTCCTCCCGGCAAGGCGCGACGCGTTCGATGATCCGTTCTTCTCCGCGGACCCCAACAGGCGGATATTCAAGGATGCCGTCATGTACGGGAAGACCTACCCCTGCATACCGGCGTGGGGCCTGCTTGAGCCCGTGCTTACAAGGCGTTTCGGCATAATGTGGGAATACGTGACCAGCACCTACAATGATGGATACAAGATATCCGAAATTAAAAAGCAGCTCGACCTCGCGAAATCGGAAATAGAAGGAGTGCTCAAGCAGTAAATGTGCGGCATATTCGGTTATGTTGGCGATAAGGAATGCACGTCCCTCCTCATAGAGGGTCTGAAGAAGCTTGAATACAGGGGTTATGACTCGGCCGGCATCGCGGTCATCGACAAAGGTAAATTAAAGATCGACAAGTGCGCCGGCAAGATAGCGGAACTGGAAAAGATCCTTGTGGGCAATTCCCCGATAGACGGGCACATCGGCATAGCGCACACTCGCTGGGCGACGCACGGAAGGCCTTCGGATGAGAATAGCCATCCCCACACCGACTGCGGCAACAAGCTTGCCGTGGTTCATAACGGCATAATCGAGAATTATCTCCCGCTAAGGCGGTCACTTTCGGACGAGGGCCACAAATTCAGATCCACCACCGACACCGAAGTGATATCGCACCTGATAGAGAAAAACCTGAATGGCAGCACTTCGACTCCGCTCAGTGCAAGCCTGGAAGATGCAGTAAGGGCCACCGTAAAGGTCCTGGAAGGCTCCTTCGCGATCGCGGTCATTGACCAGGGCCATCCGGACGAGATCGTTGTGGCAAGAAAGGGCAGCCCACTGAAGATAGGCCTTGGGGAGGACGAGACTTTTGTGGCCTCGGACATCCCCGCTCTTATCAAATACACGGGAAAGATAATGATACTTAAGGACAATGAAATGGCAGTGGTCACGAAGCAAGGCGCCAGGGTCACGGACTTTCACGGCAATAAGATCGACAAGGAAGTGACGCTTGTCTCCTGGGACCCGGTATCCGCGGAAAAGGGCGGCTACGCCCATTTCATGCTGAAAGAGATCCATGAACAGCCCCGCGCGATACGCGATACGGTGGCCGACAGGATAAAGGACGGGAAAATATTCTTTGAAGAGCTTAAGATGGACGCCTCCGAGCTTGCCAAGATAAATAGGGTTGTGTTCACCGCCTGCGGCACCAGCTGGCACGCCGCGCTGATAGGCGAATACATGGTGGAGCAGTTCGTAAAGCTTCCCTGCGAGGTTGAATACGCCGCCGAGTTCAGGTACCGCCATCCGATAGTGGATGAGAAAACCCTGGTCATTGCCATAAGTCAGTCGGGGGAGACGGCGGACACCATCGGCGCGGTGTGGGAAGCCAAGTCCCGCGGCGCAAAGGTCATCTCTATATGTAATGTGGTGGGAAGTACGATAGCAAGGGAATCGGACGGCGTGCTCTACACTTACGCCGGCCCGGAGATAGGGGTTGCGTCAACAAAGGCTTTCACCACGCAGATGGCGATAATATACCTCTTCTCCATCATGCTCGGGATGATAAAGGGACAGATCTCCCAGAGCGAGGAAGAAAAGATGATCGCAGACCTGGCGGAGATACCGCAAAAGCTTGAAGAGACCCTTTCGCTGGAAAAGGAGATCGAGGCTTTGAGCGAAAAGCTATACAAGAGCAATAACGCGCTTTACCTTGGCCGCGGCAAAGGTTTTCCTATCGCCCTTGAAGGAGCTCTCAAGCTGAAGGAAGTATCCTATATCCACGCGGAAGGCTATCCTGCGGCGGAGATGAAGCACGGGCCGATCGCGCTGATAGACAAGAACATGCCTGTGGTGGTGCTTGCGCTGAAGGGGCGCCGATATGAAAAGATACTGGGTAATATCGAAGAGGTAAAAGCAAGGGGCGGCCAGGTGATAGCGATAGCTATTGAGGGCGACACCGATATAGCGGAAAAATCCGATGAAGTGATATATATCCCCCATACCACCGAAGCGCTTTCCCCCATCCTGGCGGTAGTGCCGCTTCAGCTTTTGGCATACTATATAGCGATAAAAAGAGGCTGCCATGTGGATCAGCCACGCAACCTTGCAAAGAGCGTCACGGTAGAATAAAATAGTTCCGGTCATGCAATAGTCCTCTCGTTATTCGGACACCCAGACCTTACTTATGATCTCAATATTTGATTTTGAAAGAAAAAGAATATCATTCGCTAACCCGATGGAGGTGATCTTCTGCCGTGAACACAGAGGTATTCCCGCATGTTTTGAGAGGATGGAGAAAGCTCTTAGCAAAGGATATTACCTGGCCGGCTTTCTCTCATACGAATCCGGATCTGCCTTTGAAGAATGCCTGAGTAATTCTGTATCGCATGATTTCCCCCTACTCTATATGGGTGTCTTCAGGCAGCCTAAAACTCACCCCCACAATCCCCCTCTCTTAATAAGAGAGGGGGAAGCTGAACGAAGTGAAGCAGGGGGTGAGTTAATCGATCCTCTCATTAACATCTCCCTCCCTCAATATTACAAGAACATTGATACGATCAAATATCACATATCCGTCGGTGATGTTTACCAGATAACATACTGCATAAAGTATAACTTTGATTTTAACGGCGACACTTACTCATTGTACAAAAGGCTTCTCAAGGAACAGCCCGTCCCCTACCCCGCCTATATCAGTACAGAAGACTTTGATATCCTTTCTTTGTCGCCAGAATTATTCATTAAAAAGAACGGAGCGAATATAACCACCAAACCCATGAAGGGAACATGGCGAAGGGGCAGGAATTTTCTTGAGGACATCCTGGCGGGATGGAAGCTGAAGCTGGACCCGAAGAACAGGGCGGAGAACATAATGATCGCTGACCTCCTGCGCAACGACCTTGGAAGGATAGGAGGATCGATAAAATGGCCGAAGATATTCGAAGTTGCCCGCTATACCACTCTTTATCAGATGACTTCAACTGTAACAGGAAAGGTCAAAATCGATATCCCCCTTTATGATATTTTCCGCGCCCTTTTCCCTTCAGGTTCTGTCACAGGCGCCCCCAAGATCCGCGCGATGCAGGTGATCAGGGAGATTGAAGGTGAGGAACGTCGGATATACACAGGGGCGATCGGGTATATAACACCGCAGAGGGACCTGATGTTCAATGTCCCCATCCGCACACTTCTTGTCAGGAAAGGCCACGGCGAGGTTGGTATTGGCGGCGGCATTGTCTGGGATTCAACAGCGCAGGATGAACTTGACGAGTGCATGCTCAAGGCAAGGTTTTTACTCCCCAGGTGAAATTTTCTTATTCTTTGAACGATATCTACTTGTAATACTTTAAGGTTCCTCAGGGAGGATAATATGGATTGGGTACGTTTAGTACGCCCCAGAATTTGCTCTGGACAACCTGACTTTCCTGCCGCAGCCGCACGCGGTTTCAGGAGAATGCGTGGAAATATGATCATGAATGAGATACTCAGCAGAGGGATAGAAGACATGAGAGTGATCCATGCTATGCATGAGGTTCCCCGTGAGCGCTTCCTTCCGGCTGGACAGGAACTTAGAGCTTCCGCTAATACTGCTCTGGATATAGGCGAAGGGCAAACCATAGCAGAACCCTTAGTGGTCGCCTTGATGACAGCAGCGCTTGAACTTAAGGCCGGCGATAAAGTGCTTGAGGTCGGCACCGGGTCCGGTTATCAGGCCGCGATATTGGCTGAGATCGTGGGTAAGAGAGGGCTCGGGAGGATAGGCCACGTTTATACGATCGAAAGGATACCTTTACTGGCGGAGAGATCCAAAGAGCTGCTTAGTAAGCTTGGATATGGGAATATAAGTGTAATTACGGGGGATGGCTCTATAGGATTGCCGGAAAAAGCTCCTTTTGACGCGATAATAGTGACGGCAGGGGGGCCTGGAGTTCATAAATCCCTGATCAAGCAACTTGTTGACGGCGGAAGATTCGTCATTCCATTCGGCAGAGGCACGCATAATATGTCATTGGCGATCGGAACAAGACATGGCGATGATGTTGAGTTTCAGAAGATCGACGGTTTTGGTTTTGTCCCTTTGATCGGTGAGTACGGTTTCCCTGAGGGCTTTGAAGGCTAAGTTTAGGACCGCAACCCTCTTACTTTTCTCTCTATAATAATGTATAATCACTTCCTGTATGCTTAAGCCAAAATATTACATATCAAAGAACGATGAATTCGTAATAGAAAACTATAACTCCTCCCCCACTTTTTCGTCATTTTTCCCTGGAATAGCGGGGATTTTTGGGATTCCCATGTGGGTCTTTTATGCCAACCGGGGCCAGTGCATGACCAGCTTTGGCGTCCAAGACAAGGACGGCTCAATAATGGAATTCCAACCTGCCAATAAGGCATATAAATATGTTACCCTGAACGGCTTCCGGACATTCCTCAAGATCGACGGCAAGTTCTACGAGCCCTTCAGTGAAAGATCCGATAATATTGATGTAATGAGGATAACCCCTCATGACCTGACGATAGTTGAAGAGAATAAAAACCTTAAGGTGCGGATCGAGGTCAATTATTTCACCGTTCCAAATGAATCTTTCCCTGCGCTTGCAAGGACCGTAAAGGTCATCAACACTTCCAATAAAAAGAGGAAGATGGAGATAGTTGACGGGATGCCCACATTGATCCCATGCGGATTCCCCAATGCCCTCTTAAAGAACATGAGCCAAACAACAGAAGCATGGAGCATTGTGGAGAACCTTGAAAATAACGCGCCTTTTGTCAGGCTAAAGGTAGTGCCTTACGATGCACCGGAGATAAAACTTTCCGAAAGAGGCAACTTTTATATGTCGTTCGTCAGCAATGGCAAAGAGCGATCATCAGCTGACATTATCATCAGGAGAAAAGAGGTGTTCGGCGAGGTCGCCAGCCTTGAATATCCCGGCAACTTCATTAACGGCAAGTTCAAGGTCTCAAAAGTGCAGATGAAGGAGAACTTCATTCCCTGCGCATTCTCATACAAGAAGCTGGAGCTTGGCGGCAAGGCGGATATTGAGCTTTGTTCGATCATAGGGAATATCAACAGCATAAAGGCGCTGAATGAAACAAAGAAAAGGGTACTGAATACCAAATATATCAGGGGTAAGGCCGAAGAGAATAAGCGCTTGATCGAAGAGATAACCTCAAACATTTCCACATCAAGCAGCTCAAAAAGCTTTGACCTGTACACAAGGCAAACTTTCCTGGATAACGTGATGCGCGGCGGACTGCCTATAAGTCTTGGCGAAAAGCCTTTCTATGTGTATTACAGGAAACACGGCGACATGGAGCGCGATTACAACGATTTCAAGCTTCTTCCCGCATACTTTTCTCAAGGGTCGGGCAATTACAGGGACATAAACCAGAACAGGCGAAATGATATCTTCTTCAATCCGGCCGTAAATTCAAGTAATATTCAGAGGTTCTTTAACCTCATACAGCTTGACGGATTTAATCCCCTTGTAGTATTGCCAAGCAGATACTTCATTGCCTCAAAGGAAGAGGCCGATTCGCTTGTAAAAAAGCACATCAAGTGCCCCGGTAGAGAAATAACAAAAATGCTGACGAAGCCTTTTATCTTGGGATCATTATTGAAGGACCTGGAAGAAATGGGCTGTGACTGCAACACCTGTGAAGCCTTCGTGGAAGAATTGATATCGAAAGCTGAAAAGCTTGAGGAGGCCAACCACGGCGAAGGCTTCTGGACAGACCATTTTTCGTATAATATCGACCTCCTTGAGTCATTTGGGTCCATTTATCCCGATAAGGTCCACGACATTCTTTTCAATAATAAGGAGTTCGGTTTCTTTGATAATGAATATGTGGTACTGGACAGGAAAAGCAAGTATGTGATACAGAACAATAAGGTAAGGCAGTTCGGCAGTGTGCGGTCAGATCCCGAAAAAAAAGCGCTCATCAGGTCCCGCCCGGTCAATAAGAACTGCATGAGGGCCGATTTCGGGAAGGGCAACATTTACTATACTACGCTGATCACAAAGCTCATGTGCATCGCAGCCAACAAGGCGGCTTCATTTGACGTGGAAGGCATAGGGATCGAGATGGAAGCGGACAAGCCGGACTGGTACGACGCGCTTAACGGCCTGCCAGGGCTTTTCGGTTCATCGATATCAGAAACATTCGAGCTCAAGAGGCTATGCATGTATGTGATCGATCACCTAAAGGCGGATATCAAGGCCCTATTGCCTGTTGAGCTTAAGGAATTCATTGATAACCTTTCCGCCTGCATGGAGGGTCCTGACGGCTTTAAATACTGGGATGCGGCTAACACGCTCAAGGAAACATACAGGAACATTACAAGGCTCGGGATCAGCGGAAAAGAAACTGAGGTGGAGGGAGGGTATCTTTCGGACTTCCTGACGAAAGTCGTGAAAAGATGCGATGCTGGAATTAAGAAGGCGCTAGATAAATACAAGAATTATTATACATATTATATCAATGAGGTCGCGGAACACGATATCGTCGACGGCAGGGTAAAAGTGAAAAAATTCGCCCAAAAGCCCCTTCCCCTTTTCCTTGAGGGATTTGTCCATGCCTTAAAGGTAGAGAAGGATAAGAAAATATATCAGCTTGTTAAGAAAAGTGAGCTCTATGACAAGAAGCTGAAGATGTACAAGGTCAACGCGCCGTTCAATGGAGTGCCGATAGAGATTGGACGGGCCAAGGTCTTTACTCCCGGCTGGCTCGAGAACGAATCCATCTGGCTGCATATGGAATACAAATATCTGCTTGAACTTCTTAAAGCCGAAATGTACGAAGAGTTCTTTGCAGATTTCAAGAACGTTCTTGTGCCGTTCATGAAGCCGCAGGTTTACAGGAGGAGCATACTTGAGAATTCCTCGTTCATCGCCAGCAGCGCTTATCCTGATAAGGGAAGTCACGGAAGGGGGTTTGTCGCAAGGCTTTCCGGCGCAACCGCCGAATTCATAGACATGTGGATAATAATGACGACAGGCAAGAATATTTTCTCTATCGATAAGAGTGGCAAGCTGATCTTTAAGCTCTCCCCAAAACTCCCCAAGTGGCTATTTAGGAATGGGATGTTTTCCTTCAAGCTCCTGGGTTCGACCGATGTCACTTATATTAATAAGAAGAACAAGGATATTTTTGGCATGAAGCCTGCAGGATATAAACTGATAATCGATAAAAAAGAGGTTTCGATCGATAAGGATTTTATTCCTGAGCCTTATTCAAAGCTCATAAGAGACAGGAAAGTTCAAAAGATAATCGTCTCTATTTAAAAATCCAGCCAGGGAGCGCCTGATTCCTGTGCGTATTGTACGCGTTCATAACCCCTCTCTCCCCGACGAGGTCTGGTGTCCGGCGGGTTACATGTACGGATATATTCTTCTGCCTCTGATTTGTTCTTTGCTTTCCTTGCGAGATCGCCTGCTGTCTTATAATCTAACACCAGGTCTTGTGTCCTCGGTTTTTCACCTTTCAAATGTTCAAAATTGATCTTGGGCAAGAGAGTACTCAATGCCAAAGGCGTATATTCACCGCAATGCCGCTCTATTGTCGCCAATATTCGGACAAGGTCGAGATTGTCAATTTCTCCCATAGATATCAATTCATGCGAATCTTTATAACCCCATAAAAGCAGACCTTTTTTTATGACTTTGGGATCGGTCACTAACTTTTGCACAACTGGGGCCTGACATTTGGAGAGAGCCTCAAGTGTCATAAAAAACCGTTGGGGAAGTTTTGTATGCATCACATGGTCCACTCTCATTTTGTCCTTCATTGAAAGCCCCGAAAATCTCTCCGCAACTGATCCCGTTCTCATTCTCTCAACTCTTGGTCCTGCCATATGAATCCCTCCTTATAATCATCGATCCCCACTCGTTATATTATCGTTACATTCCAATGAAAATTTCATTTCATTTTTTTGAATAAATAAGACCCTGGAGCCTGAGGCTAAACGCCTCGGCTCCATTATATTTCTATCGGTCAAACTAGATTTTGTTACACCTATAAAACTGTTCGGAACCGCGACGTTTAGTCGCAGGTTCCTTGAACTTATGATATAATCCCTCTCTATGCTGCCTATCGGAGTCACTTTCTATCCGGATCAATGGCCTAAGGAATACTGGGACAAGGCTTTCTCGGAAATTGCTTCTACAGGGCTTAAAATCGTGCGTTTTGGAGAGATGGCATGGAACTGGGTAGAACCAACTGACGGCAATTTCAATTTCAAGGAACTTGATGAGGCAATGGACATTGCCCACAAGCACGGACTTAAGGTCCTCCTGGGACTGCCCACCGCACAGGCTCCTGTCTGGCTCATAAGGAAATACCCGGAAGTGCGCCAGCTTGCGAACGACCTTACCCCGACCCCTGAATACGGCCCAAGGCCCAACATATGCAAGGATTCACCTATCTACAGGAAATACGCGAAAAGGCTTATCGAAAACCTGGCAAAAAGATATTCAAAGCACCCGGCGCTCTTCATGTGGCAGCTGGACAATGAGCCCACGTACGCACCGCTTGACTCCACCACCCAGAAGGATTTCTGCCACTGCAAGGCGACTGAAGAAGCCTTCCGGACATGGGCAAAGAAAGAATACGGCGACATCAAGAACCTTAACGAGAAGTGGGGCACAAAGTTCTGGACTGTTGAGTTCTCCGATTTTTCCGACGTCCTTCCGCCAAGGTGCGGCATGTGGGACGCGGGAAATCCACACATATTCCTAGACTGGTTCAGGTTCAAGAGCACCAGCCTTAAGGATTTCCTTTCATGGGGAAGATCGATCGTTAAGAACTATGACAAGGAACATAAGGTGGGCACCAACGGCTTTATCGGAATATGCCCCCGGGTGCCGGACCACGACCTGCTCGCTGGCGAAGCCGAGTGGTACGGGCTGGATGTTTACCCGCGCGGCAACAGGGCAGGCGCGATGGACCTGGCAAGGATACTTGATATCTGGAGAGGATTAACGAACGGGCGCAACTGCGAGTTCCACGTGACGGAAATGCAGGGCGGAATGAACGTCAGGTGGGGTTACCCCGGATATGTTGACGGCCCGGAGATAAGACTGTGGACGCATCAGGCATTCGCGCATGGGGCGAAGGTACTTCTCTACCATGCGTGGAGGACGCCGCTTTTCGGTTCGGAGACAGGCGGCTTCGGTATACTTAAGCTGAACGGCGAGCCTTCAAAGAGGCTTTCAAAGATCCAGGAAGCCATAAGGGAGGTTAACTCCATTGCCCCGTTCATCAATGAGAGCAATGCTGCCTCAAAGCTGGCGATAGCGAACCTCCGGAGCAGCGAAGTTGAATCATATCAGGAACAGGGGCCGCCAAGGGGGGTTTCCGGCCAGTGGATCGACGTGAGGAGCGACATCGGCCTGATGTACGGCATCCTCTCCATAACAGGGGCGCACAAGTCCGTTTGGAATTACTACAATCCTGTTTCTTTCATATTTGAAAGGAACCTGGAAGAAGGCAGGATCCCGCACGAGATCGTTCTTCTCCCGGACCCTTATCTGCTCAAGGAAAAACACGCCAAGCTGCTCAGGAAATTCGTTTATGATGGGGGCACGCTTGTGACCGAGGTAAGGTTTGGGCTCAAGAATGAGATCGGCCATCTTTACCAGAGGCCCCTCATCGAAAGCCTCATCGATATCAATTATGACCACACGGAGACAATTGACGGAGAAATAAGCATATCATCCCTTAACGCAAAGGCATTGGGGTTCCGCGACATAGTGGAATCTGACGAGGGCGTGGTCGCAACGTTTGACGACGGCCACCCCGCATTGATAGTGAAAGAGATCGGGAAGGGAAAGGTGGTCTACGCGGCCTTCAGTCTCTTTCTTTCGATACTCAACGAAGGGAACGGCGAGCTTATCAGCCTTATCAGAAAACATATACCAGAGCCTGAAATAAAGATGACCAACTCCAATAATATCGAGATGGTGGTGCTCGGGGGTAACAAGACCATCCTTTACCTGATCAATCATGGGAGCGTTACGGATTCGCCCATAATAAAGCTCCCGAAGAATTTAAAGTCCGCCAAGGACATATTGAACGACAAAAGTTACGCTATATCCGAAGGCTCGTTATTCCTGGAGTTCAAGGGAATGGAAGTAAAGGTTTTGGTGCTAGAATAGCCCGCCTACGCTAAAGCTTCGGCGGGCAGGGAGGACAACATTAAATGCAATACGGCTATTTTGATAATAAGGAAAAAGAATATGTAATAACCAGGCCGGACACGCCGCTGCCGTGGATCAATTACCTGGGCTGCGAGGATTACTGCGCGCTGATGAGCAACACCGCCGGCGGATACAGCTTTTACAGGGACGCAAAGGAACGACGCATAACAAGGTACAGGTACAACAATATCCCGACTGACAGGGGCGGCAGGTATATATATGTAAGGGACGACAAAAGCGGGGATTTCTGGTCCGCCTCGTGGCAGCCGGTACTTAAGGAGCTTTCCAAGTACAAATACGAGTGCCGCCACGGCCTTGGATACACAACTATATCATCCGAGTACTCCGGCATAAAGACAAAGACTACTTACTTCGTTCCGCTGGGCGAGAACCTTGAGGTCTGGATGCTTGAAGTGAAAAACGATACGAAGAGATTGAGAAGCCTCACAGTGAACACATTCATCGAGTTCTGCCTGTGGGACGCGCTGAACGACATGACGGATTACCAGTACAACCTTAATATCGGGGAAACGCTGTATAAGGACAACATCATCTATCACATATCGCGCTACAGGGTGGAAAATAAATATTTCGCCTACCACACGTGTACGAACGCCAAAGCAAGCAGCTTTGACTCCGACAGGTCGGCATTCCTTGGAAAGTACGGCGCTCTCGATGCCCCCGCGGCGGTCAAGGCAGGCAAAGGCTCCAATTCCATCGCGAGTGGCTGGTCCCCCGTGGGAAGCCAGTTCATAAAGCTGCAGCTTAGGCCGGGGGAGTCCAAGACGCTCATATTCCTGCTTGGCTACAGCGAGAACAAGGACAACATGCCCCGGATCATTAAAAAGTTCAGGACAAAGTCGTCGGTACAAGAAGAGCTTGAGTCGCTTAAAAAATACTGGGAAGAGAACCTTAGCCACTACACCGCCGACACGCAGGACCCGGACGTGAACGCCATGGTGAACATATGGAACCAATACCAGGCGCGCACCACCTTCAACTGGTCAAGGTCGGCTTCCTATTATGAATCGGGGATCGGCAGGGGGATGGGATTCCGTGACTCCAACCAGGACACACTTGGATTTGTCCACCAGATACCCGAAAAGGTGAAACAGAGGATAATAGACCTTGCCAGCACACAGTTTGAGGAAGGCAATGCGCTCCATCAGTATTCACCATTGACGAAAAAGGCCATCAGCAACGAGAAGAACTACAGCGACGACCACCTCTGGCTGATATTCTCCGTGGCAGGATACGTGAAGGAGACAGGGGACGTAAAGTTCCTGGACTCCCTGGTCCCCTTCGAATCAGGGCGGGAAGCGCCCATGTACGAGCACCTTGCAAGGGCGGTCGGATACACGATGAAGAACCTCGGCCCCCACGGGCTTCCCCTGATGTTCTTTGCGGACTGGAACGACTGCCTCAACCTGGGAGGCAACAAGAACAAGGCTGAATCCGTGATGGTGGCGCAGATGCTTGTAGCGGCGGCAAAAGAGATGGCAAATCTCGCAAGGGTGTCCGGAAAGAACCCTGATGTACAAAAATATAATGATATTGCCGAGCAAATGAAAGCATCTATCAATAGCAATGCCTGGGACGGCCACTGGTACCTGAGGGGATTCACGGACAACGAGGAGTCTGTTGGTTCATCTAAAAGCAAGGAAGGACAAATATACCTGGAAACCCAGCCGTGGGCCGTGATATCCGGCGTGGCTGAGAATGACAACGCCAGAAAATGCATGGATTCCGTCAAGAAATATCTGGCAACGGAATACGGGATAATGATATTGACGCCGCCGTATTCAAAGTTCTATCCGGAGCTTGGATCGATATCCATATATCCTCCGGGACTGAAGGAGAATGGGGCGATATTCTGCCATCCAAACCCATGGGCAATGATCGCGGAATGCATCCTTGGCAGGGGTAATCAGGCGTTTGAATATTACAAGGCGATACTTCCCGCCACAAAGAACAAGATATCGGACATCCATAAAGTTGAGCCATATATTTACTGCCAGATGATAGCGGGTCGCGACCACAAGAACTTCGGGGAAGGCAAGAACAGCTGGCTTACCGGCACCGCGGCGTGGAACTTTGTGGCAGTGTCAAACTGGATACTTGGAATAAGGGCGGATTACGAAGGGCTGGTGATAGATCCCTGCATCCCGGACAAGTGGGACGGATTTTCAGTTAAGCGGCTTTTCAGGAACTGCAACTATTTCATAACCGTGAGGAACCCGGATCATGTCTGCAAGGGCATAAAACAATTGGTGGTTGATGGAAAGACGATCAAGGGGAACCTTGTCCCCGCCTTTACCGACAGGAAAGACCACTACGTGGAAGTGGAAATGGGTTGATGAGCCAGAGGCTGAACGCCCCTGCCTGCCGGCAGGCAGGTCGGCTCCAAACAATCGGTCCATTAAACCTTTCTTACGGAGCCGCGACGTTTAGTCGCAGGCTCCACCACCGATATGGTTACTTCTTATACCCCAGTTTCGTTACTATAGCCCCGCCAAAGCCGATCGTGGCGACCAATGCCTTGATAAAAGGCCCCGCGAAAGGTATAAGATCTATAAGGAAAAGTATCACAAGCCCCCATATCACTTCCACAAGCATCGGCTGATTCGGCTTCCTGATGGCTTTTGTGAACTTTTTCCCGATGATCTGCGTCACCGCCACATATCCCATGGTCATGGCGACAGAGATAAAAAGCAGCTCAACAAGTATGAGCGGTATTCCGATGATCGTGACGGCCAGAAGGAATGCAAAAGGGCACACCAGAAGGACGCCCAGAATTCCCCATAAAAAGGCCTTAAGCCAGTCCTTTTCGATCTTTGACGAGATGACCCCCACCTGCGGCGTCATGAATGACACAAGTATTGCCGCAATGCCGATAAAGCCCAGCAGTATGAGCACTTTCAACACCAGGAAACCCCCAATTCCCATGACCCCTATGAACGGCGTGCAAGCTCCTATCATATCTGTTCCTCCTTTGCTTATCGCTATCTCAACAATCTCCCCTTTTACCTGCGCCCCCTCTTGCCTCACTATGCTTCCCCCCACCACCACCACGTCCCCAGCCACCTTTGCCGTTGGGAAAAGCTGGATGGTGCCAAGCACCGCCACAACATCCCCTTCAACATTGCCTTTGACATTGATATTGCCCTTGATCGCCACCAGGTCCTTCAGGGTCATATCCGAGCCCATGTTGATGTTCTCGCCGATCTTGACCACCGATTGATCGCGGACGATCACCCTCGCGTGGGAGGCCGCTGCGATCGAGAACAGCATAAGCGCGGCCAAAACAAAGATGCCAAGTCTTTTCATGTGTCTCCCCCCTCTTTGGAAAAACAGAGGAATTATATAACTAAAGAGGCTTTTTGCAAGTATATTTTATTTTTTCCTGCGGGACGGCTTTTTGAACCAGTACTTGGGAACTTCTATCTCTATTTCTTCGCCAGACTTATAGAGGGAAGTTATCATGAACTCAAGTCCCACGATTATCACAAAAAGCGGCCAGATATATTTCCACGCCTGCCCCGATATCACATCATACGCCTGAAGCAAAAGAACGATCCCGGCGCCGAATATCGTGATGCCCCAGATTAGCCTTCTTATGGATGTTGGCGTCATAGCTGCACCTCCGGGGTAATGATAGCACGGATGCTGGATATTGGGCAAGGTTAATGAAGCCTGTACAGGATTTTGATATAATTGCCCTATGCTGGCTAAGAAGATAAAACAAGGTGGACTTTCGATGCATCGCCTGGAGGCGCTGATCGATGGCATTTACGCTTTCGCGATGACCTTGCTAATCTTAAGCTTTGACATACCCAAACTTATGAAGGGCACCGGCTCCGCGGGGCTGGAAAGCCTTATACTCTCCCAGTCCGACAGGTTCTTCAATTATTTCCTGAGCTTTATGCTGCTTGCGGTCTTCTGGCTTGTGAACCAGCAGATATTCCATCACATAAAGCACACGGACACTAAGCACATATGGTTCAACGTGGTGACCATGATGTTCGTGGTCTTTATCCCATACTCCACGTCGCTTGTCTCCGAGTTCCCGGATCTGACGGCGGGCGAATTCTTTTTCGCGCTCAATATTTTCCTTGTGTCCATGATGGGCCAGTTGGGTTGGTTATATGCCACACACAGGAGGCGGCTTGTGACGGAAGAGTCAAAAGATGAGCACCTGCGCAGCTCCCTTATGTCCGGCTGGGTGGCGCCTTTTGTAGCCGTTATTTCGATGGTTGTTGCGTTTATCAAGCCGGTTGTTTGTTCTTATCTATACCTCTCGATACCTCTTATTCTGGCGGTAATGGGAGTAATTATCAAAAAGCGTGCCCGCTGACATTTTTTGCCTTCAACACTGCGCTATTCAAACACGACTTTCATCTTCTGATTCATATGTTGAGTAAAAATACGGAGTATATGCCTCAAATTCAGCCCCGCAGGTGTCCACCAGCTTGAACACCGGATTGATGTCCAGGCTTTTTCTTAATTTGTATATATAATCTTCATCAGTTCCAAGAAGTTTAGCAAGATATATATCGGAATAGCCGTTCGCTTTCGCTTTTATAAGCATTTCCTTGGTCATCTGTTTCCCTTTATAGGCTTTGATCTCCTCCTCCATATCGATCAGTTCCTTGATATTGTACAAGAACCATTTATCGATTTTTGATAATTCATAGATATCATCAATAGTGAAACCGTTCTTGAACGCTGCCTTGATATAGAACAATCTATCAGGATTCGGTATGGATAACTTTTGTTTTATAGCCCCCTTTGTTAATCCGGGATCTTTTACGTCTTCAAGCCCGTATACCTTGATCTCCATTGATCTTAAGCCTTTTTGAAGAGCTTCCTTAAAGGTCCTTCCGATCGCCATTGCCTCGCCCACCGACTTCATTGATATGGTAAGTGTCTGGTCAGCGGCCGGGAATTTCTCGAAAGTGAAGCGCGGTATCTTCACGACGCAGTAATCAATGGTTGGCTCAAAACAAGCCGAAGTCTCTCGGGTGATATCGTTCTGTATCTCATCCAGCGTATAGCCGACCGCAAGTTTTGCGGCGATCTTCGCGATCGGGTAGCCTGTCGCTTTTGATGCCAGGGCCGATGACCTTGATACGCGCGGATTCATTTCGATCACAACCATCCTGCCGTCCTCGGGATCCACGGCGAACTGGATATTTGACCCGCCTGTTTCAACACCGATCTCCCTTATGACCGCGATCGCCGCATCCCTCATTTTCTGATATTCCCTGTCGGTAAGTGTTTGTGCAGGCGCAACCGTGATGCTATCACCCGTGTGGACCCCCATTGGATCGAGGTTCTCTATAGAACATATGATGACAACATTGTCTTTAATGTCCCTCATTACCTCCAATTCATATTCCTTCCATCCGATGACAGATTCCTCGATAAGGATCTCGCTTATCATGCTGGATTCAAGTCCCGTCTTTGCCATCTCTTCAAATTCGTTTATGTTATAAGCAATGCCGCCGCCCGTCCCTCCAAGCGTGAAGCTGGGCCTGATGATCGCGGGAAAACCTATGTTCTTCACGATCGCCATCGCTTCATCAATGCTGTAGGCTTGACCGCTTTTCGGGAGATCAAGCCCGATCTTTTGCATAGCTTTTTTGAATTTTTCCCTGTCCTCCGCCTTTTCTATCGCCTTTGCATTCGCGCCGATCATCTCGACCCTATATTTTTTAAATACGCCCTTTTTCGCAAGGGCAAATGCCGTATTAAGCGCTGTTTGCCCACCCAGCGTGGGAAGCACGGCGTCCGGCCTTTCTTTTTTGATTATTTTCTCCACTATTTCAGGAGTTATAGGCTCAATATAGGTCCTATCGGCCATCATCGGGTCCGTCATTATCGTCGCGGGATTACTGTTCACCAGTATGATCTTATACCCCTCGGCCTTTAACACTTTGCAGGCCTGCGTGCCTGAATAATCGAACTCGCACGCCTGGCCGATAACTATCGGCCCCGATCCGATTATCAAGATACTTTTTATGTCTTTTCGCTTTGGCATTTTATTTTTTCCTCTTTGCCATCAGCTTGATGAATTCCTTAAAGAGATATTTCGCGTCATTCGGTCCGGGAGAAGCTTCCGGGTGATACTGCACTGAAAACACCGGTGATTTCTTATGTCGCATGCCTTCTGCCGTCTTATCATTCAAATTGATGTGCGTTATCTCGACCTGGTCTTTAGGAAGTGAATCGATATCTACGCAAAAGCCGTGGTTCTGGGAGGTGATATCCACTTTTCTGGTCCTCAGGTCCATTACTGGCTGGTTCGCCCCGCGATGGCCAAACTTCAGCTTGAAAGTCTTGCCTCCTAATGCCAGTCCCAGGATCTGATGGCCAAGGCAAATGCCGAATATCGGAATCCTTTCTTTCAGCAAGTCCCTTGTAGTTTGAATTACGTTTGTAACGGCTGCGGGATCGCCCGGCCCGTTTGAAAGGAGCACCCCATCCAGCTTCATATTTTTTATCTCTTCGAATGACGTATTCGCAGGAACTACAGTTACTTTGCAGTCGTTACTGGCAAGCTCACGCATTATATTGTTCTTTGCCCCGCAATCGATCACAACAACATGATACTTTCCATTGTTATTGAATATGTATTTTTCTTTTAGTGTGACCTCCTTGACCAGGTCCCTCCCCACAAGTCCCGGCGATGCCTTTGCTTTCTTGACCAAGCTTTCCCTATCGAGATCGACAGTTGATATAATCGCCTTCATCGCCCCTGCCGACCTGATGTGTTTGGTAAGCGCCCGCGTATCAATGCCTTCAAGTCCGATAATGCCGTGTTTCTCAAGAAAATCCGGGAGTGATATATCCGCGCGCCAGTTGCTAACTATCTTGCTGCATTCTTTTACCACAAAGCCATCAACCTGCGGCTTGAACGATTCAAAGTCTTCCTTGTTTATGCCGTAATTGCCGATAAGCGGGTATGTCATCGCCACGATCTGGCCATGGTAGGACGGATCGGTGAGGATCTCCTGATAGCCCGTCATACTGGTATTGAAAACAATCTCCCCAGTCCTTTCCCCCTGGGCCCCGAAGGAGGTCCCCTCAAAACATGTTCCGTCTTCAAGTGCCAGAATTGCTTTCATCATATGTAATCCTGTATCGGCTTTACTTTAAGCTCGTGCTTTTTAACTGCTTCGATTCCCGCTACGGCTGCCTGTGCACCGGAAACGGTAGTGATAAGTGGTATTAAATGCGTGTAAGCTCCCGCTCTTATCGATATCTCATCCTGTTTTGGTTTTTTGCCGGACGGCGTATTGATTATCATTGATAATTCTCCGTTCTTGATAAGATCCATAACGTCCGGCCTTCCCTCTCCTATCCTGTTCACCAGTTTTGCAGGGATATCGTTATGATTCAGCGCCTCTGATGTGCCTTTTGTCGCAAAAATGCCGAATCCCATATCATGGAGTTTTTTAGTGATCATGACAATTGAGCGTTTATCCTTATTTTTGACAGAAATGAATACATTTCCTTTGAGCGGAAGGTTCTGCCCCGCAGCTATCTGGCTTTTCATGTAAGCTATGCCGAATGTATCATCGATCCCCATGACCTCGCCTGTTGATCTCATTTCGGGACCAAGGACCGGATCAACTCCCGGGAACCGGATGAACGGGAACACCGCTTCCTTCACGGAAAAATGTTTCGGCGTGACCTCTTTTGCACCGAGCTCATCAAGGGTTTTGCCCATTATGACTTTAGTGGCTATATTGACCCAGGCTACACCCGTGGCTTTTGAAACGAAAGGTATTGTCCTTGATGCCCTTGGATTCACCTCAAGCACATATACAATATCCGCTTTGATCGCATATTGGACGTTCATAAGGCCAACAACATTCAATTCTTTTGCCAAAGCATAAGTCTGCTGCTTGATCTTATTTATCACATCTTCGCTTAAAGTGTACGGGGGAAGTGAGCATGCTGAATCGCCCGAGTGGATACCCGCTTCCTCGATATGCTCCATGACGCCGCATATCAATGTCTTCTTGCCGTCAGATACGGCATCAACATCAACCTCTATTGCTTCCTCAAGGAACTTATCAACAAGCACCGGCCTCTCTGGGGAAGCCCAGATCGCTTTTTCCATGTATTTTTTCAAGTCCTCGTCATCATAGACTATTTCCATTGCTCTTCCGCCGAGCACATAGGACGGCCGCACTAATACCGGATATCCTATTTCATGCGCGATCTTGATCGCACCGTCACATTCAACGGCTGTCCCGCTTGGCGGCTGGTTTAATTTTAGCTTGTCGATCAGCTCCTTGAACAATTTCCTGTCTTCAGCTGCATCAATGGATCCAGGTGAAGTGCCAAGAATCCTGACTCCTGCCTTCTCAAGCGATAATGCCAGATTTAGTGGTGTTTGCCCCCCGAACTGTATGATGACACCTTCAGGTTTTTCCTTCTCGATAATGCTCAGGACATCTTCTCTTGTGAGAGGCTCGAAATATAGTCTATCAGAAGTGTCATAATCAGTTGAAACCGTCTCGGGATTCGAATTCACCATTACGGAATCGTATCCGATCTCACGCAGCGCGTATGAAGCGTGGACGCAGCAGTAATCGAATTCGATCCCCTGCCCGATGCGGTTCGGACCGCCCCCAAGGACTATAACTGACTTTTTTTTCATATTTATCCTTTGCCCATTAAATATTCATCGATCTTATTCGCTGCGTTCATTCCCTCATATATCGCCCATACTATAAGCGATTGTCCCCTTCTCATATCTCCAGCGGCAAACACGCCTTTCCTGGATGTCATGAAATTATCATCTGTTTTTATGTTGCCTCTATTATCAAGCTCAAGCTCTAACTGCTTAAAAGGTTCCGGATGCAGGAATCCAAGCGCGAGTATCACAAGGTCAGCATCGATCTCAAATGGCTTGCCTTCCCTGTCGCATATCAATTTCTTGACCCGACCATTCTCGCCGATGAATTCCTTCGTGATCATGGACCATTCTCTGATGCAGCCTTCCTCATGGCTTGTAGACATCTTGAGTATCAGCGGATATTTAGGCCAGGGCTGGTCTTGTGGCCTGGCTTCAGAAGGTTTTGGCAGGATCTCGATCTGCATCACACTTGAGGCGCCCTGCCTGTTCGCAGTGCCCACACAGTCAGCTCCGGTATCCCCGCCTCCGATGACCACCACTTTCTTTCCTCTGGCATCTATCGATCCGCTGTCTTCCAGCCGATAGCCGGCCACGCGCTTATTCGATTGTATAAGGTAATCCATGGCAAAGTGGATTCCGCCAAGTTCCCTGCCCTTTATTTTCAGGTCCCTTGGCACGCGGCTGCCGCCTGTGAGGCATATTGCGTCAAATCCTCCCGGTATTTTCTTCACATGGGTGCTCACAACAAATTCGATCCCTTCCTTCTTCCAGATATCGATCCTTCTGTCCAGAATGCTCTTTTCAAGCTTGAAGTCCGGGATGCCGTACCTCATTATTCCGCCGACACGATCATCCTTCTCGAATACTGTGACCTTATGACCCGCCCTGTTCAGCTGAGCCGCGCAGGAAAGCCCGGCTGGCCCGGAACCCACGATTGCAACCTTTTTCTCTGTCCTTTTTGAAGGGGACCTTGGCTTTATCAGCCCTTTCTTGAACGCGTATTCTATTATCGACAGCTCGTTCTCCCTTATTGTCACAGGATCATCATTGATGCCAAGTACGCATGCGTATTCGCACATGGCCGGACAAAGTCTCCCCGTGATCTCCGGGAGGCAGTTGGTTATGCTCAAGAGTTCCAAAGCTTCTTCCCAGTGGCCATGTATGACCGCGTCGTTCCATTCGGGGACATAATTGCCAACTGGACAGCCAAAGTTGCAGAATGGTGTTCCGCAGTCCATGCAGCGCGAAGTTTGATCAAGTGTCTCGCGGTCGCTCCTTGCTTCAACCACATCGCGGAAGTCACTCATACGTTCGCAGGCAGGCCTGTATATGGTCTTGCTTCTTTTAACCTTTAAAAATCTTTTAACGTCCGCCATCTCACTTATACGTCCTTTTTTTTGTTCTCCGGCAGCGGGACACAGTAATCACCGTTCAAACAGGCAAGACAAAGCGAATCCTTCGGGATATTAATGGATTTAACAAGGTCATCAACACTAAGGTAGTTCAGGGAATCAACTTCAAGGAATTTCCTTATCCCTTCGATACTTGTGGTGGCCGCAATAAGCTCGTTGCGGTCCGGCGTGTCTATTCCGTAGTAACACGGATAAATTATGGGCGGCGAGCTTATCCTCATGTGTATCTCCCTTGCCCCGGCATCCCGCAGTATCCTTACTATCTGCCTGCTGGTGGTCCCCCTTACTATTGAATCATCTATCACAACTATTTTCTTGCCCCTTACAATATCCCTTATAGGGTTCAATTTTAGTTTCACGCCAAGGTCCCTTATCGCCTGGGTCGGCTGTATAAATGTCCTGCCGATATACCGGTTCTTGATAAGACCCTCGGCATACGGGATCTTTGATTCCTGTGAATAACCTATGGCTGCCGCTATGCCCGAATCGGGTACGCCTATTATGATGTCGGCGTCCACCTTATTTTCCTTTGCCAGGAACTTTCCCATTATCGACCTTGCCTCGGAAACGCATCTTCCATCCAGCACGCTGTCCGGCCTTGCAAGATATATGAACTCAAAGGCGCAAAGGGCTTTCCTTGCGTTGTGCTCATACGTCACCGACTTGACCCCTTCCTTATCCACGATCACTATCTCGCCGTTGTCCACATTGCGGATGAACTCGGCTCCTATCACGTCCAATCCCGTTGTTTCGGAGGACAGGACATAAGTGTCTTTTGTTTTGCCTAGGCAGAGCGGTCTTATGCCGTTACTGTCCCTTACTCCTATAAGCTTATCCTTTGTCATGATAACAAGCGAAAAGGCGCCCTTTGCTTTTTTGCACGCTGATATGACCGCTTTTTCGATCGTCCTTTCCCCGGAGCTTTTTATCAGGACTGCCAGCACCTCGCTGTCCGTGGTCGTACGCAGAACATGGCCTTTCGCCTTTAACTCCTTTCTTATCTCGTGTGAATTCACAAGGTTGCCGTTGTGAGCCAATGCGATCTCCCCGAACTGCGAGTCAATCACTATCGGCTGGGCATTCTTAATGCTGCTTGACCCCGTGGTGGAATACCTTACATGCCCGCAGGCGATGTGCCCCCTGAGGCTGTTCAATATTTTCTCGTTAAAGACGACCGCGCAAAGTCCCATGCCTTTGTGCATTTTGATCCTTTTGTCGTCGCTCACCGCAATTCCAGCGCTCTCCTGTCCCCTGTGCTGTAAAGCAAAAAGACCGAAATAGATCATCTTGGAAAGCGCGTCACTTTCGAAAGAATATATGCCGTATACTCCGCAAAACTCCCTCATTTTGTCCTCCTTTTTATCCATCCGAAATCTCCATGAGCTCTTCCGGAAGCTTCATTTTCCGCTCTTCCATGATGTTCTTGTATTCTATCGGCATTACCTTCTTGAACTTCCTTGACTCGGCATCAAAATTATCAAGTATCCTTTTTGCAGTTTCACTATTTGTATGTTTAAAATGGTTCCTTATAAGCTTATTCACCTTTTCTTTGTCATTTTTTGTCAGCTTTTCCAGCTCCACCATGCCCATGTTGCACCTTTCGGCAAATTCGTCGTATTTGTCATATACATAGGCAATGCCTCCGGACATTCCTGCCGCAAAGTTCCTGCCGGTGGATCCAAGCACAATAATAGTGCCGCCCGTCATGTACTCGCAGCCGTGGTCACCCACGCCTTCAACAACCGCCGTCAGGCCCGAGTTCCTTATGCAGAACCGCTCACCCGCCACGCCTCTGATATAAGCCTCCCCAGATATGGCCCCGTAAAAAGTCGTATTGCCTATGATGATGTTATTTTCCGACGGATAAGTTGTTCCCTTGTCCGGATAGATGATGATCTTTCCGCCGGAAATACCTTTGCCTACATAATCATTTGCCATGCCCTCAAGCTCAAAAGTGATCCCTTTCGCAAGCCATGCCCCGAAGCTCTGGCCAGCAACACCGTTGAACTTGATATTGATGGCATCTTCGTGAAGTCCGGCTTCTCCATGTGAACGGCAGACCTCCCCGCTCAGCATTGCGCCTGTGGTGCGGTTAGTATTATTTATGAAAAGTTCCGCCTTAACTGACCTGCCCTCCTTTAGCGCGGGCATAGCGATGTCCAGCAGTTTCCTGTCCAGCACCTTATCTATCCCGTGTTTCTGCGCGGCCGTGCACCGGATGTCCGTATCCTTCAATGTCTTTGGCCTGAACAGGATCCCTGAAAGGTCGATGCCTTTTGCCTTTGAAGGCAGTTTGGCACGATCAAGTTCCAGCAGGTCGCTTCTGCCGACCAGTTCATCCAAAGTCCTTATCCCGAGCCCTGCCATTATTTCCCTTAATTCCTGCGCGACGAAATTGAAGTAATTCACGATAAATTCGGCTTTGCCGGCGAACCTTTTCGCCAGCTCTTCATCCTGGGTAGCAACTCCCACGGAACAGTTATTAAGATGGCAGTGGCGCAGCATCACGCATCCAAGAACCACCAGCACGGCGGAGCAAAATCCGAATTCTTCCGCCCCAAGCATTGCAGCGATTGCCACATCACGGCCTGTTCTCATCTGGCCGTCCGCCTGGAGTCTGACCCGTGAGCGAAGGTTATTGAGCACCAGCGTCTGATGTGTCTCCGCAAGCCCAAGCTCCCAGGGGAGTCCCGCGTGTTTTATCGAGCTTATCGGCGAGGCTCCGGTACCGCCGTCACCTCCGGATATCAGTATCATGTCCGCATGGCCCTTTGCCACGCCTGCCGCGACCGTTCCAACCCCGATCTCGGAAACAAGCTTTACGGAAATCCTTGCCTTGGGATTCACGTTCTTCAAGTCAAATATCAGCTGCGCCAGGTCTTCAATGGAATAGATGTCGTGGTGCGGTGGCGGTGATATCAGCGTAACCCCCGGCGTTGTATATCTTGTCTTCGCGATGATTTCGCTGACCTTGTGGCCCGGAAGCTGGCCGCCCTCTCCCGGCTTTGCTCCCTGCGCTATCTTTATCTGTATCTCATCGGCATTGACCAGGTAATTGGTCGTGACGCCGAATCTCCCTGATGCCACCTGCTTTACCGCGCTTCTCCTGTTATCCATGAACCTAGCCGGATCCTCCCCTCCTTCTCCCGTGTTCGACCTTCCGCCAATCCTGTTCATGGCAATGGCGATTGTTTCGTGCGCCGGCCCGCTTATGGAGCCAAAGCTCATGGCGCCCACCGCAAAACGCTTCATTATAGAACTTACTGGCTCAACCTCATCGATATATATAGGTTTTATTTTCTTAATGTTTATCTTCATTAGGCTTCGCAGTGTCGTTGGTTGCCTTGATTGATCGTTGATCAAATTCGAGAATTCCTTGAACTTATTTGGATCATTATTCCTAACCGCTTCCTGAAGCGCTGGTATGCTTTCCGGATTCCATAGGTGGAATTCTCCATCTTTTTTCCACTGGTAAATGCCACCAGTATCAAGCATTTCTTTTTGTAATGACCTGTTTCTATATGCATTCCTATGCCTCATTACTGTTTCCTCAGCTATTTCATCAGGTCCCGCACCGCCTATCCGTGAAACCGTCCCTTCAAAATATCGATCGATCAGGGCCTCACTAAGCCCCAGTGCCTCGAATATCTGCGCCCCTCTGTAGCTGTTCAGCGTGGAAATGCCCATTTTGGAAAGGATCTTCTCAACACCTGTTATGATCGCTCTCCTGTAATTTTCAACCGCCGTTTTCCTGTCAATCGTAAGCTCGCCGTCAAATGACAAGTTTCCTACCGCTTCATAAGCCAGGTAAGGATTCACTGCATCAGTTCCATATCCGAAAAGCAGGGCAAAATGATGAACTTCCCTGGGTTCGGCGCTTTCAAGTATCAATGCCACTTTCGTGCGCAGCGCTTTTCTTATTAGGTGATGGTGCACTGCGGATACCGCAAGCAATGCCGGTATCGCCATATGACGGTTGTTAACGCCACGGTCACTTAAAATAATATATGTATATCCTTTTTTAATGGCATCGACCGTTTCATTTAATACCCTTTCAAGTGTGCCGCAGAGATCTTTTATGTTTGATGTTCTTCCGCCTCCGGCGGAGAAAAGTATCGGTATTGTCTTCGTCTTAAAGCCGCTCTTCTTTATGCTGCGGACCTTCACAAGTGTTTCATTTGTCAATATCGGCTCCCTGATCCTTATCTTTCTGCAATGCATGGGTGTCTCATTGAGCATGTTCCCCTGCGCGCCCAAATAACTTTCCACGCTCATTACAAGTTCCTCTCTTATCGGGTCTATCGGGGGGTTGGTTACCTGGGCGAACAGCTGCTTGAAATAGTTGTAAAGCAGCTGCGGCTTCTCCGAGAGCACTGCGTGCGGAGTGTCATTGCCCATGGAGCCGATCGGCTCCTTGCCTTTTTCAGCCATCGGTTTAAGGATGAACTTCAGGTCCTCGCGGGTATAACCAAATGCTTTTAATAAAGTGGTCAATTCCTCTTCATTCTCTTCAAAAGAACTTATATTCGGGATGTCCTCGATCTCCAGCATGTTGCTTTCAAGCCAATCCCCGTAAGGTTTTGAGCGTGAAACTGAAGCTTTTATCTCCTCATCATTGATGATCCTTCCCTCCTCCGTGTCTATATACAACATTTTCCCTGGTTCAAGACGGCCTGAATACGAAATATCCTTTGGCGCCAAATCAAGCACGCCCACTTCCGAAGCCATGACGATCCTGTTATTTTTTGTGACAATATACCTGGCCGGCCTAAGCCCGTTCCTGTCCAGCACCGCCCCTACCCTTGTTCCGTCGGTGAATGCTATAGCGGCCGGACCGTCCCAGGGTTCCATGAAACAGGCATGGAACTTGTAGAAATCCTTGAGCTTCTTGTCCATCTGGCTGTTATGCTCCCATGCCTGCGGTATAAGCATCATCATTGCGTGAGGCATGCTCCTTCCTGACAGGACCAGGAGCTCGAACACGTTGTCTATGGCTGCGGAATCACTTCCGCCCGGAGTAATTACATCGATGCCTCTTGCCCTCATCCAGTTTATATTGCCGCGCAGCGTGTTGATCTCTCCGTTATGGGCAAGGAACCGGAAAGGCTGCGCCAGGTCCCATGTGGGAAAAGTGTTCGTGCTATAGCGGGAATGCACAAGGCATATTGAGCTTTTTAATGAGCCATCCTTCAGGTCCAGGAAAAAGCTGTCAACCTGAGTTGGCATCAACAATCCCTTATATGAGATCGTGCGCGAAGAAAGGTTGGTTATATAAAGCCAGATCTTTTTCTTTCGCGCCTCGCTCTCGATGCGCTTCCTGATCGAATATAATTTTTTTTCAAAGGTCAGCTGATCAACCAAATTGCTTCCAATAAAGACCTGTTCAATTACGGGTTGCGTATTCCTTGCGGTAACGCCGATATCGCTGTCATCCACCGGCACTTTCCTCCAGCCAAGAAGGTTCTGCCCCTCTGCCTTTATCATTCTTGTAAAGAGGTCCTTGCAGAACTTCCTTTTTCTGGCATCTGTGGGAAGAAATATTAATCCCGTCCCGTATTTCCCGGGCTCCGGCAGGATGAATTTGACCGATTTTTTGAAGTATTCATGCGGAATTTGTATGAGTATGCCGGCGCCATCCCCTGTCTTCGGATCTGCGCCTGTAGCCCCGCGATGGGATAACCTTTTAAGCACCTCAATACCCTGTTTTACGATCTCATTGCTCTTTTTTCCTTTTATGTCACAGACAAAACCGACTCCGCAGCTGTCGTGCTCAAAGCGCGGGTCATAAAGTCCCTGTGGTTTTATCTGCTCGTACATGATGTCACCTTAAAAGCCCGTGTTTTTTCAGTTTTGTCCTTAGTGTGTTCCTGTTAATGCCAAGTACCCGGGCTGCCTTTAGTTGGTTGCCTTTAGTATACTCCATTAATTTTATTAAGAGAGGCCTTTCCATTGAATCGGTCAAATAGCGGTAGACCCTTCCTTCGTTTTCCTTAAAGAAGAGCTCATTTATCTCTGAGACGGCTTTTTCGATATCCATTGCCATCACCCTGCTTAATAATTAGGCACTCGCCCCCAAAAAAGAGCGAGACCTCATTGTCCCGCCCCCCAATCCCTTTTAAAGGATCGGATAATATTTCTTTATTTCATATTCGGTAACCTGGATCCTGAATTCATCCCATTCTTTTTTCTTTAGCGCGATGAATCTTGAGAAGCTGTGCTCGCCCAATATTTCCCTCAAAAGTTCGCTTCCTTCAGCTAACTTGATCGCATCGCCCAAACTGGCCGGAAGGGACTTGATCCCCCTTTCCGCCCTTTCTTCGTCATCAAGATGGTAAAGGTTCAGTTCCATCGGCTCTGGAAGTTTGTATCCCTCCTCGATACCCTTAAGCCCTGCGGAAAGCATTGCCGCGAACTGCAGGTAAGGATTGCCGGAAGGATCCGGACACCTTAGCTCCATTCTTGTGGCCACTTCTTTTCCCGGCAGGTACATCGGGACCCTTATAAGCGCTGATCTGTTCCTTCTTGACCATGCAATGTATACCGGGGCTTCATATCCCGGAACAAGCCTTTTATATGAATTGACCCATGGGGCAAGGATGGATATTATTTCCGGAGCATGCTTAAGAATCCCTGCGATGTATGATTTGCCGACTTCGGAAAGATGATATTTATCCTTCGCGTCAAAGAAAGCGTTGCTATTTCCTTTGAACAGAGACTGGTGGCAATGCATGCCGCTTCCGTTCTCCCCGAACAACGGTTTGGGCATGAACGACGCATAGACGCCGTTCTTTGAAGCGATCTCCTTTACCGTCAATCTGTAAGTGACCACGTTGTCTGCCATTTTCAGCCCGTCATCATATCTCATGTCGATCTCATGCTGCGAAGGAGCGACTTCATGATGTGAATATTCCACATTGATGCCAAGAGCCCTTAAGGCCAGCACCGTTTGTCTCCTTAAGTCCGATGCCATGTCAAGCGGAGTAAGATCAAAGTACCCGCCGACATCTATGACTTCCGGTTTTTCTATCGACTTGAAGTAAAAATATTCAAGCTCAGGTCCTACATAATAATGGTCAAAGCCCATTTTCTTCATTTTTTCGATCGCCCTTTTCAGGACATATCTGGGATCCCCTTCGTACGGCTTTCCTCCCGGCTGATAAATGTCGCATATCATCCTTGCGACCGCCTTTTCCTGCGGCCTCCATGGAAGTATGGCAAAAGTGTTCGGATCCGGCATCGCTATCATGTCGGATTCCTCGATGGACTGGAATCCGGTGATGGATGATCCGTCAAAACCCATCCCCTGCGTCAGCGCCCCCTCCAATTCCTCTTTCCCGATTGCGAAACTTTTCAATATCCCGTTTATATCCGTGAACCAGAGACGTATGAACTCAACATCGTTTTCCTTTACCAATTTTAATATTTCCTCTTTTGTCGGCATAAATGATTCCCCCTTTTATCCTGAAGTATGCCGAAGGCATTACTTCATGGATTTACCTATATTAACAGCAACTTTGTTACCAGAATCTTCCTTCGTAATATTAGTCATATTGTTACAATTATGTAGTTTAAAGGCCTATTATCTACAATATTGTATTATTTATATAGCTACAACCCCCGCTTCCCCTGTCCTTATCCTCACCACCCAGGAGACATCCGACACGAATATCTTCCCATCGCCGATGGAGCCTGTGGAACAGACCTTGCATATGGTCTTTATGACCTCTTCGACATCCTTATCAAGCAATACAAGCTCAAGTTTAACTTTCGGCAGGAACTCCACCTTGTATTCTCCTACTCTCCATTCAAGGACTACACCTTTTTGTGTCCCCCGGCCCTTAACTTCGATCACTGTCATCCCATGAAAACCTTTTACGTCAAGGTTCTCTCGCAGCTCATCCAGTTTCTCCGGCCTGATAACTGCCTCTATCTTCTTCATCTAACTCACCTCCTTGCCCTGAGCTAGTCGAAGGGCTTAGTAAATACTTTCCGCATGCTGTGATATATCAAGCCCCACCATCTCTTCGTTATCCTTGACCCGCAGGCCCATCAGCAGGTCAATAAGCTTTGCGATGATCAATGAAAGAACAAATGAGAATGTCGCAATAACGACTACAGTGAATGCCTGTATCCCCAGAAGGGCGATATTTCCATGGATCAGTCCGTCTGCGCCCGCGGGATTGATCGATTTGCTTGCGAATATTCCTGTGGCTATCATTCCCCACATCCCGCCCATGCCGTGGCACGCGAACACATCCAGGGATTCATCGATCCTGATCGTCATCCTGAGCACTATCACGTAATACGAGATTATAGAAGCTATTGCGCCGATGGCGATTGCTGATAATGGATCTACAAATCCGGAGGCGGGTGTTACTGCAGCCAATCCTGCTATAGCGCCTGTTGCGGCTCCAAGGACGCTTGGCCTCCTGTGGATCCAGCTCAATATCATCCAGATAATGGCGGCCGATGCACCAGCGGTGTTTGTTGCCACGAATGCCGATGCCGCAAGACCATTAGCCGCAAGAGCCGAGCCCCCGTTAAATCCAAACCAGCCGAACCACAGGAGAACCGCCCCGAGAACGACTATCGGTATATTACTTGGCTCCATGTTATCCTTCCCGTACCCTTTCCGTTTACCGATGATCAGTGCGATCGCCAGTGCGGACAATCCTGCCGTGATGTGGACTACGCTCCCGCCCGCGAAATCAAGGGCTCCTAATATTCTAAGCCAGCCTCCGACACCCCATACCCAATGCGCGACCGGATCATAAACGATCGTTGACCAGATGATTGAGAATACAAGGAATGATGCAAATCTGATCCGCTCAACAAAAGCGCCAACGATCAATGAAGGTGTTATTATTGCAAATGCAGCCTGGAACATCATGAAAACAAGAGCGGGAATTGTGGCCGCGTAATTCACATCCGGCGTCTGCCCGACGCCTATAAGCCCGAGCCACTTAAGCCCGCCGATCAATCCGTTTATTGACGGCCCGAATGCCAGAGTATATCCAAAAAGCACCCACTGAATGCTGATGACCATCAATATGGCAAAACACATCATAATGGTGGAGAGGATGTTCTTTTTCCTTACCATCCCCCCGTAAAAGAATCCAACCGCTGGCGTCATTAATATTACCAGCGCAGTTGATATCAATACCCAAGCTGTATCTCCGCTGTTTATCATTTTCATCTACCTCCTTATATATTAATATCCAGCTGAGTCGTCACAACAGAATTCGTCGAGGCCCCCGGAGCATGACCATTGTTAAATGTGCCGTATCCGAAGATCACCGATGTATTTGGGGCAAACGCATAAGAAAATCCATAGAACGCGGCACCAACAGCTGAATAACCCGAAGCATAATCGATACACGCCCAGATCTTATCGGCGATCATCTTGTCCCATGTGAAAATGAAGCCTGTGTTCTGAGCATCCCCGTTCTCATTGATGAGAACGTCCGCATTCCCCGAATAATATCCCGTTGAAAGTCTTCCAAATCCGAAGGTCTTTGCAGTAAGAGCGTAAACTATGTTCTGGTCGGCGCTCTTTACCCCGTCGATCGTATCAAAGCCAAAATTAAATATGCCAACGGAGTATGCGGGAACATCCCCGCTCTCAGGAACACCATACTTGGCATTGAATGTGAACTGCGTGGAGCTTGGCGAAAATGAATCTATCCCCACCTCCACCCCGGGTATTAATCCATATGTAAGATTCACGTCTGTCGGGAATGCGGTTCCTCCGGACTGAGGCCATGCTAGAGTGTAATAATTATCTATTCCCAGATGGACCGTCCGGTATGCCTGGATATCTGTTGATGGGTTCCATATTTGTGTTGAGGGAGTGGCAATTGCCCGGGAGGAAAGCATGAGTAACGCCAGCATTATTAGTATTGATACTGCTTCTCTTTTCATTTTTCTTTCCCCCTTTTTCCGGCAAAATGATATTTTCTTCTTTCTTCTCCATTGAAGTGCTCATTTCACATATATAAGCAGCAATTTTCTAGCCAGTGGGTTTTATGAGGGAAAATGGACAATTTTGTGCTGTTGCTTAATTTTTATACAACAAGATTGTAGATATAGAATGTCGTTGGCTTCCTGCCTGCCGGCAGGCAGGGAATCTAACCCCCGCTACCAATCTCTTTTGCCATTATTTCTTTTGCCTAATATTTAATCACTAAAAATATAATTATACTGCACAAATAATCTTAAAGCGTATAATAATATGACAAGAGGAATAATATGGAATTTTATATTTCGGGGATCATATCTGTTGCTATGCTAACGTATCTGATATACGCCATGTTCAACCCGGAAAAGTTTTAAGATAGAGGACAAGAATGGCAGCTGAACTAATTCAAATAGCAATTTATATTATAATCCTCCTCGCATTTACTCCGATACTGGGGACATACATTGCCAAGGTGTTTACAGGCGAGCGAACCTTCATGACCCCATTAGTAAGACCGATAGAAAATACTATATACAATATATGCTGCATCAATGAGAACGAAGGGATGGACTGGAAAGCGTATACATGGGCAGTTATCCTTTTCCATATGGTTGGATTTGTTTTCCTTTATATCATACAGATATGTCAGGCCTGGCTTCCGCTTAACCCCAACCATATGCCGAATGTCCCGTGGGACCTCGCACTGAATACTACGGTCAGTTTTGTTACAAACACTAACTGGCAGGCGTATGGAGGCGAAACCACTTTGAGCTATTTATCCCAAATGCTCGGGCTTACGGTCCAAAACTTTTTGAGCGCTGCAAAAGGGATAGCTGTCTTTATTGCTTTCACCAGAGGGCTGACAAATAAGGTCATCTCAACTCTCGGCAATTTTTGGGTGGACCTTGTCCGTTCATTATTATATGTACTTCTTCCGCTTTCCATAATCCTTTCGTTGTTTCTAGCCGGACAGGGCGTTGTGCAGACGTTTTCACAGAATATTACAGCAAATACAGTTCAAGGTGAAAAACAGGTCCTTCCGCTCGGTCCCGTGGCATCACAGGTAGCGATAAAACAACTGGGCACTAATGGCGGGGGGGGTTACAACACTAACAGCGCGCATCCTTATGAGAATCCCACCCCGTTATCCAATTTACTTGAGATGCTTGCACTATTATTAATCCCGGCCGCGTTAGTATACTCATACGGCATTATGATCAAAAACAAAAAACATGCCTGGCTCTTATTCTGGGTAATGCTCGGCATCTGGGCTTTTGGATTAGGAGTCGCGATGTGGTCGGAATATGGAACGGCAACAGTTCAAATGATAACCGCACTTGAGGGACAGGAAACAAGATTCGGGGTAACTAACAGCCTTATATGGGCAACTGCCACCACATCGGCATCAAACGGTTCGGTAAATGCGATGCATTCATCTCTCTCTCCTATTGCCGGCGGAGTGGCGCTATTCAATATGATGCTTGGGGAGATAATCTTCGGAGGAGTAGGCTCCGGTATGTATGGAATGATCCTTTTCGTGATCTTGACTGTGTTCCTTGCTGGACTAATGGTTGGCAGGACCCCTGAATACCTTGGCAAGAAGATAGAGCAAAAGGAAGTAAAAATGGTAATTACCGGAATACTTTTACCATCCATTATTCTTCTCATCGGAGCCGGATTATCATGTGTTTTGCCGCAGGCGCTTTCAAGCCTGTCAAGTAAAGGCCCGCATGGCTTCAGTGAGATCTTGTATGCCTTTACATCTGCGTCAGAAAACAACGGAAGTGCTTTTGCGGGATTGAATGCAAACACTTTGTATTTCAATCTATTCTTAAGTCTGGCCATGCTCATCGGAAGATTTGGGGTGATGATCCCTGTAATGATGATTGCCGGAAGCATGTCGGCAAAGAAGATAACTCCTCCTTCGAGCGGCACTTTTTCAACTGACGATACCTTATTCGCGATCTTGCTGGTAGGAGTTATCATTATCGTTGGAGTTCTTACGTTCTTCCCAGCGCTATCTTTAGGGCCGATCATTGAGCATTTGCTGATGATCAAAGGGCGTGTATTTTAATGACAAAAGAACAAGCTGTAGACCAAAAGAAACTGATAGCACAGGCCCTTATCGATTCTTTCATTAAACTTAACCCTAAAGAAGAAATGAGAAATCCCGTCATGTTCATGACGTTCATCGGCGCGCTAATGACCACAGGATATTTTATCAAATTCCTTTTCAACGGGATATTCGCGTCTTTCGACCTGTGGATCAGCATCTGGTTGTGGTTCACCGTTCTGTTTGCCAATTTTGCAGAGGCGATCGCCGAGGGAAGAGGAAAAGCCCAAGCTGAATCATTAAAGAGGTCCAGGTCTGAGGTATTTGCTAGACTTCTCAAGGATAATAAGGAAACAAAAGTTCCGGCGGGTACGCTAAAGAAAGACGACATCGTGGTCTGTGAGGCCGATGACATCATCCCGGCTGACGGAGAGGTGATAGAAGGCATCGCGAGTGTGAACGAAGCGGCGATCACCGGCGAATCAGCCCCCGTTATCAGGGAGTCGGGCGGTGATAGAAGTGCAGTGACCGGTGGAACAAAAGTAATAAGCGACAGGATAGTCATAAGGATAACTGCTAATCCGGGGGGCAATTTCATTGATAGAATGATCGCGCTTATAGAAGGAGCGAAAAGGCATAAAACGCCGTACGAAATAGCCCTGAGCATCGTTCTTGCCGGCCTGTCGATAATATTCCTGTTGGCCGTCGTGACGCTCAAGTTCTTTGCGGATTACAGCGGAATCGCGGCGGGCCAAGACCTGTCAAATATTGTCACTGTCCCTGTACTGATCGCTCTATTGGTTTGTTTGATCCCGACCACGATCGGTGGACTTCTTAGCTCCATCGGAATTGCAGGAATGGATAGGCTTATCAGGAGGCATGTAATTGCGAAAAGCGGAAGAGCAGTTGAGGCAGCCGGTGACATCGACGTTCTGCTCTTGGACAAAACTGGAACGATCACTCTTGGCAACCGCGAAGCTTACGAATTCATACCGACCCGCGACACGGACATAGTCAACCTTGCGGAAATCGCCCAGCTTTCATCGCTTTCGGACGAAACACCGGAAGGCAGGTCCATTGTCGTTCTCGCAAAAGATAAATACGGTTTGCGCGGATCAAATTTCCGCGAGAATGAGGTAAAGTTCGTGCCGTTCTCGGCGAACACCAGGATGAGCGGCATCGACTTTATTGATAAGGACGGGAAAGTGACCCGATCGATCCGAAAAGGCGCAGTCGATGCCATTAAAGCTTATTCAGCATCGTTCAAAAGAAAATTCCCGGAAGATCTTGAGGATGCGGTAAAAAAGATCAGCAACAGCGGCGGCACACCTCTGGCAGTTGCGGATGATTTTCGTGTTTACGGGATAATTCATCTTAAGGATATCGTAAAGGGCGGAATAAAAGAGCGGTTCAGGGAATTGAGAAAAATGGGGATAAAGACCGTTATGATAACCGGGGATAATCCTCTTACGGCTGCGGCAATAGCTGCCGAAGCCGGCGTTGATGACTTTATCGCGCAGGCTACGCCCGAATCCAAGCTTGAGCGCATCAGAAATGAACAGTCTGCTGGACATCTTGTAGCCATGACAGGGGATGGTACGAACGATGCCCCTGCACTTGCACAGGCTGACGTGGGAGTAACGATGAACACGGGAACGCAGGCGGCGAGGGAAGCAGGCAACATGGTGGACCTTGAAAGCAATCCAACAAAACTTATTGAGATCGTTGAGATAGGAAAACAGCTCTTGATGACCAGAGGAGCGCTGACCACTTTCAGCATCGCGAATGACGTGGCGAAATACTTCGCGATAATTCCCGCCATATTCGGGACACTTTACGCCGAGTCCGGCCAACTTAATGGTCCGCTTTCGATATTAAATATAATGAGGCTCCATTCTCCACAGAGCGCGATAATGAGCGCGATAATATTCAATGCTTTGATAATAATAGCGCTTATTCCCCTGGCCTTGAAAGGTGTCGCTTACAGGAGCGAAAGCGCATCAAAACTTCTCAGGCGAAACCTTTTGATATATGGTCTGGGCGGTCTGATAGCTCCTTTTATCGGGATAAAGATATTGGATATCATGCTGGTCGTGTCGGGAATAATGCGATGAACATGAAAACTATAAGAACTTGTTTACTGGTCTTTATTGTTACCGTCGTATTGACGGGATTGATCTATCCCGCATTGATCACGATCATCGCTCAAACAGCTTTCAGGGATAAAGCTCAAGGAAGTTTAATACGGAACAACGATAAAGTGACCGGGTCTTCTCTTATAGCGCAGAAATTCGATAAGGACAAATATTTTTGGCCCCGTCCGTCGGCGGTTGATTATAATCCAATGCCTTCAGGAGGAAGCAATTTATCCGCGACAAGCAAGGTGCTGCGTGAGACGATCAAAGCAAGGGAACAATCACTGCTTGCTTCCGACAGATCAAAAAAGGAGTCGCAAATACCTTCTGACCTGATATATGCTTCGGGCTCAGGCCTTGACCCGCATATAAGCCCCGCATCGGCGTTGTTCCAATCCGATCGTATTGCAAAGGCAAGGCATATCGAGAAGAAAAAGCTTGTTGATTTTATAAATAAAGTAACTGAAAAAAGAGACTTTTTGATATTTGGCGAACCGAGAGTAAATGTATTAAAGTTAAATCTGCTTTTGGATTCTATGGGCAGAAAAGAGTAAAATAAATGGGAAATATGGAAGAAGATATATTTAAACGATTAACTCCTGAAGAAGCTTTAAAGCTGGCAAGCGAGCCAAAAAAGAAGGGCAAACTTAAAATATTCATTGGCTATGCGCCAGGTGTGGGCAAGACCTGGACAATGCTTAACGAAGGCAACCGCCGGCTTCAGAGAGGGGAAGAAATCGCAATAGGATACGTGGAAGCCCACGGGAGAGCGGAGACCGACAAGCAAATAGGCGCCCTTCCGGTCATTCCCAGAAAGAAGATCGAGTATGCCGGCAAGACCATGGAAGAAATGGATACCGACATGATAATAAAAAGGCATCCGACAACCGTCTTAATCGATGAACTGGCGCACACAAATGTCCCTGGTTCAAAATATGTTAAGCGCTATGAGGACGTTAATAGGATCTTGGATGCCGGCATAAATGTGATCACCACCCTTAATGTTCAGCACTTTGAAAGCCTGAACGATAACATTCAACAGATAACCGGAGTCGTGGTCCGCGAAACTATCCCCGACATGATAGTTGAAAGCGCTGATGAAGTGGTCGCGGTGGATATTACAGTGGATGCTTTACTTAACCGGTTAAAAAGAGGGGACGTTTATAAGAAAGAAAACATCGACAATGCGCTCAAGAACTTCTTCAGGGAAGGCAATCTGACGGCTTTAAGGGAGATATCACTTCGCCAGACCGCCCAGGAAGTGGATTATGAGCTGGAAGAATACATGAAGGCCCACGGGATCGACGAGTCATGGCAGACGACAGAGCGGATATTGGTGTGCATAAGCCCAAGCTCGAACGCGAAGAAACTTATAAGAAGAGGGGCTTTGATAGCAAGGCGATACCGCGCCGAATGGTTTTGTGTGGCCGTGGAAAGCACAAGCTTGCTTGCCGCCAAATGGAGCCGCAAAGAAAAAGAAGAGCTCGAATCGAACTTCAAGCTGGCCAGAGAGCTCGGAGCCAAGACAATAACCATGTCCGGCAGGAGTATCTCTGATGAACTGTCCAAATTCGCGAAGGAAAAACACATTACCCAGATAGTCATCGGCCATTCCGAAAAAAGCATATTCCAGTCATCCTTTACCGGAACGACCACCAGCAAACTTCTGGGGCACACAAAAAATATCGCCATACATGTGATCCCTACGGCAAGTGATATTACCCCTTCCGCAAACAAGCTTGGCTGGATCGATACCGCCATGTCCGCCGAGATCACGATCAGCGATTACTGGAAGATATTCTGGGCAGCGATCATTTTGACAGTGTTGAATTTGATCCTACTGCCTTTTATCGGATACCAGGCAGTAGGATTCTTCTATTTATTGGCAGTGCTTATTTTAAGTGTTTTTGTCTCTCTTTTTCCAATAATTATATTTGCACTGTTTAGCGCTGTTATATGGGATATCTTTTTCATCCCGCCATTCGGGACCCTTTTTATCCGCAAAAAAGAGGACATCATCATGTGCATTGCTTTCGTCATCACATCGGTGATAACCGGCTATCTTACAAGTAAGATAAGAAAAGACCAGAGGTTGCTTTCCATAAGAGAAGCCAGGACCGAAACAATGTATAAGATAGTGTCCGTAATAGCAGGCGCAAAAGACATCCATTCCTGCATAAAAGACGTGATAAAAGAGATAGAAACGATACTGCCGGGTAAATGCGATATATTCGTTCATGATAATAACATCAGCTTTGAAGAGCTGATGCGTAAAAACATAGCTAACGATGAAAAAGAACTGTCCGTAGCCATGTGGGTATATGAAAAAGGGAAGGCTGCCGGGTGGACAACTGATACGCTATCATTCGCTAGATCATTATATTTACCGCTAAGAGGACCATCTGCTACTGTCGGGGTTCTTTCTTACACGCCGAAGGGCGAAAAAGCTCTTTCTCCGGATGAAACAAATATGCTTGTTGCGATAATAAATCAGCTTGCGATATTTCTGGAAAGAGAGCTTTTCAGACAAGAGGCAACAAAAACACAAGAGTAGAGATAATTGAAATTATCATTAAATAACTAATTTTTATACAATAATCTTGTAGTTCTTTATCTTGTAGCCCAGCATCCTCTCGGTTATGCCAAGCGCTTTTGCGGCCGATTTCTGCGTCTTATGCTTGGCCAGCGCCTCCTCGATCTTCTGTTTTTCTATCGATTCGACCAGTTCCGGCAGCGTTATGTTCGTTGAGGATATTTCCGTCTCCATCGCTTTCTGTATATTGGTCGGCAGCTCTGCTGGTGTTATCAGTTCCTTCTGAGCTAACACGACCGCCCTTTCAATGATATTCTCCAGCTGTCTCACATTGCCAGGCCAGTCATAGGCCATCAGCATGTCGAGCGCCTCCCTATTGATGCCTTTGATCTTTTTCTTGTTCTCCTTATTATGCTGTTCTATGAAATGGTCCACAAGCACCGGTATGTCCTCTTTCCTTTCCCTTAAGGGGGGTATCGTTATCGGAAAAACATTAATACGATAAAAAAGGTCTTCCCTGAATTTCCTTTCCTTTACCATTTCCTCCAGGTTCCTGTGGGTGGCGCATATCAATCTTACATCGACTTTTATTGTTTGAGTGCCCCCTAGCCTTTCAAATTCCTTTTCCTGCAATACCCTTAATAATTTTACCTGGGTGGCCAAAGAAAGGTCCCCGATCTCATCAAGGAACAATGTGCCGCCATTTGCCATCTCGAACCTGCCGAGCTTTCTTTCCATTGCTCCAGTGAATGCGCCTCTTTCATAACCAAAGAGTTCGGATTCAAGAAGATTTTCCGGCAACGCCGCACAGGCAACCTTTATTAGGGGATTTTTCGCCCTTGGGCTTGCGTAATGTATGGCCGATGCTATCAATTCCTTCCCTGTCCCTGATTCTCCGCGAAGCAGTACTGCGGTAGATGTTTGTGCCACCTGTGTTACGGCCACAAGGACGGATTCCATCGGCTTTGATCCATATATGATATTGCCGAACTTGTATTTTCCTTTCAGTTCCTGCTTCAGCTTGATATTCTCCGATATCACCGCCTGTTTTTCCTTGTCCGCAAGTTCGCGTATCCTTACAGCCTGCCCCACCATCGAGGCGATTATCGTGAGGATCTTCACGTCTTCTTCGTAAGAGATGTCCCCCTTGAAAAGATGGTCCACTGATAAGGCTCCGACTATCTTATTTCCGATCTTTATCGGGACGCAGAGGAATGCATATTTTCGGGATTCAAGGTCACGTGCCTTAGTCTTGTTAAGGAACAAAGGTTCCGCTCCAATATCCTTTACCACCATGGGCTGTCCGGTCTCCACCACTTTTCCCGTGATCCCCTCGCCTATCTTATATCGGCCTCTTTCCTTTTCTTCCCTGGTCAGACCCTGAGCTATTTCAATATGAAGCTCATTTGTCCTGGGGTTCACAAGAGTGATGGTGCCGCGCTGCATTTCCAGGGAATCTGAGAGGACTTTCAGTATGGATTCAATAGCATTTTCAAGGTTGAGCGCCGAAGCAAGCGCGCCGCTTACCTCCACGAGCACTTTTACCTTTACATCTCTCATTGGCATACTACATTATTGTAGATTATAACTACATATTTGTCAATAGATTAAAGTTGTAACTTTACTGAAATTTATATTCATTGCATCCGATAACTAATTGATATGGTAGTACATTTATCTTCACAAATGACGTGCATCGGCAGAGGCATATGGGGCTTAAAGGCAAGGGTAGCGGCCGTGAAAGAAGGGCTGCGGCAAAATGCCGGCCCTATCCAGATCGCCCGCATAGCTGTGACTTCAAAGATGCCGGCAAGCCCCGGCTCATTCTATGATTCACACCTTGACGGCTGGATAGTGCGCATACATCCTTATTATCACAGGACAGATATAGCGATCTCGGACAGGCTTTGGCAGAATGTGGACCGAACGGTCATTGATGACGTTGTCACGCTTGGAAGAGCTGCCAGGGATATAGCTTACCATGCAATAGATGTTGAATATCTGGAAAGTGGCAGGGGTATCTGGTGCGCTACAATCAACAGGCAAAAAGCGAAATTGCAAATGGGCCAACATATTGACAGCCGATATCTTCCTTCCCTGTTAATGATATTCAATAACATAAAAGGTGTAACGCTTGCGGATGATAATGAGGCTGCGAGGAGCCTTATGATGTCCCGCGTGATGGGCCGGCTTGAAATATCCCTTACAGACTATCTGGACAGCATTATCCCCGGCCCCCGCTACGTTACATCGCACTAAATTATCCTCCCGGCTCGATATATCCCCGGCTAAGTGTTAAAATGCTCACTCTATGTGTTACGCAATACCGGGCAAAGTTGTTGAGATTAAAGGCAAAACCGCGATAGTTGACTACTTCGGGGAACATCGAAAGGCCATTAACGAGATGATCAATCTTAAAGTCGGCAACTATATCTATGCCCAGGGCGGGTTTATCATCAATATCGTTCCCGAAAAGGAAGCCCTTGAGGTACTGAAGGACTGGCAGGATATTTTCTTTGCGCTTCAAAGGACCGACATCCGGCTTTCGCATCTGGACCTGGATGAAATTGGCGTTGATAAGGATTACATAAATATACTTGAGAAAGCATCTGAATCAAAACCGCTAAAACGCGATGAACTGATGCGCTTAATATCGACTGATAATAAGAAAGAAATGAACCTGCTCTTCAAGGTTGCCAATTTCCTTCGCCAGAAGCACCTTAAGAACGCCTGCTGCGTCCATGGGATAATCGAATTTTCCAATTATTGCCAAAATGACTGCCAGTATTGCGGTATCAGGAAAAGCGCAAATATCAAGAGATACCGAATGTCTGATGCTGAAATTCTTGATGCTGTTGATGACGCTGTCAACAAATACGGATTCAAAGCACTCGTTCTTCAGTCCGGAGAAGATCCCGGGTTCAGTGTTGATCGACTGGAGAAGCTGATCAAGAGTATTAAAGAACGATATGCCGTTCTATTGTTCATATCCGTCGGCGAGATCGGCAAAGCCGGTCTTAAGAAGCTGTATGATTCCGGCGCCCGTGGGCTCTTGATGAGGTTTGAGACAAGCAACCCCGAGCTTTATTCTGAGCTACACTGTGCCGATAAGTTGGAGGATCGACTGAACGATATCCGTGATGCCTATAAGATCGGCTATCTGGTATTGACCGGCGGATTAATAGGATTGCCGGGTCAGACGGAAGAAAATCTTCTCAATGACATATTGCTTACGAAAGAACTGAAAGCCGAGATGTTCACTTTCGGCCCCGTCCTACCGAAGGCGCCAAGCACCGAGCTTGTTCTGAGGGTAATAGCCGTCTCAAGAATAGTCGATCCGGCCAATGCCAAGATCGTCGTGACGACCGGATTTGAAACGATGGATAAGAACGCGAGGACATTGGGACTGATGGCGGGGGCCAATTCCGTGATGCTTAATGTAACGCCTATGAAATATAGAAAGCTATACAATATATATCCTGACCGCGCGCATGTGGATGAGAGCATTGAGGCTCAAATAGAAGAAACCATTGACCTGCTTAAATCACTTGGAAGAGCTCCGACGGACCTGGGGATATCCTGATCAATAGGTAACTGAACAACTTAATTGTTCATATGCACAACTATATTGTTCATTGACATTCGGCGTTAAATTGATATAATTTAAGCATGTTCAAAGCATTATTTGGGAATAACATAGTTGAAAACATACTGCTGTTCCTGTACACAAGGGGCGAAGGATATCCTCGAGAAATATCTTCGACCTTCAAAGGACAGCTTACCTCATATATTTTACAGCTAAAGAAACTCGAAAAAGGTGGCGTACTTGCAAGTAAACTTAAGGGCCGCACAAGAATATACGTCTTCAATCCTCGCTATCCTTTCTTAAAAGAACTTAAGGCATTGCTTGAAAAGGCACTGCTATTTATACCAAAAGCCGATAAAGACAAGTATTATATGCCAAGATTAAGGCCTCGTAGGTCCGGCAAGCCGCTTTGAGGCGCTCGTTAAAGAATATTTCAATAAAAGACCTCGCGCTCATTATAGGAGCTCAACTAAGCAAATACAGTATTGACGCGGTGCTCACGGGAGGCGCTGTTGTTTCTATATATTCAAATAACAAATATGTGTCATACGATCTGGATTTTGTAACAAATAACCCGCAAGGATCGGCAAAAGCCATAAAAGAGGCAATGAAAGAAATTGGATTCGCTGTTACCCCCAACGCTTTTTTCAGCAATTCTGATTGTAAATATGTGATCGAATTCATTCCCGACCCATTGTCTGTGGGCAGTGAACCTGCCAAAGAGATCAAAGAAATAAAGACCAAGATAGGTCAATTAAGATTATTAAGTCCGACAGATTGCGTCAAAGATCGTCTTTCGGCATTTTATCACTGGAATGACCAACAAGCGCTTGAACAGGCTCTTATGGTCGCTAAAAATAATAAAGTTGATGTAAAAGAGGTACAAAGGTGGTCAATAGTTGAAGGCAAGTCAGCTCAGTATGATATTTTCTTATCTCATTTACGGTCTTAATTTAAGGTTATCTCTCGGCAGGGCGCCGACGGACCTGGGGATCAGCTGAAAATAATGCAAGATCCTGCTAAGCTATACGCGTCGGCTGATAAATTAATTCTCTGTGAGTGGGAGGATAACATTTCAAGTAGACCATTTCCACAGAATCCGGATGATTTGCAGCAATCTCTGCGGCATTCCTATAAATAGACATTAAAACCCAATCTTTATTTTTTAGAGGTTGACCCATCTTGCGTTCATAATCTATTATAGGTTTTAAACTACCTAATGCTAATAGCGTATGTCTTCCGCAGTATCTTTCGATCGCGCCCAAAACCTTCACAAGATCGATCCCCTCAATACGTGCCAGATCGATCAATTCATCAGCTTTTTGAGCTTTGTCGCTCTCTGTTCCACCCATCGCCCAAGTCTCCGTACTGGGATAATTCCAAAGTACCAACGCTTTTCTTATGTTGCCAGGGTCTGCCGCAGCCTTTTGTGCGGCTTCATCCTTGCATTTGGAAAGACCTTCCAGAGCCAGGAAAAGCCCTTGAGGGTGCTTCGCATGCCTTAACAATGCCAGCGCCAGTGTCCTTGTCTTGCCCATTTCAAAATTCAATCCTGGTCTACTTAAAACCCTATTAGCATCAACTCTTTTAGCTGTCATTCCTGCCATTTAAAACACCTCCAAAAAACTCAAACATCAACCTTATATTTATCGGCAGGTTTCAAGGAAAATTTCAGTTAATTTTCAAATTTCGACGATTTGACGCCAAAGACACTTCTTGATAGAATCAGCTCAGATTTTCCCGTCAAACCTTATGAAACAATACTTTATCAGTACATCTGGTTTCCTAGAATTAGTTAGATCCCTTCTTAACGACTCAACCGTTATTGCCCCGATCAAGACAAATGAAAAAGCTTTTATTGAGGAGATCAATGCCGAAAACCTGAAGGATATCGATCTCTCAGGTTTCCGCACAGTTGACACATTTAAATCATACTTTTTTAAGATGACAGAAAAAGTTTCCAGGTACTTCGATAAGGATGAGCCGGCCCATGGCAAAAACCTCATATCGATAGGCGCACGCGGGTGCGACCTGGAAGCACTTGAGATTCTCGATAGGGTCAATAAAGAAGGAGATTACAATGACCCATTTTATGCGGCAAACAGGGATAAAGTCCTTATAATCGGCGCTGACTGCACGGACTGCGGCGATACATGCTTCTGCACAATGATCAAAGGTAAGCCATATCCTACTAAATTATTTGACCTTAACCTTTCTCCTATCAAGGACGGCTACGTGGTTGAAATAGGCTCAAATAAGGGAGAGGCCCTTATAGAAAAGAAACGCCGGCTTTTTGGTGAAGTTTTCAGCGGTCATAGCGACGGGAAAGAAAAGAACAGGGCCAAAGTAACCGCTCTGCTTGATGAAAAAAACAAAAATTACAGGCTTAAATTAGACCTTTCGGGGATCCACAAAGCTAACCTTGAAAATAAGGTCTGGAAGGTACTTACAAAGGACTGCGTTGAATGCAGCGCATGTAACTTTATATGCCCCACCTGTACATGCTTCCTTTTACTTGATCAGGCCAAAGCCTGCCTGCCGGCAGGCAGGGCAAAAGACAATGAAAGATACAAGGTCTGGGATGCCTGCCTTAAGGCGGGATACCAGAAAGTTGCCGGTGGAGCTAATCCGAGAGGAAAGCTTTATGAAAGACTTCAGAACAGATACCAGTGTAAATTCGACTATTCATTTGACCGGTTGAGCCGTTATACATGCGTTGGCTGCGGCAGATGCATAGACGGCTGCGCAGGGAATATCGACATGAGGAAAATATTCGTTGAGCTGGAAAAACAGGCGCCGCTGACGGCGAAACTGGAGTAACAATGGCAGAAAATCCATACCGGCCGATAAAAGCAAAGATCGAAAAGGTCATAACCGAGACCTCGAACATCAAAACGTTCGTCCTGAGGCCGGAGGAAATAGTATCGTTCGAAGCTGGCCAGTTCATGCAGGTAACTGTCCCCGGAATGGGCGAATGCCCTTTTACTCCCTCATCGGATCACAAGAACACGGAAACCATAGAGTTCACTATCATGAAGGCTGGAAGCATCACAAAGAAGCTCCATGAAATGAAGGATGGCGAATTCCTGGGGATACGCGGTCCCTACGGAAAGCCATATCCCATTAAGTCTTTCCATGGCAAGGAAGTATATGTGGTAGGAGGCGGAGTCGGACTTGCTCCCCTGCGAGCCCTTCTCTTCGCGCTTTCGCATGAACTTGAGCACCTGAACAAGATCGAGGTCCGGTTTGGCGCAAGGACACCAAGCGATATATCATATAAGGCAGCGATCGATGACTGGAGTAAATGGAAAAATACTAATATCGTTATAACTGTTGACGCCGCTGAGCCCGGATGGACAGGTAACGTCGGCCTTGTGACAACAATACTTAAGGACGGCGACGTAAACGTTAAGAATGCCGTAGCCATACTCTGCGGTCCGCCGATCATGATGAAGTTCGCCAATAAAAGGCTTCTTGATATGGGTTTTGCGGATAATTCGATCTATCTTTCCATGGAAAAGAACATGAGCTGCGGGATCGGAAAATGCTTTCACTGCAATGTGGGCAAATATTTCGCATGCAAGGACGGTCCCGTGTTCACATGGGACCAGATAAAGGACATACCAGAGCCATGGTAGAAAAAAGAAAGTCGATCTGTTTATTTTGCTCGCTGGGCTGTGGAGTCGCCTTTAGAACATCCGGCGACCAAATTACAGCAATTGATTATGATAAAGAAAATCCGATTAACCTCGGTTCCCTTTGCCCGAGGGGACATTATAACCTTGAGCTTATTAACCATCCGCAAAGACTTACGCAGCCCCGTATTGGCAAAAAGAAAGCTTCCTGGGACGAAGCGATATCCTTCGCAAAAAAGGAACTGAAAAGGTTCGATTCAGGATCGATCGGGATCACTTTATCATCCATCGCAAGCAATGAAGACGCGTATGTGGCTGCCAAAATGGCCAACGCACTCGGGATCAAGAATATTTCAGCGGCCGGGGATCCTTCGGATATCGAGGCTTATAAGGGGAATAGGTGGAATGTTGGGATAGCCCCTTATGAGAAGATAGAAAAGATCGGGGAATCCCAGGCTTTGCTTATAATAGGCGATATTCTTACCCGCTCCCCCGTCCTTTCAAAAAGGATAAACCAGGTAAAATACGGGAAACGCGGGAACCAGATCATATTGATCGATCCCAATATAACGCACACTTCCTGGTTCGCCACCACGCACATTAAGAATAAACCCGGTACCGAGGCTCTTATCATGGCGGCAATGCTGAAAGTGATCTCCGAAGACAACAAAAGAGGAACTGTCGATATTGATATGCAAAAGATATCTCAAACTGCCGGGATCCCGGCTGAAGTGATAACAAATGCTGCAAGGTCCTTTGATAAGGCGGAATCAGGAACGGTTATCTTTGTTCCCGGAAGGAACAAGGAAAGGAACGACCTTGTTCAATATTTCACAAGAGTGCTCTCAAGCTATTCCCTGAACAAAAAGCACATTACTTTCTATAGTTATGCGAATACTCTGGGGGTTAACGCCATCCTTGATTCCATGATCGAGGGCCGCATGAACGGCGGAAGAGCAAAAGCCATGATATCCTTTGGGGAAGAAACCCTGCCTGGGAATGAATTGAATATCCGATCATGTTTTTTTGCTCCTGAAGACGTCGATGACAAGACCGTGCTGCTGCCTCTGGCAAGCCACATGGAAAGAAAAGGCAGCGTCACCCTTTCAGGCAACAGGATCGAAAGCTTTAGGCCTCTTGCGCATAAGATAGGCGGAAAGTCCAGCCTGGAAATAATGGCCCTGCTAATGGACCAGAAAATCGAATTTGATGAGGTCCTGGAGGAAACAAACAAGATATTGATAAAAGGCATAAAAGAAGAAAAGGTGGATCTAAATCAAAAAATATCCGAGGCTCTAAGCATTGTTCCCAGAAAACAAGCTGCAATAGAGAATATTACTCATTTCGGTAACAATAGTTTGGTCAAGAATTTCTTCTGGTACAGGGTGAACAATGGCTAAACGCGTGTATTTGAACCTTGATCTGTGCTGCGGCTGCAGGAGCTGCGCTTCTGCCTGCGCTTACGGCCATCACGTGCAGTTGCTCCTTGGTCATTCGAATATGGATGTCCAGGCTGAGCTGCCTCTTCACTGCCTGCACTGCGATCAGCCGGCATGTGCCGCTGCATGCCCGAACGAAGCAATGAAAAAAATGGAAGACGGAACAGTGCTCAGAAGCCATTTCAGGTGCGTCGGCTGCATGTCATGTGCGATAGCTTGCCCGTTCGGCGTAATCCAGCCGGACCTCTCGAAGCATATTGTGCCAAAGTGCGACCTTTGCATGGACCGGCTTGCGGAAGCCGTGCCTGCCGGCAGGCAGGGAGAGATCCCCAGGTGTGTTGCAACCTGCACTTCAGGGGCTCTTTCATTTGAAGAATTGGATGAACAGATAGTTGATGAGAAAAAGAACTTGGCTTCGGTAAGGATATTGTCTAATTTCATTGGAAGGAGGAGATGATAATGGGAAAAGCCGAAGAGATTATGGATAAAGCTTGTATATGCCTTCGCGAGGGGAAGTTCCGCGATGCCATGAAGAACTATCAGGAAGCGCTGCAGGTGGATCCGAATAACGCGATAGCTCATAAAGCTCTGGGAAGCCTGTATTACAGGCAGACAATGCTGGATGAGTCGATATCGGAATTCAGGAAAGCCATAGAGCTTAACCCAAATTATTCGGACGCGCATTACGAGCTCGGCATATCCCTCTATCGCCGTGGAAAGCTTGAAGAATCTATCAAGTCTTTCAGTGAGGCGATAAGGATAAATCCGAACTTTCATATTGCCAGGTACTGGATGGGCCTTTCATACTATTATATAGGGAAGCTGAAGGAGGCTATCGAGGAATTCACGAAGACCATCGAAAAAGGGCCCAAGATCGAGATAGCCCATTATCATCTGGGCATCGCTCTTGCACGAGAGGGAAAGTTCGACGACGCAATAAAGCAGTTCGAGGAGTTCGTTAAGGAGGTCCCGGAAAGCGCCGCGGCATATTACCACCTGGGGATAAATTATTACAACAAGGGCGATATCGATAAAGCGATAGTTAATTTCAAGAAAGCCGTTGAAATGGACCCGTCGGATGAAAGGGCCAGAAAGAATCTTTCAACACTTGAAGAATTAAGGGGCAAGTTTTTCTAAATGGCCAAAATATTATTGTTCTTTTTGATCATACCAGGCTTACTATATGCGGCCATAATCGGGCTGCTGGCCACCTGGTATGACAGGAAATTGACCGCAAGGCTGCAATGGCGACAGGGGCCGCCTCTATTACAGCCTTTCGCGGATATTCTTAAGCTGCTGGGCAAAGAGACCATTGTTCCTGAGGGACCGTCGAGGATAATGTTCATTTCCGCGCCCATTTTAAGTTTAGCTGCTGTAACAATCGTTTCCGCGATACTCTGGTTGATGAACATAATCCGATACTTCAGTTTTAAGGGGGATATTATCCTGGTTATCCTGCTGCTTATGGTCCCCTCAATTGCCTTGATGTTCGGCGGCTCTCTTTCCAAGAATCCTCTGTCAGAAGCGGGAGTAAGCCGTGAAAAAAGGCTTCTTCTCGCCTATGAGATCCCGTTTGTCATCGCGATCTTAATAGCCATTATGAAATGCGGCTCTTTGGCTATTGCCGATATCATAGGTTATCAATCGGTCCATGGGACCATTATCAACGGCTTGTCCGGCGTGATCGCTTTCCTGGTCTCCCTTTTTGTAGTTCAGGCGCAGCTCGGTTTTGTTCCTTTTGATACCACCGAGGCCGAGCAGGAGATCGAGAGCGGTCCGATGCTTGAATATTCCGGCTGGCTTCTGGCCGTCTTTAAACTCACAAAGGCCATGCTTCTCTTTGTTCTTCCTATGCTGCTGATAACTTTATATCTGGGCGGCCTTGACATGTATTCATGGACGAATATTCTCTGGTTCATAATAAAATATATCATTATTCTGATCTTGATGATCCTCATTAAGAACACGAATCCAAGGGTACGGATAGATCAGGCTGTCCGGTTTTTCTGTGGGCCAATGACTATCTTGGCCGTGATCGGATTGATCCTGGCATCGAGAGGATGGTAAATGGCTAATCTTTTTAAGTGGGGTTTTAAAAGATCGCCCTGGGTCTTCCACCTGGCCGCTTCGGCGTGCAATAACTGCGACATAGAGATACTGGATTGCCTGACGCCAAGACATGATGTAGAACGCTTTGGCATCGTTCTTGTGGGATCACCGCGTCACGCCGATGTTCTTCTGGTTTCGGGGATCGTTAACAGGCAGTCGATCGAAAAGTTCAGGCATGTTTATGATGAGGTGCCAAAGCCAAAGCTTGTCGTGGCAATAGGCGCATGCGCGAGCTCCGCGAACATGTTCAGGGACAGCTATAACTTTGTGAAGCCCGTTGACGAGATAATACCGGTGGACGTTTACGTGCCCGGGTGCCCGCCCAAGCCGGAAGCAATAATTGCCGGCATCATTAAAGCACTGGAGAAGATCAAGTGAACATAATCGAACAGATAAAAAACAAGTTCGGGGACAAAGTTGATATCATTGCTAAATCAAAGAAGAGAGCTTATGTGTCGGTCTCAAAGGATCATGCCAAAGAAGTTACTGGTTATCTGTTCAAGGATATGGGCGCAAGGTTCTCGATCGCAACCGGAATTGATGCAAGGAACGGTGTCGAGATCCTTTATCACATGGCATTTGATAAAGACGGGATCGTTGTTTCCGTGAGGACCTTGGTCCCCAAGCCGGAGCTTGAGATGCCAATCTTTAGTGACATCATACCCGCAACCAACTGGATAGAGCGGGAGCTCCACGAAATGTTCGGCGTTAACTTTATCGGGCATCCAAATCTTGAGAGATTGCTACTTCCGGATGACTGGACCGAAGGGGTCTATCCGTACCGCAAAAAGACCTTTGAATCCGAGAAGGAGAACACGGAAAGGTAGTTATGGCAAAAGAAAAGCTTATACCGATCGGCCCTTTTCACCCTCTTCTTGAGGAGCCTGAATATTTCAAGTTCTACGTGGAAGGCGAAAAGGTGGTGGATGCCGATGTCCGCATCGGATACAACCACAGAGGAATAGAGAAATTGGCCGAGTCCAAAACATATGATCAGGACGTGTTCCTTGTTGAGCGTATCTGCGGCATATGTTCAACTTCCCATCCTTTTGCATTTGTGCAGGCTGCGGAAGATGTCTCCGGCATTGAGATCCCTGAAAGAGCAAAATATATACGGACCATCATAGGCGAACTGGAAAGGATCCACAGCCACCTGCTGTGGGTGGGACTTGCCGGCCATTTTATCGGGTACAATACCGTCTTCATGTGGGCATGGAAATACAGGGAACCGGTCCTCGACATGTTCGAGGCGATATCCGGCAATCGAAATCATTACGCTATGTTCAAGGTTGGCGGCGTAAGAAGGGACATTAAGGAACAGGATATTCCCGGACTGCTGAAAGCACTCGATGAAGTCGAGAAATTCTGCTCTATGATAACAAAGGCGGTCATTGATGATCCTGTGATACATGCCCGCACAAAAGGTATCGGGATCTTGAAAAAACAGGATGCGATCGACCTCTGCGTTGTGGGGCCGGTCGCCCGCGCATCAGGACTGGCGATCGATATCAGGAAGGACCATCCTTACGCCGCTTATGACAAAGTATCTTTTGACAAGATCGTCATGAATGACGGCGACGTGTTCTCCAAGGCCGCAGTGAGGCTTCTGGAAACCATTGAATCGATAAAGATCATAAGGCAATGCCTGAAGAAAATGCCTTCCGGCCCGATCGATGCCGATATCAGAGAAATAGGTATTGGAGAAGGCATCGGGCAGCACGAAGCGCCCCGTGGTGAAGTGATACATTATATAAGAAGCAACGGCTCCAACTGCCCTGAGCGCCATAAGATCCGTGCTCCATCGTTCATGAACGTGCCTTCGTTCAAGAAAACAGTCATCGGTCAATCCATTTCCGATGCGGCTCTTATCACGGCGGCAGTTGATCCGTGTTATTGCTGTACGGAAAGAATGGTCGTGCTGGACAGGGATACCGATAAAGTACTGTTGACAGGCGAAGATCTGGTAAGGTTGTGCCAGGAGAAGACCGAAAAGGTCAAAGGAAAACGAAAGTCATGAAACTGCCTAAATTAAGGGAGATCGGGGAAGCCGTGAAGGCCCTGATGTTCGGGCCATATACGTCAAGGTTCCCTTTTGAACAGCCAGTCATTCCTGACGGATTCCGCGGGAAACCGCAGTTCTACGAGGATGACTGCGTGGGCTGTCTTGCGTGCGTGGAGGTTTGCCCGGCAAGGGCGATCGAATACGTGGACGACAAGAAGCTGAAGCTAAGGACGCTCACTCACCACCAGGACATCTGCATATACTGCCAGCAGTGCGAGAGGGCGTGCATCACGGAAAAAGGGATAGTCCTCACAAAGGAATGGGACCTGGCAACTTTTGACAGGAAAGGATCGATCACGCAGTCAAGGAAAAAGCTCGTGATATGCGACAGCTGCGGGGAGATAGTTGCCCCCCTTGATCACCTGAAGTTCCTTGCGAAAAAGGTGGGCCATCTATTATATGCCAATCCAACGCTCCTTCTTGCCAGGCATGATGAATTGAAATTGCTTGAGGAGGTCCCGCTGGACAGCCCCCACAGGAGGGGCGGCCACCTTAAATTCCTCTGCCCCAACTGCAGGCGCGAAATGATACTGAAGGAACAATGGTGACATATGCATGAACTGGTCCTGGCACAGGATCTGTTGAAAAAGATCATGGCTGGTGCTGCTTCAAAAGGCCTCAAGCGCATCAAGTATGCCAGGGTAAGGATCGGGGAGACGCTCATACATGACCAGACGGAGCTTGAAGCGCTCTTCATAAGCGTTTCAAAGAACACCATCGCGGACGGAATTAACCTTGAGATCAGGATCGCCCCCCTCAAGGGCTTTTGCGCCAAATGCGGGGCTGAATTTGACGCTAGTTTCAATAATATGAACTGTTCCAAATGCGGCTCAAAGGACATAAATATCGCCCAGGGCAACGAAATAAAGATCGAGGAAATAAGGTAATGAACAGTATTGCATTGATGGAAAAAGAGATCGAAATGTTCGCAAAGAACGGCACGGACTTTATTGATGACGCCCTCATCCAGCGCCAGCTGGGAGGTAATGAAAGACCGGTCAGACAGCGGATAAGGGACATAATCCAGAAATCCCTTTCCATTGAACGCCTGGAGCCCGAAGAAACAGCCGCGCTGCTCAACGTTACTGATACCGAGATCTGGAACGATATCTTTGAGGCCGCGTCAAAAATAAAGAAAACAGTCTATGACAACAGGATAGTCACCTTCGCCCCGCTTTACTGCAGCAGCTATTGCGTCAATAACTGCCTCTACTGCGCTTTCCGGTCTGATAATAAGGACGAAAAAAGGCGGGTCCTGAGCTTTGATGAGATAAGGAAAGAGACCGAAGTCCTTGCAGGCGAGATAGGCCACAAGAGGCTGATAGCTGTATTCGGTGAACATCCCCTGAGCGACATCAATTACATAACTGAGGCAATAAGTACCATATATAATGTAAGGGTAAAGACCAGGACCGGGTACGGCAACATAAGAAGGGTGAACGTCAATGCCGCGCCGTTCTCGCTGGATGAGCTTAAGCTCCTGAAGCAGGCGGGGATCGGCACATACCAGGTGTTCCACGAGACCTATCATCACGGGACCTATTCAAAGGTCCATCCGAAGGGAACGATCAAAAGCAATTACGCGTGGAGGCTTTACGCGCTTCACCGCGCCCAGGAGGCGGGGATAGATGATGTTGCCATAGGGGCGCTTTTCGGCCTTTATGACTGGAGGTTCGAGGTGATGGGGCTGCTCTATCACGCCATCGATCTTGAGAAGCACTTCGGCATCGGCCCTCACACAATATCTTTCCCGCGTCTTGAGCCTGCTGCAAATACGCCGTTCATCGGGGAGACCCAATATAAGGTGTCTGATGAGGACTTCAATAAACTGGTAGCCGTGCTCAGGCTGTCCATCCCCTACTCCGGGATGATATTGACGGCAAGGGAAACCGCCAAGATTAGGCGTCAGGTCCTTCCGTTGGGGGTGACCCAGATCGATGCTTCAACAAAGATCGGTATCGGCGCTTACAGTGACAGGTATCACGGCCAGGAAGCGGAGCGCCAGCAGTTCATGCTTGGCGATACCCGTAGCCTTGACGAAGTTATCCGCGAGCTTGCAAAGTCCGGATATATCACAAGCTTCTGCACTGCCGGATATCGATGTTCAAGGACAGGGAAGTGCATAATGGACTTGCTGAAAAGCGGTAAAGAGCGATGGTTCTGCAAACTGAATGCTGTTCTGACCTTCCAGGAGTGGCTCAACGATTTCGCAAGTCCTGAAACAAAAGCTATCGGTGAAAAGCTGATAACCAAGGAGATCGATGAGATCAAAGTTCAGGTCCCAAATATTTATCCGCAGTTTGCCTCAATGTATGAGAGGATCAGTAAGGGGGAAAGGGACCTTTATTTCTAATCGATGATAACAATAATCGGCGGAGGTATTATCGGGACAGCCATCGCCTATTACCTTGGCCAGGCTGGTGTTAAGGATGTCGTCCTTTACGAAAAAGAAAAGCTCCTCGGCACCGGGGCCACCCAATACTGCTCCGGCGGCGTGCGGTACCAGTTCACCACCCCCATCAATGTGAAGTTCTCCCTGGAAGCCTTTCCGGAACTTGAGAAGTTCGACATCGGCCTTCACAGATACGGTTACCTGATACTGGACATGGAGTCTGACTCAATGCCCCGGGTAAAGATGCAGAATGATCTGGGGGTAAAGAGCGAATACCTTAATCCGGCTGACCTTAAAGCCCGTTTCCCTTACATATATATAGAGGGGGTAAAGAGTGCTTCTTTCCACAAGCTGGACGGGATAGCCGAGCCGGCTAAGCTGCTTGAGCTGTATGAGAAGGGAGCTCGCGCAAGCGGAGTTAAGATCAGATATGGTACGGAGGTCGTAGAGCTGGTCAGGGATGTGGAAAAGGTCGTTGGAATAAGGACAAAAGAAGGGATTATTATGTCTGATATCGTTATCCTTGCAGCAGGGCCTCAATCCAAGGAACTTGGCAAAACGATCGGCCTTGATATACCGATAGTCAAGAGGCGCAAATACGTGGTTGCCATCACCGGATTTGATTTTGACTTCCCGGTGACCATGGAAGTGCCAACTGGATGGTACATAAAGAAAGAAGGAACCGATGCTCTGGTGGGGATGTCCGGAAAGGATGAGAAAATTGATTATCAGCTTCAGGAGGAAAGCGTGGATGAGACCATTATGGCTTCCCTCCGAAGATTCCCGCAGACCGAGAATTCGTCCATAAAGAAGGTGATCAGCACCATGAGCGACGAAACGCCCGACAAGCATGCGATAATCGATGATCACGTACCCGGGCTGATCATCGCAACCGGCTTTTCCGGCCACGGCTTCATGCACTCGCCGGCTGTGGGCAAAGTGGTAGCTGATATTATACAAAAAAAGAAGCCCAAGTTGGATATATCTGAACTTAAGCTCCATCGAAAACACATCAAGGAACCGATAGCCATTTAATTTCCTACACCTTTTTTCCACCCATAATATATTCTTACTTTCTTTGGCTTGCCCCAAAGAAAGTAACAAAGAAAATGCAAGCGTTTCAGATTGGCTTATTGGTTGGCTGTCTTTACTCTTTTACTCTGAAACGCGTCCCCTGGTCGGGATCTCCTTAATATCTCCTGACATGTAATATTATCCCCGCTCCGCAGGGATATTTATTCTAAGTATTATTTTAACTATCCTGAACGGAGTGAGGGATAAACAATCTACTAAGATAGAATACAAAGAGACAGATAAGGCAGTAATACGGATATGTATATTTACCTTAGCGAGCAATGTTTCGAGGCCGCGAGGCCTGACGAGCGGCCGAGTTTTGCGAGCTGAAAGGGGGATACATAAGGGGAGTGCTCCCCTTATGACTGCTTTCTTTGCCTACTTTCTTTTCAGGTAAAAGAAAGTAGGTGGGTGGAAGCTGGAATTCAATATTATATGATAACTATCCACAGCAGGGCGAAGCCCTTGTCGCAATAACTAAAGCTAATAGAAGATCGACTAATAATATGTAGAAATAAAAAGGGCAGGAACCTAAGCTCCTGCCCTCTTATTTAAATTGCTCTTTCTATCAGTGAACCACAATTATAGCCGGATCCAAAGTGGGATAACTGATATCATAGCCTTTGACTGAAGCGGCTATCTCGCCTGTCACCACCAATGTTCCTCCTCCGGGTCCCTCATACATCATATTATTATCAACAAGTCTTTCATAAGTCCAATTACCGTTAGGAATGGGCGCATGATATTCGGATTTAATGGTGAATATTACAGCTGCCCTGTTTCTCAATAAATATTCCCTAAAACCTATCCTCCCGGCATATGCTTCGATCGAATCCATCGCGGCATCACCCGGATAATATACTGGGGCATTAGCTATTGAATGCTGCATTACCCATCTTGTAATAACGAATGCCGTGCTGGCAACATCATCTACTGTTGCGGGGGGAATATGAACAGGGATCTGTCCATGCGTCTCCAATGTTACTATATCGTGTATACCTGTTATGATCTCGTTTATATTATCCACCATCTCATCCGGCAGTGCGCTTCTTACTGCATCGCCCATGCAAGCAAGCCCGGCTTGAATATCGGGGCTGTCAGGGCCTGATTCAATTGAAGCTGCATCGAAATACCCTCCGTAAACACCTGTTTCATTCGATATTACCTGCATGAGGCAATATGCGCATATAGCACCCCTTAGCTTGGCAATTGACGCTGCTGGGCTTGCCGGATTGAATCCCGCTAACGGGTCAGCACTTATATCTTCGGGTTCTATGGTGATCGCGGCATAAGTTTTAAGGATATCTATGATCTCGGTAGTGGTTATGCCGTTTGAAAGCATTGTCGTGAGAGGCGTTACGTACTGGCCTGTTGAGCCATCTACCGGACGAGTTAAATACGCGTCATACGTGATCCCAAGGTGCAGCCCCTGAACGATCACCTTTATTGTTGCACCAATGGATGGTGTGGATGTGAACAGGAAGTAGCCGTTCGCATCTGTAGTCGCGATCTGCTCACCCGTTACACTGATGTCATAATTACCATCCCCGTCAACATCAACAAGAACGATCGCACTCACAATGGCCGGGTCTACAACCCTTCCGCTCTTGGGCGTGCCGCCGCCTCCTCCCCCGCCGCCGCCACCTCCACCGGTTGGATTTCCGCAGCCGTAGATCATCGCCAAACTCAATATACACAGAGAAACAATAAGAACAGGATACCATGCTTTAATTTTCATAATTTCCCTCCTTTGAAAACCTTGGAATTGTAGCAGTTAGTAACGGCCTATTCAACTGAATTAAGTTCTTTCAATAATTCGTCAGGATTTAAGCCATGAACTTCCGCCGCCTGCCCAATTGTCTCGCCCTGCACTATGACACAGCCAAGGCAGTGCATCCCCTTTGACATCAGAAGCTCCGCGATCTGAGGCTTAAGCTTGATCGCTTCGGCTATTGTCATCTCCTTGTTCAATATTATCTTTTCGGCCATATTGCGTCAGACTGCGGGGCAGGGACTCCTGCATGCCGGCAGGCAGGCGAACCCCGAACCAAGTTACTGCCCGGCAGGGACTCGAACCCCGATTCTCGCCTCCAAAGGGCGGTGTCCTACCATTAGACGACCAGGCAATTCAGACGACCCCGCAACTTCTCCTCTCGTCCTCGGTCAATTCAAATACCTTGCGGAACAGGTCCACCTCCGCGTCTTCCATCTCCATTTCGCGCCTTCCCATCACCGTCCTCGCGGTCTTGATGGCGCGCTCCGTATCGTATTTTATCATCTTATGGGAATTCCCCCAGGAAAATGAAGGGACGAACTTCTGCGAAAGCCCGCCTCCGAACATGTTCGAGCCGGACCCGATGACAGCGCCTGTATTAAGCATGACACCGATGCCGATCTTTGCGTGGTCGGCAATGCAGCACCCAAGGAACATTCTTCCCGAATCGACCTCTTCATCCATGTATTTAACCTTGATATTGCTGTAATTGTTCTTCAGGTCCGAGCTTGTGGCGCCGGCGCCGATGTTCACCCACTGCGCGACGTAGCTGTGCCCCAAAAATCCGTAGTGGGCCTTGTTGCTACAGCTGTGGAAAACAGTCGCTTCCACCTCTCCCCCCACCTTGCAGAAGGCGCCGATGCTTGTTCCGCCCCTGATGTTAGCTCCCACGGTGATGACCGACTTCTCCCCGATGAAAGAAGGGCCTTCTATCCTTGAATACGGAAGCACGGTGGCCTGCTTGCTTATGAATACCGGGCCGTTCCTCGCGTCAATGGTCGTAAAAGCCTCCACTTCCGCGCCGTCATCGATAAAGACCGAACCCCTTCCGTATACCGCCACCGTCTGATGCACCCTCCCCCTTGTTATGCCACCTTTCGTAAGGAAGGAAAAATCCTGTTTTATCTGGTCCGGATTCCATGCCACAATGTCATAAAAGCGGTTTATCAGTTTGACGGAGACTTGTGTCACCCTGGCTGTGTTGTAAATGCTTGAGAAGTTTTTACTGCCAAGCGGTGCGGACATCGATCCGCTAAAAAGCTCCAGGTTGCCCTTGGAAAGCCTTGCGGCAACGATCTCGCCCTCGCATTCGAATATCTCGTCCGCTCCCGAGATCGATATCTTTTTCGGGAGCTCGGCATCCCCGATGACCCTGCCGTTAATGAAAAGGACCGATGCTTCCTTGCCTATTTTCCCCACCAGTGCGCCCGGATGGCTTTTCTTCACCGTCGCTGCAAGGTAGTCCCTGCAGCACAGATACACATTGGTCCTGGGATAGCAGCGTTTTATCTTCTCAAACAAGGTATTTATGCCGCAGCGCAGGTCGAACACAGGATGGAACCACGTGAGGGGGAGAAGCTTGCTGTAATTCTCGTCCTCAAATATGCAGATACTGCTCATTTATGCACTATCTTTCTTTTGAATTTCTGGTCCTGGAACGAATACGTGAACTTGGTGTGAATATCATATTTGCCTTCAAGTATCGCCGCCACGTCCTCAACAAAAACAAGCTCCTCATCGGTGGGGATGACCATCACCTTCACCCGGGAGTCATCGGTGGATATCACCGTCTCTTTTTCGCGGCTTGCCCCGTCCTTGTTGCGCTCCGGGTCAAGCTTCATGCCCATGAATTCCATGCCGTCCATGACCCTTTCCCTGAGGCCGTAATTAAGCTCCCCGGCGCCGGCCGTGAAAACAACGGCATCCAGCCCTCCCATCGCGGCGGCGTAAGCGCCGATATATTTCTTGAGCCTGTACGCCTCGATCTCCTGCGCCAGCCTGCAGCGCTCGTCGCCCTCTGCCGCGTACTTGTCAACGTCCCTTCTGTCGTAATATTTTCCGGTTATGCCCAGAAGGCCGCTTTTCTTGTTCAATATCATGTCCAGCTGGTGCGCGTAGAAGCCTTCCTTCTCTATCATGAAAAGGATGATCGCGGGATCAAGGTCGCCCGAACGCGTTCCCATTACGGCCCCTTCAAGCGGGGTAAGCCCCATGCTGGTGTCCACTGATATGCCGTTCCTGACAGCCGCAATGGAAACGCCGTTGCCCACATGCATGGTTATTATTTTAAGTTCCTCCGGCTTCTTTCCCATTATCGCGGCGGCCCTGCGCGAAACATAAAGGTGCGACGTGCCGTGGAAGCCGTAACGCCTCACCCCGTACATCTTGTACCACTCGTACGGCACCGCGTACATGTAAGCGTAAGGGGGCATTGTCTGGTGGAACGCTGTGTCGAAAACCGCCACCTGAGGGACATTCGGGAGCAGTGCTTTTGCCGCCTCGATGCCTGAGATATTATGTGGGTTGTGCAGCGGCGCAAGGTCCTGGAATTCCTTTATCGCCGAAAGCACCTTTTCATCGATCATGACCGAGCTTGAAAAATGCTCGCCTCCGTGGACCACGCGGTGCCCCACCGCCGAGATCGCGTTGATCTCCTTTATTACCCCCACTTCCTTGTCCAGGAGCGTGTTGATTATCAGCTTCAACGCCTCTCCGTGATCGGGGCACTTGTATTCAGCCTTGTAAACATCCTTGCCTGGCTCCTCATGATTGATGAAGGAGTTATCAAGCCCGATGCGCTCAACAATGCCTTTCGTCATGATGCCGCGCCCGTTCCAGTCGTAAAGCTGGTATTTCACAGAGGAACTTCCGCAATTAAGAGCCAGTATTATCATGATTATCTTTCCAGACTAAGTCCGGGTGTTGTGATCACCTTCCCGTCCTTGTCAATAATAACGGCCTGTGTCTCCGGCAACGTGCTGACAAAAGCGAGCCCTCTTATTGGCCCCATCACGAATATCGCGGTGGAAAGCATGTCAGCCTCCGTGGCGTCATTGCATATCACCGTTACGGACCGCGTCTCGCCCGCCGGCATCCCGGTGGACGGATCAAGCACATGGTGGTACCTTTTGCCTCCGAATTCAAAATAATTCTCGTAATCGCCGGAAGTGGAAAGCGCCTGTCCCGCCTGCAGCATCACCACTCCGATCATGTCATCGGGATGCCTGGGGTCCTTTATGCCTATCCTCCACGGCCGCCCTTTATTGTCGCCAATGACCGCAATGCTGGAACCTGCGCTGATGATGGCGCTCTTGACACCCCTTTGAACAAGTATAGCCCTGGCCTTTGAAATGGCATAGCCCTTCCCAACCCCGCCAAGATCGATCTTCATTCCCGGATACAAAAGCTTGACGGTCTCGTTCTGCGGATTTACAAGGACATTGCCGTAATTCACCAGATGCTGTGCGTAAACAAGCTCATTGCCGGATGGTATCTCCTTGTGCGTTTTTGCCCCGAAATTCCATATGTCCGTGAGCGGGCCTATCGTAAGGTCGAATGCCCCGCCGCTGCGCCTTGACATCCTGAGCGCCTTGTCGATTATTTCAAACGTGTCGCGGCCAACCGCCACCGCGGATATGCCGGCCATGTTGTTCACGGCGGAAAGTTCGCTTTTATCGTCGTAATAATTGATAAGGCCGGCTATCTCCCTTACCTTTTCAAGTGCAGCCTTTACATGCTCGCCGGTGTTCTTGCCGTTGACCTTGATCTCAAAAAATGTCCCCATCATGTAGCGCGACTGGGAAACCCCGGTGTACCTGGCGGCAATTGATCTGTATCCCACATACAGGATCATTAGGAGCATCATCACAAGAAGGACAGAAACTATGTTCGATATTATGTTCCTGATTTTTTCCGGCAGATTGCTTAAGATATTAGAGTAATTCTGTTCTTCCAAGGGAAACACCTGTTAAGTTATGATATAATACAAAGGCATCAAAATCAAGATAGAACTATGGCAAAAAATGTCAGTCTAAACAGAAAAAGCCTGCTTGGCCTTAAGGATCTTTCTGTTGAAGAGATCAACCTGATCCTGGACACGGCGGTTGGAATGGCAGAGGTCATGAAGCGGCCCGTCCCGCGGGTGCCGGCGCTTAACGGAAAGTCGATAGCTCTCCTTTTCTACGAACCCTCAACAAGGACAAGGACATCATTTGAAATGGCGGCAAAAATGCTCTCCGCCAGCACAACATCACTTGCAATGGCCACAAGCAGCGTCGCAAAGGGTGAGACTCTCATAGACACGGTCAAGAACATCGAGGTTATGGGCATTGACGCGATAGTAATACGACATTCCGCCTCAGGAGCACCCGTCCTTGTGGACGAGAACGTGAAAGCTTCCGTTATCAACGCGGGCGACGGCGCGAATGAACACCCTTCACAGGGGCTTCTTGATATCTATACCATGAGGGAGAAAAAGGGCGCGCTCAAAGGCAAAAAGGTCGTGATCGTGGGGGACATCGCCCACAGCCGCGTTGCAAGGAGCAACCTGTGGGGGCTTCTCAAGCTAGGCGCAAAGGTCTCGCTTGTGGGGCCGCCGACCATGATGCCCGCCGGGATCGAAAAGACCGGAGCAAAAGTTTCATATAATCTTGATGACGAGATCAGGGACGCGGATTTCATCAATGTATTGAGGATCCAGCTGGAGCGTCAGCAAAAAGGCCTTTTCCCGTCCGTAGAGGAATACCACCAGTTTTTCGGGATAACAGCCCGGCGCCTTAAAAAGGCAAAGCCCGATGTTGTGGTAATGCATCCGGGGCCGATAAACAGGGGCGTGGAAATATCATCCGAGGTCGCCGATGGACCGTTCAACGTGATACTTGACCAGGTGACGAACGGCGTGGCAATAAGGATGGCGATATTCTTCCTTCTTCTTGGCAGAAAAAAATGATCAGGATTTGAACCTTATTTCAGCTGACTTCGCGTGCGCGTCAAGCCCCTCAACTTCCGCAAATACTTTTATATCTTTAAGCACTGCTTTTAAGGCGGGCTTTGTGTACCCGAGTATGCTCTGCTTCTTGATGAAGTCATAAACTGACAGCGGGGAAGAGAACCTGGAAGAGCCCATTGTGGGCAGGACGTGATTGGGCCCCGCAATGTAATCCCCAACGACAACAGGCGAATGCGGTCCAAGGAAGACCGCTCCCGCGTTCCTTATCTTTTCAAGTATGTTCTGGGGCGGGCTGGAAAGTATCTCAAGGTGCTCGGGCGCTATGCGGTTCGACATCTCAACAGCTTTTTTAAGGCTGTCAACCACGATGATGCAGCCGTTCCTGTCTATGGAAGTCCTCGCTATCTTTTTTCTGCCTAGATTCCTGATCTGCTTCTCCAGCTCCCTGGCGGTCTTCTTTGCCACCTCCATGGACGTGGATATCAAGACCGCCATTGAATCTGGATCATGTTCCGCCTGCGACAGCATGTCCGCGGCTATGAATTCAGCCTCGGAATCCTCATCGGCGATTATCACGATGTCGGACGGCCCCGCCAGCTTATCTATGCCCGTCTGGCCGTACACATATTTCTTGGCAAGCGTCACGTACATGTTGCCGGGTCCCACTATCTTGTCCACCCTCGGAACCGTTTCCGTACCGAAGGCAAGAGCGGCTATCGCCTGCACGCCGCCGATCTTGTATATATTGCCAACACCGATCTCCGCGGCCGCCACAAGAGTATGCGGGTTGCATTTCCCTTCTTTGTGAACCTGCCTGCCGGCAGGCATGGGGGGCGTCGCCATTACGATCTCCTTCACGCCCGCAACCTGCGCAGGGATGGCGTTCATCAGCACGGATGAAGGGTATGCTGCCGTTCCGCCCGGCACGTAAACGCCAACGCTATCGATGGGGATGTTCCTCATGCCAAGCACCACGTCGTCAGGAAGCGTCTCGAACCACTCATCAGCCTTCTGTCGCCTGTGGTACTGGGTTATGTTCTTTACCGCGGTCTTTAATGCTCTTAAATAATCATCTGACACGCTTTTATACGCTTCGTTTATTTCTTTGGAGGTCACCTTCAGGCCTCCCTTTGTCAGTGTTACTCCGTCGAACTTTTTCGTATACTTGATCAGCGCCCTGTCGCCATCGGATCTTACCTCATCCACTATCTCCCTGACGGCCTCTTCTTTCTTTTTATCAAAAAATGCCGGCTGCGAGGCGATGCTTTTCACCTTTTTGTCCGCTTCCGCGCCTGAATATATCTTTATCATATCGCCGCTCCTATCCGCGTGCCCTTCTTTATTATGCTCATGTCAGCAATTGTAGCACCGCGCCCCAGGGAAGAAAACTCCTCAATCGTGCAGGAGGAACCTATGATGCAGCCGTCGATCTTGACGTTCTCGCCGATTATCGTCTTTGGATGTATCACGCAATTCTTCAGTTTTGAGCCCTTGCCTATGGTCACTCCGCTCCCCAGCACCACGAACTCATCCAGGATCACGTCCTCCGCGATCACCGAATGGGCGCCAAGAAGAGCGGGACCCCTCACCTTCGCGGAATCGCTTATGTTCACGTCCTCCTCTACCCAGATGTTAGCGCTTATTTTATTGCCTGGTATGTTCGCAAGCACGTCCCCCCTCAATATGTCACGGTGGGCCTTCAGGTACTTTTCCGGATCGCCAATGTCCATCCAGTAGGCATCCGTCTTGTATCCGTATATCTTCTCGCCCTTCTCAAGCAGCGCGGGGTAGAGCTGGCGCTCGAACGAATACTCCTTCCCCTTGGGCACAAGCTTAAAGATCGAGGGCTCAACAATATATACTCCCGCATTGATGGTATTTGCGGTTACATGCTCCCACGATGGCTTTTCCCTGAATTCCAGGACCCTTCCGTTCTCATCGGTTATGACAAGGCCATAAATAGTGGGGTCCTCCACGGTTGTCAGCGCTATGGTAACCTTCGCTTTTTTTTCCTGGTGGAACTTTATCGCTCTTTCAAGGTTCATGTCGGTGAGGATGTCTCCGTTGAAGACAAGCATTGGTCCATCGTCAAAGTATTTTTCCGCATTCTTCACCGCTCCAGCCGTGCCGAGAGGCTTGTCCTCCACGGAATAATACACCTTCACTCCAAGACGCTTTCCGTCGTCAAAGATGTTCCTGATATTGTCGGACAGGTAATGGAGGTTCAGGATTATCTCGGTTATGCCGAACCTTTTCAGCAGCTCTATCTGGTGGAACACGAACGGCTTGTTCGCAAGGGGCACTATCGGCTTCGGTATATTATATGTAAGCGGCCTGAGCCTTGTTCCAAGTCCGCCCGCTATGATTATGGCCTTCACCTGGCCAGCTCCTTTTTAAGCTTTTCTATTATTTCCACCGGCGTGGGATCTATGCCCGCAAGTTCGGCAAGGTAAACAGAAAGGTAATCGCCGAACTGGATGAGCGACATCATCCTTTCAAGCGCGGTCTTACCCTGTGATGAGACCTCCGCAATGCCCCCCACATAGCCGCTTATTAGGGACTTAGTTATCTCAATTCGCTTTTTCATCCTTTCAAGGTCGTGCTCATCGCGCAGCAGAACAAAGGAATAATCGTGCTCTCCCGACCTTAAGAAGGAAAAATTGACCAGATCGTTGTGGTTAAGTTCGGGAAAAACGGTAAAAAGAGCGGTCATCTTGCTGTTCTCATTGATCTGTGTCTTCCATCTAAGGCCGGCAGCATAGGTCGTGCCTTCGGTGGCAAGTATGACCGGGATCTTGCCGGAAAGCCTGGCCGCCATTTGTTTGACCTCGTTCTCCCTTGTGGCGCATGACGCCGACCTTTTCTTTAATAGCTGCTTCAGCAACTTGCTTGCCTCCATAAAATCCGCCTTGATGTGGCTTAAACCCGTCTTATAAAGAACGTTTAGCAGAGGCGCAAGCAGGTAGCCGAGCGCCGCCCGTGGCGGCAGCCCCTTCGGTATCACTATGAAAGGCACGTTGTTCTTGTCAGAAAGTTCCTTCAGCTCGCCGCCGGACGTTATAGAAATGATCTTTGCTTTCCTTGAAAGCGCTTCCTTGAACGCGGAGATGGTCTCCTCCGTGTTACCCGAGTAACTCACCGCGATAAACAGGGTGTTCTTATTGACGAACCTGGGACAGCTGTAGCTCCTGTTGACGATCACCGGAAAGGCCGCTTTTTCCCTTATGACATGCGAAACAATGTCCCCACTTATCGCAGAACCGCCCATGCCGGAGATCACAAGGTTCGCCACTTCACCCAACTCGGGCAGCTGCAGCGCTTCCGCTGCTGCCCACCCTTCCTCCATCATATCGGGGAGTTTGTCTATCAGGCCCAGCATCCCGCTGCGGTCGATCGCGTTCAGCTTTGCTACATCATCCAGTGTTTCTTCAGGTCTCTCCATTTTATCTCCCTTCCATATTCAACCTGCGGGATGCTTATCCCCAGATTTTCCAGATGTTCAAAAAAGAAAGCCAGTACGGTGGACGTTAATGTCCCGATTATCAAAGCGAAAAATGAATACAGCAATGGCCTCGGCCTGTACGGGGCTTTGGGCGGCGTTGCGGGATCCAAGACCTCGAAGAAGAGTTCCTCCTTCGCCTCATCGATACGCGACTTTTCGTACTCCTGCAGTAGCATGGTGTATATCGCTTCCTGTACTTTTACATCCCTCATGAGCCGCGCAAGCAAGATCTCCTTTTCGGAGAGCTTCACCATCTGCCCCTGCGTCTCGAATTTCTTAAGCTTTTCCTCCGCTTCGGAAAGGTCCACCTTTGCCATGGCCAGCTGGTCCCTGATGAAGATTTTCAGCCTTTTCGCGAACTGCATGTTGCCCTTTTTGTTGAACTCATCCAGGGCGATTATCGAATAATTGGCTATATCGGAAGCAAGCCTGGGATCTCTGTCCTCCACGGAAACTTTAAGAAGCCCCTTCTGCTCCTTTATCTTTATTTTTCTCTGTATAAAAGCGACAAGTCCCCCCCTGCTCCTTCCTGGATAATATTTCCTGATATTCAGGCCGTCAACTATCATTTCCGCGAGCGTCTTGCTCTTCAATATGTCGGAAAAATTCGTTGTCCTGCCAAGGAGGGACGTGGAAATATCCGTTGGGACATTGATAGTTGAACCTGTCATCATGGAGGATATCGCCACCATGCTCTCGATGCCGCTCTTGCTCTGCTGTGGTATCAGAAGCGTCGTCTCCGCACTGTAGGTCCAGGGCATTATCAGGCAGATGAGGACCGTTAGCACCACGGTGGCCGCGGTGAAGAAGATCATAAAATCCTTCCACTTCCGGATGACCTTTATATAATCTAGCAGGTTTATTTCTTCTTCCATATGATCACCTGTTCACGCTGGGATCCCACTGCGGCGAGGAAACAATATCCCTGACAGCGTTCCTTGAATCACGGAACCCGATAAGTATGCCTGCCATGTCGGCCCAGTCGGCGAACCATGACTGCGGCACGTAAATGACATCGCCGGGAAGTATCATAGGATTATTGGAATCCCTGTCCCACGAAAGGTATTTATTGACCTTCACTTTTATCACAACAGGATTGGACGGGTCGCCCCTTATTACCCCGATATTGTCCGTTGCAGCGAACCTTGTAAAGCCGCCGGCGCTACCGATGTAATCCGCGACTTTTGCGCCGTCAATGTACCTTACCGCGCCTGGCTTCACCACAAACCCAAGAACATAGACCTGGTTGAACTTCTGCGGCAGTATAACGGTGTCGCCGTCCTCAAGTATCACGTTCTGCCCAATATCCCCGTCCTTTTCCACCTTGTAAAAATCCACCGATATTTTCTGGTCTTTTCTTTTTACCGTTATCTGGTTAAGGTCCGCATAAGGCGTGAATCCCCCGGCAAGATTGATGAAATTGATAAGCCTGCATTCTTCGGGATTGCCGTCCGGCACGCCATACATCCCCGGCCGCATCACCTGGCCCATGATATAAACCTTCACCGGCTTCGGATTCTTTACAAGCACGGTGACCTGGGCATCGGGCGCGTAATTCTTCAGGCCCTTCTTTATTATATTTTCAAGGTCCTTCGTTGTAATGCCTTCCACTTTTATCACGCCTACCAGCGGCACATAGATCCTTCCGTCCCTGGAAACGGTCACCGAGTGAGTATCCTGCGCCACCGTTGTTACAACGGTTTGCGCCTGGTTAGTTATAACAGGATTGACTATGAGGATGTCCGGATTGTCCCTGTTCCAGGCATGGATCTCAAGCGTGTCACCCGCGCCTATCATATAATATCTCTGTTCAACCTCTGCTGAAAATGACGCAAAGGCCAGTATGCAGGCTGCCAGGCCAATGAATAATATCAACGAAATGCGTCTCATTTAACTATCTCCGATGCATGAACGAACTTTATCCCGTTCCTCGCGTATACTGGCATCATTTTCTTCAGGACATTAATGGTGGCCACCCTTGTGGCATGCCCTATCCCCACGGCTGTTCCATGCAATTCAGCGATCGAGACCAAATATTTGAACTTCCCCTCTATCTCGGCTTCGCTGTTCACGCCGTCCAGGAACACGTTGTTATCCGAGGAGGGGATACGAAAGCTTTTCGCTATCTTCCCTGCCAGGGAACCTCCGGATGTCCTGCTGTCTATGAAATACAATCCCTTTCCCTTCATGCAAGTAAAGATCGCATTCATTACCCTTTCGTCCTTTGTCGCCTTCGAACCCAGGTGGTTGTTGAAACCCGCGGCCGTCTTGATAAAGGCAAGGTCATCCGTCACGGTCTTCATTATTTCCTCGTCGCTTAAGTCGCACACCACCATCCCGCCATCACTCCTCACGTAAGCATGGTTCTCCGGTTCCATCGGCAAATGCAGCATTACCTCAAAGCCGGACCTTTTCATTGCCTCCGCAATGGTGGAAGACGAAGCCATATGGGGGAGAACGCTTATGGTCAGCGGCTCCTTGATGAGGCATATTTCCCTGTAATTGGGGATGTTCCCGCCCGCGTCATCAAGGATTATCGCCACCTCCGCCTTTGCTCTTCTGGGCGGTCTAACCTTTTCCTTTAGGGTCTTTTTCTCCCGCGGTCTTTCCTCCACGTAAACCTTGAATTTATATACCGAAAAAACGATGTCAATAAAGAACGCAAAAAATATTATCAGCACAACAGCCATGCCGATATGCAGCTTCAGCCTCCTGTCTTCGCTGAGCCTCTTCCAGTCCAATCTATCTAGGCGAAAACGCACTGGCCTTTCCCGTTTTATCTTTTCTTGATTCCAGCTTCACTATCAGTGTGCTCAAGACCTCGATGGCCTTTTTCAGTTGAACGTCGTCTTCCAGGTCCTTATGCTCTATAAGGGCCTCCTCCACCTCTTTTGTCGGGACCTCAATTACATAATCGGGTGCTATGCCTTTTTTGGAAATATCCGTCCCGTTCGGCGTAAGGTATTTCGCTATCGTCAGAAGGACGGCGGATCCGTCTTCAAGCTGCTTCACGTTCTGGACGGAGGCTTTCCCGAACGATCTTGTGCCTACAAGCCTGGCGATATTATTGTCCCTGAGCGCGCCGGCAAGTATTTCTGACGCCGAGGCGCTGGACTCATTTATTATGGCTACCACCGGCTTGCTCCAGTGCAGGTTCCCGGAACTGCTTATCGTTTCCTTCTTCCCCTCGCGGTCTATGGTGTAAACTATGACACCTTCCTTTATGAACATGCTGCCTATCTCGATCGCGTTCTGCAGCAGTCCCCCGCCGTTGTTCCTCATGTCCACGATAATGCCCTTGATCTTCTTTGATCTCATGTAATCCAGTGCTTTTTCCATTTCTTCGCTTGCGTTCTGGTTCTCAAATGTATTCAGCTTGATGTAACCGATATCGCCCTTAAGTATCTCCGTTTCTACGCTTTTTATCACTATCTTTTCCCTCAGTATCTTGTAGTCTTTCGGAGAGGTTGCGGAACCTCTAAGTATGCCCAGTCCCACATAAGATCCCTTTACGCCCCTGATCAGGCTTACAGCTTCATCAAGCGCCATGTCCTTTGTCGGTTTCCCGTCGATCGTCGCGATCCTGTCCTTGGGCTTCAATCCCGCTTTCCAGGCGGGGGTGTCCTTGATGGGGGAGATCACTATGATCTGCTTGTCCTTTATGCCTATATATATCCCTATGCCGCTGTAAGAGCCGGAAAGCCTTATCTTCATCTCCTTGTACGACGACGGTTCCAGGAATCTGGTGTATGGATCATCAAGCGAGTCAAGGAGCCCCCTTATCGATCCATACATAAGTTTTGAGTTGTCAAGGTTCTTGTCGACGTAATCGTTCTTAACGGCGTCCAGCACCTGAAGATATATATTCAATTTTGATTCAAGATCATCCGCCGATCTCGCTTTATGGACATCGACAGTGAGAAAAACGGAGATGACCGCAACGATCAGTACGGCCATAAGCGCCAATCTTCTGTTCATTTTCATGATTATCCTATTCCCCCTTTTTTATTGTTCCACCCGGCATTCGTTCATTGCAGGTACGGCAGCGGATCCACCGGCCTGCCGTTGAACCTTATTTCAAAGTGCAGATGCGGTCCGGTGGAATATCCCGTGCTGCCCACAAGCCCGATAACCTGGGCTTTTTCAACCTTCTGGCCTGTCTGCATGTACACCCGGGACATGTGGCCATAAACGGTAGTATACCCTCTGCCATGATCAATGACCACCGCTTTCCCGTATCCGTCCCACCAGCCGCTGAATATCACTTCGCCGCTGTCGGCAGAGATGATCGGCTTGCCGTATGAGGCCGCCAAGTCCACCCCGGAATGCAAATGATAACCGCCCCATATTGGATGACGCCTGTAACCGAACCTCGAAACTATCCTCCCGCTTATCGGCCAGTTGAAGCGTCCGGTGCTTGCGGTTTTCGTTACGCCCCGCGACCTTACGAAACGCTCGATCTCCAGGCTGCTTGCCTCCAGCTGTTTGATTCGCCTCTCGTATTCCTGTCTCCTGCTTCGCAAGCTCTGATAGACGCGCTCTTTTTCGGTGCTTGACCTGGTTATCTCGCGCTTTTCATTCTCAATGACCTTGACCGAACCTTTTATTTCCTTGTTCGCTGATTCAAGCTGCAGCTTCGCGCTCTTCAGTTCCTCAACCTGCTGCCTTATATTGCCTATAAGCTGCGCATCATAAGCTATTATTCGCCCGAAGTAATAGCTCCTGTTAATGTAATCGGCCATGGACTTTGACGCAAAAAGGATCTCAAGGATCCCGCCGCTTCCGCTCTTGTATATCTCGATTACTCTCCGTTTCAGTTCCCCGCTTCTTTCCTTGATCTTCTCTTCCGCGTCAATGTATTCTTTCTTCAGCTCAACTATCTTTTTTGTGTTATATGATACCTTCTGCTTGGCCCCCTGCAGGCTTTTCTGGGCGCGCAAAAGGTTCTTCCTTATCAAGTATAAGCTGCTAAGGGCTTTTTCCTCCTCCACCCGCGTTAATTTTAGCTTCTGTTTCTGCTCCGCCAGCTGCGACTGTATGTTCAGCAGTTTTTTCTGCTCACTGCTTGCATCTTCACAATAATTGCCGTGAATGTCAAAAAAAACCAGAATGAGCGCAGCGAATATAATTGCTTTTTTCACAATAAAACAAGCGTCAATGATACCACAAATTCAGCCCTTATCCAAGCTCCCCAGCCCCGAAAGTATGCGCTCCGCTTCACTTCGGGGCAAGCATTTTGGCGGACCTTCTTTTCCTGTGGAAAGTTATGGCGAATCTATGGGCTTCGTCCCTTATCCTGCGGAGCATCCTGATGGCTGGGATATCTTTATTCAGCTTAAGCGGATTTTTCCTGCCCGGCAGGTAAATTTCCTCAAGTTTTTTTGCCAGGGCGGCGACAGATATCCCCTTGGGGACCGCTCTCATGGCCGCGCCAAGCTGGGGGGCGCCGCCATCGATAAGGATGAGGCCTGGCAAAGGCAACTCTGCCGCCAGATCGCCGTGATATCTCCTTTTTACGATCTCATTGATGCCGGCAACATCGTTCATACTATTTGTCCATTTGATCTTGAATTTCCTGTAATCGGACTTAAAGGGTATGCCTTCCTCAAAGACCACCATGGAACCCACCGTTTCCACCCCCATTGTCGTGGATATATCGAAAGCCTCGATCCTGAATGGGATCCTGTCAAGTCCAAGCATCCTTTTTAGGTCAAGCAAAGAATCATATGTGTCCCCTTCCGCTTTCAGCCTTTGTTCAAGTATCAGCTTAGCGTTCTCATTTGCCATCCTGAATAACCCTTTATATATTCCGGATGAGGGCGGCCTTACCCGCACTTTCCCCTTTTTGATCTTTGACAGGGCTCCCTCAATAAGCTTTATGTCGCCCCTTTTCACATCAGCGATTATTTCGGCCGGCATAAAAGCCGCAGATGCATAATATTGGACAAGGGTGTTGGATAGAATGTCATCATCCAGGTACTTTATGTTCTTGATGAAATATGATTCCTTCCCTATCAGCTTTCCCTGCCTCACCTCCAGTATCAGGACGAGCGCGTGGCCGCCAAAAACCTGAACTGAAAAAACGTCCCTGTCCTTCTTGTCTGTGGTGACCACCTTCTGTTCCTCGTGCATGTTCTCGAACAGCTTTATCCTGTCCCTTATGCTTGCAGCCAGTTCGTACTCTTTATCGCGGGATGCCTGCGCCATCTCTTTCTTCAATTTGTCTATCGCGGCATCGTATTTGCCCTCCAGAAATAGCTCTATGTCCCTCACGGATCTCATGTATTGTTCCCTGGTGACTTTCCCTGCGCATGGAGCAAGGCACTTTCCCAGATGATAGTAAAAGCAGGGCTGGTCCAGTTTTTTGAGGTTTTTGCACCATCTTATCTGGAAAAGCCTTTTAACTGTCTTTATTATGTCCCTTGCCGTCTGCCCCCTGTAAGGGCCGAAGTAACAGGCGCCGTCATTATCCATTTTCCGCACCATCAAAAGGCGTGGCCATTCTTCATTCATGGTCAGTTTAAGGTAGGGATATTGCTTGTCATCCCTCAGCAGGACGTTGAATCTGGGCTTGTGCTTCTTGATGAGGTTCGCTTCCAGTATCAGTGCTTCAAGTTCCGTTGATGTCACGATAAAGTCTATGTCGGATATGTAAGGCGCTATCTTTGAATCCGCGCGGAAATGCGCCTTCACCCTCTTTGCAATGGATATCGCCTTGCCTACATATATGATCCTGCCTGATCTGTCTTTTATTAAATAAACGCCTGGTTTATCGGGGACAAAGCGGTCCTGATGCTTCATTCTATGGAAGTCGGTATAACGTTGACCTTCAGGGTGGCGGAAATATCTGAGGCGAATTTCACGGGCAACTCGAATGTTCCAGTGGATTTGATCGGTTCATCAAGGATGACCATTTTCCTGTCTATTTCCACGCCCAGGGCTTCATAAGCTTTCTGTGCGATATCTTGGGAAGTTACTGATCCGAAAAGTTTTCCTGATTCTCCAGCTTTGATCTCGATGCTGATCTCGGCGCCATTGACCTTGGAGGCAAGTTCCCGCAAGACGCCCCTTTCTTTTTCTTTTCTCTCCTCATTTGCCTGTTTCCTTTTTCCCAGCGCTCTCAACGCGGGCTCTTTTGCCTCCACGGCAAAACCCCTTGGAAGAAGGAAGTTCCTTGCGTAACCGTCGGACACGTCCGCCACTATATCTGGGGCGCCAAGGTCTTTCACGTCTTTAAGAAGGATTACTTTCATTATTCCACTGTGAAGGGCAAAAGGCCTATCTGCCTTGCTCTCTTAACCTCCCTTGCCACAGCCCTCTGATGCGTAGCGCAGCATCCCGAAGACCTCATGTTGAGGATCTTTCCTCTGTCATTGATGAATCTCCTCATCTGGTCCAGCTTTTTGTAGTCCGGTACCGTCTTATCCGCGCAGAAGATGCATACCTTTTTTCTTTTTTTCCTTAGAGGCCTTTGTTCTTTTTCGTCCCTGTCCCTATCTCTGTTCGCCAAATTCCTTCCTCCTTACAAATTAAAAAGGGATCTCATCCCCGGGAGCTGTTTCGCTTTCCTGAGCATTGCCCTCCGAGGTTTTTTTGTGCTCCGCAGGTGCGGAAGCCTCTTTTTTACCAAGCATCTGCATCCCGTCCGCCACCACCTCCGCATAGACCCTTTTCTCGCCGTCCTTTTCGTATGTTCTGATCTGGAGCCTTCCCTCTATCGAAACCGGTCTTCCCTTTTTTAAATATTCGCCGCAGATCTCGGCAAGCCTCCTCCACGCAACGATATTGATGAAATCAACTTCGTTGGCTTCACTTTTCGCGGAAGGCCTGTTCACCGCAACGGTGAACCTTGCAACAGGTACCCCGCTTGGCGTGTATCTGAGCTCCGGGTCCTTTGTCAAATTCCCTATTAAAAAAACCTTGTTATACATATTTTCTAATCCTTAGCTCCCGCGCCTAAAAGGGCAGATCGCTTTCTTCTTCCGGCAGTTCCTCCAGGCCCGGCACGTCATCCGGAACTTTCTCCTTCTGTGATTGCGGCGCGGAAGACGTTGTCGTACCTTCTTTTAAGTCGCTGCCGAGCATTTTAATGCTTCTCGCAATGACTTCCGTGGTCCACTTCCTTACGCCATTCTCGTTCTCAAAAGACCTCACCTGTATGCGCCCTTCCACAAGGACCGGATTGCCGCGCTTAAGGTACTGCCCGCAAACTTCAGCAAGGCGTCTCCAGGCCACTATGTCGATATTATCGACCTGCTTTTGCACGTTCTCCTGCGCAAATCTGTCCACCACGATCTGGAACTTTGCCACCTGCACTCCCTCCACCGTAAAACGGACTTCCGGGTCATTCGTCAGTCTTCCCACCAGTATTATGCGGTTCAAGTTCGCCATTGAATTAAGTTCTTTCTCCCGGCTGCATGATCATGGACGGCTCTATTTCCACCCTCTCTTCTTTCTCTTCTTTCGCTTCTTTTTCCGCCGGCTTGGAACAAACCACGGAATACCTTATCACCTCTTCAGTAACGTTCAGAAGCGATTTAAGGTCGTTCGGGGATCCGGATTCCCCGTTGAAATTAATGAGAACATAAAAACCATCTGACGCGTTCTTTGCCCTTTTCATGCGGTACTGCAACTTCTTCATTCCCCATTTGGAAATGCTGATGTCCGCCGAGCCGGAATCCTTCAGTTTTTTTTCAAATTTGGCGGTCATGGCATCGATCTTGTCTTCTGCAACTCCTCCATTGAAAACTATAATTGCTTCATAAGGTTTCAAGTGTTTTCCTCCTTAATTTTCACAACAGCTTGGCAGTATAGCACATGGCGGAATCCTTGGCAACATTAAAATATTATTTGACTTGTCTAAAATACTGTGATAATATGCCCAAAATGGAGGAGGTAGATTGTACCTAAAAAACCTCTCGCTCAGGGGTTTTAAAACTTTCGCAGATAAGACCGTTATCGAGTTTAATCCCCCGGGCAGTATAACGGCTATTGTAGGACCCAATGGCTGTGGAAAAAGCAACGTGGTTGACGCCATCAGGTGGGTCCTGGGAGAGCAGAACCCGAAAGAACTTCGAAGTTCCGCCCTCGAGGAAGTTATTTTTGCCGGCTCATCCGCGCGCAAGCCTCTTTCACTCGCCGAAGTATCTATAGACCTTGATAATTCCGACAACAAGATAAAAACCGACTTCACCGAGCTTTCGATAAAGCGCAGGACGTTCAGGAGCGGCGAGAGCGAATTCTTCATAAACAAGGCCAACTGCAGACTGAAGGATATCCGTGACCTTTTCCTGGATACCGGCCTTGGAGGAGGATCATACTCCATAATCAGTCAGGGGCAGGTTGACGCCATACTTTCATCCAAGCCGGAGGAACGCCGTAAAATATTCGAAGAGGCCGCAAAAATAAACAAATACAAGTTCAGGAAGACCGCCGCCGAGCGCAAGCTCATATCAACCGAACAGAACATGCTCCGGATCGCGGACCTGAAAAGCGAGATAGCAAGCCAGCTGGCAGTGCTTGAGGAACAATCCAAAAAAGCGCTGGAGTTCAACGGGTTAAAGGAAAAGCTAAGGACCCTGGAAGTGGGCCTGTCAAAGAAGCAGATCAAAAGCATAAATGAAAAGAAGAGATCAATAGAGGAAAAGATGGCCGCGCTCAGGTCACAGATGGAGCTCGGGCTAAATCTGACACAGCAGTACGAATCGGAGAAGAACGCGAAAAAGGAGACAGCAAGGGCGCTTGAGAACGAGATCGAAGGTACCCGCCTTAACATAAGCGGTGCCAAGCTTTCATACGAAGAGAACAAAAGCTCGATCCTGCTTGAAAAAGAAAAGAAAAGGAACCTTGAGGAACGGATCGCGGAGCTGGAAACCCACATCGGCGAATTGACCTCCAAACTTAAATCGCTTTCGGCGAAAGAAAAGGAACTTCAGGCCGAATACAGGACGACCCTGGAAGCCCGGGGGAAAGCCGAAAAAGAACTGCGGACAAACGAGGAAAAGCTGAACAGCGCGGCCTCTTCCCAGGAAGCCCTGGAGCTGGAAATTAACGACCTGAAGACCTCGATAATGGAAAAGGAAAGCGCTCTTTCACAGGAAAGGAACAGGCTTGTTGAACTTGAAAGCAATCTGAGGCTGGCGATCGAAGAGAGCCATCATGACGAGGAACTGGTCAAAAAACTGGAGAACGAAAAAAGTGAGCTGATCGACAGGGTCCGGGAACTGGAAGCTTTGTCTGTATCGCTGGATGAGAAAATAAAAAGCGGCGCAAGTATACCGGTGAACGTCAAATCCTCCAGGGAAACGCTTGAAGCTTCTTTTGGAAAAGTACACGGCCCGGCCGCGAAGCTCGCTTCGGACGGCGAAAGCCAGAAAATTGAGATAGAAATACAATACGGCCAGAACATTGATGTCAGGTCGGTCAAATTGAACAACAGCCTCATCCTCTCTGAAGGATCGATCACCGGAGGAAGCCTTAAGGAAAAAGTGGCCGATATACTGAAAAAAGAGAGGGAAATAGTGGCGGTGATAGAACATGCCAGGACCAGCCAGGAGGCGGAAGCGAAACAACTGGAGCTGAAGAACACCGAGGAGGAGATCGACCTCACCATCAGGAGCCTCTCCGCAAGAAAACACGAGATAGAGGACATAACATCGAAAAAAGCGTCGCTTGCAGCCAGCATCAAAATACTGGAAGAAGAAAGCGGCAAGCTCAACGACAGGCTGGCTGCATCCAGCAATATGCTGAAGAACGTGACGAAAGAAAAAGAGGATCTGCTTTCAAGATATGCGGAAAGCAAGGCCGATTTCACCAGCGTATCCTCCAGGTCGGGGGCACTTTCTAAGGAAGCCGCGGCCGCAAACTCGGAGATGCAGTCGATACGCGAATTCATAAGCCAGAGGAACAAGGCTGATATGCAGGAGAAACTTGGCCAGTGCAACGAGAGGATCGTCGAGCTGGAGCGATCGCTGCCAAAGTTGATCGAACAGGAACAGGTGTCCCTGAAAAACCTGGAATCCCTGCAGGCAAAGAAGGTTGTCATTGAAAAAGAGATAGAGGAACTTGAGAAAAAACTTTCCTGCGGCACCAGCGATGACAGGGTGATAAGGGATGCTCTCTCAAAAGAAGAGGTCTCCCTGGCGAAAATGGACGGCGAGCTTGCCGCTATGAGCGAAAAAATGATGAACGAATACGGCATGACCATCGATGATGTGGTTTCCTCGGACATCGACATCCCCGTGACCAGGTCCAGAGAAGAGGCGGAGCAGTTCAGAAAAGCCATTGCGGCTCTCGGCCCCGTCAATCTGCTTGCCACCGAGGAATTCGAGAAAGCGCGCGAAAGGTTCAACTTCATTGAAACGCAATACACCGACCTTTCGCTGGCAAGGGAGAACCTTTCTAACCTGATAAAGGAGCTGGACGAGAAAGCAAGGGCGGATTTCATTGAAACGCTGAAAGTGATCAACGCCAACTTCTCGGAAATATTCGCAAAGCTTTTTGAGGGCGGCGAAGCAAAGCTTGAAGTGCCGGAAGGGCAGGATATCCTGGAGGGCGGGATAGAGATCATCGCGCGGCCGGGCGGCAAGAGATGGCTTAACCTCTCCGTCATGTCCGGCGGCGAAAGGGCACTTACTGCGATCGCGCTGCTTTTCGCGCTTTTAAAGACGCATCCAAGCCCGTTCTGCCTGCTGGACGAAGCCGACTCCGCGCTGGACGAATCCAACGTTCACAGGTTCACAAAAATGCTGAAGGAATTCTCGCTCACCACGCAGGTGGTGCTCATAACGCACAACAAGCAGACGATGTCGATAGTGGACAACATGTACGGCATCACGCAGGAAGAACCCGGCGTTTCAAAGGTCATTTCGGTAAAATTAGCAAAGGCCGCCTGATGCTGAGATTGCTCATAATATTCCTCATTACCCTTATGCCTGTAGCTTCGTTTTCCCAGGTAAAGAACGAAGTCAATGGGAAAACCGTCTGGCAAAAGAACGGCATCGCTATTAATGACTCACAGGGGCACAGCATAAGGCAAAATCCAAAGGCTGTTTACCTTGACGACGGCTCCTGCGTCGTCGTATGGGAGGACGCAAGGAACGGATTCACCGATATTTATGCGCAAAGGCTGGATCAGCGCGGGGCAAAGCTCTGGGGAGAAAAGGGCGTTGCCATATGTGACGCCCCGAAAAATCAGTCATTCCCGCAGATAATCAATTCCGGCGATGGTTTCATGATCATCGCGTGGCAGGATTACCGTAAGAATAATTCGGATATTTATGTTCAAAAGATCGCCTTGTACGGCAAGACGCTCTGGGAAAAAAATGGACTGCCTGTGTGCAAGGCTGCGGCGAACCAGCTTTCCCCCCAGCTCGCCGGTGACGGCACGGGCGGCGCTATAATAACCTGGTACGATTACAGATCGGGCAAGGGTGAGGATATATATGCACAGAAAATCAGCAGATCCGGCACTACCGAATGGGCGCTTGACGGAATTGCCGTCTGTGTAGAGCAGGGAACGCAATGGTACCCGCAAATAGCAGGCGACGGTTACGGCGGGGCGATAATCTGCTGGGACGACAAGAGGAGCGGTTACTACGACATATACTCTCAAAGGATCGATCCTGCCGGCAACGCCGTCTGGCAAAAGAACGGCATCCCTGTGTGCGCCGCTCCGGAAAACCAGGAGTATTGCCAGATAACATCGTGTGAATCCGATCAATTCGTCATCGTATGGCAGGACTACAGGAACGCGAACGCGGATATATACGCGCAAAAGATAAATGTGAACGGCAGCGTAGTATGGAAAACGAACGGAGAGATAGTGTGCGGTGTTGCCGCGAACCAGGAAAGGCCGCAGATCGTGGGCGGGAAATATCCGGTGATAATATGGAACGATTACAGGAATGGCACCGGCAACTCGGATATTTTCTGCCAGAAACTCTCGTCCACCGGTACTCCGCTCTGGTTCCAGTACGGCGTCGCCATATGCGAAGCCCCGGGTAACCAGCTGAATCCGAAAGCGGTTTCAGACGGCGATGAAGGCGCCGTGATCGCCTGGCAGGACCAGAGAAATCCGTCTTCCGCCATATTCGCAAGAAGGATCAATAAGGATGGCAAGGCTCTTTGGGTAGTGGATGGAAGGACCATCTGTAACAGCAATAGCTACGCGGAATTCCCCGTTATCTCAAGTGCCAAGGACGGCAATTTCATCATAGTTTGGCAGGATAAACGCAGCGGCGGACTGGATCTGTACGCCCAAAAAATAGATGCCGGCGGAGCGCTTTTATTGAAGAACAACGGGACGGAAATAGTTTACGCGTTCGGGTCCGTGTCACAGCAAAAACCCAGGATAGCGAAGTCCGGAAAAGAAGAATATATCATAGTCTTTGAGGATTACAGGAACGGTTATTCGAACGTTTATGCCCAGAAGATCAATAACAACGGAAAACTTCTTTGGACGAGGGACGCGATCCGGCTATGCAACTATGAAAGCAACCAGCTTAATCCCGAGCTTGTAAGCGATGACGACGGGGGGGCGCTTATCGTATGGGAAGACGCCAGGTCGGGAGCATCAAACATATATGCCCAGAAGATCGATCCATACGGGAACGCCCTCTGGGATGAGAACGGCATAATGATATGCCAGGCGGACGGGGAGAAAACCAACCCGAAGATAGCAAAGGATCTGAAAGGCGGAGCCATCATAGTCTGGCAGGATTCAAGGAAAAGACCGGGTTTCTTCGATCTATACTCGCAAAGGATAGACAGGAACGGCTCTCTCATGTGGAGGGTTGACGGAGTGGACCTGAGCAGCAGCCCTGGTATCCAGACCAATCTGAAAATCGATTCCGACGGTGAAGGCGGGGCCATAATAACGTGGGCTGAATATAAAGCGAACCTGAACACTCCCGATATTTACGCTCAAAGGATCAGCGGCACAGGGAACATCCTGTGGGAAACCGGCGCGCTTGCGGTATGCCGGGCGCCGGAAGCCCAGAGAAATCCGGATGTGTCCGTGGGGGATTCGATCATAATCGTCTGGGAGGACAGCGGCGGCGGGAACTATGACATATACGCACAGAAACTTAACAAGGATGGCACCATTGTTTGGACGTGCGACGGCATCCCGGTATGCACAGCGCCATACACGCAGCACGAACCAAGGCTGGTCATGAACAGTGACGGCGGCGCCACGATAACATGGGAAGATTACAGGAAAGCGAACTGGGATATTTTCGCGCAAAGGATCAACGATTCCGGCAGGCTCATGTGGACGAAGGATGGCGTTGAGGTATGCTCAGCAAACGGCACTCAGTACTCACCCCAGCTGGTCAAGAGCGATAATTCCTCCCAGCTGATCGTATGGGAGGATTACAGGAACAATAAAAGTTACAACATATACACACAGAAGGTCTCGGCCAAAGGGGATGTGCTCTGGGAAAAAGACGGTATTGCGATATGCGCCACGGAAGGTGGAGCAAGAAATCCCCAGCTGGTGGACGACGGCCGGGACGGGGCGATCGTGGTATGGACCGATTTCAGGTACGGAAGCTACGATATTTACGCTCAAAGAATCAATGAAAATCAAAATAAATGAACTTCTGATCCTTCTTTTCGTTCTAATTCTGACCTCGAACTGTTACTGCGAACAATGGCAAAAAAGCATCATCCCCGGCATAAACTATCGCCATATCAAGAGGATGACGGCAGCCGGCCCTTTGCACATACATATCCTGAAAGTGGACATGAAGAACAATAAAATAAAAGTAAAGCCCGCTCTTGCAAAAGGGGTCATCGGCAGCCTGGAAAGAACAAGCAACATCGCTATTGAGAACAATGCCGTCGCCGCGGTGAACGGCTCATTCTTCGAAGCCAGGAAAAAGATCCACCTTCCCCTGGGATTGATGATAATCGACGGCCAGGTGGTGAACAAATCCATTCTGGAGCGGTCTTCCATAGGCATCACAAAGGACAATGACATTATATTTGGAACGCCAAGAACAAAGGGATACGCTGTGAACCTTGAGAACAAAAAAAGTGTGCCCATATGGGGCGTGAACAGGCCGAGGAAAAAGGATGAGGTCATAATTTACACGAATGAATACGGCGACCGGACTAGAACGAACAATTTCGGGAAAGAGATCGTCGTGGATGGGGACGGCAGGGTAAAGGACATAACCGATGGAAATTCCGCTATCCCAAAGGATGGTTACGTTATTTCGCTTCACGGCTGGTCGAGGGATTTTCTGGCCCACACAAAAAGAGGCGACAGGATCGGACTTGTTTATGACCTGACGGAAAAATGGAAGGATGTCTCTCAGGCCATAACTGGTGGGCCGCTGCTTGTAAAGAACGGGGAAATAGTCCACGAGAAAAGCCTGATAACTGAAAATTTCGGCAATGAAATGCTCCCCCCGAATTCAAGGACGGCCATCGGGATCTCCCGGGACGGGGAATTGATCCTTGCTGTGGTGGACAAACGGTACCCCTTAAGCATCGGGATATCATATGACGAGCTTGCGCAGGTCATGAGCGATGCTGGAGCGTGTGATGCCATGGGACTTGACGGCGGCCATGCAAGCACAATGTACATTAACGGAAATGTGGTGAACTACCCTCTGTGGGGAAGGGAAGCGCCGGTAAGCAATGCGATAATCGTCACATATGACGGCTGGAAGCTGGCCTCCGCGCCAAAGGTCTCCCGCGTATATATATATGTATATAAGCCGCCAAGTGAAGAATTGGTCGAAGCCCTGAAGAAAGGGGCCGAATTGACGCCTTCCGCATATATTGCCCGCGCGGAAGATTTCGGGATGTGGGGGCTGCAGGACCTCTATAACAGGGTCATAAAGCCGCTGGTGCCCGATACTATAAGCCAGCAGCCTTCCTCAAGGCCTTAGCCTTGTCCGTCTTCTCCCATGAAAGGTCAAGGTCGGATCTTCCAAAATGCCCGTAAGAAGCCACCTGTTTATAAATAGGTCTTCTCAACTTTAATTCACTGATTATTATCCCGGGCCGGAAGTCAAAGTTCTCCTCTATCAACTTATTTATCTTATCGTCCGCGACCCTGCCGGTACCAAAAGTATTGACGGAAACTGATAACGGCCTTGCAACGCCAATGGCGTATGCCACCTGCACTTCGCACTTGGATGCGAGCCCTGCCGCAACGATGTTCTTTGCAACATATCTCATGATATAAGAACCTGACCTGTCCACTTTTGTCGGATCCTTTCCCGAGAAACATCCGCCGCCGTGCCGCGCGCTGCCGCCGTAAGTATCCACGATTATTTTTCTTCCGGTCAATCCCGTGTCGCCCTGCGGCCCGCCTATTACGAACCTTCCGGTAGGATTAACATAATACTTGGTCTTCTTATCAATGTATTTCTCGGGAATGACGTACTTTATCACGTGCTTTATTATGTCGCTTTTTATCTTTTCATATTTCACGTGCGGGTCATGCTGGGCGGCTATCAGCGCGCTGTCCACCCTTATGGGCCTGTCGCCTTCATATTCAATTGTTACCTGCGACTTTCCGTCCGGCCTTAAATACGGGATGATCCCCTTTTTCCTGACGAACGCAAGCCTTCTTGTCAGCTTATGCGCCAGCATGATCGGCATCGGCATAAGTTCGGGAGTTTCGTCCGTCGCATAGCCGAACATCAGGCCCTGGTCCCCTGCCCCTAGATGCGCCAGGTCCTCATGGATCACTTCTCCGCCCTTTGCCTCAAAACTCTTGTCCACTCCCATCGCGATATCCTTTGACTGCTCTTTTATGGAGACAAGGACGCCGCATGTTTCATAGTCAAAGCCTATCTCCCTGCTTGTGTAACCGATATCCTTTATCGTGTTCCGGACAATGTTGGGGATATCCACGTAGCACCCGGTAGTTATCTCGCCGGCCACCATTACAAGGCCGTTCGTTGTGAATGATTCGCATGCAACTCGCGCCGGCGGGTCCTTTTCCATTATTGCGTCCAGGACCGAATCGGATATCAGGTCGCACATCTTATCCGGATGCCCTTCTGTAACTGATTCTGAAGTGAACAGATACTTATGCTTTGTCATTTTTCCGCCTCCCAATGAATTTATGTAAAAAACGAGGAAAGTATATCATCCGTATGTTAAAATGTCCACGTGGGTAACTTAAGCGAGCATTTTAATCACCAGGATTTTTTCTGCAAATGCCAGGCATGCAAGGGCACAAGGGACGCCGAATACAAGATACATCTTGGACTTGTGGGTGCCCTGGAGCTTTTGTGGATAAAGCTGAATAAGCCGGTAAAGGTCAAGTCCTCATACAGGTGCGAGGCGGAGAACGAAAAGCTGGGCGGGGGAAGGAAAAGCTTCCACATATACGGCAAGGCGGCGCACATATCCATTGACGGCATGACCCCTCAGGAACTGTTCAGGAAAGCAAGGGAGATCGAAGAAATAAAAGGACTCGGGCTTAATCTTGAGGAAGGAACGGTCCATATTGACCTTCGCAATGAGCCTTTAAGGGAAGAATGGGTCAAGGAAAAAGGCAAATATATAACATTAACCGCGGACAAGAAGCATATCTACGGTCTTGAGTAAATGAAGAACTTCATTCCCCAGTTCCAGTCCTATCTTGAATCGGAGCTGAACCTTTCGGGACACACCGTCCTCGCGTATTCAGGGGACATTGACCAGTTCCTTGGTTTTGCCAGAAGCAAGGGCTCGCTATTCGAGAACCCGGAAAGGATAGACCATAACTTCGCAAGGAACTATCTTAGGCAGCTTGAACTGAAAAAGCTCTCAAGAAAATCCATCGCAAGGAAGATATCATCATGCAGGGCTTTCTTCAGGTTCCTGCTCCGTGAAAGAAGGATAAAGCTGAACCCTTTCGAGCACATCTTGACTCCAAAGCTCGGCAAGAGGCTGCCGTCATTCCTTTATCCGGCAGAGGTCATCAAGCTGCTTAACGCTGTCAATCTGAAGCTGAAGAACGGTCCGCGCGACCTTGCCATCCTTGAGCTGATATACGCTTCCGGAATGCGCGTTGGAGAGGTGGCAAAGATCAAGATCGATGACATTGACCTTGAGAACGGGGAGATCCTTGTGCACGGGAAAGGCGACAAGGAGAGGGTGGCACTGATAGGCTCCCATTCCATTTCAACGATAAGGGATTACATTGAAGACAGGAAGAGGATCTCCGGCAGTGAAAAGATATTATTCATCGGGCGGACGGGATCAAGGCTTACGAGCAGGTCCATGGAACGAATGGTCAGAAAATACGCCAGGAAAGCCGGCCTGGCCAAGCGCGTCACTCCTCATACCCTCAGGCATTCATTCGCCACTCATCTTCTGGAGGGAGGAGCGGACCTTAAGGTGGTGCAGGAACTTCTTGGTCATTCTTCGCTCTCGACGACTCAAATTTACACTCACCTGACCAAGGAAAAGCTTAAGTCTGTGTATGACAAGGCCCACCCTAGAGCCAGATAAATAGAAGCCAGATATTGGGTGAGGGTTAGGAAGCCGTTATAGTAATTAGGATTGGCAGTGAGTATTAAATAGTTTTGTGTTTTATCTTGAAATTCGTCCATGCTTCCGACAATCTATATAATTGTTTTCCAATAATTTCGTATGATTCGATCAGTTCGTCACAATTAATCCCATATATATCTTTACATTGACTTAATCCTACATGGGTTTCGTTTGCTTCGCCCATGGCGTCATCCAGGTATTTCTGAAATCCCATTTTCTGATGTCTTTTAGCATATCCCTCGGCAATTAACCTTGGAATTGCCTTGCATGATCGCCTTATTTGATCCATTAGATCATATTTTTCGTTCTGAGGAAGTTTAGGAAGCACTTCCCGTATCACCTTGATAGCAGCAATATATGCTCTTTCATAAACATTTAGATCCTTGTAGGAATAAATAGATTTTTCGGTCTGTTTCACGTTTACAAACCTCCAATTTCTAGCCTCTATACTGGTATCTTTACCTTCACCCGATCACCAACCTCAAAAATTGGTAGCAATTTTAATGCCAGATGCTTTACACATAAAAACAGGTAAAAACTGTAGTGGCTCTCGTCACTTGCTGTCGCTTTCAGCAACAAAATGATTGACAGTTCACCCAGCTGGAGTAAAATTCAATCTGGTTTCAAAAAGGAGGTAAAATAAAATGAAAAAAAATAATTTGTTCTATATTCTGATCCTCGGTCTGTGTTTCGCAAGTTTCGCTTTCATTTACGGCTGCGGCTCGAATGCAACAGGAGGTGGAGGAGGCGGTGGTGGCAGCACTATTCAGAATAGAAAAGGGGTTTATTCCTATTCCGGCACCCAAGCATCCGGTGACGCCTGGAGCTGGACCATAAGCACAAGCGAATTAATTGGTACAAATGAAACGACCGGCATGTGGATGGCAGGCACCTGGAAAACTTTGCCAAGCGGTTTTGGAAAGGCAACAGTCGTGACCTCTGAGGGGGCAGGCGCTCCTCAGGTCGGTTCGAAAGCCCATTTCCTGGAATACCCTGACACTATGCTCCTTATTCATCCCTCTGATTCCAACGATGACAGGATCATGGTCTGCGCGGCTTCCGCCACACTTGAACCGGCAACAGGTAGATATGTGTTCGTTAAAATCCCGAAAATGAATTGGACCACTGCTGATGCTGCATTGGGCACGGTCGATGCAAGAACTGCTGGAACAGGTAAATTTGAGTTTGACATAACCGAATATTTAATCACGGGCGAAAAAACGGGAGACCATTCTGGAGTAGGGGATCCTTTTATCTATTTGAACGGCACATTCACCCAAGAAGCGGGAACAGATCCAACTGAAATATTTATGACCCCTTCCGGCATGTTCATAGGGGACAACGGACCGGGGAAGGGCGGTTTTGCCGGCGGGATAGCCAATGTTGATCCCTATGTATTTACTACAGAGGCGATTTCACATACATATAAAGGAGTCAGATTCATATATTATCCGTCCGGGACCGGAGAAACTGAACCTGCAACGGCTTCATATTTCTGCCCAAAGACAGTGAAGGCAACCAGCTACTCAAATGTTGATACAGGTAGCATTGACAACCGTGGATATGTGATCATCACTTTTGAAGCGTCCTCCGTTCCGGGATTCATGCAGGGAGATATTACCGGCTTTGATACGGGTGGGGGGGGTGGAGGGGGTGGTACTCATAAAGAATATCTGCAATGTGTGGCCTCAAAAGTCCACTCTGACCGACTAAATAAAGATCTTTATCTGTTTTTCGGTATCGGCCATGATGACTCCAATCGGGCGTTCAATATCCTTATGATACAGTCCAACTGACGACATCTTCTTGTTTTAACGAAGGCTGGCGGGAAAGGATCTCGCCAGCCTTTTTGTTTTTCCTTGACCCTGAAGTATGTCCGCCAAAGGCGGTATTAACTTCAGGGTTGACAACCCCCTGCCCTATCTCTATAATTCAACCCGTTTGCCTGCCCCGAAGAGATGCCTCGGGCATTCTTTCGGGGCTTGCCCGCCGAAGTCCCGACGCTCCTGTCGGGACGAAGGAGGGTTTTATGAAAATCGATGTCTCCGACCTCCTGAAGAGCGTCGGGGCGAAACTGAATATCGAGAAAAGCGAAGAACTTTCACTTAAGGAAGATGACCTGAACTTGTCTTCGCCTGTCTCCTTGAAACTTGATCTTGTTAATACCGGCCGCACGATCCTTGTTACAGGGACGGTCAGGGTCAAGGTAAAGCTGAATTGCTGCAGGTGCCTCAAGGATTTTGAATGCCCTGTAAGCATCAAGATCGATGAACAGTACAGGAAACCGAAAGGCTCTGCACTGGCCAGGAACGAACAGAACAGGACAAAAGAAGAGGAAATTGAGCTCAAGGAAAAGGATTTCGTATTTGAGATCGGCGAAAATAACATCCTTGACTTTGACGAGGCAGTAAGACAGAACATAATAACGGCTTTGCCGATCAAGCCGCTTTGCGACAAGGCCTGTAAAGGGATAAAGATCGAACTGCCATCTGCCAGGAAAAATATCGACCCGAGATTGGCAAAGCTAAAGGAGTTTAAAAATGCCGGTACCTAAAAAGAGACACTCAAATACAAGGACCAGGACCAGGAGGGCCAACTGGAAGCTAAGAACGCTCAATCTGGCCAAATGCCCTCAATGCAACTCCCCTGTGCTCCCACACCACGCCTGCAAAGTCTGCGGCACATACCAGGGAAGGACCGTGATCAAGATCGAAACAAAAGAGAAAAAGGAAACAAAAAAATCATCCCAACCCGCGAAACCAGAGCAACCATCAGGCAAAGAGGAAAAGCCTAAATCTTGATCCGAGTAGCACTTGACGCGATGGGCGGCGATCACGCCCCTTCCGAAACGATAAAAGGCGCCGTACTTGCGCTCCAGGGAAACCCAAACATAGAAATTATCCTTGTGGGGCGCGAAGCCGCCATATCCAGAGAACTCCGCCATTATAAAAAAGATCCGAGGATCTCCATAGTTAACGCGAACGAGGTCATTGAGACGAATGAGCCTCCTGTCCAGGCATTCAAGCAGAAGAAAGACTCCTCCATGTTAAAAGGCATTTCCCTGGTCAAAGATAACAGGGCCGATGCGTTTGTTTCCGCGGGAAATACCGGAGCGCTTATGGCGGCATCCCTTTTTGACCTGGGAAGAGTGGCCGGAATAGAGCGGCCGGCCCTTGCATCCATATTCCCTTCCAGAAAAGGGAAGGTGCTCCTCATCGATATGGGCGCCAATGTGGACTGCAAACCCAAGCACCTGGTCCAGTTCGCGAAAATGGGCACCATATATTCACGATATGTCCTCCGGGTCAATAATCCGAAGGTCGGCCTGGTCAATATAGGCGAGGAGCCCGAAAAGGGCAATGAACTTACAATAAGCACGTACCCTTTGTTGAAAGCTGAAAAAAATATCAATTTTGTCGGCATGGTGGAAAGCAAGGAGATATTTTCCGGCCATATCGATATCATGGTCTGCGACGGTTTTATCGGGAATTTGATATTAAAGTTCGGCGAATCCACCGCCACTTTCATTTTTGAGATGCTTGCGGCCGAACTTAAAAGCCATCCGCTCGCAACTCTTGCCGCGCTTTTCCTCATTCCTTCGCTGTTCCGGCTTAAAAAGAGAGTTGATTATGACGAATTCGGCGGAGCTGAGCTTTTGGGGATCAACGGCGTGGTCGTTAAGGCGCATGGAAGGGCAAAATCAAAGGCCATAATGAATGCTATAAGGGTCGCGGTAGAATCGGTGGAAGGTAAAGTGGTGGATTACATTTCCAAAGTTGGGGAAGCTTAAATGAAAAGAGCGGCAATAATCGGCACAGGATCATATGTTCCGCAAAAGGTCTTGACCAACGCTGACCTGGAAAAAATGGTCGACACTACCGATGAATGGATAACGGACCGCACAGGCATCAAGGAAAGAAGGATATCAGCTGATAACGAGGCCACATCCGATCTTGCGTTCATAGCTGCCCAAAGGGCCGTTCAAAATGCAAAGATCGATCCGAAAGAGATAGAACTTATCATAGTCGGCACTTCAAGTCCCGACATGCTGTTCCCTTCCACATCATGCATAGTCCAGGACCTGTTAGGAGCGGTTAATGCGGCCGCATTCGACGTTTCTGCCGCATGCTCTGGCTTCAATTTTGCGCTTGCAACGGCAGCAGGTTTTATTGAATCCGGCGTATATAATAATGTAATGGTGATCGGCGCTGATACCCTGACCAAGTACCTTGACTGGACAGACCGGAATACGTGCATACTTTTCGGGGACGGCGCAGGGGCGGTCATTTTAAGGTCGTCTACGGACGGCAGCGGCGTTATTGCAAGCCACCTGGGCGCCGAGGGAAGCGGAGGAAAATACCTGATAATGCCCGGCGGCGGCTCCCGCGATCCGGAAGCAAAGAAGCGGTTCATATGGATGGACGGCAAGGAAGTCTTTAAGTTCGCGGTCAAGGCCCTTCCTAAGTCGATAAAAGCGGTGCTTGAAAAAGCAAATTTAAAGCCCGGCGACATTTCCCTTCTCATCCCACACCAGGCAAACACAAGGATAATCGATTTTGCGCTTAAAAATCTAGGCTTGCCAAAAGATAAAGTGTATGTTAATCTCCAGCGCTATGGCAATACCTCCGCTGCCTCTATCCCCATTGCACTTGACGAAGCGTTAAGGGATAAAAGGATAAAAAAAGGGGATATTGTCGTACTTGCGGGTTTTGGCGCAGGGCTTACATACGGCGCGAACATAATTAAATGGTAGGAGGTTAGCCTCATCATGGATTACGGATTTACCGAAGAACAGAAGATGATACAGGAACTTGCCAGGAAGATCGCCATAGAAAAGGCGCTCCCGATAAGGGCTCATCTTGATGAAACAGGGGAATTCCCCTGGGAGGTCGTAAAGGCCTGCGCAGAAGCCAATCTTACCGGCATCGGCATTGATGAAAAATACGGCGGCATCGGAAGCGGCACACTGGGGTACTGCATCGCGACAGAAGAATTATCAACGGTCTGCGGCGGCATAGCCCTTTCATACGCCGCCACGGGCCTTGGAACAATGCCGATAATCCTTTTCGGCACCGAAGAACAGAAACAGAAATACCTTCCGGATATAGCCGCCGGCAAAAAGCTTGCGGCGTTCGGCCTTACCGAAGCGAACGCGGGCTCGGACGCGGGCGGAATGCAGACCACCGCAAAAAAGGACGGCGATTACTATATCCTGAACGGCACAAAGCAGTGGATAACGAATGGCGGCGAGGCGGAAACATATTCGGTCATCGCGATCACGGACAGGAAAAAAGGCTCGCGTGGAGCTTCCGCTTTCATATTGGAAAAAAACATGCCCGGCTTCACTTTCGGCAAGAAGGAGAACAAGATGGGAATAAGGGCATCCGCCACAAGGGAGCTTGTTTTCCAGGATTGCAAGGTACATAAGAGCCAGATGCTCGGGAAAGAAGGAATGGGATTCATTGTAGCAATGAAGACCCTGGACAGGACCAGGCCGGGTATCGCGGCGCAGGCGGTAGGCATAGCCCAGGGTGCTTTGAATGAAGCGCTCAAGTATTCAAGGGAAAGGGTGCAGTTCGGGGAAAAGATCAGCTCTTTCCAGGCGATACAGCACATGCTTTCCGACATGGCAACACAGGTGGAAGCCGCAAGAGCGCTTGTATATGCCGCCGCAAGGGCGATCGACTCGGGTTCGGAAGAGACCTCAAAAATATCGGCAATGTGCAAGCTTTTCGCATCGGATACCTGCATGAGGGTCACCACCGATGCGGTGCAGATATTCGGCGGATATGGCTACATGAAAGAATACCCCGTTGAGAAGATGATGAGGGATGCCAAGATAACCCAGATCTACGAGGGCACCAATCAGATCCAGAGGAACGTGATAGCCCTGGAGCTGATAAAAGAGATGGCGTCCAAGAAATAGATCAATGAACATCATCGTCTGTATCAAGCAGGTCCCCGGAACCACTCAGGTAAAGATAAATCCAGAGACCAACACCCTTATCAGGGAGGGTGTGGAAGCCATCATCAATCCATTTGACGAGAACGCCATAGAGGCCGCTCTCCAGCTTCGAGACAAGCACGGCGGAAAAGTAACTGTCATAACAATGGGCCCTCCGCAGGCAGCCAACGCTTTAAAGGATGCCTTAGCCCTTGGCGTGGATGAGGCGATCCTGTTATCAGACAGGGCTTTTGCGGGTTCTGACACGTGGGCAACAGGATACACCCTCGCTTCCGCAATAAAAAAGCTGGGGGCTTTCGACCTGATAATTTGCGGGAAACAGGCCATTGATGGTGATACCGCTCAAGTGGGTCCGGGAGTCGCTGAATTCCTTAACCTTCCCCAGGTGACATTTGCCGTGGGAGTTGAAGTGAATAACGGCATTATGAGGGTCAACAGGCTGCTTGAGGAGACAAATGAGATCGTTGAACTCAAGCTCCCCGCGGTGATCACCGTCGTAAAACAGATGAACACTCCAAGGATGCCTTCGTTCAAGGGCAAGATAAAGGCCAAGAGCGCGGTCATCCCCACATGGGGCGCAAAGGAGCTGAACGCTGCCGATAACTGTATCGGACAAAAAGGTTCGCCAACGTCCGTGGTCAAGATATTCACGCCTCCACCGAAAGGCGGCGGAGAGATTCTGCAGGGATCAGTTGATGAAATGGTAGATTCGCTAGTGAAAATACTTCGCGACAGGAAGGTCTGCTGACATGGGAATAAGGATCATCAATGAAAAGTGCATAGGGTGCAAGCTCTGCATTTCTGCTTGTCCCCTTGGCGCAATAACTGTAGTCAATAAAAAGGCCATTATAGACCTTGATAAATGCAATCTCTGTAATGCCTGTCCTCCTTCCTGCAAATTCAACGCGATAGAGATCACAAAAGAGGATGTTCATGTTGTTGACAAGAGCAAGTATAAAGGCATCTGGGTATTTGCGGAGCAGTATGAGGGCGATGTTCATCCCGTGGTGATCGAGCTGCTTGGCGAAGGGAAAAAACTGGCGAAAGACCTTGGATGCGAGCTTTGCGCGCTTCTCCTGGGAGGAGCTGATATCGAAAAAGAAACAAAGAAACTCATAGAGTGCGGCGCGGACAAGGTTTACATAGCAACAGCTCCTGAATTAAAACACTACACCACCCTCCCCTACGCATCCATCATATCCGAGATGATAAACCAGTATAAGCCTGAAATAGTCCTCTTCGGGGCGACCACCACAGGGCGCGACCTTGCTTCAAGGATCGCGGCACGTATCAATGCCGGGCTCACCGCGGACTGCACCGGCCTTTCGATAGACAAGGAAACTAAATTACTCCAGCAGACACGTCCGGCTTTTGGCGGAAATATCATGGCGACAATTATCTGCAAGAACCACAGACCGCAGATGGCTACCGTGAGGCCGAAGGTATTCAAGAAAGCCGAGCCGGATAAGTCAAGAAAAGGCCAGGTTATCAAGGTCACTCCAAAGATCGAACAGAAAGACCTTGTCGCAAAGATAGTCGACATAATCAAGGACGCGACCGTGAAGGTCAACCTTTCTGAAGCGGAAATAATCGTATCCGGAGGACGTGGCTTACAGGCAGCCGAGAACTTCAAGCTGGTGGAGGAACTGGCTGATGTGATCGGCGGAGCTGTTGGCGCTTCCCGCGCAACAGTGGACGCCGGCTGGATATCATCGCATCACCAGGTGGGACAGACAGGCAAAACGGTTTGTCCCAAGCTCTATATCGCGGTAGGGATCTCCGGCGCTATACAGCATCTGGCGGGAATGGGCTCTTCCGATATCATAGTGGCGATCAACAAGGATCCCGAAGCACCGATATTCAAGGTGGCAACATACGGGGTCGTCGGTGATCTTTTTGAGGTCGTGCCGAAACTCACAAGAAAATTGAAAGAGGTTAGAGGATAAATGGCGAAAATAGCTTTCGTGTTCCCAGGACAGGGCTCCCAGTATGTGGGAATGGGCAAAGACCTTGTGGCGAAGTTCAGCTACACAAAAAAGTTCTTTGACGATGCCAACGCCGCACTTGGTTTTGACATTCAAAAGCTATGTTTTGAGGGCCCGGAAGAGGAATTGAAGAAGACGGAGATCACTCAGCCGGCCATCCTGACCGTTTCCGCCATCTGCCTTGAGGCGATGAGATCCTTTGGCGGGATCAAGGCTGAAGCTGTCGCAGGGCACAGTCTTGGAGAATATACGGCCCTATATGCGGCCGGTTCGCTCAGCTTTAAAGATGCGATAAAGCTTGTTAACATGAGAGGAAAATTCATGCAAACCGCGGTCCCGCTAGGTGAAGGCACAATGGCTGCGATACTCGGGCTTGACCGTAATATCGTAAAAGACATCTGCGCAAAAGCTTCTGCCAAAGGCGTGGTTGAAGCCGCTAATATCAATAACCCCGGACAGATAGTGATATCCGGCAAGGTCGCGGGGGTCGCGGAAGCCGGAAAGCTGTGTAAGGAAGCAGGGGCAAAAAGGGTGATCGAACTCCACGTAAGCGCCCCGTTCCACTCAAGCCTGATGAGGCAGGCGGCGGATAACCTTGCGATCGAACTGGACAAAATAGCGATAAAGGATGCACAGGTTCCCGTAGTTTCCAATGTGACCGCGGATTACGTAACAAGCGCCGTAACAATAAAAGAACTTCTGATAAAGCAGATGACATCTCCTGTGCTTTGGGAAGATTCCATAATTAAACTGTCAAATGATGGGTTTGACACGTTCATTGAGATCGGACCGGGCAAAGTATTGACAGGCTTGATAAAAAAGATAAATTCAAAGGTTAAAATATATAATGTCTCTGATGCCGCAAGCCTTGGTGATTTTCTGGGCGGCTGGCATCCGGGTCAAGGAGGTAATTGATCATGAAATTAAAAGGAAGGGTGGCTTTCATAACAGGAGCGGCACAGGGTATCGGCAAATCAATAGCGGAAGCTCTCGCAAAAGAAGGCGCCGATATAATCATATCTGATATTAACATTGAGCTTGCCACATCTACAGCAAAGGAGATCGGAAATCTCGGCGTAAAAGCGATCGCAGTTAAAACGAACGTGGCCGATTCGGCGAGCGTAACGCAATCCGTTGATGAAGCGGTAAAGGCGCTGGTCAAGATCGACATACTGATCAATAACGCAGGCATCACCAAGGATAATCTTTTGATAAGGATGAAGGACGAGGACTGGGAGGCTGTCCTCAACGTGAACCTTAAGTCCATGTTCCTTTGCACAAAAGCAATAGCCCCCTTGATGATGAAGAACAGGTGGGGTAGAATAATCAATATAGCATCCATAGTGGGGGAGATGGGAAACTTCGGACAGGCAAATTATTCAGCGGCAAAGGCCGGCGCCATCGGGTTCACAAAAACCGTGGCAAGAGAGCTTGCTTCGCGCGGCATCACTTGCAACGCCATCGCGCCCGGATTCATTGACACGGCTATGACCCAAAAATTATCTGAAGAAGTAAAGAAAAAACTTAGCGAACAGATCCCGCTTTCCAGGCTCGGGACGCCGGAAGATATCGCGAATGCCGCAGTTTTCCTGTGCGCCGACGCTGACTATATAACCGGGCAGGTCATTAACGTGAACGGCGGAATGTACATGTAGTTCAGGGTTTTGCCTACCGGCAGGCAGGGATTTAGAATTTCGGATTTATTAAGAAGGGGGTGAGACAAGTAAATGGACGAAACAAAGGTTTTTGATCAGGTAAAGAAGGTTGTGGTGGACCAGCTTGGGGTGTCGGAGGACGAAGTTAAAAGGGAGGCCTCTTATGTGGATGACCTCGGCGCAGACTCGCTGGATACTGTGGAACTGGTGATGGCGCTAGAGGAAGCTTTTGGCATAGAGATCCCTGACGAAGAAGCCGAGAAGATAAAAACTGTGGGTGACACTGTTAACTACATCTTAACTCACGGGAAAAAGTAAGATATTATTATTATTGATCGTTCGTTGTTCATCGTTCTTGCGGTCCTGGATCCAGGAACTAAGTGCAATGAACTAATAACGGATTGGGAGGAATAATGAAGTTGCCTGAACTTAAAATTGGGGATAAGGTAGCAAAAATACCGATAATACAGGGCGGCATGGCCGTTAAGATTTCGACCGGACTGCTTGCCGGTACTATCGCTTCCCTCGGTGCCGTGGGCGTGATCGGCGCTTCCGGCATGGACCTGAAGGAACTTCGTGAAGAGATCAGAAAAGCAAGGGAGATAGCTAAGGGCGGACTTGTAGGGATCAATATAATGTTCGCCGCCAGGGAATTCCTCGGGGCCGTAACTACCGCCATTTCGGAGAAGATCAGCCTTATAATAACCGGGGCCGGCTTTTCAAGGGATATCTTCAAGATCGGAATGGAATCGAATACCCCGATACTTCCCATCGTCTCATCGGCAAAACTGGCAAGGACCGCTACAAAATGCGGAGCCGCCGCGATCGTTGTGGAAGGCAAAGAGGCCGGTGGACACCTTGGCACCGACAGGTCCATAGAGATGATACTGCCGGAGGTAAGGGCTGTAACAGATCTTCCTGTAATTGCGGCGGGTGGCATCACCGATGGCTGCGACATAGCGAAAATGTTCAAGCTTGGCGCTAATGGCGTGCAGGTGGCGACAAGATTCGTCCTTACCCCGGAATGCGCTGCAGCACCCGAATACAAGAAGATTTACCAGAATGCCAGGAAAGAAGACATTGTCATCATTTCAAGCCCCGTCGGCATGCCGGGCCGAGCGATAAAAACGAAGTTCGTTGAAAAGATACTGAATAAAACCGCTCCAAAACCCATTGGCTGCGATTACTGCCTTAAAAAATGCTCTCTTGAATACTGCATAGTGCAGGCCCTGATAAATTCGCAGCAGGGCAATATTGATGAAGGCATCGTTTTCTCCGGTGAAAACGTCTGGAAAATAAGGGACAGAAGGATACGTCCCGCAGCCGATATCCTTGCGGAGCTTGTGAGGGAAGCTGAAGAATGCAAAATTTAAGGGTGGTTGTAACAGGCCTTGGGTGTGTTACGCCGATCGGAACGGGCAAAGACGCTTTCTGGAACAATCTTATCGCGGGAAAATCAGGGGTTGGAAGGATCACGCATTTCGACCCAACAAACTTTTCCTGCCAGATAGCGGCGGAAGTAAAGGATTTTGACCCATTGCTTTACATGGATAAAAAGGACACTAGAAGGATCGTCCGTTTTATCCAGTTCGCCATCGCTGCAGCAAAGATCGCCATTGGGGACGCAAAACTATCCATAACTGCACAGAACGCTGACCGAGCCGGAACATTGATCGGATCGGGCATCGGCGGCATCGCTTTCCTTGAGGAACAGGCCAGGGTCCTTTTTGAAAAAGGCCCGGATAAGACCAGCCCGTTCATGGTGCCATGGATGATAACCAACATGGCCGCAGGACAGGTATCCATCTATCTTGGTTTAAAAGGCCCCAATAGCTGCACCGTCACAGCTTGTGCTACAGGCACCAATTGCATCGGCGATGCGGCAAAGATTATACAGCGTGGTGACGCCGATATTATGGTCGCCGGAGGCACGGAAGCAGCCATCTCCCCGCTTGGCATAGCTGGGTTTGCCGCGGCTCGCGCTCTTTCCACAAGGAACAACGAACCTCAGAAAGCTTCCAGGCCTTTTGACAGGGAAAGGGACGGCTTTGTCATGGGTGAAGGTGCGGGCATCGTGGTGCTTGAATCACTTGACCACGCGATAAAAAGAGGAGCGCATATTTACGCGGAATTCGCAGGTTATGGCATGTCCGGAGACGCTTACCATATAACAGCCCCGGCTCCGGGAGGGGAAGGCGCCGTGAGGGCTATGCGGATGGCATTGAAAGACGGCGGTCTTAAGCCGGAAGACATAGATCATATCAACGCTCATGGAACATCCACGGACATGAACGACAAGTTCGAGACCATGGCTATTAAAACACTTTTCGGAAGCCACGCTAAAAAGATAGCCGTAAGCTCCAATAAATCCATGGTGGGGCATATGCTCGGGGCGGCCGGGGCCGTTGAATTTATTTCAACCGTCATGTCCGTGAAAAATGACATTGTGCCCCCGACGGTCAACCTTGACAATCCCGATCCTGAATGCGACCTGGATTATGTGCCAGGCAGTGCCAGAAAGATCACTGTCCGGGCTGCGATCTCCAATTCTTTCGGCTTTGGCGGGCATAATGCGGTGATAGCCGTAAAAAAATATAAGGTATAGGTGGTGTAAAAAGTATCAAAAAGATTCTTTGATCTCCTTAATAATCTTTCATTCGCAAGCTCCCTTGCCTTTGTAATCCTTTTATTTGTCTTATTCACCGCTGATGCGTCGTTCTCTGCTGATACATATCCCCAGATCGACATAACAGGATATAAACAATATCAGGTGACCAGGTTGAATGTCGAGCCGCAGTATACATTCCAGGCCCAATCACTATTAGGCGGCTACTATACGGGCAATCCGCTCCAGGAAAAACTTAAGCTCAGGATACTCGGAAAATTGAACGAAAGGCTTTCCATTTCATATGACATTGAACAGCAGCCGGACATGCCGGACAAGTCCGATGTAAAGGTGACCTATGATAGGACCGAACTTACTTTCGGCAATATGCAGGCGACTTTTGGCGGGAACGAGTTCGTTTCAACCTCCAAATATCTGAACGGCGTGATGATAACATCAAAAGACAACTGGTATGATCTTACATTCGTGCCATCCGCAAAGCTAAAGAGCGAAACCCAGCAACTGGTCACCCAGTACGGGAACAACACAAAAGGTCCGTACAACCTTGGACACGGCTCCATTATCGAAGGCTCTGAGAGGATCGAACTTAATAACGTCCCCCTGACAAAGGGAACGGATTACACTATCGACTATTTTAGCGGGAAGATAACATTTTCAAGGCTCCTCTCCACCGCCGATGAGTTCAAATACTCATACGAATTTACGAACATCCTTGACATGTTCTTCCCGACAGTTTCAAAAAGGGACTTCATAGGACTTCGCACCAGCATAACCGTTGATCCGACCCTACTTGGAATGCCAGCAAAAAAGATCGAAAAAGCGGTAAGGAGCACCACCGAATATTTCCCGACTGTCCTTCAGATCCCCGAAGAAAAGATAACAAAAGAGGTCGTAACGCTTCCCCCGAATGTGACGATGGAAAGCGGCCCCGGGACATATTCCGTTACCATCAAGGGCATCCCTGTCATAACGCTACATGATATCGTCGGTGAAACTCCAGCGGAATTAAGGTGCCAGTTGGTCGGAAAACGCCTTAAGGCGATTGTAGAAGCGGGATTGTCAACAAGTGAAATATCCGTTTCTAACATAAATGGAGAATATGTGGTCCTTGCCAGAGAGCGATCGATCGCCACGGCAACAAAGGGAGAGGCGGATGCTAATAATATCACTAATCTTGCGCTTGCCATAAAATGGCGTGACGGCATCATTGCCGGATTGATGTCCAGCGGGGAGACCGAGACAAGGCTGATAACGCCTGAAATCGTGGTCAAGGAATATGAATGGGAAAGCACCGGAACGTATAAACTTAAAAATATACCTGCGATCCCTTACAGTGAAAAGATCATCTTCCAGGGGACTCAATTAAAAAAGTTCGAGGACTACCTGATAAACTACCAGGACGGGACCATAACCCTTTTAAATCCAAATCTGCCAACAGCACTGGAACCTATGTCGATAGAATACCAGTACATTGAAGTTGCCCCTGAATCTGAAACCCTTCCCGGCGCGGGAAAAGGGCCTTATATTCTTGCGCATGAAAATATTATCGAAGCGAGCGAATCGGTTTATGTGAGCAACATCCCCTATATCAGGGAACTTGATTACAGCATAGATTACGAACAGGGGAAAATAACTTTTTACACCCTCATCCCCCAGACGGCGAATATTGTCATTAAATACAAATATCTTGTAATGACATCCCCTCCCCCACCCGTGACCCAGCAGATACCAAGATCGCTCACGGTCGGGGTAAGTTACCTTAAAGAATCCGGCAAGCGTGGTGCAACACCCCCGAGCATAGCCGCTACCGAAACTTTTTCCGGGGATTACCTGATAAAACAAGACAACACGGCTTTCCTGGCTAACAGGCCTTTGACCAGCACAGGCGAAGTAGAGATCAGGAAAAATAATGTTCTTTTGAAATATGGCGTTGATTATGTTGTCCCCACCGTGGATGCCACAACCGGCCAAAGATTCCCATCCACAAGGTTGCCCGAATTCATGTGCGACATCGATGACAAGAGCGACGGCCTGCAAGCAGGAATAATATACTTTTTCGGCACATTCTCAAGTACGGATGAGATCGTTATAAGTTATGAATACAGCAAATGGTCCAAGGACCGCTACTCTGGTTCAGGGCTCACTGCACAGCCAAGATATACAATCGGAAATGCGCGCAACATTGTCGCGGGTCAGGAGGAACTGTGGGTATGGAGAAAAAGCGACCCGACGGCCTGGCAAACCAAGCTGACCAGGAACCTTAGCTTTGATGCGTCCGGTGTTAAGGATTATTCCATCAACTATTCAGATTCATATATAACGTTCAACAAAGATACGCTTGTGGTATATGACGAACATGGTAATAAATACACGGTTAGGCTGGATGAGATCAATTTTTCGGTTGTTTACAGGTTCGTCGCTATAGCAAGCGTTTCTGAGCGGCCTCTGTCACATGATGTCCTGGGTTTTGATTCCACTTTCAAGGTCGGGGATTATCTCAACCTTGAAGGATCTTTTGCAAAGTCAAAAACCGATCAGGTTTTCACTACAGTAAGGACCACCGAATCGTTCAATGGCAACGGTCAAACCATTATTTTCAACCTGAACAGTACCGGGCCGATAGTAGAAGATTCCGAGATGGTGCGGTCAAACGGAATAATTTTGAACAGGGACGAACAGTATTCTTTTTACTTTGATACTAATTCTTCCGGAAAATACGGAGTATTGACATTTTTAGGCAATCTTGCCCCGGCAACCTCAGATGTTATCTCGGTCGATTACGATTTCTCCGATCCCACGGCATTGGCGACAAAATTAAGCGAAAAACAGGGAACAGCGTATAAAGTGGGCATTGGAGTAAAACCGTTCTCAAATATGGAAGTGGCAGCGGATTATAAAAAGGTCGACTTAACTTTTGCCCCGATGGGAGGCATAGCCATCCCTCTTGGCAGCGAATACAAGCATGCGTACACAAAAATGACGCCGCTGCCTTCGCTCTTGCCCGGATTCTGGTTTTCCGGCGACTTAAAAGAAGGCAACGTGCCTATAAAAAGTTATCCGGACAGGTTCCTTCATTCATACGACCGGAATTTGTCCAGCGGCTTCAATCCCTACGGTATTGCACAGATAGATTTTGGCTACAGGGATTACAGCACTATCGATGACAAGCTCCCCGGAAGCTCCGTCCGTGACAATGATTATCAGTCCCTGGCTTATTCTCTGAGCGTGGCGCCAAAGCCTCTTCTTGTGGGCGAGTTCGGATGGACGAACCGCAACGATGTCAGAAGGAGCATCAGCTATACCGACACCAAAGATAAACTGCTCCCAAAAGACACGCTTATTGACTATTATCACACAAATAATGCCTTTGACTTCACCAAACGGTTCCGGTTTACCTTCGACTACCAGGAGAACCAGCCAAGTACTATTTCATACGAAGCAAACACAAGGGCTCCATCCAGGGCGAGGACAACCGATAGGAGCAGGACGATCGATAGGGGCTATTTTCTGAACAGCGATCTGAATTACTGGAACCTGAAAAGGCTGTCTGCTTACGTCAATAGGCTGGAACATGAGGAAAACATAGAATTGCCCGAAACCAAGCACAAAGAAACGTTGAATGAAACTTACCATGCGGACTGCGTGCCAATAGACCAGCTCTCACTAAGCGTGGACAGAAACCAGCAAGAAACCCTCACGATCACCACGCGTTACGGGAATCCAAAATCGGAACGCCTCTCCGCAACGACCAAATTAACCCCGTATTCCGGAACATCTTTGGGCTGGTCCGGATCAAAAGATGAAGCGCTCCAGGAAAACGGCGTCAAGACATCGGGCAACGCCAATACTTATTCGATCGCCCATACGCTTCTTTCAGGCTCAAATTACAGACTATCCACCAGTTACAATCTCTCGGCAAGCTTGAGGAGCGCCCCGTCCGGAAGCGAAGAAGTGACCACCGATTCAAGAAGCTTCAGCCAGGATTACAACCTGTCCATAAACCCGATCAGCGTATGGACGGTATCCTCTGGATTTCTCCAGGAGGATTATACAAATAAGAACGATTCTTCCCTTTCTCCTGTGGATACGAATTCACAAAGCCAAACCACAAGGGTAGGAACATTGTATAAGGTAACGGAGGATCTTGACCTTTCCGGGAATTACAGCGTGAAAGTTACAAGCACGGTAAGACCTGAGCCAATGAGCGCACATAAATCACTGATCGATCTTCACGCTGTCTATAAAGTGTTCACCTATGGCATGCTGAACTTTGATTGGTCACAGGAGGACAATGGAGGGGAGATCCTTGGCGGGGTATTCGTATCGCAGGATTTTACAAAGGTCTTGCGGTCATTATCATTGAATTTCGCGCTGCCCCAGAGCGAAAAGATGATATTATCAAGTGTAGTGCTTGCGGCTTCGGTAAAATGGGTGGACTATACGGACAGGATAAATCCCGATAACAGTTTCCCCGCAACAGTTATGATGTTTGAAGGTACTTTGAACTTCTAGTATAATAGCCGGATATGAAAAATGAAAGTTTGCCATTGCGCGCTAATAAAGTGCTGTCCCCCGCGTTAACGCACTATACAAATCTGGAGATCGAAAAGGGCCGAGGCGCTTACCTCATCTCAAAGGACGGGAAAAAATACCTTGATTTCGCCTGTGGAATAGCCGTGACCAATCTGGGTCATTGTCACCCAAAGGTTATCGCCTCAGCCGTAAAACAGGCGGAAAACCTCATCCATGCCTGCGCGGGGATAGTTTATTATGAAGCAAATGTCCTTCTTGCGGAAAAGCTTGCAAAGATCTGCCCCGGCGGGCTTAACATGAGCTTCTTTTGCCAGAGCGGGACCGAAGCTACCGAAGGAGCGATAAAGCTGGCAAAATATGTCAAGAACAAGCCGGGGATAATCGCCTTCCAGGGCGGTTTCCACGGACGCACCCTGGGCGCACTATCAGTCACTACCTCAAAGCAGAAATACCGTGATCGCTATGAGCCATTGCTGCCCAATATTTATATCGCGCCATATTCCAAAGATAACTCGCTTGAAGAAGTCGAAAGAACATTAAAATCAAAGCAGATCGCAGGGATCATTGTTGAGCCTGTTCAGGGGGAAGGCGGGTACATTGTCGCATCCAAAGAATTTCTGTCCGGCCTTAGAAGCCTGTGCAACAAGTACGAAGCATTTCTTATTTTTGACGAGGTCCAGAGCGGTTTTGGAAGGACCGGCAAATGGTTTGCCTGCGAACATTTCGGGATCTACCCGGACATCATGGCCGTCGCAAAAGCCATCGCTTCCGGTTTCCCTCTTGGTGCAGTTATAGCAAAGGATTCCATCATGAAGGAATGGTCTCCAGGCTCTCACGGGGGAACCATGTCGGGGAATCCTGTATCATGCGCCGCAGCGGTTGCCACGATCGATGTAATTGAAAATGAAAAACTTGCAGATAACGCGTTGAAACTGGGAGGTTACCTCAAATTAAAGCTTGATAAATTAAAAAAGAGCTATCCAGCCATACTGGATGTCAGAGGCCTTGGACTAATGATCGGGGTGGAGTTCAAGGACGGCAATATTGCAAAGCAAATATTGGCGGACTGCCTCAAGGGGAATTTGATCCTGATAACATGCGGAACATATGACCACGTAATAAGGTTTATCCCGCCATTGATCGTAACAAAAGAACAGATCGATGCTGCCTTGAACATCTTTGAAGAGGCGCTCAAGAACGTGCAATAATGAAAAAGACCGCTTTTATTAGTTTTGTCATAATATTTTGCCTTTCCCTTTGCTCACCTTCTCTGTGCGAAGAATTCGTTGTCAGTGAATGGTCAGCGTTTTCCGGTGTTTCAAGCTTCATATCTGAAGAAGGAATAGTAAAACTTAGCTCATCAAATTCATTCCCGCTAATCATTAGCAGAGACAACCTTTTCATTAATGCTAACAGATTCACCTTTCTTCAGTTAAGCATGAGCTCAAATAAAAGCTATCAAACAGGCAGGATCTTCTTTAAAAGGATCGGGGACAGGGATTTTAACTATATGAATTCCTTGGAATTACAGACTGGCTTAAGCGGCATTTATCATGACTACCTTATTGACATTAAGAGGAACCCAAACTGGTTCGGAACCATAACACAATTGATGTTAAGCCCGATAAATGATCGTGGTTTTGCCGAGATAAAAAGCGTAATATTTCTAGAGCCAAATCCTTGGCTTATAGCAAAAGCATCATGGCAGGAGTTTTTTACTTTTGAAAGGCCGGTGCCCAGGACGATAAATGTAATATTTGGGCCGCAGATAAACGGGGGCTCCATCAATATTTATATATACTATGCTATATTTATGTTGTCTCTCCTCTATTTAGGATATGCATTGTTCCAAGTAAGGAACTTTATGATCGCGTTCAATCGCGTGATCCCGGCGATGATATTGCTCTGCTTCATCTTCTGGGTTACGTTGGATGCCAGGTTACTGCTCGACCAGGTGCGTTATGCGGTCCTGAATTATCAAATATTTGGAGGGAAGAGCCTAAGCGATAAACAAGCCCTTTCAACATTTCAGAACTTTTATGATTATTACTACTTTCTGGATTTCTGCAGGTCAAAGCTTCCTGAGAGGGCCTCGTACTCTCTTCTCGTCCCGGACGAATATACATATTATGACGTAAAGGCCAGATATTACCTATACCCCGTTCACCAGGTAATGTCCCCGGGCGCAAAGTCCGATTATATAATCGTGTACGGTCCGCAACAACTATTCAAAGGCAAAGATCTGTATCCGAAAGGCTTTAAATTGTTCACCAAATACAAGGATGAAGGATACATCTTGAAGAGGAGCGATATTCCATGATGATCTTGATACTATTGCTTGCCTCAATCATATTCCCGATCGCCGTCGGGTATGTCACGGTCTCCTTGCTGTTAAGGAATGATGAGCTCTTTCCGCTTGAGATCATCGCAGTTTCGTACGGTGCCGGCGTGGGGATAATCAGCCTGATTATGTTCATCATGGGTGCGTTACTGATCCAGTTGAGCGTTGCGAACGTACTTATCGGCTGTGCGGCAGTTCTCGCGGTCCCCGCGCTGTTGTGCATAAAGAACGGATGGTTCCGCAGTCTCTGGGTGAGGAACATAACGGGGATGATCTTCGGAATAAAGTGGTTTGAGTGGCTGATGTTGGCGATCATTTCCATTAGGATAATGTTGTCATATTTTCAAGCTCTTATTAAGCCGGTTCAAGATATCGATTCGCTTTCATATCGAATGATGGAGGCAAAGATATTTTTTATTGAGCACGGACTTTCGTTGAACCAGCCTCTCGGCTATTTTATAGGCCCCACGGACCAGAAGAATTATCCCTTGAACGTCTCACTGTTCTCATCATGGATATATTGCGCGCTTGGAACATGGAACGACGTTCTGGTAAAGATCATTTTCCCCACGTTCCTTCTCGCCATGGTGATAATATTCTATTTTTCAATGCGCAGGATAGCCAACAGGCCTGCCAGCTTGTTCTCTGCTTATCTGCTTACCACCCTACCATTCCTGATATATCACTCTTCAACGTCTTACATCGACGCTGTTGTGGCGTTCTACTTTTTTTCCAGCTTTGTTTACCTATTGCTTTTCATAAGGACGGGTAAGACATCGCATCTTCTCATAGCCGCGCTCCTGGCCGGGATATGCACGTGGACAAAGAACGAAGGATTGTTCCTTGTCGTTGGTGAATCGATCGCATTCTTCTTTTATCTCGCCTTCATAAGAAGCGATGTGAACGTCCGGAAGATATATAATCTTATTCAGTATTTCGCAGGAATATTGTTATATGTGGTCCCATGGAGCCTGTTCAAATACTTTTATAGGGCAAAGATCCCAGTACCCGAGGAGATCCCGAATATCAGCCATCTGTTCGAATATTTCTATCGTGTACCCGTGATACTTGAGTATTTCTACAGGAAGAACCTGTTTTATGGGAACTGGAATATCGCATGGTTCGTGCTGATATTGGTCGTTGCCATCTCGATCATTAAAAGGAAGTTCTTCGTGGAGAACATGATCGTGCTTTACGCTATCGTCTTCGGATTGGCGGCATATGGAAGCGTCTACTGCCTCTCAAAGAATAGCTGGCCCTATCTTCTCGACGGGACCGTACAGAACAGGAATTTTCTCACCTTTATGCCGCTTGTGGTGTATTTCATCTGCATCAGCATATTCAGTAAAAAAGATAACATTTTGGGGCCGCTCAAATGAAAACAATACTTTCTATAATCATACCGGTTTATAACGAAGAAAATAATATTTACAAGGTCATTGACAGCATTAAGAAGATCCACCTGCCCAATGTTGAGAAAGAGATAATCATAGTCGATGACGGCTCCTGGGACGGGACCTCCGGGATACTCAAGAAATACCACGGCGATTCGGAGATCCAGATCCATTTCTCCAGGCTGAACTTTGGAAAGGGTGTCGCTACGAGAATAGGTCTCACTTATGCCACGGGGGACATTGTTCTTATACAGGATGCAGACCTTGAATATGACATTAACGATTATCCGAAACTTATCCAGCCAATAATCGAAAATAAAGCTGATGTTGTTTATGGCTCAAGGTTCAAAGGAAAGATAAGGAACATGGCTTTGTTCAATTATCTGGGCAACAAGATATTGTCATGGCTTGCAAGCATTCTTTTCATGAGACACATCACAGATGAGGCTACCGCATTTAAGGTCTTCAGGGCTTCAACGATCAAGAGTATCAATCTCACTTGCAAGCGTTACGAGCTCTGCCCTGAGCTGACTGCAAAGCTATTGAAGGATAGAAGTGTCAGGTACGCCGAGGTTCCGATCAGCTATATCGGGAGATCGATCGCCGAGGGCAAAAAGATCAAGCTGAGGGACGGCGTAACCGCCATTTGGACGCTTATCAAATACAGGATCTTTAAATAAAGGAGCATGGTCAATCACATGTATCCCCTGAGCAAACCTTCTAACAGATTGATCGTGATCAAAAATAAAGAGATCCGCGATATAATCAATTCCGTCCATGTAGACCAGACCGCGCTCGAAAGGACGGAGATGGCCTTTGACACTTATATACACGGCAATCCTCTGATAAGGTGGCTGATGTGGGCAAGGCTCAGGGCAACAATAGATTTTGCCGCCATAGAAGAAAATAGTGAAGTATTGGATTTTGGCTGTGGTTTTGGCTTGCTGCTCCCTACGCTCGCCTCATTTACAAAAAAGGTATATGCGATCGACCTGTTCCCGCAATATGCCAAAAAACTTGTAGAAAGAAAACATATGGATGTGAATTTCATAGATTCCGTTTCTTCTGTCAAAGACGGATCATTAAACATAATATTCGCCACCGATGTACTTGAACATCTGGACGATCCGGAAGAAATCATCAATCTTTTTAGGGGAAAACTTGCTTCTAATGGGCAGTTGATCATTTCAGGCCCAACGGAAACTATAATTTATAGGATCGGCAGAGTTCTGGCTGGTTGGCATAAAAAGGGGGAGTATCATCATTGGAATATTAAAGACATCAAGCTAATGTGCGAAAAAAATGATTTTAAACTCATTAAAACCAAAAGGCTTCCATTTCCCTTCTTGCCATCTTTATTCTATGTTTTATCCTTCTCAAAAAGGGATAATATCTAAAAATAATATGCCAAATAATCCACTAATAAACATAACGATCCCCATATATAATGAGGGAAAGATTCTGGAAAGCAATGTTCTGAAATTATATGAATTTTTATCAAGGAATATTTCATGCCCCTTCGAGATAACTTTAGTGGATAACGGCTCAACCGATAACAGTGCGGCTATCGCCGGAAAATTGTCCGGAATGATTAAAGTAATCCGCTTTCTGCAAATAAAACAAAAAGGGAAAGGCCTTGCAATAAAACGATCATGGCTTGAGAGCAGCGCGGATATACTCAGCTTTATGGATGCGGACTTGTCCACAAACCTGAGGCATTTTCCTGAACTGATAGACACATTGATCGCGGAAGGGAATGACATAGCCATAGGATCAAGGTTGATCAAAGGCAATATAGTGAAAAGAAGCATTAAAAGGGATTTTGTATCCAGGACATACAATATTTTGTTAAAGCTTTTTTTCTTGAATAGATTTTCCGACGCGCAATGTGGCTTTAAAGCAATAAGGAAAGAGGCCGCAAAAAGACTGATCCCCATGACAAGGGATGATGCGTGGTTCTTTGATTCGGAACTTCTGATAATCGCCGAGAAGCTTGGCTACAAGATAAAGGAGATCCCCATAGAGTGGACGGAGAATGTTTCAAGCGACGTTGATATTCTAAAGGTTGGATGCTCCCTCTTAAAAGGCATCCTCAGATTAAGGTTCGATCTAAGTAGAATAGTAAAAGGAGATCCTTCGCATGCAAAGTCAAATTGAAGGTAAAAATCCCGTGCTAGAAGCCCTCCGTTCAGGAAGAGCTTTGAACAAGATATTGATATCAAATAACATGGAAAGGAGCGGATCCGTCGCGGAGATCCTGCATCTTTCTAAGACAAGAAGGGTCCCTGTCGAATGGGTGCCCTCTGACATTCTAAAAAGAAAAAGCAGAGCAGGGTCCCCGCAGGGGATAATCGCCTATACATCAGCAAAGGAATATGTGGACATCTACGATCTTCTTGAAATAACAAAGTCAAAGAATTGTCCCGCATTTTACATAATGCTTGATGGACTTGAAGATCCCCACAATCTTGGCGCCATAATAAGGACAGCTGATGCGGCGGGCGTCCACGGACTGATCGTTCCTGAACGCAGGGCTGTTCCTCTTACTGATACCGTTGCAAAGGTATCCGCCGGCGCTATAGAATATGTCCCTGTTGCAAGGGTAACAAATCTGAATAATACAATAAAGATACTAAAAGAGAACAATATCTGGGTAATTGGCCTGGAGCATAAATGCGGTAAGCTTTTGTACGAAATGGACTTAAAACTTCCCATTGCCCTTATCATTGGCGGAGAAGGAAAAGGGATTTCAAGGCTGGTAAAAGAGAACTGCGATGAAGTTGTATCGATCCCCTCAATGGGGAAGGTATCCTCGCTTAATGCGTCAGTCGCGGCATCCGTTGCAATGTATGAGGTCTTGAGGCAGAGAATGCAATAAACCTCCCGCTCATCGGAATTTGATCAAGCCTTCTCTCTTGAATATTTTTGCCGTCAGGCCGAGGTCCGGGAATTCTTTTTTACCTACTAACCTGACATCCCCGCGTCTTATCAACACAGGCTCATATTGGTTCCATCGTTTTTCGAATTGATCGGTGCTGTAAGGTGAGTCGGGAGAAGCTTTCAGGTCAATAAAATAATCCGAAAGCCAAAAATATTTTTCGTACATAGGCAAATCATTCATTGTTAATATTAAGGCTTTCCAGTCTTTAAAATGCCAGTAAAATACATACGGGCTTAACTGAGCATAGCTTATCATAGTGGTTATGGACCTGTCACTGTCGATACTGGAACTGAAATATGCGAGCACATCCCTTATGCTCGACTTTGGAGCAACTTTAAATTCCGTATATTTCTTCAGCTGATCCATCGGGCATGTAAAAGCCGGTCTGTTAATAACCCCGAAAAAGAAAGGGGGTGAATAACGATTAATGCTGCCCTTATAAATAAAAGACAATATTGACCTGTTGCCTACTTCCTTTGTGTACCTTGTCAACTGCGAGACATCATATATTACTAAAGAGGCTAAACAGGCAATAATAATAATTGGGCCCAATTTTAGTTTTAGCTGTTTATCGAATATTACAACAATAAAATAAGATAACAATAGATATATAAGGGGAACACATACCGCAATATATCTTTCCTGTATGTTCATAGCTTTGCTTGCAAGCAATAAAGCCGCCAGGAACATCAGCGAAATAAGCCTTATCTTCCTGTCCTTGTAGAGCCAGAAAGATCCTATAACAGATGATAATAATCCCAATCCGATCCATAGTGAAAAAGTGTAGCTTGATATAATGGATTGCAAATAGAATATTATTCTTTCAGTATACCCAACTTCGGGAAAGAATGATGCAGAAGCAATATTCGCATTTAGCATTAACTTTATGCCCAATTCATATTTTTTTGCGATTGGCGGCGTTATCCACCATAGAATAAAAAGAGGTAAAAATCCGATGACGATCAGGGCATTATTTATAAGCCAATTTGTGACCGGATCTGATCTGATCTGCGGCTTTTCTTTTATTGTTATATCATTTGACGGCGTAATTTGATTTTTTGATGATCGGCCGATCCAGATATCGGCCAGGATCGATAACTGGAATGCCGCAACGCCCAAAACAGCCTGTGCAGCATAATTGCTCTTTGTCCAGTAAATAACGCTCAAGAGAAAGCCGATAAGAAGGTACTTCCAATAAGCTTCGACCAACAAGTAACGTATAATGAAATATGTAATTCCAAGGAACACAAAGATACCTAACATCTCCTGCATATTTAGAACGGACAGGCTCAGCAATATAGGGGAGGTTAAATACATGCACGCGGCGATCAGCCCGATCAGCCACCCCTTGTCTTCCGAAAGCTGCCGCCCGATCAGATAAAGTAATATGGAGCCGCAAAAGAACATGAAAAGGCTGGCTAGTCTGGCGGAGGTATAAGAAAAGCCGAAAACATAGAGAAAAATGCCGACAAGCCATGAATGAAGAGGCATCCAGAGCGCCTGGGTATTCGTATCCTCCCAGAAAGAAGGCCAGTTTAGAGTCTTTATGTCAGAATATATTTCCATTGCATAAAACCCATGGTGTGCTTCATCCCATAGGAACACATCAAGGGGAAGAAGGAATTGAATATAAGCGTAAACGCAGGCGATCACGGTCAATCCCAGCAAGATCCATAAAGAGTATTTTTCTAATTTAATCATGGTAGATCCCGATTTCTATATATTAAATCTTAAAATAACATAAGATATAGCATCAAAAACGATATCAGGGAGAATCCTATTATCGTTATCCAGGTCACAAGATTGGCTAAAGGGCTGTTAACGTGCGGTCCCATCAATTCCTTGTCATTGACCAGCCTGAGCAATACGACAAATATCACCGGCAGGATAACGGTATTCAATGCCTGAGAGGCCGTCAAAACAAGTATTATGGGGAAGTTGGGTATGAAGACCAGTATCGCGCTCGTGAAAATACAGAAGCCTATTATGGAATAGAAAAGGGGCGCTTCCCTGAACGTGGTGCTTACCCTTCTTTCCGTTCCCAGGACCTCTGTCACTATGTATGCCGTTGACAAGGATATGACGCACGCGCCAAGCAACGAAGCGTTCAGCAATCCCCATGCGAAAAGATGCTTCGCCATGGGCCCGAGCAGCGGCCCAAGTACTATGGCCGCATCGGCTGCGGAATTTATGCGGATACCTTTCACGAACATTGTCGAGGCGGCTGAAATAATTATGAAATACGCAATAAGATCGGTCCAGAACGCCCCGAACAGGACATCCAGCCGCGCGCTCTTAACATGTTTCTTTTCTGTTCCCTTGTCAACAAAGAATGACTGGATGAATATCTGCCCCCATACGGTGAGCGTGGTGCCGATCAGTGCCGTGGCGGTAAAAACGAATTCGCGGTTCATCGGCAGGGAGGGGACGAAGCTTCCCCTTATCATAGCCGGGATGTCCGGCCTTGATATGAAGCCGTTTATTATGTAACAAAAGAACAAGATACAGGAAGTGAGAAAGATATTCTGAACGAAATTAAAATTACCCTTGACTATCACATACCACATGAACACCACAAAGAGAGGCACAAATATGATGCGTGGAAAACTATAAATATCAGCAACAGCGGCTATTCCGGCCACATCCGCAAGTACATTGGAAAAATTAGCCACAAAAGCCAGCGCCATAATGATCACTGCGAACCGCAGGCCGATCTTTTCCCTTATCAGGTCCCCGAACCCTTTTCCCGTGACTACCCCCAGTCTTGCGCCCATTTCCTGCGTTACGTACAGCATGAAGGTGATTATCAGGAGTATCCATAACATTGAGTAACCGAAGTGCGCTCCCGCTATCGAATATGTGGCTATTCCTCCCGCGTCATCATCCGCGGATCCCGTGATAATTCCGGGGCCCACCACGGACAAAAAGACCAGGAGGCGTATTTTCCAATAATTCAATTTTTTGCCGGAAAATAATTCACCTATGGACATCTGCCATGTTTTCCTTTCCTATAAATGGTTTGCACAGAACAATCGACATTAGCAAAATATAATATGGGAGTCAAGTAACCGATGAGGTATAATTGTTCACAATGTGGTTATTATATGAACAAGGCGGTGTGGTATGAAAATTAAATTTGTGATATCAATTATTTTCCTTCTGTGCTTTGGCCCCGGTATCTTTGGAATGGGGGAACGTCCGTATATGGGAAAAGACATAGAAGCCCCGGATTTTTCGCTCCGTGATCTGAACGGCGCAGAAAGGAAACTGTCCGGCTACAGGGGCAAGGTGGTCCTTCTAAATTTCTGGGCAACCAACTGTGATCCCTGTAAAGAAGAGATGCCTTCCATGCAAATACTTTATGAAAGGTTAAAAGGCAAGCCTTTTGTGATGTTGGCTGTAAGCCTTGATAGATCAAAAAAAGATGTGACAGGCTTCATACAAGAGAAAAAGTATACATTTACGGTCCTGCTGGACCCGGATAAATATGTTGCCAGGTTATATCAGGTGACCGGGATCCCCACCACATTTATCATCGATAAAAATGGTATAATCAAAAATAGATCGATCGGCAAGGAAGACTGGTCCAGGGATGAAACGGTCAGGATCATTGAGGATCTGATCAAATGAGCGGCACCCAGAACATCTCATTTTTGATGGCTTTTTCCGCGGGAGTGCTGTCATTTATTTCCCCATGCGTGCTCCCGCTGGTGCCCGCGTACCTCGCTTACATGAGCGGGATCTCCTTAAAAGGATCCGGCGATATAAGGAATATCACATTTGCCAATTCCGCGTCATTTATCCTGGGATTTTCGATCATTTTCGTCATGTTGGGCGCCACTGCCACGATCCTGGGCAGCGCTCTTTACGGTTATCGTGACCTCATCCGCCAGGCGGGCGGAGTGATCGTTATTGTTCTAGGCGTTTACATCACGGGGATCCTGAAGTTGCCTTTCCTTGACATGGAAAGGAAGCTGCAGATAAAGCATAAGCCTGCGGGCCTGATAGGTTCTTTTCTGGTAGGGGTGACTTTTGCCGTCGGTTGGACGCCCTGTGTGGGGCCGATACTCGCGTCAATTCTGCTAATGGCTTCCACGGCAAAAAGTGTTTATCTTGGCATAATGTTATTGATCTTTTATTCGCTGGGGCTTGGCGTCCCGTTCCTCCTTTCATCGCTGGCGATCAATTCTTTCCTTGTCTATTTCGAACGGGTAAAGAAATATTTATGGCTCATCAATTATATCAGCGGTATCTTCCTGATCATCATTGGAGTATTATTGTTTACGGATTATTTCAGCATACTTTATATTATAAAATAATAAAGGGGGCTTATCATGAAAAGAAATTTATTCTTTACTGTCGGCACATGCCTTGTGATATCTTGCTTCATACTCCTTTCAGGCTGCGGGCAGGTGCAGGAATCAAAAGACGACCCTGTTACAATTCCTCATTCTGTCGATTGGAAAAGTCATGTCGCGTTCGTTGAAGTATACACTTCCACAGGTTGCACCCCCTGTCAGACTGTTGTGCCAACCCTTGAGTTGCTTGCATCGGAATATAATGCAAACACCTTGGAAGTAGTCTTTGTAGAGTTTCATGTCAGTATGTTCAGTGATATTTACAGTACTTTTGAGCCCAAAGGGGAAGCCCGGCTTCAGGACTATTATGGCGGCGCTGCCATTCCAGTCACTTATTTTGATGGCGTGCGACATGTTTTAGGCTTGTATCCTGACCCATATAATAAGTTTAAAGGGGAGATCAATACAAGGCTCAATCTTCAGCAGGTTCTTAGTATTGAGGCACAAGCGGGCCTGAACGGATCGAAGGTTACAGTTGTGGGCAGCATCTCAAATGAGAGCGCATCTTCATACAGCAATTTGACATTAGGGCTTGTCATCATGAAGGATTATGGGCAAACAAAATATCATTATGTGGCGATCGACCTTGTAACTAAGGAGGTTTCGAGTATTCCTGCAGGGAACAATATAACTTTCATAGTTACGTCAGAGGATTTATATTTTACAAGCGGTATTTCAGCTGCCGTTTTTATTCAAAAGAGTGATAAGGAAATATTAGAGAGTTTTCTTAAAACGTTATGAAAATATATCTGAATATTATCTTTATTCTTGCGCTTGTATTTGGGAGCGCCGAAATAAACCGAGATGTTTATAGGCTGGCAAGTAATGGATATCCTCTCGTCTCTGAATTCGAGAAGATCAAAGAGGCTGAAGGCTCAGGGTCGCAGCCTCTTACTGCATTTGAAGAGTGTATAGGCGGAGTATGTCCCTTAAGATAATAACGGTCATCTTTTTTGTCGTTTTGCTTCCCTTTTCAGCTTTATCATGGGACTTGTCCGGCAATCTTGATGTCTCTTATCAGTATAACAGCAATTTCGTGGATGCCGGCCTTGTTGAAGAAGCTTCCTCTCTTGTTACAGGAGAGGCCGCGTATTCAAAGCAGGTCAAACTAAATCTCTCTACAGAAAATAATTTCTCAAAAGAAAATTATACTAAATTTGGGTATACGCTTGACCTGAAGGATTATAACCAGGATATGGGACCAAACTCTACCGCCCATACCTTTGAATTCCTTGTGGACCAGCGCCTTTCAGACGATACCGCACTAAGGGTGGATATTTCCGGAAAAAAGAACCACGAGCAGGAGATCATTAAAAGATATTTCCTTTCAACATGCCTTATTAAACTTTCAAAAAACCTGGCCAGCGACCTGAACCTTGAACTTGGCGTTTCTGTGGATGATAAAACCACGGATAATTCTGATGCAAGGGACTATTTTGCCTATATGAGCTACGCCCAGCAGGGCATAAGCGGAAATTTAAGGTACCAATTGTCCAGAGAACTGATAACAAGCTTCAACATCAAGAATTCCAAGAAAATATATGCACATAAAGCTTCCGGATATTTATCAACCGTTTTCCCTTCTCTTGTAAATGAATACCGTGAAGATGATAACGCGGTTTACAACCTTGATCTTTTATATGTGATAAATGAAAACCTGCTGGCCGATCTTTCCGCCGGATATGCTATCAATTTTTCAAACATCCCCTATTACAGTTATACGGGGAATGTCATGAGCGGTTATGTTTTTGGCTACTGGCTTGGGAACCGCTGGGAAATAAAATATACAAATGGCGATTACCTTTATCCAAGAAGGTCGTGGGGAGGATACAGGGAAGAGAATATAAAAAGCGAGACCGGTTCCATCGAAATGCGCAGGAACATAATGACCGATACTTACCTGACCCTTAAATGGGAAGGCTTAAGGAACTCATCGAATAATGCCGCAGATGAATTCAGCAATGATTGCTATACCGCTGGGATCTTTGTGCAATTGTAGCGGCTCTATTACGTTCTTCTTCCAAATAGCCCTATTTATAAGCTGTTGCGTCTGTCGTCCCAGGTAGAACATAACTAGTGATAAAAGAGTTGTTAACAGTATTTATGAGCAATAATTGCGGCGCATCATAGCCATTGACATAGGCCCTTCGGTTGACATCGTCTATTATTATATTATTCGGACTTACGCCACTTATGGATATCGTTTTAACGGGATCTCCGCTCCGGTAATTGAACACTTCAACTGAACATGAACCGAAAAGTGAAGCATAAGCCCACCCATTATTCGAGAAACTGACATCGATAGGGATACCTCCGGCCGTAACGTCGTAACGATCTTTATAGCTGAAAGATGTTTTATAGTTGATCCTATCTATAGAATCACCATAAACCGAAGGAGCGTATATCAGATCGTCATAAGGGTTCAGGCGAATAAACCATGTTATATCAGAGCCAGGAAGGATAATACTCGCTTCAACGGTATTTAGCGCTATATCATACCGATAAATTTTACCCAAGACAAAGTTCCCGAAGTAAACATGACCATCTCCGGGTACAACACCGCCGGTTATGCCATTGCAGCTTTCTTCTATGGATGCAACTTTATCGATAGCTAAGGGATTAGTGCTTATTGTATAGATGCCGACCTTCCCCCTCATTGGCACATACATCTTTGATCCGTCCGCAGAAAATCCAAGAATATAATTGCCGAAACTTTCGTTACTATCTGTATAAGTTTGTGTTAGTGGCGTACCCATTGCGCCAGTTTTCAAGTTATAAGAAAAGATCTCTCCCGTTGCCGAACTAGTATCAAATATATTATCTGATAACGCATAGAGCTTGCTTTTATCCGGGGATAAAGCAATGCCATAAAGCTTTGTGGCCCCTTCAAAGGTAACAGTGGATTCAACTGTGCCTTTGGCAACATCAAAGATATAAACTCCGTCAGCCATATTGGCAAGATATATCTTAGATATGCCAACGCCTGGCACAACCGCGCCGTCTTCAGTTGGATTCTCAGTACAGCCGTTCAGCATGACAAGGGAAAGAGCGATAACCCCCATGACAATAAAGAAAGCGAGGAATATTCTTTTCATGCGATCATCTCCTTTATGGATAGATGAATCAAGTCATCATATTATATACCCTGAAAACATTAATATCAAAAGAGCTAACGGTGTCAAATATGATCTTTCATGGTGGGCGAGCAGATTCCTTATTTAAGTTAAACTATGGCTCGCCCCGTTCCGCTCCGAACCATCCCTCTGATTATACCGAATGTGATCCACGGGTGCAAAGACAAGGATTTACATCGGCTGTAGTCTGATGGTTCAGCGGTCTTCGCTTCCCCCACACCCCCGCGAAGACCGCTGATAAACTAATATTTAGCAATTGATTAGAAATGCAACCAACTAACCGCAATATTATTGGAATATCTACGACGTATATAAGCGATCTATTATGTTCTTTTTTTCCCGAATAAGAGGTATAAAGAGGCTACAAATAGGAGCAAGATGATTGCAATGACAAGGAAATCAATGCCCCTAAGAATAGCAAGCTTTTCTAACGGGCCAAGACGGCTATAGAAACCTGCCTCAAAGGTGCCCGTTTTAGTAACTGCTTGTGTGATTGGAATGCTGGATTTAACATTTGTGTTGGTAATGTTAACAATAAGTGCAAATATTGATACAAACATGCCCAATATTGTTATTAAACCTGCATACTGAATCTTTCTTGCGTCCTCGAGTTCTCCTTTGAAGGCATTTGTAAGTTTCAAGTAAATATTTTGTCCAAACGAGTTAAAATCCAGCATTGTTCTCCCATATTGAGTAATTTTTACCATGCCTTCTTTTAAAATATTATATTTACCATCTAAAGATAAACCGTTATACCAGTTAATATCGTAGCCGATTTCAACGTGTTCATTTTCAAGTAATGATAAAAGGCTGGTTGCAATCTTGTTAATATCAATTTGCTTATATCGCGGTGAATCAAAAATGCTTTTTGCCGCCTTTTGGTATTCTCCGGGCCCATAAGCCCTGATCAAATTGAGATCGTTGAGGATCTGCAATTCAAATAATATATCTCTGTCGTCAAGTGCCATGTGTTAATTATATCACAACGTAGGCTTTGTCATTGCTATAACAAAGGGCATGTAATAAAATGACAACATGAGCAGTGAAAATATGCTATCCAAAAAAGATGCCGCCAAATATCTAGGGCTGGAAGAAAAGACATTTGAAAACTACTTTAGGAATGCTAAGGAATTCCCTTATGCCAAACTCGGCGGCAGATTCAAATTTAAGGAATCTGACCTCAAAGAATGGCTGGATGGCTATAAATGGCGAACTATCAGCTTAAACATCAGTGATTATGCGCTTTGCTTGGATTTTGCTTTAGCGCAACATTTTAGAGGATATGTCCTCTCAGATTTTGGCACGGCAAGACAAAGAGAATTTGGCCAAAAGATAACCAATTGGGTTAAGGGGCAACTTGCAGAGGTTGCTGTAAAGAAATTCCTTCTGGATAATTTCGACATCGATGTAAAGTTAGACTTTGACATTCATGGCGAAATTGTTCCGCAGGATATTATTGGAGTAAAAAGCAATGGCGGATATCGAGACCCTAAAATCAATGTTGGAATAAAAGCATCAAAGCCAAAAAGCGCATTTCTGGTGTTGAATGAAAACGAAGTGCTTCTTACTGAGAGAAGATCTGATTATTACATATTTTGCCGCCCGGATATCCCCGATGACCATTTGTTAAGAATAACACAGGAAGAAATCATCAAAGTTGTTAAAAGTCAGCAGCATTTTTCATCCTATAAGGCACAAATCCCGCATTTCGAAAATATGCCATGTGAAATTGCAGGTTTCTGCAGAATGGAAGAGCTAAGAAGGGTAAGAGAAATCCCTGGACAAAAGTTTGAGAACGGCTATAGACATGTAAGGGAATCCGGTTTGCTTCATAAGAGCCGAAAAGACTGGGAGGCTCTGGTTAAACGGCTATAGCCAGCTCCTTCTGCTTCTTTGTTTTCTTCTTTGTAATTGGTGGAACCGCTAATTTGCCATCCCCAAACTTTGCAGGAACGGATGGATAGTCTATCCCAGCAAAGGTTTTCAATATCGCCTCAAAAACTACTCGAGCTGCTTTAGGGGGAACTGCCATGCCAATCTGCTTCCTCACGCTTTCTTTGCTTCCTTCAAAAATAAAATCATCAGGAAAAGACTGCAGCCTTGCTCTTTCTCTATTCGTCAATGCCCTGTTCTCGCTCCAATGATAAGTATGAGTGCCGCCGCCGCCGCTTCCAGTTAAGGTATAAGCAGGCTTATCAGGGTGCAGACGTTTGTAAATCTGGCTCATGCGCGCCGCTTTAACATTAAGACGATACTTTAACGGAACATCTTTATGCCAAACATTTTCCCCCGGTGGAATATACTTCAGTCTCTCAACAACGATTGAAGATTGTTTCGTAGTCTCGTTGTTTGGAGCATCGCCAGGGATCGGCGGATTTTCAATTGCTTCGCGAGAGGAAACCTGCCTGAAGGCAGTTGTGGGGGCAGGCACCTTGAAGCTCTTATTTATATCTTTACGAATCCCAACGATAACGATCCTATGTCTATTCTGCGGGACTCCGTACTCTTCAAATTTATATAAATGAACCGTTAAATTATATCCCTCCCCAGCATGTTCAAGGTCGCTCATGATTTGTTTAAAAGCCAGCCCATTATTTGCACTTTGAAGACCGCCAACATTTTCCGCCACAAACCACTTGGGATTATGGGCCTTTATCGCTTTAACGCCGTATGTATAGAGAGGACCAAATGTTCCATCAAACCCCTTTTGTTCCCCAACAACGCTAAAATCATTACATGGAAAACCAAATGCCAGCGCATCAAATTTTGGAACCTTTGCAAAGTCAACTTTTTGAATTGGCGCACATTCTACAGATGCTGATTCCCCTGCATGGATGTTGCGCCTATAGGTTTTGCAGGTGTCCTCATCAATATCATTTGCCCAGACGGGTTTAATTGAATAAACCGCATTGTTGTTTTCTGCTGACGCTGACATTGCGCCAAGCGCAAGGCCTCCTGGCCCGCAAAACAATTCAGCCAATTTGAACTCGATATGCTTTTTCTTTTTACCCATAACTGACAATATTATAACAACAATATGTAAACAATGCAGCTATTTAATGAATTGCTTAATTCTTCTGGTCAGCTTAGTCGAGTCCTTTGTTTGGCACTCCCAAACGATCTTAACTTTCCATCCCAGCCGTTTAAGGGCGGAAACTTGCTTCCTTTGCAAATAAATATTTCGTTTTAATTTGTTCTTCCAGTAATTAATATTCGTTTTGGGCATGACAGCTCGCTTGCAATTCTTATGTTGATGCCAAAAACATCCATTAATGAATACAACAAGCTTCTTTTTTGGGATTGCGATATCTGGCTTTCCGGGTAGGTTCTCAGTGTGATATTTAGCCTTTATACGTAGCTTTCGCAGAATTCCCTTTACTGTTCTTTCTGGGATGGTGTTTTTGCTTCTTATCCTTGACATGCAGAGGCTTCTCTTTAGCTTTGATAGATTATCCATAATATTACCTAAGATGATTTACTGATCTTCAATCTAATTGAAGAGGCTAGTTTGTCAGCTCTCTTCATTAAAGAAAACATCTTGCTCTTTAAAGCCTCATATTTTTTTATGTCCGACGCATGTTTAGCTTTAAGGATATTATAATTAATCCTGCTTCGGAGATATTTGTTTAAATAAGCCTTTATTCTTAAAATCTTATTGTTCCTTTTTTTATTGCTAACATACTTTCCCTTTAAATAATCAAGCCAATACTTATTGCCCTTTTCTGAATTACATTGCTTACAACAGGGCAATAAATTGCCAACAACATGACCGTAACCAGAAAAATTCATGTTTTTCACTAAGCCATAAACATGATCCCATGTTTCAGCCTTTTTGCCGCAATAGACACAAGTTAAATCATGCTCGGGGTTTTGACCTAAGAACTTAAGGGCATTAGATACAACCTCATCATTGTATTCATCGTTGGGCGCAAGCGCGGATGCAAAGGCATGGTTTATTGTTGTTTCTCGTTTTTGAAGGATAGAATAAGGCCTAAGATGTGATTTTATTGATTCCATTTTCATATAGTGCCTTACTGTTTTACTATTTTAAAACGTCTTTTGAGATCATTAAACATATGATATCCAATTATGCCCTCGTGTTGCATTCGGCCAACAAGAATTCCAGGGGCAATGCCAAGCTTATTGGCTTTATTAATAATTCTGCGTCTGTTAAGCAGTCCGGATAATGATAATTTAATAATATCAGATAGTTCTTTTTTAGGTAATAGAAATTCTGATGCCCAAGAGTCCGCCTCGTTTTCATTGTCTGTGTCTTTGTTGCCCGCCTCTTCAATAAATAATTGTTTTTTACTATGAAATAAAATATGTGCGGCTTCATGAAAAAGACTAAACCATAGTTGATCGTTCGTTTTATATCTTAAACTCAACATAATTATAGCCTTGTCTTTGCTGGCCCAGAATGTTGCTCCAAATAATCGAGTTTTTGAGAATTCTGGCTCAATAATCAAGGCAACCCCAGCCTCGGCACACAAAGCCTTCATGGTAGGCTCAAATGATTCTGGGTTTTCTCTTGTTAATTCCTTTATCTTGTAAAGATTCTCCATAAACTTATCTTTATTATATATGTTTGTATCATAATTAATGGATTTGATTTCGCCAACACGAAGCCATGTTGCAACAGATTGCGGGGCCATATTAAAAGACGGGGATTTTCGATATGCGCATGCCGATACTATCTCATTGTATCTTCCATTATAAGAATCAACAGAAGCTACGGAGAAGAATCTTAATATCTTTTCAACTAAATCTTCATGATTTACAGGCAATTCAATGTATTTTCGCTTTATAAGTTCTTTATAAGGAAATTCTTTTGCCCAATTAATTTGTTTAAATATTTTCTTCTTTTCTTCAATCTTAATATTATGAATACGATAAATCGTATTGATATTGGTCCAAACTGAAGCGGGAATATCAAGGACGCGCTCTATTTTAATTGCTGTTTCGGGAGATATGAAATCTTTGCAATTGATAATTTGGCTTACAGTTTTATCAGATAAACCACTGCGTTCAGCAAAATCATTCTTTTTCATCCCCCGTGCATCCAGGATCTCCTCAAGGATTTCTCCCGGGTGAACAGCATAATCGGGATTAAAGGTCTTAGTAATTACATTGTCCATTATCAATGGTAATCCTCCACTCCGATTATATTAATTGAAGTTACTTGTTTTAAATCTAATCCTCCGTCTTCATTTTTGGGTAATGGGTTATGGTTTGGCATAAATAATAGCCTTTGCGGGTGTTTAACATATATGGCAAATTGCCCTTTACGATCATTAACTAATTGATGTCTTCCGAAGGGAGGAGTATGAGGCACCTCTCCAAGGTTATTCACTCCCATTAGAAATGTTATTCGCTTCATTATTAACTTCCCGTTCTCTGGGCCATACTTTCTTAATAGTTCTTTTTCCGAGCTGAATAACTTTTCGAGTTTGCTATTGGCAAATATGATGTCCATAACATGGATATTATACATTACCATATTGGTAATGTATTGTCAACAACATCTGCATATAATCAATGTTGTGTCGGGCGCCATTTATAAGAGTGGGGGTCAAAGGAACGCGCCCGCAATCAGGGGGCGGTATAATCAGAGGGTCGGTTCGGAGCAGAACGGGGCGAGCCAGTTTATTTTCACAGCGAACCATCGCTGATGTTGGGCGGCTTGGAGACGCCGTAAGGTGTCGACAAGCCGCCTTATTATTGGCTGAGCTGTCGTTTCCTTCCGCCGAAGGGTCGCTCTGCGGGCCGTAGGCGGCCTCTCCGCTCTCAGAATCCAATATAATGACTTCTATTGCCTCTATCGAATATTATGCCACTTTTCGATGTGTATTTTAATTTTCCAGCATTTCCAGTATAGCATTTTACCGCCTATTCCCTGTCAAGGTCGCTCACGGTAGGACTTCGTATAAAGCCCTCTATCCTGAAAATTTCCTCATCCTTGCGGAATTTTTCAGGGAGAAGTTCGCTCCCTCCTCCAGTCGTCCCGCTAAAGCGGGACTCCTTCCGGCCCTCCGCTTCCCCTTCGATCCGGCGCCATTATTAGATATAAGGACTTGCGCCTCTCTCAGGGTCGCTCCGGGTGACAGGGGCGGTAAAATGCTGGGTTTTTCCCTGTGTTTATTTATACAGGGAGGTGTTCAGTTATGTCTCATGTTGTTGGTATCGTTGGTTCCCGTTCCTTGCCTGCCTCTTTTTCCCCGTTCGTTTCCTCGCTTGTCTCCGCGTTAGTGTCTCGTGGTTTCCGTGTGGCCTCAGGCGGTGCTGTCGGGGCGGATCAGTTCGCCCTTTCAGGCTTGGTTGAGCAGGGTTTGTCTGCTTCCGGCGTTGTTTATTCCGCCTGGTCTGCAGCTTCCGGTTTCCCTGCTCCAGTTCAGCCTCTGGTTTCCCGGTTCATGGCCTCCGGCGGTCAGGTTGTTTGGGGTTCCGGTTCGCCGTCTCAGCCTCGTTCAGCTGTTGTTTCTGCGCTTCTTGGCAGGAACAGCCGCCTTGTTTCAGCCTGCTCGCTTGTCATTGCTTTCATTCACGGCCAGTCCCGCGGCACGCTTTACACCATCCGTCAGGCAGTCAGGCGCGGCATTCCGGTTTATGTGTTCCTTTGTGGCAGGGCTTCATTGCCCGCTGATTTGGCTCCACATTGTTTAGTTATAAATAAAAGGCCTGCCATAGGCAGGCAGGGAGGTGATTAACATGACTTATTATCCTATTCATCCGTGCTGTTATTGCGGTAAAACAGAAGCCGGATATTCCTGTGCTACAGCAGAAAAGGTCGAGTGCTTCAAGTTCCTGAATTACTTGCAGAAGCTTAACAGAATGAGGGCGCAGAAAGTCCTCATTAAAGAGCTTAAGTATTTATTAGATTCGAAAAAAGGAGGAAAATAACATGAAAGCAGCGATTTATACCAGAGTTTCTACGGATATGCAGGCGGAAGTCGAGATCAATTCATGCGAAACACAAGAGTCGAAAATAAGGTCCTTCATTTCTAGCCAGGACAAAATGGAAGTCCATAAAGTCTATTCGGATCAGGGATATTCCGGCGCGAACATCGACCGCCCGGCATTGAAGGAAATGCTTGCCGACATTCAACAGGGCAAGGTAAATATAGTTATTGCCTATAAGATCGACAGGCTTACAAGGTCGCCGAAGGACTTTTATCAGCTGATAGAGATATTCGATAAATACGAGGTCAGCTTTCTTTCGATAACGGAGAGATTCGATACTTCCACGCCATCAGGCAGGCTGCTGAGAAATATAATGCTGACATTTGCCCAATTCGAACGAGAGCTAACAAGCGAAAGGATAAAGGACAAGCTACTTGAGAAGGCTAAAAAAGGGATGTGGAATGCAGGGCCAACGCCGTTCGGATATGGGAAAAAAGACAAAAGGCTTGTTATTGATCCGGGAGAAGCAGAAATCGTGCGGGCAATCTTTGAAGGATTTGTCCGCAATCGGTCGCTTAACGCCATTTATTTCATGCTAAAAGAAAAGAAGCTGTTTAACCGCCGAGGGCTTCCTCTCGCAAAAACAGCTATCGACACTATCCTGAAAGGAACAATTTATATCGGCCAGATCAAACATCACGATATCATTTACAAGGGTATTCATGAGCCGATAATTTCAAAAGAATTGTTCGACGAAGTCCACAATTTGAGAAAGGACAAGGTCAGGCCGAAGAAGTCATTCAGTTATAATTTCTCGCTTTTCCCCGGCCTTGTACGATGCAAGGAATGCGGCTCTATCATGTGTTCTACCTTCACAAATAAACTTAAAGGAGGAAAGCGAACAAGATATTTTTACTATCGCTGTTCGAGCATTGAGAAAAGAGATCTGTCGTTTTGCAGCATCAGACAGGTCAGCGCAGACCGGCTGGATGACTGCATCATAGAAAATCTTGATAAGATCAGTAAAAATAAACAATACCTCGATAGTTTGATCTATGTGCTTAATCATAATGGAAATGGTGGAACCGATGGATTCGAACCAGCCGCCTCATACCCGCCGATAGATGCCGAAAGAGTACAGGAAATCCTGGGAAGTATCGTTAAAGCCTCAAAGATAAAGGGAAAAGTCGAAAAGAGGATAATCATGAAAAGGCACATCGAAAAGGTCATATATTCGAAAGAGACAATAGAAGTCAAAATATTGTATTCAGAGAGCGGAGAGGCCGCCTACGGCCCGCAGAGCGACCCTTCGGCGGAAGGAAACGACAGCTCAGCCAATAATAAGGCGGCTTGTCGACACCTTACGGCGTCTCCAAGCCGCCCAACATCAGCGATGGTTCGCTGTGAAAATAAACTGGAGAGGGGTGGATTCGAACCACCGAAGGCATAAGCCGTCTGATTTACAGTCAGATGCATTTGGCCACTTTGCTACCTCTCCGGGTCAGAACATCAGCCTGCCTGCCGGCAGGCAGGAATATCAGTATATCAGAAAATCAGAAATACGCTCAGAATAGGATTATACGATAGGGATATTTCAAAATCAACGCACTTGCTTTTCTTTATGTAAGGGATTCATTGATTCCAGCGCTTTTATTGTGGCAACAATCTGTAAAGCAACTATAGGGTTGACCGCCTGATAAAACCTGAAAAAGTTACTGACCATCAATCCCGCCGATATTTCCCACGGATTAATGATATAGATCATATTAATAATAATAAAATAGGCCAAAACGATAAGGGATAAATATGTACAATACAGGAACCTGAAAAATATGGATATCATGGTCGTAATGAAAAATATGGTCCATAATATCCCCCATAAAAATCCCTGGTTCATCATATTTTTCTGGATCCCTAAAAAAGCATTAAAAGTAAAACTCACTAATATCGGCGCCTTTTGCAAATTATTAATTATATTGCCAACCCCTCCCCCCGTAGCATCGAAGAAGGGAAGTCCTAAAGATGCTATCAAAACAATAACCATCAAGTAAATCGCAAGATTTCTTAATGAGTCTATAATTATTTGTATGTTAAAATTGAACCTGTCCGGAAGGACCATCAAGAGAACATTCAAAGCTATCAGATTTATCCCTTCAAATTTAGTTAAGAACAGGAGGCCTGTCATAAAGGCCGAAAGCAGCAGATACCCAAAGTCCTTGTTCTTCTTCCACAAAAGCGCCACACCAAATGACAGGCAATATAACATGGACAGCGGCGTATCTGCATAGCCGGAATATGCGGGTCCGTCTGACATGAAGAAAACCGGGAGGACCGCGAGAAGCGCGGCTGCGGCCAAAGCCTTTTCTCTGTCCTGAAGATATATCCTCGCAAGGTCATATAAAAATGAAACCATGAACGGGAAAAATAGCCCTATCAGTAACATTACTGCCCAGTCATCAGCCTGTCCCAGTGCAAAATAAATACTTGCCTGTGATATCGGGAACAATAAAGGATGGCCAAGAGCATGTATCCTGGACATATCCCTATAATCAGGCGAAAAAGCGGTCCCGTTAAAGTAAAGCAGTTTTGCATTAGATCCCCATATCGCCCTTGAATCCCAGAAATGAAGAGGAAAATCAACGCTCAGAAAAAAGACCGATAAAGCGCCGAACAAAATGACAAATATTAACAGCCATTCTTTCCAGGATATCCCTTTTATGGTTCGAATGACAATGCCGGCATCAGTCTTGATCCTATAATTTATATGTGTCAAAGCATAAATAAATGGTATGGCAAGCGGGGGATAAATGGTCATGAAGGACGTTTTTAGCCCTAATATCATTATACAACTGCACAGCACGGCCAGGGTCCCCAGGCCGGCCCCGAAGCTTAAAGGCACTATCCCGAAAATCGATAACGGGATATTATCTTTTAAGAGCAGCTTGATCAAGCCGAAGCCGCTAACTGAGATATAAGCGATAGCAATACCGGTTATTATAAAATTCATTTAAAAACGATATCCTTCCCGACTTTTAATATCTTGATCTCTTTTGAGCTGTAAACCAATACGAAATCAATTTTCTTTTCTTTTATCCATTTTTCAGGCACCGTCTTAAGGTCTGCCTCCCTTGTTATGGCGCCCTCCGCGAATAATGGGTAAACATACATCCTTTTTGGGAATATATAATAATTAATGAACCAGAGATCGCCCGGTCTCACCAGCAGGATGGCAGCGTCTTCTGGAATGCTGGCTAACTGTTGCGCTATCTCATAGTCCCCGCCGAGCATTAATTGAAGCTTCTGGTGCCAGAAGTAATCCTCATTCAGCCACAATTTCAGGCTGGAATTGAATAATACCTGCTTTCCGGTCATGTATAAGCAGATCGCCAGCTGGGCAATGATCAATGCCCAGATTAGCCTTGACAGGTTCAGGCTTACATCTTTGTTCATGGCGGGAATTATAACATAATTCCCATAAATGACTTGCGTCAACTGCCAAAATAATGTACAATTCACAAGGTTTTTTGAGAAATTAGAAAGGCAAAAAGTGTTTTCGTTCTTTCCTAGGGAAGAAAAATTCTTCGAGATGTTCGAGCGGGCCTCCAGCAACCTCCATGAAGGCGCAAAAGCTTTTAAAGACCTGTTAGATAACTTTACTGAAATAGAACATAAGGTTAAGCACATCAAGGACATAGAACACGAAGGCGACATAATCACCCACGAGATATTCGACAAGCTGAACAGGACCTTTATCACCCCCATAGACCGTGAGGACATCCACCAGATAACCAGTGAAGTTGACGATGTCCTGGATTTCATCCTGGCAACGGCCGACAGAATGTTGCTTTACAAGATCAAAAATCCGACCCACGAAGCGATACAATTGACGGAAGTCCTGGTTTCCGCCATCGAGATCGTCGGCAAGGCCGTTTACAGCCTGAAGGACCGAAAGCACAGCAGGCGCACCCTGGATTACTGTGTTGAGGTCAATAGATTGGAAAATGAAGGCGATATGATACATAAATCTGCTATTGCGGAGCTCTTCTCCGATCACAAGGAAGCGGTTGAAATAATAAAGTGGAGCGACATTTACGATCACCTTGAATCCGCCATAGACATGTGCGAAGACGTTGCCGACACGGTAGAAGGCATCGTCGTAAAGAACGCATAAATGACCATCGGCATACTTTTACTGATACTTCTTGCACTTATTTTCGACTTTCTTAATGGCTTCCATGATTCAGCCAATTCAATAGCAACAGTAGTTTCCACACGCGTTCTTTCCCCGAGATATGCAGTAGTCTGGGCAGCATTTTTTAACTTCGTAGCTTTCATGTTTTTTGGCCTTCATGTTGCCGGCACTATCGGCAAAGGCATCGTTGATATAAGTATCATAGATAAATACCTCATTTTTGGCGCCCTTATGGGAGCTTGTTCTTGGAACTTGATAACCTGGTATTTAGGCTTGCCAACAAGCTCTTCCCACGCCCTGATAGGAGGATTGATCGGGGCCGCTCTTGTAAAGGCCGGGACAGCACCGCTTCTATGGCCCGGGATTATCAAGACCATATCGTTCATTTTTATTTCACCTGTTATCGGTTTGATCCTGGGCTCATTATTTGGGACGCTGATCTATAATTTTTTCAGGAACAGCACTCCGGGCAAAGTTGACCATCTTTTCAGGAAAGGCCAGCTTTTATCAGCCGCATTTTACAGCATGGGGCATGGCGGCAATGACGCTCAGAAGACTATGGGTATTATTGCAAGTCTATTGTTTAGCGCCGGATTGATCGGAAATACTTTCTATATCCCCAACTGGGTGGTTTTTACTTGTTATGCCGCAATTTCCCTCGGAACAATGTTCGGCGGCTGGCGTATTGTGAAAACGATGGGACAGAAAGTCGCTAAACTAAAGCCTGTGGACGGTTTTTGCGCTGAGACCGGCGCAGCTGTCACTTTATTTGCTTCAACTGCCATGGGAATTCCAGTCAGCACCACACATACCATTACCGCATCCATAATGGGAGTTGGCTCAATTCAGCGGCGCAGCGCGGTTCACTGGGGTGTTGCAGGAGCCATATTATGGGCATGGGTACTGACAATTCCCTGTTCCGCCGCGATCTCCGCGATCTCTTATTTTCTCGCGATCAGTTTTAGATGATCTTTATCAAAGGGGGATAATAAAATGGATTATATGGCGAATGTTCTGAGTTTTGGCTCCGGCATCCTGGGCCTTCTTTTCGCGTTCTACCTGCTGCTGGTCGTGGTCCGATCCGAAAAAGGCAACAAGAAAATGGAGGAGATATCAGCCCTGATACGCCAGGGAGCGATGGCGTTCCTTAAGAGGGAGTACTTCGCCATATCGATCTTCATGGTTTTCATGTTTATTGTCCTCACATCTCTCATCAATATCCATACTGCAATGGCTTATGTGCTGGGCGGAATATGCTCGATCCTTGCAGGTTTGATCGGCATGAACGCTGCGACAAGGGCGAACGTGAAAATGGCACAGGCCGCGGTAAGGAAGAAAAAAGGCAAAGCTTTGATCATCGCTTTTTCCGGCGGCGCCGTAATGGGCATGGCCGTTGCAAGCCTGGGAGTATTGGGCCTTTCTATTATATATTTCTTCTATCCTGATCCAACTGTTAAGGCAGCTGTAATAAGCGGTTTCGCAATGGGCGCAAGCTCGATAGCATTGTTCGCAAGGGTTGGCGGAGGCATATATACAAAGTCCGCTGACGTTGGGGCAGACCTGGTAGGCAAGATCGAAGCCGGTATCCCTGAGGATGACCCGAGGAATCCTGCTGTTATAGCTGATAACGTCGGCGATAACGTAGGTGATGTCGCCGGAATGGGTGCGGACCTTTTTGAATCATATGTTGGCTCGGTTGTCGCGACGATGGCGATAGGAGCATTAATGGCCACATCACAGCTAAGCTGGATGATGCTGCCTTTAACTCTGATCGCCGCGGGAACGCTCGCATCTATAATCGGCTCATTCTTTGTGAACATATTTAATTCTATCAATCCCCAGATCGCTTTAAGATACGCCACATACACGGCGGGCATTATTTACATTATTGCTTCATATTACCTGGTCAATCTGTTCCTCCCGGGCTCCGGAGTTTTTGCTGCGATACTTTCGGGTATCGTAGTCGGTATGGCTATAGGCATACTTTCTGAATATTTCACATCCGGAAAGACGGTTCAGAATTTGGCAAAAGCGGCAAAGACCGGTGCTGCTACTTTGATCATCCAGGGAATAGCGCTTGGGATGAAGAGCCTGATACTTCCGGTCCTTTCGATATGCGCGGCGATACTCATAGCGTTCCAGTTCGCGGGGCTTTACGGCATCGCGATATCGGCTGTAGGGATGCTTGGCACGATCGGGATAATTATGTCCGTGGATGCTTACGGGCCGATAGCTGACAATGCCGGCGGCATTGTCACAATGTCCGGGGCTCCCAAGGAAGTAAGAAAAATAACTGACAGGTTCGATGCACTTGGCAATACGACGGCTGCCATAGGAAAGGGATTTGCCATAGGTTCAGCGGCCTTGACTGCTCTGGCCTTATTCACCGCCTATACTCAAACCGTCGGCTTGAAAAGCATCGATATTACAAAAGCCACGACCGTTGTTGGGCTGTTCATTGGCGGGCTCCTGCCCTTCGTTTTCGCGGCAATGACAATGCAGGCGGTGGGACGCGCAGCATTCAAGATGGTAGAGGAAGTTAGGCGTCAGTTCAGGACCATAAAGGGACTTATGCAGGGCAAAGCCAAGCCAAACGTTGCAAGATGCGTTGACATAAGCACTACAGCTGCAATTAGAGAGATGATTGTTCCGGGCGTGCTTGCAGTGTTCGCACCCATAGTGATGGGCATTGTGCTTGGTCCGGAAGCTCTTGGCGGAATGCTTGCCGGAGCGACCGTCGGCGGAGTGATGCTTGCAATAATGATGGCAAACTCGGGAGCCGCCTGGGATAATGCAAAAAAGTATATCGAGGACGGAGCTCTTGGTGGTAAAGGCACTGCAACTCATGAGGCTTCCATAGTTGGCGATACGGTCGGCGATCCTTTCAAGGACACGTCGGGCCCGGCAATGAACATACTGATAAAGCTGATGTCGATAGTTGCTTTGGTGTTCGGTCCCGTGTTTATTAAATATTATCCGTTCGTGGCCAAGCTTATCAATTTGAAGTAAGCCCTGAAGTATTGCTTCGCTTTACTTCAGGGTAAGTAGCTTGATCCTTAGCGGCGGCCATATCATTATCTCGGCCTTACCGATGATGTTCTTTTTTGGCACGGCGCCCCAGAACCTGCTGTCATAGGAATCCGGCCTGTTGTCCCCGACAAAAAAATATTGCCCCTCAGGTATCCTGTAAGGGCCGAAATTAGACTGGTCCCACCTTATATTCCACTTGCTTTCGTCTATCGCCTTGCCATTTATGAGAATCATGCCGTTACGGATCTTTATCTCTTCGCCCGGCAACCCCACAAGCCTCTTAATGAAATCCCTCGGCGGCTGTATGGTTGACCTGAACAGAACGATCTCTCCCCTTTTCATGCTTCCATAATACCTGTAGACCAATTTGTTCACGATGACCCTGTCCTTTACAAGTAGAGTGGGGATCATTGAGCCTGATAATACTTCGGACGTCTGGAAAGCGAATTGCCTGATTATAAGCGCAAGTACAAGGGCAACGACGATCGACTCTACCCAGTCCACCACGTGGTAAAGAAATCTGTTCTTTTCTCTTAACTCTTCTTTATATAATTTCCATTTTTTTAACATAAAATTACTAAATACAACAACCCCACATTGAAATGTGGGGAATCAAATTCCCTAGAATTCATTCTGGGGTGATATTACGTCGTCATTATCTTATCAAAAAGAACGCCCTGTAACCGATCAGCAGTATCGCTAGCAAGGTGAGTGCCCCGAACAATCTGTGGAGCTGGAACATCAAGCCCTTTTTATCGGTTGCCAATATCTCAAACAAGGCGGCCAGGATGCTGACAATGAGAAGGCATAAGACTATGATCTGATACTTTGTCATTTTTCACCTCCGTATAGAAATCATTATACAACCTCAAAAAATGCTTTACAACAATCGGATTACTTTCTATACTTTATGGCGTAAAGGGGGTAAAACCATGAAAAAATGCTTTCTTTTGCTTGTTATCCTTTTGATCGTGTCTGCTCCTGCCCTATGCAAAGTATATTCTTATTCGTTCCCAAAAGCACCGGTTGCCTGGGGAAATCCGATATCCTTCAATAACCTGAGCCCGGGATTTTTCCAGGTAATGTACTCGGACACTAAAGGTATCATAAGGATCGCGACATACGGCATCGCTGGCGGTTCAATGGATACTCTTTCAAATCCCCAGCTTCTGATGGTATTCGCCTTTGATAAGCAGCCGACGCAGTTGAGCCAGAAAATAAATGAATAAAAGAAACCTGCTTTTAGTTGTTTTTGTCATTTGCATTATCAGTATGCCTGCTTTGGCATGGAAACCTCCGTCTGGCTACAAGGGAAAATACGGGCAAACGTGGACGGATGAAAGGATAAAACCTCCGAAAGCGCCCATAACGCACCAAGATTATGCCGGGATGCCTCTGGGATATACGCCGATACAACCGCCATTACTACCGCCTCCCAACGCCGGCACGATATTGCCGCCTCCGACACCAGCACCTGCTCCTGCATCAACGCCTGTGCCTGCTCCTGCACCAGCACCGGCGCCAACAACGCCAAACCCAACAACACCCGGTCAAACAAAACCTCCCCATATCCCGCCCAAAAACAAAAAAATTAAAATTGCGCCGCTTTCTCTTCACGTCAGCCCAAACAGGATGTCTTCAACAGATACGGCGATAGCTCAATAAAGTCAACGAATGGCAAAATACCTTATATTGCCATTGTTGATCCTTTCAATACTATCCATAACAACAATGGCGCAGCTTGGGTCACAGTTTGGCCCACATTTTGATTCCGGCATGGAAGAATTTCAAAAGGAAAGGTTCGGCGCCGCGCTCCAAGAATTCGGGGCGGCTTGCCGGGAAAATCCTGAACGTGTAGAGTGCCGGTTCTATTATGCCCTGGCTTTGTACTATACGGATAAGCTCGAAGAAGCCAGAAGCGAGTTCAATAAGATCGCGGAAAAACAAAAAGACTCTCAATGGGGCATAGCTGCCAGGTCATACGTGGAGGCAATTGACCGCGGGTATTTCGCGCCGCTGCCGGGAAAGGACTTCAACGGATATATAAATTTGTTATATGAAATAGATGACAACGTGACATACGCGCCCTCTTTTGTTGCGGAAAAAGCCGACAATAAATCTTCCGCGCTAGTTTCGGTTTCATATAACCCGCTGATATTCTCGCTCCGCCCTCTTTCATTCTCGTACAATGTTTACGGTTTGTGGTACGACAAGAACGGCAATTACAACCTTAATGGCAGTAGTTCTGGCGTTTTATTTAGGCTTCCCCTCCCGCTGCAATCTTTTGCCACTTTTTCTTACGGAAGCGGGGATTATTACATGAAGAACGATCATTATTACGCGGCGGACTATATTGATGCGCGATATACCATCAACGCTCCGGCAGGCAGCCCGGCATGGACAAGCATATATGTTGGCGGCACGAACAGCCTTTATAAGATGGCCGCTTATGAGGGGTATGACGGCTATGAATCAAGGATAGGCATAAAGCAGGACCTTAACGCTACGACTTACTTGCAATACGACATTAAGTTGTCGGATACGCGCCGCGACGATTTTGCCAATATTAGCAACGAGTATTCCCTGGGCGAGACAATTCACTTTCCATATTTCCACAGGCTTTCCGCTGTCATCAAATACGCGGACAAGCTCTTTAAACATGATGATCTGATCGCGGACGAACTTCGCCATGACACTTCCTTCGGAATCGACCTTTCCGTAACCAAGGACATAACAAGGTACCTGGGCTTCGAGGTCAAATACAGTTACACGAACTACACGTCGAATCTGGCAAGCGATTCCACTTCCCTGGGTTACGGCAGTTATGTCAACCATGTTCTTTCGCTTTCTATTTCATATAAATTTTAATATAATGTGAAGGGGATGAGCATGGCGGATAAATAAGCCGTGTCCTATAAGTAACATTTTTCTTATATGCCAATAGGTAATGCACTAATACTTAAGACCGGGATACTTTACAACATAATAATATGCGCGCTGATATCCTTAAGCTGCCTGTATTCATCGTTCCTGATATCGCTTAAGACCAAAAAGTCCGAGGAAGATAATGCGCTTTCATCGTTCCTGAACATTTTCGGCCTTTACTGGCTCGTCTATCTTTTGTCAAACATTTTTGGTTGGCTTGATATCCCGTCGATCTTCAAGCCCTTATCGTATTTGCTCAATTTCCTTCTCGTTATTCAACCAATCCCGTTGTTCAACTATTTTACAAGGAATAAATACCTGGTCGCCATATATTCCCTGTTTGGTCTCGCATTTCTGGTCTCAAGCTTTGGCAGAACTTTGGAACTTACCGGTATTACATACTGGGGGGTCCAGGCCGGGGTCCCCCTTACCGCAAGGCTTATATTTTCGCTTGGCCTGATGGCGCCGCTTGCAATATTGTCCATATATAAGCTCATTACAGATAACAAAAAGCCCTCAAAACTTCTGTCTATCGGGTCAATAACCTTGGTTTTTGCTCTTCTGGAAACCGCCAATATTTTCCTGGAAAATGTGTCCTGGGAACTTCTTTTATTGAGGATGTTCTACATCTTGATAGGCTTTATCGCATATTTTTATTTAAGCGGGGAAGAAGCCACGACCAGGTTCGCTTTCAAGGTCTTTCCGTGGGTGGATGAACAGATCGCCCGGATCAGGCAGAGAAGGATACCGTTCTTTGCAAAATTATTATTATTGTTCGTCCTTCTTTCTGTTCTGCCTATAGCTGCGGCCGGATTGCTGCTCTTCCTTACGTTCAAAGAAATAATCGACCTTTATATTTATAAGCCTCTGCTTTGGAACCTGAAAACAAGCAAGGAAGAATTCATCGCTGCTCTCGGCAATGTTCAGGTAGAAGCCCTGTTCTTGATCATGCTTACGATAGTCCTTGTTTTCATTGCGAGCGGCATCGCAAGCCGGGGCATTGCGCAGTCGCTAAAGAGGATCAGTTTCGGCATGAAGCGCCTGGAAGAAGGCAATTACAGCTACAAGGTTTCCCCTGAATCGAACGATGAGATCGGCGACCTTGCAAATTACTTCAACAGGATGGCTTCGGAGATAAAACGTTCCAGGGAGATAATGGAGAACTGGAACAGCGAGCTTGAAAAGACCGTTGCCGAAAGGACGAAGATACTTCAGACCCTTTATAACCTGTCAAAGGCCATAGGCTCGACCCTTGAACTTGATGAGCTTCTTTCAAGGGCGATAAGCAATATTCCGCCCATTGCCGGCTCGGACTGTCTGTCGGTCTTCCTGGCGGATGATAAGGGCATATATCGATCCAGGGTATCGCGCAAATGCCCTGAACTGCCTTCATTCACTGCCGGCAATGGCCTGCTTGGTGAAGCCGTAATGGGCCAGCAGATCGTAAAGATAGCGGATATCAAGGAAGCTTCTCCCGCGGAAAAAGAACTACTTGCTTTGCACAATATAAAAACACTGCTTCTTGTCCCGATGGAAAGCAAGGGGAAAAAACTGGGTTTACTGTTCATAGGTACCCAGAAAGATTATGTCCCTTCCGATATAGAGCTGAATCTTCTTTCCACGATAGCTGACCAGATGGCCATTGCGGTGGAGAATGCGAGCGTGTATGAGAAAGAAAAGGAAGCGTTAAAAAACTTGATCGAGATCGACAAAATGAAAACAGAACTTATATCAATGGTATCGCATGAGCTAAGGACCCCGCTTACATCCATAAAAGGGTTCCTTGCTCATTTCCTCGCCGGCACCACCGGGCCTGTAAATGATACTCAGAAAAAGTTCCTGGACATTATGAACAAGGAAGGGGATCACCTTCTTGAGCTTATAGACAGGTTGCTTGAGTTCTCAAGGATCGAGAGGGGCGTCTTTGAGATCAAAAAAGAGCCGGTGCGGATCGATAAGCTGATAAACGGGATTATCGAGTCATTAAAGCCGCAGCTTGACGCCAAAAAAATAAAGCTAACACTAAGATTGAACGCGGGCGATGCTTCTTTCATGGGTGATGAGATAAAGGTCGGGCAGGTCCTGCGGAACCTGATCGGCAATTCGATAAAATTCGTAAGGGAAAATCCGGAGATAGAGGTGTTCTCGAGGATATCCCCGGATGGGAGCATCGAGGTAGGCATAAAGGACAATGGCATTGGGATAGATAAGGATCACCTGGACAAATTATTCAATAAGTTCTACCAGGTTGATGCCTCGCTCACAAGAAAAGTAGGCGGGCTCGGGCTTGGGCTTGCGATCTCAAAGGAAATAATAGATGCGCATGGGGGGCAGATACTGGTATTCTCAGAAGGCATCGGCAAAGGTAGCACTTTTATTTTTAAGCTGCCGGTGATAAAATAAAAACTCTATGAACAAGATCCTCGTTGTGGAAGACGATTCAGCCACGGCAGAACTGATAAAATATACACTGGAAACGAAGGGCATGACAGTGGAGATAGCAGGTGACGGGGGCGAAGCGATCAAAAGGGTCAGGACAAACACCCCCGACCTGATAGTGTTGGACATAATGCTTCCCACCATGGACGGGTATCAAGTTTGTGAAATAATAAAACATAATGTTTTATATGAACACCTTCCAATAATCATGCTTTCCGCAAAAGTAAGGAAGGAAGACATAAGCATGGGTATAGAAAAAGGTGCGGATGAATACATCACAAAACCTTTCGACCCCGTTTATTTGCTGGAAAGAGTAAGTTTTTATTTATCAAAAAACCCCCCTTCTGTCCAACAGGCGGGAAAGAAAGGAAGTTAATATGGCGGAATTATTCAATAAAATAAACCAGGACCTTCAGTCTGCTATGAAATCAAGGGATCTATTAAGGCTGGAAGTGCTGCGCATGATGAAGTCAAAGGTCCTGCTTGTCAACGCGAGGGGCGACCTGCCGGATCCGGAAATAATCAAGATCCTGCAAAAATACGCGAAGAGCCTTAAGGATGCCATTGAGGAAACAAAGAAGGTTAACAGGCCTGACGCCGTGAATAAGCTTGAAGATGAGCTTAAGGTCGTGGAGGAATATTTTCCAAGCATGCTCCCGGAAGCGGAGTTAAGGAAGGTCGTGTCCCAGGTCGTCGCGGAGATCGGCGCGACCTCCCCGAAAGATACCGGAAAGGTCATGAAGGTGATCATGGGCAAAGGATTGAACGTTGACGGCTCCATGGTAAGCAAGATAGTATCGGAGGTGTTGAAAAAATGAAAAAAGGAGGGGATTTTAAGATGCTAGGCAGGATTCAGAAACTACTAAAGTGGATCGCAATCGGGCTTGTAACGGTCGTGGTCATCATTATAATCGCAGGAATAGCCCTCCCCTATTTCCTTCCGCTTGACAAGATAAAAGATATTGCCGCACAAAAGGCATCGGAAGTGCTGCGCAGGCAGGTCAAGATCGGAAAGGTCTCGTTCAATATCTTTACCGGCATAGAACTTGATAAACTTACCATAAGCAATCGGCCAGGTTTTTCAAGTGAACCATTTATATCCGCAGGCGTGATCGAGCTCAAGTACGATTTCTGGGCACTTCTAAGAGGCAGAGTGGCCATCGACAAGGTCGTATTGATAAAGCCCGAGATCCTTGTGGAGCAAAGAGCAGATGGGACATCCAATTACAGTGACCTTGTAGGGGCAAAGAAGCCGGCACCAAAAAAAGTTGAAGCTAAACCATCAAAGAAAAAGGAACCTATATCAATAATGGTATCGAAGTTCGCAATAAAGAACGGAAAGCTGACCCTTAAACAGGCTGCCAAGGTCACCCAGCTCAAGGACCTTAACGTGAATATATCCGGCATATCGCTCAAGACAACAACGCCGATCAACGTATATGTGGGCGTAATGGGCGTTTACGAGGGCAAATACGTTCCGATATCGATCAGCGGGAAGGTCATGCTGGACCTGAACAGATCGTACGTAAAGGCATCCGATTTTGACATTACCGCTGCAGGAGAAAAGATCAGTTTAGGCGCTGAGGTCTCCGGTTTTGATAAAGCCCCGAATATCAAGCTTGATGTCTCGACCAGAAAGCTTGATACGGACAAATTCCTGGCCATTGTGTCCGGCACCGGCTCAAAAAAATCGAAAGTAAAGGCCCCTCCCCCGCCATACGGCAAGCTGACGGCCACTATCAATAAATCGCTCAAGTCCGTACCTGCTAACATAAAATTGGCGGCCAATGTCGATCTGAACAACATCCTTTTCAAGGAAATGAAACTGGACAAGGTCGCTGCAAAGGTAACAATGGCCAACAAGGTCGTGAATATCATCCTTAATGACGGCATAAAGGCATATAAGGGGAACATCACCGGCAGCATAATTGCGGACCTTAATGTGAGCGGCATTTCTTATCAGGTCAATGACCTTGTCGGGAAAGGTTTTGATGCCACACCTGCCTCAAATGACATCCTCGAGTCCTTTCTTACCAAGTTACCCGATTATAAGGACTTGAAGTATAAGCTTTATGGCGATCTCGGCCTACGCTTATCCCTTACCGGCCGCGGGGTAGAGACGGTTGATATCATCGCGAACGCAAAAGGAAAGGGCAGCTTCATACTTGCCAACGGGAAAGTATCAAGGCTGAAATCCTTAGCCGCGATCGGGGCAAAGATCGGACTAAAGACATTGCAGGAGGATATTGACATTAAAGAATTCAAGGCGAACTTCTCCTTTGCGAACAAGATAGCCATCATAAGCAATATGGCGCTCCACAATGGCGATGCCGGAGACCTTAAGCTTGCTTTCAACGGCAGCGCCAATATAAGCTCTCTTGAGTTCATAAAGGGCAATACCCTTTCATTAAAGCTAAATCCGAAGACGACCAAGCTTTCGTCCGAATATGATCCCTTCAAGGACGAGAACGGCTGGTATTCCATTGACTTTGAAATGATCGGCTCCCTAAAGAAGCCCATCCCCATACCAAAGCTTGGCAGGCCTATTCAGCAGATATTTGACACAAAAAAGAAGGAGCTGGAAAATGCCGCGCAGAAAGAGCTGGACAAGCAGAAAAAGGAAGCAGAGGATAAGGCTAAACAGGAACTCGAGCAAAAAGCCAAAGAACTATTAAAGTTTTAGGAAAGTTGGTGGAAAAATGAAGATGAATTATGAAACAGCCGCCAAGGCGATAATCGCGCTGTTCTCACTGGTATGGATCGTGGCTGTCCTGAAGGCGTTTTTCGTTGTCGGATTCTCAGTCAGAATGCTGATGAATTCTTCATTTTTGTTGATGTTGCTGGCCGCGCTGTTGATCCCGATAGCGGCGGTTTGGGCTCTTTTTATATTTTTCAATAAATAGGTCCTGCTGCTGTAGCTCAGTTGGTAGAGCACTTCCTTGGTAAGGAAGAGGTCACCGGTCCGATCCCGGTCAGCAGCTTGTTTATACGGTGGCAACTTTGCCTGTAATAAGCCCAAATTCCCTGTTGACAAGAAAAACCCCATCTGTATAATGGACAAGTCTTAAATTAAGGCAGGAGGTATCATTATGGCAAGAGAAAAGTTTGTTAGGACAAAAACGCATGTTAACGTTGGAACGATAGGTCACGTTGATCATGGAAAGACCACGCTGACATCGGCCATTACAAAGTGCTTGTCCGCAAAGGGGATGGCAAAGGCAAAGGCATTCGACGAGATCGATGCCGCACCGGAGGAAAAGGCTCGAGGAATCACGATCGCGATAGCTCACGTCGAGTATGAGACCGAAAAGAGGCACTATGCTCACATAGACTGCCCCGGCCACGCCGACTATGTAAAAAACATGGTCATCGGTGCAGCGCAAATGGACGGCGCCATACTCGTAGTTTCAGCGGCTGACGGCCCAATGCCCCAAACAAGAGAACATATCCTTCTGGCCCGCCAAGTTAATGTTCCATATATAGTCGTTTTCCTCAATAAAGTGGATATGGTAGATGATAAGGAACTGATAGATCTGGTCGAAGTAGAGACCAGGGACCTGCTTCAGAAATATGAGTACCCGGGTGATAAGACCCCGATAATCAAGGGTTCCGCGCTTAAAGCGATGGAATGCGGCTGCGGCAAGGCCGATTGCGCGAACTGCAAGCCTATATTCGAACTTATGAACGCCCTTGATTCATATATCCCGGACCCAAAGAGAGATATCGACAAGCCATTCCTTATGCCGGTTGAGGACGTGTTCTCCATTACAGGACGAGGCACGGTTGGCACCGGGAGAATAGAGAGAGGTAAGGTAAAGGTGGGCGAGGAAATTGAGGTCATAGGACTTGGCGCCCACAAGAAAGCTGTCGTCACCGGAGTTGAAATGTTCAGGAAGACGATGGATGAAGGCATAGCCGGAGACAATGTCGGCGTGCTCTTAAGGGGTATTGAAAAAGAAGAGCTTAGGCGCGGGATGGTACTTGCAAAGCCGGGCTCTGTAAAGCCGCATAAGAAATTCGAAGCGCAGGTTTATGTGTTAACAAAGGAAGAGGGCGGAAGACACACACCCTTCTTCACAGGATATAAGCCGCAATTTTTCGTAAGGACCACCGACGTCACAGGGGAAATCAAGCTACCCCAGGGCGTAGAGATGGTCATGCCGGGCGACAATATAAAGATGGATGTCACCCTTGTGGATGACGTTGCCGTGGAAGAAGGCATGAGGCTGGCCATAAGGGAAGGCGGACACACGGTAGGAGCTGGAGCGGTAGTAAAAGTCCTCGAGTAACCTGCCTTGCATGAAAAGGCGAAGTACCTATTTTTAGCCCTTGTCGCTGTACTTGCCTGCCTGCTTGTCTGGGATTTCATATTCTGGAGCGGAAGGTTCCCCCCGAACACCTACATTGAAAAAATAGACGTTTCCGGCCTGTCCAAGTTCGAGGTCCTGGAGAGGCTGAGATCAGCCGAAGTGGACAAGTCCACCTTAAGCCCCATTTATCTTAAAGTAGAAGGAAAGGTCTTGTCCTACAAGCCATCAGAGTTGGGAGCATACATTTCCCCCAGAAGGACCATTGCCAATTCAACCAGTGTTACATACAGAAGTAATTACTTGGTGGATTTTTACAGGCGGCTGGCTGGCAATTACACAAAAAGGACCATCCCGTTAGCGCTCAATGTGGACAGGGATGTCTTCAAAATCATCCTTGAAGGGTTTGCAGAAAGCATTGATGCTCCGGTACAGGATGCCACCTTTGCCCTTCTGCCGGAAGGAAGGTACAGGATAACAAAGGAAAAGACCGGTAAAAAGGTGGACATTGGTGCCTCGTGTGTCAACCTTGAAAAAGCTTTTCGAAATAACGAAAGAACAGCTTTTGTGGAAGTTGTCCTCACTCTCCCGCGGGTATATGCGAAATCTCTGGTAAAATACCCTCCAAAGTATCTCCTTTCCGAATATACCACCTACTTCGGTTCCCATGATTCCCCGAACAGGGTGCACAACATCAAGCTGGCATCCGGAAGGACGAACAATTATGTGGCCACATCCGGGGAAGTTTTCTCGCTGCTTGGAATGCTCGGCGATTTCACTTATGACAGCGGCTACAAGGAAGCCTTTGTCCTATATAACGGCATGCTTGAGCCCCAGTCCGGAGGAGGCTCCTGCCAAATAGCCTCAACACTGTATAACGCCGCCCTTCTTGCAGGCCTGGATATCCTGGAGCGTTATAATCACGGCATTTACTTTACTATTTACCCCCTGGGTCGTGATGCCTCGATATATTCAAGTTCCAGGGACCTAAAAATAGTGAATAACACAAGCCACCCGATCTATATCAAGGCTTACGCAACGGACAGGAAGCTTACTTACAGGATCTATGGAACACCAACAGCCAGGAAAATATCGTTTTCAAGGCCCATGGTATTCTTCGAAGGCGAAAAGTACCGGCCGTACAATGTTATGACGGATGAAGCAAAAGAAAAGATAAACAAGGCATTGCTGAACGGCAAGCCGTTCTATACCTATGTGAAAGTAACCAAATTAGAGGCGGGATATGAAACGGAAAAGACCATTGTGAGCCACTACAAGATGACCGGTGACCGCGAGAACGTCAAGATTGTGCGTCCTGAGCCGTAGTAATATGATATAATCATCTCCGGTGATCAAAGTGCCAAACGAACAGATCAGGCCGAATATCGGCAACATCAAGCCATACACGCCGGGCAAGCCCATCGAGGAAGTGGAAAGGGAACTTAAGATAACCGGCGTCGTCAAGCTTGCGTCCAATGAGAACCCACTTGGCCCCTCCCCAAAAGCAATGGAAGCCATTAAAAAGTATTCAAAGGACGTGTCGCTTTACCCGGACCAGAGCTGCTATGAGCTGACCGGCCTTCTGGCCGAAAAGCTGGATATGTCTCCGGAAAATATCGTCATAGGCAACGGCTCTGATGAGATAATGATGCTCATAGCGCTTGCTTACATATCCTCGGGGGATGAGGTCATAATATCGCTGAACACTTTTTCAACATATGAGACCGTGTCCCGGTTAATGGAGGCTTCCATCCTGAACATAAACTTGAAAGATTATACATATGACCTTCAGGAAATGGCGGCGGTCGCCTCACAAAAAACAAAATTGATATTCGTCTGCAATCCGAATAATCCAACCGGAACCATCAACACAAAAAAGGATCTCGATCAGCTTGTCTCAAAAGTTCCGGCGAACACCATCATCGTTTTAGACGAGGCATACAGCGAATACGCGGAGTCACAGGATTTCCCGGATTCTTTGGAGTACGTAAGGAACAATAAAAATGTGATCGTGCTGAGGACATTCTCAAAGATATACGGCCTTGCCGGCCTCAGGGTTGGATATGGCATCGCCAGGCCGGATATAATCAAATACCTCAGGCTTGTGAGACTGCCGTTCTCGGTCAACAGGATCGGACAGATCGCCGCATCAGCAAGCCTTTCCGACATTCATCATGTGGAGGTAAGCAGGAAAAACAATTCTGACGGTAAAAAATACCTCTATGGCGAGCTTGAAAAGCTGGGCCTTTCTTACGTTAAGACAGAAGCAAATTTTATCTTCATTGACCTTAAGGACGACGCGGATGCCATATTCATGAAGCTTATGAGGCACGGCGTTATCGTCCGCCCCCTTTCATCCTTCGGGATGCCCGGATCCATAAGGGTCACCATAGGCACTCCGGATCAGAACAACAAGTTCATCAAGGCACTTTCCGAGGTAATAAATAAGTGAACCGCACTCCTCTTTACGAGACGCACCACGGTCTTGGGGCAAAAATGGTGGATTTCGCAGGCTGGGAAATGCCGGTTTACTATTCAAGCATAATCGCTGAGCACAATGCCGTGCGCAGGTCTGCCGGTCTTTTCGATATAGGCCATATGGGAGCGATAAAGGTGTCAGGAGAAAACTCCCTCCCCTGCCTCCAGTGGTTGCTTTCCAATGACGCGTCAGTGCTTGATGAGGGTTCTTCCCAATATTCGATAATCCTTAACATGTCCGGCGGCGTTATTGATGACATTTTCGTATACAGATTGCCCGATCATTACTTGCTTGTTGTCAATGCCTCAAATGCCATCAAGGATTTTGAATGGCTCAATAAAAACAAAAAGGAAGGCTCGGAATTGTCGGACCTAAAGGAAAACCTGACGCTCCTGGCGCTGCAGGGGCCGAAATCCCAGGAGATATTGCAGAAGATCTGCAGCCTTGATCTTAAAACTCTTGGTCATCACAAGATAACGAATGCTCTCATCTCTCGCCTCCCCTGCCTGCCGGCAGGCACGGCATCTCTCATCTCCCGTACTGGATATACAGGGGAGGATGGCTTTGAGCTGTTCTTTGACAAAACAAAGGCTGCTACAGTTTGGAACGAACTCATAAAGCTTGGAGCAACGCCCTGCGGTCTTGGCGCAAGGGATACTTTGAGGCTTGAGGCGGGAATGCCTCTTTATGGCCATGAATACAACGAAGGCATCACTCCCATTGAAGCAGGGTTTCCCTTCGCGGTAAAATTCAATAAAGGGGACTTCATTGGCAGGGACTGTCTTCTTCGTCAACTGGAGGAAGGCCTATCCAAGAAACTTGTCGGTCTAAATATGAAAGAGCAGGGCATCCCCCGGCAGGGATATAAAATATACAAGGATGGTAATATCATAGGTTATGTAACAAGCGGCACCATGTCCCCCACCCTGAATATCCCGGTCGGCATGGCTTACGTAAGGGTTGAATTTTCCGATATCGGCACAGCGGTCGACGTGGAAATACGGGAAAAAATGGTAAAGGCTGAAGTTGTAAAGCTCCCCTTTTACAAGCGGAAATAATAGGCCTAACTATAACCGTTTGACTTGAGATTTGACAAATTGTAGAATTGCTTCCATCAAGAAGGGGGTATTAACTATGGCATTTGAAAGATTCACGATAAAAAAGATATATTATTATGTTATATGTGCATTAACGCTTTTCGTATTGATGTGGGGAACGGTTGATGTGGTAAGCTCCGTGCTCAGCATTACCCTTTTTAAGCCGCCTTCCGTAAGCATGGAAACTCAGACTGGGGCAAAAAGCAGTTCTCCCGTGTCAGAAGGGAAGATGATGGCCGAGCCTTTCTTTGAGGAATATTACCAGAGCAGGATGACTTTTGACAGGATCGGGGACAGTCTGGCCCGATTGATCGTGGCAGGCTGCATATTCCTGTATTCAAGCTATCGCATTAAAGAAATAGAAGGAAAAGAAATCTAAGTTGTACCCGCAGAACTTAAGATACAGCAAAGAGCATGAGTGGGTAAAGGCCGAAGGAAATACCGCTACGATCGGCATAACGGATCACGCACAGCATGAACTCGGCGACATAGTGTATGTGGAGCTCCCCAAAGTCGGCACAAAATTCAATCAAATGCAGGAATTCGGGGTGGTTGAATCCGTTAAGACCGTTTCCACCCTTTATTGCCCTGTTCCTGGCGAGGTGATACAGGTCAATACAAACCTTTCCTCAAAGCCGGAGATAGTAAATTCCGACCCGCACGGCGAAGGCTGGATGATAAAGGTGAAGATGTCAAATCCCGCCGACATGGATAAGCTTCTTTCCGCCTCGGATTATGAAGCCCTGATCAAAAAGTAAATGCGCTATATACCAAACACGGCTTCCGATCAAAAGGAAATGCTTTCATCAGCTAGTATCAGGTCAATCGATGAGCTTTTCAGGGATATCCCATCTAAAACAAGGATCAATAATGTCGGCGTCGTTCCTGAAAAGGGCATTTCCGAGCTTGAGCTGAAGGGATTGCTTTCAGCGCTATCCAAAAAGAACGCTAATGCTTCCGATTTCATTTCTTTCCTTGGCGGCGGCTCATACAACCACTTTATCCCCAGCACGGTTAACCACATTATCAGCAAGTCTGAATTCTACACCGCGTACACTCCCTATCAGCCGGAGATAAGCCAGGGGATGCTTCAATCGATCTTTGAATACCAGTCGCTAATATGCGCCCTCACCGGCATGGATGCTGCTAACGCATCAATGTATGATGGCGCGACCGCATTAGCCGAGGCTGCATCTCTCGCCGTTCACAATACTGTAAGAAAAGAAGTCCTGGTTTCAATGGCAGTAAATCCGAATTATAGACAAGTCCTGAGCACATATGCAAAGGGGGCAGATTGGGAAATAAGGGAATTTGGATATGAATCTGGCCAAGGTGCATCATCTCTAGCAGAGGCAAAGAAATTGATATCCGATAAGACAGCATGTTTAATAATATCAAATCCTAATTTCTTTGGTTGTATTGAAGATGTTGAGAAGTTTTCCGGTTTGGCAAAGTCCAAAGGCGCATTATCAATCTTATCGATCGATCCGATCTCTCTTGGCATTCTTAAGCGTCCTGGTGAGCTCGGCGTTGATGTAGTTACGGGGGAAGGCCAATCACTCGGGCTTCCCCAGAATTTTGGCGGGCCCTATCTAGGCATCTTTGCTGTCAAAAAAGATTATCTGCGGCTGATGCCCGGTCGGATCGTAGGTGAAACTGTCGATACAAAGGGTCGCAGAGGTTATGTCCTGACGCTACAAGCCAGGGAACAGCATATTCGAAGGGAGAAGGCCTACTCAAATATATGCAGCAACGAGGCTCTTTGCGCGCTTGCATCAACAGTTTATCTGGCGACTATGGGCAAGTCGGGCCTTCGTGAGGTTGCTAGCCAATGCCTCCAAAAAGCAAATTATGCCAAGAAAAAGCTGTCAAAGCTTGTTGCCCTGAAAGCCCCGTCATTCAAGGAGTTCGTGATAAAGCCATCAAAGCCTGTGGCTGATATCAATAAGAAGCTCCTGGATAATGGGATCATCGGCGGACTTGATCTTGGGAATTTTTATCCTGAGTTAAAGGGTAATATGCTTATTGCGATAACTGAGCTGGTCAAGAAGGAAAGTATAGACAATCTGGCCTCGTGTATATTATCCTAGCCCGCTGATACCTTCCTGCTCATTTGCCTTATTTTTTATTCTGGTCAATATTGGCATCAGGTCGTCCGTTCCACCATACCTTTCATACATTATTTTATCTGTATCAGCCCAGTCGGCATTTCCCTCCCCCATATGTAACATTGCGCGTATCCTATAAGCGCTCCTTAACCCCGCTTCCGCGCCCTCTTTGTAACGATCGCTATTCAATACCATTTCATAATCGGTAATGGAATGGCCAAAGAAGGCCAGCAGGTCATCCGGGCTGCTGAATCTGCTGTTTAGTTCCGAGATGGCATGATAATAATATGCACGCCCTCTGTTGAAATAAGCATCAAGATAGCAGGGATCCAGGTCAATCGCTTGGCAATAAGCGTTAATGGCCCAATCATGATGGCCAAGGACTGCCATCTGGTTACCGCGTGAATTATATGCCCTTGAAGCAAGTATCCTTTTATTCCTTCCTGATACTACTGATTCTTTAAGTGTTCTCACAGGTTCAGGCCTCCCGGTGCTTGTTTCATAATCATAAATAGTGTTCGGGAACATCCATCCAAGCAATTTCCCCAGGTTATGCCAGCGCACATAGACATGGTGCGGCACGAACACAAGGGAAAGCGGCCAGTTAAGTTCGTGCGCCACTGCAAGGAATAAATAACTGCGCTTGCAATTAAGCTTTTTGTTTTCAGCTGCCAGCCCCCAGGATAACAGATTATTATCATCGTCCCCGATCTTCATGTCATCCAAGAATACAAGGCTAAGGTAAAGGAGCCTTAGTCTGGCCCCTGGCTCCTGATATATAAGGCGGGAATGCAAATCTGCATGGGCATTTAATGAAGCTTTGTTTTTCGCTATTCTTTCTTTTAGCTTAACAATAATATCGTTTAGTGTTTTATATGCTTCGTTGACCGCCCTGCTTTTAAGCACTCCCTGGTCCTCTACCGCGAATACGGTATGGATCGGATTGTCCACGGAGATTTCTGGGCACCTTTTGTTGATCTCCTCAAGTTCGGCTATCCTTTCCCTTGTTGCGCGGTAGGCATAGTGATAGTCAAGCTGTTTCCTGTGCTGCCCGTATCGATACGCAACTTCTGCCAGGCGGTTATATGCAGCCCAGGCCAGCTTTGATCCGCCGCAAGCTAACCCAAGCCTTAAAGCATATTGATTGACCTCAAACCTTAGTGCCGGTGATATCATATGCTGATTTATCGTTAAATAATCGGGGAAATTTCGCTAAAAGAGGATTGTTTTCTTCTTAAAGAGAGCCCTGCATGGAACAGGCACGCCCCTACCCCATTCGCAAATGCGTCCACAAGGCTTGCTGTGCGCCCCTGCACGAATATCTGGTGGAATTCATCAGTGAGGCCGTAAATTACCGTTAATTCCAGCGCAAGAGCGAACGAGCCGAGCATATTATAGGGCGTGGTCTTGCGTATTGCCCAGAATAAAAGCAAATAAAGGATCCCGTATTCGATCATGTGGACCAGCTTTAGTTTAGCTATTATTGGCAGCCATTTGACCTCTTCCGGCGCGGGGTGTGAAGACATGTAAAATATCAGGGCCATGTACAGTATCGCGGGAAGCCAGCCCAGGAGAAGTTCTCTTCTGGGCCAGTATTTAATTTTTGACATCATCCCGTTCAAGCGGGTGGTCGATCATGTACTCTTCGCTGCCGAGCGTGAACTGGTCGCTTCCCTGCAATTTTATTATTACCTGTTTCACGCCTTGAATGCTCGTTGCCGTATAAACTATCTGGGCGATAAGGCGTTTCGCATCCATGGCATTGCCGGTAAAATCGTGCACAACACTGTTAAGGTCGATTATAGCGGTATTTCCCTCTATTTCCGCTTTCCGCGCCCTCGTACCCTTAGGGATAAGCGTTCCCAGCCCCCTGGCTGATTCCTGGTCGTTGGGCCCCGCCATAAGCTGGTCAATCGCTATGATCAATGGCAATTCAATGGTAGGCCTTTCTCTTTCAACAGGAACAAGCACGCCTTCCTTGTCATAAAAATATACCTTTACCGCTTTGCTCGGGACTGAACAGCCCGATATAGTTAAAACCAAAAATGCAATGATCAAGCCCCTGAATATCATTCTACTTTTTCCTCTTTTTTGACCACACGTGCAACATCAACAATATAGTCGCCCTTCTCAAGCCTCTGGATTATCACGCCCTTCGCGTACCTTCCCTGCCTGGATATCCCCTTTGCATTTTGCCTGCTGATGGTGCCGTTCGCTGTGACGAATAGCAGATCGTCATCTTCTTCTATAAACCGCGCCCTCGCCACTTCGTCCCCGCTTCTGAGCTTTATCGCTGTTATGCCCGTTCCCCCGCGGTTCTGCCTTCTAAAGTCCTTGATGGCCATGCGTTTGCCATAACCGTTATTGCTTATCGCTATCAGATCCGCTTTTTCGTCAACTATGTCCATCGATACTACCCTATCGTCCTTCTTTTTGAACCTTACTCCCCTGACACCCGCCGCTGTTCGCCCCATGGGCCGGACATTCTTTTCGCTGAATCTTATAAGCATACCGTGCTTCTTGAAGAGCATGACGTCCTGTTTTCCATCTGTTTCCTTCACCCAGCCAAGCTCGTCGTTATCTTTAAGCCTAATTGCGATGATCCCCGTCCTTCTCACGTTCTCAAACTCCTCAAGCGATGTCTTTTTTATCATTCCGTTCTTTGTGGCCATTACAAGGAATTTGCTCTTGTCGAAGGTCTTTACCGGTATGGCGGATGTTACAACCTCTTCCTTGCCAACCTCCAGGAAGTTCTCAATAGACTGTCCTTTTGCCGTTCTGCTGGCCTCGGGGATCTCGTAAACCCTCTTTTTATAGACCCTGCCCTTATTTGTAAAGAAAAGCAGGTAGTCGAGCGTTGATCCGCTTATTATCTTGTCGATCTCGTCCTCTTCCCTTGTGGCCATTCCAGTTACCCCGCGGCCTCCCCTCCCCTGTGCCTTGAAGGCGGAAACAGGCATCCTCTTTATATAACCGTCCCTTGTGATCAGCATCGCTACCTGGATATCCGGGATAAGTGCTTCTTCCTCGATCTCTTCAGCAGCTGCAGCAAGTGAGGTGCGCCTTGCATCTCCGTACTTTTCCTTCATCTCAAGAAGTTCTTTTTTAATAACGCCTAGTATCTTCTTCCTGCTAGCCAGCAGTTCTTTCAATTCAGCTATCTGCTTTTTAAGCCTGACATATTCCTCTTCTATCTTCTCCCTCTCTAGTCCCGTGAGCCTCTGGAGCTTCATGTCCAGGATCGCCTGAGCCTGGATCTTTGTAAGCTTGAACTTGGTCATCAGTCCTTCGCGGGCTTCGTCTACCGTCTTTGATTTCTTGATAAGCGCGATCACCGCATCAAGGTTCTTCAGCGCTATGCGCAACCCCTCCAGTATGTGTGCCTGAGCTTCCGCTTCTTTAAGGTCGAATTTTGTCCTTCTTGTGACGATCTCTTCCCGGTGCTTTACATATTCCACGAGCATGTCCTTTATCGTTAAGACTTTTGGTTCGCCGTTTACAAGCGCCAGCAGGTTCACTCCGAATGTGGTCTGCATGTCCGTATGTTTGAAGAGCTGGTTCAGGACGACATCCTTATTGGTGCCGTGTTTAAGCTCTATATATACCCTCATGCCTTCGCGGTCAGATTCATCGCGGAGGTCTGATATCCCCATTATCTCCTTTTCTTTTACGCAGTCGGCGATCTTTTCGACCAGCTGCGATTTGTTGACCATATAGGGCAGTTCTTTGATGATGATAACGTCTTTCCCTGTCCTGGTTTTTTCATCCGCGGTCCTCGCCCTGAGCGTCAGCAATCCCCGGCCGGTATTATAAGCATCTGTTATGCCGTTATGCCCGCAAATTATGCCCCCCGTCGGAAAGTCAGGCCCTTTGATAAGTCCGTTGAGTTCTTTTATGCCTATATCAGGGTTCTCGATATACGCAACAGTGCCATCAACCACCTCGGACAGATTGTGCGGCGGGATATTAGTCGCCATGCCTACGGCAATGCCGGATGAGCCGTTTATGATAAGGTTGGGTATTTTGGATGGGAGAACTGATGGTTCTTTTAGTGATTCGTCAAAGTTCGGCACATAGTTAACCGTCTCTTTCTCAATATCAGCAAGCATTTCCGCGGCAGTGTGCGTCAGGCGAGCTTCTGTATACCTCATAGCCGCGGGCGAGTCGCCGTCCACGGAGCCAAAGTTTCCCTGGCCATCTACAAGCAGATATCTTAACGAGAAATCCTGCGCCATCCTGACCATTGCATCGTATACCGACAAGTCCCCGTGCGGATGATATTTACCTAAAACTTCACCGACGATCCTCGCCGATTTTTTATGCGGCTTTCCCGGTCGCAGGCCGAGCTCATCCATTGCAAACAATATTCTGCGATGTACGGGCTTAAGTCCATCGCGTATGTCCGGCAGGGCTCTTCCGACGATTACGCTCATCGCGTAGTCGATATATGAGGCCTTCATCTCGCTTTCGATGTTTGCTGCAAGTATCCTGGGGCCTTTCCCGGATGGAGGCACAGCCGCTTCCTGTTTTGCAGTTTTTTCTTTCGCGCTTTTGTCTTTTACTGGCTGTTCTTGTTTCGCCGGTTTAGACGTTTTTGTCGCTTTTTCAGGCTTTGCCTTCGACGGTGTTTTTATTTTCTTTTCTTTCATTGGCATGTCGTCTTTCTTTTCTTTCTTTGATCCTTTTTCTGACGATCTAAAATCCAGAGACTCCTGTTCTGGGTCAACCATTAGACGTCAAGCCATCTCACTTTTTTTGCATGTTCCTGAATGAACTCTCTCCTGGGCTCTACTTCGCTGCCCATAAGCACCTTGAATATTTCATCCGCCGCTTCCGCATCCTCTACTTCCACCTTCAGCAGTGTCCTTCTTTCCGGGTCCATGGTGGTCTCCCACAGCTGAGTAGGATTCATTTCTCCAAGGCCTTTGTACCTTTGAAGGTTGATTCCGTCCTTGCCGATCGATTTCAATAATTTATCCAGTTCGGAGTCATTATAAACCCAATGCTGTGCTTTCCCTTTGCTGACAAGGTAAAGCGGAGGTTGTGCTATAAACACGTTGCCGTTCTCAACAATGTCCCTGGCATACCTGAAAAAGAAGGTCAGCAGTAATGTCCTGATATGCGCACCGTCGACATCCGCATCTGTCATTATTATAATTTTATGATATCTTAACCTTTTGCCGATTTCCTCCACAGAAAGCTCTTCGTCTTTTCCTCCGCCGTTCCCGTCACCCTTCATTCCCGAAATGACCCCCGGACCGATCGCAGTTATCATTATCCTGATCTCTTCATTTGTCAGTATCTTGTCCAGCCTTGCCTTTTCAACGTTCAGTATCTTTCCGCGTAACGGCAGGATCGCCTGGAACTCCCTGTTCCTGCCCTGCTTTGCGGAACCGCCAGCCGAATCTCCCTCTACTATGAATAGCTCGCTCTTTGCGGGGTCCCTTTCGGAGCAGTCCGCCAGTTTTCCCGGCAGCGTAGCCGTGTCCAGCGCTGACTTCTTCCTTTCTATTTCCTGCGCTTTCCTTGCCGCAGCCCTGACCCTATATGCGATCAGTGATTTCTCAATAAGGCTCCTTGCGATCGATGGATTCTTTTCCAGATATCTTTCAAGTTCGGTGTCAACTATAGAATCCACTATTCCCTTTACTTCGCTGTTCCCTAGTTTTGTCTTTGTCTGTCCTTCGAACTGCGGATTGCTTATCCTTAAGTTCAATACCGCGGTCAGGCCTTCCCTGACATCCTCGCCCGAAAGCGATTCTTCGCCCCTGAGCAGCTCATTTTTCCTGGCATAATTATTGATCGATCTTGTAAGCGCGGTCTTGAACCCGACCATATGGGTTCCGCCCTCTTTTGTGTTTATGCAGTTCACGAAAGAGAAGATGTTCTCGTCGTAATATTCCTTGCAGTGCTGCATCGCAATTTCTATGAATATGCCTTCTTTTTCCTGGGACATATAGATGGGGGGCACGTACAGGGATGACTTGCCTTTGTTGAGGTGTTCCACATATGATACTATCCCGCCGTCATATTTATATGTCTCTTCTTTCTTTTCCCTTTCATCAACAAGGATTATTTTGATCCCCTTGTTAAGATAGGCAACTTCCTGGAGCCTGTGCTTTACCGTGGGGAAATCATAGTCGACGTCGTCAAATATCTGCTTGTCCGCCTTAAAGGTCACTATTGTGCCGGTCTCTTTAGTGGGGGTTTTCATTGAAATGATCTTTGGGGTTTTCGCCTTCCCGTATTCGAACCTCTGCGTATATACTTTGTTGTCCCTCTTTATCTCAACCTCCATCCACTCGGACAGGGCATTAACGACCGACACCCCGACACCGTGCAGACCTCCCGACACTTTGTATGATCCCGTCCCAAACTTGCCCCCCGCATGCAGTGTGGTAAGGACCACTTCGGCGGCAGGTTTTTTCGCTTCCTTGTGCATGTCGATCGGGATGCCCCTTCCGTTGTCCCCCACGGTCACGGAATTGTCCTTGTGTATCGTTATGGTAATCGTGTCGCAATATCCGGCCAACGCTTCATCAATGCTATTATCAACAACCTCGTTGATAAGGTGGTGCAGCCCCGGCTTGCCGGTGGAGCCGATATACATACTTGGTCTTTTCCTGACCGCTTCGATGCCGCCAAGTATCTTTATTTTTGAGGCGTCATAAGTTGTGTCTAAGGGTTTAGTTTGTTTTGGTTTTGCCTTTGCCATAATAATTCCTTTTCTGTTCCTGCTGTTCTCTTTTCCGGGCATTAACATCTCGCTTTGTCCTTCGATAGTCAACTTCCCTTATGCCCGGGACCTCACCCCTTGCGGCCGATAATGTCAACTTCGGATCTTTGTCTATCATCCTGTAAAGCTTTCTGTAATCCCTTTGGCTCTTTTCCCTTGAGCATATCGGGCACAAATCTCCGGCCCCGGGAAATGTTGCGCTGCATCGGCCGCATATTGCTGTGCATGGTTCCGCTTTCTCCTCCATATTCTTCTCAGTTACAAATCCGGTTTTTAGGCGTATGTCCATTACCGCTCTTTCGCCAAGTTCTTCGTTCAGCTTCGACAGGATCTCCGGCATCATAAGATGTATCTGCTGCGCCCATGCTGAATCCCTGACCCGCAAATATAGCGTTCCTCCCACCAGCTTTTCCGGCCTCGCTTGATCAAGTGGGTGCAAGGCCCCTAATTTACCCCATGCAGATGCTATCTTGATCTCTTCCGAAAGCCTTGGTATATCAAGGTTCTGATCCACGTATTTCTTCAATATATCCTTTATCTGCAATATCATTTTTGTCCCTACTGTGATATTCTCCCCTGTTTCACTTCATACAATGCTGCCCCGCTGCCAAATCCGCTCCTCAGCAGGTTCAGGTCCGTTAGCGTTATTATGCACTGCGATCCGTCCCCCGTGACCCCCATAAGCGACTTGCTGCGCTTAAGGTCGAGCGATGAGAACACGTCGTCCATTAAAAGTATCGGTTTTTCCCCTGTTACGCTCCTCATGAACTCTACCTCCGCCAGTTTAATCGACAGCGCTATTGTTTTTTTCTCGCCGGATGACGCATAATGCCTCGCATCCGCCCCGTCAAGCATTATCTTGAAATCATCCCTGTGCGGACCTACCGACGTGCTCCCTCTCGCTATATCAAGTTTTATGGCTTTTGAAAGTTTCATGTTGAACTCATCCGAGCGTTCGCTGCCGGACGGCACATATCTGATCTCAAGTGCCTTCTCCTCCCCCGCGATCGCCCCAACATACACGCCTGCCCTCTGCGATATCTCTGCGAGCACCGTTGCCCTTATCTGCGTTATCCATGAGCCTATTGTGGATAGTTGTTCGTCCCATTCGCAAATATTCGAGTGCTTGATCGTTAAAAGAGCGCTGTTTCTCTGTTTCAGTGCCCTGTAATAATCCCTTAGCTTGTATAGGTAGTTCTTGCTTGCCTGTGAAATCGCTATGTCCAGGAATCTTCTTCTTGTTTGAGGCGGACCCGCAACTATCCCCGTGTCGTCCCCGTGGAAGATTACAGACCTTAACCCTCCCACCAATTCTACTGTCTTCCTGTTCTGCTCTCCGTTCAGCTCTATCCTCTTACCGCTCTTCGTAACTTTTAGCCCCACGGAGAAGCTGCCGCATGAGTTTTGCCCCTCTCCCCTTACATACGCCTCGTTCTTTCCCCACGATATAACCTGATGCATTTCTGTCGTCCTGTAAGACCTTCCAACGGAAAGCATGAAGATCGCTTCTATGAGGTTTGTCTTCCCCTCCCCCACCCCTCCAAAAAAAATCGTTGTGCCGTCGCTAATGGTTATTTCGCTCTCGGAAAAATTCCTAAAGTTATTGAGCTTAAGTTTTCTTATTCGCATTCTTTCTATGTTGAAGTTTCTGCTACCCTTATCGGCATTATGATATAAGTATAATCGGTTCCGCCGACAGGGCGTATTACGCCTGGACTGAGCGGTCCGGTAAGTTCCAGCACGATCTTTTCCTCGTTTATCACCTTCAGTGCATCGATTATAAGCCTCGCATTGAACGCTATCTGTGCTTTATCCCCTCCCTTTATCTCCGCCTCTATCACTTCGTTCACGCTCCCAACGTCCGGCGCACTTGCTATGACATACAGCTTGCTCCCCTTCACCTCTACCTTTAATATGTTTGCGCTGCTTGCCGCGATTATCGCTGCCCTTTCAACCGCAGAAAGGAACGCCTTGCAGTTCATGCTCACTTTTATCTCGTTCGCTTTCGGTATCACCTGCTTATAATCCGGGAATTGCCCCTGCACAAGCCTTGCCACAATATGGGTATCCTTGTAGCTTATCGCAATGTGTTCCCCGCCTATCGTGATCTCCGCTTCTCCGCCCGGCTCATCCCTTATAACATGGTCAACTTCGGTCAGAGCCTTTGCGGGCACAATAACGCTTGATTCGAATGCCGTTGCCACCGGCAGCTTAAACCCCCTTTTGGACAACCTGTACCCATCCGTTGAGATCATCCTCAGGTTCGATGTGTCTCCAGCTGTCTGTGATTTTCCTGTTTCCATAAGCACGCCGCTCAGCACATATTTTTCTTCGCTCATTGAAACCGAGAACACTGTTTGTTCTATTATATCAGCAAGGCTTTTTGCGTCTATCTTGAAACTTTTGCCTTCCCTTACCTTTGGCAGCGTTGGGAACTCGTCTGGTGAAAGCCCGTTTATATTGAAATTTGATTGTTTGTACGATATCTTTACCGAGCCTTTTTCAAGTGTCTTTACCGTAATTTCCGTGTCCGGCAGTTTAGACACCATCCCTGAGAAAATCTTTGACGGGACAAGTATCGCCCCTTCTTCCTCCACCTCGGCTTTAACAAAAACCTCCATGCCAATTTCCAGGTTATTTGCCGATATCTTTAATCTTGATTTACTTGCCTCCATCAGTATATTCCCGATGATCGGCAGCGTGCTCCTTGTGGATACGATCCTTTCCACGCTTTGAACTCCCTGATATAGGCTGTTCTTGTCACACTTAAAATCCATATATTTCTCCTCCATTCACTATACTATTATGATATATATTATTAATATATAAAATACAGTAGTAATAGTTACAATTAATATGTTAACAAATAAAAAATATACGCTATATCAACAAGAATTCTATCAAAAATTAACCCTCTTGTCTGTGGTTATTTTGTTAAAAACCACAAAGTATTGAAGCGAGGTTTTTGAACAATTTATAAACATATTTTAAACAAGAACAATGTGAGTCAAGCACACTATTGACGAATGTTCGTTATATACTTCTTAATGTTGTCAGTTATTGACTTGACCGCCTCTTCGATATCAGGGTTGGACTTGATCTCTTCAGTAATCTTGCTGTAAGCATGCATAACGGTTGTATGGTCCCTTCCGCCGAACTCTTCACCGATTTTCGGAAGAGAGGCGGAGGTCATATTCCTTGCAACGAACATTGCAACCTGGCGGGCTGTGGCGATCTCTCTTGTGCGAGTTTTTGCCGTCATATCGTCAATTTTTATACTGTAATATTCGGAAGTGATCTTTTTAATAAGGTCAATGTCAACCTGAGACTTGTCCTTAACGGGAGACATAATGTCAGTTAATATGTTTTCTGCCATTGGAAGCGCCACCTCTTCGCCGGTCAGTGACGCATATGCAATGACACGAATAAGAGCCCCCTCAAGCTCCCTTATGTTTGAGACCATTTTTGTAGCGATAAGCGTAAGAACTTCCTGAGATATAGGCAGCTCCTCCTGAGCAGCCTTCTTTTTAAGTATGGCGATCCTGGTTTCCAGGTCGGGAGGCTGAATATCTGCGATCAAGCCCCACTCAAAACGCGACCAAAGTCTTTCCTCCAGGGTGGGAATTTCCTTGGGAGGACGGTCGCTTGAGATGACGATCTGCTTGCTTGACTCATGCAGCGTATTGAACGTATGGAAGAACTCCTCCTTTGTCCTGTCCTTTCCGGCAAGGAACTGGATATCATCGATCATAAGAAGGTCAACCGACCTGTATTTTTTTCTGAAATCCTCCATGATGTTGTGCTGAATGGAATTGATAAGGTCATTAGTGAATTTCTCTGATGTTACATAGATAGCCCTTGCACCGCGGTGCGTTTTAATGACGTAGTGAGCGATCGCCTGCATAAGATGCGTTTTGCCAAGGCCGACACCACCGTAAATAAAAAGCGGATTATACGCTTTTGCGGGAGTCTCTGCTACGGCAAGAGCCGCGGCATGAGCGAACCTGTTGCCATGGCCAACGACAAAAGTATCAAAAGTGTACTTTGGATTCAGGAAAATGTTCCCGGTATCAACGGGGGGCACGGGCGGCAGTTCCATTTGATAGCCTGTATCCTCTAAAGGCGGGGTAATGAAAAGCTCCTTAGGGCCTACAACAAAAACAATTTCCTTTATATCATTCTTCAACAATAATTCACCGATAGCCTTTGAAGCGCCCTCAGAAAGCCAATCCCTGATAACTTCATTTGGGACAGCGATCGTTATTTTTCCATCAATTACAGAGGTAGGCTTTGCAGAGGAAAGGATCGCGCCATAGATCGGCTTGGTGACGCGCTTTTCTATGGACGTTAGAAGTTCGCTCCAAAGTGTGTTTAAATCCATAATTTGAACATAATTCCTTTCCACAAGTTATCCACAAAATATCCGAAAATTCAAGCAATATATGTCAATTATTTGCCGACGGAACGGCAAATATTACTATTAACAATAAAGTTATCCACACAGAAAAACCTTCTGTGGATAATTTTTGGGTTTGCAGAGACGAAGCTAATCATTCAGCTTAATGGGGACCTCTAACAGAAGCCCCGCAATATGGCACCTGCCCCAATGGATAACTATGGAATTCTATCAAATTATAACAGAAAAGGCAAATATATTTTATTCGTTGGGGCGGAGCAATTGAAAAGTATTGACAATATCGGGACAATAAAATATAATCACTTAAATGGAGAACATGAAAAGATGACAAAAAGAACATTTAATCCGCATAACGTAAAACATAAAAGGGGCCACGGATACAGGGCAAGGCTCAAGAGAACATTGCAGAGAAGGATGCGAAAAGGAAGAAAAAGGCTGGTCCCCTGAATGCCAGTTGTAAGCCTGAAGAAGGAACACGAATTTGATAGGGTATTCAAGGAAGGGACAAGGCATAGCAGGAAATGGATCTCGGTTATTATTAGAAGGGGCGACGTTTCAACAAAGCTCGGGATCGTAATAAATAAGAAGTTCGGTTGCGCGGCAAGAAGGAACAGAGCAAAGAGGCTGATAAGGGAAGCATTTAAAAGGGTTGTGGATAAGTTAAGGAATCCGGCAGAGATTATAGTAATACCAAAGAAGGATGCAGCTTTAGCAGGAATTCGGGAGTTGGAAGAAGATCTAGGCTCCTTAATATTAGGACGCAGCTAAAACAGGACATGTAGGGGTTTATTTTGATTAAAAAACCATTAATTTTTATTATAATTGCCTATAAAAAGCTGATTTCCCCCTTTATGAACAAGTCCTGCAGGTTTTACCCATGTTGCTCTGAATATGCCGTTGAGGCGATCGATAAACATGGGCCCATAAAGGGCTGCTGGCTATCGATAATTAGGATTTTAAGGTGCAACGGGTATTTTAAGGGTGGAATGGACCCGGTAAGGTAGGATGTTTCACGTGGAACAATTGCCAACAAGAGGATTAATATGAACATACTAAACGATTTAAAGCTATGGATGATAGAGGCATTAAAGTTCTTTTATAGCGTTAGCGGGAACTGGGGGGCGGCAATAATACTATTGACGGTCGCGGTAAAGTTAGCACTTTATCCCTTAACGCTACAGTCAACGAAACAGATGGAGGCAATGCAGAAGCTACAACCGAAGATGGAAGCGCTAAAGAAAAAACTTGGGGATCAGCCGGAAAAACTGCAAAAAGAGACGATAGAGCTGTATAAGACCGAAGGGGTAAACCCGCTCGGGGGCTGCCTGCCAATGTTGCTGCAGATACCCGTGTTCCTGGCATTGTTTTATGCCTTAACAAGTCAGGAATTTGCGAAAGTTCTTGCTGGTGCGGGCCATAGCGCTAAATTCCTGTGGATAACTAACCTGGCAAAGCCGGACCCATCCTTCATACTGATAGTGCTTATAGGGCTTACAACATACTGGACAACAATGACCATGCCGGGAGGGGGCGGAAAACAGCAAAAGGCCATGCTTTATTTCATGCCGGGATTCATTGCGATCATAAGCATGTCATTCCCGGCGGGAGTACAATTGTATTGGGTCGTACAGAACATACTGACAATAGCTCAGCAGGTCTATATTTTAAGGAAATAGTTCTTTAACGGGCAAAAGTAAGGGGGATTTAATATGTCTGGAAGCGTAAAAATGAAAGGGAAAACGATAGAAGAGGCAACAGAAATGGCCTTGCAGGTGCTGGGGAAGCAACGCGATGAGGTGGAAGTAAAGGTGATAAATGAGCCGGAAAGCGGAGTTTTGGGGGTTTTCGGGGGTAAGGAGGCGGAGGTAGAGGTTTCCGTAAGAATTGGATTAGGGGAAGAAGCCAGGGCGACAATTCAGGAAATACTGGACAAAATGAACTTTTTAACGCTTGTATCCTTAAAAAGCGAAGAGGAAGACACGATCAACTTGGAAGTTAAAGGGGAGGATATTGGTCGTATAATCGGGAGGGCCGGAGCGACAATAGATTCACTACAATATCTTGCAACGATAATATTAAGCAAAAAACATGAGAAAAGGGTAAGGGTGGTGGTGGATGCGGAAGGGTACAGGGAAAGAAGGCAGAAAATAGTAATCGAGGATGCTGAAAAGGCCGCCAAGGAAACGGAAGAAACAGGGAAAGAAAAGGCCTTACTCCCAATGTCGGCTTCGGACAGGCGGATCGTACACCTGCATATACAGGAAAAGTACCCCGGGCTTACTTCGTTCAGCAGGGGAGAAGGGGCGAACAGGCAGGTAGTGATCGACAAGAAGAAATAGACGGTTTAAAGGAGAATTGATTGTGTTATCAGACACAATTGCAGCAATTTCCACTTCAATGGGCGGGGCCGGGGGCATAGGGGTAATAAGAATAAGCGGAGGGAAAGCGCTCAGTATAACAGGTAAAATATTCAAGCCATCAACCAATGAAACCCTCAAAAGCCATACCGTAAGACACGGCTGGATTGTGGAGAACTTCAGAAGAAACGGAAGCAAATTAGAATGGGTGGACGAGGTATTGGTTACATACATGGCTTCGCCAAAGAGCTTTACAGGCGAGGATATAATAGAGATAAGCTGCCATGGCGGGAGTTTTGTACAGAAACAGATACTTGAACTGGCGATCAAGGCGGGTGCCAGGCTTGCCGAACGGGGGGAATTCACAAAAAGGGCATTTTTGAACGGCAAAGTTGACCTGGCACAAGCAGAGGCCATTATTGACATTATAAAGGCCAAAACAAGGGAAGCCTCACTTCTTGCCGCCTCACAGCTAAAAGGGGCACTTACAACAAAAATAGAGGCAATTAGAGAAGATTTATTAGGGATATTAACCGAGATCGAGGCTTCAATTGACTTTCCTGATGAGATCCCGGACGTGGACGGCAAAAAGATGCGAAGTAGAATTAGCTCAGGCATCAAAGCTGTGGATAACCTCCTTGAAACATCAGATTTCGGCGTCATATACAGGGAAGGGCTGGCCGTAGCAATAGTAGGGAAGCCAAACGTGGGGAAATCCAGCCTTTTGAACGCGATGCTGAGGCAGGAAAGGGCGATAGTGGACGAACAGCCCGGAACCACAAGGGACCTGATTGAGGAGACATTGAACATAAAGGGGATTGCTTTAAGAGTGATAGATACTGCAGGGATAAGGAGAGCATCAAACAAAGTAGAAAAATTGGGAATAGACAGGGCGGTAAGGGCAATAGAAGAAGCGGATATGGTATTGCTTGTGCTTGATATTTCGGAAGAACTCGACAATGAAGACAGGGAGTTAATAAACAGGACTAAAGGATCAAGAAGGATAATAGTGCTTAATAAGGCGGACAAAGAGGAAGCATTGAAAACCTCGGATATCGGGCTTTTGAGAGAGGGCAAAGAATTGACGGTAAAGGTTTCTGCGTTGAAAGGGGAAGGAATAGACAGGCTTGAAAAAGCGGTAGTCGATACCGTCATGTCAAACAAAGTAGTGGCGCAGAACATGGACGTAATGATAAACTTAAGGCATAAACAGTGCCTGACAAGGGCTAAAGAGATGCTTGAGAAGTGCCAGGAATCAGTAGAGAATAGGATGCAGGCAGATTTCGTGTCCATTGACCTGAAGGCTGCGATTGAGGCACTGGGAGAAGTGACAGGGGAAGTTGTAAGCGAAGAGATAATAGAGCGGATATTTGAACAGTTTTGCGTAGGGAAGTGAAGGATGTTCCACGTGGAACCTTTTGCACTTGTGGATAAGGGGTGTGGATAAGTATGGCCCAGATAATTGACGGAAAAGCAAGGGCAAGGGAGATAAGGGAAGGGCTAAAAGAGCAGATAGAAGCCCTGAAAAGGCGGGGAGTATCTCCCAAATTAAGCGTTGTGCTTGTGGGGGACGATCCCGCTTCGCATACGTATGTAAATAACAAGGAAAAGGCCTGTAATGAAGCGGGCATTATATCTGATGTACACAGGCTCAAGGCGGACACAAAGGAATCGGACCTCCTTAAACTGGTGGAAAAACTCAATAAAGATAAAAGCATCCACGGGATAATCGTTCAAATACCCATGCCGGAACATATATCCGAAGAAAAGGTAACGAATTCAATAGCCCCGGAAAAAGATGTGGACGGCCTTGGAATCCTGAACATGGGAATGATCATAAAAGGGGAGGGGGATCCGCTTGTCTCCTGCACACCGCAGGGGATCATTGATCTAATTAAAACAACGGGAATTGAAATTAAGGGAAAGAGCGCGGTTGTTGTCGGCAGGAGCAACATGGTAGGAAAGCCGACTGCAGTGCTGCTGCTTGCTGAACACGCAACCGTTACAATCTGCCATTCAAGGACGATAGACCTTGCATCGGTCACGAGGAACGCTGATATTCTTGTTGCAGCGATAGGAAAGGCCCAGATAATTAAAGGCGACATGATCAAAAAAGGGTCTATTGTTATCGATGTTGGCACAAATAGAAACAATGAAGGCAAACTTGTTGGCGATGTAGATTTTGATAAGGCAAAAGATATTGCCGGTTATATAACTCCTGTGCCGGGCGGGGTGGGGCCGATGACGATAGCAATGCTTCTTAAGAATACGGTTAAAGCAGCCTCAAGGATTTGACTACTTTTGCAGTTTCTTTTTTGATCTTTTAAGCTTGAGAGTATCCCTATCAAGGATCTCCCACACAACTATCTCCGACTTCTTGAAATCCAATGCGCCAGCCATTGCAGCAGGGAAATTGATGGACCATTGAAGGCTTTTTCCTCTCTTTATAGCCTGGACCTTTGTGGGATATCCCATATGTATAGTAAATATACTATACACAATATGGAAAATCAATATATACCAGAATGTTGCCGGGAATAACAATAATTGGTATAATACCCGTCTATTATGTCTGTACAATTTTTTGACCTAAAAATACAAAATTCAAAGATAAGAAGTGAGATTGACGCAGCAATTTCAAATGTTGTGGATGGAGCTCACTTCATACTTGGATCGAACGTATCTGATCTGGAAAATGAAATTGCTTCGTACCATGGAGCAAAGTATGCGGTGGGAGTTGCGTCCGGGACTGATGCCATTCATCTGGCAATAAGGGCAGCGGGAGTAAAAGAAGGGGATGAGGTGATAACAACCCCATTCACATTCGTGGCAACCGCAGAAGCTATATCATATATAGGGGCAAAACCTGTATTCGCTGATATAAACGATGAAACGTTCAACATAGATCCTGCATCGATCCAGAGGAAAATTAATAAAAAGACAAAGGCAATAATACCGGTACATCTATACGGCCAGTCGGCGGAAATGGATGAAATTATCAAGATAGCAAATGCAAACGGAATAAAAGTGATAGAAGATTCGGCACAGGCGATCGGGGCAAAATACAACGGGAAGCATGTTTCCACAATAGGGGATGCGGGATGTATATCATTTTTCCCAACGAAGAACCTGGGCGGTTTTGGGGATGGCGGAATGGTCGTGACGAATGACGAGAAAATCGCAGATACCGTCAGAGTATTGAGGGGCCATGGAAGCCGCACAACATATCATTACGATATGGTGGGCTTTAACAGCAGACTGGACGAGATACAGGCGGCAGTGATCAGAGTTAAATTAAGATATCTGGAGAATTGGATCGAAGCAAGGAGAGGAAACGCAAGACTATACAATGAACTTTTGTCAGATATTGTTAAAACACCAAAAGAAATGAAAAATGCTAGACATGTATATAATCAATACACTATTAAAGTTAAGAAAAGAAATGAACTACAAAAGTTCCTTAAAGACAAAGGGATCGGGGCTATGATCTACTATCCATTATCACTTCATTTGCAGAAAGTATATGAGCATCTTGGATACATAAAAGGAAGCCTTCCTGCCACAGAAAAGGTGCAGGATGAAGTATTATCCCTGCCTATATTCCCGGAATTGAAAGAGGATCAAATCAGGGAAGTGGCTTCTGCGATCAGGGAATTTACCGGGAAATGAAGCGCCTAAAAGTTGGGGTCATTGGCTGCGGGGTAATGGGGGGATATCACCTTAAACAGTACAGGAATATTCCGGAGGTTGAGGCAATAGGCGTTTCTGACATAGATCCCTCAAAGGCGCCCAAGGACATAAAATTCTTCCGAGATCTCAAGGACCTTTTAGATATCATCGACGCAGTATCGATAACAACGCCAACATTTACGCACTTTGAAATAGGCATGCATGCGATCGAGGCCGGATGCAGTGTAATGATCGAGAAGCCGATCGCCCTGAAAACAGAACAGGCTGAAAAGCTTATCAGGCGGGCGAAAGCGAAGAGCATCGTGCTGGCGGTAGGCCATATAGAAAGGTTCAATCCGGCATATATGGCAATAACTAAAAAGCTCGGCAAACAGAAACCCGACATAATAGACATCAAAAGGTTTTCCCCATATCCTGAGAGGATAACCGATGCATCCTGCGTCATCGACATGATGATACATGACATTGACCTTTCCAGAAAACTTGCGGGATCCGAGATCAAATACGTGAACGCTACGGGGGAAAAGGTGAGGTCGGATAAGCTAGACCGGGCCCTGGCTGTGCTTATATTCAAAAATGGAGTGATAGCTAATATAGAGGCGAACCGCCTACACGAAGGAAAGGTAAGGAAGATGACTGTAGTAAGAGGGGAGATAGCGTATGAGGCGGACATGCTGAATAAGACGGCAAGAGAGATCAAATCGGGCGAATCGAAGGCAATAAAAGTCGAACAATTTGATCAATTGAACTTCGAACTTAATGATTTCGTTTCAGCCGCGTTAAAAGGGAAGAAGCCTGCGGTGACAGGGGAGGACGGCCTGGCGGCACTTGAAATAGCGCAGGAAATAGAGAAGGCGGCAATCGGGCAATGCTGATATCAATAATATCGTTCATTGTTGTTTTTACCGCGGTCACACTGGCCCATGAATGTGGGCACCTCTTTTTTTCCAGAAAAGCGGGGATAAGGGTGCTTGAATTCGGACTTGGCTTCGGCCCAAGGCTTTTTTCTTTTATCAAAGACAGGACGCTTTATTCCCTCAACTTAATTCCGATATTAGGATTTGTAAGGATAGCGGGATTGGATGAGGACAGTAAAAAGGAAGAAGAATATTTTACTGCCGGCGAAAGCTATCAGACAAAGACACCAGGGCAGAAATTCCTTTCAATTTTTGGCGGGCCGCTTTTTAACCTGCTTCTTGCTTTCCTGATATTTTATGTGATGTTCACGTTCACCGGCGTGCCAAAGGACATATCAAACGAGATAGCTACGATAGCTCCTGCTTCCGAGGCGCAGAGAGTGGGGCTTAAGCCGGGAGACAGGATAATGGCGATGTCGGGCAAAAAGATCCAAAAGATGGCTAATGTGGTGGATTACATACATAAAAATCCCGGCATGCCGATCGCACTCACCATAGAGAGGTCCGGAAAATTGTTCAAGGTAATGGCAACGCCAAGGTTGAACAAGAAGATCAAGATAGGAATGATAGGGTTTTCACTTAAACCTGTTTACGTCAGGACCAATCCTTTGCTGGCTCTGTACGAAAGCGTAGCGCAGGTAATTTCCACTTCCGCGTTCATTATCTATACGATCGGCCTACTTTTTATTGGGAAACTTTCTTTGCTTGACCTGGCTGGGCCGGTGGGAATAGCCCAGTTCACGGGGCAAGTAGCAGGGGAGGGGATCATCCCGCTTCTCTCGTTCACGGCATTTCTGAGCATAAACCTCGGGATAATCAATTTACTGCCGATACCCGCACTTGACGGAGGAAGGCTTGTTTTTATATTGATCGAGGCAATAAGGAAGAAAGCAGTTGACATAAAACTGGAGAATAAGATACATCAGGTTGGATTGACTTTATTGCTTGTTTTAATGGCAATAATTACGGCAAATGATATTTTCAGGATATTAAGAAGATAACCTCACCCCTACACACCTCTCCTATTTGATAGGAGAGGGGAGCTAAGCTGAAAATTTAGTAGAGTATGATAACAATGATCGGGGTGAGGTAGTTATTCGAACCCGGCTTCCCAGTCATACAATTCGGACTCTTTTTCTTTAATAAGTTCAGTCCGCGATATTATCTCTGCTGCTTCGGCCCTTGTCATTGATCTTTTTGGCTCAAACTGTTTGCCGGAAAGATAATTAAGCAATCCGTCTGCCTTCGCGGCAGTTATGGTCTTTGCCGCCCAGTGCCGCCCGGGAAGATCGGGGAATGGCCCCTCTAAGATGACATCTGGTTCTTTTAGCTTGGCAAAGCGGGAGATCATGACCACTCCTTCAGCCCTGTTAACAGGAGAGGCCGGATTATCTATTGCCTCTGGAGATAATATACCGCTTGCCTTGGCAAGTAAGCCGGAGAGTTCGGCTCTTGTTATTGTCTTGTTTGGCTTGAATGTGTCGTCCGAGTAGCCTCCAAATATTTTTAGCGATGCCATGAGGCTGATTTTATCCCTTGCCCAGAAGTTTTCCGGGACATCGGAAAAAGAGGGCATCCTAAAGAGCCTTATTTTGTATTCCTTTAGTGGTTTCATATTATCATCAAGACAATTTATTATTACAGTGAACTTACCAACAGCCGGGACATCAATCTTTGAATATATTGCCCTGTTGCCTTTCGGGACCTCTATCCTGTCACCGTTTATATCGACCTGGGAAACCTTATCGCTAGTTATTTCCCCGCTTATGATAACAGATCCTTCATAGATCGCGGATTTATCTACAGGTGTATTTATGACCAAGCATTCCACTTCATGTATTATTGACTTCTCCACTTTTGTTTCCGGGGACTCTTTCGCCCTTGGAAAACCGTATGATATTGAAAAATAATGGGTCAAGTTATCCGAGAGAGGCCCGTACTGATGATAAGTATAATCAAGACCGAAGTCCCCGCTCCATATTCCCAGGCCTGATGTAAAGTTGCTTTCAATATCATATGTCCCGTTGGAATTTATGAGCATTTCCTGGTCAACTCCAAGCCTTATTGCCAGGTAATCAAGCGGCCACCATTCCAAGCCTGTATGGAAAATAGTGGGACGATCCTTTATAAAACTGTTTTCGGCGTCAAGGTTAAAATAAAGGTCCTGAGAAGAACCATATATTGCGTCTTCCCCCATAAGCTTCATGCTAAGGCCGGACTTGTAATTGGCAGGGATTTCTTCCTCAATCCCCGTATTCCATCTTAAATTGCTTGGCAGGATATTTTGCCCGTAAATGCCGAATTTAAGCCAACTGTTCGCCTTGTAGATGAGGCCGATATCAAGGTCAATACCATTCGCGGAAAAGGTTTCATCGGTGGCGCTCAACTGCTGGAAGAAGCTTTTAAAGCTTACCCCAAAGGACGTTCTATCAAGAAGAGGAGAATTAAAGTATTTGCCAAGTTCAACTCCATAGGACAGCAACAACACATAATTGGAATAACCAACTCCGGCAGAGCCGCCAGCAACGATATGGCCCGTAACCGGATCTATATAAGTTAGGACAATGTTTTTCCAGGTATTTGCTCCAACAAGGCCAAGCCCGTAACCTTCCCTGCCTGTTGACCAATATACCCCAAGGCTTGTGTATGTAACATCTGATATCATCGAAGTTGTGCCGCTTGTCAAACCCCAGTTGTGGGCGTAAGAGAGGCCGGCGGGATTAAGGAATATGGAATTAGCGTCATCGGCTGCGGCAATAAACGCATTTCCCATTCCAAGGGGCCTTGTAGTTGCAACAATATCGAGTGGATCGGTAGTGGTTGTTATGGCACCGGAATAGGAACATAAAACAAGAAGAAATATAGCAATTAATGCCGGCAACATTTTATTCATAACATTTTTTCCTATTCTGCTATTTAAGGCGTGACCATTATTGTAACTTCGCCGAGCTTATCGTTTTTACTGGTAATAACAACAGTATATATTCCTATTCCAAGCTGGCTGCCGTCGCCGGCCCGCCCGTCCCAGAACACCTCGTTATAACCGCCCATTCCGCCCCCCGGAGAGCCGGATGAAATATGCTTTTTATAAAGCACTTTTTTATCCTTGTAAACGTATATATTGATATCCGCATCGTTATTAAGGGTATATGCTAATTTTGTGCCTGGAGGATCCCCGGCTGTCCACTGGGGATAATCGGCTCTCGGGGTATCCACTATTTCGGGTGCGCCAGCTGACGACTTGATCTCAAGATCGGAAACCGATGCCTCTACCATATTTCCATCAATATTCCAGGCTCTGACCGTTATAGTGTAGTAGCCCTTGGGATATTTATCCGGGAACCTGTAAATAAGACGGCCCGTAATATTGTCATAGTCAACTTCCATAGTGGAATAACTGTACGTGTGGCCGTCTATTGATAATTCAATGGTAGTAATATTATATGGCGAGACCTCACCCGTTATCGTGACCCAGACCCTTGGCTGGCAGGAAATAGCGTCTCCAGTTGATACGCCGTCAACCCTGAAGTCTGATATTATAGGCATAGTCCCAACAGGCAAGCCATCATCGGCTATTCGCTGGGCATATACATCACTATTACCATTCCTCTGGTCTTCCCAGGTTAGGATCGCTCCTCCTGCGCCATCGTTGGTCATTTCTGAAAAATTTTGCTTGGGATTTGCAATCAGGGTTACCGGAAATCCACTCACAGGCCATAGCAAGGTTCCATCTGCATTTATCCTCTGGGCATAGACTCTCGCAGTCCCCGGTCCAGTCCTTACATCTGACCAAACCATGAAAGCTCCCCCTGAGCCATCAACGACTATTCCGTAAGGAACTAAAGCAGAGGATGATGTAGTGCATATTTTTACTCCATTTGCTGTCCATCGCAGGCTTCCGGATTGATCTATCCTTTGCGCATATACGTCATAATTACCATTCCTTTTATCAAGCCAGGCTATGATAGCTCCTCCCGAGCCATCACTGGCTACCGGCCAGATAATGTCAGGACTCCCCACATATGTCCCTTCACCAGAAGCATCGCATATTTTTACTCCACCTGCTGTCCATTCAGGTGTTCCATAGCTGTTTATCCTTTGAGCATATATTTTAAAATTTCCACTGCCGGGATCCACCCAGGTTATAACGGCGCCTCCCGAACCATCGCTGACCATTGCAACATTGCTTTGGTCACCCGCCGCCGCGCATATTATTACTCCATTAGTTGTCCATTGGGGTGTTCCAGAGCCGTTTATCCTTCGTGCATATATATCATAATTGCCGCTCCTATAATCACTCCAGGCTATAATAGCTCCTCCTGAGCTATCGCCGACCATTGGAGTAGATCTTAATTCCTCATGAACAGATTGATTAATAGCACATATTGTTACCCTCATTGTTGTCCATAGTCGAACTCCAGATTGGTTTACCTTCTGTGCATATATATCATGAGTATGATTACCTCTCGAAAAATCACGCCAGGTTATAACGGCTCCTCCCGAGCCATCGCTGACCATTGAAGGATAAACTTGATTATCTGCCGCATTGCATATTATCACTCCCGTTGACCATCCTGATACGTTTTGCCCATTCACATCTAGCTTCCTGGCGTATATATCACTCATCACACCAAGGCCATCAGTGGCCCAGATCACTCCTCCCGAGCCATCAATATCTCTTTTCCATTGATAAGTAGGCTTGCATATTAACACTCCCCACGATCCTAGCCATTCTGTTGCTAAGGTTCCATTTGCCTTTACCCTTCTTGCATAAATCATCCCTCCGAAATTCCAGTCAATAATGGCGCCTTCTGAGCCATCACTGACAACTCCATAAGCCCATTCGTCGGCTCCAGCGGCCGCTACTGCTACCCCATTTGTTGCCCACAAACGTATTGGAGCGGCAAGAGAGAGAGAGGGGCAGAAAAAGGTAAAAATCAGGCTTAGTAGCGCAATGGTGAGGAGCGTAGATAAAAAAGGTCGTCTAGCCATGTTTAAATTACTAGACATTACGCGATTACCTTAGCACTAATAGAAAATATGTCAAGGCAACGTGAAAATGTCCGCTTCATAGATTATGATTTCAGGGCGTGACCATTATTGTTAGTTCGCCGAGCTTATCGTTTTTGCTGGCAATAACAACAGTATATATTCCTACTCCAAGATTGCTGCCGTCGCCGGCCAGTCCGTCCCAGAACACTTCATTATAACCGCCCATTCCGCCTCCCGGTGAACCAGAAGGGATGCGCTTTTTGTAAAGCACTTTCTTATCCTTGTAGACGTATATCATGATGTCCGCATCGTTATTAAGGGTATATGCTAATGTTGTCCCGGGGGGATTCCCGGCTGTCCACTGGGGATTATCGGCTCTCGGGGTGTCCACTATTTCGGGTGCGCCAGCTGACGATTTGATCTCAAGATTAGAAACCGATGCCTCTGACATATTTCCGTCAATATCCCATGCTCTGACCGTTATAGTATAAATGCCCTTGGGATATTTATCCGGGAACCTGTAAATAAGATGTCCCGTAATATTGTCGTAATCAACTTCGAGAGTGGAATATCTATATGTGTGGCCGTCTATTGATAATTCAATGGTGGTAATGGCATATGGCGTGACCTCATCCGTTATCGTGACCCAGACCCTTGGCTGGCAGGAAATAGCATCCCCTGTTGATACGCCATCTACCCTGAAGTCTGATATTATAGGCGCACCGGGACCTCCTCCACCAAGACATCCTATTCTCTGAGCATATACATCATATCTTCTATTGTTGATTGCAAATGCCCTGCTGTCCTCCCAGCTGAATATCGCTCCGCCCATGCCATCACTGTCCATTTCGGAGAACCATTGTGTTTCTTTGGTAGTACACGCTTGCAGTCCACCTGTTGTACATTGTGGCATTCCATCTTTGTCTATTACCTGTGCATATATATCTATGTCCCCACGCCTATTGTCAGACCATGCCATAATAGCCCCTCCCGACATATCACTAACTATTCCGAGTGGAAGTGGGGTAGCATCAGCAGTGCAGATTTGCACTCCGTTTGTTGGCGTCCAAAGTGGGCTTCCGGATGAATTTATCCTCTGGGCATATAAACCCCCATTTCCGCTCCTATTATCATACCAGAATATGATGGCTCCTTCCGAGCCGTCGCCAGTTATTCCAATAGATAGTTGACCAGCTCCTGCAGCAGTGGATATTGGTATTCCATTTGTTGTCCATGCTGTTGTTCCATTGCTATTTATCTTCTGGGCATATATGTACTGACTGCCGCTTCTATTATCAAGCCAAGTTATAATCACCCCTCCCGAACCATCGCTAACTATATCAGCAATCGAATGATATCCTACTGCAGTACATACGGGAACTCCATTTAAAGTCCAACCTGTCGCTACACTACCATCTGCCTTTATCCTCTGAGCATATATGTCCGAATTAAGATTCCTTTCGTCAAGCCAGACCATTATAGCTCCTCCAGATCCATCACTAACTATGCCTCTTGGGCACCCCAAAGGATATTGATTTTCTTCTGCAGTACATACGCGAACTCCATTTAAAGTCCAACCTGTCGCTACACTACCATCTGCCTTTATCCTCTGAGCATATATGTCCGAATTAGTGATAACGGGGTGGCCAGAAGCATCAATTACTCTGGTACCGTTCCTTTCATCCTGCCAGGAAATAATAGCGCCTCCCGAACCATCGCTTACTATCCTTGGGTTCACTTGACAATTTGTAACATCGCAAACTTGTATAGTGGACCAAAGCTGGCTTCCAGATGAACTTATTCTTTTGGCAAATATATCCCAATCTTGTGTAAGAAATTTCTTTTGCGCTGCTGTAAGTATTATTCCTCCATTGCCATCGCTAACTATTGCTATCCAATCTGAAGCCAAAGTTATTTGTATTCCATTTGTTGCCCATATCGGATTTCCAGATGGACTAACCTTTTGGGCATATATAGGACCACCAGTCCCAAATCTTCTGTCATCCCACATTAAGATAGCCCCTCCTGAGCCATCATTAACTAGTCCGTAAGCAAATTGCTCATATGAAGCAGTGCATATTGGCACCCCGTCTTTTCCCCAAAGAAGTGCTGGTGCGGCAAGGGAGGAAGAGGGAAATAAGAAAATAAAAATTAGGATTAATAATGCGCTGGAGAGGAGCGTAGTTAAAAGAGGGCGTCTAGCCATGTTTAAATTACTAGACATTACGCGATAACCTTAGCACTAATAGAACGTTTGTCAAGAAAGCTATTCGAATCCGGCTTCCCAGTTAAATAATTCCGCTTCTTTGTCTTTAACAACCCGTGTTTGCGATAATATCATTGCAGCCTCAGCTCGAGTTATCACTTTTTTAGGCTCGAACGGCTTACCGATCAGATACCACAGCAACCCGGCCTTTTTCGCGGCTATTATGCTTTTTGCGGCCCAGTGCTTCTTGGAGATATCGGGGAACGGCTTGTCAGTGACAGTTTGAGGCCTGCTTAGGCGGGCCAGACGGGCAATAATGGTGATCCCATCAGCCCTGTTCACTGCCGCGGAAGGATTAGCTATAGCTTCCGGCGTGGGAAGCCCAAGCGCGCTTGCCGCCAATTCAGAGAATTCACCCCTGGTCATGATCTTTTCCGGCTTGAAGGTGCCGTCCGGATATCCACCCATTATTCCAAGAGTTGCCAGAAGGCCTATCTTGACGCCTGCGCGGGAATTATCCTGGACATCCAGGAAAGAGGCCATTTTTACCAGCCTCAGACCATATTCTCTCAGGAGATTCCCCTTTTCATCAATACACTTTATTTTGATCGATGTTTTACCCAGGTACGGGGTTTCCACCGAAGCTGAGATGACCCTGCCCACCTCACCTGAAGCATTGTATATTTCATCATTTATGTATACCCGCGCGATATCGGCATTGTTTACAGAGGCATTAAGAGCAACAGAATCCCCGTGGATGACCGATCTATCGGCCGGATTTTTGATGATCAGGTATTCATGAAGTTTTATCGCTTTTTCAGGCATTGCCTCAGAGGTTGACTCGACGGTCGCAATTTTATCAATTTCCAGCGGCGCCCCTTCTGTAAGTGTTTCTGCCGGCAATACATAAGACAAGGAAAAATAGTGAAGCGTATTGTCAGGGTCATCCCCGTACTTATGGTAGGCGTAATCCAGGATGAAATCCTGGTAACGGTAGCCGAACCCGCACGTATAGTTGTCTTCAATGGAGAAATCACCGTCCGCCTCTATCAGGGGCAGCTGGTCCAGCCCGGACCTTATGGCAAGATTGCTGTTAAGCCACCATTCAATGCCACCATGGCTGAAAGAAGGATTGTCCTTTTTATAAGAGCCCTCTTCATATTCGTAATTCAGGTAAACGTCCTGCCCGTAATCCAGCATGCCATCAGGTCCAAGGATCTTGGCGCTGATACCGTATCTGTTACTTACGGGGATCGGCTCCTCATAGGCCGTGGTCCAAACCATCTTTCCGCCGGATTCCTTCTGGAGGATATTCTGCCCCAGCAGGCCAAGCTTAAGCCAGCTGTTCATTTTGTAGATCAAGCCGAGGTCGATGTCAAAGCCGCTCCCCGAAAAGACCTCCTCTGAAGTTTCCACCTGCTGGGAGAATGTTTTGAGGCTTATGCCGATGGACGTATCATTAAGAATAGGGAAATCAAGGTATTTGTGAAGGTTCACACCATATGAAAAAATGCCGACCCCGCTGCCAAATCTCAGCGGGGCACCCTCCACAGTAATATACCTGCCGATGATCGGCTCCCTGGATGATGTGATCTCCGGATTCCATGTATTTGAATCGATAAAACCAAAACCAAAAGCCTCGTTGCTCAGTGAATAATATATCCCAAAGTTCACATTTGAAGTGTCTTTCACAATTGACGTTGCTCCAAGGGTCCAGCCCCAGCTCTTTGCATAAGCCAGGCCGGCAGGATTCAGGAATATTGAGCCAACGTCATTGGCGGCGGCAACATAGGCCCTGCCCATCCCGAGGGCCCTGGTGCTGGAGAAATTATCGATAGGATCGGTAAAGTTAGTATATACAGTTGAATAAGCTTGGGAAGCATAAAAGAAAGCCGCCATTAAAAATAACACGGCACAGGCAACAAACGGCCGAATGTTCATGAAAAATCTGTTAATATCCGACTTCCCAGTCATGCAATTCATTGATCTTATCCTTTGCGAATTTGGTCCTTGAAAGCATATCCGCGGCTTCGGCCCTTGTCAAAGGCTTGTTCGGCTCAAATGGCTTGCCAAGCAAATAATTCAAGATGCCCTCTTCTTTTGCGGCATAGATCATCTTTGCGGCCCAATGCGATGTTGACACATCCGGGAATGGCTTTTCAATGAGGGACTCCGGCGGGACAAGGCCGGCGAACCTGGCTATCATCAAAAGTCCCTCCGCGCGATTGAGCGCGTTCGCGGGCCTGAATGTCTGGTCCCTGTAACCAAGTACAATGCCCCTGTTGACGCCCACCTTTATATACTTTGCGGCCCAATGGCTGGAATTAAGATCAGCGAATATTTTTCCCTGGACGGGCGGGGTTTCCACGCCGGTCGCCCTTACAAGCAAAGTAGTCAGCTCGGCCCTGTCTATTGTTTTTTCCGGCTTAAAGGTGCCGTCCGGGAAACCACCGATTATCCCAAGGGTCGCTAGGTCTGCGATAGGATTTTCTGCCCAGTATTCTGACGGAATATCATTGAATGAACATTGCCTTAAAAGCCTAAATTTGTACTCCTTGAGTAGATTCCCATCTTTATCAAAGCATTTAATTATTAATGGGAACTTCCCGTACTTTGGGACTTCAACAATTGCAGAAAACTGTGGTATTGTTCTTGTTTCTCCCCTTAATGTGGCAGCTTCGATACTATTTATTTCAATCTTTGATACCTCATTTTTAAGGATCTCGCCATTTATATTTATTGAGCTTTCAAGGATCACGGACTTGTTGGCGAGATCATTGATCTTAAGGTAGTCATCGGGCAAGACTTCTACAGGTTTCTCCGGCTCAGCCTTGGCGGGAGGCAGCACTTTCGGATAACCATATGTCAGAGAGAAATAATGAGTAAGATTTTCGCTTAGCGGCCCGTACTGGTGATACGCGTAATCAAAACCGAAGTCCCCGTACCAGAAACCAAGCCCGAAGGTCAAGTTGCTGTCTACGCCAGAGCTGTCCCCCTTGGCATAAACGTCCTGGTCAATGCCCGTCCTAAGTGCCAGGTAATAGAAAGGCCACCACTCAACCCCCGCATGGTAGATGGTGGGCCTTCCTTCCGTGAAGCTATCTTCCAGGTCAAGATTCAAGAAGAGGTCCTGAGGGTGCTGCCAGACAGCGTTTTCTCCAAGTACTTTGGCGCTTAAGCCGACTTTAAGGTTGGAAGGAATATCTTCCTCAGCGCCATCGTCCCACCTTAAAACCCCGCCAGCGGAAACAGGGAGAATGTTCTGCCCGTATACCCCAAGCCTTAGCCAGTCATTAAGAGGGTAGATTATCCCAAGGTCAAGGTCATACCCTGAAGCAGTGTATGATTCATCCGTGGAATCAAGCTGCTGGTAGAAAGCTTTCAAATTGAATCCCACAGAGGTTTTTTCGACAATGGGATAGCTGAAATACTTGCCAAGCATGATGCCGTAGGAAATCAGGAGTACGTTGCTTGTGTAGCCCGCCGCATAAACGTCCAGTGGTACTATCCTGTGCGTTACGGGATCCCTGTAGGAAGTATATACGTCCCCTCCCAGGTTAGCGCTTACAAATCCTATGCCATACCCTTCCATGCTTGACACCCTGTATGCCCCGAAAGTATTATATGTGATCTCTGATATGAGCGATGTATACATGCTCGTTAATCCCCAGTTGTGCGCAAGAGAAAGACCCGCGGGATTCAGGAAAATGGAATTTATGTCATCTGCAGCCCCTACATAAGCCTTTCCCATCCCGAGCGCCCTGGTGCCAACTCCTATATCAAGCGGATCGATGGTGACCTTTGTATCCGCGAATGAATGCATAGACATTAAAAGCAGGACCAGTATCAGAAATAACTTCCTCAAAGGAACCCTCCTCTTATCTGTTCCGGACAAGTATCTTGAATGATTCTATCGGCTCACCATCGACAAGGACCTTTATAATGTACATGCCGGTCCCGATACCTATACCATTGGACTTTCCGTTCCAGAATACCTCATTATATCCCGCTATGCCGCCTGGGGTGCCGGCGCTTACCTTCACATCATATATGAGAGAGCCTCTAATGCTGTAAACAATGAACTCAATGTCGGAGTCAACCGATAATGTGTATCCGAATGTGGTCCCCTCATCGGAATCGAAGGGATTGGGATAGTTAACGATACGACCGATAATCAGATCTTCCCCTCCCATCACCTTAAGATCAGCGATCGATTCAGTGGTGGAGTTACCGGCAACATCCCAAGCCTCCACGCTTAATATGTATGTTCCCGTGGCAAGGGGAACAGGGAATTTATAATTGAGTTTGCCGCCCGAGAACACGGCGCCGATCTCCGGTGAGGAAAACCTGTAAACCCTGCTGCCAATCAAAACCTCGATAGTTGAGATACCCGCCGGACCAAGCTCCGGGTCCGTTATGTCCGCCCCGATCCTGGGCTGTGCTGAAATGATGTCACCCGGATATTTGATTATAAGATCAATCTTAATATTTGATATGATAGGAGGCAGTCCCGATAAGGTCCTGAACCACCATGTGAAATCAGAACCCATTGGATTGCCGGCATCATCGCTTGCCGTGGAATCAACAGTGCAGAGATAGACCGTATCTACAGTAAAATTACCGTGATGGACCGTCATCTGAGTTTCCTGGGTATTCCAGGAATAAGTTAAAGTACCCGCCGCCGGGAAAAGATGAAAGGCATTTTCTGTGGTTTCACGGCTCATGACATCGTTAAAGGGTATGATGATATTCCTATCCAATGCGACGCCCGTTTCTCCGCTGGCAGGAGAGACTGATTCGATGGACGGCGGCAATGTGTCGATCGATACCTCTTTTGTGTTCGCGGGTCCGGAAAAATTATTGGCGTAATCATAAGAGAAAGCGCCGTATTCATAAGTAACTCCATTGGTAAGACCCGTATGCTTGTAACTCTGTGCCGCGAGGGTCGGTACATTGGCAATAAAAGTTTCTTCCGTTTCTTTTGTTGGATACCTGTCGGTCCTAAATATTAACCTGGTACCGACGCAATCAGGCGAGGCGGAAGCCGTCCACGACAGGAATATATCACCGGATGCATCGGATGTGGCTATAAAGTTACTTGGGGGGTCGGGAGGGACGGCATCAAAAGGAATATTTGTTTGGAAAGCGGGAATATCCGCATCACCATTAATGTCCCAGTATTCAGGATTAATGCCATTAGAAATATGAGTTTCTGAATCACCATAATAGGAAGCCCCCGAAACCTCTGTGCTGTTAAACGCCCTTACAACATATTGCTCTGTCGCAGTCGTGCCATTCCAATTCATCCAGGCATATCCCAAATCGTCAAGAGCCCCATTTCCGGCAAATGTTGTCGCAACCACTGTATCACCTTCAGGAGTGCCTAATTTATTAGGTGCGGCGGCTGTTGTTGCGTCAACCCTGTCTATTCTTATTAATTGAATTAAGTCTCCGACAGGAGGCGTAGCAGCAACGTCACTCCAGAGCCGGTTCCCGCTTTCGTCTGAAATCCCATCATTGTCATCCCATGTTCCGGTGTATACAGTTAGATTACCGCTTCCTGCAGCCAAAACATGACCATGAAAAAGCGATAAAGAAATAAACAATCCTAATAATATCTTAAAGATCCTTTTATTCATTCTCTTTCCCCATTATACATCATTACCCCCTGAAATTAATAAGGCTTAGTATAATTCCATGTAAAAGGACTGTGGCCACTTAGTACCTGTATCCAGTAACCTTTGCCAGGCGTCAGTTTAATTGTGGAGCCGTTAAGCGCTGATCCTTTAAGCCACCTGCCGTTATATGACGGTTTTGTCGCGTAATTTTCGCATAACCATAAAATATCGAATTGCCCTGTGGAAGTATTTAAGAGCTTAAACATGTCAGAGCTCGAACTTGGATATCCGCCTGTAAAACCGGATCCCTTCAAATTGGATGATTCCATAGTGACCGATATGGGGAAACAAGTCCCGACAAAGTTCACGCCCACAGCAATATTATTTGTCCTGTTAACCCTTGAGACTTCGCCGACTATTGTCACGCATGTACTGGGATGACTGGTGAGTACTTGAATTGTCCACCCTTCATCTGTTCCTGCCTTTACATCGGCGGTTACGCTTCCCGTGAACCACTTGCCGTTCTTCGAAGGATCAGAGGGATAGTTAGCGCAAAGCCATGCTGTTTGGTATTGCCCGGTGGAGGGAACATATCTTTTAAATATATCGGAGTTCGACGACGGGTATCCGCCTGTGACCTGTGTTCCAACTATTGCTCCGGGGTCATTTCCGTAAGGCACAAGCGGGCAGGAAAGCTCATTTATGCCTACGTTCGCCACAATGTCGAACTTCCCGAGTATTACCTCCTCTGTTGCCCTTCCAAGCAGCCTGATCTTGTAATATCTGGTCTTGCCGTCCTTTGCCTCGGTGGAGCAGTAAAATGGACTTTCGGCAGTGGTAGATTCCGTGATCGGGTTGGCGAAAGTGGCGTCAAAAGTCCCTTCTATGTACAGTACTTCCGCCGTGCCGCCGTTCCAGGTAAGGTAGATCTTATTTGTATTATCTTCTCTGTGGATCATGGGATTGACATTCCCTTCAACTGTCAGTAAATCCGATACCTCCGCGGTGTCCGGGCCGCCATAGATGAGGCCGTTCGCGCCCGTATAATAGCTCCCGTCCTGTCCTTCCCCAGTGGCCACCAGCATTGCCTCGCGGGAAGCTCCCAATACCTCTCCCATTGGAATGGTCACCGCTATAAAGAAACAGAGCTGGCCCTCCTCGCTAAGCTGCATTGGATTGCTTTCCGGGGTAATCTCATATGATTCATGTATCCCGTTGCCGCCGTCCTTGATCAATGCATAGCTCCACGTATCCCCCTCAATTGTCACGAAATGAAACCTGATATTATCCGTTCCGTTGCCGAGATTGGTTATCGCATGAGGGAAATAGTGTGTTGAGCCAGCCGAGTCTTTGCCAAACAGTGCAGTGGGTTCGATCGTTATCCCGTACATCTGCTCAACTGTTGTTACTATCGTATCTGTGATCACCGAGCCGTTCTCAAAAGAAAGTTCAGCATGAGACTCAATGGAGGCGCCGGCAGGTGTTATTGCGTAACATGAAAGAGGCAATGAAAATATCAGGGCCAGGGAGAAGAAAACAATAAATGTTGCAGCTTGGATGCTTTTGATCATTTATTCAACTATAACGGTATCGGTTGATTCCGTCTCATCTTCACCGCCGTATATTGTGCCGTTATTACCCGTGTAACCGGAGCCGTCCTTTATGGTGCCGGCAGCCTTTATCACCGCGGAGCCATTGTCCCCGACTTTGGTGTCATCAGCCCTTTTCATCTTGAGGAAGAAATGCAGCACGGTCCCTTCGCCAAGGTTCACGGTGGGACCAACCCTGTCATTGTCCCAGAACTGATGCACGCCGTCCCCGTTATCATCCTTCAATAGTTCCATGGTCCAGCCACTGGATCTGCTTGTGTTCCTGACCTCTAGTTTTACTGTATTTGTAGCGTTGCTCACATTTTCAATGTAATGGGGGATGAAAACAACCTTTTCGCCGGTTTTGATGGTCACGTTCTTAGGGGAGAGCCTGATGCCGTATATTTTATTTATGCGTATTTCTGGCTGGTCAAGGGAAAGAACGCCGCCCTTGTAATATATAGAGGTTTTAGCGGCAAAGGATGGGATCACTAAAAATGAAATCAAAGCTGAAAATATCAGGCATATTTTATTCATTTGCCGATAATTTTAGCACCGCACGGAGCAATAAACAACTGCCCATAAAAAGCAGAAGGGGCTAAGTTAACTTTAGCCCCTTCCTTTAAAACCTGATCCTATGCTATGTCTGTTCTACGCTACTTAATAACAACGCCCCACGTGATCTTCTTTAAGTCTTCCGTGGTTTCTACTGTCAGTTTCTCAAACTTCACATAAGTAATAGCGGATGACAGGACATATATATTCGTTGGCCATGCGCCTACGGTAATCCACGTGGTCCCGATATAGCCGTAATTCAATTCAGCTCCGGTCGGAGACCCTATGGTATAGTACGCTGTCCATCCGGTTGCGTCTGGCGACACAGCTTCGATTGTGACATTCGTTATGCCTGTCTGGAAGCCCTTTCCGGCACCAACATGGAACGGGGCTGTTTGTGCATCTGGATTCTTGTCAATTATAATGGCTTTCTGGGCAGCCTTTGAACCTTCGCTGCTTACCACTATGGTGTATGTTATGACAGACCCAGGAACAGCATCATGAACTTTTCCACCGTTAGCTACATATTTTATTGGTGCGTCAACCGTAGCCGTCCTCGTCATCGTCATCTTGGATGTAGAGATCGAGGTGACCGTGGCATCCGAGCTCGAGGCTAAACCGCCATATTCTACGGCATTAGCACCTGTATACTCGCCAACCGGCTTTTGAACTGTAAACACATTAAATGTCACCAAAACTTGCGCACCGTCAGGAGAATGTACCGATTCATTGGATGGATCGACGGTGATCTTTATTGCATATACGCCGTCCTCAGCAATTGAAGTGGTTGTTGCAACACCGGTAAGTTTGTCCTTATCGAGCATCATGAGGGCTGTTGCACCGCTTTCAATACTGATAAACCAGTTAAGTCCTGCCGTAGACGTAAATCCTTCAAAAGATATTGTGAAGGACATGGTATATGCATCCGGCGCGTTGCCCTCGTTACTGACAACATAGCTGTATGCTGCAGTATCCGCCGGGTTTATGCCCTGATCGCCGAGTAGAGCAAGAGGATCTAGCCCGTATTCTGATGTAACTGTTGTTACAAGGTCGGTTATAGATGTTACCTGCGGCTTTGAGGAGTTTGAAGTATCCGTATAGTTTAAAGTATTTGCTGCACCCAAAGCTGTAATTGGAGTATTAGTTTCCGTACCATGACCTGTTGTTGCAAAGGCCATGAATGGAATAAGTAACAACGCTGCTACAATCCCTAGAAATAAAAACTTTTTCATTCTTTCACCCCCTTTTTTCATGATTTTATTTGTTTTTAACACCCCTGGCCAGTCTGTATCGACTTTTACTCAACAAACTGGAAAGAGGGTAACCCAACATATTAAATCCCAACTTCAAACCTCAAAAACCCAAATTGGTCATTGATAATTGGCAATTTCCAATATCACCCCCCTTTATTTTAAGAAAACGATCAAAGCATTGCTTTTTATGACTCTCAACGATTTTCCCATCGCATCGGTATACGACAATATACACGGATTTGACAGGATCTTATTACCCGCAGGCTCTTGCATCTTTGCTTCGGCCCCGAAAGATAAGACAAGAATGATAAGGATTAATATAGCAAATATCCTGCTCATTTATCTTTATGCCCTTTCAAAGATCATTCTGCAAAAACCTTGACTTCCATAAGCTGAATAAAATTCCATTCTGCATGCTTGTGGTAAATAGGGCTTCCCTTTTTCACCAAAAGTTTAACATACCTGCCGGAATCCCCCTTTGCGGAGGTGCTCACAACTTTCATCGGGTCCCCCGCATCGGAACGCGCAAGCGCCCCTTTACCCACATCTAAGCCGCTGTCGATGGTCCTCCAGTCGCTATTATTGTCACTTACCTGAACAATAAGGCTTTCCGGATAAGCAAGCCTTCTCCAGTAGCTGATGATATTCTTGATCCTGTATGGCTTGCCAAGGTCTATGGTCACATACTGGTCAGAATCATTGACAGGGCCGGACATAGCCATGGCCGTGAAATAACTTGTCCCGCCATCGGTGACGCGAGCCAATATCTCGCTGTCAATGCCGTCCTTCACGAACCTTTCATTGGGGAAATAAATGAAAGTTCCCGTTACTTTCTTCTTTAGCGCCACGTTTTCACTATCGGTGGTGAAGCTTTTAACCGCGGACGAAACATTGTTCCCATAAAAATCCGTTGAATTCACCTGGTAATAATAGGTGGTTTTTGGTCTTAGCCCGGAAAGAACAACGCTGTTGTCAACGCCAGATTCGGAATTGGTTGAAGTTCTGTCAAGCTTGTTCGGGTTTGTTCCGTATTTGACCGATCCCCCGGCGGCTCCGATGCTTGTTTTGTATATTATCATGCAGGTGGTATCCGTGATCACATAAGGGGCGGACGAAGTAAGGAGGAACTTCTGGCCAACAGAAGGATACACTTCCACTTCCGCGATCCTTACATTATTATTACCTGCCGCATTTGTGAGCTTGGAGCCCGCGGGGATCATAACCTGGACATATTTTGAACTGAGTATGGCCCTCTTAAGAGAGATGCTTATGGACATGTTGTCCGAAGCTGGATCGAGCGCGCCGTTAGCCGCGTCCATCCCCCCCGCTTCCTCATTCCAGTATTTCGCGTCGGGACTTGTGCGGATGGCAAAGTCATCGCTGTAAGCGTCCTTATCCCAGAGTATCCTTACCCTGTCCAGATAAATGTTCTGCCCTAGGTTGATAGTAAGATATTGTGTACTTTCCGTGATATCACCGGACGTGGCATAGCTTTTTATTTTACCGTCCGTTGCGGCAGTAGCATTTGAATATGTGCCGTAAGCTGATTTTCCGGAAGCAAGGTTGGTGTTCGCCTCGATGGGCCTTGCGGCTTGAGCACCCGCTGAGAGCAGAAGTACGATGACCAGAGCTATTGATAAATAATGCTTTTTCATATGATCTCCTTTCTTAGTAATTGACCATTACCTTGAGCGATGCTGTTTCCTTCTCCTCTGCTGAGGAGACCGGCGGAACGTCCTCAAGGACGGCGAACCTTACCTTTGAAACATTTTCCTCACGGCCTACTTTATCAACCCATTTGCCGGCTTTTTCGTCAAAGTATGAAAGCTTTACCCTGTATTTCGGACACCTGGCAGTGCCGGAGATGAACGTTGTGCCTTTCGGGATGGCGTATACCACCACCACGTTCTTTGCGATCCCGAAACCGTGGTTAGCAAAACCAATGCTGTATTTAATCTCGTCGCCCGCAGTTGCGATCTTCACGACCTTCCCCATGTGCGTCACGGTCGCGGAAGCGTTCATTTTCATCTTTGGAGCACCGGAAGGATTTGAGTCCACGCTCTCTATCCCATCCGTGTTTACAGACCTGCATACATAAGAGTAACCTGTGCCTTTTTTCACGCTCTTGTCCACGTAGGAAGACTCCGCAATTAGCTGGCTGTTTATTTTTGCGTACGCCTTTCCTCCCACATCCCCCACCCTGTAAACGTTAAAACCCGCTACCGTGGTATCCACCGGAAGGGTCCAGCTCAATTTTACTGAATTATCATCCTTAACGTCGGCGACAAGGCCTGTTGGAGAAAGGGGGGCCTTTGATGTGCCTGCGGCGGTTTCCTGGGCAAATGAAATAGGGGAGATCGCGAGGACCGAGAAAACTATCAGGAGAGGAACAAGAAATTTTAATTTCATATTAACACTCCTTTTTTCTGCCCGACATATGCCTGCCGGCATATAGGGCTATTTGAGCTTTTCCTTATGGATAGGGCAAATTATATCAATCGGATCGTTTTATGTCAACAATATTTTCATGTTAAAAAAGGCTTACCATGAATTACTTGATAACTACCTCGTAAGTGCACAATTTCGAAAGGCCGGAATACAGGCTTTCGGCTTCCAGGGATATTTTATTTACGTTCTCATCGACGTATTCACCTGTGGCTACATAAGTCCAGTTAGCGCCATTATCATCTGAAAATTTAACTGAAGTGACCGCCTCTCCTGTGGCGCTGCCCATCTTGTAACTGGTATAGTTCGGTATTTTGTCGTTTATTATAATGTTAGTAGCGGGTGCAAAACCGATATTTTCATATTTCATAGTATATTTTATTATCGCGCCCGGGACAGCATCGTGAGTGCCTCCGCCGTTTGTTATGTATCCGCTTGGTGCCTCAACAGTGACAGTCCTTATCATAATAAGAAGAGGGGCGCTTGCATCCCTTGAATACGGCCCTGTCCGGGTATATACGGTCTTTACCGCGTAGAAATAATCCTCCCCTGTTGAGACGGTGGAATCATCATAGCTCAGCTCCGTGGTGGGCGTTGGGTAATTGAGAGCCGGCTCATCATATGTTTCGTACGTAAGGCCTCTATATATGTAATAGCCGATAAAAGCCTCGGCGGTGCTTGCGGTCCAGCGGATCCTTACATAAGTGGGGGATTCCACGGGCAGGGCATCTGCTGTGACAAGCGCGGGGGGATAGAGGTTGATGAGCACCTCAAATGTGGCGTCGGATACATCATAGTTCCATTCGGAACTTGCGTTAAACGCGTCGATCGAGATCAGGCACTGGCTTGATTCCACGGCGGGGACCTCCCATGTAAATATGCCGGTATTGGGCGTTCCAGATGTGACCGGGGTCCAGCTTGCCCCCTCATCCGATGAAAAATTAATGTGGAAAAGAGGTGCGGGACCGAACCCTCCTTCATCGGAGCTGGACCATGTGATTGTCATATATGTTTTGTCGTAATAGATCTGGCCGCCGTTAGGAATGACCACTCGAATTGATGGTCCCTGGAATTCATAAGCGCCCATGTCAATTCCAAAGCCGTGAGGACGTTTTTTCCCGTTTTTATCAGTAGAAGGAGCCCCTTCGGATGTTCCCTGGTCCATGCACCTGGATCCCGGGCCGAGGCGGAGGTCTTCGCTACCCTCGGCCGTTGAAAAGAACCTTGGTTCGAAAGAAGTATTGCCGGTGCCTCCAATCCAATTGTTCGTCTGCATGTTTGAATAAGTGATCGTAGGAGTCATATTGTAGAACAGGGGATTATTTGTTGCGCTGTTTCCCCAATAGATCGAGTTAACGTCTGTCCAGGTTGTAGAGTGGGCAACTCCGCCTGACTCAGCCGTATTTCCATAGAAAGTGCAATTATATGCTTTCACAGTCCCGCTGCGGGCAACGCCTCCGCCGTCTACGGCCTGGAAGCATTTGTTCTTGCTGAAAACGCAATTAGTAGCGGTCAAAGTGGCATTACTTACCACGCCTCCATAATAACCACTTGCTATATTAAGGCTGAAGGTGCAGCCGGACGCATTGATCGTCCCATTCTTGAAAACGCCTCCCTCTTTATCAGCATGGTTGCCCTCAAAAGTGGAATTGGAAACGGTCACAATGCAGCCCAACATTACGCCGCCTGTACCTCCCCAGACATCATAATTGGAAGCATGGTTGTTCCTGAATGTGGAGTTTGTAATGGTCCAATTACTATTACTTCCTACACCCCCATCAATACATTGATTATTTTCAAAAAGCGAACCGTCTACAATGAAAGTGCTATCACCAGCTATTCCGCCATAGGTGCTTACATAACCGCTATGCTGTCCGGCAAATGTACAGTTCTTAATGTTCCAGGTACCTCCATATGCGACACAGCCAACGCTATGCGCGGAATTGTGTTCAAAGGTGCAGCCTGTTGCTGTCCAGTTACATACCGCACCCACTCCGCCACTATGTCCGCCATTATCATAAAATATTGAATTATCAGCTATTACGTTCACATAACCACCCCTGATAACTCCACCGACGCCGTTTCCAAACACGCCGGTGCCGTTGTTTGAACAATAGACATTTATAAGATGGATCTCATTTGTGACCGTGGAATATATCACGCCGCCGCCAATGTCAGTGGCGCCGGCACCATTTACCATTGAGATGCTTTCTATAGTTAAGTCAACAGGATAAGAAAGTGTGAACATCCTTCCAAAGCTCTGCGCGTCCACGGTGGCTATGCCAACCGCTTCCGGGGAGAGTTTAAGGGTTATGCCCTCCTTGCTCGGCCATTGCACCATGCTGCCATTCACATAACTGGAAGACTCCATTGTGTGCGTTCCGGGCAGCAGCATCACTTCACCGGCGGCCTGTACAGAGCGCAAGCCCTTTCTTATTGTTTTTAGAGGTGCGTCCAGTTTTCCTGTCCCGGTAATATCGCTGCCGGTGGGCGAAACGTAGACCGTATGGAGCGGAACAGTAAATGTCCCATCACTTGCGTCGCAGTTCCAGACAGAATCACCGTTGAACGCGTCTATTGATATCATGAACTGGTCGGATGCTATATCAGGAGTTGTCCATAGATAAGAGCCATCGTTTGGCGTATTTGTGACGATCGGCACCCAGGTTATCCCTCCATTGTATGAATAGCTTAAGTTAATCTGTGTAATAGGGGAAACCTCGTCAATAGCTTCCCAGGATATTGTTACAAAGGTTTCGGGGGCGAATTCTTCGCCACCGTTCGGGTATATTACCTTCATTGACGGTCCCTGGAACTCATATGCTCCCATATCATAGCCCAAACCGCGAGGACGGGAATTGCCGTCCAGGTCATCAGACGGGGCTCCCGATGATGTACCCTTGTCTATACAGGGAGAGCCGCCGCCCAGCCTGTAATTTTCTTCAGGGGTTGAAACAAGATTGGGTTCAATGGAAATGCAATTCGTCGCCTTTATCCCTTTCCACCAGCCGTTGCTCCATCCATCAGGCTGAACATCCGAGGAATAAACTTCCGGCGTGGGCATATAAGCAAATACAGTACCCAGAGCACCGTCCCCAGGATTGGTGCTAATTCCATTGCCCCAGAAAATACAGTTGGTCCCCTTGAAGGAAGAAGTTTTATCAGAGCCAAGCGGATTTTCCCCGGCAAAAACACCGCCACCGTAAAAACCTATATTACCGCTGAAGGTGCAATTAGTAGCGGTCCACTTTCCCCTGTACATCACGCCGCCCCATCCGGACCTATTATTACTGAAAATGCAGTTAACCGCGCTCCATTCGCCGGAAATTGACACCCCCCCGGAAGCAGCCAGGTTAACGCTGTTATCGATGAAAATACTGTCGCGTGCATATATATAAGTGGAATTGTTCGGAGAATAGATCATTGCTCCCTGTATATTTGTTAAGGTGTCATTGGTGCAGGTCTTTATTGTGACGTCTGTGAGCCACAATCTAGCTCCGCTCAGGAGATTTATGCAGGCACCATAACCGGAAGCCAGATACGCGTTTTGCATCGTAACGCTCTCAATGGTCAGGCTAACGGCAGCTGAAATGGAGGAAATGATCCTGCCGGAACCCTGTGCGTCTATTGTGCAGACTGAAGATTCGTTGGACGACTTGAGCATGATGCCTGCCTTATTAGGCCAGGAAAGATTTTTATTCCCGCTTCCGCTGAATGTTCCGGCAAACAGCCTCACCTGTCCATGCGGGGTGACATTGTCAAGGCCGTGCTGTATGGTCAGGAAAGGAGATTCAGCTGTTCCCGTCCCGCTGTCGCTTCCGTTCACCGGATCCACATAAACTATTGCCAGATTGGATATCGTGAATGTGCTGTCGGAGGCGTCGCAGTTCCATTCTGAGGAAGAGTTGATCACCTCAATAGATACCAGGCACAGCTCTGATACTACCATCGGCGTTTCCCAGGTGTAAATGCCGGTATTAGCTTCGGTGGTTATGAATACCCAATTGCTTCCCTCATCAGTGGAATAGTTTATAGTTATCGGGGTCGTGGCCTGGAGCCCGTATTCATCGGTTGCTGTCCAGGTTATGGTGACATCAGAGCCCGCATCGTAAGCCGAGCCGCCGTTGGGCGTTATCACCCTCACAGATGGTCCGTCGAATTCGTACGCTCCAATGTCATAGTAGAAGTTGCGCGGCCTGGCGTTGCCGACTATGTCGTCTGAGGGAGCTCCTTCCGATGTGCCGCCGTCAATGCACGATGTTCCGGGACCTATCTGCAGGAAAGCGGAACTTGCATCACTTGTTGAAACAAAATTTGGATTTGATGATACGCAGTGATTCACCAAAAGGCTGCCATTATATACCGTCATGCCGTCGGATTGTATATCCGAAGATTCAGCAGTGGTCACCATATATGAAAATACCTTTCCATTTGGCGCGCTGTTCCCCCAGAAAATGCAGTTAAAGAACTTTGTTGAAGTCCTGCAGTAATCGATCGCGCCTCCTGCAGTAGAGGCACTGTTGTAGGCAAATACGCAGTTGGTCGCGACAATGGTGCCATCTTCTTTTGCGCCGCCGTATGTTGAGCTGTTATTGTAGAACAGGCTGTTCACGGCCGATACATTGCCATTAAATATGGCGCCGCCATAACCTCCTGAACCTCCTGTTAATGTGTTGTTACTTATGAACCTGCATTTGTTCACAAAAACATAATCTGTGGTATTTGGGCAATAAATAGCGCCTCCGCTATAGCCGTTCGTGGTGCAGCTCTTGAAAGTGTCATTATTGAGCCATAGCTTTGTGTTTGCGGGGAGATATATGCCGCTGCCGTAAGTATTTGTTGCTTTGCCGTTAATAAAAGATATTCCCTCGATCGTGATATTGATCCCAGCGGAGACGGTAATAATTCTGCCGCTTGTGCCGGCGTCCACGGTGACAGGCCCGGAATTACCAAGAGAATCTGGTGTTGTATTCAGCGTGATATCCGTCTTGTTCGGCCAGGATACATTGTAATTTTTCGTGCCGCTATAGGTCCCGGGCATCATCCTTACTTCTCCGGTCGCCGCGACCGCGTTCAAGCCCCTCTGGAGCGTTTTGAACGGGGCTTCCACCGTTCCTGTGCCTGTTTCATCGCTTCCCGTTGTTGCGGAAACATATATTATTGAACGGCTAACATAAAATGCATTGTTGGTAGTATCCGAGTTGCTTTCATTGCTTGTGTTCACTGCTTCCACGGATATCCAGTATGTATCAGGACTTTCAGTTTCCCATGTATAGATCCCCGTGTTAGGTTCATAGGTGATCAGTGTCCATGTGGCGCCGGAATTATTGGAATACTTTATTGTTATGGGATTTGGAGAGACCCTAAGACCATAATCATCGGTTGCTGTCCACGTGATAGTGATTGGATCGCCAACGATAATGCTTTCCCCGCTGTTGAGGGATGTGACCGTGACTTTTGGCGCTTGCGTTTCGAACGCCCCCATGTCGGATATCCAGTTGTGCGGTCGCGGCTTTCCATCGCCGTCAGTTGAGGGGACCCCTGCTTCGTTGGTACCGACATCAATACACGGAGAGGTATTTGGATTAACGTGGAAGAACGTGGGATCATATTCATTGGCGACTGAGATAAACTTCGGGTCAGAAGAAATGTTGCCGGTACCGGAAACGCCTGCATTGGACTGGAGATCAGAATATCTTACTGACAAGGGACTCGGCCCACTGAATACGGGCCCGGAAGTTCCAGTGTTCGCCCAGTAGATCGAGTTGCTATCTACCCATGATCCGCCGTACGCAACGCCGCCGTTTCTTGCTCCGTTACTGTAATACACGCAGTTTGTGGATGTCCAGGTGCAATTGTAAGCCACGCCTCCGTAACCCGCGTTAGAAGATAAAGTTCGCACATAATTGGAATAAAAGACGCTGTTTGAAACGATCCATTTACCATAGGCTGCAACGCCGCCGTATCTTGAATTGGAGCCTGAACCGTTGCTTACAAATTTGCAGTTTGTGGCGGTTATTACGGCAGTATTGTCCGACGGAGCATATACGGCACAGCCGGAACCGGTTGCTGACACGTAGTTGCCCCTGAAAATATCCTTGTTCAACCATAATTTGGCATTGCTCGGCAGAGAGATCGCGCCGCCATTGCCGTCCACATAACCATTCTTCAGTGTAATCCCTTCTATCGTAAGATTTACGGCGGCTTCCAGGGTAATGATCCTGGCGGCGCTTTGCGCGTCGATCGTCGCGATGCCCACCGCTTCCGGCGAGAGCTTTAATGTGATGTTATTCTTGTTCGGCCAGGAGAGGTTCCGGTTATTGGTACCCTGATAGTTGCCGGGCTTTAGCCTGACCTCTCCGCCGGCCTTCACGTTATTAAGCCCTATCTGTACGGTCTTGAACGGAGCCTCTATTGTTCCGGTTCCTGATTCGTCGCTTCCGTCCGTGGATACATATATAATTGATAACTGCGTGACCTCAAAAGTGGAGTTGCTTGTATCTCTTCCGACATTATTCGAAGTGTCTTTTGCTTCCACGGAAACAAGGTATTTGCTGGCTTCGATCGAGGGAACTGACCAAGAGTATGAACCGCTGTTAGTTATGTTGGATATGATGTTTGTCCATGCGGCTCCCTCATCCGTTGAATACCATAAAGTGATCGGATTTGCCGCAAGTTCGGTGTCGTCAGTTGCCTTCCATTTGATGTTGGTTTTTTGCCCGAAGTGATAAGTTTCCCCTCCGTTCGGAGCCTCCACGGTCACGATGGGAAGAACTATATCCGCAAGTATTTCGAACGTTGCGTTGCTTGTGTCATAATTCCATACACTATTATGTCTTGCTTCCACAGATATCAGGCATTGTGTGGCTATGATATTCGGTACGGTCCATTCCGTGGTGCAAAGTCCTATATGGCTCCCTACCTCCTCAGTGACCGGGGTATCCCAGTTCGTTCCTTCATCCGTGGAAAGCATGATGATAACGTAATCCGCGTCCGGGCTTACTTTATATGTGATCTTGTAGAGTGCGTTCGCCGGCGCTTTTTCTCCGCCGTTGGGCCTTAACACCAGTACCGACGGCCCCTGAAACTCGTATGCGCCCATATCATATCCGAAGCCGTGTGGGCGTGCTTTGCCGGCATAGTCGTTGGATGGAGTCCCTTCTTTAGTTGCCGTGTCTATGCAGGGAGAACCGCCCATGAGATTAAGGAAATTACTGTCCCCGGGGGTCGTTGAAGCAAATAAGGGATCAGCTTCGATCGAGCCTTCCAGGAGGTAAACCGGCCCCGCAATGCCCGAAGCCCCGCCCTGAACATCTGAATACGTGACCTTAGTACTTCCAACGTCGTTTTCATCATATATCTGAGATGTTGAAGAATTATAAGCGGTGTTACCCCAGAAAATTGAGTTATTTACAAATGTGTTGTATCCGGAAGGCACAGAACCGGTGTAAAGGCCTCCACCCCATCCCCATTGGTCCGGTTCGTTCGCCTCATTAGACAGGAACGTGCAGCTTTCCACCGTTACAAGTTTATTATAGTATAGAGTTGCCCCCCCGCCCCATCCGCCGATGTTCTTGTAGAACAAACAATTGGTAAGTGTGGTTGAACATATTCCGGTCGTGCTTGGATAAAAACCGCTTTCAACTATAAGCCCTGCAGCAGAATTATGGGTACTATCAGATGAATTCTGGTCAAAAATGCATCTCGTGAACCTTGTATCATAGCCGCGCACATATACCGTGCCACCCCAGCCGCTCGGGGAATCGACATAATTGCTGACAAACCGGCAATTGGATACGCTCACATTCTTCAAAGTGGTAGTACTCTGTGAATAAGATTCATTGCTGCAGAATATAGCACTTCCATCTGCGGTTATATTACCGTTCTGGAATGTGATCCCTTCAATTGACGCGTTAACTTCATATGTAATTGAAATGCACCTTCCAAGATCCTGCGCATCAATGGTGCAAATGCAGGTTTCATCGGAAGCCTTTAACGTTATGTTCGCCCTGTCCGGCCATATCGCCATACTTCTATTCTGGTATTCGGAAGCCTCTATCGTATATGTCCCGGATAGCATCCTCACTTCCCCGGTCGGCGCGACCGCATGCAAGCCCCTGTTCACGGTCCTTAACGGCGCTTCAAACTTGCCTGTTCCGGTTATGTCGCTGCCGTCGGGGGAGATATAGACTATGGGAAGCGGGACGGTGAATGTGCGGTCGGACTTGTCGCAATTCCATTCCGAGCTGCCGTTAATGGCCTCCACCGATATTAGAAATTGGTTCGACGCTATATCAGGGGTTGTCCAGTTGCAAATGCCGGTATTTGATACGCCGCTGACGATAGAGACCCATGTTGCACCATTGTTATATGAATAATTTACATTGACCGAGGTAATGCCGGAAATTTCATCGTAAGCTTCATATGTTATTACCACCGGAACTCCGGTGGCGAATTCCTCGCCTCCGTTCGGGTAGATCACCCTTACTGAAGGGCCGGGCCATTCATGAGGCCCTATGTCATAGCCATAGCCGTGAGGCCTTGGAAATCCGTCAATGTCACTTGAAGGTGCCCCAGTAAGTGTGCCCGTGTCTATGCATGGAGAGCCGGCGCCCAGGTGGAGGAAGTTTGGATCAGTGTAAGTGTAGGTCTTGAACAGCGGATCGCCTGAGAAGCATTCAATGGATGTCATGGTGCGCGGGGCAAAGCTGGTTCCAAGCGTCCAGCCGTCGGATTGAACGTCACAATTTACAAGAGTTGGGCTTGTGTCATAGAAAAGATGACCATCAAATAGATTATTATTCCAGAAAACACAGTTAAAGGCCTTGAATTTAGAGAACATGTATTCAGCCACAGCTCCTTCAGTTGAGGCGTGATTGCTGACGAATGCGCAGTTTGTTGCAACAAAAATTGTATTGGAAAGCCCTTCAACAACACCCCCATAGTCAGCACTGTTGCCATAGAAGATACAGTTGACTGGATACCAACTACCATTATAGATAGCTCCGCCATATTGCAATACAACAGTATGATTTAAGATAAATTTGCAGTTAGTTGGATACCAGGTCCCGCCCGCGGCTGCACCGCCGCCCATGGCTTGATTACTGTAAAAAGTGCAATTATTTGCGTATACTGTATCCGAAAGGCTCCCGCAATAAACCCCACCTCCCTGACTTTCAGTCCCAGTACCATGGCAATCACTTATTATGACGCTTTCGAGCCACATATTGATATTATTTGCACCTAATACTATTCCTGCCCCATTGCCATCTGTTTCTTCCTTGCCTCCATTCTGCAGCGTTATACTTTCAATGGTCAAGTTCACCGTGTATCCGACGCTGATCAATCTGTCCACGCCTCCGGCATCCAGCGTCACGACAGAAGTCTCATCGGATGGCTTGAGGGTGATGTTATTCGCATTGGGCCATAAAATGTTGTAATCACCTGTTGCAGTGTAAGTCCCGCTGAAAACATAAACTGTGCCATCGCTCATCACCTTGTCCAGGCCCTTCTGGATGGTGGCGTAGGGATTGCCTACGGAGCCATTCCCCGTCTCATCCGATCCGTCCAGGGAAACGTAAACTTCCCCGGTGCCTGTCGAGAAATAACTCATGCTTTTGCCGTAGTTCTTTAATCCATTGCTATCGGTGGCTTCTATGCTTATCTTCATGGTATCCGAAATTATGTCGGGCACGGTCCACATGTATAAGCCGTCATTCGTTTCTTCGGCTGTTATGGAGATCCAGCTGTAGCTTTCCCCGGATGAATACCAGAGAGCGACGTTGGTGATGGCGGCTTCGAACGATGAATCCCATTTTATCTCATACGTGCTGCCCATCTTTATCCTTTCCCCGCCGTTGGGGGCCTCAATGGATATTGAGGGGCCCTGGAATTCGTAGGCGCCCATGTCAAATCCGAATCCGTGAGGACGCACGTTGCCGTCGATGTCGCTGGCCGGCGCACCCGATGCCGTGCCTTTATCTATGCAGGGGGATCCCCCAAGCAGCTTGAGGTTCCCTTCACTTGTTGAAACAAAGGATGGTTCCAGTGATATGTTCCCCGTACCGCCAACCCAGCCCCCCGTCTGGATGTCCGAATAGGTGGCGGAACCCAGGGTGATAGTAGAAGAGTTACCCCAGAAAATTGAATTGACGCTGGTCATGCTGCTGTTCTGCTGTATGCTGTCACCCGAGGTGGCGCTATTGCCGTATAAGGTGCAGTTCTTCAAGCTTATGGATGCCACGGATGCGAAGCAGCCGGAATTGAGCGAGCTGTTGCTGTTGAATATGCAGTTCGTGGCTTCCAGATTCCCGCCGGCGTTGCAGTGCAGCACGCCGCCGTCGCTTGAGGACGAATTGGTGAGGAACCTGCAATTTGTGGCCTTCCAGTCGCCACGAAAGCCCACGCCGCCGTATTTGGCAAAACAGTTGCTGAACTTACTGTCGGAGGCGATCACCTTGCTGGTGTTATCGGAACAATATATCGCGCCGCCCCTGCCGGAGCCGGATTCATCGCTGCATAGGTCGATGGTCACGTCGTTCAGCCAGAGGACAGAATTGCCGGTGTTAAGCATTATGCATGCGCCGAACTGCGATCCGCCCGATAACTTGCCGTGCTGCATCGTAACGCCTTCTATTGTCAGGTTCAAAGTATTTGACACCAATATTATCCTGCCGTTCTCGCCGGCGTCTATCGTACAAACGGCAGTTTCCGTGGAGGGTTTTAGCGTTATAAGGTTCGTGTTCGGCCAGTCTATGTCGTATTGATCGTACGTGCCGCCGAAAAGCAGTACTTTTCCGTTTTCGCCGACATTGTCCAATCCTTTCTTGATGGTTGCATAAGGATTACCGGATGAGCCGTCACCTGCGTCATCGCTTCCGGTAGTGGAAACATAGGCATCTGAAAGATATATCGAGAAATCGCTATTGCTTTCGTCATAACCTTTCACTCCCTGGCCGCTTGTGGCTTCTATGCTTACCTTTGCGGTGGTGGTACGGAGATCCGGGACGCTCCACAGGTAACTTCCGTCATTTGACTCATTGGTAGCGATGGATATCCATCCGTAGCTTTCACCGGATGAATACCAGAGCTTTATATTCGTTATCCCAGAATCATGGGAGGCGTACCACCTGATCTCGTATGTGCCGCCCTTCGTCAGCTTTTCGCCGCCGTTGGGGGCTTCCACGGTAACGAGCGGAAGTGTTCTGATCTCAAAGAAATTATCGCTTATATCGAAGCTGTTCGTGCCTACAGTATCAGTGGCTTCTATGCTTATCTTACATTTTGTGGAACTTACGTTTGGCACAGTCCATTCATAGGAGCCGGAACTGGTGCCCGGGTCGTTCACTTCATCGGTCACTATATCTATCCATGCGTAACTTTCACCCGTGGAATACCTTATCGCGATGCTTTTTATCCCTGACTCGTCAGTCGCTGTCCAGGTGATCTTGTAGGTTGACCCCGCATCAAGGGATATGCCTGTTGCGGATGGCGTTAATACCTCCACGGTGGGCGGATCTGTCTCAAAGTCCTCATAGAACCTGTCGGAGAAATCCGTCTTGGCGTAATCATAGACCTTCAAGTCAACAAGCGTTTGTTCTGAATGATAATCTTTATGAACACCGTCCCAATATAGACAAAGTGCGCCGTTATAAGCTAATTTATCGGCAAGAGTTATGTTGCCGGTACTATATGATACCGGGACCCCGTTAACGTATAATATCGCCCTGTTCGTTCCGTCAATTTTATCGTTATCCCATGAGAGCGCCAGATGTATTAATTCCCCGGCGTTCCATGTCATTGGATATTTAATGTCGATCGCGGTCTGCCCAGTTGAGGAAATATAGTACCAGACACTGCTTGGATTATATAAAGTATAATTAAGTATTAGCATGATCCTGTCGTAGTTGCCGTAATATAAACCAAAGAGGGAATCAATGCCGGTCCCGGTTGAGCTTGATACTGTCGGCTTGATCCAGAGCTCTATGCATCCCTTGTTCTGCAGGCCCAGGCTTTCAAATGTCACATAACCGCCATTGGTTTCCGCGTCTGATCTCACGCCGTTGCCGAACTTGCAGGGCTCAAATGTGACCGTGCCGACAATAATGCCCCCCGGTCCGACCCCGCTATTCTGTATATCTGATATCGAGCTCATCTTGTTCCATAGGACGCAGCCCTGTGCGTTCCCTTTCTTGTAGAAAGTAAAAGTAGCGTTTGATTCATCAGTGCCTATATTTCCATTTATATCAACCGCTTGTACCCTTATCTTGTACTTGTCGCTTGCTATGCTCGATGTCCAGTTGGAATAAGGACTGATATTTGCCGCATCTGATGTAATGGACACCCAGGAGAGGCCTTCATTTGTTGTGTAATGGATATTAACATGACCGATTCCGGCATCAGCTGTTACTGTCCAGGAAATGTCATGGAGTGAATTTACCTCCCATGTCTGACCGCCATCAGGGGCTTCCACAGTCACGACAGGCGGTGCCTGTAACGCAAATTCATATGCGCCCATATCATATCCGGTGCCCCCCGTCCTTGAAACGCCATCAAAATCATCTGCGGGAGCTCCCTCAGATGTTCCTTTGTCCACGCACCCGGATCCGGCCGGCAGGTGTAAATTATACGGTTCTGAAGATGAAATAAATTGCGGCTCAACCGATATATTGCCCGTACCCGCAATGAACTGGGAAGCCGGCACCATGTCTGAATATTTAACGGAAGAAGTGGTGGTAGCGTTTATCAAAATATTATCCGTACCATTATTATAAGCGAAAATGCAGTTAGAACCCGTCCAGTCGGAAAGAAAGTCGGCTACAATGCCGTAAGACGTGGCTGTATTCTTTATATAAGTGCAATTTATCGCAGTCCACCTGGATGACCCGGGAGTACCGCCTCCTATGTCATTTTCCGCAACGGCGCCCCAAGCGGCACTATTGTCAATAAAAACACAGTTCACCGCTTCCCATGTGCCTCCGTAAGTTACTCCACCAATTCCGTCATAGGCTTTGTTGCTCTTGAATAAGCACTTTTGAGCTGAAACAGATGAATCATTAGCATATATCGCACCGCCAGAATAACCGGCTTCTGCGGAGCAATTCATGACCGTAACTCTTTCTAACCACAGGTGAGATCCGCTTGATAAATATATGCCTCCACCATGTTTGGTGTTGACCTTGCCTTTTGTTATTATGATCCCCTCTATTGTCAGGTTGACAGCAGTCGCGACATATATGCATCTTCCTGCCCCTCCCGCATCCATTGTTACCAGGGAGGTTTCAAGTGAAGCCTTAAGGGTTATGTTGTTCGTGGGAGGCCAGATAATATCGTGTTCATTATATGTCCCGCCGGATACCTTAACGGTTCCGCCGGCGAGTGCATTGCTCAGGCCATAAGCGATGGTCCGCAACGGATTATTTATTGTGCCATCTCCCGCAGTATCCGATCCTGCGGTCGAAACCCAGACCTCTGTTGTACGGGACGTGCCGGATTGTTCATAAGCGCCCATGTCAAAATTTGCATGGGCATCACCGGCGGGCTGAGGCCTTGAAACTCCTGCCGCATCCGTTGTCGGGGCGCCTTCAAATGTGCCGGCATTGTTGCACAGGGATGCGGACATAAGCTTGAAGTCGCCTCCCTCCGCGGAAACAAAAAACGGATCAGCTATAATATTGCCTGTGCCGGCTAAGTAACTGCCCGATTGTATGTCCGAATATGTGACGTTGTAACTGTTGTAACGAAACAGCGGGTCTGTGTTCCCATAGAAAATCGTGTTCTTTGCGGAAAAATCCCCATCATAAACGATACTTCCGCTACCAACAGCCCCATTATTTGTGTTTTTATAAAAGGTGCAGTTATATAGATCAACTCTCGAGCTCCATGCACTAAGGAACATTCCTATAGAATTAGCGCTACCATCGTTGTTGCTAAAAACACAGTTTGTCGCCGTAGTGCTTACGCCGTAAAACATTATTGAGGTGATGTTGTCCTTGATATAACATTTATCTGCCTGCAATGAAGCTCTACAGAATAGAAATCCATTACCATTACCATTGTTGCTTTCAATTGTACACCCCGACATTTTCCAAAGCGGCCAAGCAACCAGGGTTCCGGAGTTTTCACCGTCTAAGATGGCACCTGTGGTATTTCGGAATTCAGAACTGGAAATATTGCAGGTGCCGTTAAGGAATATGCCCCTGGCAACTTTATTATTCTGGAAGACACAGTTCTGGACATACACTTCAACAGTGGGACTAGGGGAGTATAATATCGCCCCGTAACCATGTTCGGCAGTACAGTTCTGGATCGTTGAATCTATAAACCATAGCTTTGTGTTATATTGCGTAAAAGTAAAGGCAGCTCCATTGCCCTGAGTGGCTGCATCCCAACCATTCTGTATCGTTATCCCTTCCACAGTCATATTCACCGCATTAGTGACATTGAATGTTACGGCATGCTGCGCGTCTATTGTGACGGGCGATGTTTCAAGGGAAGCCTTCAGGGTAATGTTGTTCGTGTTCGGCCAGTTGATATTGTTTTCATTGTAAGTCCCGCCGAAAGCCTTAACTGTTCCGCCTGCCGCCACATTGGTCAGGGCAAACGCGATCGTCTTAAGTGGACTCCCGACTGTTCCGTCGTTTGTATCCAATCCCGTTGTGGACACATAGACTTCGGAAGTCAAAAAGATCCAGCCGCTGTTCCCTCCTCCATTAACCGAATTGCCCGCGTACCATGTATTTGCCGGCGAAGCGGTACTATTGTAGATGGAGAGATAATCACAGGATATTGTTCCGCCGCCGGATTTAGTCAGAAAGTGGGGCGACGAAGTAGCGCTTTCGATGGTGATGATATTGCCCGAACTTCCATTCGCCGAGAAATTCGTTACTGTTTGGGTTGTTACGGCCGTAAGTTTGATCGTTTTAGGATTAGTAATGGTAAAGGTGTTAATGGTATTTGTCCCTGTAATATCAAGCTCTCCGCTACCGCCCGAGGTCAAGCCGTAAAAAGTATTATTGCCGCCGATAGTCTGCGTGCCTGTGGCCGCATCAAAACTGACAGTTCCGGTTCCGCCCCAAGTTTTTCCGGTTGGTACGGGAGTACCTGAGGTATTTTGTGTTCTTATGGTGCCATTATTTGTGATCGTGCTCGGTGTACCGCCAAGAGTATTAGTGCCCATGTTCAAAGTACCGCCGGCAGTTGTGGTCAATTTGGCGCCGATCGTCACATTTCCCCCGGCTGTATCAGTACCGCTGGAGTTATCTAAAAATAAATTATTATATGTAAGGCTAGCAACCGTTTGGCCGCCTGCCGTATTGGTATATTCAACAGTACCTGTTCCGCATGTGAAAGTGCCATTATTGGTCCAGTTGCCTGCGAGTTTGATCGTACCTGAGCCTGATCTGACAGGACCGGAACCCGTGATATTGCCGGTCACGGTCACATTTGTGTTATTGGCAGCCAGTGACGCGGTGCCGGTGGTCACGTCCCAGTTGCCGCCAACTGTCACAGCTCCTGTCGTTGTGGTCTTTGTCCCTGCGCCAGAGAAGTTGAGGTTCTGATATGTAGGCGTTGTCGAAACTGTTTGAGCTACACCGGCGGCATACTCCACTGTTGTCCCGGACGAAATGTTTCTTGTGCCAAATGCCGGCCATGTTGTTGCCGTTCCCGCGCTGCCCAACTTAAATGTCCCGGAAGTAAGATTTAATGTGCCGGTACAGGTAAGCTGGTATCCGCCGTCATTAAAAACACTGTTAGAAATAGTCCCTCCGATAGTAAGCGGATTTGTGCCAATACTTTTGGCCGCACCGAGCGTCACGCCGCCTGCATTTTCAATGTCAATTCCACCGGATCCCGGCCAGGGAGTAATGCATTCTCCGCTTGTTGTTTGTGCCGCAGATCCCTTATATTGCAGTGTCGAGGCGGATTGCGGTGTAAGTGTTCCTGTTACGATAGAGGTGGCCGTGCCTTGCATTGAAAGAATGCCGCTCACAGTGGTCGTGCCCGCTGGAAATGTCTTGGCTCCACTACCGCTTAAAGTAAGGTTGGCATAAGCATATGGCCCGATGCTTGATTGGGCTCCAGCGCGATTATAATTAACTGTTGATCCGGCAAATGTTGTAAGCGTTCCTCCAGTACCAATGCCTGAAGATCCGCCAACATTAAGTGTGCCGGCCCCGGTGAACTGCAATATGGCATTTCCGGCAGTTCCTGAGAATGTAATATCGCCACTGACTGTAATAGTGCCTGTTGAAACAGTAACTGTTGAAGTTTTTTGTCCAGAACCTGAAACAATAGCGATGCTTCCCGCGGTTAACGTGCCTGTGCCAACTGCAACTAGCTCGGTGCCCGAATTCCCAGGCGTAACAAATGTAAGAGCTCCTGTAAAGGTCAATGAATTGGTGCCGCTTATTGTAACTATAGTTGCTGCAGTCGGCCCCGTAGCGAAAGTTATTGAAGCACACACTGCTGCTGTATCGACCGTTACGTTAGCACCACTATTAATTGTAACAGGATCGCCGGATGTAGGAACACCGCTTGGGGACCAAGTGCCAGCTGTATTCCAAAGGCCTCCGCTCGTGCTTTTTGCGGTAGAATAAGCCCCAGGGACACAAATAAACAAGGTTAAAACAAAAATAGCTATAACGAAAATATTTCTCATATATCCTGCTTTTGTTTTATGGAGCATAATTTAACGAGCTGCCCCTTTTTATCGGATCTTCCAAACGGCAAAAAATAAAAAGGACCACCCTTCACGAATAGCCTTGTTTTCTCCGAAATTTCTAACAAATTGCCCTCAAATAAAAACAATATAAGCTTCTTAATATTATTTCCTCGCTTTTCCCGGCAAACCAATCCCTCCGAAGGTAATAACAACCCCTTTGGGATAAGTTAAAATTTTTATCTTTTTCCCTAAAAACAAAAAAAGATTGCCCGGAAGGACAACCCCGTATTTAAACGAACTTATAGCAAAAATCTATTAGAAATTTATTGCTTACTATACATTATATTATAATTTTTATTGGGACCTTAGTCAATCGATGTATTGCTTGGGAAACAAGGGTTTCAAATGAATTTAGTTGAGGGGAAAACGGAAGAATAGTACCTTTATGATTTACAATAATTCAGAAAGAAACAGAAAACTCACGAATAAGGCCAGGATCCTTGATATCATTCTTTTAATGAAGTTTATCTTTAAGCAAACGGCGCCGCCCTCCGGGCACTTCTCGCATATATCCATGTCGCAAACGGGTGCGCGGCAGTCCATGTCCTTGAAATAAATGCAAGATTTGATCTTAATTGCTACCTTTTTTGTGTTCCTTACCCTTGACTCGGCCAAGGGCGCTGCATGAGGGACATCCGATATTTGCTCAACAGATTGATTTTCCATACCTATATATCGACTGAATTTTGATAAAGTTTCACCTTTGTGATAAGATTTCCAGCTCATGGAAAAGCTTATCAGATACCCAAAAGAGTACGATGTGATCGTGGTCGGCGCGGGGCACGCGGGATGTGAGGCGGCATTGGCTTCGGCGCGCATCGGCTGCAAAACACTTCTCCTCACGATGAACTGCGACACGATTGCGCTGATGTCGTGCAATCCCGCTGTGGGAGGCCCCGCAAAAAGCCAGCTTGTATCGGAGATAGACGCGCTTGGCGGAGAAATGGGGATGTGCACAGACAGAACTTACCTTCAGATGAAGATGCTCAATACCGCGAAAGGCCCGGCAGTACATTCGCTGCGCGCCCAGTCGGACAAGAAACTTTACAACATCACGATGAAAAATACTGTCGAGGAGCAGGAAAACCTTGACCTGAAGCAGGATCTGGTCGAAGAGATCATTGTTAATTCAGGCAATCAGGTGGAGGGCGTGAGGACAAGGCTGGATGTTGTGTTCAGAGGCAAAACCGTTGTTATTTGCACAGGAACTTTTTTGAACGGAGTGATCCATGTCGGCCTTAAGACAATGGAAGCGGGACGCGCGGGGGAATTCCCGGCAAAGGGATTGTCGGAGTCCTTGAAAACGATCGGGCTCAAGCTTGGAAGGTTGAAGACGGGGACCACCCCAAGGCTGGACAGAAGGTCGATCGACCTTTCAAAGATGACGATACAGCCGGGCGATGAGCCGCCAAAGTTATTCTCATTCACCTGGGAATACGCGGATATCGGGATGAAAGTTCCCGAGAATCCGCAGGTCAAGCTTGAACAGGTGCCATGCCACCTTACATATACTAATAAGAAAACACATGAGCTGATACTTGCGAACCTGGACAGGTCGCCTCTGTATCAAGGGAAAATCAAAGGCGTCGGCCCCAGGTACTGCCCATCCATCGAGGACAAAGTGGTAAGGTTCAAGGACAAGGATAAACACCAGGTATTCATCGAGCCGGAAGGGCGCACCACCCTTGAAATGTACACGCAGGGGATGAACACTTCGCTTCCGGAAGATGTACAGAGAGAAATGCTTCGCACCATGGCAGGGCTTGAAAAGGTGGAGATCATCAGGCCGGGTTACGCCATTGAATATGATTTTGTTTACCCATCACAGCTTGAGAGGACGCTCGAGACAAAAGAGATCCCGGGACTATTCCTTGCCGGCCAGATCAACGGCACATCGGGCTATGAGGAAGCGGCGTCACAGGGAATAGTGGCAGGAGTGAACGCGGCGATGAAGGTAAAAGGAAGTGAGCCCCTGATACTTCGCCGGGATGATTCGTACATCGGGACATTGATAGATGACCTGATAACCAAGGAGATAGAGGAACCGTACAGGATGATGACCTCGCGATCGGAATACCGCCTGCTGCTGCGTCAGGACAACGCGGACCTTAGGCTCACGGAGAAAGGGCGCACGGTGGGATTGATAGATGACACAAGATACAGGTACTATTCAAAAAAGAAGAAGCTGATAGAGAAAGGTCTGAGCGAGCGGGATCCCGGGGGGGACATCACGGAAAGCATCGCCAGGCAGGTGGATATCCACATAAAGTACGAGCACTACATCAAAAGGCAAATGGAGCAGGTCAAGCGGTTCAAGGAGCTGGAGGACCTTGTCATACCTTTGGGCATCGATTATCTCTCGATGGGAGGGATATCGCGGGAAGCGCAGTATAAGCTTGATAAGGTCAGGCCTGTTTCCATAGGCCAGGCTTCGCGGATAGCGGGCGTTAACCCGGCGGATGTGTCGGTACTTCTGGTGCATCTTAAAACAAGAGGTTGCAAGCGACCAGTATTGTGATATAATCCTTAATTCCCCACACTTAAGTGTGGGGTTTTGAGGTAGTATTAAAGGAGGCAATATCATGAAGAAGTTAATTTGTTCCCTGGTTTTGGTATCATTTATAATGTTCGTTTCCGGCAATGCTCTGGCGCTGGGTGCTGCGAGCATCGGCTATATCGACGTCCAGAAAGTCTTCAAGGAATACAAGGAGACAGGGAAAGCGCAGGAGCAGGTGGCGAAGCAGGAGGAGGAGTTCAAGAAGGAATTCGATGACTCCCAGAAGAAACTGTCAGATGCCGAAAAAAAGAGCATGAAAAGGGAAGAACTGGATAAGCTGAGAAAGGAACTGGAGGATAAGCTTGCACCAAAAAGGCAGTCGCTTATCGAGCTGAACGAGAAATTGACCGCAAATCTACAAGCCGAGATCCTTTCCGCAACAAAGGACGTGGCGAAAAAAGTGGGGATAGACGTGGTGTTCGATAAACAGGTGATAATCACGGGCGGCCTGGACCTTACGGAAATGGTCATAAACAGGCTGAACGAGAAGAAGTAGAAGCGGATCGGTCGGATCCTTTTTCAATGAAAAAGACCCTAAAAGAAATAGCCTCGCATGTCCGCGGAGAGCTGAGCGGCGACCCGAAACTTACCATAAAGAACGTGGCCAGTCTGGAAGATGCCGGAGGGGAAGATCTCACATTTGCTTCCGATGAAAGGTCTGTGGAATACTTTGAAAAGTCCAAATCACCTGCCGCGATCGTCCCCAAGTCCCTTAAGAAATTCCCGTCAAAACCGCACATAAAAGTCCCGGATCTGCGTCTCGCCATGGCAAAGATACTTGGCCTTTTCGAGGAAAAAAAGAGATCATCCGCCGGGGTCCACAAGTCCGCCGTTGTTTCAAAAAGCGCAAAGATAAATGCCGGCTGCACTATCATGGCGAATGTCGTGATAGGGGATGAATGCGTTATAGGAAAAGACACCGTGATACACCCGAATGTCGTGCTTTATGACAGGACGATCATCGGGGAAAGATGCATCATACACTCGGGGGCGGTGCTTGGCGTGGACGGGTACGGTTTCGCGCCTGTGGACGGCAAATACGAAAAGATCCCGCAGATCGGCAATGTTGTCATTGAAGACGACGTGGAGATATTCGCCAACGTGAGCATATCAAGGGCGACAATGGGATCGACACTTATCAAAAGAGGAACAAAGATAGACAACCTGACCCACATCGCACATAACTGCAAGATAGGGGAGGACTGCGCCATAACCGGCCTTGTTGCGATAGCGGGAAGCACGGAATTAAAGAACCATGTTTCCATCGGCGGGACCGCCGCGCTCAACGATCATATCGTGATCGGGGAAAATACCGTGATAATGGGCAGGGCCGGGGTGACAAAGGATATCCCGCCCAATTCCGTTGTTTCGGGATTCCCGGCGCAGGACCACAAGAAAGAGCTGGAGCAGCAGGCCGCCATCAGGAGACTTCCAAAGATTATTGAAAAGCTGTCCGAGATCGAGAAACTTCAAAAGAAGCAATGAACATCGCCTTTTTCTCGGAATCCTACAAGCCGTATGTGAGCGGCGTCACCAATTCCATAGAAACATTGAAAAGCGGGCTTGAGGACCTGGGCCACAGGGTCCTGATTTTTTCGCCCGGGTATCCCGGCACGGATGGGATGGACGGTGTTTACCGGTTCCCGTCGCTCCCCGCTCCTTATCCCGGCTACAGGTTGACGATACCGGTGCCCGGGAAATATCTTGATCTTCTGAAAAGGTCCAATATCGACGTGATCCATTCCCATTCGCCCTATCAGCTCGGGCTGCTTTCCATGGGGTACGCGAAAAAGCTGAAGATCCCATTCGTGTTCACTATGCATACCATCCTGAGCCAGTACATGCACTATATCCCCCTGATGCCAGAAAAACTCTCAAGCTCACTCATGTCGGCTTATGTGAAATGGTTCTGCAACAGGTGCAGCTGCGTTGTCGCCCCCGCAAAAAAAGTAAAAGAACAGCTCATTTCAAGCGGCGTAATCGCGAGGATGGAGATAATCCCCACGGGGATAGACCTTGCTGCGGTAAGCAGCGCAAGTTCCGCGGGAATTCGGGAGAAATACGGCATACCAGAAGACGCAAAGCTTCTTCTGTTCGTCGGCCGCCTTGCAAGGGAAAAAAACCTTTTTTTCCTGCTCAGGGCCTTTCAATTGATGCTTTCAAAGAGAAAGGACGTTTATCTCCTTATAGCTGCGGGAGGTCCGCTTGAGCATGGGCTTAAAAGGGCGGCGCCCAAGAACGTAATATTTGCCGGAGCAATAGGGTATCCAAAAGTATTTGATTATTACCTTGCCTCGGATATATTCGTTTTTTCTTCGCTTTCGGAAACACAGGGGCTTGTCCTTGCGGAAGCGATGGCATGCGGTATCCCGCAGGTGGCGGTGGATGCGGAAGGTGTTTCGGAGGTCGTCCGTAACGGGGCGACCGGCTTCCTGGTGCCGCCGTCAGAGGAAGCATTTTCAAATAAGGTCCTGGAGCTTCTTAAGGATGACATCCTTCTGCAGTCAATGTCCAGGGCATCAAAGGAGACCGCCCGGGCTGTTTATTCAAAGGAAGTATTCGCTCGAAAAATTGAATTGCTTTACAGGAGTGTGTTATAATCCGGTCAATATGAAAGCTATCAAATATTTTGCTTTATCTGTTGCAGTCATCCTGATATCCGCTCAATCATTTGCTTTTGTTCCCCAGCCTACGCCGACCGTATCTGGCAGCACGGGCGTTATACGCATGCCTTCGGCCGATGTCATACCATACAAGAATATGAACTTCGGTCTTGATTGCGGCCCCGTGGCGTTTATCGATAAATGGACGCTTTTGTACAAGATGAATATTGGCACTTTCCAGGGTATGGAACTTGGATGTGTCGGTGCAAATGATATGGTAAAGGACCAGCTAAAAGACGGCGTATATATAAATATGAAATACAGCCTTGCTTCGGACAATTCACCATATCCCCTGCTCCTTGCCATAGGGGTTGAAAATCTTACATCCCAAACACTTTCGGATGTATACATGGTGGCAACAAGATATCTTCCTAACGGATCAAGGCTCCATTTCGGATTTGTTGGCGATTTTGTAACAAGCGATATCGTTGAAAGCAGGTTCAGGCCGCTGGGAGCGCTTGGTTATGATTCGCCTATGTTCGGCGAGAGGATATATGGGTTGATCGACATGTTCGCGGGAGAACATGTCTTCCAGCTTGATATTGGTTTAAGATGGTATTTTTCAGATGCCGTTGCATTTAACCTGACCGGGATAAACATCCTTTCGGATAAGAATACGCCGATAGACAATTACAGGGACCCGAAAGCGGTTTTGATCGGTATTTCCTGGATAAATCCACTTTAATAAGCCCATACAATGAAACAGCATACGATTAAAAAGGATGTCGCCATTTTCGGCATTGGATTGCACTCCGGCAAAAAAGTATCGCTTAAGTTCAAGCCCGCAAAAGAGAACTCCGGCATAGTTTTCGTAAGGACCGACCTGCCCGGAAAGCCCCGAATAAGGGCGGAGATAAAGAATGTCACAAGCACAGTCAGAGGGACGAACCTCGGGAGCGTGCACACAGTGGAGCATGTGCTTTCCGCGTTATATGCTTTCTCGATAACGAACGCGGAGATAGAGCTGAATTCTTCCGAGCCGCCAGTACTTGATGGAAGCTCCCTCGGATTTTGCCGCCTGATAAGGGAAGCAGGGATCATTACCCAGAGATCCAGGGTGGAAGTCATCAGAGTGAAAGCGCCGGTATTCATTGCGGAGAAAGATAAAAGCATCATGGCTATCCCTTCCGATAGACTTGCCATAAGTTTTATGATAAACTATCCCCTCGATTTCATCGGTTCGCAGTTTTACAGGCTTGATCTGAGCCCTCAAAGCTATTTAAGGGAGATCGCCCCCGCAAGGACCTATGGATTTCTTAGCGAGCTTTCTCATCTAAAAGAGCAGGGGCTGGCAAAGGGAGCCGGCTTATCGAACGCGGTCGCCATTGGCGAGGACCGCTACCTGACGAAGCTGAGGTTCAAGGACGAAATGGTGAGGCACAAGATACTTGATCTGATCGGGGATATCTCGCTTTTGGGGGCAGAAATTAAGGCGCATATAATATGTATAAGGTCAGGCCATGACCTGAACATAAAATTCGCAAGATCATTAAAGGAGGTAGGTTAACATAATCAATATACTTGGGAGCAAAAAAGGGCCTCAAATGGACATCGGGGATATTTTGCGCACTCTTCCGCACAGGTTCCCTTTTCTTTTAGTTGACAAGATAGTGGAACTTGAAGAAGGACAACGGGCAGTTGGCATAAAGAACGTAACAATAAATGAACCTTTTTTCCAGGGGCATTTTCCGGGCCTTCCCATAATGCCTGGGGTTCTTATACTGGAAGCAATGGCTCAGGTTGGGGCCGTGATCGCACTAAAGATGCCGGAGAACGAAGGAAAGCTTGTTTATTTTGCGGGGATCGATCAGGTGCGCTTTAGAAAACCGGTCATACCCGGTGACCAGCTGAGGATCGAAGTTGAAGCAGTTAAGATGAAAGGGACGATAGGGAAGTTAAAATGCCACGCAAAGGTTGAAGGGGACATTGTTGCTGAAGGTGAGATACTTTTTTCATTGAACGATAGGTTAAGTGAAGAAGCAAAGATCCACCCAACATCAACCGTACATCCCTCCGCGCAGCTCGGGAAGAATGTCGATATTGGGCCCTACGTGGTGATAGGGCCGGAAGTGAAGATAGGCGACGACACGAAGATAGGCTCGCATACGATCATAAGGAAATGGACCACCATAGGATCCGGCAATATCATCCATCATAATGTGTCCATAGGCCTGCCGCCCCAGGATTACAAGTACAAGGGCGAGAGGAATGAGATCATCATAGGAGATAAAAATGTGATCAGGGAGTTCGCCACCATACATCTGCCGTCGGGCGAGGGCAAGCAGACCGTGATCGGCAGCGAGAACTTCATAATGGTATACGCGCACATCCCGCATAACTGCAGGGTGGGCAACCAGGCGGTGATAGGTGGATATGTGGGGCTTGGCGGTCACACAGTGGTAGGAGACCAGGTGGTCATAGGAGGGCTGGCGGGGATCCACCAGAACACCAGGATCGGCCGGCTGGCAATGATCGGCTCCTCATCCAAGGTGACGCAGGATATCCCTCCGTTCATGCTTTTTGATGGCAATCCCGGGTATATAAGGGGATTGAACCTGATAGGGATGCAGAGGCGCGGCATTTCTGATGAAACGATTTCTGAGATAAAAAAATGCTTCAAATTGCTTTACTCGTCCAGGTCAAGCACCCAGCAGGCAGTAAGCGAGATAAGGAAAAAGGTGAAAAGCTCCGACGAGGTGGACCAGCTGCTGTCGTTTTTGGAAGCAGAGAGCCACCGCGGCATAAGCAAGAAGAGAGAAGGAGCAGAAGCCATAATCGAGGAAACAGAGATAGAGAAAGAACTTTTGTTCCCGGACATACCCGAAATCGGGATATAGCACCTTATGCCTCTTAAAATAATGATGTCCGCGCTTGAGGTTTCTGGTGATGTCCACGCAGGTTTCCTTGCCGCAGAATTGAAAGGCTGTAAATTATTCGGCATGGGCGGGGAGAAGATGCGCTCTGCCGGGGTGGACATAAGGATAGATGCCACAGAAAATAGTTCTGTCGGGATAATTGAATCATTGAAATACATACCTTCACACCTCTCCACACTTAAGAAAATGAAAAAAATGATCAATTTAGAAAGACCCGATGCCTTGATCCTCATAGACGCTCAGGGATTCAACATGCTGCTTGCGGATTACGCGAAAAAGGCCGGCATCAGGACGGTGTATTACATTGCTCCGCAGGAATGGCTGTGGGGTACAAAAAAAGGCGTGGACAAAGTCGTGAGGACGATCGACCTCATAATATCGATATTCAGGAAGGAACACGAGGTGTTCAAAGCCGCCGGAGGGAATTCCGTATACTTCGGCCATCCGCTTCTGGATATAGTCAAAAAGGGGATGGATAGGGAAAGCTTCTGCAGGAAATTCAAATTAGACACTAGAAGGAAAATAGTGGCTTTGTGCCCGGGAAGCAGACGGCATGAGATCAAGAACCTTCTTCCGATACTGACCGATATCGCGGGGAGAATGGAGGGCGTTCAATTCGTCCTTCCGGTCTCATCATCAAAGCTAAAAAAAGCGATAGATGAGATGGTCTTAAGGTCAAAAACCAAGATCATAATGATCGAAGGCTCAAGCTATGACGTGCTGGGGAACTGCGATCTGGCGATAGCTTCCTCGGGGACGATAATACTTGAGTGTGTCTGCCTTGGAACGCCGGTCATCATGTTCTATAAGCTGTCGCCCATTACATATTATATAGCGAGATACCTGCTCAGGATAAGGCTTCCGTTTTACAGCATGCCGAACATCCTTGCCGGCAGGATGATAGTGCCGGAGTTCGTCATGGGACGGGCTACCGCCGGCAACATTTACAGGGAGGCGCAAAAGATGCTGGCTGATCCGGGGAAATATTCGGCAGGATATGAAGAGGTGAAGAAGCTTCTTGGCAGCCCAGGCGTGGTGAAAAGTGCCGCGCAAAAGATTATTGAGTTTGCTACTTCAAGGTAGTATAATCCCCACCGATGCAAGTTAAATACAAAAAAATCCTTCTTAAACTCTCCGGTGAGGTTTTTGGCGGCGTTCAAAAATACGGGATAGACCCCCAGGTGCTGGATGTGATCGCAGAAGAGATAAAGGCGTTAAAAAAATACAAGATAGACGTGGCGATCGTTGCAGGAGGGGGGAATATCTTCAGGGGCATAGCCGGTTCCGCGAAGGGGATGGACAGGGCTACCGGTGACTACATGGGAATGCTTGCGACAGTCATAAACGCCCTGGCGCTGCAGGACGCCCTGGAAAAAAAGGGCGTTGACAGCCGGGTCCAGACCGCCATCGAGATGAAATCGATAGCAGAGCCTTTCATAAGGAGAAGGGCGATGCGGCACATGCAGAAGGGTCGCATCGTTATACTTGCCGCGGGTACGGGCAACCCGTATTTCACCACGGATACCACGGCTGCGCTCAGGGCGGCGGAGCTTGACGCTGAGGTGATACTCAAAGCAACGAAGGTTGACGGCGTTTACGACAAGGACCCCATGAAATTCTCTAACGCCAAGAAATTCATCAAATTGACATACATGGACATCCTCAACAAGGGATTAAAGGTGATGGACACTACAGCAGCTTCGCTTTGCATGGACAATGACATACCGATAATTGTTTTTGATGTCACAAAGCGCGGGAACATCGAGAAGGTGGTGCTGGGAAAGCCAGTGGGCACCCTGGTGTGGAAAGGTTAGCCATGGATGAAATAATCAAGTCGGCTGACGGAAAGATATTGAAAACCCTTGAAGCAGTGAAGAAGACCTTCGCTTCCATAAGGACGGGAAGGGCATCCCCATCACTCCTTGACCATGTGAACGTGGAATATTACGGTACCAGCGTTCCTTTAAAGCAACTGGCGAACGTTTCGGTGCCAGAACCGAGGCTGATCGTGATACAGCCGTACGACAAGAGTTCAACAAAGGACATAGAAAAGGCTATCCAGAAATCCGATCTGGGGCTCAACCCGAACTCTGAGGGAGGCGTGATAAGATTGAACATGCCTCAACCTACAGAGGAGAGAAGGACCGAACTTGTTAAGCTGGTCAAAAAGGAGTCCGAGAATGGAAAAGTTGCCGTCCGGAACATCAGGAAAGATATTTTACTAGAGATAAAAACAAGGTCCGATGCTGAGAAATGGTCAGAAGACCGCAAAAAGAGGGAAGAGGAGGAATTGCAGAAGCTGACCGATAAGTACATATCGGAGATCGACAAACTGCTATCCGTAAAGGAATCAGAGATCATGGCCATTTAGTGAAAACACCAATTACCAAATCCCAATGACCAAACAAATTCCAAATCCAAAATCCAGAACCATGAAAATACCGCCTCATATTGCCATAATCATGGACGGCAACGGCAGGTGGGCGAAGCAAAGGGGACTGCCAAGGGTGGAAGGCCACAGGCGCGGGGCGGAAGCGCTCAAAAGAACGGTGAAAGCCTGCATGGAGCTGGGCGTAAGATACCTGACGGTTTACACCTTCTCAACGGAGAACTGGAATCGGCCTAAGAAGGAAGTGGATTTTCTGATGCGGTTGCTATCGTTCACTATCGACAGGGAGATCGGCGAATTGAGAAAGAACAAGGTAAGGCTGCGCTTCCTTGGGAGGATATCGATGCTTCCAAAGAAGTTGCGCGAGAGGATCATGAGCGCGGAAAGAGCCACAAAGAACAACAGCGCGCTTAACCTCAATATCATGCTCAACTACGGAGGAAGGGCGGAAATAGTTGATGCTGTCAGGTCCATAGTTAAAAAGGGGATCGGAAGTGATAAAATTGACGAAGGGCTGATCTCAAGGTCGCTTTACACCGCGGGGATCCCGGACCCGGACCTTCTTATCAGGACAGCGGGTGAGTGGCGGGTGAGCAATTTTCTGCTCTGGCAGATCGCTTATACCGAACTCTGGGTCACCGATATCCTGTGGCCATCCTTTAAAAAGGAGCATTTACTTGAGGCGATACAGAGCTATAATAAGCGGGTAAGGAAGTTTGGCGGTTTATAAATGTTAGCGAGATTATTGACCATAATAGTGACAGTGCCGATAATATTCGTTTGCACATATTTCGGCGGCTGGAGCTTTTTTATACTTGTCACCACACTGGCACTTTTTTCCCTTAATGAGTTCTATTCATTGATGAACAAGAAAGGTTACTCGCCTTCATACATCATAGGCATGCCTGTAACGCTTTTCTTCATTTGGCTCACTTCATATACCGTTAAGCATCCTATCTGGGAGCCTTATGCGATCGGGATCTTGACCACGGCCATAATCATAACTTTCACGGGGGGCTTGTTCCTGAGAAAAGCACAGGATTCCACCGTTAACGCGTCCATTACGTTGCTTGGGATACTTTATATCGGATGGATGTTCTGCTATCTCATATTGATAAGAGAATTGAACCCGCCGGGAGCGATATTCTGGAAAAATCACGGAGCTTATCTTTTCTTCCTCATTATATCAATATGGGCATGCGACACGTTCGCTTACCTCATCGGAACGTATTTTGGCAAAGTGAAACTGGCGCCTTTCATCAGCCCGAGAAAAACGGTAGAAGGCGCAGTGGCGGGATTCCTCATAAGCATTGTGGCGGCTTTCATATTCAGCAGGTTCACGGGGATGAACTCGCTGCATGCGGTGATACTCGGCACGATCATCGGTTTTGTAAGCCAGGTAAGCGATCTTGTTGAATCCCTGATAAAGAGAGACGCCGGCGTAAAAGATTCAAGCAGTCTTATCCCGGGGCACGGCGGCGCCCTTGACAGGATGGACAGCTTTATCCTTACCGCTCCCATAATGTATTACTATATATCCTGGTTCGTGCCATGAGAAAAGCTCAATACTCCTGCCTGCCGGCAGGCAAGGCAAGGCTCAAGATCCAAGATTTAAAAAAGCAGATACTTGATTCCGTTGTCATTGCTTTGAGAGAGGATATCGGGAGCGGCGACATAACCACGAACCTGATAATTCCCCATGACCTGAAAATGTCCGCTAACATCATTGCGAAAGAACCCGGAGTTATTTGCGGTATCGCGATCGCCAAGCTGGTCTTTAAGGCGATCGATGACCAAATAGAATTCGTGAATAAGGTCAAGGACGGGGACAGGGTGAATGCCGGGAAAGTGATCGCGACCGTCAGGGGCCCCGCAAGGGCGATACTGACGGCAGAGAGGACCGCACTTAATTTTCTTCAGAGGTTATCGGGCATATCAACGCTCACAAGCAAATATGTGAAGGCGTCCGGGAGCGGAGTGGATATACTTGATACCCGCAAGACAACTCCTGGCCTTCGCATCCTGGAAAAATATGCCGTAAGGATCGGTGGCGGCGTGAACCACAGGATAGGGCTTTATGATGCGGTCCTTATAAAGGATAATCATATAGCGGCTGCCGGAAGCATAATAAAGGCAGTGAGCCTGGCGAAAGCCAAATACGGAAGCATTGAAGTTGAAGCCAAAACGATCGGACAGGTAAAGGAAGCGATAGATGCTGGGGTGACAAGGATAATGCTTGATAATATGAGCATTGCGAACCTTAAGGCGGCGGTCAAACTGATAAGACAGACGAAAAGGAAAATCGAGATCGAGGTTTCGGGCGGCATCAATCTGAAAAACATCGGCAGGATCGCAAGGACCGGCGTCGATTACATTTCGATCGGAGCACTAACGCACTCAGCCCCCGCACTTGATATTTGCCTGAAGGTCATCTGAATGGGCTTCTCACTTGGAATAGTAGGCCTTCCGAATGTGGGCAAATCGACATTGTTCAACGCGCTTTCCCACGCGGGGGCCGAAGTATCAAATTATCCCTTCTGCACAAAGAGCAAAAATCTTGGTGTTGTTCCCGTGCCGGACGATCGACTCACTAAGGTCCAGGCTTTCATGAAATCCGCAAAGGCAATACCCACAGCAATCGAATTCGTTGACATTGCCGGCCTGGTAAAGAACGCGCATAAAGGAGAAGGGCTTGGCAATCAGTTCCTTTCATACATCAGGGAAGTTGACGCTATTGCTCATGTAGTTAGATGTTTCCCCGATCCGAACATCAGCCACGTGGAAGGGAGTGTTGACCCGAAGCGGGACATCGAGACAATTAATATTGAGCTGACTTTGGCTGACATGGCAACAACGGAAAAAAGATGGCAGACACTTAAAAGCTCCGTGAAATCCGGCAACAAGGAAATATTGAAGGAGCTTGAGGTTGTAGAGAAAATAAAAAAGCATCTGGATGTGGGGCATCCATTAAGGCTTCTTGAGTTAACCGCGGAAGAAAGGCACGAGATAAGGGAGCTCCACCTCCTGACCATGAAACCCCTGATATACATAGCGAATGTTGATGAAAAACAACTCTCCGATCCCAATGATCATTATGTAAAAGCTGTTCACGAAGCCGCCGAAAAAGAAAAAGCACGAGTCGTTCCCATCTGCGCAAAGCTTGAGATGGATATTGAAGAGCTGTCGGAAGAAGACGCAAAAGAATATGAAAAGGACATCGGACTTACCGAACTTGGTCTTGGCAAATTGATAAATGAAGGCTATAAGCTGCTGGCCCTGATAACTTTCTTTACAGCCAACGAAAAAGAATGCAGGGCATGGACGGTCAAGCGAGGCAGTAAAACTCCTGAAGCAGCGGGAAAAGTACACACTGACATGCAGAGGGGCTTTATATCGGCCGAAGTGATCCATTTCAGCGACCTAATAAGCCTGAAGTCGCACCATGAAGCAAAGGAAAAAGGGTTGGTCCATATCGCGGGAAAGGAATATGTCATAACCGACGGCGACTTGGTTTACATTAGATTCAATGTGTAATATAATTTCGTCGTGATAAAGTCAATTAACTCTTGTTTTTTGGCGATTTTACTTATTATTCTGATATTTAGCTTTTCATTTGCGGACAGCCTCCAGGTTAGTTCCCCGAAAGACAAGACCGTTACAACAGCGGTAAGAACGCTGATAGAAGGTTCAGCGACCGGGATAAGCGAGATCAGCATAAATAACACAAAAGCAGGCGTGGAAGAAAATGTGTTCAAAGCGGTCGCGATCCTTCGCCCCGGGAAAAACCTTATCTCGATCTTGGCCGTGTATTCCGGAGGGGGAAAGGAGACGAGGGATATCAGAATCCTTAAGATCGTCACGTATGATGATATTGAAAAACTGTACGGAAGGTACCCGCATTGGGCAAAGCCGCAGATACTTTCACTGGCCACGCTTGGCATCATAGAAGGCTACCCTGACAACACTTTCCAGCCAAACAGACCGATATCAAGAGGGGAACTGGCGACCTGGGTAGCGCGGGCAAAAGGCTTGAAGGCGGCAAAACCCGAAGAAGATGTATTTTTTGATGTGCCCAAGGAACATTGGAGGGCGCCTTACATCAAGGCGGTTACGGATATGGGGATAATGCCGGCCTTATCAAAGGAAATGTTCGGCATTGACGTGAACATTTCAAGGAGCGATGCCGTAATGGTATTTGTGCGAGCTTTCAATATTAGCTCAGCTGCTTCCATGACAAAGAGCCCGTTCACTGATGTTCCGGAAAACTCCAAAGCCGCGGCCTACATTTATTCCGCTTATAAGAAGGGATTTCTTATAGGCATAAAAGGCAAAAAGTTCGAGCCGGAGAGGAGTATAAAAAGGGCGGAAGTTGCCATGGTCCTTTCCAGACCGAACAGCATTAAAGAATCAAAGGCTATTTTATATGATTTTGAAAAAGGGTATACGGCAGCAAGATATTGCAGGATAGGCACAAAACCGGTCATTAAGAAGATAGTTGTGACACCTCTCAGGCAGGTTCCTGACGGGAAAACCCCCGTGAAGATCTCGGCGGATGTTTTTGACGCGCAGGGCAGGTCGGACATATCCTCCGTATGGGCTAACATAACCGCCCTGGGCGGCCCCAACAATGCAAAGATGAACCTTACCGAAAAAGGATTATATGAGATAAGCTTTATTGTCCCGTCAACAACTCAAAAAGGAGAAAAGACCATAATAGTCAAAGTATCAGATAAGAGTGGATTAACAGCAGATGGGGTAGTAAAATTTACTGTGATAGGGGAGAAATAGTGCAAAACAAGGGATCAAAAATCAAATCAGCCCGCTTATTTGCCTGCATGATCGCAGGCATGGTATTTATACTTTTTGCTTTTGGTCATTCCTTCGCGGTGATCTCCGATGTCGGGCTTGACCCGATGGATCAGACAAGTGGAGCGAGGCCGTATGGAATGGGCGGCGCTTTTGTCGGAGTATCTGATGACCTGAACAGCCTGTTTTACAATCCGGCAGGACTGGCAAATGTTAGAGGACTGCAGTTAACGGCAAGAGACATTAAAAATTATTCATTCGGTTTTGCATACGGGACCCAGATAGGCACTTTCGGCCTCGGATTGGTTTCCAAGAACTATCAGGACATGGTGAACATCACGGACGAAGCGAATTATGAACACAGCCTTGCCCTTATAGCCTATGGCGTTGAGTTTGGGAACGTGTCATTCGGGATCAGCTTAAAGCAATTGCTGACCGATAGATTTTACATGACGGGGAGCCCGGAAGTAACTTCAAAAACGGTTTACGAGGGCGATGTGGGGCTTTTATGGAACCCGGTGAATTATGCCTCGATCGGCGTTGTCATGCATAATGTGGGGGAAACCAAATACAGCATCGGTTCTTCAGATGAGGTAATCCCAAAGTTAGCAAGGGCTGGCATCAGCATCAATATACTGGGAAATAATTCCGTTTTTCACAACGAAACGTTCGGCTTGAAGATCGCAATGGACTCGGAGGGCGGCAAAGTAGGGGATAAGGATATACAGAACAGTTATTATGGCCTGGAAAGTTCTTACAATGATTGGCTTTTCATAAGGCTGGGATCCAACTCTATCTACAAAGGTGAAAAGAACATTGACGGCACTTCCGCCGGGATAGGTTTTAAGATCGGGGAAACAGAACTTGATTTCTCCACACTGAAGGACCCCTTGACGGACAGCCAGGTCTCTTACTTTTCCGTGGTCTATTTCCCCTCAAAACCCGGGGAATTCCAGATGGCCGGAACAAAGGAAAAGCCAAGAGCGCGGGAAACGGATCTTCTCACCATCACTTTCCCGGAGGATGACATTGAAACCTATGACGAAATGATCTCCATAGAGGGCAAGGCCCGTCCGGAGGCCACTGTTCTGGTAAACGGCGTCAATGTTTATCTGGAAAGCAACGGAGAATTCAGGGTCATACAGCCATTGAATATCGGGAAAAACCTCATTGAGATCGAAACAAGCTCATACGGTGAAAAGAAAACTATAAGCAAAAAGGTATTGCGCAAGGCAAAGGTGGTGTTGGCCGAAGAAGAGGGGCTCAACAGGAAAATAGTTGATGATGTCCTGAACAAGGAAGCGGAAATAAACAAAAAGGAGAGCCAGATACGCAGGGACAGGGACAAGGGGATCGATGTGTCTGAAAGGGAGCTGCTGCTGGAAGCTGAAAAGAGAGCTTATGAAACAAGGAAGTCGGAGCTTACAGCAGAGAAGCAAAAGATCGAACAAAGGAAAGCAAAAGTGGAGAACCTGGCAACACTTGGGGTGGTGGAGGTTGCTCCGAACAAGAGCTTTGCGATAGAAACGCCCATTAAAAGAGGGGAAATGATCTCCTGGCTTGTAAAATCCATGGGGCTGCCCATTCAAAAGATAGACAGGCCTGTATTTGCCGATGTTCCCCCTGACCATGAATACGGGCCGTACATAAGGGCCGCGTTTGAAGCGGGATATATTAAGAAGCCGGTCGACAACAAGTTCAGGCCCGATGATCCTGTCACGGAAGAGGAAGGGCAGGAGTTTTTCAGGGCGTTTGGTTTAATAAGATGAAAAAATTATTATTTTTGATGATCCTGATGATCGGCTGCAGCGCGTCTTTTTCTGCAGAGAAACAGAAGGTCATGACCAGGGCGGATGTCATTGAAAAGCTGTCCACTTCCGACTTCTTGAAAAGAAAGATAGGCGACCTGCTCAACTGGGGCGTGGGCTATGACATTACGAAAATTAACAGGACGAACCTGGCCCCCACAATAAGTTTTATAAGCATAACACCCATGAAGGCGCCTCCGGACAACAGGACCATCATATTGATAACCGCCAAGGTAACGGATCCGAGCGGGCCGGACAATATAAGGGGAGTAAGGGCCGACCTGAGCGACATTAATAGGCTTCCTAACACAATGCTTGTTGATAACGGATTATGGGGAGATACGTCGGCGGGGGACAGCGTATATACGCTTCAGACAACTATCGGATACGATGTTTCGCGTGGCGTAAAGGACATTCCAGTTGCGGTCTCGAACAAAATGGGATGGGTGGCGCTGGGGAAGACCAACCTGGACGTGGAGAAGAACCCGATAATTTTCGAGGCCAGATCGATCCCGCAGTTGGTGCCCGCGGACGGCAAGACAATAATCAAGCTCACCGCCAGGGTGGAAAATCCCGGCCGGCAGGAAGACCTGAAGGATGTCACGATCGACCTCAGGAGCATAGGAATGGGCGATAACGTGAGGATGTGGGACGACGGCACCCACGGGGACGCGAATGCCGGTGACAGGATATTCACGGTCACGACCGCAATTAAGCAGGGAATAGGCGGCGGACAGAAAAGGCTGCCTGTATATGCCACAAATAAGCTTGGAGGCAGAACTGAAAGCGAGATATTGCTGGTGGTGCAATAAATGATCTCAACCCTTGCGATCATAAGGATCTTCCTTCAGATATTCGCCACATGCATTGCCATTTCCGGCGTTTACAGTTTCGTGATCAGGTACATCAAACAAAGGAAAAAAGAGGATCTTTACTTAAGCCTGATATTTATCTCCCTTTCTGTTTATACTGCCCTTACAGTTATTTCACAGATAATCTATACCCTTGATATCAGCGCCGGCATAAGGTTCGCTCTCCATAGAGTGATCGCCATTGACCTGGTGATCGGCTCGTTATTCGTGGCTTACTTCATTAAGGAGAAATTCTCATATAAGGGCAATCTGCTTGTCCGCATATATATGTTTGTGTGCATCATCCAGTCTTATCTGTATATTCGATCGCCCCTGAACATCATTGAGAACATCAAGGACCTGGTTGTGGACCCCGGGATACATTTCCTGTACACCATCCCATCCGACTGGTTCTGGAACATTTTATTCCTTCTTCTTGCCATTAAGCTGTTTTCTGTGGCAAGGACTTCAAGGACGGTCGGGGAGAAGAACATTTACTGGCTATCCGGCATCTCATCACTCTTATTTTCATTATCCTTCATTCCATCATATTTTTACGCGAAGAGCGGCCAGACGTATTACCTTCTGGGTTTCTGGCTGATATACCTGTGCGCCGCAACAGGTTTCTTCCTGGGCAACATTATTTCGCCAAAAGATGATATCGCCAGGTTCCCGCTCTCGTATTTCAGGACCAGGATACTCTACAAGCTGGTATTGATCTTCATTCTGCTGATAGTCATATTGCTTGAGGCAACAACAATCGCGACCATAAATCTGAACCAGATGTCGCTTCAGAAGGCGATAAAGAACAATTATTTGATCATAGCGAGGAATATCGCGGACAAGATAGAGTACATGACAAATAAAGAAGGAAGTCTGAACGTCAACTTCGTTCAGGGCATCGTTGACCAGGAAACAATAGGGAAGAGACAGGTGTATATAGTATCGAACAACGGAAAGATCTTCGTGATATCTTCCCAGAAGCCGCAGGAGGTGGGCAGGGATATGAGCTCGGCTGGCGTGGTAAAGAAAGTCCTGGCCGGGAAAGACGGCGTTGATGAATATATAAGCGAATCCTTCGCGGCAGCGCAGGACCAGCATGTGATAGGCGCTTTTGCTCCTGTCAAGAAATACGGCCTGGGCGTCATCATTGAAGATCCGGCGTGGATGGCTTATTCGGATGTGAGGCTTGTGTCCACGAACACGCTTATTCTGGTGATAGTAGGGATATTCATGACGGTTTCTGCAGGCATATTCTTTGCCAAGTCTATCGAGAGTTCTATAAATGAGGTGATCATCGGGACAGAAGCGGTGGGGAAAGGGGATTATTCATACAAGATCAAGATCAATTCGATAGACGAGATAGGGCACCTTGCGGACGCGTTCAACCAGATGACCAAGGAGCTGAAGCAAAGCCAGGAGCATCTGATCTCTTCGGAAAAACTCGCGTCTCTCGGCACGATGGCGGCCGGCATGGCCCACGAGATAAAGAATCCCCTTGTAAGCTTAAGGACATTCACGCAGCTGCTGCCGCAAAGGTTCGAGGACGAGGAATTCAGGAGGAAATTCGCAACAGTGGTCCCGCAGGAAATTGACAAGATAAACAAGATAGCTGAGAGCCTTCTCAGGTTCGGAAGGCCGCATAAGCCGGAGCTGACCCAGGTGAGCGTCAATGAGATACTTGATGAGATACTTGCGCTTTTCGATAACGAGGCGAGAAAGAACAACGTGAAGATAACCACAAAACTCGCGGATATCCCGAAGATCACCGCGGACGCGGGCCAGATCTCGCAGGCGCTGGTGAACATAATACTTAACGCCATACAGGCCATGCAGAACGGCGGCGAACTTTCGGTAAAGACGGATGCTGGGGAGGTAATAAGGCTTGGGTCCGCGGCAAGGGCAGCGGAGGACGGCGCGGAGGAAGAAGCAAAGCCGGCGCCGGTGGTCTTTATCGAGGTTTCGGATACTGGGCTCGGCATTCCGGAAGAGAACCTTAACAAGATATTCGATCCGTTCTTTACCACAAAGGAAGTAGGCGGGACCGGAATGGGACTTCCTATAACGCTCAGGATAATTGAGGATCACCATGGTTCAATAAAAGTGAGAAGTCAGGTGGGTAAGGGGACTACTTTTTTGATAACCCTGCCTCAAACGCAGGAAGCAGCTGTTTAAGCGATATTGCTTAGCTGCAGATGAGGAGGCAAATGCGATTGGTTTTGAGAGCTAATGTCGACAAAAGTGTTACTCTGCAATGTATCGCTGATTTTTGAGACAGTAAGGTTAATTTGGCCGCCGTCATCTACTGTACAATCTACTCTTCCGCCGATATTGCCGTATACAGTTTGGGCAATAAAAGTTGCATTCCCGTCTCGATATGCATGAATATTTGTTGGTTTATTATCGGCTTCCCTATTAACGGTCGTGGATTGACCTGATATTGCAGAATAATTGCTTACGCCCGGTATGTTTGGTATCGCGTCACTTCCCATTTTTTCTCCCCCTGCATATATATTATCGCAACAAATCGGCAAAAACTTGCATTGAAATTGCCCATTTGTTAGAATGACTCTCCTATGGCGATGTTCGAAAGGTTCACGGAAAAAGCGGTAAGGGTGATAATGGCCAGCCAGGAAGAAGCCAGGCGGCTCGGTGCCGCTTTTGTGGGATCCGAACACCTCCTGCTTGGAATGCTGCGCGAAGGGGAATCCATCGTCATAAAGACCCTCGATTATTTCAGGATCGATCCAGCCGCCGTTAAGGATAAAATTGAGGAGCTCGTATCAAAAGGAGAAGAAAGGAATGTCACAGAGATACCTTTCAGCCCTTCGGTCAAGAAGGTCATTGAATATGCGTGGGAAGAGGCGCGCCAGCTGGGTCACAGCTATGTTGGAGTGGAGCACCTCTTCCTTGGCCTGGTAAGGGAGCAGACAGGCCTCGGGGCCAAGGTCCTGAACGAGTTCGGGATAAGCGCTTCCAGCGCCAAGAACAGGATAATAAGCCTTCTCGGGGAGGAATCAGCTTTTCAGCGCAGGGGACCGCAGATATCGGGAACTCCCGTGCTTGACCAATATAGCCGCGACCTCACCTGGCTTGCAAGGGAGAAGAAGCTTGATCCGGTCGTCGGGAGGGCGAAGGAGATCGAGAGGGTGATCCAGATACTTTCCAGGCGAAAGAAGAACAATCCTGTGCTCACAGGCGACGCCGGAGTTGGGAAAACGGCCATCGTGGAAGGACTTGCGCAGAAGATAGTTTCAGGCGATGTACCCCCGCTACTTCTTGATAAAAGGGTGGTATCTCTTGACCTTGGGCTGATGATCGCGGGGACTAAATACAGGGGCGAGTTCGAGGACAGGCTTAAGAAGGTGATGGAGGAAGTTCGAAAGTCGGGGAAGGCGATCATATTCATCGATGAGATACATACTATAATCGGCGCTGGCGCAGCGGAAGGGGCAATGGATGCGGCGAACATGCTCAAGCCCGCGCTGGCAAGGGGAGAGCTGCAGTGCGTTGGCGCGACAACGATGGAGGAATACAGGAAGCGCATCGAATCGGATGCGGCGCTGGAGAGAAGGTTCCAGTCCGTTTTGGTGGAGGAACCCACGGTGGAACAGACGATCGAGATATTGAAGGGACTCCGGCCGCGTTACGAAGAGTTCCATAAGGTGAAAATCACCGATGAAGCGCTGGTATCCGCCGCAAGGCTTTCAGCAAGATATATTTCCGACAGGCACCTTCCCGACAAAGCGATAGACCTTATAGATGAATCTTCGTCTCGCGTTATGCTCCAGTCGATTTCCGCTCCGCCGGAACTGGTGGAGATCGTCAAGGAGATCGAACAGGTAAAACATGAAAAGGAACTTGCCGCCGAGAACCAGGAGTTCGAGAACGCCGCAAAGCTGAGGGATAAAGAGGAAACGCTAAGGCTTCAATATGAAGCTGCGTCAAAAAAGATCAAGGGTTTTACCAAAGAGAATTACCCCGAGGTAAATCAGGAAGTGATCGCAAATGTGATATCAAACTGGACAGGGGTGCCGGTAACACAGCTTACCGAAGAGGAAACTGAGAGGCTGCTGAAGATGGAAGAGAACCTGGCAAAACGGGTTGTTGGTCAGGAAGAAGCGATCAATGTGATAGCAAAATCCATCCGCAGGGCCAGAGCCGGATTAAAGGATCCAAAGCGCCCGATAGGTTCTTTCCTGTTCATGGGGCCTTCTGGAGTAGGAAAGACCGAACTGGCAAAGAGGCTTGCCGAGTTCATGTTCGGCGACGTGGACGCGATGGTGCGGGTGGACATGTCAGAGTACCTGGAATCGCACACTGTCTCTAGGCTGATAGGCTCCCCGCCGGGCTATGTTGGTTTTGGCGAAGGAGGCCAGCTCTCGGAGCCCATCCGCAGGAGGCCGCATTCCGTTGTCCTTCTTGACGAAGTTGAAAAGGCGCATCTGGACGTCATAAACATACTTCTTCAGGTACTTGATGACGGCAGGCTTACGGACGCGCAGGGCCACCACATCGACTTCAAGAACACCATAATAATCATGACATCCAATGTTGGAGCTGACCTTATCAAGAAGGAGACATCCATCGGTTTCCTCACGAAGGATGACGCTAAGATAAGTTATGACAGGATGAAGGAAAAGGTGATTGATGAGATGAAAAAAAGGTTCAGGCCGGAGTTCCTGAACAGGATCGACGAGCAGATAGTTTTCCGTCCCCTCTCAAAAGAGGACCTTGGAAAGATAGTTGATCTGATGGTATCCGATATAAATGACAGGCTCATTGAAAAAGGCCTTTCTGTTTCGGTCAGTAAAAAGGTGAGGGAATTCCTTGTTGATAAAGGGTATGATCCGCACTTCGGGGCAAGACCTCTTCGCAGGGTGATAGAGGATAATATAGAGGATCCATTGTCAGAGCAGCTGTTGCGGGGAAAATTCGGTTACGGTACAAAGATAAAGGTAGAGGTTGTAAGCGGCAAGTTGGCGTTCATTGGAAAAGCCGTTGAAGAGAAAAAACCATCTATTACACTCAGGACAAAAGACCTGCCTGCCGGCAGGCCCGCCTCAGGCGGGCAGGCAGGAAAAGAAATGCAGAAGAAGGCCTAGGTTCAAGCCGCGATCCGAGATCAGGCAAGCCTTAGAGTGATCTTATATACCCCACCATTGGATGAAAAAGTAAGGTCGCCGAATTCCCCAAATTCCACAGATACTAATTTAGATCTAAGGTCATTTATTACCTGCTTCTTTTCATTTTCAGTAAGATCGAAAATATCACCCTCGCCATACTTGCTTTCAAAAAGGACATCGGCCCCCTTATCAGGGCACTTATTTTTAATAAGCATGGAGATATGGCGCATCAATCTAGCAATTTCAAATTCGCTCCCGGGGATTTTAGATAACTCGTGAAAAACAGAAAAAGCTCGGTTCCTTAAATGTCTTATGAGCATTCCGTGAACAGCATCCTGCTCCTCGGGCGTTAATTCAGCTATTTCCCTTTCCAGACCCTTTAACTCACAATCATTAAGGGTCACAAAAACACTTGGGGACAATAGGTGTCTCAAGCGATATTCCCGCCATTCAGTCGCGCTTAATGATGCCCATTTATTGTATTTCATTACCATCGCCTCAACCTGAAGAGATCCTGTCGTATTATCGATGACCTTATCTGTTATATCGAGGCAATCAAGTATGAGGATCTTTTTACGTAATGTCTCTGAAAAAGCTCGAATGTCTTCAGGAAAAATATCAACGCCAAGATTAGAAAACAGGCCGTGATTGCTTATAATCGCACATACCTCTTCTATGCTTACCTGTTTATTGAAATCCAGATTACTCGTGTCTTTAAAGATATTTGCTGCTTCGCGGCCGCCTGTTTTATTATGATCCCAGGATTGTCCCCTTTTTCCTTCTATACTTATCCATCCAATATCATGCAGAATGACCGCCAAATATAACTCTCTCCTGTCCTTGGGAGATAAGCTGTCATAAATTGCTTTTATAGGCTTTAACATCGCCGCATATTGATCCGGCGTTAATCCTTCTTTAAGGTCTTTCCTTAACACTGAATGCAGCGCATCAAATCTGCCAGAAGTAAAGTCGTGGAAATATCCTACAACTCTTAATGTGTGAGCCCTTTTTCCTTCAGGCAACATATTAAGCCAGGGTGATAGCCTTACCAGGTAAGAGTTGCTCCCGAACGCACCCAGGCTGACATTGCCCCTGAATGCGGCAACTCGGGCATTGGATGACATTTGTATCCTTAAGCTGGTATTTACCATACATATATATATCGACAATAGATGAATATAATTTCAGGCAGCCTTGCCAATAATAGTGGCGTGTAGTAGTATTCTTTGTATGGCAAAACCTGATATAAAGTACGTCTGCCAGGCCTGCGGGTATGAATCGCCAAGGTGGGTGGGAAAATGCCCGGAATGCGGCGCATGGAATTCCTTTGTGGAAGAACAGGTCCTTGCACCATCGCAGATGAAAGTGCGGCAGATAGTGACATCTTCAAAGCCCCAGTCAATAACCGACCTTGAGTTCAAACCGGAAGAGAGAAGATCGACAAACATCGATGAACTTGACCGCGTCCTGGGCGGCGGAGTTGTTGCCGGCTCGGCTGTCCTTGTTGGCGGAGATCCCGGGATCGGGAAATCCACCCTTATGCTTCAGGCGGCAAATTCGCTGTCAAAACAGGAAAAAGTACTGTATGTCTCAGGGGAAGAATCAGCCAAGCAGATAAGGCTCCGGGCGGAGAGGCTCGGGACACTTTCAAGCAATCTCCATATCCTGCCGGAGAACAATATTTTTGCCGTGGAGCAAAGCATAAATGAAGTGTCACCGCAATTTGTTGTGATCGATTCCATCCAGACGATGTACCGCGACGATATCCCGTCAGCACCCGGCTCGGTCAGCCAGGTGAGGGAGTGCACATCCTATCTTGTTCGGCTTGCCAAGTCATCGGGGATCCCGATTTTCTTCATAGGACACGTGACAAAAGAGGGGAATATCGCGGGTCCGAGAGTGCTTGAGCACATAGTTGACACCGTCCTTTATTTCGAAGGCGATACCCACCGTCAATATCGCATATTAAGAGCGGTCAAGAACCGATTTGGCTCTACCAATGAAGTGGGAATATTCGAGATGAAGGATGTCGGGCTGATAGAGGTGAAGAATCCGTCGAAACTTTTCCTTGAGGAAAAGACGGATGCGGCAGGCTCCGTGATCACGGTCTCAGTGGAAGGGACAAGGCCGCTCCTTGTAGAGATCCAAGCGCTGGTAAGCCACACAAATACTGCGATGCCAAGGAGGTCAACCAATGGCTTTGATTACAACCGCGCCCTTATGCTGGTGGCTGTGGCGGACAGGAGGCTGGGATTAAAGCTGAGCGACAAGGATGTTTACGTGAATGTGGCGGGAGGCATCGAGCTGGACGAGCCTGCTGCCGACCTGCCTGTTGTCGCCGCAATAACGTCATGCTACAGAGACAAGGTCATATCATCCGACATCGTATTTATCGGGGAAGTGGGATTGGCGGGAGAGGTGAGGGCGGTGGACCAGATAGAATCAAGGATAACAGAAGCTTCAAAGCTCGGCTTCAGGATAGCTGTGGTACCCAAGGGGAATGCGGGGGAGCTCCACAAGACAAAGGGGATCAGCATAGTTCCGGTCTCACATATAAAGGACATAGTGGGGCTTACCTCAAGGCCATCAAAGCCGAAGTGATTTTTCTATCTCTTCCCTCAACTTTGAGAGCTCTAATTCGTAATCACTTTTGGCGGGCTTGATACCCTGATATTTATTGAAAGACATCGGCTGGCCGAACTTGATGGATACGGGAACTCTGTTGATCACGAAAGTATTCTTAGGCATCATGGCGTAACTTCCTGATATCGCCAAGGGGACAACGGTCGCCCCGCTCTGGAAAGCTGCCATAAGGCTTCCTCTCTTGAAGGGCCCCAGCTCGCCGGTCTTTGACCTGGTGCCTTCCGGGAATATCAATATACAGTCACCTTTGAGCAACAGATCAACGGCATTGCCGATGGTCCTGTGCGCGCTCGTGCTCACGTCACGTTCTATAGGCACATAGCCCGCAAGGCTCATGTACCATCCGAGGAAGGGGATGCGGAAGAGCTCGCTTTTTGCCACAAAGCGGAAATGCCTTGGAAGATGCGCAAGAAGTATCAAGATGTCAAAAGCGCCCTGGTGATTTGACGCAAATATCAAACCGCCGTCTTTTGGAACATTGCTTATTCCCGATACGCTTACCCTTACTCCGGAAGCCATCATGAGCAATTTTGACCATATGCGCGCAGAAAAATGGAAGACCTTGTGATGTTCTCTTACGGCAACCGCAAAAGGAATGGTTATCAGCGTACCGACAATGAATGTCACAACACCTAACGCATAGAATAGCAAGGTATGGATTAATTTTAATATGATCACAGGTGAATTATACATTGTAGAACAAGGAAGAGCCAGAGGCGCCACTCTATTATCCCGCGTAAACATTTCTCAAAACCTCCTCTCTTGTGGTGATCCCGGATCTGATTAGAATATCCGCATTCTCCGTAATGGTTTTGAACTTGCTTGTTTTTGACATAGGTCTGAGCATCTCGAACACCCCGATCCTTCCTCTGTAACCTTTTGAATCGCAGCTTTTACAGCCATTTCCTTTGCAATTTACGCATAGTTTTCGGACCAACCTTTGCGACAAAACGCAGTTGAGAGTGTCATCGATCAAATACGGTTCGATCCCCATGTCCTTCAGCCTTGACGGCGCGCCTGCCGCATCGTTCGTATGAAGCGTCGCGAATACAAGATGCCCGGTCATCGCCGCCCTTACGGCGATGGAAGCAGTTTCGGCGTCCCTGATCTCGCCAACCATTATCACGTCCGGGTCCTGCCGAAGTATCCCGCGAAGCCCTTTTGCGAACGTCAGGCCGGCCTTCTGGTTGATCTGCACCTGGTTTATTCCGGGAAGCTGGTATTCCACGGGATCTTCTATCGTGATTATGTTCAATGATTCCATGTTTATCTTTTCAAGCGAGGAATAGAGCGTTGTTGTCTTGCCGCAGCCCGTGGGACCGCAGACAATGATCATACCCTGGGGTTTCTCTATCTCTTTTTTGTAATGGCACAGTTCCTCTTCTGCCATTCCAAGTGATTCCAGCGGCAGGGCAGCCTTTCCCCTGTCCAGAAGCCTTATCACGGCCTTTTCACCGTGGAGGATCGGGACAACGGATATCCTCAGGTCAAAGTCGCGGCTACCGATCCTTATAAAAGCTCTGCCGTCCTGGGGAACCCTTTGTTCGGAAATATCGATCTCGGCCAGTATCTTTATCCTTGATATTATCTGTGACTGCATTGACTTGTGAACATGGATGCCGTTCTGAAGCAACCCGTCAACCCTGTAGCGCACCCTGATATTGCTGCTGCCCGGCTCAATATGTATATCGCTTGCACCGAGGCTGACCGCTTTCTCGATGAGGTCGTTGATGAGCGATACCGCCCCACTTGTGAATTTAGCTTCCATTGCATTCAATTGAAGCAATTATCACGCCAAAGGCCTACCTGCCGGCAGGCAGGCGAGCAGGCATGCCAAACACAATTTAATAAGAAAAATTATTTTTGTTGTAGCGGGAATCGACAGTTGATGTCTATTTCGACAGCGCTTTTAGAGCGGCTTCCTTCATCACTTTTATTGGGGGTTCGTTTTCAGTAAACAGGGAAAAGGCGAGCGCGCCCTGCCTTAGCAACATGCCTATTCCCGATACGGCTTTCGCGCCTTTTGAACTTGCCAGCTTCAGAAGTTTTGTTTCCAGCGGGTTATACACAAGGTCATAAACTATTGTTTTTGATGATATCTTATAGTCCTCATCTATCGGGCATTCATCCACCTTCGGATACATCCCTACCGGTGTCGTATTTACAAGAAGATCGCAGCTTTCAATGCAATTTTTAAGCTCCTTGCTCTTCACGGGGCAGGCATAGGGGGAAATGTCAAAATGCGAATTTATGTATTCAGACAGGCCTTCAGCTTTTTCATAGATAACGTCGGATATCACCATTGTTTTTACTTTGTCCTTGGCAAGCATGAGCGCAACGGCTTTTGCACCTCCGCCTGCGCCAAGTACCACGGCGTTCTTGCCCGCAACATCAAAACCGGCGTCTTCCCGGAGTGAATCAATGAAACCCGGGCCGTCGGTATTGTATCCCACAAGTCGCCCTTCCTGATTAAGTATCACATTAACTGCGCCGATCAACCTGGCGATCTTTGTCACTTCATCCAGGTGAGGCACAACAGCTTCCTTATGCGGTATCGTCACGTTGACACCCGCAAATCCGAGCATCCTGATCCCCTCAAGGGCCTTTTCCAGGTCATTTGGCTTTATACGGAGCGGCAGGTAGCAGTAATTTATCCCGAGTTTTTCGTAAGCTGCATTGTGCATCTGAGGGGAAACACTGTGTTCGATGGGATATCCGATTATCCCCGTAAGTATTGTGGAGCCGTTTATTTCGACCATTTCCACTCAAGTATAATAAAGATGAAAGCAGACGTCAATTAAGCTTTATGTTAGAATTATCATCGTTAACAAGGAGGCAGCTATGTACAAAGTGGTCCTATTCTACAAGAAGCAAGATAAGAACATCGCTTCCGCGGCAAAAAAGATCCAAAATATCCTGAGGGGAAAATGCAGTGTCGTGTTGCTTGAAAGTCAAAGCCGTCTTAATGGCAGATTCGACCTGATGATCGCCGTCGGAGGGGATGGCACTATACTGAGAGGCGCAAGAGCAGCGTCGCCTTACGGCATCCCGATTTTAGGAGTTAACCTGGGCAAGATAGGATTCTTAAGCGAGATACGGCTTAATGAGGTGGGTTCTTCTGTCTCCAAGGTGCTTAAAGGGAATTATGAACTTGATGAAAGGATGATGATAAGAGCCGAGATCTTCAGGAAAAAAAGAAAGATCGCCTCAATGGCGGCGCTCAATGATATTGTCATCAGCAAGAGCGGCATTGCAAGACTGATAAAGTTCACGATGTCGGTGGACGGCGAAGTGGTGCGGGATCACAACGCGGACGGCATCATCATCTCAACCCCCACCGGATCGACCGCCTACAACCTTTCGGTGGGAGGCCCCATCGTTTATCCCATACACCCCATGTTCATAATATCAGCGATATGCCCTTACAACATGTCGGACAGATCACTTGTCATAGCAGCAAGGCGCGACCTGAGGCTTGTGGAGATATCAATAAGGATCAACAAGACACAGGGAGAGGGCGGAGGCGTCCTGATGACAGCGGACGGCCAAGAGGTCGTCCAACTAAAATCCGATGATGAGATAGTGTTCAGGGAAGCTCCATACAAAACTAAGTTCATAAGGCTGAAAAAGTATCACTTCTTCAGGGTATTAAAGGAAAAACTGAACTGGAATTAGTTCTTTGACGCGGTGTAATTGCAGGTCACGAACTTTTCAAGGTCTTCGATTATGGCTATTATCTGGGCATCGCTTATGTTGGGGGATCCGGTGTATGGGAGGGATGAATAAAGCTTTATAACGCGCACCTTCACCGAACCAATGTTATTCATGTATTTATTTATGATAAATTGGTTTATCACTTCCACCAGCTTATTTTGATCCATGTTCAACATCTTAATTCCCCCCGATCTACTGGTACCCTGATGACCTGATATCCTTCCCTATATATATATCGATGGATTTTTGCGAAAATTTCAGTTATTATTTTGATAAGTATGCCTACGATAAAGCAGAACCTTTCGTTCACAAACCGCACTGACAGGGAATTTGTGGGTACGGTCGCTTTCAGGAACGAAAAATTATCCCTGCCGGACGGCTCCAAGGTCGCCATTGGCATCGACGGCGAGAGATGGGTAATCGTCTATCAGGAGGCTCCCCAGTCGCCTTTTGTGGTTTATGAGTTCAATGCCAATAAACATACCGTTATCGTGGACAAGAAGCTGGGAGAGCCCGCCGACGTGGATAGGGTTAAGAAAATAGTCAGTTATTTCTATGAAAATGCACAGATTGAAGATGTTGTTACCATAGAAGCGGAAGAAACCGGAGGTATCTGATTTGAGCGAGATCAAAGGGATCGGCCCTGGCGGGCCAATAATACCGCCGGACGATATAGAGCGGGAACGCCTGAAAGAGATAAAGAGCAGGGTGGGGAAGATAGCTTTCACCACTGTTTACGGAAATAAGGCGAAGGTGTCGAGCGTTACGGCCGGCATAACGAAGGCGGAAGGCGCGCTCAAGTGGATCGAAGAGGTCTTTTCAAAGGAAGAATGGAAAAATTCCTAAAGAGCAGGTACAGGATCGCGGAAAAGATCGGAGAAACCCCCTTTTCTTTTACATATAAGGGGTTCCTTATGGGCACGGAAGTGCCGGTGGTCATTAAAATATACAAGAGATCCGCGCTCAACAGTCCCCTCATAAACAAGCTCCGTCCGAAGGTCACAAAAATAATCAGCCTGGACCATCCCAACATAGCCCGCGTCATTGACGGGGATTACGGATGGCAGGGATTCTATTTTGTGAGGGAATACATAGAAGGGGAGAGCCTGGAACAATTCCTTCTGACCGGCGTGCCAACGCTCGAGCAATCCATAGACATAATGAAGCAGGTAATGAGCTCTCTTGCGGTGGCGCACAAGGAGGACCTTTTGCACGGCGCCATTAGCACAAGGAACATATTCCTTGTGGCGAAAAAAGAGGTGAAAGTGACGGATTTCACACTGGAGCCGGGAGTAAGGGTGAACGCCACACTTCTTGCGGCCGCGGCCGTGAAGGATTCCAGTTATATGTCGCCGGAACAGATAAAGGGCGAGCACGCAAGCGCGGGCTCGGACATCTATTCCGCGGGCGTGGTGTTCTATCAGCTCCTGACGGGTGAGCTGCCATTTTACGGGGGAGGAAAACTGGATTCGGCGCTGGGCCACATATCAAGGGAAGCGGAGGCGCCGTCATGCCTGAACAGGGATATCCCCGAATACCTGGACGACATAGTCATGAAGATGCTCGAGAAGGACCCGTTGCTGAGGATAAGCTCCGCGAACGATGTCCTGGAGGGACTGGACAAGCAGAGATTGATCTTCAAGTTGCCCAATCAGGACCTGATAAACCTGATATACGATGAGGATGTTGAGCCGATCGAGTACAATGACGAGGACCTTTCCGCCAAGACAAGGTCGCGAAAACCAAGGAAAAGGAAAAAAATAAAAAGATCCGTTCTGTTGATGTTATTTATTCTTATTGCTATCGCGGCCGGCCTTTGGTATGCTTTTATCTTAAATTTTATCAACATGAGGTAGATAAATGATCAAGTTATTGATACTTTATTTCAGCTTTGTTCTTCTGGTATTGTTGATATGCGGGTACCTTGTGTACATACTTCACCTGCCGTCACCCAGGTCCGTCATAATCACCATATTCCTTGTGATAATTTCACCACTGCTTGTGGGGTATCTTCTTGTGTTCTATGTTTTTCCCGCGCCGGAGGTGGCGGTACCCGACGTAACCTGGCATTCGTCCACCGAGGCTTTCTCAATACTGAAGGAAGCAAGCCTCAAGCCAAGGATAAGCAATTATACCTTTGACAGGGATATCCCCTCGGGAAGGGTCATTGATCAGCAGCCCAAGCGCGGAAAGCACGTTAAGGTGGGGCGTATTGTCAACCTGACAGTTTCGACCGGGCAGAGAAAAGTGCAAGTGCCCAACCTTGTGGGGAGGCCGTTCTCACAGATTGGCGTTTTCCTGTCGGAGGCGGGCTTCAGGATAGGCGCAACGGTTGAGGTTGAAACAGAAGGAGCTCAGACGGGGATAATATTGAGCCAGATCCCGTCACCGGAAGTGCAGGCTGACGCGGGCTCACGGGTGGACATTTTCATAGCGAAGAACCCGAAGTTCGGCCTGGTAAAGATGCCATATCTTGTCGGGAAAAGCCTGAAAGATGCCGAAAACATGCTCAGCGATCTGAAATTAAATATCAATAAAGTTGAGTATCAGGAAACAGATATCGTTGCAGAAGGGATCGTGATGAGGCAGGAACCGGCGGGGGATGAGGATATATCAGTAGGTTCCAATGTAAAGCTCATCCTGAGCAAGGAACCACTCCCTGCTACAATTGAGGCGCAATAAAATGGTAATTAAGATCGCTCCATCGATCTTATCGGCTGATTTTTCAAGGCTGGGAGAGGAAGTGAAAGCTGTTGAAGCCGCGGGTGCCGACATGATCCACGTGGACGTGATGGACGGGCATTTTGTGCCCAATATCACGATAGGTCCCCTTGTTGTTTCTGCGCTTTCAAAGGCGACAAAGCTCCCGCTTGATGTACATTTGATGATAGAGAACCCCGAAAGATATATCGAGCCTTTCGCGAAGGCGGGAGCTAACATCATATCCATACATGCAGAGGCGGCAAAACACATTGAAGCGGATTTGGAACTGATAAAAAGCTGCGGTGTAAAGCCGGCCGTCGTGATAAATCCGAAGACACCGGCTTCAAAGATCGAAAAAGTGCTGGATCTTGTGTCGATGGTCCTTCTGATGACGGTGAATCCCGGATTCGAAGGCCAGAAGTTCATGCCGGATGTTCTGCCAAAGATTGCGGAAGTAAGGAAAATGATAGAAAGCAGGCATCTGACGGTTGACGTGGAAGTTGACGGCGGCATAAACCTTGAAACAGTGCCTGCGGCGGTGAAAGCTGGCGCGAACGTGCTTGTGGCGGGATCCGCTATATACTGGTCAAAAGACTACAAAGCTGTCATAGATGGACTCAAAAATTCCGGATAAGGAGTTCATGCTGGAGGCTCTCGCCCTGGCAAGGTCCCAGATGGGGCATACCAGCCCCGATCCGATGGTCGGAGCCCTGCTGGTGAAGAACAAAAAGGTGATAAGCAGGGGATACCACGCGGAGCAATCAACCCCTCATGCGGAAGCTTTCGCGATCAAGAAAGCGGGGGCAAAAGCCAAAGGCTCAACACTTTACCTGAACCTTGAGCCATGCTGCCACTACGGATACAATCCTCCATGTACCGACCGGATAATCAAGGCCGGGATCAGGAAAGTTGTAGCCGCTATGCAGGACCCGAACCCGCTGGTATCCGGAAAAGGTTTCAGGGAGCTGAGGGAAGCCGGTATAGCTGTCAGGGTAGGGGTCTTGGAGGAAGAAGCAAGGCGGCTGAACGAATCCTTTATCAAATTCATCACGACAAATATCCCCTTCGTGATACTGAAAAGCGCGATGAGCCTGGACGGAAAGATAGCCACGTCAACAAAAGAAAGTAAGTACATTACGAACAAGCTTTCCAGACAATATGTCCACATAATGAGAGTATACGTTGACGCTGTAATGACGTCAGTGAACACGGTCAAGATAGACGATCCAAAGTTCACAGTGAGGGATATCGGGAGGGAAAAGCTTCAGAAGCGAGATCCAAAAAAGATAATACTGGATACTTTTGCCGAGATCCCGCTGGATTCATTTGTGCTAAAGCATGAACCGGAAAAGACCATAGTGGTGGTCGGAAGCCATGCGCCAAGGAAAAGGATAGAAAGGATACGAAAGTCAGGAGCGGTCGTGATAACTATGGCCGCGAGGGACGGCAGTATCGACCTCAAAAAACTAATGGTGGAGCTTGGGGAGGACAAGATAACAAGCATAATGATAGAGGGAGGGGGAGGTTTTGCCGCATCAGCTCTCAAGGCCGGCATAGTTGACAAGGTCATGTTCTTCATAGCCCCGAAGATAATCGGAGGCAAAGCGGCGGTAACTCCGGTTGAAGGAGAGGGAATAAAAAAGCTTTCTTCCGCCATAAAGCTAAGAGATATCGACATCAAGCATTTCGGCAGTGATATACTGGTGGAGGGCTATATCAATGGCTGATACAGGGCATCTTGTCGATGAGGTCCTGAACCGAAGGTCCTGGATGCTGTGCGACAACAGCAACACTCAGATGAGCCCATCCCTTGTTGACCTCTACATCGCTTCCAGGGCTATCGAGGATTATGCGCTCAAGAACCTCTACAGCAAGGATGTGGTGAAAGCCCACAGGGAAGGCCTGATATACATCCATACCCTTCACGGCGCGTTCAAGCCGTACTGCAACGGTATCGATACAAGGATAGTATTGCTTGACGGCCTGAGGTTCCCTCATTGCAACTCTTCACCCGCAAAGCATTTTTCATCAGCGGTTTTCCAGACAATGGCCTTCATGTTCTATTCCCAGCTTTTCTTTTCCGGCGCGCAGGCAATGGATTATTACAACTGGTTCATGGCGCCGTACCTTAAGTTCGAAAAGCTGGATTACAAGGAGATCAAGCAGGTGATACAGGGGTTCGTTTTCCAGCTCAATCAGAGCAACAGGACAGGAGCGCAGTCGGCGTTCACGAACATAGGGCTCAGGATCAATTGCCCCTCCTACCTTGAGAACGAGCATGTCATATACGCGGGGAAAAAGCTCAAGGAAACCTACAAGGAATTCAACGAAGAGGCCAGAACAATTTACAGGGCTTTCATGGAGGTGATGGGGGAAGGCGACGGGATGGGGGCGCCGTTCACTTTTCCGATAATCACGACCGCGATAACCAGGGACCTGGATTGGAATGATCCGCTCCTGGATGAAACGGTGAAAGCAGCCATTTCAACAGGCTCGCCGTATTTCTTTAACCTTACAACCGACTACCTTGACGAGAAATATGTCCACGCCATGTGCTGCAGGCTGCTTGTTGAGCATTCCGGAGGGGTTTGGATGGCGGGAGGACTCGGGACAGGCTCCAATAAAGTGGTGACCGTCAACCTTCCTCACGTGGCTTTGATGTCCAGGAACAAAGATCAGTTCTTTAAAAACCTGGATGGCGCAATGATATTGGCAAGGAAAGCGTTGCTTGAGAGCAACGACATTATCGAGATGAGCCTCAACAAATGGAAGATACTTCCATACCTTAAGATGAAAACAATGGATGGTGCGCCTTATTACAACTTCAGGGAGAGAAGATTGACGGTGGGTGCCATCGGAATGAACGAATGTCTTCTTAACCTGATCGGAGAGCCCATTACATTAAAAAGCGGTGAAAAGCTCGGTATGGAGATCATTTCAAGGATGGCGGAGAACATCGCAAAGTATTCTAAAAAGGACAAGGTCACTTACACGCTTGAACAAACGCCTGCGGAGTCGGCAACCCACAAACTTGCTATGGCTGACAAGGCAATGTTCGGCAAAAAAGCTCATGTTCAGGGGAAGGGGAAGGAACTCTATTACTCAAATTCCACGCATGTGCCATACAACGCAAATGTTGCACTTCCTGACAAGATAGACATTGAATCCCGGTTCCATCCGTATTTCAGCGGCGGCGTGATCAGCCACATATGGATAGGGGAGAGCAGGCCTGACCTGGATTCGATGAAGAACCTTATAAAGAAAATGTCAAAAACAAAACTTGCCTACTTCACTTTTTCGCCGGACTTCAGCGTTTGCGCCAACAACCATGTTTCCAGGGGGAAGCAGGAAAAATGCCCGGAGTGCGGGAGCAAGATCGTTGACCACATAAACAGGATAGTTGGATACTTTACAAGGACCTCCAGCTGGAATCCCGGCAAACGCAGGGAATATGATAAACGCAAGAGATTCGTGATAAAGTGAACAAGCTTAAAAAGATCTGCTACAGCTTCGGCGCGGTCGCCACGGCGCTGTCATACCAGGCCTTCTCTACATACATCATATTCTTTTATGTGGATACCCTGCGGCTTAAAGCGAGCCTCGCGGCCGTAGCAATGCTGATATATGGCGTCTGGAACGCCATTAACGACCCAATTGCCGGGTTTATTTCGGATTCAACAAAGACAAAATGGGGAAGGCGCATTCCGTACGTTCTGTTCGGTGCCATTCCTTTTGGGCTGATATATTTTCTTCTCTGGACGCCGCCCTTTAGCTCATCAGATATGACAGCCCTGTTCTGGTATTTTCTGATCTTGATCTGTTTGTTTGACGCTTTGTATACCGTAGTTGTGCTTAACTGGGCTTCGCTATTCCCCGAAATGTATCCTAGCCTCAAGGAGAGGGCGCAGGTCAATTCTTACAGGCAGACATTCGGCATGATCGGCCTTATGATCGGGATCGCGCTTCCGCCTATAATATACAGCAATATCGGATGGGCGAAGATGGGTGCAATATTCGGCGCGTTGATAACGATCGCTTACCTTGTTTCCCTTATCGGAAGCAAGGAAGACCTGAAGTATTCACAGGGAAAACCCCTGAAGTTGATAAAAGCGATAAGGTCGACCATTTCTAATTTTCCGTTCATCACTTTTGTATTATCCAACCTCCTGATCCAGTATGCTTTTACGATGGTCCTGGCGATAATCCCTTTTTACTCAAAATATGTCCTGCAGTCCAGGGCGATCGAAACAACTTTTGTGCTTGGCTGTGCGTTCATAGTCGCAATGCCGATGATGTTCGTATGGAGGGCGCTGTCGGTGAGGTTCGGCGCAAAGAACTGTTATATGGCTGCTATCATTGAATTCCTGCTGGCACTGATACCTTTCCTGTTCATAAGGACCCAGAATGCGGCGGTCATTACATCGGCATTTTTAGGTATAGGGCTGGCTGGCGTAATACTTTTATCAGATGTCCTTATATCCGATGTCATCGATTATGACCGGACAAGGACAGGTATCAGACGCGAAGGGATGTATTTCGGCGTTAACGCTTTCGTGTGCAGGTTCGCCATAGCGCTGGAGGCGGTAAGCATCGGCATCGTATTCACGAAGGCCGGTTACAATCCGGTGATCTTCACGCAAACAAAGGCGTTCCTTGGGGGAATAAGATTACTTGTGGCGGGTCTGCCGATGATCGCGCTGGCTTTGGCGTTCGTTATAATGCTGTTCTATCCGTTATCCAAGCGCTCTGGTTAGAAGTTCCCTTGGATTATCCCTTACTGCTTTAACCGCTTCATCTTCGTTAAGCCCGGCATCCAAAGCTACCTGAAAAGCCTGTTCCTGTGTTATCATGTCGGTCTCGTTGTGTGAGTCGGTATCCACGATCAACTTTGCGCCGACCTTTTTAGCTATTTCTGCAACATGCCTGTTGCCGTCCTTGTGGCCCTTGCGGGTAGATAGTTCAAGGAATATCCCATTTTCTTTTGCAAGCCGGGCTTCTTCTTCTGTTAAATTGTTTCCCGGATGTGCAAGGATATCCACCAGGCCTTTCAACTTGACCGCTTCAGCGTTGGTTCCCGGGATCACCGGCTCAACCGGCGACTGCCCGTGAACTATCACTATCTTCGCGCCAAGCTTCCTGGCTTGCTTGGCATAATCTTTGATCAATTCCGGTGCCAAATAGCTCAGCTCAACTCCCGGCAATACCTTGACGGATAAGGACTTGCCTTGTTTCTTAACGAATTTAGTCAACGCGGCGAGGACTTCTTCAAGGTTTGATGCGTCAACATGGTCAGAAATGGCTATTGCCTCATGGCCTTTTACCTCAGCCTCGCGTGCTATCGCCGCGGGAAGCAGTGTACCATCGCTGAATATCGAATGGATATGGAAATCGATCCTTTTGCCTAAGTCCTTCATTTGTGAAGAATAATATCATATAAGAATATGATTGGAAACTGTCAATAGGACGCACTTTAAGTTAGCTTATTCAGAAAGTGGCAGTTACTAATCTTCCCAGGCCACGTAAACTTCTTCGAATGGGTAAGCCGGGCGGTTGCTCCATTGAACCTGAGGTATGTTCTTTTTCCTGTAATTATTTGATGCGATACATTTTTGTATGTCGCTTCGGTTGCTGTGTATCGTTGAATTTGTTGGTATATAAACGGCTTTTGCACCAGAGGCTCTTGCGAACTCCATCAGTTGTTCCATTGTCTTATCGTATAATTCTTTTGGATCAACCGTGCCTATGAATTCCGTGGAAGGCTCGATACCGGGGATTGTCCAGACCTTTTTGCCTCCGATAACGACCTCAAATATGTGTATGAACCCGACAGCAGTCCCGGTGCCGCTATCTATCATAGCCACCAATTTGAAATCGGGATTTTTCCACAGTGCGATGTCTGATGCTATGCAAACTCCCGCATTTAATCCCCACAGGCTGTATGGAATTCCCTTGACGACCTGCAACGAAAGTCGCACGCCTTCCTCACTGTTAACGCTTATATATTTTGCCTTTTCTTTCTGGATGATTGCGAGCGGCACTTTCAATAGATCCTCTGCGATGCTTTGCCTGGATGCGAAAGCGATATTATCATTACCCGATATTTCCTCTACGATGTGCGCAAGCTCAAGATCCATGTCCCTCAGAACCGGAACAACTTTTCCCAGAACGTCATTTGGCTGATATTTTGCTATCATCTTGGCCAGCACGTTCAATTTAAGGTCTTTCGGCATTTCGGATTTCCATGTGTTCACTAAAGCTTTTATCACTGAATCTGGATCGTTCAAAGTCTGCTTACCTTTCTGAAAGAGGGTCTGGTCCACTTTTTCCATCACATCCGCCAGGATACTTGCAAGACATTCCTTATCCCTGAAAAGCTCCTCAAGAAGCCTGAGAGTGTAATAATCCGTGTCGGAAAGCCTGTCCACTTTTTCACCAAGTATGTCCCTTCGTGACACATATGAATAAAGGACCTGGCGTACATTTTCTTTTTGTTTTTCATCGCGGCCGCTTTTTAAATAGTCTTCAAGTGCTGAAATAAGCTCCGGCAGCCCTTTATTATCTTTTAACCTGAGCGATCCTATGATCTTTCGCACCTCTCCCGCGGGATCGATAGTTTCGCCATCTTTCACGGTATATTTTTCCACACCAAGCACGCATTCTTTTATTACTCCTCTTAGAGCCTGGGGAACATCATTGCGGCGGTCCCCGGAGTCAATGAAATATTTCAGCAATCTTATGGCTTCGTCCCTTTTCACCATGCTTGCACCGGACATCGGTATGACCATCTGGATGGCGGAAAAAAGCACTTCCATCGCGTCATTTGATCTGTATTTGGAGGCGAGTTTCTTTATTTCATCCCCCCCGACCTGGTCTCTGCGGATATTTTCCAGGAAGGGAGCAAAGTCATCAAGGAACGATGCGCCATGTTCCTTGTAGAGGCTGTACAGGAACGGGCTAAAACCGTTCGTCCTGTCGATAAAATTATTTATTTTGCGTATTTCATCCTCGCTCAGTTCCCATGGAACAACCTTTTTCTTTGTGGCTTCCAAAATACCCTCCAGGATGGTCAGCGACAGCCTTTTTCTGTGCGTGATCACGTTGAGGTAAAGATTAAAATGCGGCGTAAATGCGCCAGGAGCATTATTGGCGATGTCTTGGAACAATTTGCGGTTATTTGATATAAGCTCCAATATCCTTTCGCCGTTATAATCCGTAAGACTGTCGATCGCAGCAAGGTACTTTTTGAAGGCAAAACTCCTTGCGGAATCATCTGAAAAGGACAATGGAGAATAAAGGGCGATGAAAGAGGGTACATACTCCGGACCTATCTTTTTCAGCTTCTGGGCGAATTTGAGCAGCAGGATTGAAATCGTATCGGCGTTTTTTCCAAACGATTTCAGCTTGGCGATCGATTTGGGAAGTTCATCGAGAGTTCTCCGAAGTTCCTTTTTCTCGCATTTATCAGCAATTCCTATAACAAGAGCTGTGATCTGGTCATTGTTAAACCCTGCTGAAATCGCTTTGCTAACTAATTCATCAAAGAAATCAAAGTTTAAAGAATCATACCCGGGGGAACTGCGCTCAATAATTTTGTTCATGATATCCATGCACTGTTTGCCGGTCAATTTTGCCTTTTCCCCCGACTTAAAGATTGAAGGAAGCGCTGTGAATACTTTGCAGGCATCATCCTTGTATGTGATTATTGAATTATTGATGAAATCCAGGATGGATTTCTTTGTACAGCCAAGTGAATGGGCGTTGTCAATAAAACAAAGAGAAGAAAGGATTTCCATGATATTTTTATCGCAATTATCCAAGATGTTTGTAAAAACGGTCATTATCTCTTCCGGGGTGCAATCAATTGTCTTTGCTTGGCATATAAATTCGGCTGCATGCTCAAAGGATTTCATGGCACTAAATTCCGTATGCAACGAATCGTTATTTTTAATGCTTTCGCATTTGTCAATAAGTTTTATTATTATCCGATTAATATCGGACGGTGAGATATTCGCCTCATGAGCTTTATCAATCAAGAGGTGCATTGACCTGAATGCGCCGATACATACATAATTGTCATATTTAAGAATGCTGTTTAACATGATAAGAATATCTGAAGGGGCGAAACCGGCCACTTTTGATCTTTCAATAATAAGAGGCAAATTCTCAAATATATGGCCCGAATTGTATCTGAATTTCAATAAAATATTGGTCATCAATCCTAGAATTATATGAGCGTCTATTTTGGCTTCGGCCGCTTTTGTCATGATGGAGGGGATATTTTTAAATATCGGCCCGTAAAATTCATCATCGCGAGAATCTCCCCGTGATTTTCCGCGCAATTTAGACGCATTCATGATTTTCCTGTAAAAAACAAGGATTTCCTGAATATTTAAGCCCGAAATAAGAAGCGGAGCCCAACACTTCATTGCATCCCAAAAGCCAAAAATGCATGTTTCTTTAGTGCTTTTAAATATATAAATTATCTCTTCCGGTCTTTGTTTCGCATTAAAAAGATCAGGCAAATGTTTTAATTCAAAAGAAAGATCACTCGTAAGATGTCCGGAGCGAGTGAATTGGATTTGCTCAAAAAGGTACAATATTTTGGCATTGCTTAACCCGGCATTAACAGCAGATGATAGTATTCTATTCTTTTCATTGGGCGAAAGATAAGTGCATCTCTTTAAAATATCATTTATACTTTCGTGGATCAGATCCGGGTCAATATTATCAATAGCGCGCAACCCTCTTAATCTTCCGGAATATATGATATTATAAAAAGCATTTTGTTTTTCATTTATATTATTTGAAGCATACATTATTGAAATGTTACGTGTCAGCCCAACCGAATAGGGAACTCGGGCACTATTTAAGGCATTTCCAATGGAATCAAGAGCACAGGCAACAGTCGGCCTTTGCACAAGGTTCCTGTATATTGCTCCATAATAAGCACGTATGAGTGTTCTTGCTATTTGAGACATTTATATATTGAAATCCCCTCTATAATATATATCGTAAAAAATGGCTGAAAATCCCAGAAAAATGACATCTATGGTATAATCGGCAATCGTGAAAATTAACGACACAATAAATATAAAGATCGATGACCTTGCCATGGGAGGGGAGGGGGTGGGGAAGGCTGAAGGCATGGTCATTTTTGTCGCCGATTCTGTCCCCGGAGATGAGCTCAAAATTAAGCTAACTGAAGCCAAAAAGAACTTCGGCAGGGGCAGAATAATTGAGGTTATCAAGCCTTCCTCTGACAGGGTGGAGCTTAAATGCCCTTTAGCCAAACAATGCGGAGGATGCCAGTGGCAGCAAATAAGCTATCCTGCCCAGTTGAAATATAAGACAAAGATAGTGCAGGATACGCTCGAGAGGATCGGCAAGCTGAAAGTTAAGGTTAGTGACATCATAGGAATGCAAGAACCGTGGGGCTTCAGGAATAAAATTCAGTATCCTATCAGCAAACTTCCAACTTCCAACTTCAAACATCCAAACAAATCCCAAATATCAACATCTAAATCCCAACAAGAAAGAATTATTATGGGATACTACAGACAGGGGACACATGAAGTTGTGGATATTGATACATGCCCGATCGAGCATCCGAAGTTATCAAGGGCCGCGAAGATCGTAAAAGACGTACTCAATAAACTCGATTATTCAGCTTATAACGCAGACAGGGGAATGGGGTTATTCAGGCACCTGAGGGCCAGGATAGGATTTGGCACGGGCGAAGTATTGCTTACCTTCATCACCAACGAAAAAGCCATACCGGGGGCAAAGGAGCTAGTAAAAGAAGTATTGGCGCGATGCAAAAAAGATGACATCAATGTCGTCGGCATATGCCAGAACATCAATCCCAGGCAGACGAATGTTATTCTTGGAGAAAAGTCATGGACACTATGGGGCAGAGATTTCATCTACGATAAGCTCGGAGATCTAAAGTTTAAGGTGTCCAATGAATCCTTTTATCAGGTAAACCCGATCCAGACCGAAGTTCTATATAATAAGGCGCTCGAATTAGCTCAAGTATCCAAAGATGATACTGTGATAGATGCATATTCCGGCATCGGGACAGTTGCGCTGTGGTTCGCAAGACACGCCAATTTCGTTTACGGCATCGAGGAAATAAAGCAGGCGGTCTATGATGCGGCAGAAAATGCGGAACTCAACAGGATCGAGAACTGCAGGTTCAATATCGGCAAGGTTGAAAGGCTTTTGACAGAACTCAAGCTGGGTGACATGGTGATACTTGATCCACCGAGGGGCGGATGCGAGGAGAAAGTGGTAAAGACCATCGCGAAGTCGAATTTCAAAACAGTGATCTATATTTCCTGCAATCCGGCATCACTCGCACGGGACCTGGCTTATTTGTCCAATGTCGGATTTAAAGTTGGCGAGGTTCAGCCGGTGGACATGTTCCCGCATAGCTTTCATATTGAGACAGTTTCGAAGCTCGTCAGGGCTTAGTCTTCCCCATCTGCTCGCCGGAGTCGCCCCAATTCTCTTTTGGAACATCGTTAATTACAACCCAGACGGCTTCCTTTGGGCACCCTACGGATTCGCACATCGCGGCGGTGACGTTCTTTATTATATTTTCCTTCTGTTCAGGCGTCCTTCCCGGCCACATATCGATCTTTACTAAAGGCATAGTTAATCCTCCTTTTTGACGAGATCAATGATATCACCCAGCTTAAGCTTTTCAACATCGAACCAGTTAACGTCCTTGAAACGCCTGAACCACGTCATCTGGCGCTTGGCGAAGTTGCGGGTATTCTGCTTCAGGATATTGACCAGCTCATCGTAAGTGTACTTGCCGTGGAGGTGCTCTGCCACTTCCTTGTATCCGATAGCCTGCATGGAAGTCAGCTTCGGGTCATACCCTTCCTTTATCAGGCCCTTCACCTCATCGATAAGGCCTTTGGCAAGCATATCGTCAACTCTGGCTTCGATCCTCTTGTAAAGCTCATGCCTGTCAAGGTCAAGGCCGATAGTAACAGGCTTGAAATTCAGCCCTTCTTCGTCCTTTGACTTGAGCTGGGACATGGGATGGCCGGTAAGCGCATAAACTTCCAGCGCCCTGATTATCCGCTTTGCATCATTGTAATGGATGCTATTTGCGCTATCGGGATCGATCTTTTTAAGCCTTTCATAAAGATGCAGGCTTCCAAAAACCTTTGCTTCATGTTCAAGCTTAAGCCTGACCTGAGCATCTTTCTTGATCTCGGGGAAAGAATATCCTTCGATAAGAGCGTTAAGATATAATCCGGTGCCTCCGACCACAATAGGGAGCTTTTTTCTTTTAATAATATCCTCGATCATGCTTTTGGCATTACTGACGAAATCAGAAACGCTCCAGGGCTTGTCCGGCGGTATTATGTTGATCAAATGATGAGGGACTTCTTCGAGCTCTTCCCTGGATGGCTTGGCCGTGCCAATGTCCATCCCGAAATAGACCTGCATGGAATCCGCGGAAATAATCTCACCGTCAAGTTTATTGGCCAATTCAATGGCTAATTTTGATTTCCCGACGGCCGTCGGGCCAATAATGAAAAGGACCTTATTAATCTTCTCTTGATCCACGAAGAGCCAGAAGCCTTATGAGGTTCAAGACCGCCATCGCGGTTGCGGCAACGTAGGTGAGCGCCGCGGCATCCAGGACCTTCTTCGCGAGCGGGACTTCATCTTTCGTGACAAGCCCGCCGCCGGAAAGCATCGCTATTGCCCTGCGGCTGGCGTTAAACTCCACGGGCAGCGTGATTATGGTGAAAGCAACAGCAATAGAGAAGAAAACGATGCCGATGTCCATCAGGCGGGGAGAGCCGAATATCAGGCCAATGAAGAAAAGAGGGATCGAGAGCTGGGAACCAATGTTCGCCACCGGAACAAGGCCGGACCTCAGCTTGAGCGGCGCGTAAGCCTTGGCATCCTGTACCGCATGACCTACTTCATGGGCAACAACCCCGATGGCGGCAATGGAATCGCTGTTATACGTGCTCTCAGAAAGGTGAAGCTTTTTGTCCCTTGGATCATAGTTGTCCGTAAGGTTGCCGGGTATCTGCTCAATTCCCACCCCGGTCAATCCGTTGTCATCCAGGAGCTTCCTGCCGGCGTCTACACCCGTAATTCCCTTTCTGGAACGGATCTCCGACATCTTTGCGTACGTGGACTGCACTTTCCACTGCGCGTAAACCGCAAGTATCATCGCGGGGATAAGCAATATAAATGTTGGATCGTAGGGATAGAACATACGGCATATTTTAGCAAAAATGGTATAATATGGCTATGAAAATTATCGAAGTAAAATCATTAGCTTTACCTGAGGTGAAAGTCATACGCTTTGGCAGGTTCAAGGATGATCGCGGATATTTTACAGAAACCTTCCGCAACAGCGATTTTCAGTCGCTTGGTTTCCTGAAAGGCATCAGGTTCCTTCAGAGCAATGAGAGCTATTCAAAGAAAGGTACGGTCAGGGGATTGCACTTTCAGTGGAATCCTTTCATGGGCAAGCTTGTAAGGGTCCTGTACGGGCGGATGCTGGACCTTGTGCTTGATATCAGGAAAGGTTCACCGAATTTCGGAAAGATCATCTCTTATGACATGCCTTCAAACCCGGAAAATGATTACAATGATTGGATCTGGGTGCCGCCGGGATTCGCCCACGGCAACCTTTTCACGGAAAGTAGCCATATCGAGTATTTATGTTCAGGTGAATACAGCCCCGGATGCGAAGGATGCATTTCCCCTCTGGCAGCCGATATCGACTGGTCTCTATGTGATCCGAAACTTAGGAAGGAATTCGATTCCATCGCGCCAAAGACCAGGCTGATAACCGATAAGGACAAGAATGGCTTCACTATGGCCGCGTGGTCAAAAGAGAAGAATTCGGATCAGTTCGTATATGGGAAGATGTGAGAGATGAGAGGCGAGAGATGGGAATGTCAATTTCTTATCTCCCGTTTCAAATCTCAATAATTGTCTTCATGGGACAAACTTTAACGCACTCAAGGCATGCAGTGCATTTGTTGTAGTCGATCACAGGAAGGTTCCCTTTCATTGTTATAGCTCCCGGCTTGCAGGCCTTTTCGCATAACCTGCAGGAAATACAGCCCACCTTGCATATCTTCCTTACATAAGCCCCCTTGTCCTTTGTGGAGCAGTTGACGGCCACTTTTGCCGACTTGGGGATATAGCCGATAATTATTCTAGGGCATGCGGCTACGCATTTTCCGCAAGTGACGCACTTGTCGCGATCTATTTCCGGAAGACCGTCATTATTCATTTTCATCGCGTCAAACTTGCACGCCTTGACGCAGGTGCCGTATCCGAGGCAGCTGTGGGAGCAGAGCTTGTCGCCTCCGCCCACAAGGAGCACCGCGTCGCAATCTTTAATGCCGTTATAATCGAATTTCTTGCCGCATTCCGAAGAGCCACCGCCGCAGAAAACACGGGCGACCAGTCTTTCCTTGACCTCGCACTTGCCTTTTCCAATCAGTTCTGCGATCTTATTTGCGGTGGATTCCCCCCCGACTTTGCATGCAACAGGGTCAGCTTTGCCGGAAACAATAGCCTCAGCGAGCGAGGCGCAGCTTGGATATCCGCATGCGCCGCAGTTCGCCCGTGGAAGCAAGCCGAGCACCTCTTCGACTCTGGGATCGATCTTCACCTTGAACTTTTCCGAGGCGAACGCCAGAAGCGCGCCCGAAAGCCCGCCGATGACGGCAAGGCTGACCACAGAAATGATTATCAGGAGGATATCCTTGTTCATTCTATTCCGGTATCAATCCCACGAAGCCGAGGAACGCCACTGAAAGAAGGGATGCCACAATGAAAGTTATGGGCACTCCTTTAAGGGCTTTCGGTATGGGGGCCATGTCCAGCCTTTCGCGTATGCCGGCCATGATCAATAGCGCCAGGGTGAACCCCACCCCCGCGCCGAAGCCGTTGAACGAGCTTTCCAGGAAGTTCAAATTGCTCCTTATATTGAGGATAGCCACGCCAAGCACAGCACAGTTGGTCGTTATCAGCGGAAGGTATATTCCGAGAGCCTTCTTCAGTGTGGGGCTTATCTTGTTTATGACCATCTCGATGAACTGCACAAGAGCCGCAATGATAAGGATGAAAGCGATCGTCTGAAGGAATTCCACATGAAAAGGCACAAGAACGAATGTCTGTATCGCCCAGGTAACGGAGGAGGCGAGCGTCATGCAGAATATAACTGCCATCCCCATCCCTATGGAAGCGTCCACCTGGCTTGACACGCCCACGAAAGGGCATATCCCGAGGAACTTGATGAGGACAAAATTGTTTATAAGTATCGCGCTGAGGATTACAAGGAAAAGCTTTGTCAAGAATTACCCTTCTCTTTCGCTTGGCCTTACAAATCTCTTTTCAACTACCTGCAGCAGCTGTATGACTATCAATGCAAGGATGGTCGAGAAGGTGGCAATGTCATAGTATCCGGCCCCTACAGCAAGACCGATCGCGGCGCATACCCATATTGAAGCGGCGGTTGTAAGCCCTTTTACAGATCCTCCGGTCTGGAAAATAGCACCGGCACCAAGGAATCCGATGCCCGTTACAACGCTGGCGGCGATCCTTGTGGGATCGGCACTGCCGCCCATCTCACCCATATAAATAGATACAAGCGTGAATATGGCGGAGCCCAGGCATACGAGCATGTGAGTGCGCAATCCTGCCGCTTTTTTCTTTATCTCACGCACATAACCAATTGAGCCGCCGAAGATCACTGAAAGCAGAAGCCTTACCATCATGTCCGTTTGCATTGAATTACCTCCTAAACATCAAAAATTATCCTGGCCTTAAAACCGTTTTTTTCCTTCTTTATCTCCAGCTGGTTGTAAGTCGCGGCTTTTATAAAAGCGGCGACCTTATTAATTTTACCACCAAGAACCGATGCTTCAAGTTGTTTATCTGTGAGTTCATTGATTTTGAGTGACCAGAGTGAAACTTTCTTTGAATCAACAATATATAACAATTCAGAAAGCCAAGCGATCATTAATGATTCAAGGTTATCCGCGGATACTTTTATATTATAAGCTTCACCGAGTATTTTTTCGTCAGGATTCCCGAACATTATTTCCATCATGCCGTATGCGGCGTTCTCGAATAGCTCTTTTTGGTCCTTACCAAAAGCTTCTATGCCGATATCGGAGGGATGATCGATGACCTTGTATCTATTCATCTCATTCTTTGAATGATCGCATCGGCCATTTGAGACGTTCCCACAGCAGTTGGATCATCGCGGTTCAGCTTAAGGTCATAGGTGACATTTTTGCCTTCAGCTATCACGTCGGCCGTGGCTTTTTCAAGCTTGGCCGCGGCTTCCTTCTCGCCCAGATATTCAAGCATCAACGCTCCGGAAAGTATGACAGCCGTGGGATTGACCTTGTTCTGGCCCTTGTACTTTGGCGCGCTTCCGTGGACTGCCTCAAAGACAGCGATATCCTTGCCTATATTCGCGCCCGGGGCCACTCCCAGGCCTCCAACTAAGCCGGCGCAGAGATCGGACATGATATCGCCGTACAGATTAGGCAGCACAAGCACATCATACAGTTCCGGTTTCTGGACAAGCTGCATGCACATGTTGTCTACAAGCCGCTCTTCATATTCGATTTTGCCTTCATAAGCTTTGGCAACTTCCTTTGCCACGGCAAAAAAAAGTCCGTCAGTGAATTTCATTATATTAGCTTTAGTGACCGCGGTGACCTTCTTGCGTTTGTGTTTAACTGCATAGTCGAAAGCGTACTTCACTATTCGTTCAGTCCCGAACTTTGATATGGGCTTTATACTGATCCCTGAATCAGGCCTTATTTTATTATTCGATGCTTTTTCTATCGCGGCTATGACATCTTTTGTTTCTTTTTTGCCTTCTTCAAATTCAATTCCCGCGTACAGGTCCTCCGTGTTCTCGCGGACAACAACAAGATCAATGTTTTCATAGCGGGAACGGACACCTTTGTAAGATTTGCATGGCCTCAAGCAAACGTAGAGATCAAGCTCTTTTCTGATGGCAACATTCACACTTCTGAATCCTGTGCCGATCGGCGTAGTTATCGGTCCTTTCAGAGCCACCTTGTTCTTCCGGATGGAATCAAGTACCGCAGGCGGGAGGGGAGTCCCGTACTTTTCCATGACGTCAATCCCGGCGTCAACTTTATCCCAGTTGATCTTAACTCCGGTTGCTTCAATACAGCGTCGGGCCGCCTCGACTATCTCCGGTCCCGTGCCGTCTCCAGGAATCAAAGTTATGTTGTAGGTCATATTGAGGTTATTTTATAGGATATGAAGGGGGTTTTCAATGCTTGTTGCCGGCAAGTTGGGAAATCGTCACAAAATTATATCCGCGCTTCCTTATTTCATCGATTATCATCGGCAGAGCCTCGATGATCTGCTTGCTGTCATCATGCATCAGGATGATATTTCCGCCTTTAAGCTGGCTCATCACCCTTTTTGTTATTGATTTTGGAGTTCGCATCCCCCATCCTAGGTGATAAAAATCGTCCGCATTGCCGTACCACATCACGATCGAGTATCCCATGCTTTCTATGAGCTTTTTCCTTTCCGGGGATATGGTCCCGAACGGCGGGCGAAAGAACTTTGTCTTTTTTCTGGTGATCCTCTCCACCACATCGGAAGTCCTCTTGATCTCATCGAGGAGTTTTTCATCGCTCAGCCAGGTGACACGGGAATGGTAATATGTGTGATTGCCGATCTCGTGGCCCGCGTCCGATATCTGTTTAAGAATATAAGGATACTGGTTGGCTTTTTCGCCGGTCACGAAGAAAGTGGCCTTCACGTTCTCCTTCTTAAGGATATCAAGGACCTTTTCGGTATAGCCCATGCTCGGGCCATCATCAAACGTGAGAGCTACCTGGCTGAGGTTGCTGCTCCTGTAAATCACCTGTGAACGGGAAGATATGCTTAATATCAGGAGAAGAAAGAAAGATGCCAGGATGCGGTTCAAATCAGGTCCCTTCTAACAACAGCCCATCAGCCAGAGGCTGACAGCCATGACGATCATGCCGGCCATTATGCCCAGTATGCTCAAATGCTCTTCGCCGTATGATTGCGAAATGGGCACAAGCTCGTCGACGGATATAAAGACCATCACTCCGGCAACAGCCGCCAGCACATATCCGATCACAAAAGGATTCAAGATCGGCAGAAGAAAAAGCGCGGCGATGATCGCCCCCGCAGGTTCCGCCAGGCCGGACAGCGCGGACCAGTAAAAAGCTTTTCTCCTGCTGCGTGTTGCGGCATAAACAGGGACAGAAACAGCAATGCCCTCGGGAATATTATGCAGGGCTATTGCCACAGCTATGGCAAAACCAAGCTGGATATTCTGCAGGGATCCCGCAAAGACCGCCAGGCCTTCCGGGAAATTATGGATGGTTATTCCAATGGCAATAAAAAACCCTGTCCTGCAAAGATTGCGCTTTTTACACAGGGTTTCATCAACATTATGCTCGGCCATGTAATCATGCGGAACAAGGGCGTCAATGAAAAAAATCACCGCCATGCCTATGAAGAAAGCCAGGAACGCCCCGGATGTCCCTACTGTCTTCATCCCATGGCCTAAAAGTTCAACGAATGACACGAATATCATCACGCCGGCAGAGAACCCGAGGGAAAGGGTCAGGAACTTGGGTCCCGGCTTCCTGTAAAGAAGGCTGAGCAGGCTGCCGATCATCGTGAACATGCCTGCAGAGAGCGAAAGCAGTAACGCGTAACCGATGTTCATATTAATGTTATTTTATATCAAGCGGAGAGGATTTACAAATTCAGGTGCCCACGCGGAAGCTCAGGATGTCGCCGTCCTCTACCATATAATCTTTACCCTTCAGGTAGAATTTACCCTGTTCCTTGAGTTTGGCTTCCGATCCCGCGGCGATAAAGTCATTATATTTGAACATTTCGGCCCGGACAAATCCTCTTTCAATATCGGAATGGATAACGCCGCCGGCTTCGGGTGCTAGAGCACCCTTTCGCACTGGCCAGGCGCGAACCTCGTCTGTTCCTACCGTAAAATATGAGATCAATCCGAGCCCTGAGAATGCCATCTGGTTCATCTTGTCGAGTGCCGATTCCTTTATGCCCATTTCTTTCATGAACTCCGCGTAGTCCGCCTTTTCCAGCCTGCTTATTTCTTCCTCGATAGCGGCGCTCACCTGGATGCAGGGATATTTGAATTTATCAGTCATTGTTTTTGATATCGATACATCATTGATCTTATCCTCGGGCACATTTATGACAAAGAATAATGGTTTCATCGTGAGGAACTGATATGTTTTAAGTGCCGTCAACTGCTCGGCAGTGAAGGCCAGGTCTTTTAGCGGTTTTTCGGATTCAAGCTGAACCTTGCACATTTTCATCAGTGCTTCTTCCTTTGCCCTGGCCTCAAGCATTTTCTTTTTCTGGTCCTTCGCGATGTTCTCAAGGCGCTTTTCGACTGCCATAAGGTCAAATATAACGAGTTCGGAAATGAATGAGGGAATATCAGTTTCCGCAGTTTCATGCCGCGTTATAAAGCATATTTCGTCGGAATTCTTAAGGTTGTTAAATATCATGTCCTTAATAGGTCCGGTAAGGATAAAATCGGGTAGCAGTAGGTATTCGATACGCGCGTAAGCCTTCTTGGCGGGATTATACATTTCGATCAATTTAGTGACTCGTGGGTCCTTAACCTCGCATATCCCGAGCTGAACCTCCATGCGCTTCTGCTTTACGTTATCAAGGTGGATGCCCGTGAGGAGGCTGAAAAGTTCCTGCTGCCCGGCCATCGGAAGGCCCAATATGACGATTTTCATCTTACAACTTGAACCCTGAAGTATGTGTGCATCACTTCAGGGTGAATCCCTTGTTTTTCTTAAAATGCTCTACAAGGCCGCCGTCGGCAAGGAGAGTTTGCATGACCTTTGGAAGGGGATTGATCTTTATGTTCTTTCCTTTCGTCCTGTTCTTAATGATGCCGTTGTCAAAGTCCACTTCCAGCTCATCGCCTTCCGAGATCTGATCAGTATCGCATTCGATCGCCGGCAGGCCAAGGTTAAAGCAGTTGCGGTAGAATATCCTTGCGAAAGACTTGGCTATCACGGCGGAAATCCCTGCGTACTTGATCGCCATAGGCGCCTGTTCGCGGCTGCTTCCGCAGCCAAAATTGGTTCCCGCAACGATGAAGTCACCTTTCTTAATCTTTGAATAGAAGTTCGGATCCAGGTCTTCCATCACGTGCTTTGCAAGTTCAGCAGGGTCCTGTATCTTGAACTTGTAGCGGCCGGAGATTATGTAATCCGTGTTTATGTCGTCATTTTGAGGGAGACGCAATGCTTTACCGTTAAGTTTCATAGTGAAATAATTATAACAGAGATGAGCTAGAAGAGCTAGAGGGGCAAGTTGAGCGAGGGTTCAGAGAGAAGAAAAGAGAGAATAGGAGTGATATAATATCCACGAAATGAGATTATATATCGCAATATGCATTTGTTTTGCCATCTCATTCAGTCTTATGGGATGTGGAAATCCCACGGGAGGCGGGGGCGGGTGGGGCTCATCATCCCTTCCGGCTAATCCACCCGACCATATTTCAACAGTGGATGCTACAGCTGGCTTAGCGATAGATTCTTCATTGGCGCTGGATAGCAAAGGAAGGCCTAACATCGCATATAACCGGGGATCTGACCTCATGTATGCTGCCTGGACTGGGACCAAATGGGTAATATCAACTGTTGATGCAGGCGGGTTAGTCGGCGACATTTCTTTGGCGCTCGGAAGCAATAATATCCCACAGATCAGCTATTATGGCGGAGATAATGATCTAAAATACGCAAAGCGGAACAGTTCTTCATGGAGCGTTCAGACGATCACGAGCGAAGGCTTAGTTGGTCGTTATAATTCGATCGCGATCGATAAGAACAATAATCCTCATATCGCATATTATGATAGCACCTTAACAAATGCAGGCGATCTGATTTACGTACGACTGAATGGGGCAACATGGGAATTTTCTTTGATAACGGCTGAAGGAGATGAGGGAAGAGGAGTAAGCCTAGCTCTTGATAAAAACAATAAGCCTCATGTTGTTTACCTTGACGGAACCCCGATCTTCAGGACAATGTATGCGAGTTTGGAAGGCTCAACCTGGGTATTCACCGAAGTTGACACAGATACGCATCAAGATTGTTCAATAAAGATCGACTCAATCGGGACCCCTCATATCAGTTATATGAAGGACACGGATTTCGCCCTTGGCTATGGATTCCTGAAATATGCTTACAAGTCCGGTTCAACTTTTAATACAAGCACCATAGATGCGACCAGCTCAATATATGTGGGCAGGTATAATTCGATAGCCGTTGATGGAAATAACAGACCGCACATAAGCTACTGCAACAAGCTGAACCCCAAATCTTTTAAGCTAGCCGAATTTAACGGAACAACCTGGAATATTTCCACGATCGAGACAGGGGCAGGGGCGGGATATTATTCATCAATAGCCGTAGACAGCAGCGGAGCAGTAAGAATGAGCTATTTTAATGATGCAAATGGCGACCTGAAATATTACTGGAAATAGTTACTGGATATTCAGTAACTTCCTTAATAATTCCCCTAAATATCTTACCTTGGCGATGGATTTGAAAATGAAAATGATGATTATTATCCCGATTAGGCCGCCAATGATGATTGAAAATGTGGGATAGGGAAATGCGGGCAGGATGTGATCGATGAAGACCGCGGGAGAGCCTGCGGCCTTTTTATCAAAACCCAGGCTCTTTGCCACTTTTTCCAGGCCGTCGGGAAGAGTTGAAGCAAGTAATCCGGCAAGGACGACAACGACAATGGAAATGATAATGATTACCAGAGACTTCTTATTCATTATTTTATTATATGCCAGTGTTTGACCTTGAATTCCGGCTTTCTGAATCGTTGAAGCGAATATTGGCCTCCCGTCAATCTGTATATCCCGTACACCGCATATTCAACGAGAAGTCCGCTGAATTTAAAGACCAGCACGAACAGCAGGATCAGTCCCAGTATCATCAACCATATTAAGAGCACTGAAAGCAAGCTTTGGATTACGTAGGGCAAGAAAGAAATATCCAGAAACGAGATAAGATGATCCGCCGTATCCTTGAGCGTTTGAAGTATCGCGATCCTTTCTATCAACTCTGGATTACCGGACGAGAAAAGAACGGTGAAAACAGCCAATAGAAAAGAAAATAAAAGAGCGCATAAAAAATAAATGATATACCTTTTTTTCATTCTAATTTGCCTTCAAGGTCGAATTTGGCGGATGAGAGCAGCCCGAGGGCCATGACAGTAAGGATCGCTTCCGCGATCCCGATCCTTGAGTGGACAGAGACCATGGCCGGAAGGATATTGCCAAGCTCAATTATTCCAGATGCCGCTATCTCTAACGCACAGGCGATCGAGGCAAGAAGTACCGAGAAAAATGAGGCGAGCGCGATCCCGATATTTTGATGCTTGAAGATCCGGCAGATCACATAGTATATGTAATAACTGGCCAGGGTCCCGATGACCGCCATGTTCAGGATGTTTGCCCCAAGCGCCGTTATCCCCCCGTCACCGAAGAATAATGATTGGACCGCAAGTATAACGGCGATCACTATCGATCCCGAGAAAGGGCCAAGTGCGACCGCAGCAATTATTCCGCCCAGAAGGTGTCCCGAGGTCCCGTTCGCAACAGGGAAGTTGAACATCTGCGCGGCAAAGACGAGAGAGCCGACCGCTCCCATTTTCATCAGGTGGTTCTCGGCAAAGGTTGAGATCAATTTCTTTGATCCGATCCTTATCCTGCAACTTATGTTAGAAGCGCCGGCAAGGACCGATTCCGGGACAGCGGCAGAAAGAGCCTGCCTTGCTTTTGCCACGCAATAGCCAAGGACGCCGGCGGCGGCAAAAGCGGCCCCGGCTGATGTCTTTGGATCAAGAAAGCCGTTCGGGATATGCATTTGTTCCAGCTCCTTTATGGAAGTAGACCATTAAGGCAGCAACAAAGTTTTGACGCTTTTGTTTTACTATAAGCTATTCAATAAGTCAACTGGAATCTCCCACACAATGCTTGAATTTTCCAATTAAGGTCTTTCATCTGCACCTGATTTGGCCCTTGACATGTCTGCAGTATTTTATTATGATGGCAACATCAAGGTTGAATAATTGATTATCAGTGAAGTTAATTTTGACAAAGACGTCTACAAGTGTGTAGCCGTTTTTTTTTGCCCGCAGTATTTAATAAAAGGCTTTATAAAGCCAAATAGCGGACAAGAAGAGAAAAAAGGGAGATAAATAAATGCCAAAAAGAAAAGATATCAAAAAAGTGCTTGTAATAGGATCCGGTCCGATAATCATCGGGCAGGCTTGTGAATTTGATTATTCCGGCACTCAGGCGTGCAAGGCACTGCATGAGGAAGGATACCAGGTGGTCCTGGTCAACTCAAATCCGGCCACTATAATGACAGATCCCGTTATGGCAGACAGAACATATATTGAGCCGCTCAACATCGAATACATCACGAAGATAATCGAAAAAGAACGTCCGGATGCATTGCTCCCCAATCTTGGCGGCCAGACAGGGCTCAACATGTCATCAGCTCTCCACAAGGCCGGCGTACTAAAGAAATATAACGTGGAACTGATCGGTGTTAAGGCGGATGCGATCGAGCGAGGAGAGGACAGGAAAGCGTTCAAGGAAGAAATGCAGAAGCTCGGCATAGACATGCCGAAGAGCGAACTGGCTTATTCTGTTGAAGAAGCGGAGAAAATCGCTGCAACTTTGGGATATCCAGTAATACTGCGGCCGGCTTACACGATGGGAGGCACGGGCGGAGGCGCCGTCTATAACATTGAAGAATTAAGAACCGTTGCCGCAAGAGGACTTTCCGCATCCCCGATCGGCCAGATACTTGTGGAAGAATCGGTCATCGGATGGGACGAGCTGGAGCTGGAAGTTGTCCGCGACATATTGGGCAACAAGATAACCGTATGCTTTATCGAGAACATCGACCCCATGGGCGTGCACACCGGCGACAGCTTCTGCGTGGCGCCGATGCTCACCGTGCCAGAAAAGGTCCAGATGGTCCTCCAGGATTACTCTTACAAGATAGTTGATGCTATCGAGGTGACGGGCGGATGCAACATCCAGTTCGCGTACAACCGGGATACCGGAAGGATCGTCATCATCGAGATCAATCCGAGGACATCCAGGTCATCCGCTTTGGCATCAAAAGCAACAGGATTTCCGATAGCGAGAATATCGACCAAGCTGGCCGTAGGCATCACTTTACCGGAGCTGCCGTATTACAAGGCGGGCACGCTTGATAAATATAAACCCGGCGGCGATTACGTGGTCATCAAGTTCGCGCGCTGGGCGTTCGAGAAGTTCACGGAACAGGAGGACAAGCTGGGAACCCAGATGCAGGCCGTGGGCGAAGTGATGAGCATAGGCAGGAACTTTAAGGAAGCTTTCCAGAAATCAATAAGGTCGCTTGAAATAAAAAGACACGGGCTTGGGGTAAAGAAATTCCAGGAAATGGACATTGAACAGCTAAAGTCAAAGCTTGTGTTCCCTTCCAGTGAGAGGATATTCATAATGTACGAGGCGTTGAGAAAGGGCATGAGCGTGGAAGAGCTGTGGAACATGACAAAGATCAACAGGTGGTTCATCACTCAAATGAAGGAACTTGTTGAAGAGGAAGAAAAGATCAAAGCCTATAAGGGGAAAGATCTGCCGAAGGATATGTTCATACAGGCCAAGAAGGACGGGTTTTCCGATAAATATCTTGGTCAGCTGTTAGCGAAAGACGAGAAAGAGATTAGAGATGAGAGACGAGAGGTGGGACTTGGTGCTGCCGCATTCGATCCCGTTCCGGTAAGTGGAGCGGACGGAGCATATTATTATTCGACTTATATAGGAAAGGATAATGTATCCGTCACGAAGAACAGGAAAGTGATGATACTCGGCGGCGGTCCGAACCGCATAGGGCAGGGGATAGAGTTCGATTACACTTGCGTCCACGCGGCGTTCACTCTGAGGGATGAGAAGATCGAATCCATCTTAGTCAATTGCAACCCTGAGACGGTATCGACCGATTACGACACATCCAATAAGCTTTATTTTGAGCCGCTTACAGTGGAGGATGTGCTTAATATATACAATAAGGAAAAGCCGGAAGGAGTTATCGTCCAGTTCGGCGGCCAAACGCCGCTTAATATCGCGAAGGAGCTTAAGGAAGCCGGAGTGAACATCCTTGGCACTTCAGTGGAGAGCATCCACCTGGCGGAAGACCGCGACAAGTTCCGCCATGTCATCGAGAAGCTCAATATCCCCCAGCCGGAAGGCGATACCGCGATCTCTGAGGATGAAGCTATCGCAAAGGCGAACAAGATCGGCTATCCGCTGATGGTCCGCCCGTCATTTGTTCTTGGCGGCCGCGGAATGAGGGTTGTTTATGACGAGAAGCAGCTTATCGATTACGTGAAAACAGCGATCAACATCACTCCCGAGTATCCGATGCTGCTCGACAAGTTCCTGGAGCAGGCGATGGAAGTGGAAGTTGACGCGATATCCGACGGCGAGGATGTATATATTCCGGCGGTAATGGAACACATTGAATTGGCCGGCATACATTCCGGAGACAGCGCGTGCGTTGTCCCATCCCTCAACATCCCGGAAAAGCACCTTAAGACGCTTGAAGAATATGCAAAAAGGATCGCGATAGAGCTTAAAGTTATAGGACTGATGAACATACAGTTTGCTATCTGCGATGACATTGTATACATACTTGAAGCCAATCCCAGGGCATCCAGGACCGTTCCGCTTGTGAGTAAAGTGATGAACATCCAGATGGCGCATATCGCCACGCAGATACTGCTCGGCAAAAAGCTGAAAGACATTAAGCCAAAGAATGTAAAGAAGATCGATCATCTGGGCGTAAAGGAAGCGGTATTCCCCTTCAACGCGTACCCGTCAGTTGATCCGGTGCTCGGGCCGGAGATGAAGTCGACAGGTGAAGTGCTTGGTATGGCTACCAAGTTCGGCCTTGCCTATTACAAGGCGCAGGAAGCCACGGGGATGAAGCTGCCGACCTCCGGCACTGTATTCATATCGGTGAACGATGATGACAAGAAATACATTATCGAACCGGCGAAGAAGCTTAGTAAATTAGGGTTCAAGATCGATGCGACAAAAGGCACGAAGGAGCTTTTGGAGAAGAACGATGTTGCCTGCGAGCTGGCGGTAAAGATGCACGAAGGCCGCCCGAATATAGCGGATGACATCGCCAACCGTCAGGTGAACCTGATAATCAATACTCCGAAGGGCAGGGAGGGCAAGCATGATGACAGCTATATCAGGAAAGCGGCGATAAAGTATAAGATACCGTACATCACAACCATCGCAGCAGCAAAAGCGGCAGTTGAGGGAATCGCAGATATCAAATCAGGCGGAATAGAGATAAAGGCGCTGCAGGATTATCAAAGATAATTCCTGGGATCCGTTATCTTCCCGTTCAATACTGAGGCTGCAACCGTCGCGGGTGAACCAAGATAGATAAAGGCGTTAACGTTACCCATTCTACCCTTAAAATTCCTATTAGCAGTTGATATCACGTTCTCACCGTCAGATGGGACTCCATTATGTGTGCCGACGCAGGGGCCGCAGCCGGGGGTGACGAAAGTTCCGCCAGCTTCAACTAAAGCTTGATAAATTCCTTTCTTTATAAGCTCAAGATTGATTTCCTTTGAGGCGGGAGCAAGGATCAATCTGGTATCCTTATTGATCTTTTTTCCTTTTAATATTTTAGCAGCCACTTCGAAGTCATTAACCCTGCCATTAGTGCACGTGCCGATGAAACCCTGCTGTATGGCAAGCCCTTCCGCTTCCTCTATCGGCGAAACATTGTCAACCTGATGAGGCTTGGCGACCATTGGTCCGATCTTTGAAGCTTCAAATTCAAGCACATTGAGATATTTTGCGTCCTTGTCAGCTTCGACCGGCTTTGGCGGACGCTTGGCTTGCCCTGAGCGAAGTCGAAGGGAATGTTTCTTTACCCAGTTCATTGTCTTATTGTCCGCTCTCATGATACCCGCCTTTGCCCCGAACTCGATCGCCATGTTGGATATCGTGAACCTTTCGTCAACGGATAAGGCATCGATCGCCTCACCGGTAAATTCCGCGGAAAGATAATTCGCTCCGTCAGCACTGACCTTTCCGATCAGATAGAGTATCAGGTCCTTTGAGAAGCTTCCTTTTGGAAGTTTCCCCTTAAAAACATATTTGACGGACTGCGGCACCTTGAACCAAAGCTTTCCCGATGCCATAACGGCGGCGAAATCTGTTGAGCCAACGCCTGTAGAGAAAGCGTTGATGGCCCCGTAAGTGCAGGTATGTGAATCTGCACCTATCACAAGGTCTCCGGCAGTGACATGTCCTTGCTCAGGAAGGAGCTGATGGCACACGCCGCAGCCGATGTCGTAAAGCTTGATGCCCTGTACTTTTGCAAAGTCCCTTATCTTCTTGTGTATCTTTGAAACGCCTTCATTTGGGGAAGGCGCGCTGTGGTCGATTATCAAGGCTATCTTTGAGGGATCGAACACTTTGGGCACATTCATTGAACCGAAAACATCTATGGCTACGCCGGAAGTCCCGTCCTGACCCATGCAAAAATCAATGTCGGCAACTACAATGTCCCCTGCGTGCGCATCGGTCCTGGAGTGATTTGAGAGGATCTTTTCCGCTATTGTTTTTCCCATCTGAACCCTATTTCATTCTCTTTTTTACCGCTTCTTCAACGATCTTCGCTTTTTTAGCCAGGTAATCGGGGAGGTCTTTCGTGGCTTTTACATCCTTTATTATCGCAAGGGCGTTCCTCGGCTTAGAAACATCGGCCTTGTCAAGTTTTGCCCTGAGAACAAGCTGCAGGTCGGCGTCTTTCGCGGCTATGACCTGGTTACAGAGTGCGATGATCTTGTTCACGTTCTTCTTTGGATCGCTTCTGGTAAGTATCTCTGCTTCAACGACCCTGGCTTTTATCATGAAATAGTCGGAGGGCCGATCCGCGAGAAGTATCTGGGCGGTGTGGCAGTAATCGGCGTATTTCTTCAGCTCTTTTACGGAGGCGGAGTAAGTCTTTAACTCGGAGACTCCCACCATCGCCCTTGCCTTGAAATACGCGTTGCTCTTCTCGTTCTTTATCACGCTTTCGTAAAGCTTGGCCGCCAGTTTCGCATCGGGCGGGAGACCCTTTTTCGTCAAAAGCTCCGCCTCAACGACCTGTGCCTTCTGATAAAAGAAATCATTCGTGTTGATCTCTTCTTTGATGATGCTGGCTGCGGATTTGGCGAGGGATATGGCTTCGTCTATCTCGGCTTTGACATTGCTTGTGATCATCAGCTCCGCCTTGCCCGCAAGCGCCCTAGCCCTGAGGTAAGGAGAAGAAACACCTTTCAGTATTTCGTTATAAAGCCTTATAGCTTCCTTGTAATCACCCGGTTCGTTCCTTCCAACAAGCAGGTCAGCCAGCCCGAACTTGATCTCGCCGATGTCATATCTCCACGCGATGGTCTTCAGGAGCAGCCTGTAACGTCCTATGACCTTGTTAAGCTTAACCTTTTCGGAAGGAGAAGGGTAATTCGGCTCCCTGTCCACTATAAAGCTCATTATTGGTGATAATATCCCCATAAATCTTCTTTCAGCATGCCCCGAAGAAAAAAATCTTCTTGGTTGCTAAAGTATTCTAATCATTGTAGAATCCATTGTCAAATGCTCACTTCTAGAAGAGAAAAACAACTTGAGGAATTAGAGATCAAACTTGGAATTCCATTCTTAAACAAATCACTTTTAAACCAGTCCCTTACGCACAGCTCCTATGCCCATGAATCAAAGGAAAAGATAGGCGATAACGAAAGGCTTGAATTCCTCGGGGACGCGGTGATAAAGCTCGTCATAAGCGAATACATCTATAACAGGTTCCCGTCCCATACGGAAGGCGACCTGACAAAAATCAGGGCGGTCGCGATCTCGGATGACATACTCGGTACGGTGGCGAAAAAGTTAAAGCTGGGATATTTTCTTTTGCTTGGCTCCAATGAGCGGCGTACCGGAGGCATGGAAAGAAAGTCGAACCTTGCCAACGCCCTGGAAGCGCTGGTGGGCGCCGTGTACCTTGACGCCGGCATCGGCAAGGCGAGGGACATGCTGCTGGAAATGCTGGTACCGGAAATAGACAAAATAAGCAAAGTGGGCTACATAAAGGATTTCAAGTCCGCGCTCCAGGAATTCGTCCAAAAAAAGAAATGGGGGCTTCCTTCCTATCACGTTCTGAAAGAATCGGGGCTGAAGCACCGGAAGATCTTCCTGATGGAAGTGAAGATAAAAGGGGAAAGGTACGGGATAGGGCGGGGAGTCAACAAGAAGGAAGCTGAACAGGCGGCGGCCAGGGTGGCGCTTGCACGGGTTAAAAGGCGCAACACAAAACCTAAATGACCAACTCGATATTGATAAAGGGCGGCAGGGTAGTGGATCCCGGGCAGGGAACGGACTCCGAGCTGGATATCCTCATCATCGACGGCAAAATAGCCGAAGTTTCAAAAAAGATCACAAAAAGCGCGCCAAGGGACTGCGAAGTTTTCGACGCGACCGGCCTCATTGTGACGCCGGGCCTCATTGACATGCACTGCCACCTTCGCGATCCGGGAAATCCCGACGAGGAAACCATCGCTTCCGGCACCGCGTCCGCCGCGGCCGGCGGATTTACTTCAATAGCCTGCATGGCGAATACGAACCCGCCTGCGGACAGTCCTTCCGTGATCGAATACATACTTTCAAAGGCGAACGCGGAGGGGCTGGTGAACGTGATGCCGGTCGCCGCGGTCACAAAAAACCTGAAGGGCGAGGAGATATCGGAGATGGGCAGGCTAATTGACGCGGGAGCCGCGGCATTCTCCGATGACGGCCACCCGATCATGAACGCGGAGGTAATGAGACGGGCGCTTGAATACGCTAAACAGTTCAACGCTCTAATAATCTCTCACTGCGAGGATTCCAACCTGTCATCCGGAGGTGCGATGAACGAAGGCTACACTTCCACCGTCCTCGGGCTGAATGGTATCCCGAAGTCATCGGAAGAACTGATGATAGAGAGGGACTGCGGACTTGCAAGGGAATTTAACGCGAAGATCCATATAGCGCACATTTCCACCGCCGGCTCCGTGGATATCATAAGAAGGGCGAAGGATAACGGCCTTAAGGTAACCTGCGAGACCGCGCCGCATTACTTTACACTTACAGAGGGTGAAGTGGAGGGCTACAACACCAACGCGAAGATGAACCCGCCCCTGAGGACCGAGGAGGATATAAAGGCGATCGTAAAGGGGCTGAAGGATGGCACAATAGATGCCATAGCCACAGATCACGCTCCGCACCTCATAGAGGAGAAAAAAGTGGAGTTCAGGGATGCGGCTTTCGGGATCGTGGGTTTTGAGACCGCGCTTTCCCTTGTGCTTACGGAGCTTGTGGATACCGGCGTCCTCACTTTAAGCAAGGCGATCGCGAAATTGACATTGAATCCGGCAGAGATACTTGGGAAAAAACTGGGGACCCTTAGAGTGGGATTCTCCGGAGACGTTACCGTGATCGACCTTAAGAAGCCGGTTATCGTGGATATCAACGCCTTCTATTCCAAGGGAAGAAATTCACCGTACAACGGATGGAAGCTGAAAGGCGCATCTGTTGCCGCGATAGTTGCCGGCAAGGTAGTGATGAAGGACGGCAGACCTGTGAAGGTGATACCGAAAGAACAAACGCTTCCCAAGTTCATCGACATAGGCAAACGTGGCTGAAGAAGAGGAGATAGATCCGGTTGCGGAGGGCAGGCGGATAGTCACGAAGTACTTAAGCGAGCTCGGCTGGGCGAAGGAATACAAAAGGCAGACAGAGCGGCAGCTCATCCCGGCCATCGAAAAGGACGTGAAGCTGCGGCACGGCGACGAAATGGAACTTGCAGCGGATGAGAATTTCGGCGCGGAGATAGACAGGTTAAGGCAAGAGAAAACAAAATCGTCAAAAGCCATACTCGCGGAAGTGCTTGATCAGCTAAAGAAAAGGACCGACCTTTCATTTTTCGGCAAGAGGATAGTTAACAGACTGAAGGAAGAGGTTTAATGGATATTGGCTTTGTATTGCTTGAGTTTTTCATAATACTCGTGGCAGCAAAGATCGGTGGAGAGCTTGCGGAACGGATCGGGCAGCCGGCGGTGCTTGGAGAACTTTTGGCCGGTGTTCTTGTTGGCGGGAGCGTTTTTGGTCTTGTCAAAGAGAACGAGATCATCAATATTCTGGCTCAGATAGGGGTCGTCATCCTTCTCTTTGAAGTTGGCGTTTCATCGGATTTCGAGGCATTCATGAAAGCAGGCTTTCAGGCTTTTGTTGTTGCTTTAGTCGGCGTGACACTTCCCTTTATTGGCGGATACTTTCTTGCGCATTACCTTGGACTTGGTGTCATGCAGGCGATTTTCCTTGGGGCAACGCTTACTGCCACTTCTGTCGGAATAACCGTGAGAGTGTTCCATGATCTTGGGCATGCAAAGAGAAAAGAAGCTAATATCGTCATCGGAGCCGCTGTCATAGATGATGTAATGGGGCTTGTGATACTTGCGGTCGTGATCGGCCTTATTTCCACCGGCATCGTTTCAATGTATGCTGTGACCAGGATCACGTTCTGGGCTGTCTTTTTCCTGTTCGGATCCATTGCGGTAGGGATCTTGACCGCCCCTTATTTACTCCGGCTTGTTCATCAAATGAGAGTCAGAGGGATCCTTTTTGTTTCCGCTTTTTCTTTCTGCCTGTTGCTTGCGTACTTCGCAAAACTGGTCGGGCTCGCCCCTATCGTCGGCGCTTTTGCCGCCGGGCTTATACTTTCCAGGACCGAGCACAAGGAGCATATTGAAGAACAGATCCGTCCTGTTTCCGACCTTTTTGTCCCGATCTTCTTTGTCATGATGGGCGTGATCGTTGACCTGAGGACGTTGAACCCGTTCATCCAAAGCAACCTGAATAATATCATGGTCGGGCTCAGTCTTCTTGCGGTGGCGATAATCGGAAAATATCTCTCCGGATACTCGATTCCCTGGGCAAAGGTGAACAGGTCAGTTATCGGGTTTGGGATGATCCCGAGAGGGGAAGTGGGATTGATATTCGCAAGCTACGGGCTTACCCATAAGTTGATAGATAAGGGATTGTATACCTCGGTTTTGATCATGATAATGCTTACCACATTTATTACTCCGCCGATATTAAAGGCGGTATTTAAGCTGGAAGAAAAGCATCATGCACATAAATAGCCTTAAAAAAGAGCATATTCTGATCGCTCTATTAATAGTCATTTCATTTTCCATGTTTTTCTATAAACTTGGCGAACCTTCTCTTTTTGAGACAGATGAGGTGATCTATTCCCAGGTTGCAAGAGAGATCGTGAGGACGGGAGACTGGATAACACTGCATCTTTTCTCGAAGAACTGGTTCATCCACCCCCCATTTTACATGTGGCTTACCGCAGCAAGCTCGTTCATCTTCGGCGACAACGAGTTCAACACAAGGTTCTGGAGCGCTGTCTTCGCTGTCGGGCTCGTTTTCGTCACGTATCTTCTGGGCAAGAAGATGTTCCGGGACGGCGTGGGCCTGCTTGCGGGATTCATCCTTGCAACAAGCCTGCAGTACATCCTTCAGGCGCGCCTGGCCATATTCGACATCCCGCTCGTCTTCTTCACCATGCTTTCCATACTTTTTTTCTTTTTCTGGATAGAGGACAAAAAGCCAAGGTATTATTATCTCTTTTTCCTTGCAATGGGGCTTGCGGTATTCATGAAAGGCCCTGTGGGGATCGTTCTGCCGCTTCTTGTCATAATCCCCTTCCTTGCGATGAGCGGCAACCTGAGGGCACTGTTCAATTACAGGCTGGTATTGGGGCTTGTGGTCGCATATCTTGCCGGTGGCACTTGGTATACCGTGGAGATAATGATCCACGGTAGGCAGTTCGTTGACAGTGTGTTCGGCTTTTACATTATCGGCAGGTATTTGACCTCCATAGAGCAGCATTACGGTCCGTGGTATTTTTATATTCCCGTCATAATCGCGGGGTTCATACCCTGGATATCGTTTCTCCCGTATTCCGTTTCGTATCAGTGGGAAAAGAAGGGAGATGGCGACAACCTGTTCTCCCTGTTGTGGCTTGGGATAGTTTTCCTTTTCTTTACGGCTGCAGGCACAAAGCTTCCCGGCTATATTATGTCCTTTTATCCGATCGCGGCGATATCGGTCTCCAAATTCCTCTCTGATTACCTTTCGGGCGAAGACGCGGAACTTGAGGTTTTAGTGCCAAGGGCCTTCAAGACGCTCGCGGTGTTCTCCGTTATACTTATTGTTGCCGGGATACTCTTCAAGGTGTTCGAAGCTCCCGAAGGCCTTGATAGGTTATTTTCCAATGTGAACATCATGCTTGTGATCTTCGGCACCGGGGGGCTCATCTCATACCTTTTATTCAACAGGGACAAAGCTTCCATAAAGCCGGTCATATGCCTGGTCATGACCATGTTCGTTTTTTCCCTGTATACGGCGAGCAACACAATGATAACGCTTGATGATTTCAAGCCCATGAAGGCCATCTCCGAAAGGATAAACTCCAAATACATGACCGGCCAGGTCATTGCGGGCTATAACGTTCTGAACAAGGGGAGTTTCATGTATTACCTTGATAAGCCCGTTATATGGACAAACAATGTCTATGATCTAAAAGATATCCTCAGGACATCCAGGAAAGTCTTATTGATAACCAATGAAAAAGATTTTCTGGGTTTTGGCAAAGAATTAAAAAATGACCTATTTCTTGTGTATAAAGCCGGCAGCATGGTCCTCCTTTCAAACATTAAATAATTTCATTGTAGTCTGATTCGACATCATCTGTCGTGAAGCCCTACAATCTGACGCTTGGATCTAACGTGATCCCACTGGCAAGAAAATTGCTGTTAAACAATGTATGAATCGCTGCGGATATATACAGATCGCTATGCTGGCCGTAATTTCATTGACTTTGTCGTCCTGCTCACCGGCTGTGGAGGCAAAACCGGAAAGCCAGCTGCTGATAACTCCATCCGAAGAAGTTCAGGAATCGGAGCCGCCAAAAAGGGAAATGGTCAGCTCATACGAGAACCTCACTGGAAAATCCAGGGAGCCGGAGCTTGTTTGCAGGGTGCTCAACATCAGGAACATCTCGCCGGATAAGGCAGTGGAAACCATCACCAAGGTCATCCCCAATATCATCGCGGTGAAGAATGACGATTCAAATTCGATAGTGATCCGGGGTGAGATAAAGGACATAGTTGAAGCCCAAAAGATCGTTAGCGCGATCGACAGGAAGATACAGCAGATACTGATAGAGGGGAAAGTTGTTGAGGTCTCTCAAAGCGGGCTGTCCGATATCGGCATAATCTGGGGCAGGGAACAGGGCAGCTTTAAGTTCGCGGTGGACAAAAATACGGGAGGGATCTCACAGTCGGATGATATCGTGGGGACACTGAACGTCCTGATCGCATCGGGGAAAGCGAAGATACTTGCAAATCCGAAGATAGCGGCGCTTGACGGCAAGGAGGCCGAGATAAACATCGGCAGCCGCATACCTTACGCGGTGCCTGCAGGCACTTCGGGAACAACGAATCAGTGGGCCATACAATACATCGATGCCGGAGTGAACTTGAAGATACTGCCAAGCGTTGCAAGCGACGGCACGATCATTTCCACCATAAGGCCCGAAGTAAGCAATGTTTCTGAATGGCGCACAACATCCGCCGGGGAGTTCCCGGTGATCTCAACAAGGAACGCTTCCGTAACGGTGAGGATCCATGACGGGGAAACCCTTGTTATCGGGGGGCTAATAAACGAATCGGAGCGCGAGAATATTTCTGGCATACCGGTCCTATCCGATATCCCTTTGTTGGGCGGAGCATTTCAAAGAAAAGTTGCCGAAAAGACAAAGACGGATGTCATATTCCTGATAACGCCGCACATTATGCCTTGAAATATATCTTGGTAAATATCATCAATGCCAGCCCAGCGCATAACCAGATAAATGATGTGATCTTTTCAGCCCCCTCTGTTTTATGCATGCCCGGGATGAGGTCAGCGGCGGCAATGTAAATGAAACCTCCCGCCGCGAAGGGGATTATGTATGAGGCAAGGGCCTCCATCTTGCTGATAAAAAGATATCCAAGTATCCCGCCGAGTACACAAGTGCACTGGGCGACAAAACTGTAGAATATGGCATTGTACTTGTTAAAGCCACCGGAAACAAGGACACCGAAAACACCAAGCTCCTGTGGGACCTCGTGAGCTATGATGAGCAGTGTGGTGACAGATCCTATATAAACATTCACCATGAACGTGCCGGCTATGACCAGCCCGTCCAGGATGTTGTGGACCGAATCGCCGACTATCATTAGGTAGCTGTACGGATGGATATCGCATTCCTCGCACTGGTGCCAGTGAAGATATTCTTCCAGGACAAAAAAAGCAAGAAAACCAAAAAGCGTTATCCCGAATGTCTGGAAAGGCGCCATTATTTCAAGGGATTCCGCGAGCAGGTGAAAAAAGCCTCCCCCAAGGAGCGCTCCGGCGGAAAAAGCCACCAGGACCTTGATCGTTCTCTTAAGTAGGCGCTCGCTCGTGAAAAGGCTGAACACACCCACAAGACCCACAAGACTGTCTATCAGCGTTGCTCCTATTATCCAGATGAGAGTTGACAATTTAACCTCCTACTTGAGCATTCCTTTAATTATTATATCCACAGCTTCCTCATTCCTCAAGCCTCTTGCCATGAGGGTTTCCAGCTGTTTCTTGTCCACGCTTCCTATGGCGGCTTCATGGGTGACCTTTGCCGATTCCACAAAAACGTCAACTATCGGGACAGCCCTTGCCTGGGCCCTGTCCTGGACTATCTCAACGCAGTCAACATGCCCGCGGGAAAGAGGGCCATATGCCTGTATCTCGGAATACACCTCGCTTTTTGCTTCACCTTTCACCGCAACGCGGCTTTTGATTATTCCTCGAGCGTTCTCGCCGCGCAGATCGCATTTTTCCCTTATTTTTATCAGGTCTTTCCCGTATCCATAGGCTTTTGCGACCATCTCAACAATAGTATTTTTCCCAGCGTTAACTTCATAATCGATATCAAGCCGGCCCACCCTTCCTTTTATAAGCTGGAAGTTCGTTTCCAGCCTTGCTCCTTCTTCAAGCAGTATCTTTGCTTTCGGGACCACCTCGATGCCGCCTTCTTCGCCGTGGAAGTGGACCTCATTATAGGAATAAGAAGCGTTCTTTCTCACGGTGATCTTTGCCTGCATCAGGTGTTTTACTTTCACTGCGTTCGGGAAGATACAGTGGGCCAAGAGCGATATTTGGCTTCCCTCACCGATCTCGGCATCGATATTAATGATCTGTATGCCTTCTTTCGGAAGGACCCCAAAGCAAAGATGCACGGGAAATTCGATCTTATTGTTCGGCGCAACACGGATCTTAAGGTCGACCCCTTCCTTTGTTTCTTGCGGCACCACCACAAGGCCTTCCACCAAATGCTTCCCGATGACCTGGTTCTTGTGAACAAGTAAATGCGCTATCTTTGCGTCCTTGAATATCGCGGGATTCCCTTCCGCCTTTTCGTAAGCATCCAGCATCATCTGATAATCTTTTGTGTAATCCATGTTACTTCCCGTCCCCCGGCCCGGGGTAATGTTTTGTGGGGCATGGTTTGCAGTGTTCCTTGTAATATTCGATTATTTCGGCAGGTTCCCCCACCTTAAAAGTGAGGCCGCTGCACATAAGCGCAGAACGGTCCGCGATCTTCACCACTTCTTCATCGTGTGTGATGAGGATGACCGAACCGCCGTAACCTTTTATTTCCTTCATCATGTTCATGACCGCGTCCTGGGATAGCATATCGATCCCGGAATCGGGCTCGTCAAATATGGCGAGCTTGGGCCTCATGGCCAGTATTCCCGCAAGCTCCACCTTCTTCCTTTCTCCCCCGCTCAGGGTCTTATCCACTTGCCTTGACCGGTATTCGGAAGGTGTCAGCCTCATCTGCTCTATGTATTTTTCCGCGATGGTATGCCCTTTTTTCTCGCTCCCCAGAAGAACATAGTCGAGGACAGAAAGACCTTCAAATCTGGCGGGTTCCTGCCATGCGAGCGTTATGCCCAGCCGAGCCCTTTCATCTATGTGCATGTTCGTGATATCTGTCCCGTTGAAGATTATTTTGCCGCTGTCAGGCCTGTAATCGGAGCTGCCGATCAGGGCGAACGCGAGAGAGCTCTTCCCAGCGCCGTTGGTGCCTAGTATCCCGAATATTTCGCTGTCTGCGACCTCAAAGCTCACATCGCTTATTATTTTTTTATCGCCGCGCGTCAGGTTGAGGTTCTCGATCTTGATCATATTATTTTATATACCGTGAATTGCATGGACACGGTTGAATATTATACACTAAATCTTTTGAAATAGTGAAGAAAAAGGATTAAAATCATCATTGAAAGGAGGCAACATGAAATCACTTGTTGTGTATTATTCAAGGACAGGGACAACAAAAAGGGCGGCGACAGCGATATCCAGGGTCCTGGGCTCGGACATTGAGGAGATCATCGACACTACGGACAGAAGAGGGATAGCGGGCTGGTTATGTGCAGGGCGTGACGCCTGGCTTAAAGTACCGGCTGTCATCAAGAGGCCCAAAATGAACCCCTCCAAATACAGGATCGTCATTATAGGGACGCCAGTGTGGTCTTTTACCGTGACGCCGGCTGTAAGGACATACATTGCAAAGAACTTCAAACGTTTCAAAAGAGTGGCTTTCTTCTCCACAAAGGACGGACGTATGAGCAAAGGGGAGCTGAAGGCAATGCAGGAGTTATGCGGGAAAAAACCTGTCGCCAAACTTGAGCTGACCAGAAAGGAAATGATGAGCGGCAAATATTATGAAATGATTAAAAGGTTCGCGAAAAAGATAAAAAACCTTCTTAAGTGAAAAGATATTTTACAACAGGCTTAATATTCATTTTATTAATAATAGTTTCTCATGCGCAGGATGCCCCCGACTTAGCATCAGATGAGGCCGTAACGTCCGGCGATATCAAAGTGGTCATAACGGGGCTCCGAAATGATAAGGGGAGAGCGCAGATCGCATTGTTTGCTTCCGAAAAAGGATTTCCCTTCGATGCAAGTAACGCGTATATGACCAGAACAGCAGATGTCAATAAAGGCAGGGCCGTCACAATATTTAGCGATGTTTCGACCGGAGAGTATGCAATCTCTGTAATTCATGACGAAGATATGGACGGGGATTTTGACAGGAACTGGCTCTTTCTTCCGGGTGAAGGATGGGGGACATCCAATGATGTGGGAGGATTCTTTGGGCCAGGAGGCTATAAGGATTCAAGGTTCATACTCGATTCAAGATCGGCCAGTATAAACATCATAGTCCATTATTAAAAAGGAGGATAATGTATGACAGAAAAAAAGGTATTTACAGCTGAACAGGCCAGGCAGGTAGGGGAGAAGATCGGCATAAAATGGGACAAATGGGACGTGGAGCAGTTCAGGATGGGAATGGACGTGGAGCTGGAACACGGCAAAAGGGATCTGCGCACGAACGTAACGAATGACGATCCCATCATTACCGGCAAGATAGCCCTGGCTCACCTGAACGAATTCCCGGATTACTACACCCGGCTTGAGGAAATGGAAGAGAAAGCGGATAAGTACTGGGAAGGCAAGAAGAAGTAACCTTGGGAATAACAGAATTCCTTTCGCAATACATAACTCGCTTCATGGAAAGCACAGGCTACATCACCGTGTTCATTGCCATGACAATGGAAAGCATGGTGTTCCCCGTACCAAGCGAAGCGGTAATGCCTTTTGCCGGATTTTTGATCGCGGAAGGGAAATTCACCTTCTTCTGGGTGGTACTTGTAAGCACGCTTGCCAGCCTTGTCGGGTCGGCAATATCCTATGCTATAGGATATTTCTGTGAAGAAGCTACAATACACCGTTACGGCCGGTTACTGCTGCTTGACCGGGAAGAACTGGATGCCACGCACAGGTTCTTCAACAGATACGGGGAGATCACGATATTTATAAGCAGGTTCATACCTGTTATACGCCACCTCATATCGATCCCGGCGGGATTTGCGAGGATGAACTTTTTAAGGTTCTACCTTTTCACCGCCCTTGGGGCAGGGCTTTGGAACTCTTTCCTGGCGTATACGGGATTCTACCTCAAGAGCAACTGGGAAATTGTAATGAGATACAGCAAAATAGTCGATGTTGTGGTAATTATTATACTGGCGGGATTATTTGCTTACTTCATTTACAGGCATGTAAAAAAGCACGCAAGGCTTAATTGACTACTATATATGTATAGCTTAAAATGACCAATATGAAACATAAGATCACGATCGTAGGACTAGGCTTAATAGGCGGTTCCATTGGTATGGCGCTCAAGAGAAAAAAGCTTGCCAGAGTTATAGGCCTGACAAGCGACAAATCAAAGGCAGCTCTTGCGGTCAACATGAAAGCCGTGGATTATGCATCAACCAACATAAAGGGGCTCATCCAGGATGCGGACATAATATTTGTCTGCTATCCCATCCACCTGATAATTCCCGAGATACAAAAGATAATACAGTTCGTCAAGAGCGGGACGATAATCACCGATGTGGGCAGTACGAAAGAATTGATAGTGAAAGAGGCGGAAAAATTGATGCCAAGAGGAGTTTTCTTTGTTGGTGGGCATCCGATGGCTGGCAAGGAAATGATCGGCCTCGAGCATGCAGAAAAAGACCTTCTCGAAGGAAGAAACTACATCTTGACCAGGACAAAAAAGACGGATCCCAGAGCTTTAGGGACGCTCAAGGACCTGTTATCGGGGATCGGGGCAAAAGTTAATATTATTTCCCCCGAGCTGCACGATCGTGTTGTCGCCGAAATAAGCCATATGCCAGTAGCGGTAGCCGCATCGCTCATTGATCCGGTAATGAACTCCGGCAAATTAAGGTCAAAAATGGTGGCGCTGGCGGCTTCCGGATTCAGGGATTCAACAAGGATAGCTTCCGGCGATCCGTCCCTTGGCACCGACATGTTCATAACCAATAAAACAGCGGTGTTATCAGCGATAGCGGCGTTCAAGAAATCACTTTCAAAACTGGAAGCCTTGATAAAAAAAGGTAATTATCAAAAGATCATGGACCAATTATCACGGATCAAGGCTTTTAGAGACTCAATATATAAATGAAAAAGTTCACCGTAACTCCAGCCAAGCAGTTGAGCGGGGAGGTGAGGGTCCCCGGCGACAAATCAATATCCCACAGGGCCATAATGATCGGCTCAATAGCCAAGGGCGACACGATAATTGAGAACTTCCTGCGGGCCGAGGACTGCATGAGGACTGTGGAATGTTTCAGGAAAATGGGCATCGAGATAGACTTTGAGAACGGCAATGTGGTCGTTAAAGGCAGGGGATTGCACGGACTGCATGAGCCGCTCGATGTGTTTGACGTCGGGAATTCGGGCACAACAATAAGGCTTCTTTTGGGGATCCTTGCAGGACAGAAGTTCCATTCCACACTTACGGGGGACGAGACCATAAGGCGAAGGCCGATGGGGAGGGTGATCGAACCCCTCAAGAAGATGGGCGCCGTCATACACGGCCGCCAGAAAGACACCCTGGCTCCCCTTACGGTAATCGGCAGGGAACTGAAGGGCATAACGTACGAAATGCTGATAGCAAGCGCGCAGGTAAAATCCGCGATGCTGCTTGCCGGACTTTATGCGGAAGGCAATACGATAATCAAGGAGAAGGAACAGACGCGGGACCACACGGAAAGGATGCTGGAGCATTTCGGGGCAAGGATAAAGACCGAAGGAATGAAGATCTCGATAGAGGGCGGGAACGAATTGAACGGACAAAATCTTTTCATACCGGGGGATATCTCAAGCGCAGCGTTCCTTATGGTTGGGGCGCTTATTGTTCCCGGCTCCCATATTACCATAAGGGATGTTGGCGCGAATCCGGGCCGCACCGGCATACTTGAGGTGCTTCACAGGATGGGCGCGGACGTGGAGGTTGTGAACGAAAGGATCATTTCAAATGAACCTGTCGCGGATATAACCGTAAGGTCATCCGAGCTTAACGCGATCGAGCTCTCCGGCAGCTTGATACCCAGGGTGATAGACGAGATCCCGATAATCGCTGTTGCAGCCACGCAGGCAAAAGGGAAGACCGTGATAAAAGGCGCAGAGGAGCTGCGCTACAAGGAAAGCGACAGGATAAAAACAACGGTCCATGAGCTGAAACGGCTTGGCGCCAACATCGAGGAGGCGCGCGACGGCATAGTTGTATATGGGCCCACAAGGCTCAAGAACGGGATCTGTCAGAGCTACAATGATCACAGGATCGCGATGATATCTGCCATTGCCGGCCTGATCGCAACCGGCAGGACGATAGTGGAGAAAATAGAGTGCGTTGAAACCTCCTTCCCGTCATTTACCTCCATAGTGAACAGCATGTCAGGCAGCCCTCTTATAACCGAATCATGAGCAATATAATAGTCCTTGATGACGGCCTTGTCTCAAAGATCGCCGCGGGAGAAGTGGTGGAGCGGCCCGCCTCCGTAGTGAAGGAGCTTGTGGAGAACGCGATAGACGCGGGCGCAAAAAGGATATCGGTCGATATAAAGGACGGCGGCAAGAAGCTGATCAAGGTCACGGACGACGGCTATGGCATGAGCCCGGAGGACGCCAGACTTTCAATCGAGCGTCATTCCACAAGTAAGATCAGGAGCATCGACGACCTTTTCAATATCAGAACACTTGGCTTCCGCGGAGAAGCGCTTCCGAGTATCGCAAGCATATCAAGATTCGAGCTTGTCACTTGTGACGGCAACGGGACCGGCACAAAGCTGGTCATGGAAGGCGCAAAGTTGAAGGATCAGACAAAGACAGGATGCCCCAAAGGCACAACGGTGACGGTTGAAGACCTGTTCTTCAATACCCCCGCGAGGCTCAAGTTCCAGAAGAGCAGGGCCACTGAACTCTCGAATGTCGTTGATATTACTTCCAAATTCATGCTTTCAAATCCACAGATTGCCTTAAAGTTGAAAAGCGACGGAGAGGAGATACTCTCATCGCTGGGCACCGGTGAACTTCTGGATTCGATCGCTTCCGTGTATGGAGTGGATATGGCGAAAATTATGCTGGAAGTGAAGGGAGATAAGGTGCGCGGCTATGCAAGCCAACCGGTGGTCACGAAATCAGACAGGTATGGCGAATCATTTTTTGTGAACGGAAGGTTCGTGAGAAACGCTTTGCTGTCAAGAGCTCTGGAGGAAGCATACAGGAGTCTGATCCCCAGCGGCAAATATCCGATATCCGTGCTGTTTATAAGTGCCGATCCGGCTGATGTTGACGTGAACGTCCATCCCACGAAAAGGGAGGTTAAGTTCTCAAGGCCGGATGTGGTGATGAAAGCGATCACTGCTGCTGTATCCAAAGCTCTTGGGGAAATTGGGGTTGAAGCAGAAGCTGGATCGTATTCCGGAAGCTGGAAGGTTGCGCAGGATAGCTGGAAACCGGAGATGATACGCATCTTCGATGAAAATCCTAATGACAAATATCAAATGACAAATGAATCTCCAATGACAAATGACAAAATTGGGACCCTATTCCAATTCAACCTTACATATATAGTAACTGCTGACGGTGAAGACCTGATCATAATAGACCAACATGCGGCGCATGAGCGGATCATGTATGAGAAGATCAAGAATAAGGTCATATCGGGCATACAGACATTGCTTGTTCCAGAGTCAATTGAGATCGAGCCCTCTCAGTTCGCGTTGATATCGGACAACCTTGGCGAGATCAAGGAACTTGGGTTTGATATCGAAATATTCGGTAAGAATACAGTAATGGTCAGAGGGATCCCCGCAGCGTTGAAGATCCGGAATATCGACACGGCTTTATCTGAGATCATTTCTGAGCTGAGCTCATCGTTCAAGATAAAGAGCGTTGAGGAACGAAGGGAAGCGATCTGGAAGATGATGGCATGCAAGGCAGCGGTCAAGGCTGGCGATAAATTATCGTATGTTGAAATGGCAAGCCTGATCAGGGAACTTTATTCCACAAGCAATCCGACAACATGCCCCCACGGCCGCCCAACAATGGCAAAAATATCCAGGTCTGAAATGGAGAAGATGTTTGGAAGATAATCTCTATTTGACATATTCAATGGTCTTCTGCTACACTCGTTCAAGTTTTTTTATTTCTGGAGGTCGTTAATTGGCAAAGAATCTTGTCATAGTTGAATCGCCCGCGAAGGCTAAAACTCTTGAAAAATACCTGGGAAGCGATTACACCGTGACCGCGTCAGGCGGCCACGTCCGCGACTTGCCCGCAAAGTCCATCGGCATAAACATCGATAAGGACTTTCAGCCAAAATATCAGGTCATCAAAGGAAAAGAAAAGATCGTAAAATCGCTTACTTCCGCAGCAAAGAAAGCCAAAATGATCTATCTGGCTCCCGACCCGGACAGGGAAGGGGAAGCGATCGCATGGCATCTGGCCGCCCTGCTCGGCGGCGACGGGAAGATCAAGAGAGTGGAGTTCAACGAAATAACGAAAAGTGCGGTACTGGAGGCAATGAAGCATCCCAGGGACATCGATATGAAGCGGGTAGATGCCCAGCAAGCGCGCAGGATACTTGACAGGATAGTCGGCTATAAGCTTTCTCCTTTGCTATGGAAAAAGATAAGAAAGGGACTTTCTGCTGGAAGGGTCCAGTCGGTCGCCGTCCGGCTCATATGCGAACGAGAAGATTTGATAAAAAAGTTCGTTACGCAGGAATATTGGTCATTGATCGCAAACCTCACTGCCCAGGACCAGGAAAAGTCATTTGCTGCGAAGTTGATCTCAAAGAACGACGAAAAGATCAGCATACCAAATAAAGAAGCTTCGGATGAAATATTAAAGCAGCTCAGCGGCAAGGATTTTACGATAACAAAGGTCACGAAGAAAGAACAGAGGAGGCATCCTTCCCCGCCGTTCATCACATCCACACTCCAGCAGGAGGCTTACAGGAAGCTTGGATTTTCCACAAAAAAGACCATGGTGCTGGCCCAGCAGCTTTATGAAGGTATCGATCTTAAAGAAGAAGGAACAACGGCGGGGCTTATCACGTATATGAGAACGGATTCAACCAGGATAGCAAATGAAGCTTTGACCGAGGTTAGAGAGGTCATATCAAAAGAATACGGCCAAAAATATATGCCTGAGCAGCCGAAGGTCTATAAGGCGAGAAAGGAAGCACAGGATGCCCACGAAGCGATCCGTCCCACGTCGACAGCCAGAAAACCGTCGATCATCAACGATAGCCTGACCGCTGACCAACAAAAGCTTTACTCGTTGATCTGGAACAGGTTCATTTCCTCTCAGATGGAATCGGCAGTGTTGGACCAGACCGCCGTTGATATCAAAGCGGGTGATTACCTTTTCAGGGCTAACGGTTCGGTCATTAAGTTTGACGGGTTCATGAGAGTGTATATGGAAGGGCGCGATGAGGAGGAGGAAGAAGAAAAAGAAGGACTGCTTCCGGAACTTTCCGAAGGGCAGACCTTGAACCTGCTTGGACTTTTACCGGAGCAGCACTTTACACAGCCACCGCCCAGGTATACGGAAGCATCGCTTGTGAAAGAGCTTGAACAAAAAGGGATTGGCAGGCCGTCCACCTATTCCCCGATAATCGGCACGGTCCAGGACAGGGGTTATGTGGAAAAAGAGGGAAAGGCCTTAAAACCGACAGAACTTGGAATTACGGTGAATGAACAACTCGTTAAGCATTTCCCCGTGATCATGGATATCGAGTTCACCGCTCATATGGAAGATGACCTGGACAAGATACTTGAAGGTTCGATCGACATGCTTTCCGTGCTGAACGAGTTCTATAAGCCTTTTAAGGAAACATTGAAAAAAGCTGATACCGAGATGGAAAAGATAAAAAAGGAGATAATGACGGAGGAAAAATGCCCCAAGTGCGGAAAACCAATGATGATAAGGTCCGGACGATTCGGCGACTTCATGGCATGTTCGGGATATCCCGAGTGCAAGACAACAAGGCCCCTTCCCGGGAGCAAGGAAGCGGAGGAAGTAAAAGAAGTGTGCGAAAAATGCGGCAAACCCATGGTGATGAAGCGAAGCCGATTCGGATTTTTCCTTGCGTGTTCCGGCTATCCCAAGTGCAAGAACATAAAACCCGTGCTCAAGCCCACCGGAATCAAGTGCCCGCAGGACGGCGGGGACATTGTGGAAAGAAAGTCAAAGAGAGGCAAGGTCTTTTACAGCTGCGCCAATTACCCCAAATGCAAGTTCGCATTATGGAACAAACCTTTAGCCGAGAAATGTCCCAAGTGCGGCGGCATACTTGTTGAAAAGCGTACCAAAAAAGAAGCAAAGAAAGTATGTGTCAATGAGTCATGCGGATTTTCCGAGAATATCGACTGATTGAAGTGAGCCGCTTTTAGGTATAAAATTGAGCGCATGAAAGGCTATTTCAAGTCGCTTATATTCAACAACCTCCCCCTTAAACTGCTGTCCATTACCCTGGCGATAGTCTTCTGGCTCATGGCAAAGGGATTCTTTGGCAAGTAGAGTATATATGATCAAGGTCATCAGGCGAATCAGGGAAATGAAGAAGCTTTCCGATCGCGTCAGAAAAAGAGGGCTTACGGTCGGATTTGTCCCGACAATGGGCTACCTTCATGAAGGCCACCTCTCTCTGGTGAGAAGGGCAAGAAAAGATTGCGATTTTGTAGTCGTGAGCATATTTGTTAACCCAATCCAGTTTGGCCCTGGCGAAGACCTTAAAAGATATCCAAGGGACTTTTCAAGGGACAAGAGGCTGTTGTCGGGGGCCGGTGTTGATGCGATCTATTATCCAAACAATGAAGAGATGTATCCCGATGGATACAGGACATATATATATGTAAGCGGCCTATCTGATGTCCTGTGCGGGGCTGCTAGATGTGGGCACTTCCGCGGGGTTGCCACAGTGGTGGCAAAGCTCTTCAATGTAGTGAAGCCGGATATCACTTATTTTGGCCAGAAGGATTTCCAGCAGCAGGTAATCGTGAAGAGAATGGCAGGCGACCTGGACATGGACGTGAAGGTGGTTTCAATGCCCACAGTAAGGGAAGCGGACGGCCTAGCGATGAGCTCAAGGAACACATACCTTAAAAAAAGTGATAGAGCCAAGGCTGCCGCCATATATGGGGCGCTTAAGCTGGCAAAAGACCTTGTTAAGACAGGGATGAGGAGCTCAAGCAAGGTCAAAGCGGCAATGTTAAAGCATATGAGCAGGTCCGGGATTAAAAAGGTTGATTATATAGCGGTATGCGATACGGCGACGCTCGAAGAAAAGAAGGCTATCAAGGGAAAGACCTTGATCGCGACGGCGGCGTATGTCGGCGGAACAAGGCTTATAGACAATATAGTCATAAATTAAGGAGGCAAAATGAAAAAAGCGAAGGGATTCACCCTGGTTGAGATGGTCATTGTGATTGTCATTGTGAGCGCGGTCATCATCATTTCCCTGGCGGGAGCCGTAAGGCTTAAGATGTCCCTTGAATATAGCTGTTCCGTCAAACAGGTGGTGGCGGATATCAAGCTGACGCAGCAGCTTGCGGACACGTCGCTTCAGCTTTGCAGGATCGATTTCAGGCCCGGGAAGAACGCCTATACGATCACGAAGGGCGGGAACATGTTCAAATCCGCGTCTGCGGGCAAGAACATACAGTTTTACGGCAAGAGCTACTTCAGTTTCGTTCAAAGCGGATATACGGACCTGGGGGGCAGCGGGACGCTTTTCCTGGGAGGCAGCCCCAAGGTCAAGAAGATAATAGTTTCGTCGCGAGGTCGCATAAGAGTTGAATAAGGGTTTGTCACAAGCGAAGTCGAATGGTTTTACTCTAGTAGAGGTTCTTGTAGCCTCTTTTTTGATTTGCGCCTTTGCGGCTTCCTTCGCTTTTCTGGTGAATATTGGGATCAGGCAGGTAAGTGAGGGGAGGCGGCTTACAAGATCGATCCTACTTTCCAAAAGCATCATGGAGGAACTCCAAAGCTCGCCTTTTGGCGCCCTCTTCTCCTATAATAACACAAGGTTTGATGATGGCGCGGGTTTGATCATTGTCGCGCCTGCCGGCAACGATCTGGTGTCCATCACAGTCAGGGATAAGATAGAGCTGAATACTTTAAGGTCGAGGTATCAGCCGTGAAAAGATCAAAAGGATTCACCCTGAAGCGAAGCAAGCATGCTTCAGGGTTCACATTAATCGAGCTTTTAACGGCGATTTCACTTTTTTCCATCTTATGCGTTGCCATATTTTTCTTTGCGCTATCCTCGCTTAAGGTTATGACGCGGGCAGCTGATAATGCCGGTTCAATGCAGGTTGTCAGGTTTGTTGCAGGCAGGATGGCGGCGGATATAATGCAAAGCTCAGGAGCAGGCAATGGTTCCGGCCCCGCGTGTTTGATACTTGGAAGCGTATCTTATGAGTTCAGGGACGGCAAGTTGAGGAGGCAGGAAGGTAATGATATTTATTATTTGACCACTGAGGGAGAGATAGTCGGATTTAAATTGTCCTATACGTCAACGAGGCTTATCAGGATAGACACTATGCCGAAGGTGGGAGGGACATACAGTGTCAGCGTTTATGCGAGGAACTAGTAAAGGTCAGGCATTGTTGATAACTATGCTTCTGATATCCGCGCTTCTTGTGGCGGGCATGATATTCATGAGGATCGTCATCTCTGAAAGGAGCATGACGGGACTATTTATACAGAAGGAAAAAGCGTTTTACCTGGCAGAGGCAGGACTTGAGGAGGGGAAATCGATAATCGCGTCCAATCCAAACTGGTTCACCGATAATCCCCACTCACCAAATGATGACGCCAGCTGGTTGATGGATGTATCAAAGGGATCCATAAAACAATTCGGCGGCGGCAGTTACAAGATGGTCCGCGAAAGCGGCAAGAACATCATTTACTCGGTCGGGCAATTTAAAGGTGCAAGGTCAGTCGTAAGGACCAAATTTAATACAAATCCCTTCACTGTTCATGAATTCAAGATAATATGATGTTATAATATTTTCAAGGAAGAGAGCGCAACAATATGATATTAAGAACATTAATATTGATTATATTGATATCCATGCCGGGCTTTGCTGCTGTCAATCCCGTATCTCTTCAGGCGATAATGCAGGAAAAATTCAACGGCAGGGACCTTAAGCTGGTCAAAACACTTGCTGAAAATGAAACCTATACTCGCTATTACATCACTTACATGAGCGGCAGCCTCAAAATATCAGGAATAATGAACGTGCCAAAAGGGAAGGGGCCATTTCCGGTCGTGATAACTGCTCATGGATTTGTTCAACCGAGCTATTACACAACTGGTAGGGGGCTTAAAAGAGAACAGGATTACCTGGCTAGAAGGGGATATGTTGTGATCCATCCTGACTACAGGAACCATAACGGATCGGACAAGGACCCGGACAATAATCTGAGCCTTAATCTTGGGTATACCGAAGATGTCATAAATGCGGTTTACGCGGCAAGGAATTCAAGCTTTAAGTTCATCGATAAGGAACATATCGGCCTCCTTGGTCATTCATTGGGGGGTGGCGTTGCCCTGAACATGATGGTGGCAAAGCCCGGACTTGTAAAAGCTTATGTCCTTTTTGCGCCGATCAGCATTGACTACCGCGACAACTTTGAAAGGTGGATAGGCAATCGCGGACATTTGACCCTTGAAAAGTACGGTCCGCTCAGTATGAGGGAAAAGATAATCGCAACTTACGGATCGCCAGCGTCAAATCCAAAATTCTGGGACAATATATCGCCACAAACCTTCATTTATAATATAAAAGATCCGGTAATGGTCCACCAGGGAACGGCTGACCAGGACCTGCCGTATGAATGGATTTATAAACTTCGGGATGCTTTCAAGAAGAACAAAAAAGAATTGACACTTTACCTGTACGAAGGCGAACACCACGAATTTTCGTCCTCCTGGCCGCTAGTAATGCAGCGAAGCATAAAGTTTTTTGATTCATATCTTAAGTCCTCTGGTCGTTGATTCAAAAGCATTAATAATGTAGAATTATCAATTCGCCTGCCTGCCCTCCAGAGGCGGGCAAGCCGGCAGGCAGGAGGTATTTATGTTATCAATCATAGTCCCAACTTATAACGAGAGCAAGAATATTGATGAGCTTTTAACACGGCTTTTTACTGCTTTAAAGCCAAATTACACACAGTACGAGGTCATTGTTGTGGACGACAACTCTCCTGACGGTACGGCTGAGATCGCAGAAGCATTGAAGTCGAAGTTCGATCTGAAAGTGGTCAAGCGCCCGAAAAAGATAGGACTTGCCTCGGCGGTGCTTAACGGGTTCAAGGTCTCGGCCGGCGACATCCTGTGCGTGATGGACGCGGACCTGAGCCATCCGCCGGAAGCCATACCGGACATGTACAGGGCGATCTCAGGTGGTGATGTTGATATTGTAGTGGGCAGCAGGGTGGTGGAGGGCGGGGGCGCAACGAACTGGCCCTGGTTCAGGAGGTTCGGTTCTGCTTTTGCTCAGACACTTGCCAGGCCCATCACGAGCGTCAAGGACAGCACATCCGGCTTCTTCATGCTTAAGAAGAGCGTGCTGGAAGGAGCCGATATAAATCCCATAGGCTTCAAGATATTGCTTGAGATACTCGTGAAATGCGATTATTCCAGGGTCAAGGAGATACCGATAGTGTTCAATGACAGGGGAGGGGGCAAGAGCAAGCTCGGATTGAAGCAGACACTTGAGTACCTGAAGCAGATTGGGTTCATATATTACGGTATGCTGACAGGAAAGATAAAAAGGAGGACATAGAATGACAAATTATTTATTATTGGTGGTATCAATATCCCTTGCGATAGCGGGACAGCTCTTCATGAAGCAGGGGATGATGATGTTCGGAAAATTCCCGGTAAAGGAATTGATCATTAAGATGGTGCCGATGCTGCTTCAGCCTTACGTTTTTACCGGCATATTGTGCTTCGCGATAAGCTCCGTCTTCTGGCTTGTGGTGCTTTCAAGGATAGACCTGAGCCTGGCATATCCATTGGTGAGCGTTGCGTATGTGGTGACGGCGCTGTTCTCGTATTATTTCTTCGGGGAGAACGTCTCGTTCATCAGGTGGCTTGGGATACTTACGATCTGTCTGGGTGTATTTCTGGTGTCCAGGAGCTAGCTGTCAGTCCTTCTTGTAGTACTTGGTGAAGTCTTCCGGTTTGAGGTTCGTGAGGAACTCCTTGAATTTCTTCGTTTCCTCGGCGTCCTTTTCCGCATTGACGAGTTTAGCCTGCATCATGACCACTTCGGAGACGAATATGGGGGCGGAGGACCTTATCGCCAGCGCGATGGCATCCGACGGCCTGGAATCGATGTTCACTTTTTGACCGTTCTCCTTTTCAACCTCTATCATTGCATAGAAGGTGCCTTCCTTAATGTCATTTATCACGATTTTTAGTATCTTTGCATTGAGTTTTTCAAGGAAGGATATTATCAGGTCATGTGTCATGGGGCGGGGAGGGTGGAGCCCCTGCATCTCCATCGCGATGGATGCCGCCTCAAAGATGCCGATCCATATCGGAAGGAAGTTCATGTCATCCTGGTCCCGCAGAAGCACAAGTGGGGAGAGGTTCCTTGGGTCAAAGCCAAGGCCGCCGACCTCCATCTGTATCATTTCTTGGCGGCCCTTGCCGATGCTTGCTTGCTTATGGGCATGGGCTGGCTTGCCTCTATGCTTTCCATCAGTTTCCTGAACGCGTCGGGGTCCTTCACGGCAAGGTCAGCAAGTATCTTCCTGTTGATCTGGACCTTTGCCTTCCTTAATTTATTCATGAGACTGCCGTATGTCGTCCCGAATTGGCGCGCGGCCGCGTTTATCCTTGATATCCACAATGCCCGCATGTCCCCTTTACGCTTCCTTCTCTGGGCAGTGGCATAGGACATCGCCCTGATCACCGCCTGGTGGGCTGGCCTGAAAAGCTTGGAGAGCGAGCCGCGGAAGCCCTTGGCGCGCTTTAATACCTTTTTTCTCTTATGTCTTGCAACGAACCCGCGCTTGACCCTGACCATTTATATTCCTCCTATCATGAGGCGTATCCTGTTCCTGTCCGAGGGAGATACCTCGATCCTTTTTCCCAGCTTATTCTTGGTTGTCTTGGCTTTATGCTCAAGCAGGTGCTTCTTCCTTGCCCTGTACCGCATTATTTTGCCCGATCCGGTCACCTTGAACCTTTTTGCAGCCGCTTTTCTTGTTTTTATTTTAGGCATTTATCCAACCTCTTTCAATTATTTGGGTGAAAGTGTCATGAAATACGTCTTGCCTTCCAGTTTTGGCGGGGTTTCCACCACTCCCGCCGCGGAAACGTCATTTACGAGTCGCATGATGACGTTCAGCCCGAGCTGGGAATGCGTTACCTCCCTGCCCTTAAAGCGCAACGAGATCTTCACCTTATGACCTTTTCCAAGGAATTCAAGCGATTTATTCAAGACTACCCGGTAATCATGCTCGCCGATCTTTGTGGAGAGCTTCAGTTCCTTGAGGGTCCCTGACTTCTGCTTCTTCCGCGCTTCCTTTTCCGATTTGAGCATCTCGTATCTCATTTTGCCATAATCAGCGATCTTGCAGACCGGCGGAGTCACATCGGTGGATACAAGGACAAGGTCATATCCAGATTCCCTCGCGATGCCAAGAGCCTGGTCCTTCGGCATCACTCCAAGCTGCTTGCCATCCGCATCGATCACTCTTAGCTCGGCCGCATGTATCCTCTCGTTAATGAGATAATTCTTTATCCTTTTCCAACCCCTTTCGGTGAATGTAAATTATATATACTTTTACAGCTTTTTGCCAGCTATTTCTTCTTTCAATAAGGCGATCAACTGGTCCGGCTTCATGGAGCCGATGTCGCCCTTTCCCCTAACGCGTACGGACAGTGCTTTTGCCTCTATGTCCTTGTCGCCCGCTATGATCATGTAAGGCGTTTTTTGCATTTCGGCATCCCTTATTTTCAATCCGATCTTTTCCCTTCTGTCGTCTATTTCCGTTCTAATGCCTTCTTTTAGGAGGCTTTCCTTTATCGATTTCGCGTAATCAAGGTGCCTGTCGGCTATGGGCAGTATCACCACCTGGACAGGAGATAGCCACAACGGGAACGCGCCCGCATAGTGTTCTATGAGCGCGCCTATGAAGCGCTCGATCGATCCGAGCACTACCCTGTGGATCATGGCGGGCCTGTGCTCTTTGCCATCCTCTCCTGTATAGGCAAGGTCGAATCTCTCCGGCAGCTGGAAATCCACCTGGATAGTGGGCCCCTGCCAGAGGCGCCCTATAGCGTCCTTCAGTTTAATGTCGATCTTGGGTCCGTAGAATACGCCGGCCCCTTCATCAACTACGTACTTTTCGCCTTTGGCTTTGAGGGCGCTCATGAGTGCATCGGTAGCGTACTCCCAATTCTCCTTAGTGCCCACGAATTTTTCCGGCCTTGTAGAGAGGTTGATCTCATACTCAAATCCGAAAACCTTCATCATGTCGAACGCGAAATCGATAACTTTGATTATCTCGTCTTTGAGCTGCTCGTGGGTGCAGAATATGTGCGCGTCATCCTGTGTGAACCCGCGAACCCTCAGAAGTCCGTGAAGGACGCCGGATTTCTCATGCCTGTAGACCGTGCCCAGCTCAAAGTACCTGATGGGAAGGTCCCGGTAGCTCCTTAATTTTCTTTTGAATATCAGTATGTGACCGGGGCAGTTCATTGGCTTTAGAACGTATTCCTGCTCCTCGATCTTCATAAAATACATATTCTCCCTGTAATATTCGGAATGCCCCGAAGTATGCCACAGGTTAGCTTTTGCGATATGAGGGATGATAACCATCTCGTAATCCCTCTTACGGTGCTCTTCCTTGAGAAAGTCCTCTATGACACCCCTCAGGACTGCGCCTTTGGGGTAGTAATACACAAGGCCGGCTCCAGCTTCCTCCTGGAATATGTTGAACAGGTCAAGCTGCTTGCCGAGTTTCCTGTGGTCGCGGCGCTCCGCCTCTTCAAGGAACTTCATGTGATCATCAAGCTCTTTTTGCGTTTCGAACGCCGTCCCGTATATCCTCTGAAGCATCTTGTTCTTTTCCGACCCCCTCCAGTATGCGCCGGCGATCGATAGAAGCTTGAATGCTTTTATTTCCTTTGTTGATTTTATATGCGGTCCGCGGCAGAGATCGATGAAATTGCCGTTCTTATAGAAAGTGACCTTGTCGTCCTTTATCTCCTGAAGTATCTCAACCTTGTAGATCTCCCCCGCGTCCTTCATTTGTTTTATTGCCTTTTCCTTCGATATTTCCTGCCTTTCGAACTTCTCGTCCTTCTTTATTATTTCCTTCATCTTTGCCTCTATCTTCGGCAGGTCCTCTTCTGTGAGGGTATGTGGCATGTCAAAATCGTAATAAAATCCGGTTTCTATGGAAGGCCCTATCGCGAGCTTGACGCTGGGGTAAAGCTCCCTCACTGCTTGTGCCATGACATGTGAGGTTGAATGACGAAGTATTTCCAGCTTTGTTGGTTCTGCCAAATTGTCTCCTAGTTAAGGCTTATCGGTAGAGTTGCCATAAGAACAGGCGCGTTGATGGGGCCGTTAATGGAAGCGTTCTTTGAGAGCTTCCTGAGGGATTCCTTTATGTTCACCCTGATGTTTTCCGCGACCGAGTCCGCGATCTTGTCCGCCATTGCTTCCAGCGCTTCCTCCACCGAAGCTCCTTCGGTATCGCATCCCGGGAAATTGGGGCAGGCCACGCTAACGTGTCCGTCATTTGCCGGCTTAAGAACGATCTCCAGTTTCATAAGTGGATTATAACATCAAAAATCAAGTCAGGCTAGCCCTTAGGTTGACATTCACTTCCGGGCTGGTCAATATCTCTTTCTTTGCCCAGGTGTCCGCGGCAAGTATGTCATCAAGTGTTGACTCCTTCGTATAGAAATGCTTATCAAGCGTGCGCTTTACCATGGAGGCTATGTCCGTGAACTTAATGCGGCCCCCAAGGAAAAGGGAGACAGCTTCGCTGTTCGCCGCGTTCAGCACCGCCGGCATTGTCCCGCCGCGCTTTCCCGCCTGGAAAGCGTATTCAAGGCAGGGGAATTTATCCCTATCCGGCTGATAAAATGAAAGGTTTTCAACGCTGGTCATGTTTATCGTTTCGAACCTGTTCTGGTCCCTTTCCCCGTCAAGGAGAGCGTACTGTATGGGGATCCTCATGTCGGCAGCGGCCATCTGGGCGATGAGGGAGCCGTCGATGAATTCCACCAGCGCGTGCACAACGCTCTGCGGATGTATGACCACCTCTATCTTTGAGTAATCGATCCCGAATAGATGGTGGGCTTCTATGACCTCAAACCCCTTGTTCATCATTGTGGCGGAATCAACCGAGATCTTGCTGCCCATTTTCCACCTGGGATGTTCAAGTGCTTCTTCAACGGTCACCCTGGAGAGCTTTTCCTTCGGCAGGTCCAGGAAAGGCCCCCCGGAAGCGGTAAGTATGATCCTTTTTATCTTTGACGCGTCCTCGCCCTTAAGGCACTGGATGATCCCGGAATGTTCGCTGTCTATGGGCGTCAATCTTATTTTATTCCTTACGGCCTCTCTCATCACTATCTCGCCGGCTGCTACAAGTACTTCCTTGCTTGCCAGCGCTATGTTCTTTTTTAGGGCAATGGCTTCCACCACGGGCACTATCCCTGCGGATCCCGGAATGGCCACCACCACTATGTCCACGTCCTTATGAGTTGCTATCTTCACAAGACCTTCCCTGTCGGAGTAAACCACCGTCTGTGTCTTTCCCAGTTTTTTCTGGAGGACCTCCGCGGATTCTTCGGTGTCCACCGAGACTATTTTTGGCTGGAACCTTTTTATCTGTTCGGTAAGCAGGTTGAGGTTTCCCTTTGCGGATAGTCCGATGACCTTGAATTTATTGGGGAACGCAGATATTACATCAAGCGTCTGGCGGCCGATGGAGCCGGTGGAGCCAAGTATAGAGACGTTCTTTTTCAAGTTACTTTTTCAGCCAGCTCATCATCTTGCGAAGCTCGCCACCCACTTTTTCAATGAGGTGCTCCCTGTCCTTTTTCATCAGCGCGTTGAACACGGGGCGCCCCGCCTGATTCTCCGATATCCACTCCTTCGCGAACGAACCGTTCTGGATGCGGTTAAGCGCGTACTGCATCCTAGCCCTCACGGAATCGTCGATGATATACGGGCCCACTGTTATGTCGCCGTACTTCGCGGTGTTGCTAATCGCGTCCCTCATTCCTGCAATGCCCTTTTCATACATCAGGTCAACTATCAGCTTCAGCTCGTGCATGCATTCAAAATACGCGATCTCCGGCTGGTAGCCCGCGTTCACGAGTATCTCAAACCCTGATTTCACGAGCGAAGTGGTGCCTCCGCAAAGCACGCACTGCTCGCCAAAAAGGTCCGTTTCCGTTTCCTCCTTGAAGGTAGTCTCAAGAACGCCCGCCCTTGTGGCGCCGATTCCTTTTGCATAGGCCAGCGCTACTTCCTTGGCCTTTCCGGACGCGTTCTGTCCAACCGCAAATATTGCAGGGACTCCGCTACCTTCGGTATACAATTTCCTGACAAGAGGCCCGGGACCTTTCGGCGCGACCATTATCACGTCGATATCATTGGACGGAACTATCTGGTTGAAATGGATGTTAAAACCGTGCGAGAACATCAACGTCTTGCCCTTTGTCATGTTTTTTATTACCGATTGCTTGTACACTGCGGCCTGAAGTTCATCCGGTACGAGCATCTGGATGATGTCCGCCTGCTTAGATGCCTCTTCCGCGGATATCGGTTTAAAGCCATCCTTTTTAGCCCTTTCCCAATTGGGACTTCCTTCAACCTCCGCTACTATAACGTTCAATCCGCTGTCCTTTAAATTGGAACCTTGAGCCCCACCCTGACTGCCATACCCGATCATAGCGATCGTTTTTCCCTTCAATAATCCCAGATCCGCGTCCTTATCATAATAAACCTTTGCCATTTTACTTTCCTCCTTCGTTTCACTTTGCCTGCCTGCCGCAGGCAGGGAGGACATGCCTCCATTCCCATCCGAAGTTTTTTACTTTTTATGTTTTTTACACAATGCGCACCATGTATTATTACATATCTTGCATGCCGTAAAGCTATGCGCGTAAGACAAGCTCCAGAACAACGCCACATATATTACCGCAAGCAATATGTCCTGATAGTACAGCAGGAACGGCACCGGGAACAAAGCGATCAAAAGCCACAGGGACGCCGTAACGGAATCGTCCGGATCAAGAGGCCCCTCGCGCCTTCCCTTAAATAAGCGCTTTGCCAAAAGACCGCCAAAAATGTAGCACTCTTTGCCGTAATACACGCATCTGGTGCAGTAAAAGTATGTATGCGCAAAGATAACTCCGGCCGCAAAAATAACATAAATATACGGCAGCAGGTTATTATGCACATACAGGGCAAAATACCCGAACCCGATGCACAAAGCCAGCAGTGTTACATTGAAGTAACGCGCGGTAAGGAGCCTATCCATTAATACCCCGCTGTAACGCGATCTTGCCGGTCCTTACCAGCTCCTTGATGCCGAATTTCTTCAGCAGCTTTTCCATCCCCTCAACCTTGCTTTCCTCGCCCGTCATCTCTATGGTCATCGCGCCTTCGGAAACATCGGCGATCCTTGCCTTGAAGATATCCACTATCTCAACGATCTCTGACCTTGTCTTGTCGTTGCAGGCCACCTTTATAAGGACAAGCTCCCTTTCAACCGCGATATCCTTTGGTATGTCAAAGACCTTGATGACGTCTATCAGCTTGTAAAGCTGCTTGGTTATCTGCTCCAGCACATTGTCATCCCCGGAAGCGACGATCGTCATCCTGGATACTGATGCAACCTCGGTAGTACCGACCGCCAAAGACTCGATGTTAAAACCTCTTCGGGAGAATAGTCCCGCTACCCTGGCAAGCACGCCGGGTTTGTTTTCAACTAAAACGGATATCGTATGTTTCATGTCAGTCCACCAGCATCTCGTTTATCGCCTGTCCCGCGGGAACGAACGGATAAACATTTTCCTCTCTGGCCACCTTGAAATCAATAAGTGTCGGTCTATCCTTTATCGTCAGTGATTCCTCGATCGCCGGCCTTACTTCCTCTATTTTTGTTACCCTGATCCCTTTTGCGCCGTAAGCTTCGGCGACCTTCACAAGGTCAGGGTTTGCCTCAAGGTCAACAGATGAATATCTCTTGCCGTGCAAAAGCTCCTGCCACTGGCGCACCATGCCGAGATATGAATTATCAAGCACCGCTATCTTTATCGGCAGCTTGTTATTTACTGCCGTTGTTAGTTCCTGGATGTTCATCTGTATGCTACCGTCGCCGGCAATGTCAAAAACTATCTTGTCCGGGCATCCCACCTGTGCCCCGATCGCCGCCGGCATCCCGTAGCCCATGGTCCCCAGCCCGCCGGAAGATATCATCGTCCTTGGTTTTGTGAACTTGTAGTATTGCGAAGCCCACATCTGGTTCTGTCCCACCTCTGTAGTGATGATTGCTTCTCCTTTTGTGGCTTCATATATCTGTTCAACAACGTATTCCGGCTTTATCTCATTGGTCTTCTTGTATGAAAGCGGATATTTAGCTTTCCATTCCTCCACCTGGGCAAGCCATTGCGCGTGATCGTCCTTCGCGGACACCTTTTCAATGAGCGCCTTGAGAACATTCTTTACGTCACCCACTATGGGGATATCGATCTTCACGTTCTTTCCTATCTCAGCGGGATCGATATCGATGTGGATATGTTTTGCTTTTGGAGCGAACTTCGCGATATGCCCGGTCACGCGGTCATCGAACCTTGCCCCGATCGCTATCAGGAGGTCGCACTCCTGGATGGAATAATTGGCATAGACAGTGCCGTGCATTCCGGGCATGCCGAGCGAAAGCTTATGGGTTTCCGGAAATCCGCCTTTTCCAAGAAGTGTGGTGCATGTCGGGATATTGCACTTGATCGCGAGCTCGGTCAGTTCTTTTGAAGCGCCGGACAGTATCACCCCGCCGCCGGCATAGATCACCGGCCTTTTTGACGCGGCGATAGCTTTTGCGGCAGCCGCTATCTGTTTCGGGTGCCCTTCGATCTTGGGCTTATAGCTTGGGATATCCACCTTTTCGGGATACTTGAAGTTCAGTTTCTGGAACTGGATATCCTTTGGTATATCGATGAGCACAGGTCCAGGCCTTCCGGTCCTTGCAATGTAGAAAGCCTCCTTGAATACGCGGGGAATATCCTTCACGTCCTTAATAAGGTAGTTGTGCTTGGTTATCGGTATTGTTATTCCGGTGATATCCGCTTCCTGGAAGGAATCCCTGCCCAGAAGGGGCATAGCCACCTGGCCGGTTATTGCCACGATTGGGATCGAGTCCATGTAAGCAGTCGCTATGCCGGTCACAAGGTTGGTCGCGCCGGGGCCTGAAGTCGCCAAACACACGCCAACCTGGCCTGTGGCCCTGGCGAAGCCGTCTGCCGCGTGAGCGGCCCCCTGTTCATGGCGAACAAGGATATGTTTAAGCTCTTTTTCATAGAAAAGGGCGTCATAAAGGGGCAATACCGCGCCGCCGGGGTAGCCAAAAATGGTCTTAACTCCCTCTTTTTTGAGGCATTCAAGTATCGCCTGCGCGCCTGTGAGTTCAGTAGTCATAACAGGGGTAGATTCTACAATTATAAGGGAAAATAGTCAAACGGACTTACTTTAGGACTGCTCCCGTATTCGCAGAAGTAACCATCCTGGCGTATCTTGCCAGCCAGCCGGTCTTGACCTTCGGCTCCGGCGCTTTCCAGGCGGCTCTTCTTCTGGCGAGCTCTTCGTTCGTAAGTTTAACGTTGATAGACCTTGCGGGGATATCGATGTCAATAGTATCCCCATCCTTCAATAGAGCGATCGGACCGCCTTCCATTGCTTCCGGCGAAATGTGGCCGATGCAGGGGCCTTGAGTCCCGCCTGAGAACCTGCCATCAGTGATCAATGCCACGGAATCAGATAACCCCATCCCGGTGATCGCCGAAGTTGGAGACAACATTTCTCTCATTCCCGGCCCGCCCTTCGGCCCTTCATATCGGATAACTACGATATCTTTTGATTTTATCTTCCCGCCCATTATTGCAGACATTGCTGCTTCCTCGGAGTCGAATACCTTGGCGGCGCCGGAAAGTTTGTGCGCTTTTTGTGAAACCGCCGTTTGTTTAACAACGCAGCCATCAGGAGCAATATTGCCCTTCAATACAGCGATGCCGCCTTCCTTATGATATGGATTGTTCAGGCTTCGGATAACATTGTTATCAAAAACAATGCCGTCTTTCGCTATATCCTTTATGTTCTTGCCGTTAACGGTTTCAGAGCTCAAGAGTTTATCTTTTAAGACGTTTAGCACTCCGGGGATGCCTCCCGCGTATTCCATATCTTCCAGGAAATGCTCGCCTGAGGGCCTCAAGTTGGTGATGTGCGGTATCGATCTGCTTATCTTGTCAAAGTCGTCAAGCGACAGCTCGATCCCCGCATCATTGGCGATCGCCGGCAGATGCAATGCCGTGTTCGATGAACCGCCGATAGCCATGTCAACTGTTATCGCGTTGATGAAGGCGTTCTTTGTCATTATCTTCCTTGGAAGGATATTCTCTTTTACAAGAGCGACGATCCTCTCGCCGGAAGAATAAGCTATCCTCTTTTTCTTGGCGGAAACGGCCAATGCTGTTCCGCATCCCGTGAGCGACATGCCGAGAGCCTCGGTCAGGCAAGACATCGTGTTCGCGGTGTAAAGTCCCGCGCATGAGCCCGCGCCGGGGCAGATGTCCTCTTCCATGCAGTTCAATTCTTCTTCGGTGATCCTTCCGGCTCTCACAGCTCCAGCCGCTTCAAAACCGTCCTTAACAAGATCGCGCTTTATCATCTTGTAGCGTCCCGTGAGCATCGGGCCGGCGGTCACAACGATCGCGGGGATGTTCAATCTTCCAGCAGCCATAAGCATTCCGGGAGTTATCTTGTCGCAGGCTGTCAGGAGCACGATCCCGTCAAGCTGGTGAGCTTCCACCATCGATTCAACAGTATCGGCTATCAATTCCCTTGATGCCAGTGAATAACGCATACCTTTATGGCCCATCGCGATGCCGTCGCAGATGGCGGGCAATCCGAACACGAAAGGAACGCCGCCGCCGGCGGAAATCCCGTTTTCAACAGCGCGCTCAAAGTCCCTCATATTGACGTGACCGGGCACAAGGTCGGAGAAGCTGGTGGCAACGCCTATGAACGGCTTGTTCATGCCGGATCTTGTCACGCCTGTTGCGTACAAAAGAGCCCTATGGCCGGCCCTTTCAATCCCTTTTTTGATCTCATCGCTTCGCATATGAATACCTCCGTAAACTAAAAGCTATTTTATCATATTATTTATGTTTTTGTGTGCAATTTTTGTGGAATTTTGTCGATATATATGTAGGAAGGGAATCAGAAGATCAGGGTATCAGGAAATCAGGGGAATTGGGATTTTATTTGATCATTGGGATTTGGTAATTGGTCATTATTTGCGAAGCAAATTGCTGGGTTGTTCGTGACTTGTATAAAAGTTGGTAGACTATCTTCTCTGATTAAGTTCGGAGAATCCTTTAAGTACTACTCTACTTTAACTAGACGGCAACCCAGTTCTGTTTTCAGAGATAAATATAACATATTTCCCCGAAAAAATCAATTGGCAATTTTTAGCCCCCTCATGCTATAATCAAAACATGCTCAGATATTTAACAGGTGGAGAATCACATGGGAAAGCCATAGTTGCGATCCTCGAAGGGATGCCGGCTAACCTCAAGCTTTCAACTTCCGACATTGACAGGGAACTGCAAAGGCGGCAGGCGGGTTACGGGCGCGGGGAACGAATGGCCATCGAAAAGGACAAAGTGGATATCTTATCAGGAGTACGGCTTGGAATGACACTTGGCAGTCCAATTACCCTGATGGTTGAGAATAAGGATTATGATAACTGGAAGAAGGTAATGCCTGTTGAGGCGGATAAAAGCATATCCCAGGAGCCGGTCACAGAACTGCGCCCTGGCCATGCTGACCTTGCCGGATGCATTAAGTACAACCAGCAGGATATACGCAACATTTTGGAGCGCGCCAGCGCAAGGAACACTGTCGGCATTGTTGCGGTCGGGGCAGTCGTAAAAAGGTTATTGGCCGAATTAAAGATGTCAGTTTTCAGCCACGTTGTCCAGGTGGGTGGCGTAAAGGCAGAGAAGAAAAAGTCGCTCACCGAGGATCAATACGAGAAGATCAAGGTTACGGCAGAAGCATCGGACTTAAGATGCGCGGATCAGGCCGTCGAGATCCAAATGAAGAAGGCCATCGATATCGCAAAAAAGGACGGTGACTCGATCGGCGGGATATTTGAAGTAATCGTACTTGGTGCGCCGGTCGGGCTTGGCAGCCATGTGCATCCTGACAGGCGCCTTTCAGGAAAACTGGCCCAGGCAGTAATGTCGATACAGTCCGTTAAGGGCGTTGAGATAGGGCTTGGATTTGAAGTTTCTTCTGTTCCGGGCTCAAAGGCCCATGATGAGATATTCTTTGAGGGAAGTGATTTCGTAAGGCATACGAACAATGCGGGGGGATTGGAGGGCGGCATGACGAATGGCGAGCCGATAATAATAAGGGCTGCCGTCAAGCCGATCGCAACAATAGCAAAACCGCTCAATTCGGTCGATCTGGTTTCAAAAAAGGCTGTAAAAGCGCATGTTGAACGCGCGGATGTATGCCATGTGCCCTCTGCGGGCGTCATAGCGGAAGCGGCGGTCGCCATTGAGATAGCAAATGCCTTCCTGGAGAAATTCGGCGGAGATTCAATCAAAGAAATTGCCAACCGGTACAATGTGTGATATAATTTCGAGGTTTTTCGGAGGTAATATATAATGTCAGTAAGAATCAGGTTAGCAAGAGTGGGAGCAAAAAACCAGCCGTCGTACAGGGTGGTAGTGGCGGACGAAAGAACTTCTAGGGATGGCTCTACTATCGAGATACTTGGCTATTACAACCCGCTTGTCGAACCTTCTACTTTTAATGTTGACAGGGACCGGGTCCTTGAATGGCTGAAAAAGGGCGCGGTGCCCACTCTTACCGTCAGGAAAATGCTCGGCAAGGCCGGCATATTAAAGCCTATCGATTTTTCTCTTTACAAGAAGCGTGCTCCCAAACAAAAAGGCGGGGCGAAGGAGGAAAAGCCAGCAGAAGCCATGCCTGCCGGCAGGCAGGAAAAAGCCGCAGAAACCGCTAAAACAGAACAGAAGCCCGCCTGAGGCGGGTCAGCCTACGGCGGAAAGTAGAGCACAGACGGGAGGAAGTACAATGAAGGAACTGGTGGAGTACCTGGTGAAGGCGCTGGTGGATAAGCCGGAAGAAGTGGTGATAAACCAGACGGAAGGCGAGTCAGTAACGATACTTGAGATAAAGGTGGCCGGGGATGACGCGGGAAAGGTGATAGGCAAGGAAGGGCGTATTGCGAATGCGATTAGGACGATCGTTAAGGCGGCCGGAGCTAAGAACAAAAAAAGGGTAACCGTCGAAATCATGACGGGAGAAAGGAAGCAATAAAATGGCAGAAAAAACACTTGAATTAAAAAGGGTAGTAATGGTAAAGGCTATTGTTACAGAAGCTTTCAAGGATAACCTGGCGAAAGAACTGGATAGAGCCGTTAAAAATCTGGACAGCCAGGCACAGCAAATGGACTTTCAGGCAAAAACTTACATGGAGGATCTCAAGAAAAAAGGCATGATCTCCCAGATGACCGCGTTCAAGCATCAACTTGACGAGGAAAAGGGCCGTCAGGCCGCGGCAAGGGCGGACCTTTTATCCAAAGTAGAAGAGGCAAAAAAGTTAGTTTTGAACTCTGAATTCATTCAGGGACCGCTGGAAGGGCCGATCACCGTGAAGCTGGGCGACAACCTTTACAAGAAGATAGGCGCGGCGGAAATACTCGTAAAAGACGGGGTCATTCAGGAGATCAGGAACGCAGAGTAGAGCAGAGACCCAAGACTAAATACTCAAGATTCATAACTTATGAGGATCGATATTCTCACGTTGTTCCCCTCAATGTTCTCTCCGCTCGGGGAAAGCATAATCGGCAAAGCCAAATCTAAAGGCTTGCTTGATATTAATATTACTGACATCAGGAGCTTTGCCAGAGATAAACATAAAACGGCGGATGATACTCCCTATGGCGGAGGGCCGGGAATGGTCATGAAGCCGGAGTTGATATTCGAAGCTGTAGAATCAATTAAGGCAAAACTTCCAACTCCCAATATCAAACATCCAAACAAATCACAAATCACAAATACCAAATCACAAACAAACCCCAAATCCCAAATCCCAAATCCCAAACAATTAACAATATTGCTTACGCCGGCCGGGAAACCTTTGACTAACGCGATAGTTAAGGATTTGGCAATATATGAACATTTGATCCTGATATGCGGGCATTATGAGGGAGTGGACCAGAGGGTCATCGATGAACTTGTGGATGAGGAGATATCGATAGGTGATTATGTCCTCACAGGCGGAGAGCTACCTGCCATGGTCTTGATAGATGCCATGGCAAGATTCATACCGGGAGTGCTTGGAGATGAGACATCTGCTACAGAGGAAACATTTTCCCAGGGATTACTTGAGTATCCGCAGTACACGAAGCCAGGCGAGCATATGGGCAAAAAGGTCCCGGAAGTGCTTCTTGGCGGGGACCACAAGAAGATAGCCAAGTGGAGGCGGAAAGAATCGATAAAGAAGACTTTTTTCGCCAGACCCGACCTTTTGGCCGGCACAAAGCTCAGCGGCGACGACATGGCCACACTCGCGGATATCTTTACAGGCGGGGGATAGAATGAACGTATACGTTGCGCTGCTTCACTTTCCGGTATATAATAAGAACAAGGAAGTAGTAACGACCTGCGTTACGGGATTTGACCTTCATGATATTGCCAGGTCCTGCTGTACTTACGGGATAAAGAAATATTTTGTTGTGAATCCCATAGGCGCGCAGAGGCAGTTCGCGGAGAGGATCCTGTCCCACTGGATGGACGAAGAAAGCCTGGATTTTAATCCCACCAGGGTGGAAGCTTTCAAACTGGTCTCCATTAAGAAGGACCTTAAGGAGGTCCTCGCGGAAGTGAGCAGGGCCGGAAGTCCGATAGTGGTGGCGACAAGCGCAAAAAGCAGGGGCAGCTATTCTTACAGTAAATTAGGCGGGGAGATCAAGAAGTCAAAAAGACCATATCTTATTCTTTTTGGCACAGGCTGGGGACTTTGCGACGAAGTGATAGATGGCGCTGATATTGTTCTTTCTCCCGTTATCGGGGATACGCACTATAACCATCTTTCAGTTCGAAGTGCTGCAGCGATAATACTGGACAGACTGTTCGGTAATAAAAAGGAGTGAATGTAATGGGCGTGATAGAGGACATTGAGAAAAGCTTTATGAAAAAGGAATCCCCGAAATTCAACGTGGGCGATACCGTGAGGGTGTTTTCGAAGATAATAGAAGGTGACAAGGAGCGACTTCAGGCCTTTGAAGGCACTGTGATCAAAAAGCGCGGCGGAAGCTTGCGTGAAGTATTTACTGTAAGAAAAATAATCCAGGGTATAGGTGTTGAAAAGACTTTTCCGCTCCATTCACCAAGGGTTGAAAAAGTAAAGGTAGTGAAACAGGGGAGAGCAAGAAGGGCGAAACTTTATTACTTAAGGAAAAGGATAGGCTCAAGGGCACTAAAGATAAAAGAAGTTGAACAAACAACGGCTAAATAAGCGTGGCAAAATTCGATCCAAAAAAATTCTTAAAGTATAAGTTCAAGGTTAGCAAAGAACTAGAACATATATTAAAGGGCAAACCGCAAAAAGTACCTTCAATTCCCCAAAAAAGCAAGATCAGGCCTTTTATCGGTATTTTTAGATTAGTGGTCATCGCGTTCCTCATCGCCATTATTATCAGGACCTTCTTTGTGCAGATCTTTGTTATTCCATCCAATTCAATGCAGCCGACACTTGAAGCAGGCGACAGGGTGATGATCAATAAGATATCTTACGGCCTTGCAAATCCGTTCTGGGGAGCTTATGACACGAAAAAAATGCTCTGGATCTTCAATAATCCGTTTTACGGCAGGCTCAGCTCCATTTCAAAAGAAAGACACTTCCTTAAACTCAACCACGACCCGAAGCGGATGGATATCATAGTTTTTAGATCCCCCGCTATAAAGGGAGAAGAAAAGATCAATATGGCCAAGAGAATAGTAGGGCTGCCGGGGGAACAGATAAAGATCAGGAATGGAAAGGTCTATATAAACGGGAAATTGGTTGAAGAAAGCCACGCTATGCTCAAGGATAATTTTAATTATGGCCCTGTTAAGATCCCGCATGGTTCATACTTTGTTCTAGGCGATAATAGATCATCCTCAAGCGATAGCAGGTCGTGGGGATCGTTGCCTGCCAACGATATCGTTGGCATTGTTTCAATAAGGATCTGGCCGCTTAATAATTCTGGGGCTGTGAAGTAATTAGAACATTGGGGGACGCTGGGCATGAATCCGGTGTCAATGAGGCGCGAACTGAGCCTTAAAAAAAAGGGCTATGACCTGATAGCGGGCGTGGATGAGGTCGGCATCGGCCCTCTTGCGGGACCGGTTGTTGCTGCGGCTGTGATACTTAAGGCCGGAGCAAGGATCAGGGGCCTTGACGATTCAAAGAAACTATCCCCGAAGGTCAGGGAAGAGCTATACAGCATCATCATCAATTCATCGGTTTCGATCGGTGTTGGCATAATCGATAATTCTGTAATTGATAGGATAAATATCCTTCAGGCTTCTTTCAGGGCCATTCGATCAGCCATTGCATCGCTTTCAATTCAACCTCAGCAAATATTAGTTGACGGGATAAGGAAAATCCCGGGGATTTCCATGCCCCAGACCAGCATAAAAGGTGGGGACGGCATCTGTTCTTCCATTGCAGCGGCATCCATTATTGCAAAGGTCATGCGTGACAGATTGATGGATAATTATGACCGTGTGTACCCCCGCTACGAATTCATCAATCACAAGGGTTACGGAACAGAAGAACACATGAAACTGCTGAAGAAGTACGGGCCAACACCGATCCACAGGATATCATATGAGCCTGTCTTCAAAAGTCTTTTATCGAAAGGGTATTTGTTCTTTTAATCCCCTCAAATCCTTAATCTGCTTGACTTTTAAATGATGACCGTGCTATAATCCAAGCAGATTCAAGGATTTCGCAAACCTCTTTCAATAGGGAGGTGAAATATTATGGCAGCTCCATCTGTCGGCCCCAAACAGCCGATTGAAAAGGGTATGTTAGCCTTTATTCAAGCCATGGTCCCCAGCAAGAAAAACCCTTGGACCACCTCCGATTTAACGCGTGGAATTAAAGCCGATATATCTCAAAAAATGCAGAGTATACACATAAAGGGCGATGTTGGAGTTATTATACTTAATGAACCTGGCAATCCAGCCAATGGAATGGTTGCTGTGCAATTTGTTGATAAACACGGGAATCAAATATTATTAAACCCTACTGAGGTGACGGTTTTTCAAAATTTGCTGCAGAAAAGATTTCCAAACTATACAGTTGATATCAATGGCGTATACCAGACAGGCGCTTCCGGGGATTTCATCCTTAAGGGGGCGAATGGATTTGCTCTTAGGCCATCAAGATAACGGCGTTAAGGCAACAGTATTATTAAGAAAAGAAGGGAGGGGGTGAAAAAATGAACAAGCAACAGTTGATCTCTCAGGTATCAGCAAAGACAAGATCATCAAAAACACTATGCGCAAGAATAATATCGTCAACATTTGACATAATGGGCACAGCGCTTCGAAAAGGCGAGAAGATCCAGATGGTCAATTTCGGCACATGGAAGAGGACAAGAAGGAAAGCAAGACTGGGCAGGAACCCAAAAACAGGAAAACCATTGAATATTCCAGCGAAGAATGTAGTTAAATTTTCAGCTGGTCAGGAACTTTTAAGCTCAATAAATTAATATATATTAATTTTACGAAACCCTCTATGTAAACTCGAGAGAGCATAGAGGGTTTTTGTTGTAGATTTATTCGACATATGTAGCTATTTTCGTCACTTATCAACAGTTAATGTCCATTCCCCACGAACGCTTTTCAGGATTTCTTTGGCAAGTAAATTGCTATATATCCTGGCATGACAAGGACAAGTGTAGACATCGGCAGGACAGGAGAAAATATAGCTGCTGATTATCTGGAAAGTAATGGCTATAAAGTCATTGAAAGGAATTTCCGATCACAGCAGGGAGAGGTTGACATCATAGCAAGGGACGGCGAATTCCTGGTCTTCATTGAAGTCAAAAATTATTCATTCAGGAGCATCGGCACCCCTCTTGGAGCCGTAAGAAAGTCAAAAAGGGAAAGCATTATCCACGCTGCCAGGACATATCTGTACAAGAACAACATCAAGGATACCAACTGCAGGTTTGACGTCCTTTCCATATATAACAGTTCGCAGTTCCAACTGATAAAGGACGCGTTCCATGTTAATTAAGGTGAACAGCGCCGCTGTCAACGGACTTGAAGGATATGTCGTTGAGGTGGAGGTCGATTCAATAAGGGGGCTTCCGGGGCAATCGATAGTTGGTCTGCCGGACGCAGCGGTAAAGGAAAGCCGTGACAGGGTGAAATTCGCGATCACCAATTCCGGCTTTGAATTCCCTCCCGGTTATTTTACGATCAACCTTGCCCCGGCAGACATAAGGAAAGAAGGTCCCCTTTACGACCTCCCGATCGCCATCGGTATGCTGGCGTCCTCGGAGCAGCTTAGATCCGAAATGCTTAAAGAGACGGTAATAGTCGGAGAGCTATCCCTTGACGGAAGCCTCCGCTCCGTTAACGGAGTACTGCCGATCTGCATGTCACTATCCGGCAATGGCATAAAGAGGGTGATAGTGCCAAGTGAGAACGCGGATGAAGCGGCACTTGTTTCAGAACTTGAGGTGATCCCGTGCGACTCTCTTTTAAGGGCATCAAGATACCTTGACGGCAAAGAAAAAATCAGATCTCATGTAATTGACATTCAATCCCTTTTCTCCGAGAAGCTCCAGTTCGACATCGATTTTTTAGACGTTAAGGGCCAGTGGCATGCTAAGAGGGCGCTGGAGGTGGCGGCGGCTGGAGGCCATAACGTGATTATGGTGGGCTCCCCTGGCTCAGGAAAAACGATGCTCGCAAGGAGGCTTCCCACGATACTTCCTCCGCTGTCCATCAGGGAAGCGCTTGAGGTCACAAAGTTGTACAGCGTTACGGGGCTTCTGAGCTCAAAGAAATCGCTGATAACTTCACGGCCATTCCGTTCCCCGCACCATACCACATCCGATATAGGGATAATTGGCGGAGGGAGGAACCCGCGTCCCGGGGAGGTCAGTTTGGCCCATATGGGAATATTGTTCCTTGATGAATTCCCTGAGTTTGACAGGGACGTGCTTGAGGTATTGAGGCAGCCGCTCGAGGACGGGGTAGTAACTATCGCAAGGGCTTTAAGTTCCGTCACATATCCCGCGGAGTTCATGCTTGTAGCCGCAATGAATCCCTGCCCTTGCGGCAATTACATGGATGCCACCAAGAACTGCACGTGCGCATCATACAGGGTCCAGCGTTACTGGGGCAAGCTTTCGGGCCCTTTGCTTGACAGGATAGATCTTCACGTGGAAGTGCCAAGGCTTAAGAAAGAAGAGCTCTCAAGCATGCCAAAGGGCGAGTCATCAGAAGTGGTAAGGGCTCGCGTAATAAAAGCCCGCAATATCCAGCTTGAAAGGTTCAAGGGAACTCAGGTCCACTGCAATGCCAGGATGCTTCCAAAGCACGTGAGGGAATTCTGCAGGCTTGATACGGAAGCCGAGAACCTTCTCAAATCCGCCATCCTCCAGCTCAAGATGAGCGGGCGTTGTTATGACAGGATCCTGAAGGTATCGCGTACCATAGCCGACCTTGAAGGATCAGTTGATATTAAGGCAGCTCATATTGCGGAGGCGATACAGTACAGGGCGATGGATAGGGGGTAATGATGAGCATATTAGAGAATCAGGATATCAGTAGGAAGGAGATCAGCGTATCAGAAGATCAGGTAATTCCAATTGCAGGATTTGAAAAGCTTTGGGTATGGCAAAAATCACATAAATTAATGTTAGATATCCACCATTTATGTCGCAATCTTCCATATGAGGAGAGGTTCAGGATCAGAAATCAAATTGAAAGATCATCATCTTCCGTACCGGACAATATTGCCGAGGGGCATACAAGTTATTATTTTATGGATAAGATCAAAGGATTTAATGTGGCAAGGAAAGAAGCTGGCGAAACACAGAATCACTTAAGAAGCCTGCAAGGCAAAGGGTATATATCAAATATGAAGGCGAATCACCTGATCTTTAATTATGAAGAAGTAATCAAAGGTATCAATGGGTATATCAATTGGGTAAGAAGAAAACGAGATTCGAGAAAAACCTGATGTGCTGATTGCCTGATACCCTGCCCACTGATTTGCTAATCTTCTGATATACGATAATGATTTGGAATTTATGAAAGGGGGTGAGTATAATGTACAAGGTAATGTACCAGCTTCCCTTCAATCAGGTTAGAGAGATCGTCCTGAGCGAAGAAGAGCTGAACGCGTGGCTGGGCTGGACGTTTTTAAGGGAGAGGATCATCAGCTATGAGAAGATTACATAGAGGGTATCCCAATTTGGGATACCATTAGCTTCGGCTTCCAGCCTCTCCGCCGAGCATCCAGCTTCTTGTATCCGTCCAGTAGGGGCGTATAATTCAGCCACAAGACGGTGAGTGTATGAAAAAATATTATCTCTTTGCTTTACTGATATTATTCCTTGTATCTGGCTGCGAGACGAAAAAGTATATCGTCAAAAATGCCAGTGCTGAAGATGTTTATAATAAGATAGTGAGTTACTCCTCTTCGGAAGCGGCAACGATGCGCGGCAAGTTCAAGAATCTTTCATATTCTACGAATATAGCCAGCCGCGAAGTATCAATTAGTTATGATAGTTATGTAAGGATCCCAGGCCTTCAGCCGGCAGATATTGCAAGTAAGGATCAGGATAGAACGGCGATCTATCAGGAAAAGATCATGTTTCAGGAACCTGCCATCATTCAGCCAGGCGTAACTGAGACAAAAACGAATGTGAGGATCGTAGTGTGCCAATCGGGAAAAGATGTCCAGCTTATCTGCGACGGCACTGGGATAAAGAGCGAGTACCCTCTTGATGACTTAAAGAAATCATTAAGCGCTGAATATACGATAATCGATCAGTAGGCGGTCACGAATATTTAATCTCAAATAAAATCCACCCTTTATATCAACTTTCTGGCAACTTCTTAGGTGACATGATATAATCCTCAGGTTATTTTCAGATTATGAAAGCATTAATAACAGGCGGAGCGGGATTTATCGGGTCTTACTTGACTGAAGGCCTGGTGGATGCTGGCCATAAAGTGACGATCCTTGACAGCATCCCGAAAAGCAAAGCGAAGAACCTGTCACATCTACAAGGCAATAGGAGCCTCAAATACATAAAGGGAAGCATCCTGGACAGAAGAACACTAGAAAGATTGATACCGAAGGTTGACTTCATTTTCCATTTTGCAGCTGCGGTGGGAGTAAAAAGGATCATTGAAAAGTCACTGGATTCCCTTAAGGTCAATGTGCTTGGCTCGCAAATGATACTGGAAATAGCCGCGAAACACGGCAAAAAAGTGATGATAGCCTCCACATCCGAGATCTACGGCAAGACGACAAAGATACCATTCAAGGAAAATGACGATAGAGTGGTTGGCGCCACCACGAACCCCCGGTGGGCTTATTCCGACGCAAAAGCTATCAACGAGTTCTTCGCGCTCGCATACCACAGGGAAAAAGGCCTTAAGGTCATAATAGTGCGGCCGTTCAATGTGACCGGCCCAAGGCAGGTCGGATCATACGGGATGGTACTGCCAAGGTTCGTTGAAGCGGCACTTAAAAATAAGCCGCTCAACATATACGGTGACGGGGGGCAGACGCGCTGTTTCTGCCATGTTAAGGATGCGGTAAGGGCCTTCCTTATGTTGACCAGATCCAAGTCAGCGTACGGAGAGATATTCAATGTGGGCAACCCCCGGTCAGTCACAATCAGAGGGCTTGCGCAAAAGATAATAAAAATATCCGGAAGCCGCTCAAAGATAAAGTTCATTCCGCGGAAAAAGGTTTATAAGGGGATATTTGAGGACATAAGGGACAGAAAGCCTTCCATAGTAAAGATAAAAAAATACATCGGCTACTCGCCCAAATACGATCTTTCGGATATAATCAGGGATATGATAAGGAGCAGGGGACATGAAGCTAAGAGATAAGATAAGGAACAGGTCCGCAAGGATAGGGGTGGTGGGCCTTGGCTATGTGGGGCTGCCGGAGGCGGTAGCGCTCGCCAAGATCGGTTTTACAGTTTACGGCATCGATATAGACAAACGAAAAGTTAAAAGTATCAATTCCGGCCATAATTATATAGAGGATATCCCGGATGAAGACCTTGCAGAGGTTGTAAAGAGCGGGAAATTGAATGCCACCACGGACGAAAAGATCATGAACACCCTTGACGTGATAACCATATGCGTGCCCACCCCATTTAACGAGAACAAGGAACCGGACCTTTCATTTATCGTGAAAGTGGCCAATTCCATAAACAAGAACTTCAAGAGGGATTCATTAATAATCCTTGAAAGCACCACTTACACGGGCACTACCAGGGAAATACTCATGTCGCTATTTGAAAAGTCAGGCAACAAGGCGGGAAGGGATTATTATCTCGCTTTCTCGCCGGAGCGCATCGATCCCGGCAACCGAAGATATACCATCAATAACACCCCGAAAGTTGTGGGCGGTATTACAAAAAAATGTACAGAAATGGCGAAGCTTTTCTACAGCCAGTTCGTTGAGAAGGTTATAGCGGTTTCGACCCCGGAAGCGGCGGAGATGGTAAAGCTGCTTGAGAACATATTCAGGAACGTGAACATCGCGCTGCTCAATGAGCTTGCGCTTCTCTGTGACAGGATGAAGATAGACATATGGGAAGTGGTCGATGCGGCAAGTTCAAAACCGTTCGGATTCATGCCGTTCTATCCGGGACCGGGAGTGGGCGGGCACTGCATACCTGTGGACCCGGTCTACCTCTCCTGGAAAGCGAAGGAATATGATTTTCATACCAGGTTCATTGAGCTGGCGGCCGAGATAAACTCGAACATGCCGTATTACGTGGTTTCAAAGCTGCTGAGGCTCCTTCACGGAAAGCCGCTAAAAAAATGCAGGGTCCTGCTGCTTGGTGCCGCTTTCAAGAAAGACATCTCCGACATGAGGAATTCGCCGTCACTTAAGGTGATGGAACTTCTAAAGGGCGAGGATGTTAAATATATTTATAATGATCCCCATGTCCCGCGGCTTAACGGTTCAAGGTCAGCGGTCCTTACGGAAAAGCTTTTAAAGTCCATGGATGCAGTGGTGATACTCACTGACCATTCGGCGTATGATTATGAGTGGATAGTTGCGAATTCAAAACTTGTGCTGGACACAAGAAATGCTACAAAGAATGCAAGAAAGCATCAAAACAGGATAGTCAAGATATAATAACTATATAAATCTTTCTCTCTTGAGCAGCAGTTTATCTATCCTCTTGTCATTATATAATGAATATAGCAGCCTTGAATGCTTGAACAGCTTCATTTTTAGCGCCGGGATGTCCTTTCTGCAGGGATTGAGCCGGTGGATGTCCATCACATTCGTCAACCTCATGTTGGCCCCGCCTTTCATGCCGATACCTCCGACAAAACCTGCCCGTTTGGCCCGGGACATAAGCTTTTTATCAACACTTCCCCATGGCCAGCAGATATAATCCACTTTCTTGTTCAGCTTTATCTCGATCAACTCTTTTGTCAGGTGAAGCTCATTCATTATGCGGCTGTGGGATTCTTCCTCGGATTCAAACTTCCCTTCCAGCTTGCCGTGCATATTGACTATTTGCAACAATTCTTTCTTCGCCGTGGCTTTTAAAAAATACTCTTTTCCTCCGTTCCTGCTAACATATTCAACCAGTTTATCCCTCAATAACATATCATCAAAATATCTTCGGATGGCCAATGCCGGTCCGGTCTTATAGATAGGAATTCCCGGCCTCATGTCCCCGCCGGTCGCCCAGCCAAGCTTTGTGTTTATCGAGCCGTCATAAAAGCTCATGATCCAGTCATCCTCAAAATATGCCGCGTGGGTATGAGTGTGCGCCTGAATGTCGACAAGGCCGTTTTTCTGCATCTCAGCCATCTCCTCCCAGCTAAGGAAATCATCAATGCTGCCCTTTGCCGTCGGCGTTCTCATAAGAAGTTCAAAATCATTCATAGGCTTCCAGTGCGACCTGTCAGCCTTTTCTTTGATGAAAGCTGTTACCGGGAAAATCGTCGCCTTCATTCTATATTTCTTGAGTATTGGATAAGCGTAAATGTAATTATCAGCATAGCCGTCATCGAATGTTATCAGAACGAGCTTTTCTGGGATCCGCCAAAGCTTGAGATAAGAAAAGAACTCATGAAGATGAAGCGATCTGTATCCGGCCTCGGCAAGATACCTGATCTGCATCTCGAAGTTCTCAGGGGTTATCGATATCGAATCCTCCGGCTCATGGTTAACATGATGGTACATCATTGCGGGGATGCAGGTGAAAATGCCCATTTAAGCCTTCAGGAATTCCTTGAACGCGGAGTATTCCTGCTTCGGGAGAGGGTGCTTTTCGTTCCATTCAAGCAGATGACCGCAGACCTCTTCCACTTCTCCCTCCTCCATCGACGGATAAAGGGGCAGAGATACAGCATATTTCTCAAAGTGCTCGGTCTTTGGTAGCTTTTTATAATACTGCTTGAAAGCGGGTTGCTTATGGACAGGCTTAAAATGCATGCTGCATTCTATGCCGATATGGCGCATTGAGGCGATAAATTCATCGCGCCTGTCCACGATCGCCTGGAATATATGGTCGCTCCTTATCGATGTGCCGAGGCGGCTGTTGTAGATCTCGACCAGCAATCTTCTTTTTGCAGCTTCCTCATCGATCCTCTTCAGATAATCAAGGGCTATTACGGCCTGGATATCCGTCATGTTCATTTTCCAGGCGGGGAACTCTATCACATAATCCCAGCCTTTCCCCACGCGAGCGTGCCACATGGCCTTGCGCAGCCAGTCCGCGTAATCTTTATTATTCGTCGCTATCATGCCGCCCTCGGCGCCAGAGAGGTTCTTCGTGGGATAGAACGAATAACATATAAGATCGTTCAGCTTGATGTTCCTGGCGTCATCCCTGTGAAGGGCGTGGGCGGAATCATATACCATGCCTGCCAGAGAATTGTCTGAAACAAGCGGATACCTTGAACCCGACCATGACTCGTCCACCCACTGGATCTGCGCCTCTGCGTGGATGACGCAGCTTGCCACGGAGGCGAACGTCATTGAAGGCATGTTCACGCGCTTCGGCCTTATAAGCATCAGCGAGAGGAAGAGCGCGGAAGTGCAGGAGTTCACGGAAACAGCGTATTTTGATCCAACGAATGACGCGAATTCCCCCTCCAGATGCTCTGTTAAGGGGCCGTGGGTGAGATAGCCTGACCTTATGCAGTTTGCTACAGACTCGATCTCCGACTCGGTGAACGTTCTTTTATAAAAAGGTATCCTGATCTTATCTGACATGGTTCATTTATCCCCCAATGACGCTTTTATAAACCTTCTCAAGCTTGGAAGCGACGATATCATATGTAAAGTTCTTTTTAATGAATTCCCTGCCTCTTTTGCCCATCTCGACTCCCTTGTCCGGATTCTTTATCAAATATAACATTTTTTCTGCTAGTTCGTCTATGTCCCTCGGTTCGCGAAGTAACAGCCCCGTTTTGCCATCCAAGAGTATTTCTGGGATACCGCCCCGCATTGAGCCGATCACCGGGATTTCCATGGAAGACGCTTCGTAACATACTATAGGTGAGGCGTCATCCACGATCGATGGTATGGCCACTATGTCCGCCAGAGCATAAATAGAGGGGATCTCCGGCCTGTTTATGAAGCCGGTGAAAACTATATTATCCTTTATATCTTCCGAAGACCTATGCAGCCTTTTTAAGAACGGAGTTATCGCGGTCTTTCCGCCGTAAAAGCTGGATCCAACTATCAAAAGCTTAACTTCCTTCATGCCAAGGTTCTTTACGAGCACCTTGACGGCATCTAGAAGTTCGCCGGCACCCTTGTCTTCCGCGAGCCTCCCCACATAAAGCACCACGATCTCGCCCGGACTGAAGCCGTATTTATCTTTTAATGCCGCAACGCGGCTTTTATCGATCTTTTCCGGATCGAATTCGTTCGCGTTTATGCCGTTGCTCACGGTATAGCACATACCCTTGTACTGCGGGAAGCGTTTAAGCACTTCCGCGTTCACAGTAAAATCGCTGCAGCCGATGAAACCGTTCACGAGCTTAAGGTAATTTTCCGCCCTGGAAGCGGGCATCTCCATCAGGTAATTATTGAAGTGATGGAGGATCATCTTTATTTCGCTTCCGAGGTGCTTTCTCAGTATCGGCAGGAACCAGGGCCTGTTCATCAGATGAATAATGTCGGGCTTGATCTCCCTTATCTGGGCGATTATCTCAAGAACATAAGGCAGATAGTTCTTTGTTGAAAGGTGTCTTAAGTTCACTTTGAATTCCTGCCAGGACGACAGCGATATCCTCCTGTGCTCTACGTTGCCAACGGTTTCCCTTAAGGGCAGGTCGTCGACACCGTACTCGCAGTTGGAGAAAACATACGGTTTGAATTCCCTGTAAAGCGGAACGGTTGCCGCGACCATCGTCTGGATGCCGCCGCCCCTTATGGGAGGGATGGGAAGGGAATTTGGGGCTATCAACGCCGCTTTTTTCATAATGAATCCACCAGTTTTTCCACTTCTTTCGTGAACCTTTTCCTGATCCCTATTGCGCTTTTCGCGGCATTTCTGCCCATTCTCGCGATAAGGCTTGGATCTGTCAGCTTCAGCATCTGCCTTGCAAGGTCATCCGTGTCAACGACGGCCCCTTTGACCAATAGTTTCCTGTCCTTCCTCGTTTCCCATTTTTTCACCCTGACCGTCAGGCCGTTATGATCTTTTTTTACCCATTCGTTCATGGGAGGAGCGTCTACAGTGATAACGGGAAGCCCGAGGGACAGGGATTCAATGAAAGGTATGCCGATGCCTTCCCATTTGCTGGGGAGGACCGAAACATGGCATGTGCGGTAAAGCTCTATCAATTCGTTCATTTTCAGGTCTTTTTCCACGACCCTTATCCTTCCATTGTTTTCAACGATCTTCAGGACGCTCCCGGGGTATTCCTTTATCGGCCTCTGTGTTTTGAGTATCAGCACGACGTTCTTGTTCCTTTGGCAGGCAGTATCAAAAGCCTCAACAACGGCAAGGGTGTTCTTCCGCCATTCTATCCCGCCGTATCCGGCGTTATGGATGAACCTGACAGTGGTCTTGATGGCTGCGTTTCCCGGCTTGTATGAAGTATCATCAACGGCCCAGCGGACGAACCTTAACTTCCTTACTCCGTTCTTCTTAAGCAGGTCATAAGTGCACTTCACGGGGCACATCAGGACGGAATATTTACCGTAAAGGCCGAATTCCTCTTTTTTCACGGTCTCATAGTTTATTATCATCACTGTGGCGACCTTGTTCTTCCTGCACCAGTCAAGAACTTGAGGGTCTTCCAGCCTGTCCGGGAAAAAGACAAGCTTAAGCCCTTCGTTCTTTATCCAGTTGATCACCTTCCAGGGCTTTATGACCTTCGTGAAAACAAGCTTTTTATAGCCCCAGTCAGCCTCATCCTTTACATAATCAGTATAGGCGAATATATGGACATCGTGCCTGCCGCTGAGGCAGAGGGATAGGAACCGCGACTGGTACGGGACTCCTTTTCTGTGCCAGTCGGAGACGATCCCTATTTTGGACGTTCTTTTTGACGGCTTTTCAAAATATTTCACTTTCACTTCAATTTCGTTCCTGAAGAAGTAGAAAATGATCAAAAGCGCCAGGCAGATAGCGATCAAAGAAAGCATAACCCCGCCATTATATCAGTGTTTTGCCAATTGAAAAACGCCTTCTTAAGTATTACAATGGCAGCCGTATCAAGGAGGTGGGTTTATGGCAGAAGTAAAAGCAAAGAAAGAAAAAAAAGTGGGGGAAGTGGCGCATTATTTTGGAAAGATAAGCGTGGCGGCCATAAAAGTGAAAAGCGAGATAAAAGTTGGAGATGTCGTACATATAAAAGGGCATACAACGGACTTTGAACAGCCGATCGAGTCGATACAGATCGAGCATGAATCCGTTCCAAAAGCGAAAAAAGGCGATGACATAGGGATAAAAGTGAAGGATCATGTAAGGGAAGGGGATGAGGTGTTCATAAAGTGACCAATGAAAAAGCGGACAAATTCGTAAAAGCACTAAGGAAAAATAAGATAAGGGATGTCCAGTTATGGTTCACTGATATCCTTGGTTTTTTAAAGTGCGTGACCATCACGGACAACGAGGTCTATGAGGCTTTGACGCACGGCAAGGGGTTTGACGGATCATCCATCACGGGATTCGCTGAGGCGGAGGAAAGCGACATCATAGCCCGCGCTGACGCGAATTCATTTGTTGTCCTTCCCTGGGAAGGGAAAGAAACTCCGGTGGGGAGGATGTTCTGCGACATACTTAATCCTGATGGCACGCCATATCCGGGGGACCCGCGCGATGCATTAAAGAGGCAGCTGGAGCGGGCAAGGAAAATGGGATTTACGTTTTATGTGGGGCCTGAGCTGGAGTTCTTTTACTTCAAGAGGGACGGCAAGCCGGAAGTGGTGGATGAAGGCAAATATTTCGACCTCATCCCGAACGACCTGGCCAACTCTTTGAGGAAAAAAACAACAAGGGTGCTCGAATCGATCGGCATACAGGTGGAGGCCAGCCACCACGAGGTAGCCCCCTCGCAGCACGAGATAGACCTCCGTTACGATGAGGCGCTGAAGATGGCGGACAAGGTCATGTCCTACAAAATGGTCGTCAAGGAGGTCGCGCAGCAGGCTGGCGTCCATGCCACGTTCATGCCAAAGCCCTTGTTCGGTGAATGCGGCAGCGGCATGCACGTGCACCAATCCTTTTTCAGGGGGAAGACGAACGTGTTCTTTGACAAAAAGGACAAGTACGGACTGTCAAAGATCGCCAAACACTTTATAGCGGGGCAGCTGAAGCACGCCTTTGAGATGTCTTCGGTGCTGGGCCAATGGGTGAACTCATACAAGAGGCTTGTGCCTGGCTACGAAGCCCCCGTATATATATCATGGGCGAGGAGGAACAGGACCGCGCTGATCAGGGTGCCTTACTACAAGCCGGGGCATGAGAAAGCCACAAGAGCTGAACTGCGTTGTCCGGATCCTGCATGCAATCCTTACCTTGCATTTGCCGTGATGCTTGCTGCGGGACTGCGCGGCATCGAGAAGAAATATGAACTTCCCGATCCGATCGAACCCAACATTTATAAAATGGAACTGGCAGAGAAGGAAAGGCGAGGCTTAAAATCCCTTCCTGTTGACCTTTTTGAGGCTCTCAAGGCCACCGAAAAAAGCGAAGTGGTCAAAGAAGCGCTCGGCCCCCATATCTTCCCAAGGTTCATAAAGAACAAGGAAAAAGAGTGGGAAGATTTCCGCATCCAGGTCACCTCCCACGAACTGGAACGATACCTCAACTTGTGAAGAGCATCGAGCTTAAATACGGAAGCAAGAAAATATCCTTAAAGCTGGAAGAAGGCAACATCCTGTCGGTCTTATCCGGCAAGAAACTATCCTCGCTCATCAATCCCGAAGAAAAAATAAAAAGGGTGCTGAAGTATCCGATATCATCAAAAAGTTTTCATGAGCTTTTCAATGCGGGTGAGAAAGTGGCGATAATCGTATCCGACAGGACAAGGAATGTTGCCGCCACTGTTTTTCTCCCTGTTATCATCAATGAGCTTAATGCCATAGGGATCCAGGATAATGATATATTCATAGTATTTGCTGTAGGCACTCATAGATTGCACACGAGTGCTGAGCATATAAAGATAGTGGGCGAGGATCTGGCAAAAAGAATTAAGTTGATCGACCATGATTCCCAGGACAGAGGTAATATCGTAAAGCTTGGCACCACTTCCCGCGGGACTGTTGTGGAAGTAAATAAAACTGTGGCGGAAGCTGACAGGATCATCCTTACGGGCGCCATCACATATCATTATTTTGCGGGATACGGAGGGGGAAGAAAAGCTGTCCTTCCGGGAGTTTCGGCTTTTGATACCATACAGGCGAACCACAAACTGTGTCTTACCAGCGAAAATGCAAAGACGGGGATCTTGGCCGGGAACCCCATCCATGAGGATATGGTGGAAGCAGCAAAAATGCTCGATCCCGATTTTATATTTAACGTGATCATGGATGATTCGGGGAGGATCGCCGCAGCATTTGCAGGAGAACTTGTTGCCGCCCATGAAGCCGGCTGTGAAGCTCTGGACAATAATTACATGGTCGGGGTAAAGTCAAAAGCCAGGGCGGTTATCGCGTCAGCCGGCGGGGGGACAAAAGACCTTAACTTTGTACAGAGCCACAAGGCCATGGAGATGGCATCCTACGCCCTTGAAGAAGGCGGGACAATGATACTTCTTGGCGAATCTTCGGAAGGGTTCCCGTCCGGCGAATACATGAAGTACGTTAACCTTGGCTCGGCAAAAGCGATCGAGGAAGAACTTAATAGGAATTTCACGATAGCGGGCCATACAGTACTCTCCGCGTTCAAGAAAGCCGAAAGGTTCAAAATAATCTGGGTCTCAAGGCTGGACAGGTCGACGATACAGAAATTTGGCATAATCCCCGCTGATAATCTTGCAGAAGCTATGAACCTGGCAGAAAAGCTTGAGCCCGCATATGTGATGCCGGAGGCGTACAATACATTTCCTGTGCTGTGTTAAACGTAAATAGCTGATATTAAAAAGTTAGCGAACATAGATTATCAGAATATCGGAGTATCAGTATGAGAAGGTCAGAAATCAGAGAATCAGAAAATTATATCTGATATTCTGATATCTGATCCTCTCAATCTGATCTTCTGATCATCTGATATTCTTCGCTGGCAAATACTCGATATATAGAGCTGTTTGATTTATGTGTGGTTAATAATAAACTAAAGAGATACTATCTTCAGCGTTCCCCATGCCCCCATCTTGTCATTCTTTATGATGAGCACGCCGTGAAGCCCCTTTATCTGCTTTGCCGCTTCCAGACCGTCCTCTATTGTTTCCTCATCCTTGACCAGATTTCCTATGGCGGTCGCGGCGGCATCGGCCAGTGCAGTGGACCTGGCGGTAACAAGTACGGCATCAGCCGCGCCAAAGGATATCGAATGTCCCACCGTTCCAGCGGAAGTGCAGATCCCTAGGGGAGTATCCTGCGGGGATATTTCTATCGCGACCTTCTCTGAAAAAGGCGACTTGCCCGCATAAACCCCTATGCGCCTAGGTTTTGTTATTTTCAGGAATATGTCCCCGCCGTTCTCCACTATCACTTCTTTAGACTGTTTAAGCAGGCTTTTCCCCACCTGTTCCGCAATGGCGCCGGCTACGGCTGCCATTGGGCCGACATTGGCTTTTCTTGAGGCCCATGCCATGAGCCTTACGATCTTGGGCGAGAAAGGCGAGACCACATAAGGCTTGAATGTCGTCTCAAAATGCGGGTTTTTTGCCATGTAATCTTCCAGTTCTTTTCTTTCTTTTTTCAGGACCTCATGGGCGCTTGCGGTGAGCGCCTTATCCGCAAGGATCAGGAGGTCCGATTCTTTTTCGATCACGGCAGACCTCACAAGTCCCTTGGCATTTATAAGTTTGCGGTACTTGAATTCCTTTTGTTTCATGAAAGGCAATTATACATATATGTTATAATCTAGTCAATGAAACTGGGAATTTTAGTCGATATCCACAGTAATTTGGAAGCGCTGAACTGCTGCCTTGACGCGATGCGGGATGTTTCGGAGTACTTATGCCTTGGCGACATCATCGGCTATGGGCCGAACCCGAACGAGTGTGTTGAGATAATAAGAAAACTCGATTGCAAGACGATCGCAGGTAATCACGAAGGGGCGATCACTGGGAAAGTTGACCTGAACTGGTTCAACAGGGAAGCAAGGGAAGCCATTGAGTGGACGGCAAAGGTCTTGACCGAACCGAACAGGAAGTTCATGGAAGGGCTTCCCGAACATATCGAGCTTGATGACCTTGAAGCTGTCCACGGAAGCCTTAAGAACAATCTGGAAGAATATATATCAAATATAACTGAAGGTGCCGCCACGATCGAGCTGATGAAGAAAAACCTGCTTTTAGTCGGCCACCTTCACATTCCCTTGGTGATAATGAAGGAAAAAGATGGAAAGTTCGATGGCTGGCAGCTTGGCGACGGCGATGTTGTCGATATTACCAAGTTCGACAAGGTGATCATCAATGTGGGCGCGATCGGCCAGCCCAGGGACATGGATAATAGGGCCAGTTTCGGAATATATGATACTGATGCGAAGACAGTGGAGATCAGAAAAGTTGAATATAATGTTTCAGCTGTTCAGGAGAAGATGAGAAAGGCTGGATTACCGGATTTTTTGGTTGAGCGGTTGAAATATGGCCGCTAAAGCATTCCTTTGGTGGAAGGCACTCCCTTTTTCCTCGGGCTGATCTCACAGGCCCTTGAAAGGGCCACAGCAAAAGCCTTGAATATCGATTCTATCTTGTGGTGCATATTACGCCCGCGGATCACATTGATGTGTATTGTGATGCCAGCGTTCATCACTATAGCCTCAAAGAATTCCCTCACGACCTCAAGATCAAAATCTATGAACCTGGTTTTTACGAACCTGGCCTTATAAGTAAGATGGGGCCTTCCGCTCACGTCGATTATGACTTCCGTAAGCGACTCATCCATCGGGACCTTGGCTTCGCTGTACCTGTTGATACCTTTTTTATCGCCGAGAGCTTCCTTGAATGCCTGGCCAAGACAGATCCCGACATCCTCCACGGTGTGATGGTAATCAACTTCAATATCTCCTTTTGCTTTGAGTTTCAGGTCGAAAAGCCCGTGTTTGGCGAAAAGCTTGAGCATGTGGTCAAAGAAGGGGATGCCGGTCTTCACAGCTGCTTTGCCGCTGCCATCTATGTTCAGGGATAGATCTATGTCAGTTTCCGAGGTTTTCCGCATTATTTTTGAAGTTCGTTTCGCCATTACTTCTTTTCTTTCTTCGTTGCAATGATATCTTCATCATGCTTCAGCTTGTTTTCCACTTCCTTCAGCTTATTCAGCAGCTTTGTTTCTTCCACAACAGCGGTGAGGCCGGCGATTATAATGCCTATCAATATCGAAACAAGGATGACAAGGGAAAGCGAGAATTGATACGTCTTGAAAAGAAACGTGACCGCAACCACCTGGGAATTGGAAAGAGCGAACCAGGTGAAAAGGATCGCCAGGATAACCGCGTATATGATGTTTTTGTACATATTTTCTCTCCTTTCTTTAACGGACGTTCAATTATAATACAAATCCGGCTTATAACAACCTTTGCTGCTTATCCTTTTTTCCCAGGCCAAGATGCTTATAAGCCGCATCCGAGGCGACCCGGCCTCTCTGGGTCCGTTCCATGAATCCTATCTGCATCAGATATGGCTCATAGACATCCTCTATGGTTTCGGTCTCCTCGGAAATGGATGCCGCAAGCGTTTCTATGCCGACGGGACCGCCGCTGAACTTCTCGATGATGGTCTTGAGCAGCTTCCTGTCCACGTGATCAAGGCCGAGCTCATCTATATCCAGCCCCTTTAACGCGGTCATGGTGACTTCCGTGTCGATGTTGCCGTGGCTGCGGACCTGGCTGTAGTCGCGCACCCTTCTAAGGATCCTGTTGGCTATCCTTGGAGTACCTCGGGCGCGCCTGGCGATCTCGTGCGCAGCCTCATTGTTTATCTTGATACCCAGTACCTCGGCTGCGTGCTTGATTATCGTCTCAAGCTCTCCCGTTGAATAGAACTCCAGCTTTGCTATCATCCCGAACCTGTCGCGAAGGGGAGAAGTGAGCTGACCGGCCCTTGTGGTCGCGCCTATCAGCGTGAACTTTGGCAGATCAAGCCGGATGGACCTGGCGGATGGGCCTTTCCCGATGATTATATCAAGCCCGAAATCTTCCATGGCGGGGTAGAGGATCTCTTCCACGGCGTGGTTCAGCCTGTGGATCTCGTCGATGAACAGGATGTCGAAGTCCTTAAGGTTGGTGAGTATCGCCGCAAGGTCGCCGGGCCGCTCTATGGCTGGCCCTGAGGTTACCTTAATGCTCACTCCCATCTCGTTCGCGATGATGTTTGCCAGGGTTGTTTTTCCAAGCCCGGGAGGCCCGTAAAGGAGGATATGCTCAAGGGCTTCCCCTCTTTTCCTTGCCGCGTCCATGTGAATGACGATATTACTTTTTATCTTTTCCTGCCCTATGAAATTTGCCAGTGTTTTCGGGCGCAGTCCAACGAAGGCCTGGTCCTCTTCCTTTCTCTCAACCGTCACTATCCTTTCATTTTCTGCCATGTTCATCCTTCGACTGACAGTTTTATGCTGTACAGCCTTTTATATTCATAATAGCTTTTGATGACCTTCTGCACATAGCGTCTTGTTTCGGAAAGGGGGATATTCTCGATGAACTCATCCATATCCACCTCGGACCCGATCTCGCTATATTTGTTCATCCATCTTTTCACTCTCAACGGTCCGCCGTTATAAGCCGCAAGGGCAAGGACCTTGTTGTTGTCAAATCTCTTCATGAGCTGGGACAGGTAATAACAGCCCATCTTGATGTTCACTTCCGGATCGTGAAGCTTGTTCGTATAGTACGGTCTTATACCTATCAGTCTTGCGACATTGCGCCCCGTTTGAGGGATCATCTGCATCAGCCCTCTGGCGTTCGCCCACGAGACGGTCTTAGGGTTAAACCTGCTTTCCTCCCTTATCACCGCAAACACCAGGAACTCATCCAGCCCGAACTGACTGGCGTACTGGCTTACATGCTTGTAATATCCCTTTGGATACGCAAGCTGCCACGTAAGCTTTGGCAGCTGGCCGGAAGTGCCGGACAGTACGGAGTTATTGCAGAGCGTTTCCGCGTAGATTATGGAGTCCCTTATCTTCCCGGCGGCAAGGTTCGCGCTGGCACAGGCAAGCTTTGCGGACGTCCTTTTGTCGGGAGGCGAGTTATCGATGAGTATGGAAGCTTCGTTCGCGGCCTCCTCGTAAAATCCAACGGCCATAAGCTCGGAATACTTGATGAAGTGTTCATTAAGATTGGTTATCCTGACATTATTGACGAACATCATGGGATATGTGTCCTCTTCCGAATAAGACTCAAAGGGCAGGGGCTCTTCCGTAAAAGGCGTGTCTGCGGCGTAGGTGTAGCTTTCCGGCACATAAGCCAGGTCAGTTAATTTGGAAGGGGATTCTTTTATCTCCATGCCGAAAGAGGCGAGCTTTTCCCTGGCCCTGTAACTGTAATAGGAGTGGTCATACTTTGATATCACGTACTGGTAGGAAGATGCCGCATCAAGTTTATTTCCCGTTTTTTCCTGCGACATGGCTCTCCAGTACGCGCAGGCATCCAGCATGCTGCTGTCCTGGCAATTGTCCAGGGCCATCTTGAATATGCTGGCAGCCCCGGAATAATCCTTGCTTAAGTAGCACATTCTTCCTATCTTCCAGTAAGCATCATCAGTAAATTCGCTTTTTGGATACTTTGATATGAATTTCCTGTAAGATTCCAGCGCGTTGTCCTTGAATCCGTTAACTTCATAAAAATACCCCAGATAATAGGCGGCGTCATCCGCGTATCGTGAATTCGGGTAATTGTTCATTACTTTATTCAATGAATCAAGGACCTGGTAGAAATAGCCGGCCTTGCCGTAAGCAAAAGCCAGGTAGAACTGCGCTGAATCCGCAATGTCTCCTCCTCTGCCGGCGCATATCTTGAACCTGGTGATGGCAGACCTTAATCTTTTCCTTTTATAATCGCACATTGCCAGCTTGAATAACGCATCTTCCCAGAGTTCGCTTCCTTTATAGTTGCTCACTATTTGCTGAAAAAAGAGCCCGGCAGAATTAAAGTCACCAAAGTTGTAAAAGATCATGGCTTTATTGAAGATATCTTCAGCCGACGCGGCACCGGGATAGATCTTGAATTTTGCTGACAGATAATTTATCCTGGAAACACAGTCCTTTACAAGGGGGCTTAACGGATTATAAAGATTCACTTCATGATAGACCTTTATGGCTTTTTTAGGCATAAGCGCCCTTTCGTAGCATTTGCCAAGGTTGAACCTTGCCTTGTCCAGCATGGAAGAAGAAGGGTTATCTTGTATTATCATTGAATAGATCTCTATGGCCTTGTCATATTTCCCCGTTTCATACAGGCACTCGGCCCTCTTGATGTCCGCCTCCACTTTTACGGCGCTGTCTGAAAAGATCTCTTTATAGAGTTCCTGCGCTTTCTCATAATCTTTGTTGTTAAAGCTCATATCAGCCAGCGCGAGTTTGGCATAGTCATATAACGCAAAGCGCGGCGTTCCAGATAATGACCGGAAAATTTCTTCAGCGGCTTTTATATTCCCCTTTTTATAAAGGCAGAAAGCCTTCAGGAACTGGGCTCTTCCTGTCCAGGGATCCAGACCTTCCATGATAAGCTTGTTGAGCTCTGTTATTGAATCGTCATAATACTTCCATTTATATAATGTAACAGCCCGCTGCAGTATGTCATTGCTGCCGCAGTAGGTTGATATGGATGTGATGACAAAGAGCAGCACAAAAAATATGAATATTCGCTTCATTTTGTGCAATTTTAGCACAATATGGCTAATTCCAGAAATCCTTATTTCGTATATTAATCCTTGCAAAATTTCTGGGGGGGGGTAAGATTAATTTGTTAAAGGAACCCGTGCCTAAATAAGGAGGGGATTTATTAATGTTTAAAAACATCTCCAGATCGATCCTCGGGATACTTCTTATTTTCCTTTCATTGTCGGTAATATATTTTATGGGCGGCTGCAACAATCCGACTGGCGGCGGCGGGGGCGGGGGCAGCTCGGACACCACTGCGCCCACTGTGATATCTACAAGCCCCAGCGATGAAGCCACCAATGTAGTGCGCAACGCAGTCATCACCGCCACATTTAGCGAAGCGATGAGGCCGGTAACAATCACCGCTGAAACCTTTATGCTCTCGGTAGAGGTAACGGGAATAGCAGTTACAGGCGAAGTATCCTTATCGGTCGATAAAAAGATCGCGATTTTCATGCCGACAAGCACTCTGGAATCCTATACCACATATGATGCAACCATCACCACCGGCGTTAAGGACCTGTCTGGCAATGCTTTGGCTGTTGCCAAGACATGGCGCTTTACGACTGGGCCAACGACGGACTCAACCGTGCCCACCGTAGTATCCACAAATCCCGATGACAGCGATACCGATGTAGACATTGACGCAAACATCATTGTCACCTTTGACGAGGACATGAACCCAGCAACGCTAAATACTGGAACATTCCTGCTATCTACAGAGGCGGGAGCATACATTACAGGGGTTGTAACATGCAGCGGCTCTTCCGCGACATTCAATCCAACAAGCAATCTCGCTTACAACACCACATATGAAGCGAGGATTACCACCGGTGCCAAGGATGTGGCAGGCAATGCATTAGCTGTCGATAAGACATGGAGCTTTACGACAAGAGCAAGCGGTCCAACCACTAAGTCAATAACCGGATATGTTTATTCCAGGGACTGGACAGCGTGGACATATACGGGGATGTCCGGCGTAATGGTAGCTGTATCGGAAGAATCAATGGGAACAATGCAATCCACGTGGACGAACGGGAGCGGTTACTTCACGCTTACAAATCTTCCTGTCGGGGAGATAACTGTATCCGTCACCAAGGATGCTGTTACATATGGAACCACCACATATGATCTTTACGCGGAGACGGTCAAATCTGACAGCGGGACTTTCAATTATGTCCCGGAAAGCACGGTCAGATTTGGGACCGCTACCATAGAAGGTTTTCTAGACGGGCTTTCCGGGTCCGGCCATACGATGGTATTAAATTGCAGTCAGGGTAACATTTCGGGGAAAATTTTCGATGAGGGCGCACCATCCCCTACATTTACGGATCCGGGTTACTCAATATTTAACTGTCCCGATGACGGGCTTGTATATGTGGTCGCAAAGGACCAGACGGATAACAGGACCGCTTACGGCAAGGTCATAACATCACCGTATGCATCGAGCGAATGCATAATTACTTTTGAAGCGCAAGCTACGATCGAAGCTTATGTAACCGAGCCTGCAGGATATACCTTATACTCTATCAGTGTCTTTATTTCTAAGAACAAAAAGATGCTTGGTGATTTAGTTAGGGATACCACGAGCGACACGCATCATTTTGTATACAATCTTGCAAGCCCGGAGGCCGGCGATTCATATTGTGTCATAGTAACCTGCGTTAACTCATCCGGTGATTATTTTGATACTTATTTTTGGGATGTTCAGCCGGGACTGAATTTATTCGATTGCGGTCAACATATAATACCTGTTACTTCCATGGTCAAATTCCCGCCGGACGGGGCAATATTTACGGAGGCGCCCACATTTGAATGGAACAGCGTTGCTGGCTGTTCTTATTATTTAATCGCAATGGTGCCGAGTTCCGGGACGACTACCTTCAAATGGCGCTTAAGGACGAACAGCACAAAAGCATCAATGCCTCAATATATCTGGGATATGGTGCCATCAGATACCTATTATGTTGAGATAATGGCATATAAGTTTATTAACGGGCCGACGAGTTACGATCAGAAAACATCTAGCCCCGATTACTATATAGATTATGAACTATGGAATCCCACGAACATCAATTTGATAAAACCATAATCGAAAATTTTATGTGATCAAATAGTCATTATGGTTTGCTTAACGGGGCGTATTTTGCCATCAGAAGCTTTTCGCCGGCACTTTCGAAGTTCACCTGCATCATCAGCTCACTGCCTTTGCCCGATATGCCGATTATCTCTCCTGTGCCGAACTTCGGGTGATTGATCGTGTCGCCAACATTGAAGTTATATTCGATCTTCTCTGCGGGCTCGCCGATCTCTATCATGTCACGGTCTTGCGCTTCCGTATCGGCCCTGATCAGATCAGCCGGGATCTCGTTCAAGAACCTTGAAGGGCCGTTGTACCAGTTCTCGCCGAAGATGAGGCGTTCCTCTGCCGAAGTCAGATATAAGCGCTTTTTTGCCCTTGTTATGCCCACGTAGCAGAGGCGGCGCTCTTCCTCAAGCTCCGCGGGCTCCATCAGGCTCCTGTAATGCGGGAAGATGCCTTCCTCCATCCCCGCGATGAAGACCACGGGGAATTCAAGCCCCTTGGCGCTGTGAAGTGTCATCAGGATAACGGCCGGCTGCGACTCATCCAGGCTGTCCAGGTCGGTCACAAGGGAGACCTGGGTCAGGAACGCGGCAAGCGAGCTGTCATCGGAGTTCTTCTCAAATTCTTTTGCCACGGATATCAATTCCTTTATGTTCTCGACCCTGCTTATGGCTTCGGGACTTGCCTCCTCCTCAAGTTTTTTCTTGTATCCCGATTCATTGATGACCTTCTCTATCATCTCTGCCGCGGTGAAATTGGGAAGATCGAATTTAAATCCGTTGATCGTATCGATGAACCTCTGGAGCGGTTTCTTCATCTTTGGCGCAAGATCAAGCTTATCGATGTCCTGTATCGCCTCAAAGATAGATCTCTTTTCTTTCTCGCTGGCGGCCCCCAGTTTTTTCAGCGTCCCTTTCCCCACGCCGTCGATGGTGTTGAGTATCAGCCTTGAGGTGCTGATATTGTCCTTAGAGTTAACTATCAATCTCAGGTAGGCCAGGATATCCTTTATCTCGGCCCTTTCATAGAACTTGACGCCGGAGATTATGCGGTAGGGGATGCCTTCTTCCATGAACACTTCTTCGAGCACCCGGGACTGCGCGTTAGTACGATATAAAACAACAAAATCATTGTACATGTATTTGCCATGCCTGCCGGCAGGCAGGTCAGCAAGCTTCCTTATCTCCGAAACAATATATCTTGCCTCGCCGTGCGAGTCTTGCGCCGTAAAATGCTCTATCAGCTCGCCTTCCGGATTCTCCGTCCAGAGGTTCTTTTCCTTCCGGAGCTCGTTTTTCTCGATCACCTTATTGGCGGCATCAAGTATCGTCTTTGTGGACCTGTAGTTCTGTTCAAGCAGGATGACTTTCGCGTCCTTGTAATCGCGCTCGAAATTAAGGATGTTCCTGAAATCCGCCCCGCGCCAGCCGTAGATCGATTGGTCATTGTCGCCCACAACGCAGAGGTTGCGGTGTTTCTTCGCGAGCATTTTAGTCAGGGTGTATTGCACAAGGTTCGTGTCCTGATATTCGTCAACATTGATATACTTGAGCCTGTCCTGATAGGCCTCAAGAACTTTCGGGCTCTCCCTGAAAAGCTTGACGGTAAGCATAAGCATGTCGTCAAAGTCCATGGCATTGTTCTTGAAAAGGGCTGCCTGGTAGCGCTTGTATGCTTCCGCGATCTTTTCGGCGGAAAAATCAAGTGCCGTATCCTCGAATTCTTTGGGGCCCTTCAGCTCGTTCTTCGCCTTGCTTATCTTCTCAAGCACCACCTGGGGCTTGAAGCGGTCATCCAGGTCAAGCCCCTTGATCACCTCGCGGATCAGCGATTCCTGGTCATCCTCGTCGAATATCAGGAAATCCCTTCTCCAGCCGAGCTTGTCGATGTCGTGGCGAAGAATGCGTCCGCAGACGGAGTGGAAAGTCCCGATCCATATTTCGCGCGAAAGTATGCCGGCCAAGCGGTTGAGGCGGTGTTTCATTTCATTCGCGGCCTTGTTCGTGAATGTGACGGCAAGGATATTTGACGGCGGGATGAGTTTCTCTTTGATCAGGTATGCGATCCTGTGGGTAAGGACCCTGGTTTTTCCCGAACCTGCGCCGGCAATAATAAGGAGAGGGCCCTCGGTGTGGCGGACTGCTTCCTGCTGCTTCGGGTTCAGGCTCTTTAGTATGGTCATTGGAAGATGCATTATAACATAGAATTTACCGCGGCTTAAGCGGAGCACAGGAGAAAAACGCTTGAATATTTTGTGTAAAATATTAGAATAGCGTCAGGATCAGGAAACGAGAGGGGGTGAAAAGGAGTTTCCTTTACTATTCATAAAGGAGGAAATATAAATATGAAAAAAACATTATTATTTGGTTTAGCATTCGTACTCATATTCTCGACCATGTCATCGGCGGCAATGAAGCTTGGTGTGGCCGGTTCATTTGGAACGAACGCATGGTTCGCTCATCCGGGACTTGTGATCACACCCGGCAACATGAAAGATGTCAATTATGACATACTTATCGGATATTCAAGCGTTGGTATGGGCGAAGATATTGATGCCAATGTAGGAATGCTTTTTGGCGGAACATGGTGGATAGGTCAGAGTGGCCCGATAACCTATGGACCGACGGTTGTCTATTATTCACAGGGAATTTGCTCAGGGCAGTTGAAAGGGGATAAATCATCGGATAACACGATGACGTCACTGGATTTTGTTTTTTCTGCTAAAACAACCCTTGTGCCTTCTCTTGACCTGAGAGCGGATGTCCTGGTTTACAGCTCGGTCAGCGGACAATATTTAGGCGATGACATTAAGAGCTCGAACACAATGTTAGATATGATCCAGTTAGGCTTAGTATACAACTTCCCGCTATAGCGCTGATATAGAATTACAAAAAGGCCCTTGTTAGATTCCTAGCAAGGGCCTTTTTTTGTTAACATTAGCTTGATTTTCAGGAATATCGCAATAGAATTAGCTCATCAAAGCGGGAGAAAAGGAGGTGAATAGAGTAATTCCTATCTCAAAAAAGAGGGGATGAAGTAACATGAAAAAAGCAATGCTTTTGATTTTTGTATTTGTATTTATTTTCGCTTCCATGTCATCTGCTGAAATCAAATTGGGCATCGGCACTCCTTTTATTGTTTTAACGACACCTAACACATCTTCTTTGGTATATGGTTATGATCAGCCCACTTTTGTAATTTCATTCGATGATACCGTTGACCTGGTCCTGGGATATCGCCAGACGGGACAGGGTAAGGATGAAGACCCTCAAACAGATACGCTGGGGGGAATTGTATGGTATATGATGAAAAGAGGCCCGATAGTCGCGGGTCCTTCGGTGTTCTTTTACAGTGACGGCGTGAATACCGGCGGCGGGGACAAGGCGTCCGATAATACGATTACCCATACGATAATCGGCCTTTCCGTTAAAGCAGCCATAATACCTGGCATTGACCTTCGAACTGACGTGGTCTTATCGGATTCGATCGGCGGTAAGATAGCAGGATTTGACGTTGAAGGTGTGAGCGAAACATTTTCAAGGCTGCAGGTGTCAGCGGTCATCAATTTCCTGTAATTGCGCCGGGATTTAATAAAAGGCCATTGCTGGAATTTCTGGCAAGGGCCTTTTTTTTATGTTAACATTGCCCGCATGTCGAAACGATTCGATGAACTAATAAGGATAGTGAAGAAACTGCGCGCGCCGAAAGGATGCCCATGGGACCGCGTACAGACCCACGCAACGCTTAAACCCTACATGGTTGAAGAAGTATATGAGGCGCTGGAAGCCATCGATTCAAAGGACCATAAAAAGCTTGCCGAAGAACTTGGCGACATGCTCCTGCATATAGTGATGCAGGCGGAAATGGGAAGGGAAGAGAAAAAATTCACTATCGAAGATGTCATCGATTCGATATCAGCAAAGATGATAAGGCGGCACCCGCACGTTTTCGGCAAGAAAAAGGTAAGGTCGGTTGAGGAGGTATGGCAGAGGTGGGAGGAGATAAAGGCGAAAGAGGCCCTTCGACTTCGCTCAGGACAAGTAAAAGGGAAGAGCGATAAAGTGAAAGGGATACTGGAAAGCGTGCCCAACGCCCTGCCAGCGTTATATCGGGCCGATAAAGTTCAGCGCCGTGCCGCGAGGGTGGGATTTGACTGGAACAGCGTGGCGGGTGCTTGGAGAAAGGTTGATGAAGAAGAAAAAGAGATACACACACTCCTGCGAAAATCCAAAATCCAAATATCAAAATCCAAAGAAAATCCAAAATCCAAATCACCAAGTAATAAGCAAAAAGAAAGGATTAAAGAAGAACTTGGCGATTTATTATTTGCAATAGTAAATGTCGCCAGAAAGCTTGATATCGATGCCGAAGAGTCGCTGCAGAATGCTACCTCAAAGTTCATGAGGCGTTTCAGGGAGATCGAGCTCCACGCAAAAGGAAAAGGCAGCCATATAAGCAAGATGACACTGCCGGAAATGGATGCTGTTTGGAGAATGATCAAGAAAAAGGAAGTTGGGTGAGGGAGAGGAGACCGGTATAGACGTTAGGATGAGTCATTAGTCCCCTGCCTCCAGCCCCGATTCCCATACAGAATTCTTCATCCTAACCCAACTTCTTGATATTCTATTTATCTCTTACGGATACAAATACGGATTCGGGTCGACGCCTATTTTTTCATAAGCAGCAAGTTCAGTAATGCCTGTAATAAATCCCGAGGCATTAACGGCTACCTCAAATACTTCCCAGACATCCTTATTGCTTGGATTGCTTGTCGGGACATTGAAAGTATGGCTCACTCCAGAAACTGTAAATTCTACCGTTGCTAAAGAAGCATTCATGTTTATAAGAGGGCCTTCTCCTTCTATAGTGCCGCCAACGCTATGTGTATTATTCTCACAGCTAAACCTGTATGTGCCGGGATGAAACTTGCTGATATTGATGATCTCCGGATTGCCAATGCTTTCCATGGTCGCGTCCGATCCCGCCGGGGACGTTTCAAGAGTGGTTACATGAAACCTGCTTGATTCACCGCTAATCGGGCCTGTAAAATGCCCGTAAAGATGAAAAGTTGGCGATGTTCTCCAACTCAATGTAATTGATGCAGGGTTTGTACTTTCAATAGTAATTGGTGAAGGAATTTCATATTCAGTGCCGGGGGTTGTAGGATCAGGATCAACTATGACCTTGATGCTGCTTTTCTCTCCCTTTTGCGCCCAGACTTCCTTACGACAGTTAGCTTCCGTCCAAAGCTGTGAAAACCTTCCATTTGAGCCGGTTATTCCGGAAGATTCAAAGTGGGAGCTTTTTGCAAAGATATATGCACTGGCTACCGGCATGCCCAGAGTATCCACAACTATTCCGCTCAGGGAACCCCCATTCCAATTGCCGGGGGCAAGGCAGTAACCTGAAAAATGCGACAGGACTGCGACATAGGATGTTCCGCCTGCCTCCAAAGTTGCTATGCCAATGTGTAACCAGTATCCGCCGGATTCATTATAAGACCAAAGTTCTATTGGATCAGGTGGGGCGGGTGATTGAAAGGCTGCCGGAATGGGGATATGTACTTCTGCTGTCGTACCACTTTTAAGGTTCACTGGATTGCCAGATTGATCAACCACAGAAATGTTAATATATGCGTATGCCGCGAATGGACTGTCGGTTCCTGTCGGTCTTGTCCTGCCGGCAAAATTGCCCGGGAAAGAACCGAATTCGGGTGTTACGGTAAGGTCGAAAGAAGTAACGCTGACGGTGACAGTCCCTGTAACTGCAGCCCCATTCGGATAAACAAGCGTATTTTCGTGGATAGTGATCGAGGCTGTTCCGTCAGCAGCGGTCCCTCCCGTAGATCCTGAGAATGCAGTTTCACTGCCGACTTCCTTCAGGAAAGCGATCATGTATACCGTGTTCCCTGCCAGCAGTTTTATGATAGACTGCGTTGAAACATAGCCGGATTTTGAAATATTTATCTGGATATTGTTCCCTGGAGTAACGTCGCTAAGCGAAAAATATCCTTCATTGGTTGTTGTAGCTGTGTTGCTGCCAACAGAGACCGTAGCGCCTTTTACACCGCCCCCCGCTGTGTCCACAACCACCCCATAGATCGTGCCCGCCGAAGGATTTGTTGAAGGCGTAGTTCCCGCGCCGGTAGGATTTTCCCCGCAGCCAAAATTTATATAAAGGAAGGCCGATAAGACGAAAATTATGGCCAGCGTGCCAATGGCATAGTGGTGTCTGTATCTTTTCGAGTGCTGCTTTATTCTTTGAAGCATAAAAGACCCCTCCTTTTTTGGAATCGTATGCTAAAAATTATATAGTAATCGACAGTTTTTGTCAATTTGAGCTCATATCTCGCGTCTTAATAATGTATATGATATAATCTATCCCTTATGAAAGAAGCTTGCGGTTTCAGAAAACAATTCCCAAATAAGCGGTAGTTATAGGCAGGCCGTATTTAAGCGAGTTTTCAGTCTCATCAGGTGTTACCGTATTTTTTTCGGTGCTGCGGGCAACCGTGTTCACTATCACGCCCTTTACTCCCAGATCAAAATTGATGCCCCCAAAAGCCGTGAAACGATATCCGCCCTTGCAGTAGAAACCGTAATTGTTGTCTATTGTCTCCTCATACTCAAGGTTCAGGGCTTTTTTTGCCTTAATGGTACTATCCGCGACAGTATGGTCAAAGGTATAGCATCCTGCGCCTGTGCCCACGTAAAAGCCTCCCATTTTATAGACCAAACCTATGTCCAAGCTGCTTACGGTTAAAGTGCCCTCTTGGATGACCGCTAATTTATTGTCACCGCTAAATGAAGAAAGGGATAAGTCAAAAAGTAACGATCTGTTCCATCCAAATTCCAGGCCGCCGGTAAGGCCGGCGCATCCATTGGCATAAGCATCTTCAAGGCGATATCCAGGGGAAAGATACCAATTTAACTTAAAACCGCCTTCTTCTTCTTTTAATAGATCGATAGAAGCAGCTGTTTCCGGGGACGTGACAGCTTCAGTGGTCGCTTCGGCTGTGATAGACATCTCCTCAGGCGTGGCTTCTTCCTCTAAAACAACGGGAACGGCCGCTATAACTTTTTTGGGGACCACTTTAATAGCTATATACTTGTTCGCCGTGATATATTTATATGTGTTGAGGAGAACAACGCCTTTTTCCATGACCTTTATCTTATGTTTGCCCGGTTTTAGTTTGAATATCTTTGTTCCGGAAGCCATATATTTGTTGTCCATATAGATCTTGCACTGCGAGCTCGGGCATTGCACTTCTATTTTCCCGAATAAAGCACAAAAAGCATTGATCGAAAACACGGATACCAGCATCAGGCATAAAACCATTCTTTTCATAAAACCTTTAAAAGCAATCCCCCACTCTAAAAACTTATTCGATCCAATTAAAACGCCGGTCCCGACTTTTACTTATCAGAATACATCTAATTCCGCCGTACCTACTACGCTTTCGCAGCATGCAACAATGGTGCATGTCCCTACAGAAATGCCCCATGCCTCAACGGTTGTTCCGGTTGCATCAATAGTCGCGATGCCGGTATTAGAGGTCCACCAGTCAAATGATTTTCCCGGCAATATATTATATGAGTTATCTCTTGCTGTTGCTGTGAATGATGTATTAGCTGATACTGCGCAGACTGTGCTGGAAGGGGTTATTTGTACGTACGCAACAGAACTACTGTACACGCTTAATATTGCTGAACCCGTCTTTCCCTCACAGCTTGCATAAATGGTGCATTGGCCATAAGAGACTCCTCTTGCTTCAACGGTTGTTCCGGTTGCATCAACGGTCCCGATGCCGGTATTACTGGACCACCATGTGAATGACTTCCCGGGCAACACGGTCCCAACTACATTTTTTGCTACAGCGGTGAACGATCCTACGGATGATAAACCAATAATTAACCCTTCAGGCAATACTTGTACAGTCGCAACATCCGAAATGTTGTACACGTTTAATGTTGCAGAGCCCGTCTTCCCTTCGCAGCTTGAATAAATTGTGCAAGTTCCAGGAGACATGGCCCATACCTCAACGCTAATTCCCGACGCATCAACTGTAGCGACGGCGTTATTACTTGACCACCAGGTAAAGGATTTCCCCGGCAATACGACGTCGAAGTTATTCTTTGCTGCGGCGCTAAAGTATCTTTTATCTCCAGTTAACATTGCCGCTGAAGAGGGGGATAATGTAACCGTCTCTACCGTGGTGGCCGATCTTCTTTCATCTGTTACCAATATATCTGATGGTAGTGTGTATGTTGTTCCCGCGATCAGTGGCTCATTTGTAGTTACGGAACTAATGCTAACCCCGTAAGGCAAGCCCCAAATGGTGATTTCTTTAGCGATATTACATAATACAGGAATAGTGAAAGTCCCATCACTCTCTAACCAACAGGCTCCGTGGCCGGTATAACCAATTCCTATGGCAGCAGCCCAATAACCAGTAACAGGGGAACCATCATCATAGATCATCCGGCCCTTGATATAGCCAGTCCTGCCGGCATAAGACCAATCCCAGTTCATCCAGCTGAAATGGGTCACTACTGCAACATAATTGCTTCCATCCTTTGTTGCTATGCCTGTCTGTATCCAGTATCCGCCCGTTTCATCGTATGACCATAACTCTATGGGGTCAGGGGCGCGCGAAAGCAAGCCGGCTGGAATTGGTATAATTATTTCTGCGGTCGCTCCGTGCGCAAGGTTCACTTTTTCCCCGTTTTTTGTTATGGAAACGTTGATAAAGCCAAAGCTTTCGAACGGCTGGTCAGCGCCTCTCGGGCTGGTCCTGCCGGCAAATATCCCGGGGAACATATTAATGTCGGTCGAATCGGAAGGATCAAATGTGGTCAGGGTCACGTCGACCGGACTGGTGACCGGATTCCCGTTGGAATCTTCCATTGTTGTTCCAGCGATCACGGTGATCTGGCTTTGGCCATCCGTTCTTGTATCACCCACTGATATATCCAAAGATAGTGGAGCCGGCTCCTGGTGAAGGTATATGTTAGTGATCAAGGTTGGATTCGCGGGCGGGGAAACAATTACTTGCTGGGTGGGGATATAATCGTCCATTGACGCGTTTATAAGTACCCTGGCCGGAAGCACAATATTTAAGAATTTGTATGATCCGTCGACATCCGAATTAGTGGATAGTTTCCCGATCGATATGACTGCGCCCGAAAGTTCTTCGCCGGCCTGGTTAAAGACCTGGCCTCTTATATCCCCCTTAACATAAGAAACTTTGGAGCTATCCAGGGATTCTAATGGTTTGCTGCCGCAGCCGGAATTAAGGTAAAGGAAAGTAGATAAGCCTAGAATAATGACCAGAGTACTAATAGCAATATGATGTTTATACCTTTTTGAGTGGTGAATTATCTTATGGAGCATAAATAAATACCCCCTCTTTTGGTTAGCTGTATTGAATTATGCACTTATTGTTTTCTTTGTCAAATATATCTGCGGTTTCTCCTCGCCTCATTCTTATGATATAATGGCCGCCTTATGAAAGATGCTTGGAAAAACCTGTTTTTCTACCTGCTATTCCTTCTGATCATACTGTCGCTTCTGGCGCCGTTGTTCACGACGCAGCCAAAAGTGCAGGAGCTGTCGTTCACCGATTTCCTGAACCAGGTTGACAGCGGAAAAGTAAGGGAAGTAAATGTGGGCGGCGACGTTTTTTCCGGCAAACTCGCGGACGGCACGAACTTCCGTACACGCGCGCTTAATTATCCCAGCCTCATCCCCACGCTGCGGGACAAAGGGATCAATATAAAGGTTGAGGCTCCCTCTGGCACCGGATGGATGTGGGACCTTTTTGCCCAGCTGATACTGCCGCTTCTTTTCTTTGCCGGGCTCTGGTGGTTCCTAATGCGGCAGGCGGCAAGCTCTTCAAGCCAGGCGCTTTCGTTCGGAAGGAGCCGCGCCAAACCGCTTCAGGGAAAGATCAAGGTCACATTCTCGGACGTGGCGGGGGTTGACGAGGCGAAAGAGGAGCTAAAGGAGATCGTAGAGTTCCTGAAGACACCCCAGAAATTCCAGAAGCTTGGCGCAAAGATACCGAAAGGGCTCCTTCTCATGGGTGCTCCGGGCACCGGGAAAACACTTCTTGCCAGGGCGATAGCCGGGGAAGCCGATGTGCCGTTCTTTTCCATCTCCGGCTCCGACTTTGTCGAGATGTTCGTTGGAGTTGGGGCATCACGCGTCAGAGACCTGTTCACTCAGGCAAAAAAACAGACACCATGCATCATCTTCATGGATGAGATCGATGCTGTGGGCCGCCATAGGGGTGCGGGACTTGGTGGAGGGCATGATGAAAGGGAACAGACATTGAACCAGTTATTGGTGGAAATGGACGGATTTGATCCCAACACGAACATTATAGTTGTTGCCGCAACGAACAGGCCCGACATCCTTGACCCGGCATTGCTAAGGCCCGGGAGATTCGACAGACAAATAGTCCTGGATAAGCCGGACCTCAACGGAAGGCGCGGGATACTGAAGATACACGCAAAAGGAAAGCCGCTGGCCAAAGATTTTGACATTGATATCATCGCAAGGCGCACGCCGGGGTTCACCGGGGCGGACCTTGAGAATGTATTGAATGAAGCCGCCATTCTTGCCGCAAGGGCGAACAGGAAGGATGTTTCAATGAACGAGGCCAGCCAGGCGATCGATCGCGTGATAGCGGGACCGGAAAAGAAAAGCAAGGTAATAAGCGACAGTGAAAAGGAAATAGTGGCGTACCACGAGGTCGGTCACGCGCTTCTTGCGCGAACTTTGCCGCACGCGGACCCGGTCCATAAGATATCCATACTTCCAAGGGGGCTTGCTCTTGGATACACTCTTCAGCTTCCACTGGAAGATAAATATCTTGTAACAAAAAGCCAGGCAATGGACCAGGTTACGGTCATGCTCGGCGGCCGGGTTTCCGAGGAGATGATATTCAACGAGTTGACAAGCGGCGCGCACAATGATCTGGAGCACGCCACCGAAGTGGCAAAGAGGATGGTTTGTGAGTTCGGGATGAGCCGGCTGGGCCCCAGGACCTTCGGAAAGCGGGACAGGCAGATATTCCTTGGCCGCGACATCGGGGAAATGAAGGATTACGGGGGAGAGACCGCGGACGCAATCGACAAGGAGATCAGGTTCATCATCGAAGAATGCTACAACAGGGCCAAAAAGATACTTTCCGCCAACAGGAACAAGCTCGTGGCCATAGCGAAAAAGATAAAAGAGGTTGAAACATTGGAAGGGGTAGAACTGGAGAGGGTGTTCAATGATCTGGGGCTTAAAGCAAAGAACGGCGTCACCAAAAAAAAGCGATAAAGGTATAAAAGGCTTGCCCGCCGAAACTCCGGAGGAGCGAAGGCAGGAAAAGATAATAGAATGCGTCCCCAACTTCAGCGTTGGGCATGACAGGACCGTCATCCACAAAATAAAGGATTCCATCAAGACCTCCGGTGTGGACGTTATTGACCAGTCATACGACGAGGACCACAACAGGCTTGTTGTAACGTTCATTGGGACGCCGGATAACGTTTTGAACGCGGCTTATTGCTCTATCGACACCGCATCAAAGCTCATCGACATCAATAAACAGGTGGGAGTCCACCCGTTCATCGGCGTTGTTGACGTTGTTCCTTTTATCCCCCTTAAGGACGCGAAAATGGGCGACTGCAGGGACATGGCGAAAAAACTCGGGAAAATGGTGGCCAATCAGCTGAAGATTCCCGTGTTTCTTTACGGGGAAGCGGCAAGGAACGAGAAGTTCAAGCATCTTTATAACATCAGGCATGGAGGGCTTGAACATTTAAGGTCGGCTATCTCCGGCAAGGATTTCCGCCCTGACTTCGGCGAGCCAATGGTCCATCCCACCGCAGGCGCTGTCGCCATCGGAGCCAGGGATTTCCTTATTGCGTTCAACGTTAACCTTGATACTGAGGACCTCCAGATAGCAAAGGACATAGCAAGGAAGATAAGGGAAAAAGACGGAGGATTGCCAGGCATAAGGGCGCTTGGTGTTCCACTCCATTCAAAAGGCATTGTTCAGGTCACCATCAACGTGACGCATTACAAAAAGACATCGCTTAAGGCGCTCATGGACAGGGTGAAAAAAGAAGCCGCGGCAATGGGCATCAGCATCCTTAATTCCGAGATAGTCGGCCTTGTGCCAAGGGACGCTACGTATCCCGGGATGAAAGAGGACCTGATGCTTGATGATTATGATGAAGGAAAGATCCTGGAAACCTACTTATAAATTAACAATTAACAATGACACAATTAACAATTAATGAAGAACTATCCAAAGTATACGAACCCAAAATCGTAGAAGAAAAATGGTACAAAATATGGGAAAGCAACGGATACTTTTCGCCTGACCCCGAAGCAGCCGCGAAACCCTTCGTGATAGTCATCCCCCCTCCGAACGTGACCGGCTCGCTCCACATGGGGCACGCGCTGGATAACACGATACAGGACATTTTCATCAGGTTCAGCCGCATGAAAGGGCTGAACACACTGTGGGTGCCGGGCACCGATCACGCGGGAATAGCCACGCAGAACGTTGTTGAGAAAGAACTGGCGAAGGAGAAGAAAAGGAAAGAGGATATCGGCAGGGAAAAGTTCATTGAGATGGTCTGGGACTGGAAGAAAAAGTACGGAAGCCAGATAACCACGCAGCTGCGGCGCCTTGGCGCGTCATGCGACTGGAAGAGGGAGCGTTTCACAATGGATGAGGGGCTTTCACGCGCGGTGAGGAAGGCTTTTGTTTCCCTGTTCCACGACGGCCTCATATACCGCGGGAAGAGGATAATCAACTGGTGCCCCAGGTGCAAGACGGCGCTCTCTGATATTGAAGTTGAATACAAACAGGAAAAAGGGAAGCTCTGGTACCTGAAGTATCCCATAGAGGGCTCAAAGGATTTTGTCACGGTCGCTACCACAAGGCCGGAGACAATGCTGGGGGACACCGCCGTGGCGGTCAATCCAAAAGACGCGAGATACAAACACCTGATCGGGAAGATGCTTGTTCTGCCGCTTGTTGGAAGGATGATACCTGTCGTAAAGGATGATTTTGTAGATCCAGCCTTCGGCACAGGTGCGGTTAAGGTCACGCCGGCGCATGATCCGAATGACTATGAGATCGGGCTCCGGCATAACCTACCTCAGATAATAATGTTATATCCGGATGGAAAGGTTCACGTAAGTCATTTCCCGGCCGATGAACAGGGAGAGGTCAAGCGTTATGAAGGGATCGACAGGTTCAAAGTCCGTGAAATGATCGTGGCAGACCTTGATAAGAACGGATACCTAGAGAAGATAGAGGATTATCAGACATCAATAGGGCATTGCTACCGCTGTAAGACTGTAATTGAGCCTTATCTTTCCGACCAGTGGTTCGTTAGGATGAAGGATCTTGTGAGACCGGCGATACAGGCGGTGGAGGAGGGCAGTATCAAATACATACCGGACCGCTGGACAAAGGTCTACATAAACTGGATGGAGAACCACAGGGACTGGTGCATCTCCCGCCAGATCTGGTGGGGGCATCGCATTCCGGCATGGACATGTGAGAATGGCCATATAATAGTATCAGAGGAAACTCCTGCAAAGTGCGACCACTGCGGCAGCACAAAGTTAGCCCAGGACCCGGATGTGCTGGACACGTGGTTCTCCTCATCCCTTTGGCCATTTTCAACGCTTGGATGGCCGGATGAAACTCCCGACCTCAAAAAATACTATCCGACAACGGTGCTTGTTACAGGCTACGACATCATAACGTTCTGGGTGTCAAAGATGATAGTGATGGGGCTAAAGTTCATGAAGAAGGAGCCCTTCTCCAAAGTTTTCATACACGGCCTTATCCGCGATATCACGGGCAAGAAAATGAGCAAATCGATCGGCAACGTGATCGATCCGCTCAATGTGATAGACAGAGTAGGGGCGGATGCCTTGAGGTTTGCCCTGATCACACTGATAACGGGCCAGGGGCAGGATATCAAGCTGGCAGAAGAGAAAATAACTGAGGCAAGGAACTTCAGCAATAAGATATGGAACGCGGCCCGCTACATTTTGAGCAAAAGTCCCGAGATGAAATCAGGCAAGCATGGTTTTGCCGACAAATGGATACTCAGCCGTTATAATAGGACCGTCGAAGAAGTTACCGGGCATATCGATAACTATGATCCGGGTGAGGCGGCGAGGAAGCTTTATGAATTCATCTGGGGCGAGTACTGCGACTGGTACCTGGAGATGTCAAAAATTGAAGCTTCCCGCGATGTGCTTATCAATGTATTTGAGGGAACAATGCGATTGCTCCATCCTTTTATGCCTTTTATAACAGAGGAAATTTGGCATAAGATTTTAAGTGAAAATAGTGAAATTGCTTATAAGCAATCTAAAAGATGGGAAATGCTTGGTAATGAAACAATAATGTTGTCAGATTGGCCACAGGCAAATAATGATCTGATAAACGAAAGAATCGATGAAGAAATGGACATTGTAAAAGACATTGTTAAAGCAATAAGGAACATAAGGCAAAGCCTTAACGTACCGCTGTCCCAGAAACTTACTGCCACGATAGCGACAAAGAAGAAGATAAGCAGCGAGCAGGTGGAATACATAAGGTTACTGGCAAGAATGGAAAAGTTGGACATCTCCGCAAAGGCCGAAAAGAAAGCAAAAGGAGCGGCCACAGCGGTTTTGCCGGGTATAGAGATACATGTGCCGCTTGAGGGGATAATCGACATGGAGAAAGAAGCGGAAAGATTAAGGTCAAAAGTGACAGGCCTTGAACAGGAGATCGGTAAGATCAAGGACAGGATAAAGGCAAGCAAGAACGTACCCGATGGCGTAATGGAAGAATGGAAGTCAAGGGAAGTAGAAATGCTGAAGCAGAAAAAGACCCTGGAGGAACAGATCAGCCTTCTTTCACATTGATTGACTGAGTCATGCAATAGATCCTCCTTATTTCATTTGCCCACCCAAATTAACTTAAAGCATTAATATTTATGACTCAATATTCTTCTAAAATCATTTTTAAATAATCTGAAATTTTCCCGAATATTTGTCGATAAAATGTCAGTTGGGCAATGATCATTAAATGGAGGCTGATAAAAATGGTAGAAGTTCGATTCAGGAATAGCAGGGTAGTGAACTGGTGGAGATACCACCTTGGCACGATAAAAATGCAAGCCAATTATGCAGGAATTACAACGGATTCTGTAAAATTGAGTAAGCTTAGTTCAAGCAGCTATAGGGAAGTGCAATTTGCAGTTCAAAGTAATCCGGCCGTGCAAAAACTTGTGCAATCGGCAAGGGAAGCCACCTCTCCAGGTCTTCTCTCTCAATTAGCTAATAATCCTATCCGGATGGTGCGAGAAGCGGTTGCAAAAAACCCCAATACTCCACCGAATATTATTCAAACACTTTCAAGGGAATACTCTAGAGAGGTTGCAGGGAATCCAAGTACTCCAGCGATTGTTATTGAAAGACTTTTTAATGCTGGATATAAAACAGAAGTTCTAAGTAATCCGGCTGTGCAAAGACTTATGCAATCGGCGAGGGAAGCCACCTCTCCAGAACTTCTTTCCCAATTAGCCGATAATCCTATCCAGATTGTGCGAGAAGCGGTTGCAGGTAACTTAAATACTCCGCCACATGTTCTTGAAACACTTTCAAAAGACAAAGATATACATATGCAAACAGCTGTCGCAGGCAATCCAAATACTCCGCCATATGTTCTTGAAACACTTTCAAAATGCAGCTATATGCAATATGTGGTTCAAAGTAATCCGGCTGTGCAAAGACTTACGCAATCGGCGAGGGAAGCCACGTCTCCAGAACTTCTTTCACAATTAGCTGACAATCCTATCTCTATGGTGCGAGAAGCGGTTGCAAAAAACCCCAATACTCCAGTGAATGTTCTTGAAACACTTTCAAAATGCAGCAATATGCAATATGTGGTTCAAAGTAATCCGGCTGTGCAAGGACTTGCGCAATCGGCGAGGGAAGCCACGTCTCCAGAACTTCTTTCACAATTAGCCGATAATCCTATCTCTATGGTGCGAGAAGCGGTTGCAAGTAATCCAAATACTCCGCCGCATGTTCTTGAGAAACTCTCAAAGGATAAAGATATATATGTGCAAACAGCGGTTGCAAGTAACCAAGATATTCCATTGGATGTTCTTTTAACACTTTCAATGGTCCAACTAAGTATTGTGCAAGAAGCAATTGCAATGAATCCCAGTACCCCGCCAGCTATTCTTAAGTTACTTGCAAACCAGGGTGAACACTCAATGGAGATAGCTCTGAATCCAAATGTGCGGTGGGAATATGTGGCATTTGTATTAAGTGGCATACCGCAAGATGAATACGAAAGTGGCTCACATGAAGAAGACATTGAAAAAGAACTTTATGATCAGTGGGTAACTATTGGCAAAGCAGTCATCCCTGATTATAGTTATGGCTATGTATCTAAAAGCATAGATACCGCATTAAGGATTCTTGGAAAACATTCAGCTAATAAAGATAAAATCATAGAAAAACTAAGAGAGCTAAATTACTATTTATATGAAGCGCTTAAAAGGAAAATATAAGCGCAAAGGGTCAATATAAAACAAGGGATTTAGTTGCAGGTTCCAAGTGAGCCCTTAGCCTTCTTTCACATTGATCTGCGGCGTTACCCTGAAGATCCTTTTAATCTCTTTTGCCTTCCCGCTGCCTTCGTCTATGTCCAGGAACAGCCCGTTGAACAAACCCGGTCCTTTCTTTTCCGGCTCAAAGTGTTCCGGAATTGAGAGCCAGAACCTTTTTATTATCTGTTCCTTCTGCACGCCGATTATGGAATCGTACGCGCCCACCATCCCCACGTCCGTTATGAACGCGGTCCCCTGAGGCAGGATCCTTTCGTCCGCGGTCTGAACGTGGGTGTGCGTCCCTATCACTGCCGATACTTTACCATCGAACAGCCAGGCGAACGCGTTCTTTTCCGATGTGGCTTCACCGTGGAAATCGATTATCACTATGGGGCTTTCGGCCTTCATTTTCGGGATCAGGGCATCCGCCATCCGGAAAGGGCAGTCTATGCATGGCATGAACACCCGACCCAGAAAATTCGTAACGCCGTATTTTCCCGCTTTTGATGAAAAGATCCTGTGGCCGATGCCGGGTACGCCTTCCGGATAGTTCGCGGGACGTACCATGTTCGGGCAGGAATTGATGTCGGGGAGGAAATCCTTCCTGTCCCATATGTGGTTGCCCATGGTGATCACATCGATCCCATAGCCTAAAAGCTCATCATAGACCTTTTTGGTTATCCCCACTCCGGCTGCCGCGTTTTCGCCGTTCGCTATTATGACATCAGGGGAGAACTCCCTTTTCAGTTCCGGGAGCGTCTCCCTTACTATGGCGCGGCCCGAGCGCCCCACTATGTCCCCTATGAACAGTACTTTCATCTTATTTAGCTGTGTCCGTTGCCCTTGTTTCCCTTATAACGGTGACTTTCACCTCGCCGGGATATTCCAGTTCCGCCTCTATCTTCCTTGCGATATCATACGCCAGCTTTGTTGATTTGACATCATCCACTTTATCCGGCTGGACGATGATGCGCACTTCGCGTCCCGCCTGGATGGCGTAACACTTTTCAACTCCTTCAAAAGAGAGGGCCACTTTTTCCAGGTTCTCCAATCTCTTTATGTAGGCTTCCAGTGTATCCCTTCTTGCGCCGGGCCTTGATGCCGATATCGCGTCAGAAACTGCAACTATGACGGCCTCCACGGTGTGCGCTTCCTCGTCGCCATGGTGTGCCGCGATGGCATGCAGAACCTCGTCCGATTCCCCCGCCTTTTGGGCGAAGGTCACCCCAAGCTTTGTGTGTGTGCCCTCTGTTTCCTGGTCTATCGCTTTCCCGATGTCATGTAACAAGCCGGCCCTTTTAGAAAGCTTCACGTTCACGCCAAGCTCCGCCGCCAGCATTCCCGCTATCTTTGCCACTTCGATCGAGTGCTGAAGGACGTTCTGGCCGTAGCTTGTCCTGTAGCGAAGCCTTCCCAGCATCTGGATGAGCACAGGCGGCAGCCCGTGGACATCCGCCTCGAAAGTGGCTTTTTCCCCATGCTCCCACATCGCCGCCTTCAGTTCCTCCTTTGATTTGTTGTACATTTCCTCAACGCGGGCAGGGTGTATCCTTCCATCGGCTATCAATTTTGTGAGCGTCAGCCTTGCGGTCTCTCTCCTTACGGGATCGAATCCGGATATGAGAACGGCTTCGGGGGTATCGTCCACTATCAGATCAACGCCTGTAAGGGTTTCAAATGCCCTTATGTTGCGGCCTTCGCGCCCGATTATCCGACCCTTCATTTCCTCGTTGGGCAGCTCCACCACGGTGACGGTGGATTCAACTACGTGGTCTACCGCGCATCTCTGTATGGCAGTGGAAAGTATCTCTTTTGCCATTTTATCGGAATCTTTCTTCAGCTGTTCCTCTTTTGCCTTTATCATCAAAGCGGCTTCCCTATCTATGTCCTTTTCCAGGTTCTTCAGCAGCGTCCTGATACCTTCTTCGCGGGTGAGTCCGGAGACCTTTTCAAGTTCCTTCAGGTGCTGAACCCTCAGGTCTTCCAGTGCGGACCTAAGCTTCACCATGTCCTGCTCCGCTGATACTATCTTTTTCCTTGCCTCCTCGATCGTCTTTTCTCTGGCATCCATGCTTTCTTCGCGCTGAAGGAGCCTTTTTTCCAGCGAGAGCAGCTCTCCTTTCCTTTCCTTTGTTTCGCGGTCGAATTCCTGCCTCAGCTTTATGGCCTCGTCCTTTGCTTCCAGTATGGATTCCCTTCTCTTTGTTTCTGCGTCCCTTTTTGCGTCCTCAAGGATCCTTTTTGCGGTTTCCTGGGCCACGCGGATCTTCTGCTCCGCCATGCTTCTCCTTATCAACATGTAAGACACGAGCATGGCAAAGACTATGGAAACGAACAGAGTGCTGTATATTAATCCGGTAAGATTCATTTGTGTTCACCCCTTTTTGTATCGGCCGATTCTTTTTTCGGCGGATTTGAAATGTATTTCCTTACTTCCGACTCGATCTTTTTTGCCGTATCCCTGTTCTCCTCGATCATTTTCTGGGAATTCTCGTATCCCGTGCCAAGGCGCTCGTCATGGAACGTGTAGGTATTACCGCTTTTCACTATCACTCCCGAGGCAAGTCCCGCGTCCAGAATATCGGCCGACCTGGAAATGCCTTCGCCATGGACCAGCGTGAACATGGCTTCCCGGAAGGGTGGGGCAACCTTGTTCTTTACCACCTTCACCCTTACCTTTGTCCCGATAATCCTGTCCGCCTCCTTTATTTTCTCCGCAGCCCTCACGTCAAGCCGCACAGACGAATAGAACTTGAGGGCCCTTCCTCCCGGAGTTACCTCCGGATTCCCGAACATTATCCCGATTTTTTCCCTCAACTGGTTGATGAAGATCATTACCGTCTTGCTCTTGCTTACAACCGCCGTGAGCTTTCGAAGCGCCTTTGACATGAGCCGGGCCTGCAAGCCCACCTGCATATCGCCCATTTCACCTTCAACTTCTGCTTTTGGGACTAATGCCGCCACGGAATCCACTACAATAATATCAACAGCACCTGACCTTACCAGGGTTTCAGCTATTTCAAGCGCCTGTTCGCCGTAATCAGGCTGTGAGATCAAAAGGTTATTGATATCCACGCCAAGCTTCTGCGCGTATGTTGGCGACAGTGCGTGCTCCGCGTCGATGAAAGCGGCGATCCCTCCTTTTTTCTGTGCCTCTGCTATGGCCTGCAGCGACACTGTGGTCTTACCGCCACCCTCGGGTCCGTATATCTCTATGATCCTTCCTTTCGGGAGTCCTCCCACGCCAAGCGCCATATCAAGCGTGAGGACGCCGGAAGGTATCACCTCCAGGTCGAGTTTTGAAGACTTATCCATCTTCATTATGGAACCCTTTCCGTAGCTCTTTTCTATCTGCAATATCGCCATCCCTAATGCCTTGCTTTTTTCATCCGCCATACAGATCCCTCCTTATAATATTAACTGCTTCACTTCCTCGTATATCGGGCCGGTCCGCATGAGAGTGCTCTTCATAAGCGACACATGGCTTGCCACGAAGCTCCCAAAGCTTTTCCTTTCGTTATCTTTGATCAACTTTTCCAGCGGCGCCACGTCGATCTTTTCCTTAATGCGCCCGATCGTGAGATGGGCGGAAAACTCTCTTTCCTCCGACTTATAGCCCTGCTTTGCCAGTTCATCCTCGATCCTGTCGGCCAGCTCTTTCACCTTTTCTTCGCCTTCCGAAAGCCCTACCCAGACCACCCTTGGATGCCTTTCATCCGGGAACACTCCAAGGCCGGAAAATCCGATCTTGATCGTTCCAAAACCCTTTGTCATGTCCGCCACTGATCCCGTCAGGGCATCGATCTTCCTGTCCTCTACCCAGCCAAGGAACTTGAGCGTAATGTGCATGTTCTTCTTGTCCACCCATTTGATCGGCGTAAGCATCAGCTTGAGCTCATTTATCATTTTCTCAATGTTATCCTTTATCTCTTCCGGTATCTCTATCGATATGAACGTCCTCATATCTTACGCAGCACTTCCTCCCCGCCAAGGTGGAGCCATAGCAGTCCAAGCGCCGCCGCGGCCGCCTTTTCCCTTATCTCGCCCCTTGTGCCGCCAAGGTTCAGTTCCTTGGATATCGTTCCCTGGTCCGATGCAAGGGCGATATAAGTAAGCCCTATCGGCTTTGGCGGATTAACATTTGTCGGGCCCGCTATCCCGGTCGCGGAAAGGCCGATATCAGTTCGATATCTTTTTCTTATCCCTTCTGCCATTGTGATCGCCACTTCATTGCTTACCGGGCTGCCCTGTGCTATGGCGCTTGCCGGGACCCCCAGCTCCATTACTTTTATCCTGTTGTGATAGCAAACTATCGCGCCCACGAAAAATTCCGAGCTCCCGGCCTGGCTTGTGAGCCGGCTTGATATAATTCCTCCTGTGAGCGACTCGGCAACAGAGACGGTCTTTTTTGTTTTCTTGAGCAGTTCGGCCACTTCCACCTCTGTAGTGCGCCCGATGATCGAGATGACCCTCGTTAAAAAATCCTCGATCTTTAGATCCGATTCAGCCATTTAATACTCTCCGGTTCTTATAAAAATATTCTATTCCCGAAATGACCGATAGTGCCACGCCAATCCAAAGTACCTCATTCCCATACGGCAATCCCAATATGAGCATTGCCGCAGCCAGGTCCAGTACAGCCGCCTTTGTCTTTCCCAGGCTATCTGCAGCAATTATCCTGCCAGATGTGCTGGCGGCAAGTCTAAGACCCATGATTGCCAGGTCCCGGAATATCACTATGATGACCGGAACTGCTGAGATCGCCCTAAGTTCCACGAGGCAAAGAAGGGCAGATATAACAAGTATCTTGTCGGCGACCGGATCAAGGAACATACCGAGTGTGGTCACCTGCTTCAATTTTCTTGCCACGTATCCGTCAACTGCGTCGGAAAGCGCTACACTGACGAAAATAACTACAGATATCAGTTTATTATAAGGAAGGTTCGGCGACAGCAAATAGTAGACCAGGAGGGGGATGAAAAGTATTCTTATAAGGGTTATACGGTTCGGCAGGTTCAAGTAACAAGCCTGCCTGCCGGCAGGCAGGTCTGGCCGGAAAGATCATAAAAGCCGGAACCTGTTATCTTAACAGGAACTATCTTTCCGCTGGAAACATTCTTATTTAGCTTAACAACGCCGTCAATCTCCGGGGCGTCCATGAAGGACCGCCCAAAATGGCCTTCTGCCAATACCTTAATAACCTTGCCGACCATATTCTTTAGAGACTGTCTGGAAATCGAGCGCTGCAAGCGCATTAACTTATGGAACCTTATTTCTTTTATCCGCTCGCTAATTTGATCCCCCAACTTAGCGGCGGAAGTGCCTGATTCCCTTGAATACTTGAAAACCCCTAGTCTCGTGAACCTCTCTTCCTTAATGAAACTTTCTAATTCCTTAAAATCTTTATCCGTCTCTCCAGGATAACCAACTATAACAGAAGTCCTTATTGCTATTCCCGGTATTTTCCTCCTTAATTCATCAACCAACCTTTTGAGCTGATCAGCGGAATACTTCCGCCTCATTGACCGAAGAATATTATCACATGCATGCTGGATTGGCAAGTCAATATATCGGCAAATTTTGGGTTCTTTGGACATCAGCTTGATCAGCTCATCTGTCACATGGGCGGGATGGGCGTACATTATCCGTATCCACTTAAGCCCCCTTATCCCTGTCAATCTCTTACATAATATATGGAGCGATGGCTTTCCATAAAGGTCAGTGCCATACATGGTGGTATCCTGGGCGATCAGTATAGCTTCTTTCAGCCCCTTTTTGACTAGTTCCTTGACCTCAGAAACTATCGAATCCATCGGCCGGCTCTGGTATTTACCCCTCAAGCTAGGAACGATGCAGTATGAGCATCGATTATTACAGCCGTCCGCGATCTTGATGTAAGCGTAATATTTTGGCGTTGCCTTTAGCCTTGGCGTTTTGTGGGTGAAAAGGCAGTGGGTGCCGTCGAGGAGCGATATTTTCTTCTGCTTGCCCAGGTTTTTCAGGACATGGACGATCTTATCGATGCTCCCCGGGCCGACAATGGCATCGATGGCCGGGTATTTATCGAACAAATCCTCTTTATCCCTTTTCGGCAGGCAGCCTGTGACGACCAGGTATTTGAGTTTGCCGTGAATTTTAAGCGAAGCAGTCTCATCTATTATCTCAAAAGCTTCATCCCTGGCGGCCCCTAGGAAAGCGCAGGTATTTATTATCATTATATCGGCCTGCATCTGGTCCGTTGTTATCTCATAACCGGAGTCCACCAGAAGGCCGAGGATTGCTTCGGTATCAGTCAGGTTTTTGGGGCAGCCTAGAGAGATGACGCCGACTTTCATGAGTAAGATTATAACCCAATTAGTGTGAAATATTCACGATAATTTAACGATAAAGAAACAGTTAATTTGTATTAAAGGAGCGACAGGTAATGGGGCCCAAATCATGCGGTTATAGCAACGTGCAAAAGAGATTTATTGAGGCAAATCCCTGGGTCCACGGCTCCCAAGGAGAACACATTTCCCTAAAAAGAATGTTAGGAGGCAATATAAGCATTCATGATCCCCGCGTACAAAAGCTCATCCCTCCAACCTTTGAAACCGAACCCGATAGATCTCCTGCAGTGCCGTTCAGCCGCTGGCTTGCTGTTCGCGATGCGCATTTACACGGAAGACTCGATCCAAGCAATACATCTGGTCAAGCAATGTTTGAAAAATTCACCAGAGACGACTGTTTTGATCTTAAAGAGAAAATGAATAGTGGGGCGAGGGAATGGGGGGAAAAGGTATTAAAAAGAGGGAAATTTGCTCAGCTTCTATTGGCTGCCGGAACCGGTGGAAGGCTTTTTGGTTATGATGTTCCGGAAGAGGAAAGGATAAAAGTGCTTTACAAGCTGGGTTTTCAGGGCGGATCGGTTTCTCCCCTGGAAATTCGAATGAGGCACGCCGTCTGGGCCGAGAGGGAATTCGGGGCGCCCGTCAGGACGGATGTTTGCGCAGGTGAAGAAAGCCGGAAGGGTATTGCTCTGGCGGCTGATAGATTATTCAAAGGGAAAATCCCGGCAAATTTCCGGTTTTGGTCAAAGTTCGGGATGCCCAGATGGATTCCGACTAAAGGGCAGATATTGAGGTCAAATAAATTCAGGGAACAAATGAAGAAACAGGGAATTATTGATGAGGCGGGGCTTGAAAGGAATGCAGAAGAGATAATCTCGGAGAGCGGAAATTCCGGGGACTTATTCTTTGATTGCGAAGGCAGGTTGAGCACAAAACCACTTGGCCAGTTGATGACACTTACCACTGCGGCGATCAACGGGACGCTTGCTTCCTGGTTAAGGTCCGGGATAGAGGTCGTAATGGTAAGCAACGGCGAGGACATGGGAAGCGTGATCGACCCGGCGAGGATAGGCGCTTTTGAGTTGTCAGGTGCGGACATGATGTGCATCCTGACCGATTCTGCTCCGGGCGGCGGGGGCCCCGTATTCCGGGACGGAAAACCCATCTTGATGGAAAAAGAAGTTATTCCAAAATCGACTCGGGAGCAGATGTCATTAAAGAACACAAATACGATGTACTTGAAAGTTTCCAGCCTGCCGATGATGTTGTGCGGCATGTTTCCTCACAGATTCCTTCGTGCTTCTGCAAGCTATATTCTATCTGCGATGAACCACAGGATCTATAGCCGGATACCTCCATTGCCGGAAGTTAAGCCGGTTCCGGTCAAGTTTGAGGTGCGGGAAGGGCGCAGAATAGCGACAACCACCTGGTACGCAGGCCAGGCTTCGTGGGTTATGGGACACCTGACCCATTTAGACTCTGTTTATGTGTTTGCCAGGATGGCGGCAAGCAAATGCCTGCTTGAACTTAAGGAGCCAGAAGATATCCCGATGGTTGAGGAAGGGATTGATAGGCTTTATTCGGGAAAAGTTGTTGCAATTTAAAACTGATCATGCAGACTTTCATTGAACTACAGTACTGGCCAGCTTCTACACATTTTCCGGTCTGAGTCTAATTCCTACGGTATGGTTTACAATACATTTGACATGAGGTTTACAATAGTTTACAATATGTAGCATGAAAAGAAAGCCTAGAACAGACATATTCTCTCTTATTAGAAAAAAAGGCAGAATATCAAGCGAAATACTCGCATCCCACTCCAATATATCCCGCCAGGCCGCGCATAAAAGGCTTGCTATCCTCGTACGTAAAGGGAAACTGCTGCGGGTAGGATCGACAAGAGGAGCATATTACATCCCTTTTTCCGAAAAGGGGATGAAAAGACTGGAGAAAAAAGCAAAAAGGATCCATATCCGCCTGAAAAACAGGAACCTGCAGGAACACATTGTGCTTGAAAAGATCGAGGCATCTTCAAGTATGCTGAAAGATCTATCAGACAGGACAAAAAGTATTTTCGGGTACGCATTTACGGAAATGCTGAACAATGCCATTGAGCATTCTCGCTCAAATAATATATATATTGATGTTTATGAGGACGGGAAGAGGATCTGTTTTGATGTAACTGATAACGGGGTCGGCGTCTATAACAATTTAATGAAGAAATATGACGCGTCGTCAGAGCTTGAAGCGGTGCAGGAGCTGCTGAAAGGCAAAAGAACCACATATCCGGAAAAGCATTCCGGCGAGGGGATATTCTTTACCGAGAAAATATCCGACAGATTCGAGCTCGAAGGCGGACGGACCAGGCTAATAGTGGACAATCCGGTCGAAGAAATAGCTGTCAAGGAAATACCAGAAAGAAAAGGCACAAAAATTACATTTAAGATCAACAAGAAAACAAAGAAAAGCTTGAACGCCCTGTTTAATGAGTATACCGATGAGGAATATATGTTTTCCAAAACAAAAGTGACGGTCAGGCTGTATCAGGGGAAGGTAGAATATGTTTCGCGGTCACAGGCGCGCAGGATATTGTACGGCATGGATAAGTTTTCGACAATTTTCCTGGATTTCTCGGGCATTAAAGGCATTGGGCAGGGGTTTGCCGATGAAATATTCCGTGTCTATAAAAAAGAACATTCAAACATCAGCATCATACCGGTAAATGCTTCAAAGACCGTCATGTTCATGATCAAACGGGCCGGAGGATAAGTTTACAATACCTAAGCAGCTTGGTTTACAATAGTTTACGATCCTAATTATCGATTGCAACAATATTCACTAGCTTCTTCGGCACGTAGATCGTCTTTATTATTTTCTTTCCTTCCGTGAACTGCTTAACCTTATCGCTTGCTGAAGCCTTCGCCTTAATATCTGACTCAGTGGCATCAGCCGCAACAATAATATTATCCCTCAGCCTTCCATTTACCTGAACAACAATGGTTACTTCTTCTTCGACAATAAGCTTTGAATCATACTTCGGCCAGGTTTCCTTATGGATAGATTTTCCGCCCAACTTCTTCCAGTCTGGATAAATCAGCTCATATCTATTATTCCAAAGCTCTTCGGTCATATGAGGAGCGAATGGAGCGAGTATCAACAATAGATTCTTTGCAAAATCCTTTGATATCGACTCGAGCGGTCCCGCTTCATTGACCAGTATCATCATTGCTGATATTGCAGTGTTGAATCTCAGGTTCTCGATATCCTTGCCAATCTTTTTGATTGTCTTATGCATCAGTTGATCGATGTTCTTCGGAAGAGGCTTGGTATCGATCTTCTTATCGTATAATCTCCAAACCTTTTCCAGGAACCTTGATATCCCAAGTATGCTCTGGGTCGACCACGGTTTCACCATCTCCAGCGGGCCCATGAACATTTCGTACATCCGGAAAGCATCAGCCCCATGTATATTGATGACATCGTCAGGATTGATAACGTTTCCGAGCGACTTTGACATCTTCTGGCCGTCTTCAGCAAGGATCAAGCCCTGATTCGTCAGCTTCTGGAAAGGTTCGTCATTCGGCACGGCACCAATATCATAAAGGAACTTGTACCAGAACCTTGAATATAATAGGTGTAATACCGCATGCTCAGCTCCTCCGATGTAGTGATCAACGGGCATCCAGTATTTGATCTTTTCCTTATCGGCTAAAGCTTTGCTGTTATTCGGATCGAGATATCTTAAAAAATACCAGTTTGAACCAGCCCACTGGGGCATTGTATTTGTTTCCCTTTTTGCCGGTCCTCCGCACTTGGGGCATTTTGTGTTCACCCAGTCCTTGATCCCTGCCAACGGCGATTCACCTGTGCCTGTTGGTTCATATTTCTTGACTTCCGGAAGTTTTAGCGGCAGTTCAGATTCAGGAATAGCGACAACGCCGCATTTGGGGCAGTGGACGATCGGAATAGGCTCGCCCCAGTATCTCTGCCTAGAGAACACCCAGTCGCGGATCTTGTAATTGATGGTCTTTGATCCCTGTCCTTTTTTCTCAAGGTCTTTTGTGATCTTTTCCTTGAACTCGGTTGTATTTAATCCATTATAGGGGCCGGAGTTGATGGCGACACCTTCTTCCACATAAGCTTCTTTCAGCTCAAGGGGCTTGCTCTGCCCTGAGCTTGTCGAAGGGCCGTCCTTTGAAACCACCTGGATTATCTTGAGACCGAATTTTGTGGCGAACTCAAAATCCCTTTCATCATGTGCGGGAACGGCCATTATTGCTCCAGTTCCGTAGGTGATCAGAACATAATCTGATATCCAGATCGGTATCTTTTCATTATTAACGGGATTGATCGCATAAGCTCCAGTGAAGACCCCGGACTTCGACTTAACCAGATGCTCCCTTTCAAGATCGCTTTTCTGGCGGGACTTCTCGATATACTCTGTGACCTCATCAGTCTTGTCATCCGTTGTTATCTCAAGCACTAAAGGATGCTCAGGCGCAAGCACCATATATGTTGCCCCGAATAAAGTATCGGGCCTGGTCGTAAAAACCCTTAAGCTTTCCTTGAAGCCGTCGATCTTGAAGTCAACTTCAGCGCCGATAGACTTGCCTATCCAGTTCCTTTGCTGAAGCTTTATCGATTCCGGCCAGTTGAGTTTATCAAGCCCCTCTAACAATCGATCAGCATAGGCGGTTATCTTCAGCATCCACTGCTTCAAGTCTTTCCTTGTGACAGCAGTTCCGCAGCGGTCGCATTTGCCGTCGGCCACTTCCTCGTTCGCCAATCCGGTCTTGCACGACGGGCACCAGTTGATCGGCACGGTCGCCTCGTATGCCAGGCCCTTTTCGAAAAGTTTTAGGAATATCCACTGGGTCCACTTGAAGTAATTCGGATCAGTCGTGTCAATTTCCCGGTCCCAATCATAGGAGAAGCCTATTGACTTGATTTGGCGTTTGAATGTCTCGATGTTCTTCTCGGTCGACTTCTTGGGGTGCGTGCCTGTCTTTATAGCATAGTTCTCAGCAGGTAGCCCGAACGCATCCCATCCCATGGGATGGAGGACATTGAAACCCCGCATCCTTTTGTATCGCGAAAGGATATCTGATGCCGTATATCCCTCAGGATGGCCAACGTGGAGTCCGGCGCCGGAGGGGTAAGGGAACATGTCCAGGCAGTAGAATCGCTTATCTTTGGGGACCTTGGGATCCTCCGTGCATTTGTAGGTCTTGTCCTTGTCCCAGAAGTCCTGCCACTTTTGCTCTATGGTTTTGTGGTTATATTCAGACATAACTTACCTATTGTAGCAAAAGAATGACAAATGACCAATTTCAAATGTCAAATTAATGCCCAATGTCAAAACCCCAATTGGACATTGGGAATTGGGATTTTATTTGGAATTTGTCATTGGGAATTGGAAATTATCTTTAAGCCGTTGTGCTAAAGCTTGAAGAATCCCATTTGGGAGCTTCTTTCGGGTATACGATCTTGCCCTCAATTATGTCGCTTATCATGCCGGCAAGCTTTGTCATTTCGTCAGGTGCGGCTTCGGAAAGGCTTGGCTTTTCCGGCGAGAGATACATCTGCTCCACCAGGCTTTCATCAACTACCTGTATCGGTACCTGGATTATTTCCCCCTTTTCCACTTCCCAGGCCATAAGGATTGGATTATATCGGTCAGCCAGGCTGATAATGAAGTGGTACCTCTGGTTGTGGGAAAGGTCCTCTTTGGAAGGGAAAGGAATGCCTTTCGGGTGGCTGTGATAAACGCCGTAATACTCCAGATTGTGCTTTGCAAGGAAACGGTAGCCTCTGTCAATGTCGTCCGCCGTCATGCCAAAGGTCTGAGTTCGGTCATAGAGGAATTGGTTGAATATTGGGAGCACGCCGAGTATAACGTTCTCTCTTCCGCCAAGGATGCCTCCTGCCTCCTGCGGGTAGCAGGCCTGGGCCTGGTGCATTATCAGTTCGTACTGGCGCTTTGTTATCGTGAACATGTTAAGTCAATTATACAACATTGATACACATATGATATAATCACCGCTCTATGGCAATAGTCGTGCAAAAATATGGGGGCACATCGGTTGGTTCGATCGAGCGGATAAAAAAGGTCGCCGAAAGGATAACCGCGACCAAAGCGGCCGGAAATGACGTTGTTGTGATCGTTTCCGCCATGGGCGATACCACCGATGAGCTGATCGACCTGCTTAAAAAGGTCACCGACAGTCCCGATCCGCGGGAATACGACATGCTTTTATCAACAGGCGAACAGGTATCGGCCGCGCTTGTCACCATGGCTATTCAAAAGCTCGGCTTCAAGGCAATATCATTAGCCGGCTGGCAGGCGGGGGTGCACACAGAGGATATTCCGTCTAAAGCAAGGATAACGCATATCCACCTTGACCGTATCAATAAAGAGCTTAAAGAAGGAAAGATCGTCGTTGTCACGGGATTCCAGGGCATAGACAGCCACGGCGACATAACCACGATCGGGAGGGGCGGGTCAGATACTTCTGCTGTAGTTATCGCTGCGGCTTTGAAGGCGGATGTCTGCGAGATCTACACTGATGTTGACGGTATCTATACCGCGGATCCTAGGATCGTGAGAGACGCGAAAAAACTTAATGTGATCTCGTACGACGAGATGCTGGAGTTTGCCAGCCTTGGCGCTCAGGTGCTGCATCCAAGGAGCGTTGAATGCGCTAAAAACTATGGCCTGGTAATTCACCTTCGATCCAGTATATCCGATGTCGAAGGCACTTATATTAAGGAGGTATCTAAAATGGAAAAGAAAGATGTGGTTTCGGGGGTGGCAATAGATACGAATATCGCGAAAGTGGGCATCCTGAAGGTTCCGGACAAGCCCGGAATAGCCGCAAAGATATTCAAGACTTTGGGCGACGAAAATATTAACGTGGACATGATAATCCAGAGCATTCATTCTGCCGGTTCCATGGCCGATATGGCGTTCACGGTGTCAAAACCCGACATGAAAAAAGCCGTTGATGCTGCGAAGAGAGTGGCAGCGGAGCTTGGAGCTGAAAGTGTTGTTGCTGACGACAAAGTTGCCAAAGTCTCGATCGTGGGCGTCGGAATGATCTCAAAGCCCGGAGTTGCCGGTACAATGTTCGATGTGCTCGGCAGGAACGGCATAAACATAGAGATGATAAGCACTTCGGAGATAAAGATCTCATGTGTGGTCAAGGCTGACCAGGCTAAGAAGGCCATGGAAGTGCTGCATAAAGAGTTCAATCTGGGAAATTAAGCTTGATGCTAAAGCTGTCCGCACTGGTCATTTTTTCTTACCTTCTCGGGTCGATACCATCCGCCTATATTGCCGGCAAGATAAAAAAGCATATCGATATCAGAAAAGTCGGAACGGGTAATGTTGGGGCTACCAATGTCCTTCTGGTCATTGGCCCGATAGTTGCGGTCCTTGTCTATGCAGTTGATCTACTAAAAGGATTATTCCCTGTACTCATAGCAAGAAATATCATTGGGACAGATCTCTCAATGGGACTTTGCGGATTGGCAGCGATATTGGGACATGATTATTCCATATTCCTGAGGTTCACTGGCGGCAAGGGCGTTGCTACCACCACGGGGGTCATGTTCGGCATCAATGCCGTCATCATAAGCATCGTTACAGTAACGTGGTTCCTTTTATTGGTCCCGGTGACGAATTATTTCATATTATCCTCGCTTATAGCCATGCTCATGATACCCATACTTATGTATCTTTTTAAGCTTTCGAATACATTCATTGTTTTTGGTATACTTTACTTCCTGGTCGGCCTGTTTACACATCGTGATGCAGTTGTTAGAATAGCTAGAGGTAAAGAGAAAAGGGCTTTCGATTCAATAAAAAAGTACTTCAGTAAAAGGTAATGTCTGATCGGGGCGCGGCCTCCTCCTTCGTCCGCCTCTGGCGGACTTCGGAGGACAAGCAGCTTGGTCCCTGCCTGCCGGCAGGCCCGCCTCAGGCGGGCAGGCAGGTAAGGCGCTAATTCGTGATTTTGGTTTGCTATCGCACAATTTTAATGTCTGATCGGGGCGTGGCCCAGCTTGGTCTAAGGCGCCACTTTGGGGTAGTGGAGGTCGTGGGTTCAAATCCCGCCGCCCCGATCAGACAATATCTAATTTGGGGTAGGGAGGTCGCGAACGATTCTTGTCTTACCTTAATTTGATCTGATTATGCGAAGCAGACGAGAATCGTGAGAAGGGTTCACCTGCCTGCCGGCAGGTAGGAATCCCGCCGCCCCGATAAAGGGATAAGGTTAGTCCTAAATAATTAACTATTGGGGTAGGGAGGTCGTGAACCAGGTTCCCCGCCAGAGGCGGGTCCGCCTTCGGCGGAAAATCCCGCCGCCCCGATAAAGGGTTTCAGGTCTGCCTGCCACGATTTTTCTTTTTGGTTGACTTTCACCTCATTTTTTATTAGAATATCCGCAAAATGGCTAAAGAAATAACCTTTATGATAGTGCCTCACAGTTCCTCGAAGGGAATTGTGAACTTCAAGCTGCGGGAATGGCTTGTTTACGCGATAATCGTCATTTTTGTGCTTTCCATAGGCGTTGTGGGATCATCCATGGTTTATTCCTCGATAATGGCAAGAAAGCTTATCCATTACAAGATAATGCTGCAGGTGAACGAGGAACAGAAAGGGAAAATCGATTATTTTGCCGGAGAGGTGAACCAGCTGAAGAAGGCGCTCAGGGAGCTTGTGGACAGGGATACGGAGCTTAGAAGGCTCCTGGGCTTAAGGATAAAGGATAACAAGAACCTGAATCAGATGCTTGTGGCCACCAAGAACCAGTCCCAGATATCGCTGCTTGATAACATAACCAATTACAAGATCGACAAGATCACGAACGAGCTTTCTTACCTTAACGATAACGTTAAGCAGAGCAGGGAAAGCCTTAAGGCCCTTCAGCAGACCGTTTCATATTTGAAATCAAGGTTCGCGGTCACCCCGTCAATATGGCCTATATACGGCAGGATCGTCTCCGGCTTCGGGTACAGGTACTATCCATGGAGGGGGATGCACAGCGGGATCGACATAACAGCCTGGTACGGAAATCCAGTTAGGGCCTCCGCGAACGGCGTTGTAGTATATTCCGGATGGAAAGGCGGCTTCGGCAGGACAGTGATAATTGACCATGGCTACGGCATCCAGACCCTATACGGCCATAATTCAAAACTGCTGGTTTCTGTGGGCCAGCGGATAATAAAGGGACAGATAATATCCCAGGTAGGGGCAACTGGATTTGCCACAGGGCCTCATTGCCACTATGAAATAAGAAAGAACAACTATGCTGTTAGCCCCATGAGATATGTGAACCTGGATATATTCACTGCGAACAGGGTCTGGCAGTAAGCAAATTGAGAAATTGTTAATTTATTAGGAGGATATTATTATGGGATTTTTAGGTCAAAAGAAGAAGGCATCCGATTATGTAGGCATAAATTCGATAATTGGAGAAGATACTCAGGTAAAGGGTGAGATCATCAGCAAAGGATCAGTAAGGCTTGGCGGTGAATTCGAGGGCAAGATCCAGGCCCATGGGGACGTTCTGATAGGCGAAGGCAGCCGGGTCACCGGGAGCATTTCCGGAGCAAGGGTGACCGTGTCGGGCGACGTGAACGGCAATATTTCGGCTAACACCGGCCTTGAAATAACAAAGACAGGAAAAGTTTACGGCGATGTGATAAGCGATAAGCTTATCGTGGATGAAGGCGCGATCTATAAAGGCAAAGTCACCCTGGAATCCGTCACATCATCCAAAAAAGAATAAACCGTGGCCGGAACCTTATATATAGTCGGGACCCCGATCGGGAACCTCGGGGACATATCATTTCGCGCGATAGACGCCTTAAAGAACGCTGATATCATCGCCTGCGAGGATACCCGACATACAAAGATCCTCCTCGACAGATATTCCATAAAGACAGCTACAACCTCATATCATAAGTTCAACATCAGGTCCAAGACAAGGCATATAATGGACCAGCTCAAAACCGGGAGGAACGTGGCGCTGGTATCAGATGCGGGCATGCCGGGAATATCTGATCCGGGGCAGGAGCTAATAGGGGATGCTGCTGCCTCAGGCATAAGGATCGAGGTGATCCCGGGGCCATCAGCCTCGATATCGGCCCTGTCTTTGTCCGGATTTGGTTCCGGCAGGTTCGCGTTCGAGGGTTTTCTGCCGGTCAAGCCATCACAAAGAAAGGGCCGGCTCCAGGCCCTCACAAAAGAGCAAAGAACGATAATAATATATGAAGCCCCTCACAGGCTGGCAAGGACGCTGGAAGCCCTTATAGGGAGCCTTGGCGACCGTCGTGTCTGTGTAGCAAGGGAACTGACGAAGAAATTTGAAGAGGTCAGCAGGGGCAGGATATCGGAAATGATCGATAAATTCGCAGGAGTAAGGCCGAAGGGGGAATTCGTTATTGTGATCGAGGGGAAAGGGGAGTCCTCCTTCGTCAAGACTTCGGAGGATAGGCTAGTAGGTTTAGTGGATGATCTAGCGAAAGCGGGCTTTCAGAAAAGCGAAGCGGTAAAGATTGTGGCAAAACGGATGAATATTCCAAAGAACACCCTTTACAGGGACACACTTGGAAATTAAAATAGTAACGTTATGATGGCAATAGAAAGCATTGGAAGATCCCTCATACTTTTCGGGATAATATTGATAGTGATAGGGGCCATTTTTGTGGTTTTCGGCAAGATCCCGTGGTTCGGGAGGCTGCCGGGCGACATCATTATCAGGAAGGAGAACTTCACTTTCTACTTTCCGGTCGCAACAATGATACTGCTTTCCCTGTTCCTGACCGTTTTGTTCAATGTAATAGGGCGGCGCTGACCTCACCCCTGCACCCCTCTCCCATGGAATAGGAGAGGGGAGTAAAGTACAAGTCTTGTTAGATTATGATAAAATAAAGCCCGGGGGTGAGGTTTACTGAGAACTTCGGATTTTGACTACCATTTGCCTCGTGAACTGATCGCGCAATGCCCCGCCAATATAAGGGACGAGTCACGGCTTCTTGTGCTTGACCGGAAAACAGGCAGCATCGAACATAAAATTTTCAGCCAGATTACTCAGTACATCTATCCGGAAGACCTGCTTGTGCTTAACGATACGAAGGTCATTCCTGCGCGCCTTTTCGGGGCAAAATACGGGGGAAGCGCAAGGATCGAGGTCCTTCTTAACAGGCAGCTTTCGGTCGACACATGGGAGGCGATCGCCAGACCGGCAAAGCGGCTGGCGGTGGGGAGCGTCATTGAATTTTCAAGAGGATTCTATGCGGAGGTCAAGGATAAATCCGATGACGGAAGCGTTGTCCTGTACTTCGCTTGCGTCAATGGATTTGATGAGGCGTTGAAAAAGCATGGCATCATACCTCTGCCGCCATACATAAAGCCTCCAACTTCCAACTTCAAACTTCAAAATTTCTCAAAAAGGTACCAGACGGTCTATGCTGAAAAAACGGGTGCTTCTGCTGCTCCAACAGCAGGCCTGCATTTTACTGACGGGTTGCTCGGCAAGATCAAAGCGGGTAAGATTTATGTGACCCTCCACACAGGATACGGGACATTCGCTCCTGTCAGGACGGAAGATATCAGAGAACATAGGATGCACAGCGAAGCATACGAGATCTGTGATAAGGCCATCAGGGCCGTCAGGGACGTCAAGGCAAGAAAAGGCAGGATCATTGCGGTGGGGACGACTTCAGTAAGGCTGCTTGAGTCGGCAGACAGTCCGGGGAAGGGCGAGACCGATATATTTATATATCCCGGATATCAATTCAAGAGAGTTGATGCAATGATAACGAATTTTCACCTGCCAAAGTCCACCTTATTAATGCTTGTTAGCGCATTTGCGGGCACGGAATTGATAAAAAATGCTTATAAGGAAGCAATTAAGGAAAGATACAGGTTCTTCAGTTTCGGGGACGCAATGCTGATATTATAAAGAGGATACTGGCTTTTCCGCATTGTTTCTTTTCTTCCACTGCTCCAAGGGTATTTCTTTTGCAATAGCGATGTGCTTGTATGGGGAGAATACGCCATCATTTTCGCATGTATCAGTATTAACAGGGATGGTCTTCTTAACTGTTTTGTCCGGTTCTCCTAGAGGGGCTCCGGAGAAGCTGAGGGAAAAATAGTGGGATGAAAACTCAGGGAAAACCGTATCCTGCCTGTATGCATAATCAAATCTAAATCCGGAATACTCTATTCCTATCCCTGCAGTACAGCTTGTTAGAACATCGAGCTTATCTTCACCTGTTGACGCTTCTTTTTGATCAAACCCGATCCTGAGCGCCAGAAGCGGAATGACCTGCCACTCGCTTCCGCCGTGAAAGACGATATTGCGCTGGTCGCTCAAGTTGGATTCCATATCAAGAAGCAGCTTTACATTGTCCAGGACCTGGTAGGAGCAGCCGGCTTTAAGTGTTTGAGGAAGTTTTTCATTCTGGCCGGTTGACCACCTGATCGATTCACCTTTATCGCCGCCGTAAATATTCTGGATCGTGGCTCCAAAGCTTAATCTGTCGCTTGGCGAATATATGGCGCCAAGGTCTATGTTCATTCCGGATGCGAAAGGCGATTCATCCATATCACTATCCAGACCCTGGGAAAGGAATTTTACGCTCGCGCCCACTCCCACGTTCTTTATGTTCACCGCGTCGCTTATATCTCTTGCATAGGAAAGTATGAACATGCTGTTCGAATAATACATCCTGTCGCCTATGACCGGGGTCACACCATTCATGTAAGTGTACTTTCCGCCCGGGGCATTTACGCCGATGTAGCCGATCCCGAAAGTTCCAATATCCGTGGGATCTGAGAATCCAGCCAGTTTATAATCAACACAGGTCAGCAGCTGCGTGCTCATGCTTACAAAGGAAAGCTTCTTTTGAAAGGCAAGCCCTGCCGGGTTCGTGAACATCGCGGAGGCGTCATCTGCAAGACCAACATATGCTCCGCCAAGCGATATTGGACGAGCACCCATGCCAACAGATGTAATGTCAACCGAGCTGTCCACCGCCAGAGCATGGGAGTATATACCTGTTAATGATATCAGGCATGCTGTTAGGATAATAATAAGCAGTTTTCTGGTATTCACAGTTCCCCCCTACACTATATATATCGAGTTTTAGGGGGGGAAACTTGTGGGTTTTTGGTCAGTCTGCGATGGTCATTTGCTCTTTAGCAAGTACATTATTTCCCGATATAATAAGGTAAATGTATGCTCCGTTCGTTGCATACTTGCCAAAGTCGGTCTTGCCGTCCCAGGAGGGGTCATTATTGATGGTGCCGCCGTTCGATCCGGATGAGTAAGACTTGGTACAGATAGCCCTTCCTGTTATATCATAGATTATTATTTTGATGTTAGCGTCTTTGGTAAGCGAGTAAACTATCCTTGTCACCTCCCCGCTTCGCGGCCTGAAGGGATTTGGAATATTATAAGGTCCTTTTATGACCGATAAAGTGGCGGAATAGATCTTGAAGGAAGACACAAATTCGTCTGTTTGCCCGATAAAGTTTTTCACATATATGACCACGGTATAACTGCCGTACCCGAGCTTTACCTCGGGGCTGCAGCTAATGCGTATGATGTTCCCAGATACAACCTCGGGGCTTACCACATATTTGTACTTGCCGATCTGTACTTCGACGCTGGCGATCCCTTGTTTCCAGTAGTCATCTTTTATATCCGCCGTTATAATAGGTCTTCCCGAAATGGCCCCTACATGAGCGATGTCAACCCCGTCTATTTTTATGCTGCTTTTGATGATCTCGGGCGCCAGGCTTGGCAATATGCTGAAGCTATTTTGGGACACATTACGCCCCACATTTGAGACCTTATCCACCGCTTCAACGGATATCAGGCAGTTGCTGGAATTGATGCCACCCGGCACTATCCATTCATACATCCCCGAGTTGGTCCCCGGCTCGTTCTCCTCTGTTGTGCAGAGCGTCTGCCACGTTGTGCCTCCGTTCGTTGACAAGTATATCGATATATAATTACCGGCAGGGGGGAAACCGCCGTTGTCAGTTGCTTCCCAGCTGATAATGTATTTTTTGCCGCTCTGGAGCATCAAATCGGCCGCACTGGGTGCTTGCACTGTCACGATGGGAGGCATACTGGGCACTATGGTGAACTTGGAATTAGAAACATCATCTCCCACTTTCGAGGTTTTATCCACTGCTTCAACGGATATCAGGCAGTTGCTGGAATTGATGCCGCCTGGCACTATCCATTCATATAAGCCGGAGCTGGTCCCCGGCTCGTTCTCCTCTGTTGTACAGAGCGTCTGCCATGTTGACCCAGCGTTCGTTGATAAAGATATCGATATATATTTTGCTGGAGGCGGAGGGAACCCTATTAAACTGGATGCGTCCCAGCTGACAATATATCTTTCCCCTTCTTCAAGAATAATGCCCGTATTCGGGGCTTTAACGATCACCGCCGGAGCTACTTTTGGCACTATCGTGAATTTAAAGTTTGAAATATCCCTTCCTGTGTTCCCGGCCTTATCAGTTGCTTCCACCGATACAAGGCAGTTATTTTGCGTAGAGGCGACGACCGGCACTGTCCATTCGTATATTCCCGAGCTGCTCCCGGGGTCATTTGCTTCCTTCGTTGTTTCCAGTATCCAGCCGGAGCCCGTTGAGTAATATATCGAGATATAATCGGAGGAAGAGAAGCCGCCGTTATCCGTCGCGTCCCAGCTGATAATATAAGTGGATAAACTCTCAAGAGTGATGTTTGGAGCGTTGGGGGCTTCCACCGTCACAAGCGGAGGAATGCCGGGTAATATTGTGAATTTATAATCAGACACATCACGTCCTTCATATAAAAGTACATCCTTTGCCTCTAGCGAGATAAGGCAATTGTCCGATCGGGCGGGAAGGTTTGGCACAGTCCATTCATATGTTCCCGTGTCTTTGCCCGCATCATTTTCTTCAAGCGTTATCGGGGCCCAGCTCGCGCCTCCGTTAGTTGATAAACGTATCGATATATAATCGCCTGCCGAAGGGAATCTTCCGTCGCCAGCGGCTTCCCAGCTGATAATGTAATGTTCCCCGCCCTCCAGAGTAATATTTGACGCATTTGGAGCTTCCAGCGTTATGACCACGGGTGGGATGGGCAACGCAAGTTCGTAGCAGCCCATATCTTGCCTTCCCCAGGGGGGCATCGGCCTTATGCCGCCGTCAAGGTCAAAGTTGGGAGCTCCCTCAAAAGTTCCAGAATCAACGCATTCGGAAGTGGCTAATAAACGGAAATTCCCTCCCGCGGCATTTGAAAACAGGGGGTCAGCAGAAATGCATCCCATGGTATTGAATCCAGTCCAACTGGCATTTTGCACATCGCAGTATTTCATTGAGCTGCCAGCGACTGTATCTTTAAATGGAGTATTACCGCCCCAGAATATTGAGTTTATAATGTTCCAAAAGCCCCATCGGCCTACCCCCCCGCCAAAGCTATTGTATTTATTATTATAAAAGGTGCAGTTAATTACAGATAAATTAGAACTAGCTGCTACCCCGCCGTTGCCTTGAGAAAAATTATCTTTAAAAATACAATTCGTTACAGAAACGTTAGGACAACCGCCAAAAACACCGCCGTTGCCTACTGTACCAAAAGCTTTATTACCGCTAAAGGTGCAATTGGTAGCCGTAAAAAATGACCCGCTATTAGCAATAACACCTCCACTCCCATAGCAGCTATTATTTTCAAAAGCGCAATTGGACGCAGTCCAGTTAATATAAATTGAAACGCCACCACTATAGGAATAATTTCCTCTAAAGGTGCTGTCCTGAGCAAAGATAGAACAAAAAGAGCTATCAGTGCCAATACCACCTCCGCCACCTGCTTCAGAGGTACATCGCTCAATTAAGACATTTTTCAACCATAGCTGGATATTATTTTTTGCAAGGTTTATGCACCCGCCATAGTCAGCAATGTCGCCATTCTTCATGGCGATCCCTTCTATTGTCAGGTTGACCGTGTTTGGAACTTTGAATATCCTGCCTACACCCTGCGCGTCTATTGTGGCGGGTCCTGCCGCAAAAGGTGAAAGCCTTAGCGTTATGTTCGTTCTGTTCGGCCATAAAATGTTGAAGTTCTTGTTCTCGGCATATGTCCCCGAAAACGCCCTTACCTCTCCGTTAGCAGAAACATGGATCAAACCCATCTGCACCGTCCTGTATGGTTTGCTTATCGAACCGTCTCCGGAAGAATCGCTCCCTTCGGGGGATATATAAACAGGGGAAAAAAGAACCGGTGTAGGAGCGATTATCTCGAATGTGGCATTGCTGGTGTCGCAATGCCAGAGCCCGCTGCTCCACCCAACGACTTCGATAGAGATCAAACAATGCGTTGATATCTGGTCTGACATCGGTATCCACTCAAATGTGCATACTCCGGGCAAATGCGATGATGGCTGATATGTTATCAATGTATCCCAGCTCAATCCTTCATTTGTCGAGAGCCTTACTTTTACATTGGTAGTTGATTCGGCGCTTGTCTGCCACATGATCTTATACGAAGCCTCTGCTGTGATCTTTTCTCCTCCGTTAGGCTGGATGACCCTTACGGACGGGCCCTGGAATTCATATGCGCCCATGTCGCCACCAAAGCCGCGGGGCCTTGAATTGCCGGCAAGATCCTTTGGCGGCGCGCCAATCCCGGTTCCCTTATCAATGCATGGAGAGCCTCCTCCCAGATGGAGGAAATCCGGGTCAGTTTCCAGGGTGGAAACGAATACCGGCGCTGCTGAAATATTTCCCGTACCCGCCCAACCGCCCTGGATATCTGTATATGTAATTGTACGAGGTGCACCAAAAGTTGTGGTGTTCCCCCAGATAATAGAATTAACAATCTTCGATGTGCCCCCCCCATTGTCTATGCAACTATTGTAAACAAATGTGCAATTGATCGCTTCCCAGCTGCCACGGTATGCCACGCCGCCTCCTTTATTTCCGATAAAAATGCAGTTTTTGGCAAATATTCTACTGCTCTCGTCATATGAATAGATTGCGGAGCCAGATGCACTTAGCTCGGCAGTACAATTTATTATCACGACATTATTAAGCCAAATATTGTTATTATATTGCCCATTTCTTATACATGAACCGTTATACCCGCCACCCGGGGGTCTATCGTAGCCATTCTTAATTGTAACCCCTTCTATGGTCAAATTAATTCCGGAACTTTTAATATCAATTATTCTTCCCTGACTTTGCGCGTCTATTGTGCAAACGGAAGTTTCCGTGGAAGCTTTTAGGGTTATATTGTTCTTGCTCCAGGCGATATCGTGATTCCCCGGGCCCGTAAAAAGCCCTTCACACAAAAGAACATCGCCGGCTGACGCGTCATTATAAGCAGCCTCAATTGATGAGTAACTTAGAGGTTTACCTTGAATTATTATCGTTCCGGCGTATGAGCGGGCAGGAGTAAAAAGTAAAAAAGCACCTATGATGAGCGCAGATGCGATGCAGATGCTAATTAATCTGTTCCTCACGGGCATTTGAGGGGATTATAGCAGGAGTTCGGCATATGTTCAAATAAAAAGGGCGCGGCCATCTGCATAGCGCGCCCCTTTTTATTATTACTTTATTTGATTACTGTGAAACTGTCTGGGCCGTATTTTCCTGGTTATCGATCATGTTCTCGTATCTTGTCAATGTGCTTTTCTCTGCCGCCGGTTTTGCCGGTGGTTCCGCGCAGAAGCTGAACGAGAAATAATGGCTGGAAAGCTCCGTGAAGTTTATATCCTGCCTGTAGGCATAATCGAACCTGAACCCGTTAAGCGTCAATCCCACTCCGAGTGAATAATATGTGGCCACGCCTATGGTCCTGTCATCGATCGACTCTTCCCTCTGGTCAAAACCGCCCCTGAGCGCCAGGGCCGGCATCAACTGCCACTCGCATCCGCCGTGGAACATCATTTTTCTATCCACGCCGATAAAAGTGTCCGTGTCCAGCGCAACCATGACATTGTCGGTAGCCATGTATGAACAGCCAAGTTTAAGGACCGTCGGCAGGGTCTCACTTTGACCTGTTGACCAGGCAATGGAAGAGCCTTCCCTGCCCCTGTAGGCGTTTTGAAGCGTTGCTCCAAGGGTCAATCTGTCGTCCGGTTTATGAAGTATTCCCAGGTCCAGCTCCAGTCCGTCAGCCGCCGGAGCATTCCTTATGTCCCCGTTAAGGCCCTGGGAGAAAAGCTTTATGTTCGCACCGAAACCAAGGTTCTTTACCTTGCCCTTTTCAAAGTAGACCGTTTCGCTGTACCAGTCACTTATGTCGCGTCCGTAAGAAAGTATGTACTGGTCGTTGGAATAATACATTGCCCCTTCCTCCACTGTGACTCCGCCGTCCATGTATATGTGGTCCCCGGCGGGGCATGTTACGCCGATATAGCCAAAACCGAAATTACCGTATGCGGTGGGCCATACCAGGCCGGCAACCCTGTAGTCAACGCAGGTCAAAAGCTGTGTGCTCATGCTTACAGCTGAGAATCTTTTCTGAAGTCCAAGACCTCCGGGATTGGTGAATACCGCCGATGCGTCGTCGGCAATGCCCACATAGGCTCCGCCAAGGGCTATCGGGCGGGCACCCATTCCGACGTCAGCCGTGTTAATGGCATTCTTGTCTGCGGAATATGAAGAAACGCCCAGTATCAGCACTAATATTATTGATAATAGCGCCAAAATCTGGACTTTCTTTATTGAACCTTGAAACTTCATTTGCTCCCCCCTAAAACTCGAAAAGAACACGCCATCTAGCTATGTTCTTTCCATTTGCAGATGGCCGGGTATTTTATTTACCCGTCACTTATACTATCGGGGTTAGGGGGGTAAAACTTGCATGGATTTAAGGCTGATAAGTTGTAGTCGGAATCGACAGCAGATTACGAAATACACTACAGTTTTTCAGGGTTTTCCTGCTTGGAATAAGTGGCATATAAATTGCTGATATTTCTGGAGGTTGGGTTTGGGTAAGGGTGTGGAAGCCAGTTTGAAGTTGGAATATGGGCGTAGAAGTAGGTCAAAATGCAGGAAAATAAGAAAAAGCCGATCGCAAGCTATAATGACCTGGAGGTCTATCAGGAGACATATTCTGCCGCTATAAGAGTGAACAAGGAAATAATCACAAGGCTTCCGGAATATGAGAAATTCGATCTAATTAACCAGCTAAGGCGGTCTTCAAAGGCGGTACCAAGGTTGATCGCGGAAGGATACGCGAAAAGGCACCAGAAGATGGGTTTTCAAAAGTACCTGGATGATGCAATGTCAGAGTGCAATGAAACCAGTGTTGGATTGAAACAGTGCCGTGATATTTATAATATCGAGTGTGGAGATTTGATAGAGGCTTATGAAAGGGCAGGAAGGCGAATTTATAGATTGGCAGAGGTTTGGACTACCTTCAAAAGGAGAGTTTCCCAGCTTCCCTGCCTGCCGGCAAGGCAGGCTAACCCAACATCGAGCTTCAAACCGGCGTCCCAACCCTAACCTTATCCTATTCCTAATCCATCAGGGCCATCTGGCCTTTTGCAAGGATGCTGTCGCCGTGTGTTATAAGGTAGATATATGCTCCATTTGCGGCGTATTCGCCAAAATCGGTCTTTCCATTCCAATCAACCCTGTTCTCATTGACCCTGCCGCCCATGGTCTTGGAGAGAAAATAGCGCTGCCACACTAGCCTGCCGGTTACATCATAAATAATGAATTTTATGTCCCCGTCGTCGGTAAGAATGTACACTATCGTGGTGCCTTCACCATGCCTTGGCCTGAAGGGATTCGGGATGTTCTTTGGCCTGCCGTCCACCCTTAAATTCCCCGCGATCTTTAGTGCGGCTCTTATAAACTCGTCCACTTCACCATAATAGTTCTTTGCGTATATCGCAAATCCTCCGGATGTGATATCAGCTTCCGGTGTACATATTACATGGATTATCTTATTCAAACTGTCAACGATCGTTGGAACAACAACATACCTGTACCTCCCGATCTGGACTTCCACGCTTGTCAAGCCAAGGTCAAGGAAAATATCCTTTATATCAGCTTCTATGACCGGTCTCCTGGATATATATCCTGTCGCCGATGACATGTTCACACCGTCTATTTTTATGCTGTTAGTTATTATTTCAGGCGGGCCTAGCTTAAATTCGATCGAAAATGGGGGGCTTGTGCCAATGCCTACATTGCCCAAAGTATCCCTTACTTTTACCCTTATCCTGGCTTCCGTTGTATTTAAAAGGGGAACCGTCCAGTTGTATGAGGATGTATTCCATCCGCTTTTTAGAATGATCCACGTTGCGCCGTTGTCCAAAGAAAATTCTATTGTAGTTGAGCTGGAAGCTATCCCGTTGATATCTGTCGCCCTCCAGGCTATTGGGAAGCTATTTCCGCCTTTAAGTACATCTGTCGCGGCAGGAGCATCAACGGTTACAACGGGGCCGGCTGAATCAATGGTGAACGCAGCGCTTATTCCGACGCCTGTATTGCCCACTGTATCCTTCACTTTTACCCTTATCCTTGCCTGGGTCGTGTTAACCGGATTGACCGTCCAGGAATAAGGGGAGGCATTAAGTCCGCTTTGTAGAATGCCCCATGTTGAGCCGTTGTCCGAAGAAAATTCTATTGTGGTGGAGTTGGAAGCTATCCCATTGTTATCTGTCGCCCTCCAGGCTATAGAAGTGACGCTTCCTCCCTTAAAGGTTTGTCCTGCGGCAGGAGCGTCAACGGTTACAAGGGGACCGGTTGAATCTATCGTAAATGCTGCACTTGTGCCAATACCTGTATTATTCAATGTATCCCTCACCTTTACTCTTATCCTGGCGGCGGTTGTAGAAACCGGATTGACTGTCCAGTTATATGTATATGGCAGGGAAGGGTTGAGTCCGCTCTGGAGAATGCTCCACGTCGCGCCGTTATTCGAAGAAAACTCTATTGTAGTTGAGCTAGAAGCTATGCCGCTGATGTCTATCGCCCTCCAGGCGACCGAAAAGCTGTCTCCGCCTTTAAGGGCATCTGTTGCGGCAGGAGCGTCAACGGTTACAAGGGGACCGGTTGAATCAATGGTGAACGCCGCGCTTGTTCCGACGCCCGTATTGCCCGCCGTATCCCTCACTTTGACCCTGATCCTTGCCTGGGTCGTGTTAACCGGATTGACCGTCCAGCTAAAAGGCGAAGTGTCGTATCCGCTCTGGAGAATGTTCCATGTAGAGCCGTTATTTGATGAAAACTCTATTGTGGTGGAGTTGGAAGCTATCCCAAAGTTATCTGTCGCCCTCCAGGCTATAGAAGTAACGCTTCCGCCTTTAAAGGTTTGTCCTGCGGCAGGAGCATCGACGGTTACGACCGGGCCAATAAGATCAGCTATGGAAAACTTATTATTGGATATGTCACGCCCTATATTTCCGCCACCATCCGTTACTTCTATTGATATCAAACAATTATTCGAAAAGATGTCCGGCACCGTCCACTCGCAAGTTCCTGTTGTAGCGGTGTCGTTCTTTTCGGCGCCGGTGAGTAAAGTCCAGGACTGACCCTCATTCGACGAAAAGTATATCGAAACATAATTTGCGTAGGGATATCCTATATTATCGGAAACCTTCCATCTTATGATGTACTTCGAAAGGCATTCAAGCGTTATGTTGGGCAAGGAGGGGGCTTCCACGGTGACGAATGGATTGATCTCATCCCACGCGGCATAGCTGACTTTGTTGGTATAATAACAAAAGTGCGGCCTACTTTTGCTGTCTAATGCAATTGAATAAGACCCCCAGCAAATATCTACAGGCTGGGTATTCCATGTCCCGGATTCCAGCGAGGCATACATAAGATTACCTGGATAAGCATTTACATAACTAATATGCGGAACACCCGCGCTATCAAATTTCAGATAAGGATAATCAGAAGTATTAGTCGGGTCAACAGTTTGGATACTCCATCCGGCTGCCCACGAAGCATATTTAAGCCCGCTTGATCCACAAGCATAAGAGATGTGCGGTTTGCCGGAAATATCTAATGCCACAGAAGCCCTTAGTGGAGGCACGAGAGGAGCGGTTGCAAGGACCTGGATTTTCCAGGTTTTTGATAAAGCTTCCCATGAAGCATATCTAACCTGATAATTCAATGCACTAGTTGAATAACCCCAGTAACAGATATGCGGAATATTATTTATTTTATCTAATGCGAGAGAAGTTCCCCCACCCATAGTAAAATCCAAGGAATTATCAACATTTTGTATTTTCCACCCGGATTCCCATGAGGCGTATTTTATTCCCTGATTTGCACTATCAAGGTAACTTATGTGCAGCTTGCCGGCGTTATCTATCGCCAAACTGCTACCTTTGCCTACACCCGCGGTTGCATCCACAATTGAGATCTTCCATGTATTGGATAAGGATTCCCAGGATGCATATTTAAGATTGCCACTTGCTTGATAACTGATATGGGGTCTCCAGGAACTGTCAAGAACCAAAGAAGTCGAAGCAAACGCAACGGTACCGGAGGGATCCACCGTTTGGATCTTCCATTCGCACGACGCGGATTCCCATGAAGCATATTTTAGGGTATGATCCATATCATCATCATAGCTAATATGGGGTCTCTCCGCGCTGTCCAGCGCAATGGAACCATAACTTCCGTCATCAACCGGCTGACAGTTCCAGCCTGCCGCAAAGGATCCTGCGGGCAGAAGAAAAACTATTATAAGAAGCGCTTTATATATAATTTTCCAGTTCATAGCTTTAATCCATCAGGGCCATCTGGCCCTTTGCCAGGATCTTGTCTCCTGATGTTATCAGGTAGATATATGCTCCGTTCGGGGCGTATTCGCCAAAGTCGGACTTGCCGTTCCATTCGACCCTGTTCTCGTTAACACTTCCGCCCATTGTCTTGGCAAGGAAACGCCGCTGCCAAATAGGCCTTCCGGTGATGTCATAAATAATGAGGCTTATGTCCGCGTCATCTGTGAGAGTGTAAATTATAGTTGTCGTTTCGCGGTGACGCGGCCTGAAGGGATTCGGAACGTTCTTTGGCCTTCCGGAAACGCCCAGATGCCCGGCGATCTTTAATTGTCCCTTCATGAACTCGTCGCTCTGCCCGTAAAGATTGGTTGCAAGGATCGATATCCCGCCCGATTCGATGTCCGCTTCCGGAGTGCAGATAATATGGATTATCTTTTTCACGTTGTCTATGGTCGTGGGGGTGACAATGTACTTGTATTTGCCGATCTGCACCTCAACATTTGTCATTCGCGTGTCGATATATATATCCTCAATGTCCGCTTCGATTACAGGCCTTTTTGAAACATATCCCACTGATGATATATCCGCCCCATCCACCTTGATGCTGCTCAGGATTATCCTTGGCGGGACGATCTCAAAGTATTCATACGCGCCCATGTCAACCGCATAGCCCTTTGGTCTCCCTGAAAGTTCAATGTCAAAACTCAAAACGCCAGCCGTGAATGTCCCCGAGTCTATACATTCCGAAGTGGACAGTAGATGAAAATCACCATAAGCAGCTCTATTGAATAGCGGATTTGAAGAAATGTTGCCGGTGCCGTAATTGATGCCTGTGCCGGCGATGCCCGCTGGACCGTACTGAATATCGCTGTAGCTTACGGCCACTGTGCCGCCGTTGTTGTATATCTGCGTTCCCATGCTTTCCATAGCGGCAACGTTTTTCCAGAAGATCGAATCAACAACGGAGCTTGTGCCGCCCGCAAAGTAAACTCCGCCACCGCGGCCATTAGCGGTGCTGCCTGTTGCCGCATTGTTAAGATACAGGGTGCAGTTTATTATGTTACCGCTGTTCGCGTAGATAGCGCCACCGTTCCCGGCTGTAGTGCCGGTTCCCGAATTATTCATGTTGAATATACAGTTAGTAGCGGAGACCGATCCGCTTGAATAAATGCCGCCTCCGTTCCCGCCGTATCGTTCACTGGCAGCTCCTCCTCCCAATCCCGCGGTATTGCCATTGAGTTTGCAGTTGATCAAAGACGCGTTGCCAAGAACATAAGCACAGCCGCCGCTGCCGCCAAAAGACTTACCCGAGACACAATTACCACTACCTCCATGGCAATTGGAAAACGTGCAGCCGGTAAAAAAGGCATTACCAAGCACGTAAGCGCCGCCGCCGTTACCTCCGATAGCTTGACCTGTGCCAGTTGTTATAGTGCTACCGCCCGCATTATTCGATGAAAACGTGCAATTATTAAAAGATGCATTGCCCGTTATGTATGCCCCGCCGCCGTCTCCGCCGGCAGAAATACTGCCAGAAAACGCACCATATCCAGCACTATTATTTAAAAAGCTACAGTTTGTGAACAAGGCCTCTCCGCCTGTATAAACACCGCCGCCATCCCCGCCGCCAGAACCAGCCCGGTTACTTTCAAGCTTACAATTTGTAAGGTTTAAGAATCCGGAAGATGGATGATAAATGCCTCCTCCGTTACCTCCATTTGGAGCTTGACCACCTTTTATTGTCAAAGCTTCTATCGATAAATTGACGTTTCCTTCTATGCTGATAACCCTTCCGATTATTGCGCCGTGGATTATCGTTGAGGGGGTATCATTGCCCCGAAGAGTGATATTGTTCCTGTTCGGCCAGATAATGTTATGTTCCATGTATGTCCCAATATCGACGATCACAAGGCCTCCAGCGGCCACACTGTCCAGCCCTTCCTGAACCGTCATTACCGCGTAGGCGGGGCTTGTTCCCGTGGCCGTGTCGGTCCCGATCGTGGACACGTAAACTACAGGATAAAGCGGCCTGTATATTTCAAAGTCATTGCTGGATAAGCCGTAAGCGGTGTTCCCCGCGGCATCCCTGGCTTCCACGGATATCCTGCAAAACTTTGAAGTGACGATCGGGACGGTCCACTCGAAAGTTCCCGTGGTTTTGCCGGGGTCGTTGTTTTCCTGTATAGTCAATATCGTCCAGCTTGAGCCTTCATTTGTTGTCAGGTAGATCGATATGTAATTAATGGCGGGAAGGCCTATCAGGTCGGTAGCGCTCCAGCCGATGGTATATTTTGTTTTCGCTCCCAGGATCACGCCGGTCCCTGTAGGGGCCGTTACATTTACAGCGGGCGGAAGGGAATCTATCTTGAATTTCGCGTCGCATTCATCTGTTCCGATATTGTCTTGCTCGTCTTTTGCAATGACCCTTATCCTGGCTTCCGTTGTGGTTACAAGAGGGACGGACCATTCAAAGGTTCCGAAGCCGGTGGAAGCCTCTTTTGTGGCCGCGATCAATATCCAGCTCTCTCCTGATGTATAGTAGACTTCTATGGACAGATTTTGGGATAAAGTTGTCTCATCCGTGGCTCTCCAGGTGATATTGTATTTGCTGCCGCCTTTCAATATCTCCCCGCCGTTCGGGGATATCACAGTTACAAAGGGAGCGGAGCTGTCTATATTGAACTTGGCGTCGCTAGTGTCGCTGCCAATATTGCCAACCTGGTCCTTTACAAGGACCCTTACCTTGGCTTCTGTTGTGTTCACAAGGGGGACTGTCCATTCAAAGGTTCCGATGCCGGCGGAAGATTCATTAGTGACGCCGATCAGGACCCAAGCTGTCTTCAGTGTGTAATATACTTCGATCGACAGATTCTGAGAGAGAGCTGTCTCGTCCGTTGCTTTCCAGGTTATCTTGTATTTATTCCCGCCCTTAAGAGTTTCCCCGCCATTTGGAGTGAACACGGTTACAATTGGGCTGGTGCTGTCTATTTTGAACTTGGCATTGCTTTCATCGCTTGCGATATTCCCCCCCTGGTCTTTTACAACGACCTTTATCTTGGCTTCCGTTGTGGTGACAAGAGGCAAGGTCCATTCGAACGTTCCAATACCCGTGGAAGACTCGTTGGTTACCCCGATCAAGATCCAGTCCTTCTTTAGCGTGTAATATACTTCGACGGATAAATTCTGTGACGGGGTCAGGTCATCTGTCGCCGTCCAGGTTATGTTGTATTTGCTCCCGCCTTTCATAAGCTCTCCGCCATTCGGGGATAATACAGTTACAACCGGTGGGGTTACATCAAGAATACTCTCTTTTATTTTCTGGGCATAAATATCCCTAAAATTAGGATTTTGATATTGTGTTCTTTCTTCTTCCCATGCTATGACCATCTCTGCTATGCCTGTGCTTGCTATACTCGTGAATCCCGAATCCGGATTTATGGCAGCTCCGGTATATATTTTTACACCACCCGGTGCCCATAATTTATTGCCAGAGCTGTCCAGCCTCTGCGCAAACAGGGCATAGCTGCTCCTGTCCCACCAGGAAATAATCGCTCCATTTGCCCTGTCGCTGACTATTTTGGGAAAAATACAGCTAAGGATTCCTTCGGAAGTGCCGACAATTAAACCATTGCCCCCCCACAAGAGGCTTCCATTACTCAAGTCAACTTTCTGGGCATATATTGCGCCAGAGAAGCTTTCATCCCAGGTTATGATCGCATATCCCGGTTCAGATATTATGATTTCTGGATTTTTCTGAACAGACCATCCTGCAAATGTAGTGGTCATTTTTTTCCCGTTCGTGCCCCACAAAACATTTCCGCCGCTGTCCACCCTCTGAGCGTATATGACGGGATAATTAGAACCTTCTCTGTAATCCATCCAGGTTATGACCGCGCCGTTTGATCCGTCGCTTACTATTTGCTGGAACTTATGGTAGTAATTATCCCAATCTGAATAAGCACATATTGTAACTCCATTTATTGTCCACTGTGTAGCTCCACCTGCGCTTACCCTCTGGGCATATAGGTCGGTTTTATAATTATCACCTGTTCTTCTATTATCCGTCCAGATAGCGATAGCTCCGCCGGAGCCGTCACTTGCCACCTGGGGGTGATACCACCAATTCGTTCCCTGGTCGCATACTTTTACTGGCTGTATCCACGCTCTAGTTCCATTTGCGCCCAGCAGCCTTTGAACATACACCTCATCTTTACCGCTAAAAGCATTGGAGAGTGCCCAGCCCGCAATTACTCCCCCCGAACCGTCGGTTGCCATTTGATAATCGCCAATTGGGTAATAAGGCGAATCCATAGAGCCAGTCCACTCAGCAGTACCAAAGACGTTTAATTTTTTAGCTATTATGTCCTCATATGCCACTCCCCCATTTATTCCAGTTATTATTGTTTTTCCTGTGCCGGCTTCAATTATTTTTGATACACCCTGAGGTGTTCCGCCATGGTTGTCTCCAATTACTTGCAAGCCCCAGCCAGGCATACCCCAAGAAGTATTTCCGGCGCTGTCCACCCTTTTGGCAACTATATCCCAATCCGAATAACTATAATTAAATTCATCCCATGCTATAACTGCGCCGCCGTAGCCATCGGATGCCACCTTAGGCCAGTAAGCTAATTCGGTTTCTATTGTTACTCCGTTCGTTATCCACTGGGGCACGCCGGTGATTATTGCGAAGGAAAAACACGGTAAAATGTAAAACAAGACCCCGACAAATAGTGCAGATAAGAGAAGAAGTCTAGTGATATGTTTTTTTCTAGACATTGCAGCATATTTTACAGTAATTTAACCGTGGTTTCAATCGGCTTTTGAAATACCATATTTTTAGAGTATAATTCATCAAATGTTCGAAATAACGGCTAAAAGCGGAAGATCAAAGGCACGCGCAGGAAAACTTTCCACGCCCCATGGCGTGATCGATACCCCCGCTTTCATGCCGGTGGGCACACAGGGCGCTGTTAAGGCGGTCACCCCGAAGCAGGTCACGGAGATCGGAGCACAGATCATCCTCTGCAATACTTATCATCTGTTCCTTAGGCCGGGCATCGAGGTGATAAGGCATGCCGGCGGGCTCCACAGGTTCATGAATTGGTCAGGCCCTATACTTACTGACAGCGGCGGCTTTCAGGTTTTCAGTTTAGCTCAATTAAGGAAAGTGGAGGATGAGGGGGTAAGGTTTTCCTCTCATATTGATGGTTCAGAACAATTTTTAACGCCGGAAAATGTAATCGAAGCTCAAGTGGTTTTTGGCTCGGACATAATGATGCCGTTGGATGAATGCGTCCCTCATCCAAGTCTGAAGTCAGAGAGTTTAGCTGCGGTTAAGAGAACAACACTATGGGCGAAAAGAAGCCTCACCCCGTCCTTCGGACACCCCTCTCCACAGAGTGGAGAGGGGAATAAAAGGGGTGAGGTATGGGGTATTGTTCAGGGAGGGATGTATGCGGACCTGAGAAAGCGATCGGCTGAAGAGATCAAGGAGCTTGATTTTCCGGGTTACGGGATAGGGGGGATATCGGTGGGGGAGCCGAAGGAGATGATGCTGGAGATGCTGGAAGTATCGACGGAGAATCTTGAATATGAAAAGCCAAAGCACCTGATGGGGGTAGGATTTCCTGAGGATATCGAGGATGCCGTCAGGCATGGAGTTGACCTTTTTGACTGCGTTATACCGACCCGACTGGCAAGGCATGGGGCTTATATCACGAAAGAAGGCAAATCTATAATAAAGAACGCCAAATTCGAGAAGGATCTTTCTCCGCTTGAGGAAGGCTGCGACTGTTACGCGTGCAGGAATTTTAGCCGTGCTTATATCCGGCATGTGTTCATGGCGAAGGAGATACTGGCCCTGACCCTTATGACGATCCACAACCTGAGGTTTTACATGAGATTGATGTTGGAAATAAGAGAGAAAATAAAGGATAATAAGATATAAATGCTGGAAGCCATATACGTTATAAAGGATAATATCTACTTTACATGGTTCGCGCTGCTTATTTTCTTCGCGGGATTTTGCTTTTCATACGCCGTAAATTATTTTAACATCAAGTTCCTTCTCTGGTTCCCCCACTGGTTCATCAAGTTCCTCTCGAAGTACGTCAATCCCAGGGCTAGCTTCATCAGGATATTCCTGATAATCTTTCTTTTTAATTCGATATCGATCGCCATCTACATGGCTTCCGGGATATTCATCATATTCCCGTTCATCATCGCGTTCCTCACGGGACTTAACATAGGGATCACCGTCTTTATTCCTCCGCAAATGAACGTGGAAGGTTATGATGTTAGGAAGCCAAAGACAGCGGGTGAGGTATTAAAGATGATGCTGTTTTCAACGCTTGTCCTGGTTCTGGAAGTCACCACGTTCTCCCTGGCTCTGGGGATGGGAATGTCGCTTGGCACTGCGATATCAGCCATGAAAGGCCTGGATATAACGCAGATACTGTTCATATATGAATTGCTAACAATGAGGATCAACGCGTATTTGTTTGTTTGCGTGCCGATACTTGCGGTTTCCGCTTATCTGGAGGCAAGGGTCATAAGAGGCGGCAGATAAGTTCAGCGTCCCTGCCAGTAAATAGCAAGGTGAAGAACGTCAGAATCATCATCAATTTCTACGGTTATCCGGCTTGTTTTTGCCGCCGCCTGTTCTTTTAATGCCTCTGTCTCTTCAATGTATTCACGAAGAACTTCATAATCAGACCTTTCACTGCCTTTTAATATAGCCAGCTTTCCGACGCCGTTATTCAGGATCCATATCCTCTGGCCTGGTTTCAACTTCCTTAATATGCGGGCTTCCCCGAGGAAAGTGAAATTTCGCGGTTTCTGTTTGGGATCGAACGCAACATGCAAGGTCCCGAACGTGAAGCCATTTGTGTATAAAATGTCAAAGATATTGTTGGAAAGATTGCGTCGGTCATCTTGCTGTATCGCGGCAAGCGATGCTTCCATCAAGCTCATCGAACGCTTTTTATATGTGACCGTGGCAGCGCACAGTTTAAACAGACTACCTAATGAAACGACCACCGCGACATCGGGATTTTTGCGAAGTAATTCATTCAGCCCTCGCATCCATGGTGCTGCCGTGCCAGCCATTTGAGGAGACCTCGCAAAAGCCGCGGCTCCTGTTTCTCTGGCCGCTCGTCTTAAATGAGGAACATGAACAGACCTTGCCAGCGCATTACCTTTTCCAAAACCTGCCGGGGTTACCATATTTAGTCCTCCTCCTTTGGTACTGACGTAGATTCACCTGGGAATCTCACTTCTATTTCTATTTGCATCCCTTCGCCTATATATGGACGATGAAGGCCCGGTCTCCTGCTGCCATATTTTGTGGAGAGACTTTCAGCAGTTATGATGATCCTATGTTCTGAGGTTTCCTCTTCATAGGCATCCTCCAGGTCATGACGGGATGTTAAAAAACGATCAAAGATCACGGATTTCATTTTTCCCCTGTGAACTATGTTTATAACCTGGGCCTGTCCTGGTTTAAGAGTTTTTAAAGGTTTAAGAGCTTCTATTAGCTTCCTTTCCGCAAGGAAAGTTAGAAGAACCGGCTTTGTATGGGGGGTGGAGCCGAACTTCACGTAGAACCTGCCGAATTCAAGGCCTTCCTCTTTCATTTCGCTGAAAGGCTCTATATTGTCATTCCATTTCACCGTGCGCAGCGCCTCAAGATAGCGGATAAGCTTGTCAAAGCCCAAAGACTTTTCTCTCAAAAGCTGGGCAATCCTGCTTTCTGACATATACACGACGGTGTTCACATGCGATGCCTGAAAGGAAGCAATCTGAGCGGGTACCTTGAATGCCTTTTTTGGTGATGCGACACCGCTTGTTACGGGTGCTTTTTGACCTGATACTCTTACTGCCATGTTAAATTCCTCCTTTGCTAATGATAACCGTATTTTTATCGTGATAACACAGTGAAAATTTCACTTTATATTGAAATAACCATGGAGCCTGAGACTAAACGTCTCGGCTCCAAATAATATATTCCTTTGAACAATAACTACTGGAACCGCCCCGCCACGGCGGGGCAGGTTCCGTTTAAATTTTGGAAAAGATTTTACAGCTTTGGCTCTCTCATGTATAATGCCCACATTATGAAGAACATAAACCAATTAAGGCTCCTGATAATACTCATGATCATCATCGGCTCGGCGCTGATAATTATGAACATGTCGATAACGCTGGGGCTTGACCTGCAGGGAGGAAGCAGGCTTTTGCTGGAAGCGTATGACACGAATTCCGTAAAGGTAAATGATGACGCGGTATCCGGCGTTGTGGCGGTCATAAGGAACAGGATAGACGCGCTTGGAGTGACGGAACCCACCATACAGAGAAAAGGCCGCAACCAGGTCATAGTTGAGCTACCCGGAATAAAAGACCCGGACAGGGCGATCAAGGTCATTGGAGATACCGCTCAGCTTGAGTTCGTTGAATCAGAATGGGCGCCCGGGGACGAAAAAGTACTGACCCCCAAGAAGATCGAAGAGTTCTACGGCAAAGGCGCGAGGCTGGACAAGGTGAAGGAATACAGGGGAACCCAGGTAGTTTCGGAGCGGCCCATTATTTTGAAGAACACTGCTCTTACGGGAGCTGAATTGAAGGGCGCCTGGCCGGGGATAGACGGCTACGGCAATCCGGTGGTTGACATTGAATTCAATGCTAAAGGCGCCGGCGACTTCGCCAATGTGACAACAAGGAACGTGAACAAACCGCTGGCTATACTCCTGGATGATAAGATAATATCGGCCCCCAATGTGAGAGAGCCGATATCCGGCGGAAGGGCTCAGATCTCCGGCAACTTCACCATCGACGAGGTCCAGGACCTGGTGATAAAACTTAAAGCAGGTGCGCTTCCGGTGCCCGTAAGGATAATCGAGAACAGGGTCATAGGACCCACGCTTGGCAAGGACTCCATAGACAAAAGCAAGTTCGCGGGAATTATCGGGCTGGTATTCATTGTCTTCTTTATGGTGGCATACTACAGGTATCCGGGCTTTCTCGCGGACATTGCGCTTGTGATGTACTGCCTTGCAACGGTGGCGATACTCGCCATACTGCATACCACGCTGACGCTCCCGGGCATTGCAGGTTTCCTCCTTTCCATAGGCATGGCGGTGGATGCAAATGTCATAATATTTGAGCGCCTCAAGGAGGAGCTCAAGCTTGGCAAGACAGTAAAGCTGGCCATAGAAACGAGCTTCAAGAGAGCTTTTACGGCCATCCTTGATTCAAATGTCACAACGCTTATAGCGGCCGCAACTCTGTTCTGGCTCGGGACAGGATCGATAAAGGGATTCGCCGTAACACTATCTGTTGGTATAGTCGTATCCATGCTAACAGCTTTGACAATAACCCGCATGATGCTGGATATGTCGGTTGACGGGAAAGTATTGAACAGCCCGGACAGCAAGTTGTTATATAAAGGATTCAAATAATGTTAAATGTAATAGGGAAAACCAGGCTCTGGTTCACTTTTTCGGGCTTAATGATACTGCTCGGGATATTCGCTCTGGCATCCAACACCTTAACAAGAGGTAAGCCGATGAACTACGGGATAGATTTTACCGGGGGCACGGTGCTTAACCTGCGCTTTGAAAGCCTGGTGCCGCTTTCGGATGTGAGGGAGATACTTACAAAGTACGGCAAGGGGCAGAGCGTGATCCAGAGAACGGAAGGCAACGATATCATCATTAATACCGATCCGCTTTTAACCGACGAGAGGGGACAGATCATAAATGACATTAAGCAAAAGTATCCGGGCGTTGAACTTTTGGAAGCCGACACGATCGGCCCTGTGGTGGGCAGCGAACTTCGGAAGCAGGCTTTCTGGGCTCTGATACTGGCCACGGCGGGTATACTTATATATGTAGCCTTCAGGTTTGAATTCAAATATTCCCTTGCCGCGGTACTCGCGCTTTTCCACGATGCCATAATAACCACAGGGCTGATTGCACTCCTGTGGAGGCCGATCGATACTTCGTTCATAGCCGCGATACTTACCATACTCGGGTATTCGATAAACGACACGATAGTTATATTCGACAGGATAAGGGAAAACCTATTAAAGCCGGGATATGCAAAGAAACAGTTAAGCGATGTCATCAATGAAAGCGTTAACCAGACAATGGCAAGGTCGATAAATACGATCTTAACCGTTCTTTTTATGAACCTTGCTTTGCTTGTTTTCGGAGGAGCCACGATCAAAGATTTCGCTCTCACTTTATTCATCGGGTTTTCTTTTGGAGGCTATTCATCGATCTTCATCGCCAGCCCTCTTGTCGTGATCTTTGACAAGTGGGAGCGCTCCAGAGGGTAAAATTTGAACCTTGCTCAAAGCATGATCCTCGGTATAGTTCAGGGCCTTACTGAATTCCTTCCGGTATCAAGTTCCGGCCATCTTGTAATAGCGTCAAAGATCCTGGGACTGCGATCGGACATAGGATTTGATATTTTATTGCATCTTGCCACGCTTCTCGCGGTATGCGCATACTTTGCGCCCGACATATATGAGATAATAAAAGCCTTTTTCAGCAACAGAACAATGAAAGACCCGTATTTTAAACTGGGGATCTACGTGATAGCTGCTTCGATCCCTACCGCCATCATAGGATTCAGCTTAAAAGACATATTTGAGTCGATGTTCAGTTCCCTGCCGGCAGTCGGCATGTTCTTGATAATTACGGGCATATTGATAATGCTTGCCGACAGGTTCGGGAAGACAAGAAAAGGGATCGAAAGATTAAGCGTTGTTGATTCACTGATAATAGGTGCCGCCCAGGGATGCGCCATAGCGCCGGGGCTCTCAAGGTCCGGCACGACAGTTTCAACATCCCTGCTTCTGGGGCTTGAGCCGGAACTTGCGGCAAGGTTCTCGTTCCTTCTCTCTATTCCTGCCATTATTGGCTCTTCGATATTCAAGTCAAAAGCGGTATTCACTGGAATGGGCCACGTAGAATTCGCGGGATTTATCGCAGCAGCGATATTCGGATATCTGGCCATCTGGCTTTTTATAAGGTTGATAATGAAGAAGCAAATAAAAGGATTTGCGTATTACTGTTTTGCGGTAGGGGCAATGTCAATTATATTTGGATGTTTAGTGAGATGACTTCAAGGACTTCACGTATATTTTTATTACGAGGAGTAACCTGTATAGGATTGTCCTGTCAAACGTAGTCTCATGCCGGCTATATTACTCGTTGCCTGATCTACCCATGATGGACCGGAAAATAGGCCTATTAATCCTCTCACTCCTGCGGAAAGTATGTTCTTGCCCATTGCGACACCACCCTGGATCATTTCCCCGGCCGCACCTTTTCCGCCCTTAAAAGCATGACTCAATGCATCGCGGTATTCATCAGGGATCGTCCAAGACCCGCTTTTGTCATTGGCAGAAAGTCCCTGAAGAACGGTTGTTCCCGCATCAGCGGCAGCATTTACTTTTACTGGTGTTCTATTTGACCCAAGCAGTACTCCCCTTAGTGCAATATCCCTAAGTTGGCCTGTGAGGCGCGAAGATGCTGTGGAGGTCTGCGCGGCCGCTTGAGAATCCCCGCCAGATTGTGGAGCGTTCGCTGTATTTGCAGGGCCTTCTTTGCCCTTAAATCCCCAAGTGGACTCGTTTATCCGGGGCTTGCCGTCAGGGCCCTTTGTGGCCATTGTGACTTTCACGAATTTCTGGCCCGTTTCAGCCAATCTTGAAAAATAATCATTTGGATCTTTTATGCCCATTGCGCGCATTTTTGCAGCTAATTGGCCAAGAGTCATTGCCTCTTTTGTTGGTATTTCCCCTTTGCCCATGGCTGTTGATTCTATTTCTATCGTCTGGGCTTCCGAGCCTTGTGCAGCTAAGTTACTTTTAATCGCCTGTGATGTTATTCCTTGCAACATGATATGATCAAAGCCCCCCTAAGCATTATGGTTTCTTTACATATACTATATCGCAGGAAACCGGCCAAAACTTGCATCCGGCTTAGCAGGGTATTTTACCCGTTCTTTTTTTATGATATACTGTCAGTAAGGTGTTACGAATTGGCCAGAAGAAAACGCCCTGAAAAGGCTCAAAAAACATCTCATCTAAATAAGGACATCGCAGGTATCCTGCTCATAGCCTTCGCTCTTTTCATCTTTATTTCCACAAGTTCATCTTCCACGGGTCTCATGGGATTTTACCTGGTAAGAAAATTCCTGAGGCCGGCAATAGGGGTGGGGGTTTATTTCCTCCCGTATTTTATAGCGGTATTCGGCGTGATCCTGATGCTGCGCCAGCAGTCGTTCCTATTAACGGTCCAGATATTCGGGATAGTGCTTCTTTTCTTCACAATGATCTCTTACGGCAATGGAGGATATACCGGCTATGTCATAAAAGGCGCCCTTGAGGGCACATTCGGGACAACGGGATCATATATCGTCCTGTCGTCGTTGTTCCTGATATCCTTGATCCTTATCTTTAACATGACACTTACTCACGCGATCTCAAAGCTATGGGATTTGATATTCAAAAGAAGGCCCGGAAAAAAGCATAAACCAGCCGAATCGCGGGAAGATAGAAGATCGATCCCTTCCATGATACCGGTGATAAAGGAGCTTAATGCCGCGTCACTTGAGTTTGAGGAAGAGCTGGCTGCCGGCAGGCAGGAAAAAAGGGAGGCTGAAAAGCCAAGAGCCAGGCCGATAGCCGTTCATCCGCCCAAAAAGATCGGCAGGTATGAGCTTCCTCCGCTGACACTGCTTGACCAGCCCACGGAAAAGGATCACCAGAGAGAAGAGAAATTAAAAGAAACTATCGAAATAAGAAAAAGAGCGCTTGAGGAAACACTGCGGTCATTCGGGATAGAAGCGACCGTGATAGCCGTGAATCAGGGACCGGCCGTGACCCGTTACGAGGTCCAGCCGGAACCGGGGGTCAAGGTAAGCAGAATATCAAGCCTGGCTGATGATATAGCCTTGAACCTTGCTTCCCACGGCGTCCGCATAGAAGCTCCTATACCCGGGAAAGCGGCTGTCGGCATTGAAGTCCCCAACCCGACGGTCCTTCCGGTAAGGCTCGGGGAGATCGTGAAAGAGGAGGACTTCCAGAGGCATCACTCAAAGCTTTTGATCGGATTGGGGAAAGACCTTTCGGGAACGCCGGTATTCGGTGATCTGGCAAAAATGCCCCACCTTTTGATAGCGGGAACAACAGGTTCAGGGAAAAGCGTCTGCATCAATGCCTTGATCACCAGCCTGTTGCTCAGGGCAAGGCCAGATGAAGTAAAATTCGTGATGATAGACCCGAAAATGGTGGAGTTCACGCATTACACCGATATCCCGCACCTCCTGGCTCCGATAGTCACGGACCCGAAGAAAGCTTCCCGCACGCTGAAAGAGTGGGTTTTGCACGAGATGGACAGGCGTTATAAAGCATTTTATGCTGCAGGCGTGCGGAACCTGGAGGCGTATAACGGCAAGGCGGAAACATCAAGGAACACCGATAAGCTGCCTTACATTATTATAATAATAGATGAACTTGCCGATATGATGATGGTAGCGGCGAACGAAGTTGAAACAACCATCTGCAGGATAGCGCAAATGGCGCGTGCCACGGGGATCCACCTTGTTGTTGCCACACAAAGGCCTTCCGTGGACGTAATAACAGGCCTGATCAAGGCCAATATCCCTTCAAGGATATCTTTTGCCGTTGCCACCCAGGTGGACTCACGCGTCATACTGGACATGTCCGGAGCGGAGAAACTGCTGGGACGCGGTGACATGCTTTATCATCCGGTCGGCGCAATGAAGCCCTTCCGGCTACAGGGGGCTTTTGTTTCCGATGAAGAAACAGAGCGCATCACCGATTTTATCAAGAAGCAGGCTGAGCCGCAGTATTCTCAGGAAATAATAGACATAGAGACCGGCATGGATGTTCCCGGTGGTGACGGCAGGGACGGAGGAAGGGACGATCTTTTTGCCGAGGCAGTGAAGATAGTGGTGGGCGGAGGCCAGGCTTCCACATCTCACCTTCAGCGGCGTTTAAGGATAGGCTACAACCGCGCCGCTCGGCTGATGGACGAACTGGAGGCCGCGGGAGTTGTTAGCCCTCTTGAAAATGACAATAAACCGCGCAGGATAACCGCGACGACGGACACGATCAAATCATTAGGGATAAAATGAAAAAATATTTCTTTCTATTGCTGGCCATATTCGTCATGGCCGGAGCAACGGATGCAATAAGTTTCAACAGGATAATCTATCCCATAAAGACAAAAGATACATCGGATTATGTTCTAATGCAGTATCAGGCTCCTCAGAGGATAGTGTCGGCTTCCCCCGCTGTTACAGAGATCCTTTTCGCCCTGAACCTGCAGGACAGGATAGTGGGAGTCACGGAGAACTGCGATTGGCCGGAAGAGGCCCTGCCTGCCGGCAGGCAGGCAAAAAAGATCGAAAAGGTGGGAAGGGACAAATTGAACAAGGACAAAGTCCTTAAACTTCAACCCGATCTTGTAATAGTTCCCCTGGAGGGGTACAGGTCGGAGCTGGAAGGGCTTAGAAAGATAAAGTTCACGGTCAGTTCTTCCACAGAAACAAATGATGTCACACTGGAGGTCTTTGCCGTTGATCCGAAAAACCTCTCGGATGTATTTCAAACCATTTCTGTCATTGGCACCATAACGAACCGGGAGCACGCGGCTTACAGCATTTTGCAGAGAATGAAGCGCCGGATCGACTGGGTCACTGCCAGGGCCATGAAGGAAAAAAGGATGAAAGCGGTCGTGCTGGTCTCCAAGCGGCCGATAACCGTTGCCGGGGAGGGAATATTATATGACCTTACGAGAGCGGCCGGATTTGTGAGTGTGCTATCGCGTGGGCAGAATACCAAAATGAAAAGGGAGGAGATCGCAAAGGCAAACCCCGATATAATTATTACAAATACAGATGTTGCAAGAAATCCAAAAGATATATATAATAACCGCAACTTCAGGAAAACAAACGCCGGGAAAAATAAAAAGGCGGTTTGTGTTGATAAAAACCTTTTAAGACCCGGCCCAAGGATTCCCGAAGCTCTGGAGCAAATAGCCGAACAGGCTTATGGTTGGCCACCAAGGGGAGAGGGGAGAGAAATTGAGCAAATTAAAGAATAGGCTTCCGCTGGTAGTTTATCTGCTGATCGTAATAATCATCCTTTGTTTCCTTTCTTTGCTAGTGGGTTCCGTAAAAATATCCGCTGCGAAAGTTTTTACGTCCACATTGATCCCCGGCAGTTCCAATGCTTCATCCATAATATGGCAAGTAAGGATGCCAAGGCTTGTTCTTGCGATACTTTCCGGAGCACTCCTCGCCATGGCGGGAGCGATCCTGATGGGGACTTACGGCACTATAATGATCGATAAACTGGTCGCCAAAACTTTTTACCTGGGCGCCGCCGTTATTTCCGCCGTATCGATATTCATGATAGTCTTTGGATTCAACCTCAATACGGTTTACTGGTGGCTCCTTGGGAGCCTGGCGGGCACCACATGGATGAAGGTGCTGATCGTTGCGCTTTTCGTCGTCCTGGGCCTGCTTGTCTACGTGTTCTATTATAAAGACCTGAACGCGCTCCTTTTCGGCGAATACACTGCAAAGACGCTTGGCGTGGAAGTAAGATGGTTAAGAGTTTTGCTGTTGCTGGTGGCGCTGATATTATCCGCATTGACGGTCTATTCATGCGGCCTGCTTTGCCTGACCGCGCTCGTGCTACCTTATTTTGTAAGGCTTGCCACGGGAGTTAACTACAAATATCTGGTCCCCGTTTCAATAATGACTTCCGCTTCCCTTGTGATCCTGGTGGACATCTTTTCAAGGATAGTGTTTCCGGCGGAGCTCCCCATAGGCATAATCATGGTGATCGTCTGCTGTCCGCTCTATATTTATGCATTACAAAGAAGGAGGTTGGGACTTTAATGGAAATGTTAAAAGTTGAAGCGCTTGATGCTGGGTATGATGAAAATGTTGTCATAAAGAACGTGAACTTTGACGCGGATATCGGGGACTTCATCGGAATAATCGGGCCCAATGGGTGCGGCAAGACCACGCTGCTGCGGGCGATATCCGGGCTCATACATATCAGCAACGGACAGGTGAAGTTAAGGGGGAAGGACATAAGGAGGATCAGTAGAAGGGAGATCGCTAAGCGGGTGGCTTTCGTGCCTCAGATGATGGTGCCAACCGCGGGATTCACAGTGGAAGAAACCGTCCTCCTTGGAAGGACGCCGTTCATCGGCAGGTTCGCATTTGAAACGGACAAGGATTTCCGGATAGCGGAAAAGGCCGCCCAGGAACTGAAAGTGGAGCACCTCATAGACACCCCCGTAACAAGCCTTTCCGGAGGGGAATTCCAGAGGGTGGCAATAGCACGCGCCCTTGCACAGGAGCCGAAAATGCTTCTTCTGGACGAACCAACATCGCACCTTGACTTCAAGTTCCAAATAAAGGTTTTAAGGATGCTGAGGCGACTGAGGGAGGATAAACTGATAATTGCCACTTTCCACGACCTTAACGTGGCCGCAAGATTCAGCAGGAAATTGATGCTGATCAATAAAGGCGAGGTTGTGGCGTTCGGAAGGTCCGATGCCGTCCTTACAACGGATAACCTCAGGCTTGCCTACAAGATGAAACTTGAGGTAAGGAAAAATCCAAAGACAGGGAAATTAAGGGTATTCAACGGCTGATACCGCAGCCCAGATCTAAACTGGGCAGTGCTGGGATCGAACCAAATTCGAGATTTTCGTCTGCTTCGCATTATTATTAATATTAATGTAAGACAAAAATCTCTCACGACCTCCTCGTCGTCTATCCGTTAGCAATGGGCGCCGTTGGGATCGAACCAACGACCTCCTCGGTGTAAGCGAGGCATTCTACCACTGAACTAGGCGCCCATTACCAATAAACCTGCAAATCGAGGCATTCTACCACTGAACTAACTGCCCATCCTTCAAATGCGCTCAGGATAAATGGGCGGTATAGGGATCGAACCTATGACCTCTTGCGTGTGAAGCAAGCGTTCTACCACTAAACTAACCGCCCCAGACCTGATTTATTTTACAAGGTATTAACAAAAAGTGCAAACTTTGATATAATCAATGGAAATGGCAGTAGCTAACTTTATCTCGACCTTGAAGAATATCCCGAGCTTGCGGAACATGCCGGATAATACCCTCATGGCGATCACGGCAATAGCGGCGATACTTGTTCTTCTGTTTTTCATGCTGCTTGTTTCAATGATAACGGACTATGTGCGCGAGGAACACAGGGAACACAAGGAACCGGATTCACACAAGCTTATTGCGGACCTTCAGAAGACGCTGATCAGCGAAATGAGGGGCACGGCGAAGCAAAACGCCCTGATGATCTGGTTGACCGTGATCTTTATCTCTATAACAGTTATCGGGATGTTTATAAGTGTTGTTGGGCCGCAGGGGATCGGTTTATTCATCAAGAATATGATCAATTCGATAACTGGGGCCGCAAAGGGCGTTAATCTGCCTGTAGTGAAGTAGGGGGTGCGATGATATGGACGAAAAACCTGTTCAATCCGTTCAGGACCTGTTCAAAAAGATCGAGGAGTTCGAGAATACCATTATGGGGCTTCTGGAGAACATCAAGAAATTCAAGGCCAAGCTGATTGAAAATACCGAGAAGTACGGGCCTGACCCGTCAAAATGGCCCCCGACCCCATCTAAGGGGGAATGAATCGAGGGCCCTTAGCTCAGCGGTAGAGCGGTCGGCTCATAACCGATTGGTCGTAGGTTCGATCCCTACAGGGCCCATTATCCCTTTATTGCCGGGGCGTGGCTCAGCTTGGTAGAGCGCTTGGTTCGGGACCAAGAGGTCGGAGGTTCAAATCCTCTCGCCCCGATTCTGCTTCGCCAAGGCTTCGCAGAATCGATGATTTTTTGTTTACTTAAGGGAAGGTGCGTGATAGAATCTTTGCCGCTATGAATAAGATTCAATTAGCCGTTCTTATTGTGTTAACAGGATTTATTCTATCCCCCGCTTGTTTCGCAATGGGCGGGCACCCGCCGGAAGAAGCGTCGCAAGAAGCAAAGACCGTAACCACGGCACAACCGGGCACGGCCGTTGAGACCACAAAAGCCTCCTCGGAAGAACTGGAGCGCGCCACCATTGAGATCATCAAGCTGGAGTCAAAACTTGACAGGCTGGAGGATTATCTGGACCTGCTTAGCAAGAAGATCGTCAAGGCAAGGGCATCCAACAACGTCAAGAAGATAATAGAGCTGAAAGGGAAAGAACAGGAGGCAACGGCGCAGGCCGAGGCCGTAAAACAGAAAATAGCGAAGCTAAGGGAAAAATATCCGGAGCTGAAGGAGCAGGCGGGAACGGAAGCGGCAGCGCCCTCCGAGGAAGCGCAAACACCCAGGGCGGTTACCCCAAATATCGTCTATCATGAAGTGGTAATGGGGGATACTCTGATGAACATATCAAGGAAGTACTTTAACACACCCGCACATTACAAAGAGATCGCGAAAATGAACAACATAACGGGCAATACTGGTCTTTCACAGGGCATGATCCTGAAAATAGATCTTGACTGGGCAAGGGGGGTGAAGCAGGAAGCAAAGGTTGAAGTTAAGAAGCCTGCTTCAGCCGGCGGGATTGTTTATCATACAGTGGCTCCCGGCGATACCTTAATGAGCATATCAAGAAAATACTACGGCACGCCCCTTTTGTATAAAGATATTGCCGCCATGAACGGCATTACAGATCTAGGGCAGCTCAAAGTGGGCATGAAGCTCAAGATCGACAAGGGCCGTTAAGCTGGGAAAGTGCAGGGGTATTGGCTGCTATTTAGAAAGCTCCGCTGCAAGTGTCCAGTAAGGGTCCACTTTCGGATGTTCGAGAGGTCTTTCCTGTCCATTGCTCAATATCTTCATTCCGCTGCTTTCCGGCACAACTTCTCCGACTATCCTGCTTAATACGCCTTTTTCCTCGAATGCGCTGACAAGCTTTGAGGCCTCGTCGCTTGCAACAACAGCTATGAGGGTGCCTTCGCTTATGGCGCAGAAAGGATCAAAGTTAAAAAGCTCGGAGGTCTTTTTGATGACCGCCTGGACAGGTATAAGGGACTCCTCTATCCTTAGGCCGTATTTCCCCGCGCGTCCCATCTCATACAATCCGCCCCATATACCGCATTCGGTGGCGTCATGCATCACATGAACTCCCTTGAACTGACGCGCTATTATACAGTCATCGAGCACAGACATCTGATAAAACACGTCTTGAGCTTCCTTAAGGAAATCTTCCCCTCCTGCCTTGATGAATTTTTTCGGGAAAAGGACGGAAAGAAGTCCGGTGGTCTCGATGGCCGGCCCTTTTGTGATGACCACCTTGTCGCCCACCTTTACCCTGAAAGGGCCGCGAAGATCCGCTTCATCCCCGATGGCAATGGAAGTGGCTCCCCCCACCATGGGGTAACTGCATCCGGTGTACCGCGCAGTGTGCCCCGTTATTACGCTGACATTGTACTTTTTCGCCTCAAAATGGACGGTTTTCCACATCTCTTCCAGCTGTGTTTCCGTGATCTCGGGAGGAAGATTCAGGTCCACGGTCAGGTACTTCGGCTCAAGGCCGGATACAGCCACGTCGCAGAATATGATGTGGAAAGCGAACCATGCCGCGCGGGAAAATGAGAATTCCGGCACAATGAAGAACGGATCAGTGGACATGGCGATACATTTGCCCCCCACCCTTATGACGCCGTAATCTATGCCGTGCATCGGCCCTATGATGATGTTGCTGTCTTTAACACCAAGATGCGGGTATATGACGCGGTCAAAGAATTCCGGATTGATCTTGCCAAGCTCGGGCAGCATTTCTTTGTCCATTTATGTGCTCCTTTCGCAGGTTTTAACCTGATCAAGTTTTGCGGGTCCCCCGATCCCATCGGGGTTCTCAGCCCTGAGCGAAGCCGAAGGGCTCCCCTAATATCCATTAGCCCCACGGGGAATCTCACTTTTCTGAGGGGGATACCCCCTCAGCATCCCTTCGGGACTGCTCCCCCGGAAGAAAAACTCCCGTTTTTCTTCCCTCCCTTCGGGAGCCTCCCATCTTTTCCCGTTCGATTCCAAATAGGATAATTCTACCTTAATTTGTCATTTGCCATTTGTCATTTGAATTTACCACCGCCTTCGGCGGTGGTCGTAGCCCCACGGGGAATCGAACCCCGATTACCAGCTTGAAAAGCTGATGTCCTAACCGTTAGACGATGGGGCCATTAGCGAATATCAGTTTATCAGAATATCATGTTTTTTCAAGAACCTCTGCGTAAAGTATTTATTTCTGATATAATTAAAACATGGATGATATCGAAAAAACCAAAGTCCGGGTACAGCCGGTATTAAAGCTGTATCTCGAACTCTCAAAGACAAATTACCTTCACTTCGGCTTGTGGAAGAAAGGTGACAAGCTCACTCTTGAGAACTTCCAGAAAGCCCAGGAAAGATATTTAGCAAATCTTATCAAGTTCATACCCAAAGGAGTAAAGACCATACTGGACGTAGGATGCGGGGTGGGGGGCAACGCAGTTAAATTGGCAAGCCTTGGCTACCAGGTCACCGGCATATGCCCGGACCCTTACCAGGAGCAGCTGTTCAAGAGGAACACGAAGGGGAAGGCGGGATTTTGCCTGACAACGCTTGAGAACTTCAGGACGGATAAAAAGTTCGACCTGATACTTATGAGCGAAAGCGTACAATATATCCCGCATAAGGAAGGATTAAAGAAAATATCCAAGCTTTTAACAAAGAACGGATACCTCCTCATATCGGACTACTTTAAGAAGGAGAACGCGAGGAACGTGCCAAATCTGCCTTCATTCCCCCTGAAGGATTATCTGGAAGACGTTAAAAAAGCAAAATATGCAATTGTGAAACAGCAGGATATTACAAGGAACATAACGCCCACATTGGTTTACGGGACGAACGTGTACCTGAATTATATTAAACCGGTACTAAGCGCGATAGTCACCACATTGCAGGTGCATCTGCCCCCGATCCACTGGATGTTGAACCTTTTCTTCAAGTTCAGGATAAAGGGCAAATCGGTGAAGCAGATAATAATCAATAACCTTGTGCCGCTTCAAAAGGATGTTTTTGAAAAATACCTCACTTACCGCGTAATGCTTATGCGGTTATCTTAAGTATTCTTTTAGCTTCTTAGATCTGGTGGGATGTCGCAGTTTCCTTAGAGCTTTTGCTTCTATCTGACGTATCCTCTCACGGGTAACGTTGAACACCTTGCCAACCTCTTCCAGGGTGCGCGGCTGTCCGTCATCAAGGCCGAATCTCAGCTTAAGCACGGTACGCTCCCTGTCCGTGAGCGACTGCATCACCTCTTCCAGGTCTTCCCGCAGCAGCCCGTGAAGCACAACTTCGTCCGGAGCCTGGACGCCGGTGTCCTTTACGAAATCGCCGAGCCGCGATGAGTCTTCATCTCCCACAGGCATCTCAAGCGAAAGAGGGACCTGGGATATCTTCACGATCTCCCTTACTTTGTCTACTGACATCCTTGCGCGTCTTGCTATTTCCTCCTCCGTTGGGCGGCGCCCCAGCTGCTGAAGCAGGGTGCGCGACACTTTTCGCAGACGGTTGATGGTCTCCACCATGTGCACGGGTATTCGTATGGTGCGCGCCTGGTCGGCGATGGATCTTGTTATAGCCTGGCGCACCCACCATGTGGCGTATGTGCTGAACTTGTAGCCTTTCCTGTGGTCGAACTTTTCGACCGCGCGGATAAGTCCAAGGTTGCCTTCCTGTATAAGGTCCAGGAAAAGCATCCCTCTGCCAGTGTATTTCTTCGCAATGGACACAACAAGCCTCAGGTTGGAGTTGGTCAGACGGTGCTTCTCCTTAAGGATCCCGGCCCTTACTTTCTTCGCGCAATTGATCTCCTCTTCCGGCTTCAGCAGGGGATATTTGCCTATTTCCCTCAGGTACATCCTTACGGTATCGTCTATCCCTGCGCCCCTTATCTCCGTTTCCGGTGGGGCTTCCGCCGGTTCTTCCTCGGCCGGCCGAACGGGCTTTTTTTCCTTCTCTTCGGAAATCTCTATTCCGTGCAGAAGAAGTTCCTCTATCTCGTCGATATTCTTCTCCGGCTCCGGGAAAATGGACATTATTTCCTCCGGAGTAAGATATCCCTTCTTCTCACCCATGCTTTTAAGGCTTTTTAGATTTTCTTCTGATTTCATTTGTTCACCCTTTCCTCCTTTTTATCGTCAATACAAGGATAAAATTTCACTTTAATCCAAGGTTTTAGCTCAGGCGGAGAGGGACCTGTAGGCGTCGTTCAAGTCCCTGAACTCCCTGTGAAGCGCGGAAACATTCTCAAGCTTTCCCTCTTTTTCCGCCGCGATTATCTCGCCCCTCAGATGCTCCATCTTTGATTTGAGATGGTGCGCCTTTATTGTCTTTATGCAGTCGCCGGCCACCTCCAGGGGGGTTGACTCGGGATAATCGTTCACCATTATTTTTGACAGTAATTTTCTTGATTCCTCATCCGGCATGTTCTCCATCATGAAATGCGTCAGGTTCTCCGCTGTGTCAATATCAACAGACTGGAGCAGCTCCGCGATGGTCCTGGTAAGGCTGCCGGTGAATTCCTGCCAGCTTATGGAGGACTTGAACGTTTCAAGTACCTCCTTGTTGCCTATGGAGAGCTTGATCAGGCACTCTTCGGCCTTTTCGATCTTTAAGGCGGGCTTTTCTATGCTTCTCTTCAGCAGGCTGTCGGGTCCCTTCTTCATATAAAACCCCAGTCTTTTCACTTCCGAAGATATTTCTTCATGGGTATAACCAAGCTTTTCCGCCACCATTTTTATGTAGCCTTTCCTTAAAAGTTCTTCCTTTTCCTGGCTAATGATGAACGCGGCCTCTTTTGCGGCCTTCGCTCTGCCCTCGATCTCCTTTAGATTGTGCCTTTTGATTGCCGTGATTATCTTGTACTGCGCCCATGGCAGTGCTTCCTTTAGCGAGGCAGTGAAGCTTTCGGCCCCCTTCGCCCTCAGCGCTTCGTCCGGGTCCTTGCCGCCCTCATAATTTGCCGCATAAACGTCAAGCCCTTCGTCCCTGAAGATGTCAACGCTTCTTCCTGTTGCAAGGTTTCCGGCGCTGTCAGAATCGAACGCCAGGATCACCTTGTCCGCGAACCTGTGCAGGGCCTTTGCCTGGTTCACAGTAAGGGCTGTGCCCATCGGCGCGGTCACGTTCTTTATGCCGAACTGGTAGCATGTGATAAGGTCGAAATTGCCTTCCACCAGGACGGCCGTTCTGGTCTTCTTTATCTCATCCTTTGTCAGGTTAATGCCGTAAAGCGAATACCCCTTGTTGTAAATGGGGGAGTCCGGGGAATTGATGTACTTTGCTTCTTCATTCCCGCTTATAATGCGACCACCGAAGGCGATTATCTTCCCCCTAATGTTGTATATGGGGAACATCAGCCTGCCGCGGAACCTGTCATAGAATCCGCTCTTGTCGGACCGCTCTATTATCAATCCGAGCTTTTCCATGTCCTTTTGGGCAACGCCTTTCTTGAAAAGGAAATTGAGGAGGCAGTCCCATTTATCCGGCGAATATCCAAGGGCGAACGACGCCGCGATATCGGCCGGGATCCCTCTTTTTTCCAGGTATTTTCTGGCGCTGCCGCCCTCCGCACTTTCCAGGCATTCCCGGTAGAACCTTTGCGCCAGCTCCATTATTTCGAAATACCTGTCTTTTTCGCTCTGAGCGGTTGCCGGCTGTCCCGACTTTTTTACCGCTATGCCCACCTTTTCGCCAAGAAGCTCCACCGCTTCGGCAAAGCTCATATTTTCCGCTTTCATGAGGAACGCGAAGACATTACCCCCCTCGTTGCAGCCGAAGCAGTGGAATATCTGCTTTTCGGGGCTTACGGTGAAAGACGGCGTCTTTTCCGAGTGAAAGGGGCAGAGCCCGATATAATTTTTCCCTCTTTTTTTCATTGGGACATACTCGCTCACTATCTGCAGTATGTCGGCTTTGTTCCTTATCTCTTCAATTGTTGAGCTTAAGATCATTTTTGTTCTTTGATGTGCCATTCGTTGGGCACGAAGATCTCCGTGAATTTGCTCGTGGCGTACCTGTCCGTCATTCCGGCGATGAAATCGATTATGTTCTGTACAAGCTCCTTTTCCGTCCACTCCTTCCTGAAATACGGAAGGCTTGCGGGATTGTCCCGATAATACTTGAACAACTGGTTCAATAAATATGGGATCTTTGATTCCTCGCCCTTCGCCACCGTGCTTGTATAAACTCTTTCGTAAAGGAAATCATAGAGACCGTTCATGGCATCCTCAATACTGCTGTCCATCTGGATCCTGTTCTTGCCCATGCTTTTTTCGATCATGTTAGGGATGATGGTATCAAGGATGTTCTTCCCGAGGATGTCCGTGTGTTTTTTTGGCAGGTCGCCGGGCCTGATTATCCCCGCCAAAAGCGCATCCTCGATGTCATGCCTTATATATGCGATATGATCCGAATACCTGACGATCTGACCCTCAAGCGTGGCGGGAAGATGTGCGTCCTTCTGGGGATGGTGAAGTATCCCGTCTATCACTTCCAATGTAAGGTTAAGTCCTTTGCCGCCCTTCTCAAGGAATTCCGCCACCCTCACACTCTGCTCGTTATGCATGAAATACTTCTGCGGGGCGTCATCTATCCTTTTTAATATTGCGTCAAGCACGTCCTCTCCCGCATGGCCGAACGGTGTATGTCCTATGTCATGGCCCAGGGCGATGGCCTCGGAGAGGTCTTCATTGAGTTTCAACGCCCTTGCGACGGTCCGTGCTATCTGTGCCACTTCCAGCGTGTGGGTAAGCCTGGTCCTGTAATGGTCTTCCACGGGGGAAATGAAAACCTGCGTTTTGTGCTTGAGCCGCCTGAAGGCTTTCGAGTGTATTATCCTGTCCCTGTCCAGCTGAAAGCATGTTCTGATGGGATCTTCTTTTTCCTGATTTTTCCTGCCCTTGGATTTGCTGGATCTGACAGCTAACGGGGAGAGGAATTTGTCTTCTCTTTCTTCATATTCTTTGCGGATTTGCATTAAGCCTCCAGAAGCCGATAATTGTGGCCAACAAATGAGACATTATACAGGGATCACGGAAGCTTGTCAAGCATTATTTGGGTTTGCAAAAATTAATTGCTGTTATAAAGCCAAAAACTTGTCAATAGATTCGGACCAAAAACGTCTATTTAGTCGTATAGGAGATCCTAGCCTTTTCCTTTATAGCTGCGTGCGCTGCCGCAAGACGCGCTATCGGTACCCTGTATGGGGAGCAGCTCACGTAATTCAAGCCTGTCCTGTGGCAGAATTCCACCGATGCGGGGTCCCCGCCGTGTTCACCGCATATGCCGATCTTCAATGCCTTATTTATGCTTCTGCCTTTTTTAACGCCCATTTCGACCAGCTGGCCGACGCCTTTCTGGTCCAGTGTTGCGAAGGGATCCTTTTCGAGTATGCCTTTGGCAATGTAGCTGTTCAGGAACTTCACCACGTCGTCGCGGCTGAATCCGAAAGTGGTCTGGGTAAGGTCGTTAGTACCGAATGAAAAGAACTCCGCTTCTGTGGCGATCTCATCAGCGGTCACGGCGGCCCTTGGCAGCTCGATCATCGTCCCGATCTTATATTCAATTTTTGTCCCGTATTTTTTGATCGTTTCATTGGCCACCTTCTTGATCAGCGCTTTCTGGTCCCTAAGTTCATTGATGTGGCCAACAAGAGGGATCATTATTTCCGGAACTATCTTCATCCCTTCTTTCTTCAACTCGCAGGCGGCCTCTATTATGGCCTGCGCCTGCATTTCGGTCATTTCCGGATAAGCTATGCCAAGCCTGCAGCCCCTATGTCCCAGCATCGGGTTGAACTCATGGAGCTCCTCTACCCTGGCAAGTATCTTTTCCTTTGCCGCGATCTTCTCTTTGTCTCCACCGGTGGCCTTGAGCACTGCCACTTCAACCATCAATTCTTCTCTTTTTGGGAGGAACTCATGGAGAGGCGGATCGAGCAATCTTATGGTCACCGGATAACCTTTCATTTCCCTGAAAAGGCCGATAAAGTCGCTTCTCTGCATAGGCTGCAGTTTTGCCAGAGCCTTGCGCCTCTCGTCTTCCGTTCGCGCCATTATCATTGTCTGCATGTGCGGGAGCCTGTCCTCCGCAAAGAACATGTGCTCTGTCCTGCATAGACCGATGCCTTCTGCTCCAAAGTTGCGCGCTACTTTGGCATCGTGCGGTATGTCCGCATTCGCTCTTACTCCGATCTTTCTGAACGAATCCGCCCACTGCATAAGGATCCCGAATTCCCCTGAAAGCGAAGGTTCTATGGTAGGCACCTGTCCAAGTATTACCTCGCCGGTGGTCCCGTTCAATGTTATCCATTCGCCTTCCTTCACCAAAACATCCTTTACCGTGAACTTTTTCGCTTTTTCTTCGACTTTTATCTCTTCGCAACCGGCAACGCAGCATTTTCCCATACCCCTTGCGACCACTGCGGCATGTGACGTCATGCCGCCCCTCGCTGTCAATATTCCCTGAGCCGCATCCATCCCATGTATATCATCCGGGCTGGTCTCGTTACGCACAAGAATGCACTTCTCACTTGCCCTTTTCACTGCTTCATCTGCAGTAAAAACGGCTATGCCTGTTGCCGCCCCCGGCGATGCCGGCAGGCCTTTTGCTATCACTTTTATCTTCGCCTTTGGATCGATGATCGGGTGAAGCAGCTGGTCAAGAGACGCGGGATCTATTCTGAGCACGGCCTCATCTTTTTTTATCAGACCTTCTCCTACCATGTCCACGGCAATTTTCACGGCCGCGGGAGCAGTCCTCTTGCCGGTGCGCGTCTGCAGCATGTACAGCTTTCCTTTTTGGATAGTGAACTCAAAGTCCTGGATATCCCTGTAATGGTTCTCAAGTTTTGTGGTGATCGCTCTTAGTTGCTTGTATACGGCTGGCATTTCTTTTTCAAGCTTCGCTATGGGTTGCGGCGTCCTGATCCCAGCTACAACGTCCTCACCCTGAGCGTTGGTCAGGTATTCCCCGTAGAACTTGTTCTCGCCTGTTGCTGGGTTTCGGGTAAAGCCCACTCCCGTGGCTGAGTCATCTCCCATGTTCCCGAAAACCATCGCCTGAACGTTAACGGCGGTGCCAAGCGTGCCTGATATATCATTCAGCTTCCTGTAGGTGATAGCTCTTGGATTGTTCCATGATTGGAACACGGCATCGCGAGCCATGTCCAGCTGGATATGGGCATCCTGCGGGAATTCCTTGCCCGTATGCTCCTTTACTGCTTTCTTATACCTTAATATCAGGTCCTTTAGGTCCTCTGCCTTCAGTTCTGTATCAAGGTTTACGCCGAGCTGATCTTTCTTGTGCTGGAGAATATGCTCAAAGTCGCTTTTCTCCATCCCCATAACGACACCGCCGAACATCTGTATGAACCTTCTGTAGCAGTCGTACGCGAACCTTTCGTTCTTTGTCTTCGCGATAAGGCCGTGCACGGTTTCATCGTTCAACCCAAGATTGAGTATGGTGTCCATCATACCCGGCATGGAGAACTTGGAGCCGCTCCTGACGGAAACAAGAAGCGGATTTTTCTGGTCGCCGAGCTTGGCTCCCATGGACTTTTCCAGCCTTTCAATATATTGAGCCTGTTGCTTTGTTACTTCTGACGGGACCTTGTTTCCCACCTTATAGAATATGTTGCAGACCTCTGTTGTTATGGTGAAACCGGAGGGTACCGGTACCCCTGTGTTCGTCATTTCAGCCAGGCCGGCGCCTTTGCCGCCAAGCAGGTCTTTCATCTGTCCGTTGCCTTCCGCCTTGCCATCCCCGAAATAGTACACATACTTCTTTCCCGAAGACTTTTTTGCTTTTGCCATTAGTATTTCCACCTTCCTAGAAAATAATTTTATGAAAAAACTTTGCTATTATACATCGGCGACCGGGATATTGCACGAGTTATTTGGTCAGATCAGATAATATTTAAGCTGCAAACCATGTTTTTTTAAACGGGATTATCCGATTAAAAGTGGGATTTTTCTTGTTGATGCACGATAATAAGTTAAGATTAATACAAAGGTTGGAATTCAAATGATCCCTAGAATATCGGTCAATATTGGAAGTGGTTCATACAGGAACGTATATTTGTTCTCTGAAAATGTATGTTGCAAGATCGCAAAAGAGGAGCGTCGCAAGTCGTTTGGATCGTTTTCAATAGGTTTTCCCTCGCGGTCCTATACGATGCTGAAATTCGGCATAACGGATTTCAATGTCCATGAATATCGCAATTACGTCAGGCTTTCCCAGAGAATACCGGAGCATCTGCGTGGCAGTTTTGCCCCGATTATAGGAATCGGCGATATGGAAGGTGGAAGCACACTATTACAAGAGGTGGTCAGGGACTATGACGGGCAGATCTCCCTCTCGATGTTGCAACAAGGGCCGATAACCAATGATGAATTCTGGAAAAGATTGTTCGCAATAAGGGATTTCCTCGTTCGGGAAAGGATACCTTTTTTCAATATAAATCCCAGAAAGATTCTTGTAAGAAGGGTAGATGATCGGACCATGGAGCCGGTATTCTTTGATTTTAAGAGGATCGGGGTAAGGACATTTCCGCTTCAGCCCCATTTATTGTTTTGGAGATATTCAGGAAGGAAGGTAATGAGAGAGTTCACTGAACTGTATGAAGAATTCGGCCGCAAATCTTGATCAAGGCAATGTTTTTTTCGGCGGGATAGGGTCGTCGACGGCATTATATAAGCATTATCCCCGCTGCGAACCTTCCAGTAGGGCCTTTGGAAGCCCTGGCTGAGAAGAATCTCCTTGAGTTGCATTTTGTGCATATATCCATGATCCGGATATTCCTTGAAGGGATGCCGGCTTTTACAAGCTGGCTCTTGTTTTCCCCGCAAAGATCGATATGCGACTTGCCGGATCTTCCGAATTTCCTTGAAACCTCCGGCCCCACCTCGTAACAGCAGGGCCCGATCGATGGTCCCATGCCGACATTGATGTCCTTTGGCTTTGACCCGAACTTCTTTTGCATCGTTTTTACGGTCTTTTGAGCGATCTTGAGAGCCGTTCCCCTCCAACCCGCATGCGCTACTCCGATCACCTTTCTTCGGGGGTCATACAATAGTATTGGCACGCAGTCCGCGGTCGTTATCATCAGGCAGAGCCCCGGTTGATCAGTTACCATTGCATCGATCGATCTCAGTGAAACGGGCAGGCGTTTTATGATGGCGACTTTGTTCTTATGGACCTGCTCTGCGCTTATCAGCCTGCTGGGCGGGATGGACAGAGCTTTTGCAAGCTTATTTCTGTTGGCCGTCACCTTTTTTGGATCATCGCCAATAAATAAGCTGAGATTGCCTGCCTGGCATGTTGTAACGAACGCGAGGACATTCCTGCCGAAGCGGAAGGGCTTAAGAAACTTTGCTGCCATTGGGGATATCTTTGTCTACGGTCACAAGCGTTAATTGGGACTTATCATCGGTTGAGGCTGCCAGAAGCATCCCGTGCGACGTTATTCCCCGTAATGTCCGTGGTTCAATGTTGGCAACCACAACGACCTTTTTGCCGATCAGTTCTTCTTTGGGATAGAACTGTTTTATGCCAGCGACAATCACCCTTTCCTGCCTGCCGGCAGGCACGGCTTCGCCAATATCGATAGTCAGCTTATAGATCTTATCAGCTCCCTCGATGTCTTCCGCGGTCTTTATCTCGGCCACCCTGAGGTCCATTGACTTGAAATGGTCAAAAGTGATATTTTCCATGGCTATCCTTTCTTTACAGTATTTTTCAGTGTTCCTATGCCTTCTATCTCGACCTCGACAGTGTCACCGATATGTATGGGCCCAACTCCTGCCGGCGTTCCCGTGATTAATACATCCCCAGGGAAAAGTGTCATGACGGAGGAAACAAAGGAAACCAGTTCATATACATTGAATATCATGTCCTTTGTGTTCGATGATTGTTTTATTTTGCCGTTGACCCTTGTTTCGATCTTAAGGTTAGCAGGATCTATACTTTTTACTATCCGCGGGCCAAGGGGACAGAAAGTATCGAACGACTTCGCCCTGGTCCACTGGCCGTCCGTGTGCTGCAGGTCCCTGGCAGTGACATCATTCGCGCACGCATAACCTTTTATGTGTTTTGCAGCCTCCGCTTTTGATATGTTCCTGATCCTGTTCTTAATCACTACAGCAAGTTCGCCCTCATAGTGAACGTTCCTGCTCTGTGAGGGATAAATTATCGATCCTCCGTTTCCTATCACCGTTGTTGGAGGCTTAAGGAACATTATCGGATGGTCAGGGACGGGCATGTTCAGCTCTTTTGCGTGATCGTAGTAATTAAGACCGATCGCGATTATTTTGGAAGGCTTGAACATATTATTAAGGGAAAATGGACCCGGGGAGGATCGAACTCCCGACCTCTTGACTGCCAGTCAAGCGTTCTCCCAGCTGAACTACGGGCCCATTAACTAAAGCTTCAATAAAACGTTTACTTTTTTGTCTTTTAATATAATATTCTCTTTTTCTTGCTTTTGTTGGATTATCATATTCTTCTTTATATATCAACTCAAATGGCCCCCAATATTTGTTTCCTGTCGTTTTTCCGTTGTTGTGCTGCATCAGTCTTTTCTCGATATTATTGGTATATCCCACATAATATATGCCATTCTTTAAACTTTTTAGAATATATACATAGTATGTCATCTAATCCCCGACCTCCCCGATGGAATCGGGGCGTTCTCCAGTCCCGCTTTGCGGGATCCCGCACACATTTGAAAATACAATAATGGAGCGGGACTGAACTACGGCCCCATAACCACTTCGTGGTAAATCCCAATGACCAAATTCCAAATGACAAATAAAATCCAAATTCCCAATTCCCAATTTCCAATTTGATATTGGGATTTTGTCATTCATTTGACATTTATCATTGGTCATTTGTCATTCACCTATATATGATATGTAATTCCGGATCTTCCCCACATCTCTTCCAGTGAATATTTTTTACGCTCTTCAGCGCCCATAATATGAACTATTATGCTTCCAAGGTCAAGTATAAGCCAGTTGGACTGCGCCTTACCTTCCCATCTGGGGACCTTGAATCCCATGCCGCGCAGGCCATCCTCCATAGCTTTTGATATCGCGTTAGTTTGAGGTATTGAGGCGCTGGTGGCGATGATAAAATAATCGGCTATCGAAGAAAGGTTGCCGCTCCTTCCGGCCGAGGAAACATCGATCACTTCAATATCGATTGCTTTCTTATCTTCAAGGATCTCGCATATCCTGTCCAGTATCCCGGGCTCTTCTTTTTTTGCCCCTTTTTTAGCTATTCGAATTCCTCCTGTTAATGAGCGTCCTTTGCTTGCGGAAATTGGGCTGAAGGTATTGCTGGGAGATCTTTTCCACTTCAGCTACATTTGGCTTGATGTAGAAGACCTTGTCTATCATTATTGGATCTCCGGGTATTGAGGTCATCTCTATGCTTCCCATGTCAAAGGATTGCCTCATGGAAAGCGCCAGCCCGAGTATCTGCCTTGTGCTCATATTCGTTGTGACGTTCGAAAGCAGGGACATTATGACCTTCGGGGCGCTGAGTACGTTCTTCTTTGTGATTATCTTCCTTGCAAGAGCCTGCATGAATTTTTGTTGGCGAAGTATCCTCCCGATGTCCCCCTCGCTGTCATGCCTGAACCTGACATAACCCACCGCCTGGCGGCCGTTAAGGCACTGAAGGCCGGGATAAAGGTCAACGAACAATCCGCCCGCGTAGTCCACATAATACATCCTTTTTTCCACGTTTATGGTGAGGCCTCCAAGCGTGTCGATTATCCTGGCAAGCCCTTCAAGATTTATTGTGACGGAGAACGGGATCTTTGTGCCAAAGAAATTCTCCAGGGACCTTTTCGTTAAAGGCATGCCTCCGTATGCGAAGGAATGGTTCACTTTTGTCAATCCCACACCGGGGACGTTCATAATGGTATCCCTTGGGATGGCGACCACATACACTTTTTTCTGGTTCGGCGAAATATGGACCACCATTATCGAATCAGACCTGTGGGAACCCTCAACATTGTCGATCCCGATCACAACCATATTCGTTTCGGAAATGAACGGGGAAGTGGACATCATTGTAAGGAGCGCTTCCAGCAGCGCGAACCTGGATATTATCGCGGATCCAACGCCAAGCGTGACGGAAAATACGACAATGAACAGGAATATCCCGATGAACAATGCGGAGGTCCTTGATCCTGACGCTCTTTTGGTGTGGGCAGAGATCCTTTTGGGCTCGGAAGCAAGTAGTTTGACCAGGTTCCTGTTCAGCTTTATTAGAGAGTTATGTCTTTTGTTCATGCTCTTTTATTAGATAATGATTCCTTACCTTATAGGTGCCCGGATGCACTGGCAGGTCATTATCCAGGAGATATCTTATCATAGAGCTTGATATCGCCACAATAGCCTGATCCATATTCCTTTTCGCGAGCTTCCTGGCCCTTGCAGCCCCCGCGTGCGTGCGCCCTTCTTCAATATGGTCCGCAATGTACACGATCTTTTCAAGGGTTGTCATATTCGGACTTCCAAGGGTGTGATGCGATATCGCGCTCAGTATTTGCCGGTTATTTATCCCGAACTTTTTCCTTGCGATGTACGCGGAAAGCGGAGCATGAAGGAGTTTCGGCTCAAGCCTTGATATGGGATCGATCCTAATTTTGAGTTTTTCTGCGAATTTAAGGAGGCCATTACTATTCATATACCTGGAAACGTCGTGCAGCAGTCCGGCGATGCTGGCTTTTCGGAGGTCAACTTTGTGGGACTTTGAGAGCTGAAGGACCATTTGCTGGACCCTGAGTGAATGCTTGAACCGCTCCGGCTTCAATAAGCCTCTCAGCTTTTTTATTATCCTTTTCTCATCCATCTTCAGCTGGAGGACTCTTCCGGGCGCGACTGCTTGGGGCGAGCTTCGTTCACGATCAATGACCTTCCTCCCATATTGAAGCCGCTCATGGCCTTTATGATCTTCTGTGCGTCCGCGTCCTCCACTTCCACGAATCCGAAGCCGCGCGATTTCCCGGTTTCACGTTCGGTGACTATCCTCGAGGAGATAACCTGGCCGTGCGCTTCGAATGTGTTGGTCAGCTCCTCTTCTGTTGCTTGCCACGGAAGATTACCCACATACAAAGTCTTTGACACTATTTCACCTCCTGTACTGGTTTTTCAACTGTACTACACTAGCAATTTACTTATATTCTTGTCAAGGTCAAGTTTTGTAATTATAATAGCTTTTCATATGAAAACTGTTGCAGTTATCCTTGCCGCTGGCAAGGGGGTAAGGATGAGGTCAGACCTCCCAAAAGTGTCGCACATGATCGACGGAAAGCCGATGATAACAAGGGTGCTGGAAGCCGTGGAGAAGCTGGGTCTTGAACGGGTTTTTGTCGTGGTAGGCTATAAGGCGGAGCTGGTCAAGGAAGAATGTAAAGGATTTAACGTTGCTTTTATTGAACAAAAAGAACAGCTTGGAACAGGACACGCCCTAATGCAGGTAACACCGTATATAAAAGAGGAATCGATGATTTTGGTCTTAAACGGAGATATGCCGCTTATTAAGGACAATACATTGAGAGAGTTTTTAGCAAGGCATATGGCATCAGAGTCTGCGTCCGCAACAGTGTTGACAACTATCCTGCCGTTCCCTGGTTCTTACGGAAGAATTGTAAGAGCGGGTGATGATCGGGTAATGAAGATAGTTGAGCAAAAGGATGCCATTCCTAAAGAACTGGAAATTACAGAAATCAATACCGGCACATATTGTTTTAACTCAAAGGACCTGTTTGCTGCCCTGCAAAAAGTGCGGCCGGACAACGCACAAAAAGAATACTACCTTACGGATGTCATAGGGATACTCAGGAATCAGGACCTGCCGGTATACGCTTATAAGGCAAAAGATTCTACGGAAGTGCTGGGCGTGAACACTATAGAGGAACTTAAAAGGGCAGAAGAACTTTACAACGTCAGGTGATATAATCGGTCAAGGCAGGATTTATGAGCAAGAACAGGATTTTGATCTTCAGCAGCGATCCAGCGGTGATCTCGCCGCTCAAGGGATTGTATGACGTTGAAATAGTATTTTCCCGCAAGGCCGCGCTGAAGAACATGGAAGAAAAGAAGGATGCCGTAGTCATCATTGACCGCGACATCAAGGAATTGGATGCCGCATCCCTCTTCAGGGAGCTTAGAAGCTTTGCTCCGGATATCCCCGTCATAATGCTTTCCTCCTCCGTTACCATACAGGAAGCCGTGGATGCGGCAAAGACTGGTATTGCCGACTTTATCAAAAAGCCATTCCTGAAAGAAAAGCTGCTTGAGTCCGTGAAGAAAAGCCTTTCCCGCGAGACGGTGCGGCTAAGCCGCGATTTCGGGCCGGATTCATTGTGGCTGCAGGGCAGCGGCGAAAGGATAAATGCGTTCCTGGGCCAGCTTGAGTCCGCCATGGCCGGCAACAGGAACCTGATATTCATTTCCGAGCCGGGAACGGACGTGTACAGCATTGCCCGGATAATACATGAACACTCTGGCAGGGGGAAGAAACTGACCAGGATTGACATGGTCCCTTTCCAGAAAGAAGGCGCCGAGAACATATTCTGGACAGTGCTCCAGGGAGCGATACTTGATTCGGACACCGTGTATTTCGATAACTTCGAGGCCGTGCCGGGCAAGAACCAGCCGAATATCGTTGATTACATAAGGAGCAAGGCTTCCAAGGGGCAGGCGAGGATAATTTTCGGGATCCACGGGCCCGCCTCCATTCCCTTGTTCGAGGGGTGGGAAAAATTGAACGTTCCTCCTCTCAGGGACAGGAAAGAGGACATGGCTGCATTGCTTGAGGCGTACATAGATCAATATTCAAAAAGGTTCGGGAAAAAGGCGGGCAGCATCAGCCTTGACGCATTGGGCCTTCTGGCGGGGTATGATTGGCCGGGCAATTACAGGGAGCTGGAATGCGTAATTGAGGACGCGATACTGGCGTGCGGCAGCGAAGGGGTACTTCTCAAGGACATAAAGCTGGGAAGCAGGATGCTGACGGGGCACCTGCTGTCCAATGCGGCGGAGAACCTGAAGGAGTTCAGCGGCAGCGTTGAAAAGAAACTGGTGAACATCCTGTACAAAAAGCTTGGATCGGAAGAAACCGTGGCGAACCTCCTGGATATCCCGAAGACAAGAGTATCCGAAAATATTGACAAATAATCCCCCCAGAAACTGAAATTTATTCATTTTATTCACGAAATACGTTATGTGTACGGATAAAATATCCGCAGGAGAACAAATAATTATATGGCAACATCAAACAGGATCAGAGCATTGACCGGCGAATTGCAAAGGCGCGACATAACTTTTCGCACGCCTATTTTCAGGAAGATGAGGAGCGTCCTGAACAGGGAACTTGCGGACCAGCTTAAAAATGTGGAGAACGAGGCCTTCAGGATCATGAACCACCCCCGTATCGGCAACTACGTCTGGGCGATCTTAAAAGGCGCCGAACCTTTGGAGCAGCTAAGGGGCATAGCAGCCAAAAATGAAAAGGCCGGCAAGAGCTTTTTGCTTTCTCTTTTGGAGTTTCACCTTAAGCTTCACCGCGCTTCCCGGGGTGATACTGTCAGTACTTCAATGAAATATCCTTTCTTTATCCTTCCGTCCAGCATACTGGATATCATGATATTTGACAGGAATGACGTAAATGACTGGAACATAATAGCAGGAATGGCTGACCGCGCCTCATACAATGTAAATCTCATGATAAGTGTTCTGAACGCAATTAAGCGTACCTATTCCTTGAATGACATCGACGCAAAAATTTTAATGGAAAGCCTGAGGAATAACCCGCAATGGAGCAGTGTGCGGAACATAGTTGAAATGACCATAGGAGAAATGGAGATAAAGAAGATCGAAGAAGACAGGCAGAAGGAAGAAGCTTTGGCGCTTGAGAAAACGCGGCAAGCTGCGGCAGATGAAAAACGCGCCGCAAGAATAGCTAAAATAAGGGCAAAAGCGGCGGAAAGAAAGGCATTGAGAGGAGATGCGGCTGCGGCTGACCACAAAAAAGCAAAGGGAATAACGCTCCCGGTATTCAGAGGCTTTGATGAGGGATTAAGGCAGTTGTGGAGCAATGTCACAAGGGAGGGGAGATTCCTTATGATGTTCGCGGGGGCGTCTTCTGAAAAAAGATTCAGGGGCCTTCTTGCAGGCAGAGACCAATCACATAACATGGGAATATGGGCCAGACAAAGGAATGAGGCGTATATCCCGCTTCTCAGGGCTTATCTCAACTTTCAATTGGCATTGAATAGAAAACTTTCACATGAAGTAGTATTTTACAGGCATCCTTCAAATGCCCTGAGAATGAATGTGGAGACGACCCGGTCATCTGAATTCCCCGCATTGTGCGATCCAGAAGCGATCATGCGAGCGATGGGACTTAAGCGGCAGTAAGAGTAACTTAAACCAGGGATCTGATCGATCCGATCAATTCACGAGCCTTATCCTTATTTTCAGCTTCTGCGATTATCCTTATGACAGGCTCAGTATTCGATGCCCTGACATGGACCCAGGATTTCTGAAAAATAACTTTAACTCCATCCGTCAGGTCAAGCTTTTCTGACTCAAATTTGGCTCTAACCTTATTTATAAGCGAATCCGCCTCTTTTTTTGACCCGCATTCGATCTTATCTTTGACGATAGAATACTCCGGCAGGGTGTCGATAATCCCGGATATCCTTTTGCCTCCGGCGGCCATGGAATCAAGGATAAGCCCTATGGCGGTCAAACTGTCGCGGTTAAAGCATACTTTCGGATATATAACCCCGCCATTCCCTTCACCGCCTATGATCGCCTTATTCTTGACCATTGCCTCAGATACATTAACCTCTCCGATCTTTGTCCTGATGACTTTTGCCCCATATTTATCCGCGACATCATCGATCATCATGCTTGTGGAGAGATTCGTCACAACAACCGACCTTTTCGGCGACCTTGAGAGTATCCGATCGATCGCTATTGCCAGAGTGTATTCTTCCCCGGGAGCGATACCTTTATCAGTAACGATAGCCAATCGGTCAGCATCCGCATCCTGGGCAAATCCGATATCAGATCCAGTATCTTTCACTCTGTCACAAAGCGATACGAGGTTCTCGGGTATCGGTTCCGGGTTATGAGGGAAACGCTTTTCAGTATCAGTATTTAGCTCTGCCACCTCGCAGCCGAGTTCCTTCAATAGCCGAACGGTTATCCTTGAGCCAGCTCCGTTGCAGCTGTCGAGTGTCACATTGAACTTTCTTTTTCTTATCGCGGCCGCATCAACACAATCAAGCACTTTCTTGATATGCGCATCAAAAGGATTCTTAATTACTCTGTTTTTGCCTGCCTGCCGGTAGGCACGGCCTTTTCTTGCCTTCTGTTCCGCCCTTGCCCTGAGCGGAGTCGAAGGGCTTTGTCCCGCCTTATTTGTATTATATATATGTAATAGCTTTCCAGCCTCTTTTTCATTGAGGAATAAGCCGTTCCCGCTGACGAACTTAAGCCCGTTCCACTGCTCGGGATTGTGGCTCGCGGTTATTATGATCCCCCCGTCCGCGTTCAGCTCCTTTGCCATGAGGGCAATGGTAGGGGTTGGCGCTATGCCAAGGTCGATCACGTCGATCCCCAGATCATTGAGGCTTAATGTGACAATATTCCTCATCTTAATACCTGAGGGCCTTGAGTCCCTTCCGATGACTATCGTGCCTTTTTTGATGTATAAGGCGAAGGCCTTTGAGAAATCAGCCACCACTTTATCGGTGAGCGAATCACCTGAAATTCCACGCACTCCTGAGATACTTATTTTAAGCGTCATATGTCTCCAGTTGAAGTTGAACTTGAATTATTATATCATACTGAACATGGCGATAGTATACGGAGCGATCCTCCCGCATCCCCCGGTTATCGTGCCGTTCATCGGAGGGGCAAGGGTAAAAGAAGTGGCGAAGACGAAGAAAGCCCTTGAGGAGATCGCGAAACGGCTGAAGGCGAAGGATATTGATTCCGTTGTAATATTCACGCCGCACGGCAACGTTTCCCAGGTGGCCGTGCCTGTTTACGTTAACCACGTCTTTGAGGGGAACTTTGGCTACTTTGGCGCTGACAAGCCCAACTTCTCCTTCAAGGGGGACGCGCCGCTTGGCAACGAGATAATAAAGGAATGCAAGAAGCAGAACATTGACGTTTCCCACATAAGCGAGACGTTCCTTGACCACGGCGTCCTTGTCCCTATGTACTATCCGTACATGGCGTCCTTCAAGAAGCCTATAGTTCCGGTGGCGCTGGCATTTTTGCCCTACAAGGAACTTTTCAGCTTCGGCGAGGCCGTGAGGGCCGCATCGGACAACCTTGGGAAAAAAGTGGCTGTGATCGCAAGCGGCGACATGTCGCACAGGCTGACAATGGATGCTCCGGCCGGGTACAGGCCGGAGGGCAAAAAATTCGATGAGGAGATAGTAAGGCTGGTGGCGGCAAATGACGCGGAGGGCATAATGAACCTTGACCCGAAACTGATAGAGGCGGCGGGCGAGTGCGGACTGCGGTCAATAATAATGCTGATGGGCGCTTTGAAGGGGCTGAACGTAACGCAGGAAGTGCTCTCCTATGAAGGGCCTTTCGGAGTGGGCTATCTGGTAGCGGCTTTTGATGTCAAGCCATGAAGAATAAATCTTCATGGCAGGTGGAGATGGCCAGATCTGCGATCGAGGCTTACATTAAAGAGAACAGGACCATCGATATCCCCAAAGACCTTCCACCCGAGATGAAAGATAAAGCGGGGGTATTCGTTTCCCTTCACAAGAAAGGTCAGCTGAGGGGATGCATCGGGACGTTCCTCCCGACAACAGGAAGCGTCGCGGAAGAGATCATCGCGAATGCGATAGCTTCTTCAACAAAGGACCCGCGGTTCCCGCCGGTGACAAAGGAGGAGGTTCCGGAGCTTGAGATATCGGTGGACGTGCTCACAAAGCCAGTCCCCGTTAAAGATATCACCGAGCTGAACGCGAAAAAATACGGTATAATAGTATCAAGCGGCGGAAGGCGGGGATTGCTGCTGCCGGACCTGGAAGGTGTGGACACGCCGCAGCAGCAGATAGCCATTTGCAGGCAGAAGGCGTGGATAGAAGATGATGTTCCGGTCGCTATCGAGAAATTCGAGGTCAGGAGGTTCCATTGATGATCAAAGCAGGAATAATAGGGGCATCGGGTTATACGGGAGAGATCCTTGTGGGGCTATTGCTGCGTCATCCCGAGGTCAAGCTGGTATGGGTAACTTCACAGTCCCATAAAGACGAGAGAATAGCGGATGTTTATCCGCACCTTGGCAATCTGACCGATCTGATATATAAAGCGCCGGAGATTGAGAAGCTTGCAAAAGAAGCTGATGTGGTCTTTGCAGCGCTTCCGAACGGAATGGCAATGAAGATAGCAGGCGCCGTCCTTGACGCGGGCGCAAAACTGATCGATCTTAGCGCGGATTTCCGGTTCAAGGACGCCTCGGTTTTCAAGCAGTGGTATAAAATTGAACATACATGCCAGAACCTGATCGGCAAGTCAGTTTACGGACTTCCGGAGATCGGGGATATCAAAGGTTTTGAGATCGTTGCCAATCCGGGTTGTTATGCCACAGCTTCGATCCTTGGGCTTTATCCTCTCGTGAAGGAAGGGCTTGTTGACATTGAAAGCATCGTGATCGACGCAAAATCCGGGATATCCGGGGCGGGCAAGACATTGACGGATGAAACTCATTTCCCCAATTGTAATGACGCGATATCGGCATATAAAGTGGCTTCTCATCGACATACTCCGGAAATTGAACAGTCCCTGAAGTGTGATGCTTCAGGGCAGGTATCAGGCAAGGACATCAAGGTCACATTTACGCCGCACCTTGTGCCGATGACACGCGGGATCCTTGCCACGATATATGCAAAGAGCAAGCAGGCTACCGACGATAAGAAGCTTGCCGGGCTGTATAAAGGATTTTATGAGGGCAAGTATTTTATCCGCGTACTGGGAGAGAAGCTTCCCTCAACGAAATATGTGTACGGCACCAATTACTGCGACATTGCCGCGCGATACGACAAGCGCACCGGCAGGATCATCGTACTGTCCGCTATCGATAACCTTGTGAAGGGGGCATCCGGGCAGGCTGTCCAGAACATGAACCTCATGTTCGGCATGCCGGAAAATTCCGGCATCGACCTTGTTCCCGTGTATCCGTAGGAGACCCATCATGAAGATCATCAAAGGCGGTATCACCGCACCAAAAGGCTATAGATCGGCAGGAATGCACTGCGGGATCAAGACGTCCGGCAAAAAGGACATTGCCCTCATATCTTCGGTTGTCCCGGCTAATGCGGCTGCCGTTTTCACATCTAACAAGGTCAAAGCCGCCCCGATACTTGTGAGCATGGAAAACATTAAAGGCGGAAAGGCGCAGGCGATAGTCGCCAACTCCGGCTGCGCGAACGCCTGTACCGGCCCGGAGGGGATGGAGGACGCGCGCTTCATGGCAAAGGCCGTAGCCAGCGTCCTGAACGTCAAGGAAAAGCACGTTCTTGTGGCTTCCACAGGTTCAATAGGATCAAGGCTCCCGATGAAAAGCATCAGTAACGGCATCCGCTCTCTCTCCAAGAAACTCTCGACCTCCGGGAACCTGGACGCGGCGGACGCCATACTTACGACGGATACCAGAAGAAAAGAGATAGCTGTCCGGCTGAACCTTGGCGGGAAAGCCGTGACGATAGGCGCCATCGCGAAAGGTTCGGGAATGATAGCGCCGAACATGGCTACCATGTTCGCTTTCATCACGACCGATGCCGACGTCCATCCGTTCAAGCTGAAAAGCTATTTAAGGGAATCGGTTGAAAAGTCCTTTAACATGACGGTGGTGGACAGGGACACTTCCACGAACGACTGCGTTTTCCTGCTTGCCAACGGCCAGTCGGGGAAGAGCATACTCTTCGGCAATGACGAAAAGGAATTCAAGCAGGCGCTTGATCACGTCTGCATTTACCTGGCAAGAGAGATCGCGCGGGACGGAGAAGGCGCCACGAAGCTCATAGAGGTGAAGGCCGCGGGTGCCGGTTCGCTGCGTGACGCAAGGCTGACAGCGAAGGCGGTGGCGGGGTCGGACCTGGTGAAGTCCGCAATCTTTGGCGAGGACCCCAACTTCGGGCGGATAATGGCGGCACTCGGCAATTCCGGAGCCGATGTAAATCCGGATGCCGTGAATATTTTCATCGGGAACACACAGGTGGTTAAGGGCGGAAAAGCGGTGCAGTTCAATGTGAACAGCGCGAAGAAGCATTTAAAGGGCGGGGAAGTCCAGATCAATATCATGCTCGGGCAGGGAGCCCACATTGCGACCGCCTGGGGATGCGACCTTACATATGATTATGTTAAGATAAATGCGAGGTATCATACATAATGTATAAGTTTCTGATAAAGCGGGCGGAGGCGGTGATCGAGGCGCTTCCATACTTGCGGAAGTTCCATGGGGACCTTTTTGTGGTCAAGTACGGCGGCTCCGCCATGACGGACCCGGAGCTAAAGGATAAGGTCATCCAGGATATCGTGCTTCTCAATTTCGTGGGCATAAAGGTGGTCCTCGTGCACGGCGGCGGAAAAGAGATCAGCAGGATGCTGGAGAAAAAGAAGATAAAAAGCGAGTTCGTGATGGGGTTGCGCAAGACAAGCCCGGAGGCGATGAAAGTGGTGGAGCGCTCGCTCTCCCGCGTGAACAGCGAGATCGCTCGGATGGTGAAAAAGCACGGCGGCCGTCCGATACGGTTCACCGGACGCAAGGGCGGAATGATCCGGTCCAGGAAGATGCTTCTTAAGGGCAAGATCGATATCGGGTTTGTGGGTGAGGTTGACCGCATAAAAAAGGCGAAGATACTTACGGCGCTCAAGAAAGGCAAAATACCGGTGGTTTCATCAATCGGCATAGGGGCGGATAACAAGCTCTATAATATAAACGCGGATACCGCTGCCTCGGCGATAGCCAGGATCCTTTCGGCGGACAAGCTGATACTGATGACGGATGTCACGGGAGTGCTCGACAAGAGCGGGAAGCTTGTTTCCCAGATCAATTCCACCAGCGCGAAGGCGATGATGAAGAAAGGGATAATTTCAGGCGGGATGATACCGAAGGTGAGTTACGGCCTGAACGCGATATCGGCAGGCGTTGGCAAGGTCCACATAATCGACGGCAAGCTTCCGCATTCACTTCTTCTTGAGATCTTCACCAACCGCGGCATCGGGACTATGCTTGTAAAATAGCCTTATTCCCTCACCCCTTTTATTCCCCTCTCCATGAAATGGAGAGGGGTGTCCCGACGCTAAGTCGGGACGGGGTGAGGCTGCAAGTTTCCCACTACATTTTCCGATAATCATACAGGTGAACTATGGAAATTTCACGCATAGGTAACGTGCTGACCACGCCCGTCAACTATACATTATTGATGACGGCGAACGCGGTTGCGCCAAAAACAGTGCCGGACGCGGTGCCAATGCCGGACGGCGTTCCGGTGAGGAAAAGGATATCCAAGGAATTCGGTATAGACATATTTGACACGGACGTCAGGTTCATCACCCCGGAGCTGCTTGTCATAGAGGAAGTATTAGAGCAGTACAAGAGGCGAAAGAGAAAGCACCACCTGATAGGCGTGAAGCAGATAGTGAAGAACAGGGAAGCAAGGGTGAGGCTGCTGAAGACACTGGTCCACGCGGGCGGGGCTTATGACAGCGACAACAAGAGGGTATACCTTTTTGACAACCTTGAACTGAAGGATATCCCGGAGGTACTGACCCACGAGATAGGGCACGCGGTGAACCACTTCAACCTGGAGTTCAACAAGTTCATGGATTTCGTGGCGGATAGCGGCTACAACATGGTGGAGTTCCGCAAGTTCTTCTCCCCTGTGAACAGGCTTTACCAGATAGCCATGAAGAAGGTGGATGTGCCAAAGAGCAAATGGGGCGGCCTGATAGAGCGCTTCAGCCTGAGGTCCCTTGCGAAGAACGAGGATGTGTTCGGCGAAATAGTGATAGACAATGGTGTGCGCAAGAAGCAGCCGTGGGACGAAAATCCGCTTGAGAAGTTCGCGTGGGCTTACGAATGGTTCGCGGACAAGAACGATGAGTTCAAGAAACTGGCGGAAAAATATGCGCAGGATGGCGACGTAACCTGGCTGAAAGATTACGAGTTTTTGGCGAAAGAAATATTCAGGGAAGAAGAGCAGTGAAATTTATCATGATTTCTGTCGATATAATATATAGAGGGGAGTGTCAGGATATCAGCATGGCGGGATATCAGGGCATCAGGGACTATTTGACATAACCTCTAAGAAGTTTAAATTCCATGCAAGTTTTATGCGGGCTGATACGATAATAAAAGAGGAGAGCAAATGACTGACATAGCAAAAATAAGAATAAACGATGCGCCGTCCAACATGGCCGAGCTTTTTCCGCAAGGCACCAGGGTTGAAAGGGGAAAGGAATGGCTCAAGTCATGGGTCGGCAGTCCAACCATCAGGGTCAGTGAAGATGGGAAGGTGTCAGACCCCATTCCGGTAGCCGATCCCGAACTTATAAAAAACCTCTACGATTTTGCAAAGAATAATGGAGTAATAATAGAGATCAAATACCTAGTCGGCAGCCAAGGACACACATTTATCATAGATCCCATCACACCAGATAAAGGTAAAGCTAAAAAGTCAGTATCAGCTGAGGTTCCACTGCTGGATGAGGCTTTAACTAAAAGCGGAATATCTAAAAGGGCACAAAAAGTAATAGAATGGTTAACTAATCCTGCAACTAAGACTAACTTGAGCATCTCGTTTAGTGGGACAACCAGCAACGACTTCAATGGAGCCACAATTATTCTGTTAAAACCAAAAACTAAACCAAAAGCCGAGCCAAAATCAAAAGTAGAACCTCCAAAGCCCGCAGAGAGCGCGCCATCCGCCGTGGCGGTCGCGCCAACTATAGCGGCGGCGCCTGCCGAATCGCAGGAAAATGTGGACCTTAACGAGGCTGTGAAGAGGTTCGCGGATTTTTATCATGTGAAAGTGGAAGATGTTGAAGCCGCGCTTAAAGAGGGTGCTGGCGGCGGGCTGGATGAGAAAGAGTGGACAAAATTGGGGCTTACGAACTTCACCCTGCTAAGGAACATAGCGAACGAAATGAATACTACGGGAAGCGATAAAGTCATAACAAGGGGAGAAATAGGGATCTTCATTGCGACGATCAACAAATATGCCCGAAATCTGGGAATAATGACGGCTAAAGCTGAGGAAATATACCTTAAGACGACAAGGTTTGAGATGAAGGACCTGGATGCCATGGAAGCCGAAAGCACGGAGGCTGCTAAGGAGCTCGGCATAACCTATGATGAAAAAGACCCAAAAAATACGACCACGGTGGGAGACGCCTGGAAAAAGGTACGAGGACTTAAAAAAGAAACCCCCCAGAAAAGAGAGCTTATTAAGTACATGGAGATAGTCTTGAAGGGCGCGAAGAATGGGGATAGATTAACGCGCAGACAATATGACTGGATCAGAAGAAGGATAGTCGCTCTTGCGGCGATGCTATCGCAAATGGACAGGGAAACGCTTGAAAAAGATTTTAACATCACAGAGATACTTACCAGGTACACAGGAAAGATAGTGGCCAAGGATATTGTGGGGTATTATAAAGGGGAAGAAGCAAAGAAAGCCCCGGATGCCCCGCCAGCAGCTGTAGATGAGGAGGATGCAAAGAAAAAGAAACTTGAAAAATTAGCGGTAGCTGTAAATAATGAAGCTAGTGTAGCGCTAAAGCCGGAGAATAACGGCGTATACATTGTTGAAGAAGGCAGTAAGGGAAAAATAGTTGTAACCGACCAGAAAGGCGCAACTAATTATGGCTATACGGTTAAGCAGAAAGGGAAACCCCCCACAAATGGCCTCGTTAGTGCCACTCCTACTACTTTGGAACTGGGAGTTCTTAAGCTTTCAGAGGAACCGTATGAAATAGAGTTCTTTGCATTGAACTCTGATGCGAAACCGGCGGCGATTGCTACGATAATCAAAGTAAAAGTGGTGAAGCAAGGAATGCTTCCTACAGCAGCAAAACCGGCAGTGTCAACAGCGGCAAATCCCTCAGCGACAGTGATGGAACCAGCGGCTAATCCAGGATCAACAACTATGGTGGCATCACAACCAAAGCCTGAGCCGGCAACGCCAGCAGCAAAGCCAGCGGCAGCGGAGCCTAAGACAACACCAGAGCCTGCAAAACCAGCAGCGAGTGCAGACCCACAACCTCCGGCAGCGCCAGCAGAGAAACCCGCGGCAGCGGCAGGAGCAGCAGGAGAGAAAATAGCTTGGGTTGTATCCAATCCAGAAGAACCGGCAAAACCAGCAACAAAGCCAGCAAAATAACCAGCTGTCCCCCCCACCTTTACATATAAGCGCTCCAATTGAACTGACGAACTATTGTAATAGCTCTAATAATTGCCTATGCGACAAGAAAAAACAAGAGGTTTACTGATCTTAGTTTTTTATAAATCGATCATAAATAGATCCTTCCAGCCATTAGATAATTTCAATTAAAACATGCAAGTTTTATGCTCCAAAATACGATAAATATATTGACAGGGGAGCCAAATACCAATGAAATTAGTTTCAAATTTTGATGTGACATATAAAGAGGGGAAAGAATGACTGAAACCGGCAAAATAGATCCGCAGAGAGCACAAATATACGGGCCTTTTGATATTAATCCCGCAGAGAAATCATCTGTAAAGGCGTCGGATGTTTACGGCATGCTGAGGGAAATGGGAATTAATCTGCCACAGGAAAAGAGCAAGGAAGCTTTCAAGATGATCAACAACGGCGGATTAAGCCTCGATGACCTAGGAGACATGGCCGGAACGACCGACGCGTTCGGCAACGCAAGCTATCCGATCTCCCCGATAGTCTTTACACGCCTCTTCGGCGGCAGGATCAACAGCGTATCGGAGCTTAGTAAAACGCTGGAATACCTGAAGGGGATAGCCGGAAGGCGGAACGCAACAGTTGAGGATATATGCAGGAATCCGGAGATAATTGGCGATGAGTTTGATAAATACGACATCGGTCCGGAAGCGTACAGCCTGCTGTCCTCGGAAGAGGAAGGGCTTGGGATAAGATTTGAAGGCGTTGATTCTCCGGAAGAACTGAGCATGAAAAAACAGCAGCTTGGACAGCTGGTAAGGGAAGGCGCTTTGGACCTGTATACTTTATCTCAATTAACCGGACAGCGGGACACCTTTAATAATTTCGCAATGCCAATGACACTTCAGTGCTTCCAGATACTTTTCTTCGGCAAGATACGCGGGCTTGAAGACTTAAGGCGCGGCATCGGATTCATCAATAAGGCCGCGAAATCCGCCGGAATAAGCCCTAAGGAAATGTGCGCCAAATTCAAAAATTGCCGCAGTTTTACCGAGCTTAATATAGACCCAAAGGTCTTTGCGAGCATAATCGACGCGGCAAGCAAGAACGAGATCTTCACGCCGGAAGAAAGCGAAAATCTGGGGAAAGCCTTCCAGGGGATGGAGATCGCGAGAGAAGAAAAAAACCAGGCGGCTTTTGATGCTAACAGGGCGAGGGCACTGAGCCTCATCAGCAAACTTTACGTCAAATACATCTCCAGGAAAGCGGACGCGGAGAGGTCTGCGATACCGCTGGTAAAAGCCCTGATGCTTTGCCCCCTTGGAGCAAGGGCGTTCAAGCAGAGCTGCGATCCTTTCATGGTAATGCTCAACTATGTGAACTTGAGCAATGAACTGAAGGTCAAGCTTGTTAACGCTTTCATTAACGGAGGCGACATAACCAATAATGAACTGACGTTATTCTTGACGGAAGCGCAGGCGGTGATGAACATTGATGACGAAAAATTCAAGGCAGCCGTGACCGCTTCAGCGGGCATTACGGGAAGGTCCACATATTACCTTTTCAGCACCACCATGAGGATGGACAACGGCGTAAGGGTTTCATACTTTGTGGAAAAGACCAGGACGGCGGACGCATCCAAATTCGCCAGCAGAAGCGTGTCGGAGGCGGTGTTCACGGACTCCAAGGATTTCGCGTACCAGTACCCCCTGGCAGCCTTTAATTTTTCGATCGGCGATATTTCCGGGAACGTGGTTTCTAACACTCTGTCTGTTTTCTCCCTCAACAAGCTGAACAAGTGGATCGAGTCCTTCGGTACAGAAAGCCGCGCGTACGTGCACTGGCCCATAAACGAAGTTGAAAAGTCCCTTCTAAGAGCGCTGGCGGCAAAACTTGGCGGGAATAATCAAGCCCTTCTTGAGAGGCTTGCAGGCCAGAAAAGCGGGATACCCGAGAAAGACGAATCAATACGGGTTTATGTGGAGCAGGGCGAAATAGGAACACTTAAGGAGTTGATGGCGTCGGATGAGCTTTCCGCGGAAGAAAGGCTCCTTATCAACAGGCTTTATGTGAGCGCCAGGAGCGACAATATGGCGGGGCAGGAGGACATTGACAGGGTCAACGACCTGATATCCTGGATGAATCAGGAGAAGATAGAGGTCATTACCGTGGAAGACCTTTACAGGACGGATAACAGACTGCCGCGCTACCAGGACGCCAGATACACGGAAGGGATGAAGGTCATAAGGCGTTTTGTTAACGCGAATGCCGATAAGGGCGTGGTCCTTGATCCTTTTGCGGCGGCTAAAAAGCCTGACAATATATTCACCCGCGCGTACAACCGCGCGTACAGCATGGCTGTGAACAGTATCAAGGTGAGCATAAACCCGCCACAACTTAAAGGCCTGGGGAATGTGCCAGCATGGAAACTGGCGCAATTGAAGAAGCTGTACATGATGGAAAGGGGCATTTATGAGAGCTGGAAGAGTTCCCTGGCTTCGCTTGGAGCGGAATTAACGGCGGCGGGCGACGATAAAGCTAGGAAAGTGATCACGGCAAGGATTGATGAGGCAATGAACAGCATGATGATGATCGACCATGATTTCATGAGCTGGTTCATGGAGAGATACGTAAAGACAGGGCTGGTTAGTAAGCTTGGTTCCGGAGCTTTGACCTATGTGAACGTGGAACTTTTAGGCCAGGGCAATCCGGACGCGTTCACGGACCCTGTTTCCGGACGAAGGGTATACCTTAAGGACATTCCCGGCATACTTAGTTCGGCTTTTGAAAATGAGAGAGTGTCGGAAGAACTGAGAAGCTCGGGCTGGAGCATGGAGATGCTTGGTGATGTCATGCGCGGCAGGCAGGAATCCGTTACAGCCAGGCAGGCCTTCATAGCCATTATATCCTTCATGAACATCTCGAGCACGGATGACGCGGAACCGGTCTCGGAAAGTAGCCTTGCTTCCAAGTACACGGGAATGACGGCAAAAGCCTTGGCCGGGTTTAATCCTGTCATTGATGTTGGAGGCCAGTTAAAGGAATTGGAGTTCCAGACCTCCTCTAACCTCTCAAAGATGAAGATAATAATGAATAATTTCAGCCAGGATACGAATGAGATAAACAAAGACCAGGTAAAAGGCTTGAGCGACCAGTTGAACGTGGATGTGGAAGGCTACACCGCAGGCAGATTCATTAAAATGCTGAACGATGTGGAAAAAATGTTCAGCGACACGGAAACACAGCTGGGAAAGGATCTCAAGGAGGGGCGTATAAAACAAGATACATATCAAAGGCAGATGGCAAGCCTGAGTAAAAGCAAAGAAAGATTCCAGGCTTTCAAAGAGGAGATACTGAACAAGATCAGGAAGATCAACGGGGCATTCGTTGGGCCGCTCAGGGCTTTGGCAGCAAGATTGGGTGACGATGCCTCCCTTACGGTGGATGACAGGCATCTGGGGGAACCGGATGTTCAGATGGTTGTGAGGGCAACTTTCGCGCTTGTCAACCTGCAGAACGACCTGCAAAGATTCCAGCTTCTCATGACGACCGCCACAAAGGGCGGAAGAGTGAGCGTTCTGGACGGGGAATTGCCGACATTCGGCCATAACGGGACAAAAGTGGAAGAACGGGGCGCCGTTGGCAAGGCATGGGATTATGTTTGGCATGGCCTGGTGGGAGATTGGGTTACACCTGTGGTTAAAAAGGGCTGGCGATGGGAGCACACAGTACCGTGGTACCAGGACCAATTTTCAGATTATTTTGGCGCATCCGACAGTAAACCGGCCAATGCGGCGATTTCCGCCTGGAATATGCCGGTAAATCCTCTTTCTCTAAGGGCAATGACAACTCACCTTTACTTTGGCGCTATAATGAGCGTGCAGATAAAGAACATGCTTCCCTGGCAAGTTGCAAAAAAGATGTATGAAAAGGGTACCGGAGTATGCAGGTTCAAGCTGGATAAGGAAGGCCAGCTTGTTCTGGACGAAATGGGAGCCCCGATAATCGAAAAGGTGGGGATTGATGATGTGGCGGAGATAGGCGGGCAAACTGCAATTGCAATATTCGCGTTCAGGAACTGGGCCCCGATGTTCTACGGCAGCATGGGAATATGGCAGGACATGCATGACGGCGCCTATTTATCCGCATGGATCAAATTTAACATTGCCAATTACTTCCTTATGCAGAGCGACAAGGGCTTCTGGGATTCCACGATGGGGAGAACCCTTACAGTAGACAGATACATCTTTAAATTGTTATCTTATCCTTTTCCCAAGACATATAAGTTATCAAGGATGGGGTTGATCGGCGCCGGAGTTGAAAAGTTCAATGATTCAGAAATGGGAGCGGCATTCGCAAGCGCTATGGATACGGCAAGAGGGATAGAAATAAAATGGGGTAAAAGGACCATCAAGTTAAAAGTAAAGCCCGGCACCCCTATTCACTTTTTCTTTGATTCAATGAGCGCCATGCGAATGAAAGCGCAGGAAGTAGCAGAGGACCCGAAGTCAACTGAAAATGAGCGAAAATCCGCAGAACTGTTAATGAAGTCTATGGACGCGGAAATGGAGATCTTCTATAAAAAATTGAACCCTCTTTACTGGGAGGGCAGGGTGGCTAAGTCCGTTTGGGATCATGGAAGGAATTGGCTCAACTCCCGCACGGCTAAGAAAGTATTAAGAGTAATATTGCCGGCCGGCGCTGATAATGAAGCGCTTATAAGAGAGAGCGTAAAAAGAGAGCTGGAAGCGAATATATTCCCGAATAACCTGACCAGTTCGGGCGTGACAATGGGAATGGAAGGCGAAAAAGTAACAAGCCTCACCGGAGTTGCTTCGGACACGGATGGCGCAAAAAGACTATATGGCGCTTTTGAAAAGTTCAAAACAAAAATCGGCACAACAATTAAAGTAAGGCTGAACGGCGCGGGCGCAACACCACTTCATGTAAAGGCAATACACCTTGACGGCATAGGGGCTTATTCCGATCATCCTGTCACCTATTCGGTGCACAGGCTTGCTGTTGGATCACCTCTAAGTGATTACTGGGTGGAAATACACATAAGCAGAAGGGCTCTGGATAGTGCTTTAGCTCAAATTCCGACCAAAGAGGGCGTAGAGCCAAATGTTTGGAGCGAAGAAAGCCCGTTGTGGAAAGAGATAGAAAAGGCGGTAGGAAGGGCTGAAACAGAAGGGGTAAGGTTTGCCGACAATTCCCGAAAACCGATAGAAAGAGAAGAGATATTAAGGAGGCTGAAAGAAGAAGCCGGGATCACCGGGCCTCGTGCCGAGAGTATCGCGGAAAGCGCGGTAAGCGTGGGAATAAACCGGGAAACCATGGACGGAGTGATCAGAAAGTTCAGGGCGACTAACGGAGCGCTAAGCCCGCAGGAACTGATAATGGGGGGGATCATGGATGGTTTGTTCAAGAACGCGGAAGGGCTTACCTCTTACAGGGAAGTTGAAGCAATGAAGCGCGTTCTTGCAGAAGCGTTCTATGCCGTCAGGGAAGTTCCCGGAGAGAAAGGCAAGCCAAAGATAGAACTAGTGCCCGGTACTGATTACAGGGTCATTGAGGATCCGGCAAATAATGCGGTAAGGCGCAGAAGGATACAGCTCACGGAAAGCGGGAAGAACAAACTCAGGGCTCACGTGGAAGGCAGCTGCGGCAAGGCCGCCGTGGCAACACTTGATAGGATGTTCGAGAAGTTCGAGCTGGTATACGAGGCATATATATTTCAAAAAGAAGTCAGGGAAGCGTTCGAATCGGGCGAAGATCCGATCAGTAAATATGATCAAAAGAGACTGCAGGCCGAAGCAAAAATACTTGTTGAACGCGGAATGAAAAATCAGGGAAAGGCCTCTCATACAGACAGGGTCAGGGCCGCCACGCTATGGTGCACGGCGCATGCCATGGTGTATAAGGACAGAGGCGCAACCCCGCACGATGTCCAGATCATGGCAGGTTACCTCTCATCCATCGGGAGCAGAAAGGGCGGAGTGGCTATCAACATGGATACAGGTGATGGAAAAACAAGGGTGGCTACACTTGCCGGCTTCCTGGAGATATGCGATGGCTTTAAAGTATTATTCACTTCCATTACGGATACTTATGCGAGAAGGGACTACTATGGCGAGGAAGGAAAAGGAGAGGCAAAGGCTGTGTATGATGCCTTGGGGGTGCAGAGCGGCTTCATAGACAAGAACGACAACAATAAGGCCGGTAAATACAGTAGGAATGACGTGAATTACGAGGCCTTCGGAACGTTGCATTTTGACATGCTGCACGACAAGACCACGGCAAACCCCGCGGAAAGATTCTTACCGGCGGACCTCCATAATTACTGGTGGATACCGGACGAAGCAGACTATACTTTGTTCTTTACCGTGAACACTCCTGCCGTTGTTATAACGGAGGTCCCGGGAGCTCCTCGCCAGGAGGATGCGCCGGATAAGGAGTGGGTGGATAGGGCGGATGAAATAGTAAAAAAATGGATCGACGCTGAAACAGGGAAAGTTAAAGAAGGATGCGGCCAATACTTTACAAAGCTTGATGCCGGGGCAGAGGAAGTGGAATTAAGCGAAGAAGGCAAAGTTGCGATAAAGGCCGCGCTTAAGGATCCCGCGGATTACGAGATGGCACTGCCAAGGGTGATAGCGGCAGTAAGGGCTTATGCGTTTTATATTGGAGGTAAACATTATGATGTTCAGGAAGGGCTTGGCGAGGAGAAGCTGCAAAAGCTGTTCGGCAAAAAGCTGGCGAAATCCATTGGGAAGAAGCTGGGGAAAGCGATAATACTTTTGGACTCCGGCAATCACAGAAGGCTGTACGGGCAGCAGCTTCCCGAGGACCTGAACAAGGCCCTCTGCAAAAAAGAGGGGCTGAGGGTGGTGGATGGGGGTCTTGCATCCTTACCGGTCACTGTGGGAGAAACACGCAATCCATTCGGGGGAGTTTCTATGCTTTCCGGCACGAACTTTCCTCTGGCGGAATACTTTGCGCAGGAAGGGATACTCTCCGTCATTGTACCGCCGAATGTGCCGCATACAAGGGTGGATCATCCGACGATCATGTGCAGGAGCACGCAGGAGCAGGTCCGGGCGGTCGTAAAGAGAACCGTGCTCGATATGGCGGATGGAAACCCGGCCATGGTCCAGGCGGGAGCGGAGAAAGGGGTGGGCTTTATAAGCATTGAAAGATTAAGCGATGAGTTCAAGCTGGTATTTGAGATCGCAAGGGGCGAAAGAAGGGGCGAAAGCAATGAAGAAATAATCAGGAGGGTAGCGAAGCAAAAAGGCGGCGCAGAATTGATCGCCAGGATGAAGAAAATATGCGGTGTAGAAGACATCGTATCATATATGAAAAACGAATACGGAGAAGGTTTCTTTAAAGAACCGGCAACTCTAAAGGTGGCAGAAAAAGTAAAATTGCAGGAGTTAACAGGAAGGCATTCATATAATGAGGAAGTTAAGATCGTTGATAATATGGGCAATGAATACACATTGACACTGGAAACCACCGCGAACAGGGCCGTGGATGCAAAACTCATCCAGAAATTATGTGATAAATTAGAGGAAATGGGAGAAAAGGGAAAGGGAATGACGCTCATCAATGTGTCGATGGACGTGGACTCCTGCAACCTCCTTCAGGTGCTTGGCCGTGTTGCCCGCACGTTCTTCAATAAAGGGAAGGGCAAGCCGGACAGAGCTCCCGGCTCCACATGGAGCATATTTTCAATGGATGATCCTTACTGGAGTAAAGTTGATCCACAGGCAAAGGCATGCATGGACCATCTTTTTAACGGCAAAAAATACATGATAGTTGCCGACAGCCTTTATCCGACCGGAATGAAACCAGAGGGCACCGCAGAGCAGGAAAGCCGCTTCCTTGGCGCGGATGTCAATGGTGACGAGAAGGCAAGGGAAGTGTTCGACGCGGTCCAAAAATTCTATGAAAAGAAAAGCAGGGAAGAGAACTGGCAGCAGCATTTAAACGCCGATGCAGCGAACCAGGGAGACAGGTCAATAAAGAAGATAAAGAACCTGATAGATAACGCAGGAATGTTCTCATTTATTGAAACAAAAGTAAAAGGCATTCTGGCGGATCACGGCTTTGGTCCGGATATGCCACGAAATGATAGGAGAGTAGGCAGCCTAATTGAAACATTAAAGAGGTACGGAATTGAATTGAAAGCGGAAGAGATAAGCAACGCAAGCTACCATGAGGTTCTGCAGAAGATACAGGAGAAAGTGAGTAGCGAAGGAGTCAGCTCAATTGCCGACAGGTTCGGAGTAAAAAATGAGAAAATAATCGATGAGAGGGGCGGAGTATGGCTGCTCAAGGAATGCGCGCACAGGGAGATCGACTCGCTGTTCGATCACGGATTGCCGTTTTCGGAGGTCCGAAAGCATTTCATGCGATCGACAGGCATTGAGATCAACATCGACGGAATAGACGAAAATACCCCAAGCTGGATGGTGAGAGATGCCGCGCATGACGCGACCGAGGCCGGCTTTTCGGAATTTAAGGACAGTGCCCGCAGGACCCACAAGGTAAGAGAGTGGGCCGAAAAGCAGTTTACCACCCTGGAACAGACAATGCTCGTCTTCGCGAGGGATCACCTTGCAAGAGAACAAGGCAAGGCGGCGGGAGAGATTGACTTTGACATGATACTCAAAATACATTTAAGCGATTTCATAGAACAGAAATTTTTCAGGGGAATGATAGCGGATAACAGGGGATTTTTTGCCAGGATATTGGGATCTCTTGATGTTGTGGAAAGGGGAGGGAAAAGGGTAAAGATATACGGCAGGGTAGGCGGGATATTCAGGAAGAGACTTGCCAGAAAAGTTAGAGGAAGAGCGACCGCAGGGGTGGGACTAGAAAAAGGCACCCGCGAATATTATGAGCGGCACGTAGGCAAGGCAATTCAGTCAGGGGAGTCGATCATCACCCTTGATATCAAGGGTGAGAACGGGCAGTTTATACCGGAGATATATATATTAAGCGATGAGAGCAGCGTTAAAAGACTCAATGATCTGCTTGCAAAAGTCGGTTCAGAAAGGATCGTATATATGAAGCCCGGAGTAGGATGCATCTACGGCAATAAGTATAATGGCAAAAACAGCGCGCTTCACGGTAAGGGGAATTATGTTTTTGTTTATGAAGAGAGTTCAAGCATCCCCAGGAACATTCTTGGCTTTGTGACGAGCGACGGCACGATAGTCGTGAGGATGTCCAGATGCGAGGAAATATACGGGAATTTAAGTGACGTGGCGGGCCCGAAGACGGACATGAATCCCGACCTGGCAAGGCTGGCGCAGAGACTGTTCGCTGCTTACGGAGGGGCGGATAAAAAGGAAGAAATCGTGGAGGATATCGCAAAGCTGGTCCTGTGGCATGAACAAAGCCATAATGACCCCAAAGTAAAGCTGCCGGATACTTATGATAATTACGGAACTCCTCTGGACGCCTCTTACGGCGGATTAATGGGGCATATGAGAGAACTATTATCTGATTTCGGGCCAAAAGGACCCCTCGCGCAAATATGGTCTTTACATAACAAAGACCCGAAAAGAGCTGAAAGATTATTCATGCTTTATCTGGCCACCGCAAAAAGCGAGGCGGGCACGTTTGGCAGGTCCAGGGCCACGGTATTCAACATGCGCTACCATTTCATCAAGGAATGCCTCAAAGAAGACGGCACGGTCAACTGGAAAAAGCTTAAGGAAGTAAGGAGCAGTGTTTATGAAAGTATGCTGGCGCACTTTGATGACCTGAAAACGCGTTTAGCCGGCCTAACAAGGGAAGATGGAGACAGGTTCATTGATGAAAAGACCAGGGAACTGACGGAAGATATGGAAAAGAACAGGCTTCCAGAAATTAAAGGACCCGCGGGAAAGCCTGCGGAAGCGCCAAAAGAGGAAGTCAAAGAAGGGGAAAAGGCGGAATTCAGCAAAACGAATGCTCCTGCGGCGACAACGGTCAATCCTCTGCCTGTGCGAGCGGCTGCAGAGCCGGCGTCGGCGTTAGGGCCTTCACTTTTCTCCAGAACAATGCGAACAACAGGGTTCATGGCGGGAAATACCATGGTTGGCGCGATCACTGGATTGGGACTTGGAGTTGTTGTTAATCCGGCGGTGGACTTTCTATACACAAGGAAACTGCCAACCTTAAAGGAATGGGGCACGAACGCGGGAAAAAGCGCGATAGGCTGGGCAGAGTTTGAATTCCAGAAATCTTTGGCCATGGTGGCCGGTTTAGCAGAAAAACATGCACCCACTTTTGTTATTGCTTATGGCATAGCTGGCTCACTGACGCAGGCGCCGGCAGGAAGAGAAGGGGAAGTGTTGGCAACGGGATCAACAGTCCTTGGCGGTTTTGTGGCCGGCGCTAAATTTGCCGCCCCGTTCGCCGAATTAGTGCCGCCGAATTATCGTTTGGTTAGAGAAGGCATAACCCTGGCCGGAGGCGCTACCGGCGCGATACTCGGAGAAAGGACGCTGGCAAGCGTAAGCGCAAATCCAGTGGTAAGAACGGGATTTGAAGTGATACAGCCTACCGCAAGTGCCATTGGCTACTTGAGCTCTCCGTTCGTTCCGAGCAGCTGGATGGACCCGGAGACTAATAGCTGGAGAACTTTCATTTTGAAAAAAGGAGCCGATTGGACAGCGCTTGGTTTAACGTCATGGGGCGCAAAGCTCGTGCTTCCTCGATTGGCGCCGCTCGCGGCAGGGCCGTTTGGAGTGCCCGTGGCTGTTGGAACTGCGGCAATGACGCTTTCAACGGGCGTTGCGAAAGTGGCGAAGAACCATTATGATCCCGCGCAGGTCACTCTTCAGAGATTTATTTCCGAGGGAAAGAACCTGGAAATAAGCAGGATATTCACCGCCTCAACCGTAAGGGGAGGCAAGGAACTTGCTTTTGAAATAGCGTACACCCTCAGGATTCTGGGATATTTTAACGACAAAGAGTACTTCATAAAGACATATCTCAACGGCGATGAAAAGGAATGGGACAGGCTGATGAGAGCGTTAGATGAGAAAAATAAGGCTTACTTTGTCACAAAGGGCTTTACGGGCTTTCAGAACGATCTTACTTACGGGCCGCAAACAGCGGTGGAATCCGTTAACAATGTTTCCAGAAGAGTTGGCGGAAGAGATGTATTTATTGTTCCTTCTGACACCGAACATTCAAATGATCCTTTGTTCAAGTCCAGGGCAGCGATCGCATTCCAAAGCATTCTCATGGACGCATACAAGAGATTCGTCGGCGACCTAAAGAAAGAGGGGGTCAATATCCCTGTGGTTCCCGCTACTCACACTTACCTGGTGAGCGATCCTTCTCAGCCGGGCGGCAACCGTGTTGTTTCGGACGAGGCCATGCTGTTAACCCCGAAGGTCGCAGCACTGCTTTCCAAAAAGGCCGTTGCTGTTTTATCTTCACAGAGAGAAAATATGGAACGAGGAAGATTAGGAATATCAAAGGCTGCTGAGCGCGAAGTATCCGAAAGAAAGAGAAAAGAGGCGGCAACCAGATCTTGCATGGCTGTTCGCGGTTAATTAACGCGGAATATTCAAAAATTGATAATGTAATAGGAGGCAATAAATGTCCTGGATATCTCAAATTTATCGTGACATCCGGGCTTCCGTCACCACTTACATAGACAGTGAAACAAGAAACTATATAGTTGGTCCCGAACCGGATCTGAGTCCCAACGCGCTGCTCTATGAGCTTGATCATGACAGATACCTGAAGGGGTCAAATTTCGTGAACGGCCTTACGTCCCTTGTGAGCACAGGCTTTCTTCCGCCCGCCACACAGAGGAAGAGCGTTGAGAATGTCCAGAAGGCATTGATAGCCCTTGGCCTTTTTGAGGTGGACACAAGCCAAAAGAACTGGTGGAAAACACCAAGAGCTCACTGGGATGATTCCTCTGGCGGTATAGCATGGGGGCATTACGGCCGTCGGACCGTCAAAGCCGTCGGTGAATTCCAGGAAATAGCAGGAATAACAGGCGGACTTAAAGGTAACAAGTTCAATATTGAGACACTCGAGGCATTGAAGACCGCGCTCAAGGCGATGGTAAAAGGTGAGGACTGGAGAGAAGCCGTGGAACCGCCCGTAGAACCGCCCGTGCAACCGGAAGAAGCTGACTACGAAGTCTAAATACCCCCATAAAAAAATTAGCCCGCGATAGTTTCAAGCTTTTGAGGCTCTTAGAGGGGAGCGCTTGAGACGCCTATACGGGCTAATTATTAATTCCATAATTATATCGGCACAATTCACGGGAAATTTCACTTTTTCCAAAAATATTTCAGCACCCTAAATTTAATGTGTTACAATAAAGCCCTTATGTATGCGGAGATAATCCTTGGAAGAGTGAACCCGAAGCTAGACAAGGTATACCACTATTCGATCCCGCAGGATATCGCAAATAAAGTTGAAGTAGGATCGCAGGTCATGGTGCCCTTTGGCAAAAGCAGGACCGTCGGTTATGTGATAGGTTTTGTGGAGACCTCGGATGTCAAAGGGATCAGGGACATAGCGGAGGTCATAAGTCCGTATCCGCTGTTCAGCAAACAGTCCGTTGAGCTGGCAAGGTGGATGGCTGAACACTATTATTCGTTCTTCATGACCGCATTGAGGCTGGTGATGCCGCCGGGCACCGTACAAATCGAGAGGCGAGCATTAAAAGCCAAGCTTAAAAAACCGTTGTATGGCGAATCACCGATCACCAAATCCCAACCCCCAATTACCAATGACCAAAAGAAAAGGTTTGAGCTGACGGAAGAGCAAAAAACAGCGTTAGCATCGATCAACTCTGACCTGGATGCGGGTAAATTCAGCGTTTCGCTGCTTTACGGGATCACGGCTTCGGGGAAAACAGAGGTTTACTTGAGGGCTGCGGAACACGCGCTCGGCCAGGGAGGAAGCGCGATCATCCTTGTGCCCGAGATCGGCCTCACGCCACAGCTTATCGAGAGGGTGGAGGGGAGGTTCGGGGATGGCCTGGCACTGTATTACAGTGACCTGCCGGAGAAAGAACGCCAGGCGGCCTGGGCGGCGGTGGCGTCAGGAAGATCAAGGGTGGTCCTCGGGACGCGTTCCGCGCTCTTCATGCCGGTGAAAGACCTTAAGTTGATAGTAATTGACGAGGAATACGAGAACACGTATAAATCCGACCAGAGCCCCAGGTATCACGCAAGGGACGCGGCGTTACACATCGCAAGGGATTCAAACGCAGTGGTGGTGCTTGGAAGCGGCACGCCCTCTTTAGAGACGTACTATAACGCGGAAACGGGGAATTACAGGCTGCTCACACTGCCGAGGAGGATCGATAACAGGGCGCTGCCGCCTGTCACGGTGGTTGACATGAGAAGTGAGCTTAAAGCCAGGAATTTCAATGTTTTGAGCAGGGAGCTGAGCAACGGGATAAAGGCTGCAATTCAAAACAAGCAGCAGGTAATACTTTTCATAAACAGGCGCGGATATTTCTCGTTCGTGATGTGCAGGTCATGCGGCCATACCATACAGTGCCCAAAGTGTTCAACCTCCCTTATATATTACATGAATGAAAGAAAACTCCGGTGCAACCACTGCGGCTTTGAGTCCCCGTCGCCCGTGGTGTGCCCCAGGTGCCAGAGCTCTTCCATAAAGTTCTTCGGGGGAGGCACGCAGAGGATCGAGCAGGAAGTGGCGCGTATTGTGCCAAAAGCGCGGATACTGCGGCTGGACAGGGACACGGTAACGAAAAAGGGGGCGTATGAGAACATCATCAGGTCTTTTATCTCGGGGAGCGCGGATGTCCTCATAGGAACACAGATGGTGACGAAGGGCCTGGACATCGGGAGCGTCACGCTTGTGGGGATAGTTGCCGCCGACATCGGGCTGAACCTTCCGGACTTCCGGGCGGCGGAACACACGTTCCAGCTCATCACCCAGGTGGCAGGCCGCACCGGAAGGCACGAGCTTCCGGGAAAAGTGGTGGTGCAGACGTATAATCCGGAGCATTACGCGATCAAATACGCTTCTGGTCACGACTATCTGGGCTTTTACAAAGAGGAGATCCAAAGCAGGCGGCAGGTGGGATATCCTCCTTTCAGCAGCCTGATCAACGTGATCGTTCATGGCGACAGCGAAAAGAACGTTGAACAGGTCTCAAAGGAAATGGTCAAGTTCGTCAGGAAAAGATTGACAGAAGGCAATGAGGTTTTCGGACCGGCAAAGGCGCCTATAAACAAGCTCAAGGGGAATTTCCGCTACCAGATAATATTAAAAGGCAAAGATCCCGATATCATGCGAAAAGCCGCTGTTGAAAGCGTTTCGCATATTGTAAAATTGGGCAGGGTCAGGATAAGCGTGGATATAGATCCGTACAATATGCTTTAATGGGAAACAAATCATGATAATGGAAATATTGACAAGCCAGAATCCCCAGCTCCGCAAGGCATCCAAGCCTGTGGCGAAGATAACAAGGGATATCCGGCTGCTGGTGGAGAACATGGAGGAGACGCTCAGGACCGCGCCGGGCGTCGGGCTTGCCGCGCCCCAGGTGGGGGAGCTGCTCCGGATAATCATTGCCGATATCGGGGAGGGGCTTCACGTCATAATAAATCCGAAGATAGTCAAGAAAGGCGGAAAGCAGACGTTCGTGGAAGGCTGCCTGAGCCTGCCCGGGATAGAAGCGCCTGTTGAGCGCTCAAGCGAGGTGCTTGTGAGAGGCATGGACATGAGCGGGAAAAAAGTTGAGGTTTCAGCACAGGGACTTCTGGCAACGGTTTTCCAGCACGAAATAGACCATCTTGACGGAAAGCTCTTCATAGACAGGGTATCCGACCCGAATCTTATAACGTATAAGCCGAAGACTCCAAAAGAGGAAGCAATTTGAAAATATTATTTATGGGGACGCCGGAACCGGCGGCAAAGTGCCTTAAGGCGTTGATAGATGAAAAGGAAGATATCATCGCGGTTATAACACAGCCAGACCGCCCGAAAGGCAGAGGATTGAAGGTTGCCCCATCCCCCGTAAAGGAGCTGGCCCTACATTATAATATAGCTGTCCACCAGCCGGAAAAGATCAAGGAAGAGAAAGCAATTGAACTTATCAGGAGCCTTGGGCCCGATCTAATAGTCATTGTTGCTTACGGGAAGATCCTTCCAAAGCAAATGATCGATCATCCAAAGTACGGCGCCATTAATGTCCATGCTTCGCTTCTCCCGAAATACCGGGGTGCGGCTCCTGTCCAGTGGGCGCTGATAAACGGGGAAAAGGAGACAGGCATTACGGTCCAGAAAGTGTTTGAAGCGCTCGATACCGGCGACATGATCCTCCAGGAAAAAGTGTTGATAAAGGATGAAGATAATACGCACACTCTTACCGAAAAGCTCTTTGATGTCGGATCAAGACTGTTAATTGATGCTATAAAGCTGATTTCGTCCGGTAAAGCGCCAAGCATCAGGCAGGATGAAGTTGGGGCATCATACGCGCCTCAATTAAAAAAAGAGACCGGCATTATCGAATGGAAAGATCCTACCAGGAAGATCTTCGATCAGGTGCGCGGATGTTATCCTTGGCCGACCGCCTATACATATTATAAAGATAAGATGTTGAAGATCATATCGGCCTCTCCTGCGCTTGCCACGCACGACGAACTTCCCGGAACAGTTGTAGACCGCGTGGAAGATGAAGGGTTCATTGTTGCGACCGGTGACAGCTCGCTTTTCATCAAAGAAGTACAGCTTGAAGGCGGGAAAAGAATGCATGCATGGCAATTCTTAAACGGCCACAAACTATTTCCAGGCGATATACTGCCCAATTAAATCACCATTTCAGGCCCAGATACCTTATGTAAAGAAATACAAAATCTTTTTCCACTTTTTGCGCGCACAAAAAGTGGAGCAAAAATGCGCTTAGGGCTGCGCCCTAAGAACCCAGCCAGCGAAGCACCCGTACCACCCCACCGCTCGCTCCTATGCCCGCTCGCTCCCCACATCCCTTTTGTTCCGCCCGAGGGGTAATTTCAGGTAAGGGCGGAACAAAACACGCTGGCTTTCTGGCCTTTTGTCTTTGTATTTATGTGTTTTATTTTGGGGGCGGTTTTGCTAAGGGAGGAGGCGGTGGGCCTTTGCGACGTCCAGGAGCAAGGGGTCGCGGGTGCCTGCGGGGGATGGCCGAAGGCAGACGAGCGTTCAGCGAGTCTGCCGGGAGGGGTGTTCGAAACCGCCTTGAGTTTTCTTTGTTACTTTCTTTGTGTCAAGACAAAGAAAGTAAGAATGTTGAGTTGGTTGACATAAAGTTGATTGATCCCCTTGACACTTCACAAATAATTCATTAAGCTTTCTTTCTGTTATTCACTTTTTAATATCTTATTAAGGAGGTGCGATCGTGACCCATGTGATATCCGATGACTGCATTTCTTGCGGAGCCTGCGAGCCGGAGTGCCCGGTGAAGGCCATCAGCCAGGGGTCCACAAAGTACGAAATAGATCCCGCCAAGTGCACGGACTGTGCAAAATGCGTGGAAGTCTGCCCGGTTTCCGCAATAAGCAAAAAAGCGTAAACCATGAAGTGAGCGCAAGCTTTACTTCATGGTAAAATTGCGCTTGAGTGTGAAGTATGATTTTCATAACTTCACACTTGACAGCTATATGTAGCGTGGTACACTTCCCCTTACCTCCAGATATGGGGGTTATGCAAAGTTTTGATGAGGGGAAGTTAAGGTTAAATGAAGTGTCCTTTCTGCGGTTTTAACGAAGAAAAAGTGATCGAGTCCCGTGCGACCCTCGACGATACCTCCATTAGAAGAAGAAGAGAATGCCTCAAATGCGGGAAGCGCTACACTACTTATGAAAAAGTTGAGGCAGTGGAATTGATGGTGGTAAAAAGGGACGGCAGGCGCGAGCCCTTCAACAGGGAAAAGATAATGGCGGGGGTAGTAAGGGCGCTTGAAAAGAGGCCGGTTCCGATGGGGATGGTGCAGGAGCTGGTAGATGAAATAGAAAAGTACGTCATGTCACAATATCAGAACGAAGTTCCCTCCAAGTTCATCGGCGAAGTCGTCATATCAAAGCTTCACAAGATCGACAAAGTGGCTTACGTGAGGTTCGCCTCCGTTTACAGGCAGTTCGAGGACGTAAGCGATTTTGTTGATGAGATAAAGATGATCCACAAGAAAGGAGAAAGAACATGAACCCGCAGGCAACAATGGAAAAACAGCAAATGGAGAGGACCGATTCGACCGACCTGGCGTTATTCGTACGTACGTCCGGCGACGACATGGTGAAATGGGACAGGTCAAGGATAATAGAGGCTTTGATGAAGGAGACGGGGATCGCGGCCGAGATGGCGAACATAATCGGGGTGGAGGTTGAAAAGCAGATCAAATCGCTGAACATAGAGATAATAACCTCCCCGCTCATCAGAGAGCTTGTGGATGTGAAACTGCTGGAGTACGGGCTTGAGGACGCAAGGCGCAAGCATACAAGGCTTGGCGCGCCGCTTTTTGACGTGAAGAACATCATATTCAACAGGAACAGGGAGAACGCGAACGTCCCCCACGGTCCGGAAGCAACGAACCTCACCCTTGCGGAGAACATAAAGAAGGAGTTCGCGCTGCTGCATGTCTTTTCACAGGACATCGCGGACGCGCACATGATAGGCGACATCCACCTGCATGACCTTGGCTTTGTGGACAGGCCATACTGCAGCGGACAGTCCGTTGAATACGTCAAGAAGTTCGGGCTGGACCTGCCAAATTCGCTCAGCAACGCCAAACCAGCGAAGCACGCGGATGTGCTGCTGGCGCAGATGGTGAAATTCTCCGCGGCGCTCCAGGGGCAGTTCGCCGGAGCGATCGGGTGGGATGCGGTGAACATTTTCTTTGCGCCGTTCCTTGTGGGAATGTCAGACCGCGACATAAAACAGCTGGCGCAGATGATGATATACGAATATTCGCAGCAGGCGGTGGCGCGGGGCGGGCAGGCCATATTCTCCGACATAAACATATACTGGGAAATGCCAAAGCACTTTGAGGACGTGCCGGCGATCGGACCGGGAGGCCAGTATACCGGAGAGAAATATTCAAGATACATAAAGGAATCCCAGAAGTTCGCATGGGCGCTCTTTGACGTTTATAAAGAAGGTGACGGGTCCGGCCGCCCATTCTTCTTCCCGAAGCCACTTGTGCACATGACGGAAAAATTCTTCAAGACCGAGGGCCACGAGAAGTTCCTTGAGCATATAGCGGAGGTTTCCTCGAACATGGGGAACACATATTACGTTTTTGACAGGGGCGAGACCGCCAAGATATCCGAGTGCTGCAGGCTCTCGTTCAAGCTGGAGCAGACCGACCTTGACGACGCCAAAGAGCCCTGGAGGATGCGTTATTCCGCACTTCAGAACGTCACCATAAATCTGCCGCGCATAGCGTACCGCGCCAGGGGCAGCGAGGCCACGCTCTTAAAACTCCTGGACGACATGCTGGAGCTTTCCGCCCGGGCGCACCAGGAAAAGAGAAAGTTCGTGGAAGAGCTTCTATCGCTTGAGCAGAGAGGCCCGCTTTCGCTCCTTGCCATGAAAAGGGACGGCCAGCCGTACCTGAGGATGTGGAGGGTGAGCTACCTTGTAGGGATACTGGGGCTTAACGAAGTGGTGCAGATAATGAAGGGCAAAGAACTTCACGAGAACAAGGACATGGTGAAGTTCGGGCTGAAGATCATCTCTTACATGAGGCTGAAATGCGAGGAGCTTTCAAAGAAATACGGAATGCACTTTGTGCTGGAGCAGACGCCCGCTGAATCCACCGCCTACAGGTTCGCGAAGCTGGACCTGAAGCACTTCGGCGACGAGGCGGCAAGGGTGGTGAAAGGCAACCAGGCGACCGGGGAGGTCTACTACACCAACTCCACATACTTTAATGTGTCACACGTGATGAACCCCATAGACAGGGTGGTGGAGGAGGGGCTTTTCCATCCGCTGATAGACGCGGGCGCGCTAACGCATGTATGGCTCGGCGAATCCAGGCCGTCGCCTGCTTCCATAGCGAACTTCGTGGTGAAGACCTTCAAGAACTCCCAGAACAGCCAGATAGCGTTCTCCCCTGAGTTCACCTCCTGCAATGACTGCGCAAAGATCGTGAGAGGGCTGAGGGAGAACTGCCCTCACTGCGGCTCGGTGAACGTTGAGGGCATAACCCGCATAACCGGCTATTTCTCCAAGATATCCGGATGGAACAAGGGAAAGCTCGGGGAATTGAGGGACAGGCACAGGGTGCAGCTGGAGACGGCCTAAGATGCTTCGTAATGAACTGGTGGACATGAGAACAGAGAGGGGGGCAACCGCCGTTGCCGACGCGGCCCCTGACGATACTTCTGCGCCAAAGGAAGCGACAGACCTTTCCATGTTCGTTCGCACATCCGCCGATGACATAGTGGCGTGGAACAGGTCGCGCATCGTGGAAGCGCTGATAAAAGAGACGGGAGTGAAGAAGGAGCTTGCGGAGATCATAGGGCTGGAGGTGGAGAAGCAGGTAAAGAAGCTGTCCGTTAACTTCATCACCGCTCCATTAATAAGGGAGCTTGTGGACGTGAAGCTCCTAGAATACGGGCTGGAGGAGACAAGAAAAAAGCACACGCGACTTGGCGTTCCCATATACGACGTAAAGCAGATAATCTTCCACAAGAACAAGGAGAACGCGAACACCCCCCACAATCCAGAGGCTACGAACCTCACACTTTCCGAGAACATAAAGAAGGAGTTCGCGCTCCTTCATGTTTTTTCCGGTCCCGTGGCGGATGCCCATATGGTGGGCGATATCCATATCCACGACCTGGGATTCATCGACAGGCCTTACTGCAGCGGCCAGTCGATCGAGTTCATAAAGAAGTTCGGGCTGTCGCTGCCGGAAGCGAATTTCATGGCGCCGCCGGCCGATGAGCCGGACACGCTTATTGCGCAGATAGTGAAGTTCTCGCTGGCGCTCCACGGCAATTTTGCCGGCGCAATAGGATGGGACGCCGTGAACGTTTTTCTGGCGCCCTACATAGAAGGATTCGGCAAAGGCCACCTGAAAAAGCTGGCAAAGATGCTGATAGAGGAATTTTCCCATGTTGCGATAGCAAGGGGCGGGCAGGGGGTGTTTTCCGATCTCAATCTTTATTATGAGATACCCAGCCACTTCGAGGAAGTGCCTGCCATAGGGCGGGGAGGCCGCTACACGGATAAGAAGTACGGCGACTACCAGAAGGAAGCTCAGGCATTCGCGGAAGCACTGTTCGAGGTTTACATGGAAGGCGACGGCGCGGGAAGGCCTTTCTTCTTCCCCAAGCCCCTTGTCCATATAACAGAAAAATTCTTCAGGACGGACGGGAACGAAAAATTCCTGGAACTTATTTCAGGGGTCGCCGCGGAAAAGGGCAATACCTACTTTGTCTTTGACAGGGGAGAGACCGCTAAAATATCCGAGTGCTGCAGGCTGTCATTCAAGCTTGAGCAGAGCGACCTGGATGACGCCAAGGAACCGTGGAAGATGAGGTATTCTGCCATACAGAACGTGACATTGAACCTTCCGCGGGCCGCGTACCTTGCCTGCCGGCAGGCAGGCAAGGCAAAGAATTCGGACGAAAAACTGTTCGAAGAGCTCACACGCCAGATGGAGCTTGCCGTTATGGCTCACCTGCAAAAGAGGAAATTCATAGAAGAGCTCCTTCGCCTTGGAAATGATGGGCCGCTGTCCCTTCTTGCCATGAAAAAGGACGGGGAGCCTTACCTGAGACTTCATAGGGTGACGCATCTGATAGGGATGCTGGGATTGAACGAGCTTGTGCAGTTCCACACGGGGAAAGAGCTCCATGAGGACGAGGAAAGCCTCAAGTTCGGGATGAAGGTGATCGCTTTCATGAAGCTGAAGTGCGAAGAATTTTCTAAGCTTCATAAGATGCATTTTGTCCTTGAGCAGACACCAGCGGAATCCACCGCTTACAGGTTCGCAAAGCTGGACATGAAGCACTTCAGGGACAGCGCTGTGAGAGTAATGAAGGGCTCTATGGAGAACAACAACATCTATTATACCAATTCAACATATTTCAACATTTCACAGCCGATGAACACCATAGACAGGGTGACGAAAGAGGGGCTCTTCCATCCACTCATAGACGCAGGGGCGCTAACACATGTATGGTTGGGAGAGGCAAGGCCGCATGCGTCCTCCATAGCGAATTTCGTGGTCAAGACCTTCCGAAACACCTCCAACAGCCAGATCGCATTCTCGCCGGAATTCACCTCATGCAATGAATGCGGCAAGATCGTGAGGGGGCTGAGGGAGAATTGTGCGTACTGCGGATCCGGCAGTGTTGAGGGGATAACGCGCATAACCGGCTACTTCTCCAAGATCTCCGGCTGGAACAAGGGAAAGCTTGGTGAGCTGGCGGACAGGTACAAGAAAGGGGAGATATTATGAAAGTAAAAGTATTCGGCAAACCTGGATGCGAGTTCTGCAAGACCACAATGAAGAAGTTCGAGACCTTCCTTGACCTGTGGAAGATCGCCGAAAAAGTTGAACTTTCGTTCTTTGACATGGAGACGGCTGACGGGCTTGCCGAGGGCGCTTTCCTTAGCGTTTCCAAGATACCGACCTCCATCATAGAGCGTGAGGGGCAAGTGATAGCAAGGTGGGACGGGAAAGTCCCGGTTTCAGAAGAATTTAAGCCGCATTTCTCCCCGCTGTTATCTGATTAGGATCCCGTTGCTTACAGCGATCTCGTAACCATTTGCCGGGGAATTTATCACTTCCGAGCTGAGCACCATTGTTGAGGAACCCCCGCCGTCAAGGTTCATGGCGTCAACGCAGTCAATGTCCTTCATGATGGAAGCCAGCTCCTCAAGGGTAACGCCTACGCTTTTGGCGCTGCCCGCTGTTTGCTTGATTTTATCCACTGTCACGAAAGCCAGCATCCCGTCCTTTGTTATCCCAACAGCGGTCCTGGCGGCGCGGCTCTTTGCTATGTCGCTCTTAAAGCGCTCGCTGTTCTTTGAAATGTATATCTGACCCGCCTTAAGCAGGCGCGGCCCGCCGCCGATGACGTGCTTTATTTCCAGGTCCGGTATGGATGACAGGGGCAGGAGCTTGAGGGAAAGGTTGATCCTGCTTCCCGCGCGCACCCTGTTTCCAAGTAGATCGTAGTAATTGGGGTCCAGTGAAAGGGCGTAGCCATCTTGCGGGATCCATCCCCTTGCGCGACTTACGTTCTTTACCTCATCGCCTATGATAGAAAGTATGATGCCCGGGCTGTCCTCGCTGGTTTCCTTACCGTATCGCGGCGTATATATGACCGCTTCGCCCGCCTGCCTTTTGTTGTTTATGCCGGATATCTGTATGGTAACCCCTTCCACGGAGGCTTCCCCGTAAAGGGAGACGTTGTCAATGTAGCACCGGTTCTTTTTGTCGATTATTAGGGCAGTCCTGTCATTTATGGAATACGAGACAAGCTCGCCATTGATCATTAGCACGCCAAGCGGCTCTCCCGCCCACCCGAAAAATGTGCCGTTGACCCCGGCGATGGCGCCGGAGTCCTTCACCATGTTGCTGACCCTGTCTTTCTGGTATTTTGTCTCTTCTTTTGGCGTCCAGAAGGTGAAGATGCCGCCTATGGCCTCAAAGAGATTGGGGGCGGAACCTGTTCTGTTAGCCAGGTAGGGGAACACTTCCAGCGTAGTCTGGTCCACTATCAGTACATTGACGGTGCTGGGGCCTTCCTCGGTGCCCTTTATAAGTTTCTGGGTCCTTAGCCCGGCGGAAACAAGGTTCGCGGAGACCGTGGACTTGGATGTTTTGTCAAATTCAATGACCAGCGCAGACGGGTTCTCCGATTTGTAGATCTGGTAAAATGAGGGATAATTCTGCGCGATGCTGATCATCACCGATTTACCTATCTGGTCTATACCAACTTTCGGGATAAGCCTGTCCTTTGTCACGATCTTGCGGCTCTTTATTATGGAATTGGCGTCCGGCAGCTCGATCATGAGCCCGCCTTCCGCCGTGGAGACCTTGTAGGGGACGAAACTTGTGAGATAAACGATTATCTTGAACTTGTCCGGATATGATCTAGTGATGATCTTTTCGATCTCCGGGACAGTTATTTTCGGTATAAGCATTTTTGAGAGCTTCTTGTAGTCTATGACTATTCTGCTGGGGTCCTTCAGGATGGTCACATTGCTTGAGGTAAGGTACTTGTAGCTGGCCGTTATTACGCAAGCATCGTTCTTCCTCTCGATCTTAAGGTTTTCCAGGATGCTGCTTGCGATACTCCTTGGTACGCCAGGTTTTATTATTGTGTCGGGGATCTTTATCACGGAGGAAGAGTTCTTCTTAATGATGCTGTATTTCGCCGGCGAATCCAGCGTAAGCACAAGCCTGAGCCTTTCCGGCGTCTCATTTATGGCGGCGCTTTTAAGTGTGGAGCCGTCCACAGGCCAGCGGATCAGCAAAACCGTAAGGATCAGCAATATTACTCTTTTATGCAATCAGTTCCCCCTCAACTTTTTTATCACGTCCTCGATAACATAAGCCGGAGTGGAGGCTCCAGCTGTAAGCCCAATTATGTCAAAGCCCTTCAGCAGGTTCATGTCCAGGGAATCCGCGCCCTCTATCTGATAGGTTTTAGCTCCTGTTTCCTCGCAGAGCTCCTTTAGCCTCCTTGTGTTGGCGCTTTTGCCATCGCCTATGACGAGCATTATCTCGGCCCTTCTTGACACGTCCACGGCGGAGCGCTGCATCTTTTTCGTGGCCTCGCATATGGTGTTGCACGCCTGAAGCTCCTTTGTCCTTTCTGCCAGGGCATTCACTATTTCATCAAAGTGCTTTGACGACTGGGTGGTCTGCGCTATGGCAGCGATCTTTTCCTTTGGCGTAAGTTTTCTTGCCTCCTTTACGCTGTCCACCACGCTGGCCCTTTTGCCCGCCCAGCCAAGTATCCCCGCCACCTCCGTGTGGTTCTTGTCTCCCACTATCACGATATGATAGCCTTCATCGGACAGCTTTTTTGCAAGAGCCTGCGGCCTTTTTACCCACGGGCAGGTGGTGTCGATGATACTTAGCCCCGTGCTTTTTGCCTTTTCATAGTCTTCCGGAGGGAGGCCGTGCGCGCTTATTATGAGGCTGCCTGATGCGCCTTTGGGGATCTCGCGCAAATCGCTCACCGTCTGTATGCCTTTTTCCTTGAGCTCGTCGATGACCTTCTGGTTGTGGACAAGGTATCCCAGTATGTAGACCGGGCCGCCTTTTTTCGCCGCCTGGATCGCCAGGCGGTACGCGCGGTTAACTCCTGTACAGAAGCCAAGGTTCTTGGCGATCAAGAGCTTCATTTGAAATATATGCTTTCATGCTTCATACGGCTTATGGCTTCTTTGATCTTCGATCTATCGATAGTTATGGATGCCCGGAAGTATCCCTCCCCGTATTTGCCGTAGCCGGATCCAGGGACCACCAGGACGCCTGTCCTCTCAAGAAGATGCGCCACAAAGCCCGCGGAAGTATATCCTTTCGGCACGGGGGCCCACACGTAGAAAGTTGCCTTGGGATATTCCATGTCCCAGCCAAGGCTGTTGAGCCCGTCGATCAATATATTCCTTCTTTCCTCGTATATTCTATTTATGTCATCAATCTCTTTTTTGGAGCCCCTGAACGCCTCCACAGCGGCAAGCTGTATCGCCTTGAATATCCCGGAGTCGATATTCGTCTTGATGATGGAAAGCGCGGAGATGGCCTTTTTAGATCCAACTGCCATTCCGATGCGCCAGCCGGTCATATTGTATGTCTTTGAAAGCGAATGGAATTCTATTGCCACTTCTTTGGCTCCCGGTATCTCAAGGACGCTGGCCGGCCTGTATCCTCCGAAAGAAACCTCCGAATATGCAAGGTCCGAACACAGGAGCAGGTCGTTCGACCTACAGAAATCAACCGCTTCCTTCAGGAAATCTTTTCCGGCAACGGCGCCGGTTGGATTGTTCGGATAATTAATGAATAAAAGCTTTGCCTTTTTAATCACTTTTTTATCTATCGCTCCCAGGTCCGGGATAAAGTTGTTCTCCCTGAGAAGCGGCACGGAATAGGGGGTCCCGCCCGCAAGGAGGGTCGCCACCTTGTAGACCGGGTATCCCGGATCGGGGATGAGGGCGATGTCGCCCGGATCGATGAACGCGAAGAACGCGTGCGCGATGCCCTCTTTTGAGCCGATAAGGGAGAGCACCTCGCTGTCCGGGTCAAGGCTTACATTGAACCTCTTTTTGTACCATCCGGCAACGGCCGCCCTGAATTCACGTATCCCCTCGTAAGGGGGATAATTGTGGGTCTTCGGGTCATTGACGATCCTCTTAAAGCTGCTGACGATCCTCCCTGGTGTTGGCATGTCGGGGTCCCCAATGCCAAGGTCGATCATGTCCACGCCTTTCGCGATAAGGCGCGATTTTTTCTTCTCTATCTCCGCGAAAATATAAGGTGGGACGTTTTTTATCCTTTTTGATGTCCTCATCTTAACTTCCCTTCGAACACGGTTTCGGCCGGCCCCCTGAGCACAACATGGTCATCCTCCCCGCCTCCCGGCAGGGCAGGTTGCCACTCTATGTCAAGGTTCCCACCCGGAAGATGTACCAGCACCTCTTTATCAAGTTTTCCTAGGTGTGAACCGGCCACGACGGCCGCGCATGCGCCCGTGCCGCAGGCAAGCGTTTCCCCCGCGCCACGCTCCCACACTTTTACCGTGATCTCTTTTTTGCTTATCACCTGGACGAACTCCACATTTGTTCTCTTCGGGAACATTTTGTCAGTTTCTATTTCGGCACCGACAGTTCCGATATCGATCTTGTTCAGGTCTTCCGTAAATATGACGCAGTGAGGATTTCCCATTGATACCAGAGTGGCGTTAAGTCCCCTCACTTTAGCGTTCTTGACATCCTTCGGAACTCCCATATCCACTTCAACTATCGCAACGCGGCCTTTGTGTTCGATGATCGATGGCAGCATCACGCCCGCAAGCGTTTCTATTGATATTATCTCTTTTTTCTTTTCAAGGGAGTCATAAATGTATTTCGCGAAACACCTTATGCCGTTGCCGCACATTTCCGCTTCCGATCCGTCGGGATTGAATATCCTCATTTTCACGTCCGCGGAGTTTGACGCTCCGGCTATGAGCAGCCCGTCGGCCCCAATGGAGAAGTGCCTGTCGCAGAGCCGCACAGCGAGGTCGGCCATGTTGATGCCCTCAAGAGGGTCCTTGCGCGAATCGATTATTATGAAATCGTTCCCCAGACCGTGCATTTTTACGAAATCCATCATATCACCTCATATAACTTGCCGAAGTGGTAGCGGACTCGAACACCGTCACCTTTGTGACATCGGCATTTTTCGCGATCTGATCGAATATGTACTTTGCCACGTTCTCTGACGTGGGATTGACCTTCCTGAAATACGGCAGAACGTTCAGGTTGTTGTGGTCAAGCCTTGCAAGCGCCGCCTGTAGCATCAGTTTCATTTCCTTAAAGTCCACGACAATGCCAAGCCTGTTGAGCCCGCTGCCCGCAACATACACGCGCACTTTCCACGTGTGGCCGTGAAGTTTTTCGCATGGGCCCCCGTGGCCCACCAGCTGGTGCGCCGCGTCAAAACTCCCCTCAACCATCAGTTCGTACGGCATAATAACGAATTTTACCTAGTGGCAGGCCCTTTTACAATAGTGATTTCTTCCACGTTCGCGATGGGGCGCCCGAGGAGCCTGGAGCCCAGGTCCTTGAAGGACGGGGCGGACCCCGTGACAAGGAACCTGTACCCGGGGCGTTCATTCGCGCCCGCTGTCATCTTTGTCCTGTTCAATATCTCCCTGGCGGATTTCGCAGCCTCTTCAGCGGGATTTACCAGGGCTACAGTACCTCCCACAATATCCTTTATCATGCCCGAGAGGTGAGGGTAATGCGTGCATCCAAGTACAAGTGTGTCGATCTTCGCCTTCATTAGAGGTTTGAGGTATTCCTTGAGCACTTTTCTTGTTTCCGCTGAGGCGATAAATCCCCCTTCTATAAGCGGCACCAGAAGAGGGCAGGCCACAGCAAAGACCTCCGCGTCATTCTTTAATGCCTTTATGGCGTTCTGGTAAGCCCCGGAATTGATAGTGCCCACAGTGGCGATGACGCCTATTTTTTTGTTATTTGTGGCGGAAACGGCCATCCTTGCGCCGCCTTCGATCAACCCTATCATCGGGAACTTGTATTTATCTTTTAAAAGGGGATAAGCAATGGCAGAGGAAGTGCCGCAGGCCATGACCACCAGTTTTACTCCCAGCCCGAGCAGGTACCCGATTATTTCCTTGTTTATCTTTATTATCTCGCCGGCGGCCCTTCCGCCATACGGGACCCTAGCGGTGTCCGCTATGTAAATGATGCTTTCCCTGGGGAGGAGCCTTGCAAGTTCAGCAAAGACCGTGAGGCCGCCCACGCCGGAATCAAACATCCCGATGGGGGAGGATTCAGTCGGCTCCCGACGTTCCGTTATTTCCTGGATCCTTTGTGCTACCCTTCCGGACGCTATATTCCTTACGTTTGATATTTCCGCCATGCTGGCTTATTTTAACATATTCCTTTAAGCCTTTATATATGCCGTAAGCCACGCGCGCCTGGAACTGCGGGTCCAGGATCAGTTTTTCTTCCCTAGTGTTCGTGAGGTATATTGGCTCAAGAAGCACCGCCGGCATTTTTGCGTGGTGTATCGTGTAGTAGGTGACCCTCTTTATGCCCCTGTTCCTCCTTTTGAGTGTCTGGCTGAGGTTGCGCTGGATTACCTGCGCCAGCCTTTTGCTCTGTGGAGTGAAGTAATATGTTTCGCACCCGCCCGTGAGGGTGCTTGTATAGGAATTGAGGTGGATGGCGATAAAAATATCCGCGTTGTTCCTGTTCGCAATTCCAACTATATCTTTGTCTTTCGTGCTCACGTCATTTTCCCTTGTCATGATCACTTTCGCTCCCGCGTCGGCAAGGAGCACTTTGAGCTTTTGTGCTATCTTAAGGTTCAGGAATTTTTCAAGTATCCCCGATTTTCCCACATAACCGGGGTCCCGGCCGCCGTGGCCTGGATCGATAACGATGGTCCTTCCCTTGAATGCAGGCACTATCTTTGATATCTCCACCTTTGGGGTCTTCTTGAGAGGGACTGACACCGCTTTTTGTATCGGTTTGATAGCTTCCGCGGACAGGGTGACCTCCGCGGATATTTGTGCCGCTTCCGGAGTTGCCGTGAGCTCTTTTGGAAGGGCCACAATGACTTCCGGAGTTTGGACCTTTTCGGCCTCGGTAGTTGCGATGATGCTTGGCGCGACCACTTTTGCGCTGCCGGGCCTTGCGGCGGACAGCTCAAGTATATACTTGTTCCTCCCGATAATGCTCGCGTATTCGTAGGCCAACTTCTCGTTGGGCTCCACCATCACGTACACGGTGTTCTCGTCGAACTGCATGGCCTGGATGATCCTTATCATTGATGAAGGACCGGCGATGGTGAGAGGGGAGTCGATCCTTGAATTCGGGAAAGCGAGCGCGATGCGGTTCGGCGACTCGAGCAATATCACTTCGGGCCTGATATTTTCTGACGTGTAGACGATCACTTCGTTGTAGTTGCCGATCTTTTTAGCTTCTACATTAAGTATTTTTACTGTTCCTGCATACACAGGAACGAGAAAGGCCGTCATGGCCAAAAAGGCTATTAAGAATAAGACGACAACAAGTCTTAAGGGCTTTATGCTGTTCATTTAAATTCCTTGATCAGTTCAATAAGCTTTGCTCTTGTGTTAAGCACCGGCTCATCCAGAACTTTTTCGAGCAGCGCATCCAGTATTTCCCCAACCCTGGGGCCAGGCTTTATAACCAGCGTCTTCATGATATCCTTGCCGTTCACCTTGAGATCCTTCAGGTGGAGAGCGTTCTGGTCGTCGATTATCTTCTTGATGCGCTTGCGAAGCTCCCTGGGGTGTCCGGGCTCCACCTCCCGCTCCATTGCCGCTATGTCGGCACGTCTCAGGTCAAAAAGGTCGCCAAGGTTCTTTACACCCACGCGCCTTATGAAGCGCCGCACCGCGGCGTCGGACCATTCGGACGTGTAATTGAACATGTGGTTCCTTATCATGTCCACTACGTATTCAATGTGGGCGTTGCTGAACTTGAGCCTCTTCATGATGTCATGGGCAATCTCTGCGCCTTCCATGTCGTGATTATAAAAAGTGTTGCCGGACTTGCACTGCGGTTTTGCGATGTCATGCAGCAGCGCAGCAAGCCGGAGCACGGGCCTTGCCCTGTGGACCGCGTCGCAGCTGTAAAGGCTGTGCCAGTAGACATCATATTTGTGGAAAGGCCTGGGCTGCTTTACGCCAAAACAAACCTCAAGTTCGGGGATATAGATGGACAAGAGTCCCGATCTTCTCATAAGATCCAGGCCGACGGATGGCCTGTCCGATTCGAGCATCTTCATCAACTCGTCATGCACCCTTTCCATCGAGACCTTTTTGGCCGTATCAAGGCACTTTGGCACGGCTTCCAGTGTTTTCTTTTCGATGGTGAACCCCAACTTTGCCGCAAAGCGGCAGGCCCTGAGAGGCCGAAGGCCGTCCTCCCTGAAGCGCTCCACCGGATCGCCCACTGTCCTGATGATCTTCTTCTTGAGGTCCTTCCGGCCGTTGAATTCGTCAAAAAGCTCGCCGGTGGTGGGGTCATAAGCTATTGCATTGATGGTGAAGTCCCTTCTTGATAGATCGGACTTGAGGTCCTTTGTGAATCTTACGTTACTGGGGTGCCTGCCGTCCGCATAGCGCTCGTCGGACCTGAACGTGGTTATTTCATAAGGGATCTTTTTGACGATGACCGTGACAGTGCCGAATTCTATCCCAGTGGGGATCACCTTCTTGAAAATCCTGCTTACCTGCCGCGGAGTTGCGTCAGTTGTCAGATCCCACAATTTCACCTTTTTCCCAAGCAGAATGTCCCTTATGCCCCCGCCCACGACATAGCACTTGAACCCCGCCCTGCCTGCCGGCAGGCAGGCTTTTTTTATTGTCCTGACGATGTTTATTAGGGCTTTTGGAAATGATCTTTTTGAAAGCATTTGGGAACAAGTTTACCTTAGCGGTGACTTAATGTAAAGCGGGGCCGTTAGTGGATCAGTCCAGGATGACCAGTTTTCCGGTGCCCAGCACCCTGTCCTTATGGATGACTTTGTAGATGTACATGGCGTTGCCAGAGTACTGGCCGAAGAGGGACTTGCCGTCCCAGAAGACCGAGTTGATGTTCGCCCGTCCCCCGTTCTCACCCGCGGAGAAATTGAACCTCTTTACCTCGTGTCCCGTGATGTCGTAAATTATCAGCGTCACGGGCGCATCAGCCGTCAGTGTATACTGTATCCTTGTCGACTGGCCAGACATGGGCT